>Ga0209570_1000019_pt1 | contig 531639 bp, 502 predicted proteins | sample EBPBio172007_DNA_FD_185861 | JGI IMG/M metagenome (GOLD analysis project Ga0209570, IMG submission 185861) | Wastewater treatment Type I Accumulibacter community from EBPR Bioreactor in Madison, WI, USA - Reactor 1_9/17/2007_ DNA (SPAdes)... | ecosystem: Engineered > Bioreactor > EBPR >... | reverse complement strand
CGCTCAGCTCGCGCTTCGCTCACCCTTCCGTCCGTCTCACCGCCGCTTCCGTTTCGCTTCATTCAGCGTCTTCCGCTTCGGTGAGGCGGTATCTACGGACCAACGCCAAAACCCGCAAGAGGAAAAAACAGGGTTCGTGACGATTTTTTGTCGGACCCTGCGAGAAACCCAAGTTTTGTTGGGAAATTTTCTTTGACCAGACGGACAGGTTTCTTCGCTCTGCCAATGAAAAGGGCGGCAGAGCCGTGCCCTGCCGCCCTTTTCGGGTCGAATCTGTGGATAACTCAAGCGAATCCGGGGGTTTGGTAGGTCACCCGGCCACCCGCGACCGTCAAAGCGATTCCCGTGGCACCGATTCTGGCGGGCTCAACCGCTTCGATATCGCCGTCGATCAGCACGAGGTCTGCCGCCATCCCCGGCACCAGACGCCCCGTCAGCCCTTCAAGATGGGCGGCCCACGCGCCGCCTGCCGTATAGGCGTGCAGCACCCGGTCAAGCGCCACCCGTTCATCCTGGCAGCCCTCATAGGGCGCGCGCGTGAGCGTCGCCTGAATGCCGCGCATCACCGAAACATCGGTCACCGGCCAGTCAGAGGCAAAGGCGAGCGGAGCGCCATGGTCGGCCAGCGTCTTCCACAGATAGGCGTCGCGCCAGCGGTTGCGGTGAAACACCGTCTCCATGGTATACATCGGGAAATCCATCGCCCCCGGCGGATGCGGCGGCTGCACCGAAGCCGTGATGCCCAAAGCACCCAGACGCGGCACATCGGCCCGGTCGATCAGCTCGATATGTTCGATCCGGTGGCGCATATCGCGGAAGCCGTTGGCCAGCCCTGCCGCTTCATAGCCGTCGATCGTCTGGCGCACCGCGCCATCGCCGATGGCATGGACGGCGATTTGCAGGCCCCTGCGGTCGATCTCGGTGCAGATGGCGTTGAAGCGGTCGGGCGGGAACAGCGGCTCGCCGGTTTCATCGGTGCCGGGATAGGGGTGCAGCATATAGGCGGTACGGCTGTCCACCACCCCGTCCATGAACATCTTGACAAAGCCCGAGCGGACCCACTCCCCCTGATACTCATCAGCCATGGCGCTGGCGCGCTCCAGCTCGGACAGCTCCATATGCGGCTTGAAATGGAAGGGCACCACGACGCGGGCGGTCAGGCGGCCTTCTTCCTGCATCTCGCGCAAGAGTTCACAGGTATACCGGTTGCCATCCATGTTCACCATCGAGGTGATGCCATGCGCCGCGCAATGCGCCAGCCCTGCCGCGACCTTCTCTTTGTCGGCGGCGCGGCGCGCGGCATCGGGCCATGGCTCCGGCTCGCCGCCGGTGGCGATGCCAAGTTGCAGATGCGCCTCACCGCCCAGGGCAAGGATCGGGCCGAATGCCTCAAACTCACGCAGTTCGCCGGTGGCGGTGCCATCGGCGCCCATCACCACCACATGGCCATGCGGCATCTCGGCCCCGTGCAGCAGCCCGGCCTCGCGCAGCGCCAGCGTATTGGCCCAGACTGTGTGGTGGTCGGGCGACATCATGGCCAGCGGGCGGTCGGCGATGATCCGGTCCAGATCGTGGCGCGTCACGGGCGCCTCCAGAACCTCATAAGCCGCCCCTTGCGCCATCAGCAGCGGCCGGTCGGGATTGGCCGCCGCATAGGCAAGGAAGGCCGCCTTCAGCGCCTCAAACCCCTCAACCCCGCCAAGTTGCAGTTGCGACAACTCATTGCCGCCCAGGACCAGATGCAGATGGCTTTCGACAAACCCCGGCAGAAGGCTGCGCCCGCCGGCATCAATCACCCGGGTCTGCGGCCCCGCCAGTGCCTCAACCTCGGCCCGGCTGCCGACGGCAAGGATGCGCCCCGCCGCAACGGCCAAAGCTTCGGCCCGGGGGCGGGCCTCGTCCATCGTCTGCACCCGTGCATTGGTGATGATCAGTTCCGCCGTCATGGCTGCCCGTCCCTTGTTGTCTTCAAATCCCGCGGGAAAGGGGCGTCACCCCTGCCCCCGCTGCTTCGCCACACGCTCGGCCATCACGCAGAGCATCTCGAACATCAGGCTGATGCCAAGCCAGGCCGTGCCGCCCGAAGCATCGAAGGGCGGCGAGACCTCGACCAGATCGGCGCCGACCACATCAAGGCCCTGCAGCCCACGCGCAACCTGCAACGCCTGCCATGAATTCGGACCGCCCACTTCGGGCGTGCCGGTGCCGGGGGCAAAGGTCGGGTCCACAAAGTCGATGTCATAGGTCACATAGACCGGCCCGGCGCCCACGATGTCGCGCGCCTCGGCCATCACATCATCGGCGCCGCGCGCGTGGAATTCGGCTATGGGAATGATGCGGATGCCATTGGCGGCGGCGAAATCCCAATCCTCGCGGCCATAGGCCGTGCCGCGAATGCCGATCAGGCAATAGCGTTTGGGGTCGATCAGCCCCTCTTCCACCGCGCGGCGGAAGGGGGTGCCATGGTTATAGCGGCTGCTGCCGAAATAGACGTCGTTCAGATCGGTATGGCTGTCGAACTGGATCATCCCCACCGGGCGGCGCTTGGCCACGGCCCGCAGGATGGGCAGGCTGCACAGATGGTCGCCGCCGCCGGTCAGCGGCCGGATGCCCGCCGCGACCACCCGGTCATAGAACGCCTCCATCCGCGCGAGGCTGTCCATCAGATCGCCGGGGTTGGGCGCCACATCGCCCAGATCGGCACAGGCGGCCAATTCAAAGGGGGCCACCCATGTTGCACCATTCTGCGCCCGGATCATGGTGGACAGGTCGCGCAACTGCCGGGGCCCATGGCGCGGGCCGGGGCGATTGGTGGTGCCACCATCCCAGGGCGCGCCGATCAGCCCGATTTCCACCTCGGCAAAGCGGGGGTGGTCAAAGGCCACATGCGGCAGCCGCATGAAGGTCGGCACCCCGGCGAATCGTGGCAGGTCAAAGCCCGAAACCGGCGTAAAGAACCCGTCGTTATTGCCGCCTGTCATTGCCTGCCCTTCCCGCACGGTGATTCCCTGCGGCATCTGATCAAATTCCGCCGCGATTGTAAGTCCCGCCGCGGCGGCTTCTGTCCCCTTCCCGACACCATTCCTTCGCCAGACTTGACCCCGCCGTCGCCTTCGGTCCTTATCGCGGACAAGCTGCCCAGGGATTCCATTGATGTTCTCCAAGACCGACGCCCCCTCTGCCCCCGCCCGTCCTGCCGGTCTGGGCGGCAATACCCGTTCCATCCTCGGGTCCGACCTGAAGATCACCGGCGAGATCACCTCGACCGGCCAGATCGAGGTTATGGGCGAGGTGGATGGCACCATCTCGGCGCAGGGGCTGGTGGTGGGCGGCGAAGGCCGCGTCACCGGCGATGTCGTCGCCGAAACGGTCGAGGTGAAGGGCAAGCTTGACGGCAAGGTCGCCAGCCGCGCCTTCACCCTGCGCGCCGCGGCCCAGGTGGCCGCCGAAGTCAGCTACAGCACCCTGATCATCGAAAGCGGCGCCCAGATCGAAGGGCGGTTCCGCCTGAACAAAGGCTGAGATCGGCAAGGTGCGTGATTTCACGCACCATCCTTGGCCGCAGCGGGCGGGATGGAATAGGTCAGCCCGGCCCGCGCCACCGGCGCCGCCTGCCCTTCGGAAAACACCAGCACATCGCCCACGGCAAGGCTGCGACCCAGTTTCAGCACCCGCGCCTCGGCCACAAGATCAACGCCCGCTGCCGGCTTACGCATGAAGTCGATCGCGCAATTCGTCGTCACCGCCAACGCCACCGGCCCGATCCGTGACAGGATCGCCAGATACATCGCCACATCCGCCAGCGCAAAGATCGACGGGCCGGAAACGGTGCCACCGGGGCGCAGATGCCGCCCGGCCACCCGCAGCCGCAGGGCAAGCCCGGCCTCATCCGCCCGTTCCACCGCGAAATCATCGGCCACCTGACCAAAGTCGCGCGCCAGAAACGCCTGCAATTCTGCCGCCGTCATCACAAGAGCCATGCTTCCCCTCCGCCATCTGCGCCTCTAGACTTGCCGAAACCTTGGGAGGAAGGGAATGGCCGATCCGATCCTGTTGCGCGCCGATGAGGGCGCCGTTGCCGTGCTGGTGCTGAATGCGCCGGCCAGTTTCAACGCCCTGTCCGAGGCGATGCTGGCCGCGCTTGAAACCGAAATTGCCGATATCGCCGCCGATCCCGCAATCCGGGTGGTGGTGATCCGTGCAGAAGGCAAGGCGTTCTGCGCGGGCCATGACCTGAAAGAGATGCAGGCCCATCGCGGCGATGCCGATGGCGGGCGCAGCTATTATCAGGCGCTGTTTGACCGTTGCGCCGCGATGATGCAGGCGCTGGCCGCGCTGCCGCAGCCGGTGATCGCCGCGGTGCAGGGCATCGCCACCGCCGCCGGCTGCCAGTTGGTCGCCACCTGCGACATGGCCATCGCGGCAACCGGCACCCGGTTCGGCGTGAACGGCATCAACATCGGCCTTTTCTGCTCGACCCCCATGGTCGCCCTCACCCGCAAGGTGCCGCCCGCGCTGGCCTTTGAAATGCTCTCGACCGGGGCTTTCATTGACGCAGACCGCGCGCGCGAGGCGGGTCTGGTCAACCGCGTCGTGCCCCCCGAGGCGCTTCTGTCCGAAACGATGGCACTGGCGCGGGCCGTGGCCGCCAAACTGCCCGCCGCGATCCGCACCGGCAAAGCGGGGTTCTACGAACAGGCCGCCCTGCCCTTGGAGCGCGCCTATGCGCTGGCGGGCGCGCGGATGGTGGAGAACATGCTTGACCCCGACACCGACGAAGGCATCTGCGCCTTTCTGGACAAGCGCCCGCCCGCCTGGGCGCCGCGCAGTTAGCCGCGGGTTTGCGGCAGGCATCCCGTCAATCCGGCGGGCAGCACCAGAAGCGCACCGGCCGCATAAAGATCGGCCACCAGCCCGGCGCCACCGCTGACCGTCACACTATAGGGCCCGGCCGAGGTTACGGCGGCGCCCTGCGGCAGCGCTGCCAGCATTCCGCCGGGCGGCAGAATGGCCAGCGCCGCCGGGGCCTGCCCCGAAAGCCGCATGACCAGCGCCAGCAGGGCAATCCATGCGACCAGAACCACAGGCAGGGCCAGCGCAAGGCGGCGCAGGTCAGTAATCATGGATATGCTCCACCGCCGGGCCAAGGCGCCGCAGCTCTGCCGCCAGATCGGCCACCCGCACCAGCATCAGGTTGCGATAGCCCGGATTGCCCTGCCGCGCCGCCGCATACAGCGCGCCAGGCATCGGCCCATCCGGCGAAATCGCGGTGAACAGGATATCGTCATTGCCCGCGATCTCGACAAAATCGGCACCCTGCGCCGCCCAGAGCCGGGCCAGATCGGTAAAGGCACGGTAGCGCGGGGTTTCCACCTCGATCCCCTCGGGGCGGGTGGCGATCACCTGCACGTCTTCGGCCTGCGCCAGAATCTCGGGCGCAAGGCCGCGCAGGATCACCCGCATCCGCAGCGCATCGGGCTCCATCCCTGCCACCGCCGCCGCGATGACCCGGGCATAGCCCGCCTTGGCCCGGTATTCGAGGCCCAGCGCCAGCCGCCGTTCGGCATTGCGGAACCCCTCTCCGGGCGAAAGTTCCACCCGGTCACGGTCAAAATCCCAGCGATACCACGGCACCTGCTGCAAAAACCGCGCATAATCCGCCGCCTGCCGGGCGGAAACATCATCCAGAAGGGCGCGCTCCGGCCCGCGCAGCCATGTCGCCACCCGGCCCAGCGTCTCTTCATAGGCGGCTTTCATCAGCATTTCGGCGGTAAAGCTGACCCCGATGGTATAGATCATCTGCCGGGTGTCGCCGTCAAAGCCGCCATGCGCACCGGATTCCTGCGCCAAGGGGCAAAGCGCGCCCCAGAACCCGCCGACTGCAGTGACAAAACCGAAATCCTGCGGGTCGCCCCGGGCGATCACCGCCGCGTAGTCATCATAGGCATGGACGATATGCCATTCGGGATAGGTCATCAGCGTGCGCCCCTCGGGCCGCTGCCATTCGGCGGCAACCAGCGGCGCATAAGGGGCGGAACTGCCAACGGGGCGGCACATCACCTCGACATAACCGACCGGGAACAAGAGGCAGAGCAGCAACACAACGACTGCAACCACCAACCGGCGCAGCCAGCGCCACAGGCGCCTCATCGCCGCAACCCCATGGCAAGGGCAAAGCCGCCCAGCGCCAGATGCGGCCCATTGGCAAGGATCTTGAAGCTGAACGGCAGATCCTGCCAGCCCCAGGTGAATATCCCAAGGTCCAGATAGCCCGAGCCGGTCACCAGACCCAGCACCCCATCGGCCAGATAAAGCGCCCCGAAGAGCAGCAGATACAGCCGCGCCGCCCGCGCCGAAACCACCGCCGCCACCAGCGCCCAAAGGGCCGAGGCGGCGTGCAGTGCGTCATCATAGATATCAAGCGCAAAGATGCCGAAGGTCAGGCCATCCGCATCCGTCACCCCGGGGATATAGTTCAGCGCCGCCACCAGCGACAGCACCACGAAATAGCCAAGGGCGACGGTTCTGTGCATCGGTTTCCTCACAAGCTGGCGATGTAACGGTCCCAGAGCGCGTTGCGGAACAAAAGCCCCGGATCGACCCGGCGCTTCAGCGCGGCGAATTCTTCGGCCCGGGCATAGCCGGCACGGAACTGTGCCGGGCTGGCATGGGGGCGGTAGGGCAGATAATAGCTGCCGCCGATGCCCTGCACCGCCTCGATCAGGCGGCCGGTCATCCAGGCCATATCCGCCTCGCCCCGCAGCGACATCTCCTGACTGAAGAGCAGGACCGAGGCGATGCGCGGCCCCTGCGGCGCATAGGACAACAGGGCGGTCTCGTCCCGTTCAACCCAGCGCAGGGTGACATTGAGCAATTCCTGATAGCTGGCGGGAATGATCGCCCGGCAAATGGCAAGGAAATCGCCGAACCGTTCCGGCGCCACGAAATATTCGTGCAGGATATCGGTGCGCGTCAGGTCGCGGTCATCCAGCGTGACCACGGGTTCGTTCATCAGGCTGGACCGGCTTGCGGCGCCGGCCATCCGGGCGCCGATGCCGGTTTCAATCCCCCAGCGCCGCCGCTTGACCCATTCATTGCCCGGCTGCGCCCGGAAGATGGCGCGCGATGCCTTGGCCATCCAGCCCGAACCGCTGGCCGGGGGAATCTCGCCCGCCACCGGCGTCCATGTGCCCAGCATCGCCTCACGGAAGAACCCCGCGCGGTCGATGTTCATGCGGCCATAGGCCATGGGCACCCGCTTGACCGCCGCCGCGAAGGCCGCCGGAAAGTCTTCGGCTGCCATCACCTCGAACCCCGGTTCCAGAAGCTGGTTCGCCGCCGCCTCCACCTCCATTTCGGTGATCAGCCCGATCAGGCCATATCCCCCCATGGCGGCGGCAAAAACGTCGGCGTTTTCGGTCCGGCTGGCGGTGATATGGCTTCCATCGGCCATAAGCATCTTCACGCTGCGCACCGTCGAACCCATCGGACCAAAGGCGGTGGGCCAGCCGTGGGCCCCCACCGAAAAGGTCGCGGCCACGCCGAAATCGGCATTGGTCTGCATCACCTTGGGCGACAGGCCCAACGGGTCCAGCGCCGCAATCACCTGATGCCAGCGCGCCCCGGCATGAACGCGGTAGGTGTCGCCCGACGCCTCGACCAGACCGTTGTCGAAGGTGATCGCATGGCCTTCGCGCGGAATCGACTGCCCGCCCATCGAATGGCGCGCTGCCGCAAGGTTGACAGGGCGGCCCGCCGCAGCCGCCTCGCGCAACTCGGCCCGCAGCGCGGCCAGCAACACCTCGCCCGGATCATCGCGCAGCACGATATGGCGAAAGATCGGGGTTTCCGACAAAAGCGAGGCATCGTTCAGCACCCCCGCTCCGCCCTGCGGCACGATCAGCGGCACCCCGTCCAGCACCGGCGCCTGTGGGCCAAAGGCGCGGGCTCCGGCAACACCCAGCGCCGCCCCCGCCCCCACCAGAACCGCCCGCCGCGTGAATGCCATGCCCGCCTCCGCCTTTGCCGCCACGATCCCCCGGCCCGCAGCGCGCCGCCAGTGGGGAAATCCCCACCCCTCGCAGCCTTGCACGCGCCGGTCGCGGCGCATAGCCCCAACCACCCGGGGCTTTCCCCCGGAGGCGTCCCGCGCTAGGGTGCCGCCATGTTGCGCCCTACCCTTGCCCTTGCCCTTGCCCTGATCCTGCTGTCCGCCTGTGCGCCGCTGCCACAGGTCACCCGCGTTCTGGGCAAGACCGGGCCGACGCCCACGCTTCTGCCGCTGGAGCAGCTTCCGCCCGCCGCAAACCCGGCCGATCCGGGCGCCGGGCTGTCAGGGCAGGCTGCGGCCCTGCGTGGCCGGGCGGCCGCGCTGCGCGCCCGCTGAGGCGCCCCCGATACGCAGCCCACGTTGCAACGGGCGCGGCAAACGGCTAACAGCCGTGCCGAACAATCCCGTGGAGAATGCCATGTCCGCCGCCCCGCTTCGCCTTGGTCTTGCCGGTCTGGGGACGGTCGGCATCGGTGTGGTCAAGATCGTGCAGCGCCATGCCGCGCTGATCGCCGCCCGCACCGGGCGCGAGGTGGTGATCACCGCCGTTTCCGCGCGGGATCGCTCGAAAAACCGCGATGCGGACCTCTCCGGCTATGCTTGGGAAACCGATCCGGTGGCGCTGGCCACCCGGGCCGATGTCGATGTCTTCGTCGAGGTGATGGGCGGCCATGAAGGCGCCGCCCGCGCCGCGACCGAAGCCGCCATCGCTGCGGGCAAGGATGTGGTCACCGCCAACAAGGCGCTTCTGGCGCATCACGGCCAGTCGCTTGCGCTGGCGGCTGAGGCCGCGGGCCGGGTGATCCGGTTTGAGGCGGCGGTGGCTGGCGGCATCCCGGTGATCAAGGCCCTGACCGAGGGGCTGGCGGGCAATCAGATCCGCCGGGTGATGGGGGTGATGAACGGCTCGTGCAACTACATCCTGACCCGGATGCAGAACGAAGGGCTGTCCTATCAGGAGGTTTTCGACGCGGCCCAGCAACTGGGCTATCTGGAGGCCGACCCGAATCTGGATGTGGGCGGGATTGATGCGGGCCACAAGCTTTCGTTGCTGGCTTCCATCGCCTTCGGCACCAAGGTCAGCTTTGACGCCGTGGAACTGGAGGGCATCGGCAATGTCTCGATCGACGATATCCGGCTCGCCGAAGATATGGGCTACCGCATCAAGCTCTTGGGTGTGGCGCAACTGACGGGCCGCGGGCTGGAGCAGCGGATGACACCCTGCCTTGTTCCCGCCGACAGCCCGCTGGGCCAGTTGCAGGGCGGCACCAACATGGTGGTGCTGGAAGGCGACTCGGTCGGCCAGATCGTGCTGCGCGGCCCGGGCGCCGGCGAAGGGCCGACGGCCAGCGCCGTGATGGCCGACGTGATCGACATTGCCCGCGGGCTGCGTCTGCCGACCTTCGGTCAGCCCGCCGCCACGCTGGCCACCCCGGTTGCCGCCCGCACCGCCACGCCCGCGCCTTGGTATCTGCGCATGACGCTGCTCGACAAACCCGGCGCGCTGGCCAAGATCGCCACCTGTCTGGGCGAGGCGGGCGTGTCCATCGACCAGATGCGGCAATATGGCCATCAGGGCGCCAATGCCCCGGTGCTGATCGTGACGCACAAGGCCGCCCGCGACGACATCGACCATGCCATCGGCCGCTTTGCCGGGACCGGCGTTCTGGTCGGCGCCCCGGTGGCCATCCGCATCGAAGAGGTCTGAGCCTTTCCTTGACAGCATCTGCCTTGTCATGGGACGCCTGCGGGGATTTCTCCTTCGGAGGTCCGCATGTTCAAGCCGTTTATTTCAGTCAGCCTTTGTCTTACCCTGATCACGCCGCTGCAGGCCCAAACGCTTCCGGGTGCCGAAGACACGGCCTTCCAAGCGACCCTGACCAGCCTGCTTGCCACGGATGACCCCGCTGCCGTCGCCGCCTTGCGCGATCTGGCCGAAGCGGGGAACACCGCCGCCCTGATCACCCTGCCCTTCGCGTTGCTGTGGGTTCCACCCAAAGGAAACCTCAAGGAAAAGAACGCCCAGCGCAGGGTGGGCGACATCAATGCCCAAGATGCCGCCGAGAAGGCGCATGAAGCGACTGCGCTCTGGGATGCGGGCAACCTGGAAGATGCGAGCTTTTTGCCAGACCGCGCCGCTGGCCTTCTGGCATTCGGCGAGACCGAGAAGGCATCTTACCTGATCTCAGCCTGGGTCAACCAGACCGGCGGGCGCGGTGACCTGCCACCGCAGCTTCTGACGGAAGATACCCCGGCCATGCTGGGTGCCTTTGCGCTTTACTTTCGGATGCTTGATGCCGTTTACAACAGCGGTTCAGGAAAGGAGGAAGCCGTTCGTCTGATGTCCCTGATGCGGGAAGAAAGACTGCCAGCATGGGTGACCTACGTTCACTTGATGGAAAGCACCCCTGACGTCTTTGACATCATCGGCAACTCGGCCGTCGGCAGCGGCCTTTCTGCCGCAGATGTCGCAGAGCGCATCGAGGACGCTCGCGCAGTCCGTGCCGTCTGGCTCAACCATGATGAAGTCCCGACACCGGCGACGACCGCCGAGCGCGCGCGCCGGGCTCTTGCGGGCAGGGCCGAGCTTCTTCCGGTGACCCGCCTCTGCGAAGCACGTTGTCCGGACAGCATCGCAACCTGTGAGGCCGCTTATCTGGCCTTTCCGGGCAATCAATTCGGCGCCACCACAATCTGGCAGCCCTTTGCCGATGCCTTGGATCCGGTGACATATCTCGCTTCTGATCGGGGGCTGTATTTAATGATCCGGCCGCGAAAAGACCCTGCCGCCGCCGCTGATCGCGCAACGGCCGAGGGAATAGATGCCTGTTACGCCAAGGTTCTTGCGCACTGGGACACGCTCTACTTCGGCCGCTGAAGCACTGTTAGCGCCACCACGCTTGCCGCAGCCCTGACGCCCGGCTAAGGCAAAAGCATCATTTTCAGGAGAGACTCCCCATGGCCGACGCGCAGGATTTTCAAGACCGTATGCTTTCGCTGGGCCTTGCCCGGGTCTCCGAGGCGGCGGCTCTGGCCTCGGCCCGGTTGATCGGGCGCGGCGATGAAAAGGCCGCCGATCAGGCCGCCGTCAATGCGATGCGCGACCAGTTGAACCTGCTCGACATCGCCGGTGTGGTGGTGATCGGCGAAGGCGAACGCGACGAAGCTCCGATGCTCTTCATCGGCGAAGAGGTCGGCACCGGCAAAGGCCCGGCGGTGGACATCGCACTTGACCCGCTGGAAGGCACCACGCTGACCGCCAAGGACATGCCCAACGCCCTGACCGTGATCGCCATGGCGCCGCGCGGCACCCTGCTGCACGCCCCCGACGTCTATATGGACAAGCTGGCCATCGGCCCCGGCTTCCGCCCCGGCACGGTGACGATGACCATGACCCCTTCCGAGCGGGTCTCGGCCCTTGCCGCCGCCAAAGGGGTTTCGACCGAGGATATCACCGTCTGCGTTCTGGAACGCCCCCGCCATGAAGCAATGATCAAGGAAATCCGCTCGACCGGCGCCTCGATCCGGCTGATCACCGATGGCGACGTGGCCGGCGTGATGCATTGCGCCGAACCGGACCAGACCGGGATCGACATGTATATGGGTTCGGGCGGCGCACCCGAAGGGGTGCTGGCGGCAGCGGCGCTGAAATGCATGGGCGGCCAGTTCTTTGGCAAGCTGTTGTTCCGCAACGATGACGAGCGCGGGCGGGCCACCAAGGCCGGGATCGTGAATTTCGACCGGGTTTACACCCGCGACGATCTGGTGCGCGGCGATGTGATCTTTGCCGCGACCGGCGTGACCTCTGGTTCGCTGCTGCGCGGGATTCAGCGGGAACCCGGCTGGGTGACGATGGAGACGATCCTGATGCGCTCGAAAACCGGATCGGTCCGCCGCATCCAGTATCGCACGCCGGTCAAGTAAGCGCCCCGGTGCCGCTCGTCGTCGGCTGCGCCGCTCCTCGCAGGGCGCGCCGCCGCGACGAGAAGCCGAAGGCTCTCATGGAGGCGGGCCAAACCTCTTGCGCCGTAGGCTGCGCTGAGGCATCCCCGTGACATGACCCGTGCCTTTCTCAATGTCGAAACATCGCTTACCGGGCGCCGCTGGATCGGCCCCGGCATCGAGGCCGAAAGGCTGGCCGAGGCGATGGCTCAGACCACGCATCTGCCCCTTGCCCTCTGCCACACGCTTGTCAGCCGCGGGGTCGCCCCCCAGGACGCGGCGGGCTTTCTCGCCCCGCAACTGCGCGACCTTTTGCCCGACCCGCTTTCCCTGCGTGACATGGGCCCCGCCGCCGCCCGCTTTCTGCAGGCCCTGCACCAACGCCAGCGCATCGCGGTCTTTGCCGATTATGACGTGGACGGCGGCGCTTCGGCGGCCCTGCTGATCATCTGGCTGCGGGCGATGGGCGCGCGCGCCACGCTCTACATTCCCGACCGGATTGATGAGGGCTACGGCCCCAACGTCCCCGCGATGCAGGCGCTTGGCGCCGCGCATGACCTGATCCTTTGCGTCGATTGCGGCACCCTCAGCCATGAACCGATTGCCGCGGCGGGCTGTGACGTGGTGGTGCTGGACCACCACCTTGGCGCAGAGACGCTGCCCCCCGCGCTGGCCGTGGTGAACCCCAACCGGCAGGACGAAAGCGGCGACCTTGCGCATCTCTGCGCCGCCTCGGTCGTCTTTCTGATGCTGGTCGAAGCCAATCGGCAACTCCGCGCCACCGGCACCCAAGGCCCCGACCTGATGGCGATGCTCGACCTTGTTGCGCTGGCCACCGTGGCCGATGTGGCGCCGCTGATCGGCGTCAACCGCGCGCTGGTGCGGCAGGGGTTAAAGGTGATGGCCCGGCGCGAGCGGGTCGGCCTTCGTGCGCTGGCCGATGTGGCGCGGATGGATCAGGCGCCTTCGGCCTATGCGCTGGGGTTCGTGCTGGGACCACGGGTGAACGCCGGGGGGCGGATCGGTCAGGCCGATCTTGGCGCGCGGCTGCTGGCCACCGACAACCCGGCCGAGGCTGCCGCCCTTGCCGCCCGACTGGACCAGCTCAACACCGAGCGGCGCGAGATCGAGACACGGGTGCGCGATGAGGCGATGGCCCAAGCCGAGGCGCGCGGGTTTGACGCCCCGCTGGTCTGGGCCGCCGCCGAAGGCTGGCATCCCGGCGTGGTCGGCATCGTCGCCTCGCGCCTAAAAGAGGCGGCGCATCGACCCGCCGTGGTGATCGGGTTTGAGGATGGCATCGGCAAAGGCTCGGGCCGTTCGGTGTCGGGGGTGGACCTTGGCGCGGCGGTGCAGCGGCTGGCGGCAGAGGGCCTGCTGATCAAGGGCGGCGGCCACAAGATGGCCGCGGGCCTGACCGTGGCGCAGGACCGGGTTCAGGCGGCCATGGCGCGGCTGTCCGATCTGCTGGCCCGGCAGGGCGCAGGCAGCGAAGGTCCGGGTGACCTGCGGCTCGACAGCCTGCTGATGCCGGGCGCTGCGACGCCGGAACTGGTGGAACAGATCGAGGCGGCAGGCCCCTTCGGTGCGCAGGCCCCCGCCCCCCGCTTTGCCTTTGCCGATGTCGCGGTCAGCGCGCGGCGGATGGGCGACAAGCACCTGCGCCTGACCTTGGGCGACGGCACCTCGTCCCGGCTTGAGGCGGTGGCCTTCGGCGCCTTCGACGGCCCGCTTGGCCCGGCCTTGGAGCAAACCGGCCACCGCCGGGTGCATCTGGCAGGCCGGCTGGAGCTGAACCACTGGGGCGGCCGCACCAAAGTCCAGCTTCGGCTGGAAGATGCGGCAATCGCGTGATTTTCCCTCTTGCGCCCCGCCGCACAGGGCAATAAACACCGCTCCACCGACAGCGTGGCCCGTTCGTCTATCGGTTAGGACACCTGGTTTTCAACCAGGTAAGAGGGGTTCGACTCCCCTACGGGCTGCCATTTTCCTGAACAAGTCAAACTGCATAAAGCACCTTCCGCGTTGCGCGAAGGGCTGCTCTCGTAGGCTTTGCGCCGAACAGGCCAAGGTAACCGTCTGATTTCGCAGCGGGTTCCCTGGCAGTCATCTGTCGGGTGATGGGGTGAGAGGCTGGACAACGACCCAAGCGGGGCTCGTTACGGCTGCTTCCTTCCGGACCTGACCGGGTTGGCGAGGTGCCTGCCCGCGCCAACCTCTCGACTGTCGATATAGTCGGGGGGCGGGGCGGGTGCAAGGGTGGGTTTCAGCGCAATTCGGGAGAACCGGCGGTCATGGGAACAGGCGGGCGGGCAATCCGCGCAACACGCCCGAGTCGCGGCGCAGCCGGGCGAGGGTCCAGCCGCCCTGAAAGCTCATCAGCAGGGTTTCGGCGGCATCGCGGGCGGCGGCCCGGGGCAGGCCCAGCCGGACCCCTTCGGCGGCGGCCGCCGCGATGATCCGCTCAAAGGCCGCCGCTGCATGGGCGCGGAAATCGCCCGCTTCGGGGCCTTCGAACATCAGGCCGGAAATCGGGCAGGCATCGGCACTGTCGAGAATATCGAAAAGCCGCGCCATCTTGTGGCAGAAGGTCGTCGCTCCCCCCTGCCAGTTTTCCGCGCCGGCAAAGGCTTCGCCGGTGATCCGCACCAGTTCGGCCGCGGTCAGGTCCACGGCGGCGCGGGCAAGGTCGGCCTTGCCTTGCGGAAAGTGGTGGTAGAGCGAGCCTTTGGGCACCCCCGCCCCGGCCAGAATCGCCGCAAGGCCGGTGCCGTGATAGCCCTGCTGCCGGAAGAGCCGCGCGGCGGTGGTCACAAGCTTGTCGCGGGTGGTGGCATCTTCCTGCATTGCGCCAGCCTAGCGTGGCGGGGCGCGCGGCGAAAGGGGCCGGGGCCACTAGACCGATTGGTCTATATCTGCTATTAGACCAATCGGTCCAATCCGCAGGAGACGCCGATGCAGATGCAGCCCATCCTCCCGCCGCCCGAAGACATCACCATTGCCGCCGAGGGCGCCACCCTGCGCGGTCGGCTGTTTCTCCCGCGCGGGAGGGCCCGCGCCTCGGTCGTGCTGCATGGGGCGAGCGGGGTTCCGGCGGGGTTCTACCGTGCCTTTGCCACATGGCTGGCAGAGGAGCGCGACCTGGCGGTGCTGACCTATGATTACCGAGGATTTGCCGCTTCGGCGCAGAGCCATCCGCGGCAGTCGCGGGCGAGCATGGCCGATTGGGGGCTGCGCGATCAGGCCGCGGCGCTGGACTGGATGGCGACGCGGCTGCCCGACAGCCCGCGCTGGGTGATCGGCCATTCACTGGGCGGGCTTTGGATGGCGCATCATCCCGGCATGGCGGGGGTGGAGCGGGTGATCACCGTCGGCTCTGGCCTTGCCTATGTCAGCGACCACCCGCTGCGCTATCGCTGGCGGGCCGAGATCTTCTGGCGCGGGCCGGTGCCGGTGATTGCGCGGGCTTTGGGCTATCTGCCGGGGCGGGCGCTGGGCATGGGGCTGGACCTGCCGTTGCAGGTCTATCTTGACTGGCGGCGCTGGTGCCTGAGCCGCGACTGGAATGCGCGCGATTTCGGCACGCGCCTGCCGTTGCCCGACCCGTCGCGCGTACGCGCCCGGATGCGGATGATTGCGGTGGCAGATGACGATCTGGTCACCCAGCCCGCCGTCTGGCGGCTGATGGCGCGCTATCCCGAGGCGTATAAGCGGCAGTTGGTACTGCACCCTGCCCAATATGGGCTACATCGGGTCGGCCATCTGGATGCCTTCAACCGGAAGAATGCGGTTCTTTGGCCGGCGATCATCGACTAACCTTCCCGAAAAGCGGAGGGGACGATGGCGCAACTGATCCGTATCGACTGGCCGGATTTCGGCACACCCGATCTGCCGCCCGACCTGACCCTGCCCGAGATGGAGGCGCGGCTGGCCGCCTTTCGCCGGGTCGGGGCCTTGGCCGGGCATGAGGTGCTGGTGGTCTATGGCGACCGCGAACACAGCGCCAACCTGCACTGGCTGACCGGCTTTGATCCGCGCTTTGAAGAAGCCGTGCTGGTGGTGACGCCCGATGACGCGCTGCTGCTGGCCGGGAATGAATGCCTGCCCTACACCGGGATTTCGCCGCTGGTGCAATCGGGAGCCATCGGGGTGGGGCATTGTTCCAGCCTGTCTCTGCCGTCGCAGCCGCGCGGCGGGCGCGGGCTGGCAAGCTGGCTGGATCAGATTGTTCCGGCGGGCGCCAGCGTGGGCGTAGCCGGGTGGAAATGGTTTGAGGCAGGCGAGCTGCCCCCCGGCGCCGATCCAGCTCTTGCGCTGGATGTGCCCGCCTTTCTGGCCGATCCGCTGCGCGCCCGCGCCGGGCGGGTGGCCAATGCCACGCCGCTGCTGATGCATCCGGCCTATGGGCTGCGCGCACGGGTGGATGCCGCCGAAATCGCCCGGCTGGGGTTTTCCAACCATATGGCGGCCAAGGCCCTGCGCCGGATGGTCTTTTCCCTGCGCGAAGGGATGCGCGACTTTGAGGCGTTCGAGGCGGCGCGGGTGGGCGGCCTGCCGCTGGGCTGCCATCCGACCTTTGCAACCGGCAGCCGCGCCGAACAGGGTCTGTCCGGGCCGACGGGCGAGGTGCTGCGCCTTGGCTCGCCCATCAGCTTCAACATCTGCCACTGGGGCTCGAACATCTGCCGTGCGGGATGGCTGGCGCGGGGGCCGGGCGATTTGCCGGTTGCAGCGCAAGACTATCTCGAAGCTTTCGTGCTGCCCTATGTCGCCGCGATGTCGGACTGGTGCGCGCTGATGCAGCCGGGGGTCTCCGGGGGGGCGGTCTGGCAGGCGATGCAGGACGCGCTGCCCTTCGCGCGGTTTGGCATCACGCTCAACCCCGGGCATCTGATCGGGCTGGACGAATGGATGTCGTCGCCGATTGCCGAGGGGTCGGAGGTGCCGCTCGCCTCGGGGATGGCGATGCAGATGGATGTGATCCCCGGTCATGCCACCTATGGCTCGACCCGGATGGAAGACGGCTATGTCATCGCCGATGCCGGGCTGCGCGCCGCACTGGTGCAGGGTTTCCCCGAAGTGGCGGCGCGGATCGTCGCCCGCAGCCGCTTCATGCGCGAGGTGATCGGCATGGAGGTGCCCGAAACCCTGCTGCCACTGGCCGACACCTGCGGCATCGTCGCGCCCTGGCTGCTGGACCCGGCGCAGGTCGTGGCGCTTTAGATCGGCAACCCGGCCAGCCGGGCGCCTTCGATCAGGTCGCCCGCCAGATGATGCGCCCAACGCCCTTCGCTGGGCACGACATCGGGCACCTGCACCACGCGGCATCCGGCGCGAAAGGCCGCTTCGGCCCCCGTCTCGCTGTCTTCGAACACCAGACAGCGGGCCGGGTCCACCCCCAGAAGACGGGCGGCCAGAAGATAGGGTTCGGGCGCGGGTTTAGGCGCCGTCACATCGTCATAGGTCACGATATGGGCAAAGGCGCCGGCGATGCCCGCCACGCCCAGCTTGTGATCCGCCTCGCGGCGGCGAGACGAGGTGACGATGGCCATGGGCCGCAGCCGCGCCGCCAGCAACACATCCGCCCCGGGCTTCAGTGGCAACCCCTGCGCCACCTTGTCCAGAAACGCCCCGTGCCACAGCGGATGCAGCGCCGCCTGGTCCAGCGTCGGCAGCGCCTCGGCAATCAGCCGCCCGGCGGTGGGCAGGTCTTTGCCGACCAGCCCATGCATGAAACCTTCGCTGACCGGGTGGCCCAGTTCGGCAAAGGCCGCCATCCCCGCCGCCATGGCAAGGCTTTCGGTATCGACCAGCGTTCCGTCGAGGTCGAAAAGAAGGGCGTCGAACATCGGCAGGCTCCGCACTGGGGTCGCCCCGGCAATAGCCGATCAAAGATGCAGGCGAAAGCGATGAAATCCCCCGGGCGCCGGTCCCAACGGCTCGATCGCGGCATCGGGCGCGACGGCGCCTACCGCGCTGTCGAACAGCGCCGTGGTTTCGGGCAGCGGGCGAAAGGACCAGCCGGGCCCGGCATGGGGCGCAACATGTCCCGCAGCCGCAAGATGGGCGCGCATGACATCGCGCAGACCGGCGCCGCTGGCTTCGGTCAGAACCGCCCCCGGGGGCACCGGAAACCCGCCGCCCCCCCCGGCGCGGTGGCTGCTGGTCACCAGAACCAGCCGCTCTTCGGGCATCAGCACCCGCCCGTTCAGAACCAACGCACCGATCCGAGATGCCCCCGGATTGGCAATGCCGCCGCAGGCGTTGAAGCGGGCGGGGGCGGAAAGGTCAATCTCATAGGCCAGACCCGGCACCACATCGAAGGTAAAGGCCGGAACGTCCCGGTCGATCAGCGGTGCATCGCGCTGGCCCGGGATCAGTTGCACAAACAGGCTCGCCGCCCGCTCAAGCCAATCGCGCAGGCCGCGGGCGGTCATGTCCAGCGCGACGATCCGGTCGGGATGCGGGAAGAAATCGCTCAGATGCCGCAGACGCAACGGCCCGGGCGGAATATCGGTGTAATTTTCAGGCCCGCCCCGTCCGCCCACCCGCGCGGGCGCCACCGCAGCCAGCACGGGTGTCAGCAGGGGCGCATCCGTCTGGCCCAGCCGCGATGCGACATGGCCCACCATCGCCGCCGCCGCCAGATTCAGCATGGCCGAAGGCCGCACCAGCGCGAAATGGCTGTCGATCCGCACCGAGGTCTCGCCGATCACCTCTGCCGCGCGCGCCCGCAACCCCTGATAGGATGGCCCGGCGACGGCCACGATCTGCGGGTCATCGGCCACATCCGCCGCAAGCCTGCCGCTGTCATCGCGCCGCGCCACGGCGCGCAGCCCGGCCCGGCGGCCCACCACCTGCCAGCATCCGCCCTGCCGCGCTAGCGTCAGGTCAATCACCCCAAGATGCGACCCATGCGCCCCCGGAAGCACCAGCGGTACCGGGCTTGCCGCGCCTTCAGGCGGAAAAACCTCGTGGCTGTGCCCGGCGATAACGGCATCCACCCCGGGAAGGCCAAGAATCGCTCGGGCCGCATGTTCGCCCACCCCGTCCGGCGCGGTTCCGGCCGGCTCCAGCCCGGAATGCGCCAGTGCCACCACCACATCGGCCCCCGCCGCCCGCAGCCGGGCGGCCTCGTCCCGCACCGTGGCCCGCATTTCAGAAACCGTCACGGCTTCGCCCAGATGGTGCCGCTCCCAAAGCGCGGTCTGCGGCGGCAGAACCGAGGTGACACCGATCCGCAGCGGATGCACCTGCCCCGTCTCGTCCGGCAGGCTGCGCTCCACGATAAGACCGGGCCGGTGCAGCGGGCGTCCCTCGGCATCGCAGAGATTGGCCGACAGCACCGGAAACTCGGCATCTGCCAGACTGTCGTGCAGAAAGGCACGGCCAAGGCTGAATTCATGGTTGCCCAGACCCACGGCATCATAGCGCAGGCTGTTCATCGCGGCGATCATCGGATGGGGCGCCCCCGGCGCGACCGACCCGCGCTGCGCCAGATCTTCGGACAGCGGGCCGCCGGTCAGAAAATCGCCATTGTCGAGCAAGACCGACACCGCCACCTCTGCCCGCGCCGCAGCGATCAGCCCGGCCAGCCGCGACAGGCCAACCCCTTCAGCAGGCAGGTCGGAATGATGATCCCAAGGCAGCAACTGGCAATGCAGGTCGCTGGTGGCCAAGAGGCGAAGCACGGGCGCGTCAGGGGGCGTTCCCTGCGGGTCTGGGCGACCGATAATGCCAGTTGCGTCCATGATTTTCCCTTTGGAACGGCATGGCTAGGCCGTTCAGCCTGTCTTGGAACACGTTTACAACCATGGGAAGATCGCCGGGATTGCGCTGGATCAAATTCATCAATTTTCGCCATATAGTTGCATTTCTGCCCAGCCACTCGCCAATTGTTCACCCTTGGCCTTGCCGGTCCGGTCATGCCATGAAGGCGCGCAGGACAGAGGGGTGAGGCGCGATGCAGCTGGCAGAAACGGTGACCTTCGGCGGGGGCGGTCTGGACCGCGCCGCCAGTTTGCGCGGCCAGCCTGCCCGTTTGACCGAATTGCTGGCCGGGGGGCTGGTTCTGCCGCTCTGGCGGGGGCGCGTGCTGGTCGATGCGGCGACGGGCGGGCTGGCGTGGCTGCCGTCCGATGCGCCGCTGCTGCACGGCCGGGCGCCCGAGCTGTTCCTTGGTCTGGTCGGGGATCTTGGGCATTTCGCGGCAGACCTGTCCCACTGGTCCCCGGCCGAGCCTGCGGTGGTGACGGGTGGGTTGTTCGACAGCGGACGGCAGGGCCACCCGGACCTGCCCGAGAGCATCGCCTTTGAAGACCTGCGCGGGCGCATGGCCGATCTGACCGCGACCGATGCCGAACTGGCCGCGACCGCCCGCGGCCTGCTGCAATGGCATTCCACCCACGGTTTTTGCGCCGCCTGTGGCGCCGCTTCGGTCCCGGCGCAGGGCGGATGGCAGCGCGACTGCCCGGCGTGTGGCGCCACCCATTTCCCCCGCACCGACCCGGTGGTGATCATGCTGGTCACCCGGGGCAATTCGGTGCTGCTGGGCCGCTCGCCGGGCTGGCCGGAGGGGATGTTCTCGCTTCTGGCGGGCTTCATGGAACCCGGCGAGACGATGGAGGCCGCCGTCCGCCGCGAAGTGGCCGAGGAAGCCGGGGTAAAGGTGGGTGCCGTACGCTATCTCGCCAGCCAACCCTGGCCCTTCCCCGCCTCGCTGATGCTGGGCGCCCATGCCGAGGCCGTTAGCGATACCATCACGCTGGACCCGGTGGAGCTTGAGGCCGCCCGATGGGTCAGCCGCGAAGAGTTGGTCGAAGTGTTCGCCGGAAGGCATCCCGACATCCGGCCCGGCAGAAAAGGCGCCATTGCACGGTTTCTGATGCTCAACTGGCTTGCAGACAGGCTGGATTGACGCCAGTTTCGCGCTGGGGACGAAAAGATGCGCCGGCCAAGGGTCAGAGCGTGCAGTAAGGACAGGCAGCATGAAACTTACCACCCGGCAGGATATCGAGGCGCCGCTGGCACAGGTCTGGGCCACGCTGACCGATTTTGAAGCGTGGGAACGTGCTGCTATGCGCCGGGGCGCCGATGTGGCACGCACCGACAGCCTGCGCAGCCTTGCTCCGGGCATGACATGGACCGCCCGCTTTCTGTATCGCGGCAAGGATCGGGCAATGACCATTGCCCTGACCCGTGTCGAGGCGCTGCATCGTCTGGGTTTCAAGGCCGGATCGCAGGCGGTCGAGGCGGATCTTCAGATTGAGCTGATGGAAATGGCGGCCAAGCGCACCCGGATGCATGTCACGACTGAGGTGCATCCGCAAAGCCTTGGCGCCCGCCTGTTCCTGCAATCGCTGCGGCTGGCGCGTGCGCGGGTCGAGCGCAAGTTCCAGACCCGCGTCGCCACCCTTGCCCGGGATGTCGAGGCGCGCGCGCGCCAGCGCAGCCTTTAGCGCGGGCGATCGGCGGGATAGACGCCCAGAATGCGGAATTCGCTGGTGAAATAATCCAGCTCTTCCATGGCGCGTTTGACATTCGCGTCGTCAGGGTGGCCTTCGATATCGGCATAGAATTCGGTCGCGGTGAAGCTGCCGTCCACCATATAGCTTTCCAACTTGGTCATGTTCACGCCGTTGGTGGCAAAGCCGCCCATCGCCTTGTAAAGCGCCGCCGGAATGTTGCGCACCCGGAAGATGAAGGTCGTCATCATCTGATCGGCGCGGCGGCGGTAATCGGCCTCGCGGCTCATCACCAGAAAACGGGTGGTGTTGTTCTTGTGGTCCTCGATATGGCGGGCGAGGACATCCAGCCCATAAATCTGCGCCGCAATTTCGCTGGCCAGCGCGGCCCGGGCCGGGTCACCCGCCTCGGCGGCCTCGCGCGCGGCGCGGGCGTTGTCACTGCTGACCTTGCCCTTGATGCCATGGGTCTTCAGGAAGCCCGCACATTGCGGCAGAATCACCACATGGCCATGCGCCTCGCGCACGTCTTCCAGACGCGCACCCGGCACGCCCAGCAGATTCACATGCACCCGCACAAAGGCTTCGTCCACGATATGCAGCCCGGCCTTGGGCAAAAGCGAATGCACATCGGCCACCCGGCCATAGGTGGAATTCTCCACCGCCAGCACGCCCAGATCGACCTCGCCCGAGCGGGTCATCTCGACCACATCTTCAAAGGTGGTGCAGGGAACCACCTCCATGTCGGGCCGCGCCTGCTGGCAAGCCTGATGCGAATAGGCGCCGGGTTCCCCCTGAAAGGCGATGCGGCCGGTCATATCGGGCGCTCCTCGATCAAAAACCCCCCAAAGGGGCGATTGGTCGCGCTACTACACCTTGAAAACCGCAGGGGGAAGCGGGTAGATAGCCCGCAAACCAGCCCTGAGGGAATGCGAGACATGTTCGACACGATGACCCTGACCAAGGCAACCGGCGCTGTTTGCGGCTCGCTTCTGGTCTATCTCTTTGCGTCCTGGGCTGCCGATGCGCTTTACAGCACCGCGCCCGCCAGCCATGGCGGCGAGGAAGTGGCGCAAGCCTATACCATCGACACCGGCGCCGAAGCTCCGGCCGAAGCGGTTGAAGAAGGCCCGTCCTTCGCCGAGGTCTTTGCCGCCGCCGATCCGGCCGCCGGCGAGAAAGTCTTTGGCAAATGCAAGGCTTGCCACAAGATCGACGGCAGCGACAGCACCGGCCCGCATCTGAACGGCGTGGTGAACCGCGCGGCGGCTTCGGTCGGCGGCTTCGGCTATTCCGACGGGATGAAGGCCGTGACCGAGCCGTGGACGCCCGAACATCTGGACGCCTTCCTGACCAACCCCAAGGGTCTGGTTGCCGGCACCAAGATGGGTTTCGCCGGTCTGCCCAAGGTGCAGGACCGCGCCAACGTGATCGCCTATCTGGCGACGCTGCAGTAAGCACCGCGATACGGTGCTGCAAAGGCCGCCTCCGGGCGGCCTTTTTCGTTGCCACGCGCGAACTTCACGCATTCGCGCCTTGTGAGCCTGCGGCTTTCCGCACTAGATTCCGCTCCGGGCCGCGGCAACGGCGGCAAGGCAGGGGAGATCGGGCATGACCCAGCGGGCAAAGGTTCTTTCGGTTCCGGCAATGACCTGGCAGATGCGGCTTGCGGGCGGCCTTCTGGCCCTAACCGCCGCGGCTTTTGCCCATGCGGCGCGGGCGGACGGCGGCAAGGTGATCGTCTCCCATGGCATCTCGACCTTTGGCGAATTGAAATATCCCGCCGGTTTCACCCATCTGGACTATGTGAACCCCGAGGCGCCCAAGGGCGGCGAAATCTCGCAATGGGCGCCGGGCACCTTCGATTCGATGAACCCCTATTCGGTCAAGGGCGTGCCTGCCGCGCTGTCCACCCTGTTCTACGAAGGGATTCTGGGCGGCACCGCCGACGAAATCGGCGCCTCTTACTGCCTGATGTGCGAAACGATGGAATATCCCGAGGACCGCTCCTGGGTGATCTTCAACCTGCGCAAGGATGTGAAATTCTCGGACGGCTCGCCCATGACGGCGGAGGATGTGGTGTTCAGCTACAACCTCTTCCGCGAAAAGGGCATTGCCGAGTTCCGCTCGGTCTTCAACGACAAGGTGCAGTCGGCCGAGGTGCTGGACCCTTACCGCGTGAAATTCACCTTCACCCCCGGCACCCCCTTCCGCGACATGCCGGCGAGCGTGGGCGGCACCCCGGTCTTCTCCAAGGCGGATTATGAGGGCAAGAAGCGTGATCTTGAGGATTCCAGTCTGGAACCCTTCCTTGGCACCGGCCCCTATGTGCTGCAAAGCCTGAAGCCCGGTCAGCAGATCATCTATGCCCGCAACCCCGATTATTGGGGCGCCACGCAGCCGCTTTCGGTCGGCCAATACAATTTCGACCGCATTCGGGTGGAATATTTCGGCGACGACAACGCCGCGTTCGAGGCGTTCAAATCGGGCGTCTACACCTTCCGCAACGAAAACTCGTCCAAGCAATGGGCGACCGGCTATGATTTCCAGAACCTGACCAATGGCGCGGTGATCAAGGCCGAATTGCCGTCCGGGGCCATCGCCTCGGGTCAGGCGTTTCTGTTCAACCTGCGGCGCGACACGTTCAAGGACATCCGCGTGCGCGAGGCGATCGGGCTGATGTTCAATTTCGAATGGTCGAACCAGACGCTGTTCTATGGGCTGTACACCCGGATCAACTCGATCTGGGACAACACCCAGATGGCCGCGACCGGCCCCGCCAGCCCCGAAGAGGCCGCCCTGTTGCAACCCTTGATCGACGAAGGGCTGCTGCCCCCCAGCATCCTGACCGATGATGCGGTGATGGCGCCGGTTTCGAACCCCGACAAGGGACTTGACCGCAAGAACCTGCGCGCGGCCTCAGCCCTCTTGGATGAGGCGGGCTGGGAAGTGGGCGTTGACGGGATGCGCCGCAATGCCAAGGGCGAAACGCTCAAGGTCGAGTTTCTGGAAGACAGCCCCAGCTTTGAGCGGGTGATCAACCCCTATGTGGAAAACCTGCGCTCGCTGGGCGTAGATGCCCGGCTGACGCTGGTGGATCCGGCACAGATGAGCCAGCGCAGCGACCCGCCCGCCTTTGATTTCGACATGATCGTGGGCAATGCCCTGAACGGCTATGAGCCGGGCGGCGAGATGAAACAGGCCTATGCCTCGGTCACCGCCAACAATTCCACCCGCAACCGCATGGGCATGTCCGATCCGGCGGTGGACCGGCTGACCGATATCGTCGAGGCGGCAAAGACCCGCGCAGAGCTTGACGTGGCGACCCGCGCGCTGGACCGCGTGCTGCGCGCCACCCGGTTCTGGGTGCCGCAATGGTATAAGAAAAGCCATACCGTCGCCTATTATGACCAGTATGCCCACCCCGATCCGCTGCCACCCTATGCTTTGGGCGAGTTGAGCTTCTGGTGGTTCGATGCCGACAAGGCCGCCAAGCTCAAGGCTTCGGGCGCGCTGAAATAAGCGATGGGCGGCTATATCCTTCGTCGTCTGCTCTTGGTGATCCCGACACTGTTCGGGATCATGGTGATCAACTTTGGCCTGACGCAATTCGTGCCCGGCGGCCCGTTCGACCAGCTTGAGGCGCGGCTGGAAGGCGAAGGCGACGTGATCAAGGCCGTCACCGGCAACGAGGGCGGCGACCCGGGCAGCGAAGCCAAGGGCGGCTATGTCGGCGCCCGGGGCCTGCCGCCCGAGTTCCGCGCCAAGCTGGAGGTCGAATTCGGCTTTGCGCGCTGGGTCTGCGCCCCCGGCTTTACCGGCAAACCCAGCCTTGATACCCCCGAATGCACCAAAGAGATGATCCCCGCGGTCGAGCGGTTCTTCATCATGATGGGCAAGTTCCTGCGCTTTGACTTTGGCGAAAGCTATTTCCGTTCGGCAGGCGTGCTGGAACTGGTGGCCGAAAAGATGCCGGTTTCGATCACCTTGGGCCTCTGGTCCACGCTGATCGCCTATATGATCTCGATCCCGCTCGGCATCCGCAAGGCGGTGCGCGACGGCTCGCCCTTTGACAACTGGACCTCGGGCATCATCATTGCGGCCTATGCCATTCCGGGCTTGCTGTTCGCGGTCATGCTCTTGGTGCTGTTCGCGGGGGGGTCCTATTGGAAATGGTTCCCGCTGCGGGGCCTGACTTCGGACGGCTGGGAAGAGATGAGCCTGTTCGGCAAGGCGCTGGACTACCTCTGGCACATCACGCTGCCGGTGATCGCCTCGACCATTTCCAGCTTTGCCACGCTGACGCTGCTGACCAAGAACAGCTTTCTGGACGAGATCAAGAAGCAATATGTGATGACCGCCCGCGCCAAGGGATTGAGCGAGGCGCGGGTGCTTTACGGCCATGTCTTCCGCAATGCCATGCTGATCGTGATTGCCGGCTTTCCGGCGCTGTTCATCAGCGTGTTCTTCGGCGGCAGCCTGATTATCGAAACGATCTTCTCGCTGGACGGGCTGGGGCAGCTTGGTTACCGCGCGGCGCTGGAACGCGATTATCCGCTGGTCTTCGGCACGCTTTACGCCTTTGGCCTGATGGGGCTGATCATCGGGATCATCTCTGACCTGATGTATGTCTGGGTTGACCCCCGCATCGACTTTGAGCGGAGGGGTTAGCATGGCGCTCTCGCCCCTTAACGCCCGCCGCTGGCGGAACTTCAAGGCCAACCGTCGGGCCTATTGGTCGCTCTGGATCTTTGCCGTTCTGTTCGGCCTGTCGCTGTTTGCCGAGGTGCTGGCCAATGACAAACCGCTCTTGGTCAGCTATCGCGGCGAATGGCGGATGCCCTTCCTGCGCTTTTACTCCGAGGCGGATTTTGGCGGCGATTTCAAGACCGTGGCCAATTACAAATCGCCCGAGGTGCAATGCCTGATCGTGACCGGCGGGCTGGTCGATTGCTTTGACGAACCGGAAAGCATGATCCAGGCGGTGGCGCTGGACCGCTTCGATGCCGCGACCGAAGGGTTCCAGAAGGGCTTCATCCTCTGGGCGCCGATCCCCTACAGCTACAACACGATCAACGAGCTGGGTGGCAAGGCGGCTCCCTCGGCCCCAGATGCCGACCATTGGCTGGGCACTGACGACACCTCGCGCGATGTTCTGGCGCGGGTGATCTACGGCTTCCGGCTTTCGGTGGCCTTTGCGCTGATCGTGACGGTGCTGACCTCGGTCATCGGCATCGCGGCGGGGGCGGTGCAGGGCTATTTCGGCGGCAAGGTGGACCTGATCTTCCAGCGGTTCCTTGAAATCTGGTCCGGCACGCCCGAGCTTTATGTCATCATCATCGTCTTTTCCGTCTGGCAGCGCAGTTTCTGGCTGTTGATTCTGTTGATGGTGATGTTCGGCTGGACCCGGCTGATTGGCGTGGTGCGGGCCGAGTTCCTGCGGGCGCGCAACTTTGAATATGTCCGCGCGGCCAAGGCTTTGGGCGTGCCCGACCGGGTGATCATGTTCCGCCATGTGCTGCCCAATGCCATGGTGGCCACGCTGACCATGCTGCCCTTTGTCGTCACCGGCGCGGTCGGCTCGCTCGCCACGCTGGATTACCTTGGCTTTGGCCTGCCCGCCTCGCTGCCCTCGCTCGGGCAGTTGTCGCGGCAGGCTCAACAGAACCTGCAAATGCCCTCGCTTGCCTTCACCGCCTTTTTCACCTTTGCAATAATGCTGTCGCTTCTCGTCTTCATCTTCGAAGGGGTCCGCGACGCCTTTGACCCGCGAAAGACCTTCAAATGAGCGCGGTTCTTGAGGTTGCGGGCCTGAAAATCGCCTTCCGGCAAGAGGGCCGGGTGGCCGAGGCCGTCAAGGGCGTGTCCTTTGCGGTGGGCAAGGGCGAAACCGTGGCGCTGGTCGGCGAAAGCGGTTCGGGCAAGTCGGTGACGGCGCTGGCGACGGTGGGCCTTTTGCCCGACAGCGCAGAAACCTCTGGCTCGGTCCGCTATCTCGGCCGCGAAATGCTGCGCGCCTCGGAAAACGACCTGCGCCGGGTACGCGGCAATGACATCAGCTTCATCTTTCAGGAGCCAATGACCAGCCTCAACCCGCTGCACACCATTGAAAAGCAGCTGGGCGAAAGCCTGTCCCTGCATCAGGCCCTGACCGGCGCCGCGGCGCGGGCGCGGATTGTCGAGCTTCTGGGCAAGGTCGGCATCCGTGACCCGGAAAGCCGCCTTGGCGCCTATCCGCATCAGCTTTCAGGCGGACAGCGGCAGCGCGTGATGATCGCCATGGCGCTGGCCAACGGGCCGGAACTTTTGATCGCGGATGAGCCGACGACGGCGCTGGATGTCACGGTGCAGGCGCAGATCCTTGACCTTCTGGCCGATCTGAAACGCTCCGAGGGGTTGAGCCTGCTGTTCATCACCCATGATCTGAACATCGTGCGTCGCATTGCCGACCGGGTCTGCGTCATGCAGGGCGGCGAGATCGTGGAACAGGGCGCAACGGCGGCGGTCTTTGCCGCCCCCGCCCATCCCTATACGCAAAAACTCCTTGCCGCCGAGCCGCAGGGCCGGCCCGATCCCGTTGCGCCCGATGCGCCAGAGGTGCTGCGGACCGAACATCTGCGGGTGTGGTTCCCGATCCAGCGTGGCTTTCTGCGCCAGACAGTGGGCCATGTGAAGGCGGTCAATGACGCCAATCTGGTGGTGCGGGCAGGTGAAACCCTTGGCATCGTCGGCGAAAGCGGATCGGGCAAGACCACGGTGGCGCTGGCGGTGCTGCGGCTGCTGCAAAGTCAGGGCCGCATCGCCGTGCTGGGCCGCGAGATTCAGGGCCTGACGGGTGCCGATCTGCGCCCGCTGCGCCGCGATTTGCAGATCGTGTTTCAGGATCCCTTCGGCAGCCTTTCCCCCCGCATGACCGCCGAGCAGATCATCGCCGAAGGGCTGAGCGTGCATGGGCTGGAACCCGGGCGCAACCGGCGCGAAATGGTGGCGGCGATCATGGCCGAGGTCGGCCTTGATCCCGAAACCATGGGCCGCTATCCGCATGAATTCTCGGGGGGGCAGCGCCAGCGCATCGCCATTGCCCGCGCGATGATCCTGCGGCCCAAGCTGGTGGTGCTGGACGAACCGACAAGCGCGCTGGACATGACGGTGCAGGTGCAGATCGTGGGCCTGTTGCGCGAATTGCAGCGCAAATGGGGGCTAGCCTATGTCTTCATCAGCCACGATTTGCGGGTGGTGCGCGCACTGGCGCACAAGGTGATCGTGATGAAAGAAGGCGATGTGGTCGAAGCAGGCGACAGCGCCGCGATCTTCGCCGATCCGCAAAGCGATTACACACGGGCGCTGATGGCGGCGGCCTTTGGCGCCCCGCCATGAAGATCCTCTTCGTCCATCAGAATTTTCCCGGCCAATTCCTGCACCTCGCCCCGGAATTGCAGCGTCGCGGGCATGAGGTGCGGGCGCTGACCGACGGCGGCAACACCCGCCCCAGCCCGGTGGAGGTGCTGCGCTATCGCCATGTCGTCCCGCCGGTCGATCCCGCCGCAACCCGGCTGGGTCGCAACTATACCACGATGAGCGACCGCGGCGTGACCGTGGCGCGCGCCGCCCTGCAACTGCGCGGTCAGGGCTATGTGCCCGACGTGATTTTCGGTCATTCCGGCTGGGGCGAGACGCTGTTCCTGAAAGAGGTCTGGCCCGAGGCCAAATTGCTGGTCTATGCCGAGTTCTATTACAAGGGGCGCGGCGCCGATGTGGGCTTTGACCCCGAGTTCAACCCGCCGCATTTCGATCAGGTGCTGATCGCACAGGGCCGTGCGGCGCATTTGGGGCAGGCGATGATCCATGCCGATGCCGGGCTGTCGCCCACGCTTTGGCAGGCATCCACCTATCCGCCCGCTCTGCGCGACCGCATCACGGTGATCTTCGACGGGGTCGATACCGCCCGGCTGCGCCCCGATCCCGCGGCGCAGGTCACCCTGCCCGATGGCCGCATCCTGCGGGCGGGGGATGAGGTGCTGACCTTCGTGAACCGCAACCTTGAACCCTATCGCGGCTATCACACCTTTCTGCGCGCCCTGCCCGCAGTGCTGGACGCCCGGCCAGAGGCGCAGGTGGTGATCGTTGGTGGCGATGCGGTCAGTTATGGCGCGGCCCCGAAAACCGGAAGCTGGAAAGAGCATTTCCTGGCGGAGGTCCGCGACCGGCTGGACCTGTCGCGGGTGCATTTCGTGGGCAAGCTGGCCTATCCGCAGTTCGTGGCACTGATGCAGGTTGCCCGTGCCCATGCCTATCTGACCTATCCCTTCGTGCTGTCATGGTCGATGCTCGAGGCGATGGCGGCGGGGGCGCATGTGGTCGCCTCCTCCACCGCGCCGGTGCAGGAGGTGATCGAAGACGGGGTGAACGGCACGCTGGTCGATTTCTTTGACGTGCCGGGCTGGAGCCGGGCCCTGACCGAGGCGCTGGCCGAACCCGACCGCTTTGCCTCCCGCCGCCTTGCCGCGCGGGCGACCGTGCTGGAACGCTATGACCTGCACGGGATCTGCCTGCCGCGCACCGTCGCCTTTGTCGAGGGTTTTGCCCCGTAGGATGGGCAATCTGCCCATCCTACTCTCCGCCCTCAGTAGATTTCGTAGCTTGTAAAGCCCGGATTGGCGCCCCAGATGCCGCCATGGCATTCCATGTTGAAATCCTTGGCAAGCCAGAGATGGCCGACAAAGGTATCAAGCGTCACCGACTCACCCGGCAGCAGCCCGGCGTATTCCACGGGCGCCCCTGCGAAGTCGAGCCAGTAGATCGACACGGCAATGTCGCTGAGGTTCACAAACTCGACCTGCGCCGGTTCGGAACTTTGCGGCGAGGGCGCGCCGCCATAGGCAGGGCAACCCCGGCCCATGTTCGAAGCGTCATCCTCGATCGCGGGGGCCGTCTGCGCCAGCTTCGGCTTGGGCGCTGCGGCAGGTTTGGGGGTGGCGGGCGCGGCGGCAACCTGCCCGGCGCGGTCCATGCATTCCTCGATCTTCAGCATCGCAGCGCTGGAACCGGAAAGGGCCGCTGGGGTGATCTGGCCATTCGCCTCAACCTGCAGGCGGCTGCCGTTGCGGATCGACTCGACCAGACCGTCCTCCAGGAACATCGCATAGCGGCCATTGCCTTGCGGGTAGAAGGTGCCCTCGAACGAGGCGCGGTCAACATCGACATAGCCCACCACTTCCGGCGGATTGTCGAGCGGGCCATCGATGGTCAGGCTCCAGCCCTCGCTGCTTTTCTCAAGCGTGAAGGGGAAATCCATGCTGACCCCGCTGCAGCGCATGAACGAGCCGTCATAGGTGATAGACAGCACGTCCCATCCACGTGTCTTGCCATAGTCTGTGTATTCTTCTTGGGCGGTGGCGGCAAACCCGGTCAGGATCAGACCAAGCGCCGCTAGCCCCGAAAGGCGCAGGCGCGAAAGACGTGTAGGCATGTTGCAATCCGCAAGCAAAGGGTGAGTTTCGTCAGACCTCCCGGCACGGCTTGCCTGACCGGCGCAACACTATCCGGCGCCGGATAAAGAGAAAGTGAATTGTTCGGCAGACTTGCCGATTGCCCGTGCCGATGGCCTGGCCGCCTAGATTGCCGCCGAATGCTGCGCCTTGCTCTGGTCATAGGCGTCGAACGCCCGTGCCACCATCCGGGCCAGCGGCCTGCCCTGCGGCAGGATGGCAAGCCCGGTCTGATCCAGCGTCACCATCCCCGGAAAGGCGGCAGCGGCCTCGGCCAGAAGGGTGTCCAGCCGCGTCTCGGTCACCGCAAAGCTGGCCAGAATTTCGGCCCGCTCCACCCGGAAATCGCACATCAGCGCCTCAATGATCCGACCGCGCATCTGATCCTCGCCCGTAAAGGCATGGCCGCGGTGGGTCGAGAAATGGCCCTCGCGGATCGCCTTGGTATGAACCGCCGTGGCCGAGGCATTCTGGGCATAGCCTTGCGGAAACCGCGAAATCGACGAAGCGCCAAGCCCCACCAGTACCGGCGCCGTATCGTCGGTATAGCCTTGGAAATTGCGCCGCAGCGTTCCGGCCTTGGCCGCCTTGGCCATGCCATCGCCGGGACGGGCGAAATGGTCGATGCCGATTTCGTCGTAACCGTCCCAGACGAACAGCTTGCGCGCTGTTTCGAACAGGTTCAGCCGTTCCTGCGGGGTGGGAATGGCGTCCGAGGGGATCATCTGCTGGCGGCGGCTGACCCATGGCACATGGGCATAGCCATAAAGCGCCACCCGATCAGGCGAGAGGGTGAGCAGCTTTTGCACCGAATCCGCAATCCGGCTGTTGGTCTGGAACGGCAGCCCATAAAGGATATCGGCATTCAGGCTGGGCACGCCACGGTCGCGGATCATGTCCGCAACCTCTTTGGTCAGTTCATAGCTTTGTTCGCGCCCGATGGTCTTCTGGATCTCGGGGTCGAAATCCTGCACCCCGATCGAGGCGCGGTTCATCCCCGAAGCCACCAGCGCATCCAGCCGGGCGGCGTCGATTTCATTCGGGTCGATCTCGACCGAGAATTCAGCGCCCGCGGCCATTGGCACCGCGTCAAACACGCTGTCGGCCAGATCGCGCATCATGTCGGCGGGCATCAGCGTGGGCGTGCCACCGCCCCAGTGCAGCCGCGACAACCGCACCCCCGGCGCCAGATGCCGGCGCAGCAATGCGATTTCCGCCTTCAGCACCTTGGCATAGGCGCGGACCGGCTCATCGCTGGATGTGCCTTGCGTCCGGCAGGCGCAGAACCAGCAGAGGCGCCGACAGAAGGGCACATGCAGGTAAAGCGAGATCGAAGACCCCGCCGGGATCGCCTCGATCCACTGCACAAAGGTTTCGGAGCCCACGCCGCCCGCAAACTGCGGCGCCGTGGGATAGGAGGTGTAGCGCGGAACGCGAGCGTCAAAAAGCCCCAACCGCGTGAGTTGCGCTTGAATGGTCATTCCCGTATCTATGATTGGAACCGGCCCGCTGGCCTTGACCTAAATCAACCCGGACAGGGCATGTCGCATCAGGATCTGCAACTTATGTCACATGACTGCGGCGGTTGCCCGATCCGGCACCGCGCGGTCTGCGCACGCTGCGATGCCGATGAACTCTCCCGGCTGGAAACCATCAAATATTACCGCAGCTATCAGGCCGGTCAGACCGTGGTCTGGTCCGGCGACCGGATGGATTTCGTCGCCTCGGTCGTCTCGGGAATCGCCACGCTGACCCAGACGATGGAGGATGGGCGGCGGCAAATGGTGGGGCTGTTGCTGCCATCCGATTTCGTCGGCCGCCCGGGCCGCGCGCAGGCGGCCTATGATGTGACCGCAACCACCGATCTGGTGATGTGCTGCTTCCGCAAGAGACCCTTTGAAGAATTGATGTCCACCACACCCCATGTCGCCCAGCGTCTACTGGAAATGACGCTGGACGAGCTGGATGCGGCGCGCGAATGGATGCTGCTTCTGGGCCGCAAGACTGCGCGGGAAAAGATCGCCTCGCTTCTGGCGATTATTGCCCGTAGGGATGCCAGTCTGAAACTGCGCTCGGCCAAGGGTGCGCTGGCCTTTGACCTGCCGCTGACGCGCGAGGAAATGGCCGATTACCTTGGCCTGACACTGGAAACCGTCAGCCGTCAGGTTTCGGCGCTGAAGCGCGACGGGCTGATCCAGCTTGAGGGCAAGCGCCATGTCGTGGTGCCCGATTTCGACGCCTTGCTGGAACACACCGGCGACGATTCGGACGGCGGCTTCCTCAACTGATCAGTTGAAGGCGCAGCCCGCCTTGATGCCCAGCTTGCGGAATACCGAGGCCGCCGGGCAAAAGCCGGTGATGGCCGATTGCATCAGGTTCAGCCCGATGAACACCGTGAACCAGATAAACAGCGGCGAGACGAAGGCGGTCAGTACCACGCTCAACAGCACCATGGCACCGGCGAACAGCATCACCGAACGGTCGAGGGTCATTTTCCACTCCTATAGATTGGGTTGCCGAGGGCATAGCAGCTTCGGCAAACACATTCAATAATCATTATATGAATTACCCCTCCCCTTGGCCCCTTCCCCTTGCCGCGGCCCCGTGCCAGCCTTGCCCAAAGCCGAGGAAACCCGATGACCCAGTTCTTCACCGCCGCCGACGGTGCCCGCCTTGCCTATGCCGATCAGGGTGCGGGGCTGCCCGTTCTCTGCCTTGCCGGGCTGACGCGGACCATGGCGGATTTCGACTATCTGGCACCGCACCTGCCGGGTATCCGCCTGATCCGCATGGATTATCGTGGCCGCGGGCAAAGTCAGTGGACCGGCGCCGAAACCTATACCGTGCCGCAGGAAGGGCAGGATGCGCTGGCGCTGCTGGATCATCTGGGCATTGCGCAGGCGGCGATCCTTGGCACCTCCCGCGGGGGGCTGATCGGGTTGGGGCTGGGGGCCATGGCGCGCGGGCGGGTTCTGGGGCTTTGCCTGAACGATGTCGGCCCCGAAATTCACCGCCCAGGGCTGGAGCGGATCATGGATTATGTCGGGCGCAATCCCGCCGCCCGCACCCATGCCGAAATGGCGGCCAAACTGCCGCGCGCCCTGCCCGGCTTTGCCAATGTGCCCGACAGCCGCTGGCTGGATGAGGTGCGCCACCATTACGACGAGACGCCAGAAGGGCTGCGGATCAACTATGACCCGGCGCTGCGCGACAGCTTCCTTGCCGCATTTGCCGGGCCGCCGGTAGACCTCTGGCCGCTGTTCGACATGCTGGCGGGCCTGCCGCTGGCCCTGATCCGGGGGGGAAACTCGGACCTTCTGTCGGCAGAGACCGCCGCAGAAATGCAGCGCCGCCGCCCCGACATGCTGCTTGCCGATGTCCCCGACCGCGCCCATGTGCCCTTTCTGGACGAAGCCGAAAGCCTGTCCGTCATCCGCAACTGGCTGGGGGCGCTGGCATGAGCGACCTTGCCCGTATCGAAGCCGCCGCAGCCCGGTTGGCCGGACAGACCCGGGTGACGCCGCTGCTCAACGCGCCCTTGCTGGATGCGCTGGCGGGGCGGCGCATATTCGTCAAGGCGGAATGCCTGCAATGGACCGGCAGCTTCAAGTTCCGTGGCGGTTGGTCCGCGGTCTCGGCTCTGCCACCCGAAGTCCGGGCGCGCGGCGTGATCGCCTATTCCTCGGGCAACCATGCGCAGGGGGTGGCGCTGGCCGCCGCCCGCCATGGCGTGCCAGCCGTCATCGTGATGCCGGTCGATGCCCCCAGGGTTAAGATCGAGAATACAAAGTCTTATGGCGCCGAGGTGGTGCTTTATGACCGCGTCAGCGAAGACCGCGACGCCATCGGCGCCGCCCTTGCCAAGGCCCGCGGCCTGACCCTGATCCGCCCCTATGACGAGCCGGAGGTGATTGCCGGGCAGGCCACGGTCGGGCTGGAAATCGCCGCGCAGGCCGCCGAAGCGGGCATCGCAGAGGCCGATGTGATCACCTGCTGCGGCGGTGGCGGCTTGACCGCCGGTATCGCGCTAGCGCTTGAGGCGCGGGCGCCGGGGCTGCGGGTGCGCCCGGCCGAACCGGAGGGGTTTGACGATACCGCCCGCTCGCTCGCCTCGGGGCGGCGGGAGCGGAACACGGCGCTGGCGGGTTCGCTCTGCGATGCCATCGTGACCCCAAGCCCGGGCGAGATCACCTTTCCCATCCTGCAACGGCTTTGCGGCCCCGGCCTTGTCGTGACGGATGAAGAGGCGCTGCGGGCGATGGCGCTGGCCTTTACCCATCTGCGCATCGTGGTGGAGCCGGGGGGCGCGGTGGCGCTGGCGGCGGCCCTCTTCCGCAAGGATCTGCCCGATACCGTGATCTGCACCGTCTCGGGCGGGAATGTGGAGCCCTCTCTTTTCGCCGATGTCCTGCAGCGGTATGCCTAGGTCATGCCCCTGATTTACCTCGACGATCTGCGCCTGAATGCGGTTCTGGATGGCCCTTCGGACGGCCCGCCTCTTGTGTTGATCCACGCGCTGGGCACCGACCTGACGATCTGGGACGGGGTGGTGGCCCGCCTGCCCCGCCACCGCATCTTGCGCTTCGATCTGCGTGGCCATGGGGCGAGTGACTGCCCGCCGCCGCCCTATGCCATGGGCGCGCTGATCCGCGATGCCGAACGGTTGATGACCCATGCCGGCATGGCCGAGGCGGTGGTGGTCGGCGTCTCGCTGGGCGGGCTGGTGGCGCAGGGGTTGGCGGTCAAGCGGCTTGATCTGGTGCGCGGTATGGTGCTGTCGAACACGGCGGCCAAGATCGGCGGCGAGGCGCTGTGGAAAGCGCGGATCGCCGAGGTTACGGATAAGGGCCTTGCCGCCTATGCCCCCGGCGCGATGGAGCGGATTTTCGGGCGCAACTGGCGGCAAGCCCCTGAAATGCCACGGATTCGCGCGCTTCTTGAATCGACGCCGCCCGAAGGCTGGATCGGCTGCGCCGAGGCGATTGCGGGCACCGATTTCTACACCACCACCGCCAGCCTGACCCTGCCGACACTGGTGATCGCCGGGGCCAAGGACGGCACCACGCCGCCTGACCTTGTGCGCGAAACGGCAGAGCTGATCCTTGGCCACCGCTGGCATCTGATGCGCGGCGCCGGCCATCTGCCGATGGTCGAGCGGCCCGACGATTATGCGGCGCTGCTGCGCGACTTCCTTGCAAGCATCGGACATGGCTGAGTTTTTGCTGATCCACGGCGCGGGTCACGGCGCCTGGGCCTGGGATGAGGTGATCCCGAAACTGACCACCCTTGGCCATGACGCCCGCGCCATCGACCTGCCGGGGCGCGGCGGGGTGGCTACCACGCTGGAGGCGCAGGCGCGGGCCATCGTTGCGGCTCTGCAGGGGCCGACGGTGCTGGTCGGCCATTCGGCGGGGGGCTTTGCCATTACCGCCGCTGCCGCGATGGCGCCGGAGCGGGTGGTGCGGCTGATCTATCTCTGCGCTTTCATCCCGCAGCCGGGCCGCTCGATCGCCGATCTGCGGCGGGCCTGTCCGGGGATCGGACTGCGGGGCGCCTATCGTGTGGCGGCTGATCGGCAGAGCTTTGCTTTTGATGCGAATACCGCCAAGGCATTGTTTTTCCACGATTGCCCAGCGCCAGCACAGGCCGCCGCCCGGCTTTGCGCCGAGCCGGTCCCCCCACAGGAAACCGTGCTGGAGCGGTTGCCCGACCTGCCCCGCGCGGCAATTTTCTGCACCGAAGACCGCGCCATTCCCTTGGGTTTTCAACAGGATATGGCCGCGGGAATTGCCGTTCAGCGCAGCCTGCCATCGGGCCATTCGCCGTTTCTGTCGATGCCAGGGGCGCTAGCGCAGACCTTGGACGAACTCTCAGACTGTTAGCGACGAATCCTGTCGCAAACAGGGCGCCCATGTCGGAGTTCCGCGCGAGAGGCAGCGCGGCTGGCGCCAAACTTCCGTCAAAACGGAGGATTGCCGATGAAACTGCGCACGCTTGAGATTTTCGTTGTCGCCCCTCCGGCACCGGGCTGGGGCGGGCGCTACTGGATTTTCCCCAAGATCACCACCGATGACGGCATCGTCGGCTATGGCGAATGCTATGCCTCGACCGTGGGGCCAAAGGCGATGATCGCGGTGATCGAAGATGTTTTTGAACGCCATATGTTGGGGGAAAGTGCCGAAAACATCGAGATGATGTATCGCCGCGTCTATTCCAGCGGCTTTACACAGCGGCCCGACCCCACGGTGATGGGGGCCTTTGCCGGCCTTGAAATCGCCTGCTGGGATATCATTGGCAAGGCGCGGAACCGGCCGGTCTGGGCGCTTCTGGGCGGGATGATGAATGCGCGGGTGCGGTCCTATACCTATCTTTACCCGCAGCCGGGGGTGGATGCGGCCGAGTTCTGGGTGAACCCCGACTGGCAGGCGGAAGAGGCGGCACGCTGCGTCGCGCAGGGGTTCACGGCGGTCAAGTTCGATCCGGCCGGGCCCTATACCATCCGTGGGGGTCACCAACCCGCGATGAGCGACATATCGCGGTCTGTCGCCTTTTGCAAAGCCATCCGCGAGGCGGTGGGTGACAAGGCGGACCTTCTGTTCGGCACTCATGGCCAGTTCACCACGGCAGGGGCGATACGGCTGGGCCGGGAGTTGGAACCCTATAACCCGCTTTGGTATGAAGAGCCGATTCCGCCGGATAATCTTCCGGAATTCCAAGAGGTTGCCCGGCAGGTGCGCATCCCCTTGGCCACGGGGGAAAGGCTGACCACCAAGACCGAATTCGGGATGCTGCTGCGCGCCGGAGGCGTGAAAATCCTGCAACCGGCTCTGGGGCGGCTCGGCGGTATCTGGGAGGCCAAGAAACTTTCCGCCATAGCGGAAATCTACAATGCCGAGATGGCGCCGCATCTTTATGCCGGGCCGGTGGAATGGGCGGCCAATATCCACCTTGCGGCCTCTATCCCCAACCTGTTGATTGCAGAGACAATTCAGACCGGCGGCGCCTTCCACCTCGCCCTGATCCGCAATTCGATCACTTGGGAAGACGGCTATGTAATCCCGCCGCAGGCCCCCGGGCTGGGCATCGAGTTTGACGAGGATCTGGCCCGGGCGCATCCCTTTACCGGCAGCGGGCTGCATCTGCAGATGCAGGAGGCGCCCTGCGACCATCGCCACGGCAACAGGTTCGAGGGGGGGGCTCCGGCGTCAAACAAGGCGTAAAGTCTGCGTCAATTTCCCGTATATTCTGCGTATATTTTCCGTATCTACAGCCAGTCGCCCAAAAGGATGTTGCGCGTCACCTGCTCGACCGGGCGTTCGCGGGCGATCAGGCCCGCGACCCATTCGCAAGAGGCGGCGTTGAAGACCGCGCCCTTGCCGCGGCGATACTCGGCCATGCAGCCGTTGCCGCGGCTGGCGCGGGCGACGGTTTCGGGCGTCACCGCGCCATAGACATGCAAAGCGACCTCTTCTGCATCGGCGGTGCCGATGAAACTGTCGGCGTCCTGCGGGCCGGTGGAATGCGAGAGCGTGGTGGCGGGCGACAGGCCGACGATGGTCAGCGGGCCTTGCAGACCGCGGGCGACGGGTTCCGGCAGGCCCTGATGGAAGGTGAAGTCGATGCCGTCCACCTCATAGCCGAAAATCCGGCTCGCCGCGCCCAGCACATCGCCATAGCCCAGCCCTGTGCCGCGCAGCGCCCAATGCTCCGGCCGCCAGATCAGGAACCCGCCGGTGCCATGGGCGGCGCAGCGGCTCCACCCGGCATAGACGCCCGCCGAACCCGTCAGGCCCATGGTCGCCACCGCCGGGCGCGCGACCTGCGGGTGATCCCAATAGGAGGTGAGGCGGGCAGGATTGGGGTCTTCCGCCTCAGCCCGGGATTTGAAACAGGTTTGCGTCAGGAGGTCGGGCGAAAGCCGCGTCTGCCAGAAGAAATTGCCGCCAAAACGCGCCAGTTCACCGCCGCGGTCCAGCCAGCCGTCGAGATGGTCGCGCATCTCCCATGTCCAGTATTCGTCATGGCCGACGATCAGGGCGCGGGGATAGCCGTTCAGCGCGGTGGGCTCGCGGTGCAGGTCGTGTTGGGTCAGGTAGTCGAGCGCGATGCCCTGCGCCTCGCACCACAAAGCGAAGGGACGCTCGAAAGCGGCCCAGCCGGAGGAGGCGTATTTCTTGGAAATCCCCTTGGCGCGGGCGTAATCCATATGCGGATAGCGCGGCTTTGACAGCAGGGGCGAGGAATGGGGGATGCGCGGGGCATCCTCGGGCCAGCGGACAAAGCCGCGTGCCCAGGGGCGCAGCAGGCTGACATGGGCGGCGAAATCATCGCCACGCGGGCCGCTGAGGCCCTGATAATGGTTCGACCCGCCCCAGTCGTTATAGGCGCACCAGGTTCCGGTGGCGAGGACAAGGGCGACCTTTGCCTGAGGCTGCGCGGCGCGCAAGACGAACATATGTTCGGATTGGTGGCCAGCGATGGTGAAAGTCACGGTATAAAGGCCGGATCTCCAGGTCTGCGGAATTGGCAGGGCCAGCACCTCTGGCCAGTCGCAGCCAGTTTCCGAACAATCGTTTGGCGTCGGTGCGAAATGAGCGGCGACCTCGGCATCGAATATGGTTTCGGGGGTCAGGCCATCACGGCAGATCGTGACGCGGGCCTTGGCTGCGGTGGAGCTGAGATGCAGGCGCAGCGTGTCGCCGGGCTGATAGGACAGCGCATCGCTATAGCCCCAGACCTGCGGGCGGGTTAGGTCGGGTGAGGCGGTCTCGTAATAATGGCCGGTGACGGAATCGCCGTCATCAAAGGGGCCCGGAACGAAAAAACCTTGCAAAGCCATGGCTTACCCCATCCTTAGGGCGACATCCAGCATCCGGTTGGAAAAGCCCCATTCATTGTCATACCAGCCAAAGACCCGCAGCATCCCGCCCTTGGTGACACGGGTTTCCGGCAGGGCCATGATGATGCTTTCGGGCCGGGCACGCAGATCGGTCGATACGAGCGGTTGTTCGGTTATGCCGATCACCCCGCCGGCCGCGACCAGCGCGGCATTGACTTCGGTGGCGGTGACCGGGCGTTCCGTCATCACGGCAAGGTCAACGGCAGAGACCGAAGCGGTCGGCACCCGCACCGCCGAGCCTTCGATCCGGCCCGCGATCTGCGGCAAAACGAGGTCAAGCAGACGCTGCGCGCTGGTCGTGGTCGGCACCATCGACAGGGCAGCGGCGCGCGAGCGGGCATAGTCGGCAGCCGGCGCATCGACGGTGGGCTGCGAGCCGGTATAGCAATGGATCGTGGTCATCGAGCCGGTCACGACGCCCCAGTGTTCATGAATCAGCCGGGCCAGCGGCGCCAGCGCATTGGTGGTGCAGGAGGCGTTCGAGACGATTTCCTGTGCAGCAAGGGCCGCATCATTGGCGCCCAGAACCACCGTCAGATCGGCGGCGGCAGAGGGGCCGGAGATCAGCACCCGCCGCGCGCCGGCGCGCAGGCCCCGTTCGGCCACCGCGCGGGAATCGGCGCGGCCGGTGCATTCCATAACCAGATCGGTTCCAGTGAGGTCCAGCGTGGAAATATCCGGTGTGCGGTGGAGCGGGATGGCACGGCCATCGACGACCAAGGCGCCATCGGTCAGCGTCACGCTGCCGGGCCAAGGGCCGAAGACGGAATCATACTGAAAGAGATAGGCGCACATCTCGGGCGCGGCGATGTCGTTGATGCCGGTGATGGTCAGGCCGGGCGCTGCCCCTTTGGCCCAGGCCCGCAGAACCGACCGACCGATGCGGCCAAAGCCGTTGATGAAGACACGCATGACCGGCCCTCCCCTTTGGGCGAAGTCTGATCATGGGCCGGGCGGGGTTTCAAGCCGCCCGCAGCAGGTTTGATCAAATATCTTCAGGCGCGCTTCCGCCAATCGCTTCGGTCACGCCATCGGCGGCAGCGCGGACGGCGGCACCGAGACGGGTGGCATCCGACAGGCCAAAGCGGAAGGCAGGCCCGGCGACGGCCAGCGCCGCCACCACGCGGCCTGCGCCGTCAAAGATCGGGGCGGCCACACCGCGCATCCCTTCGGCCTGCTCCTGATCATCCAGAGCAAAGCCCCGGCTGCGGGTGCGGAGCAGTTCCCGCGCGAGGGTTTCGGGCGAAGTGATGGTGAGCGTGGTCAGACGTTCAAGCCGCTGCCCCTCCAGCACCTCTTCGCGCAGGTCTTCATCCGCCCAGGCAAGCAGCACCTTGCCGGGCGCAGCGGCGTGCAACGGCGCCAGAGTGCCGGGTGGGAAGATGGCGCGGATCGGCTGGCGGGTTTCGCTTTGCGTCAACACCAGAAGCCGCCCACCCGAAACGATGCCCAGAGAGGCGGTTTCGCCCGAGGCCGCGACCAGCGCATCCATCGCGCGGCGGGCCTGAACCTCAAGCCCGGTGCGGCGCAGATAGGCGGTGCCAAGGCGAAAGGCCGCCGGGCCGATGTGCCAGAGCGGGCCCGGCTCCACCCCTTCGACCATGCCGCGGGCCTGAAGCGTGGCAAGGGCGCGGAAGGTGGTGGCCAGCGCCTGCCCCGTCTGTTCGGCCAGATCGGACAGGCTGAGGCCGGGGCGGGCCGAAATCACCTCAAGCAGCGCAAGGGCGCGGTCAAGGGCGACAACGGTGTGCTGTTCGGGGTCGGCGGGGCTGGTGCGGGGACGCCCCCGGGGGCGGGTTGGATCGGGCATGGGCGGCCTCCTTGCCGATCCGGCCTAACATTGGCCGGTCAATATGAAAAAGGATTTCGCGCCATTGCGCCGCCATGCCGCAGCGCCGCACGCCCTTTGCCCAAAGCGATGGCACCCGCAATGCAAACGCCCGCGCAAATGGCGCGGGCGTTGCGAAAACCCAAAGGGTTCAGATCACTCTTCGGTGGTGCCGTCGCTGCCACCGCCGGCAACGGCAGCGCCAGCCAGAAGCAGGAGAGCGAGAACCAGCAGGCCACCTTTGCTGCTCGGGGTTTTGGCGACGACGGCCGGCTTTTGTTCACCGATCGGCTCGCTGATGCCACCGGCATGAGCAGCGGTGCCCGCGAGAAGCAGAGCAAGAGCAGCAGAGATTTTCTTCATGTTATCGTTCCTTGGAATGGGGATTCTTGAAGCCAGTATAGTGATTCTCTCCCCTGTTGCAAAGCATTACCGCCTTTTGGGTGATGCTAGGGGGCAACAAAGCCTGCATAACCGGCATAATCCGAGACCCATTGGCTGGATTGCACGATGCGACCGCCCCGCAGCCAATAGTCATTCGTGATATAGCCATCGGGCGAACTGCACTTCTGCCGGATATGGCGGGTGCCTGCGGGGCCCTCGCCGCCATCGCCGGCGGCCACCGTGCAATCGAAATCACGGCGCAGCATGGTGTCGGTGCCGTCCAGATAGAAATCGCTGCGCTTGTGCGCCGCGCCCCGCACCAACTCGGCAAGGCCGGGCTGGCTGGAGGACATCAGATCCGTGCCGAAACCGCGGGTGGCAATCAGGATGCCGTCGCGCAATTCCATCTGGGCACCATCAGCCGCAACATAGGTCACGACGTTTCCGTCCCGCTCAAGCTCGCGCATCGGGAATTTGAAACCGCGGAAGGACAGTGTGACTTCGGTCCCGGGGCCGCTTTTGGGCATGGCGGGGGTTGATGCCTGCCCGCTTCCTCCCAGCATTCCGGCGGCAGGCGCAAGGGCGCGCTGACCAAGGCCGCAGCCGGACAGAAGGGCAGCCGCAACCACCAGACCCAGAGGCGCAAGGTGCATGGTCATCTCCAGAATCTCCCCCACTGGTCGTCAAGGCGACCCTGCTGATAGCCGCGCACGCTGTCGTAAAGCCGCCCGTCCACCGAGAGCCGCGCCCCGCCGTCGCGGGTAATCGGGCGGATCGTGGGGGCATAAGCCTTTTCGCTGGGCCGGCCGAGCAGCCAGTTGAAGGGGATCTGGATGCGGATGCCCTTGTCGAACGAGCCTTCGCCGAAGTCTTCATAGGAGACGTCGGTCATGGTGGCAAAGGCGCCGACCTTCCAGCCATTGGCAAATTCGCGGTCGATGGCGAGCGTGGCGCCGATGTCGCCCGCAAGGTAACGGCCCACGTCAAGCTGCGCCACATAGCCGTTGCCAAAGCTGTAATAGCCCGAGACATGGCCGGTGAAGACCTTGTAATCTTGGAAGCCGAGCATCTGGTCAAAGTCACGCTGCTGGACATAGTTCAGCTCGACACCCAGTGCAAAGGGGCTGTCCACCCGTTTCCACAGCAATTCACCCGAGATGCCGCCGAACATCCGTTCGAGATAACCCACGGTGACGCGGCTATAGAGGTTTTCGCCCGGCTTGGCATACCAGGCCATGGTCAGGGTTTCGAGGGCGGGGTCGCCCTCGCGGTCATAGATGTTGCCGTCACTGCGCACATGCGGCAGCACCGAATTCGACACCCGGTCGGACGCATCAAGGTTGCCGATCACCTTCTTGGTGACGGACCCCGACAGCACGAGGCCCGGCGCGATATCGTAGCGGGCCGACAGGCGCAGGCCGAAATCGGCGCGCAGGGGGTCTTCCGGGTCAAACAGGCTGGTGCGGACATAGGGCGAAACGCCCCAGCCAAAGCGGGGATAAAGCCCCTCACCCATCAGCGCCCCTTCGGGCGTGGCACCAGAAACCGCCAGAATCTCGGTCCGGCTGCGCATCAGGGCATCCTGATTGGGGGCGTGATCCAGCGCCTCAAGGTCGGACCGCTGCATCACCACCTGCGACAGCGGCACGCCGTTCCAGACCGGAACGATGCGGAAGGTTTCCACCGAGGCGGGCAGTTGCGCCGCCAGCACCCGGGCCGCACGGCCCAGCATCTGCGGGCCGTTTTCGCGCTGCGGGGTGCGGACACGCAGTTCAACCGCCGAAGCGGCGAAGCTGATGCTTTCCAGCGTCATGCCATCGGCGCGCAGATCGCGGGCGATGCTGTCGCGCAGGGTGGACTGGCGGCCACGGTCGCTGACCCATTCGGTGGACCAGTCGGCGCCCGCCGCACGGTCCTTGAGCGGGCGGGGGCCGCCATAGGTCAGCCCGCCGGTCGGGCTGCGGCGCGGGTCCAGCGCGAATTGCGCCGAAAGGCCCAGTTCAGAGCCATACATATAGTAGGCACCGACCCGCAGCACACCGTTGACCTGATATTCCAGACCAAAGTTGAAGGGGCTCTTGCGCTCGAACGTCTGCCGCTCACCCGCTTCGGTCACATAATCGTCGGAGGAATATTCGGCCTTGAAGCCGAGTTTGTCGCTGATCTGGTATTCGATCCCGGCAAAGGGGGCAAAATCGCCCTTGAACCATTGGCCGGTGCGCACGGTGCCGCCAAGGCCATAGTCGAAATCGGGGCGGGTGCCGATCGCGCCGATCGGCTTGTAGCTGCCAAGCCGGCCCCAGCCGAGGCCCGCCGTGACCTTGAGCTTGTCGCCGAAGGTCTTGGTGGCGGCGATATATTCGCCCGACATCTGGCCGGTGCCGATGATGTCCTGCAAGCCGATCACCACACCGGGAACATAGGTGCCTTCGTTCAGCAGTTGATAGCGCAGGTCGAAGCTGCGGTCGTAATAGGTTTCCAGCGGGAACGGCACGACGCGGTTCCAGTCGCGGGTGCCCGCATAGCGGAAGCTGCCCGAAAGCCGCGGGGTGATCTGAAAGCTGAGGGTGGTGCGCGAGATCGGGCCAAAATGTGCCGAGGTGATCGACAGCACCCCGTCATTTTGCGATTCGCCCGTGGGCATGTCGATCAGGCCGGTCATGCCGCCGAAGGACAGGGTCGGGCGCATCTCGGCCGCGGCAGGCGCAGCCAGAAGCCCAGCCATCACGGCAGAACAGATCGCGGCGCGGCGGCGCGCAGTCGTCATGGGGCAACCCTCTTGCAATACCGTGGCCCGGCCTTTGGGGATTTCTAGGCCAGAATGCGGCAGCCTGCCAGCGCCTTGGCGGGGCGAGGGCGGCAAAACACGCCCCTGTTGCGATTCCGCCCGTGCGGGCGGGGGCGTTGCGCCCAAGCGACAGGCAGCGCGCGGGCGCGGCAGCCGCTGTTAACCGCCGCCCGCTAGACCCTGTGGCCTGTTGCGGCACGGGCCGCATGGGGCTTGGAAACGGCGAGGTTGCAGATGAACAAGGCGATTACCCAGGGTCTGGTGCTTATGCCGCCGGCCTTTTCGGCAGGGCTGGCGCTGTGGTCGCGCGAAGATGGCCTCCCCGGACAGGGCTCTTACGCGGGCCAGCCGAATGCGGCCTATGTGCCGGCGGATGCCGATTTCGCGGGCTGTCTGGAGTTGCAAAAGATCTCTGCCACGCAAAAGCTGCGTTGTTTTCAGCAGATTCCGTTTCAGCCGGGCCTGTATCTGCGCATCACCGCCCGGGTGAAGGCGGTCAGTGGCGCCCTGCCGGCGGTGGCGATTGCGGCATGGGCCGGCGACAGCAGCGGGGCCAATGTCACCACCGCCGATCAGGTGGGGCCGGAGGTGGCGCTGACCAGCTATGGCAGCGTGGTGACGGTGACGGCCATCGTCGGATCGGGCAACCGGCAGGGGGTGGACATGTCATGGGGCACGGCGCCGGCCTATGGCCATTTCGGGCTGAACCTGACCGGAGCGAATGGCGGTGTGGTGCGAATCGATGACATCACCATCGAGGATGTCACGTCGGTCTTTCATGCCGAGATGTTCAACTGGGTCGATGTGCGCGATTATGGCGCCGTGGGCGACGGGGTGACCGATGACCGCCCCGCCTTCGATGCCGCCGACAGTGCTGCGGCGGGCAAGACGGTGGTGGTCTCGCCCGGCACCTATTATCTGGCCAGCAACATGACCTTCGACAATCCGGTCAAGTTCGAGGGCACCATCACCATGCCCGCCGTCGCACGGCTGGCCTGCACGCGCAATTACGACCTTGATACCTATGCGGCGGCCTTTGGCAGCGAGCTTGCGGGTTTCAAGCGCGCGTTGCAGGTGCTGTTCTACTATACCGACCATGTCGAGCTGAACCTGAACGGCCGCCGGATCGAGCTGACCGAGCCGATTGATGTGGCTGCCCTCTGCGGCCTGACGACCTTTCTGCAACGGCGGCTGGTGCGCAACGGGCAGTTGACGGTGGCCGCCGGGGCGGCCTGGACCACCGCCTCGGTAACCGCCACCGCCACCTATTCCACCGCCCAGCCGACGCGGCTGACGGCAGTGGCCAATGTCGGCACCATCGAGGTGGGGTCGCGGATCAGTGGCAGCGGCGTGGGCCGCGAGGTTTATGTGACCGGGCGCAACATCGGCGCGGGCACGCTGGACATCAGCGCGCCTCTGGTCGGCGGGTCGGGCACGCGGCCCTATACCTTTGACCGCTATCGCTACATGCTGGATTTCTCAGGCTTTGCCGAGTTGGCCAAGTTCGAGCTTTCCGACATCGAGTTCCTCTGCGGCGGCACGGCCAGCGGCATTCTGCTCTCGGCCACCGGCAACACCTTTCGCGTGGCGGATTCGGTCTTCAACCGGCCGAAGGACCGGGGCCTGACCTCGTTCAATCAGGGCTGTCAGGGGCTTTTGCTGGACCATTGCCAGTTCCTGTCGAACGAACAGGACATCCGGGTGCAGGACCGCACGACGATCATGTTCAACATCAACCAGAACGACAGCAAGATCCGCAACTGCCGGGCGGTGAAATTCGCCACGACGGCGGTGATGCAGGGCACCGGGCACATGTTCGTCGGCAACCATTTCTTTCAGGGCGACGGCGAGCCTTCGGGCGTGCGGCGCGCGGGGATCGTGCTGACCACGCCGAACAGCAAGTCGATGATCACCGGAAATTACATCGACAATTGCTTTGTCGAGCTGACCAACGAACATGAGGCCGAGCCGAACTTCGGCTCGCAGTTCAGTTTCGGCGGGCTGACCATCACCGGCAACACCTTTACCGCGCAGGGGGTTGGCGCCTCATTCAGTTGGCTGGTGGTGACGCCGCGCGGCACGGGGCATTTCATCTCGGGCCTGTCGGTGACGGGCAATGTGTTCCGCGCCCGCGACGGCAATGCCGACCGCGCCGAGAAGGTGGATACGACCTATGCCACGCTGAACTATTTCAGCTTTCGCAACATCGTCTTTGAGTCGAATACCTATAACGGGGTCACGCAGGTCACCTCCAGCCCGCTGCATATCCAGCACAATCAGGCCACCGCAGCCGATACATGGGTGGTCGATGGCGGCGCCTATCTGCCGTTCGGGGCCCGCGCCCGCAATGTCACTGCGGTCGTGCTGGAGGGGGCGCCGACCAACACCGCCAATGCCGTGCAATGGGCGCAACCCTATGCGCTGGTCGAGCAGGGAACCGGCGGCAAGCTGGTGCATCTGAAATGGCCCGCCGCCGTGAAGGGGATCGCGCAGGTGACGATGCGCTGCGACAACCCCGTTTGAAGCCTGTGCCGGGGTCAGGCCCGCAGATCGGCCGCCTCGAACTGGAACGCCTTGCCGAACCCGCCATTCAGCAGGGCACCCAGCGGTTCAAGCCGGACAAAGGCGAAATCGGGGAAATCGACATAAAGGGCTGCCTTCGGGTGGCCCTTCAGCCAATGGGCGCGCAGGGCGGGACACGCGGGATCGTCGGGCGCGATGAACTGCGCGCGGGCGCGGACCATCAGGCGCGGATGGGTCAGGGGATCGCCCTTGACCCCGACCTCGCCCACCATCACCGCACAGGCCGCCCGCGCCTTCAGCGCCGGTGAATGCGGCGCCAGACCCGAGATCAGCGTCATCGGCACGCCTTCGGGATCAAGGCCAAAGGCGATGCGGCTGATGCCCGGGGTGCCGTCCGCCTCAAGCCATGACAGAGCCGCATGATTGGCCGCCCGCAGCATGTCGCGGGCCTGGGCGCGGGCGGCATCATCGGCCGGTGCGACGGGATCGGGGCGGGTGGTCATGGCGGGCTCCTGATAGTTGACAGAAACAGTCATCATCCCCAGCTAGCCGGTTTCGCGCGGCGATGCCAGCCACTTTGACGGCTGCAGCGGCGGGGGCGTTGACAAGCGGCCGGGGCAGAGGTCTTCTGGCCAAGCCGATATTTTCGCCCAAGTCTTTCCGCACATGACCCGTTTTGCCCCTTTGGGTGGATTGTCACCCCGACCGCAGCGGAGCTGACATGACCCGTTCCGAACCATCACCCGGCACGCCGGAGGGCCACCCGTGACCCTGCGGCAAAGCGTGCGCGGGCGGCTGGTTCACCCCGAGCGGTCCGAGGCAGAGGACCGCCAGCTTGCCGTGGTGCTGGCGGCGGTGGCGGGCGCGGCCAATGCCGGCGGGTTCTTTGCGCTGGGGCAGTATACCTCGCATATGACGGGATATCTGGCGCAACTGGCCGACAATCTGGCGATCCTGAACCTGTGGATCAGCTTCGTCAGCCTGCTGGCGCTGGCCGCCTTCATCGCGGGGGCTGCCTTTTCTGCCATCCTGATCAACTGGGCCCGCACCCGCCACAGCCAGCATCAATACGCCCTGCCCATTGCGGTGCAGGGCTGCTTTCTGATCTGCTTCTCCTGGGGCTGGATCTTTACCTCCGAAGCGGGGCGGCTGTTTTCGCTGGCCTGCCTGTGCTTCATCATGGGGATGCAGAATGCCACGATCACCAAACTGTCGGGCGCCCGCATCCGCACCACCCATGCGACGGGAATGGTCACCGATATCGGCATCGAACTGGGCCGGACGGTGTTCGGCACGCTGCAACCCGGCAGCGGGGTGCGGGCCGACCGCCGCAAACTGAGCATTCTGGTGTTGCAGGTGACCGGCTTTCTGGCCGGTGGCGTGGTGGGGGCCGTGGGCTATGGCGCCATGGGGTTCTATTTCTCGCTGCCGCTGGCGGCGGTGCTGCTGACCATCTCTGTTCCGGCGCTGCTGACGGGGGGCGCGGCACCGCCGCGCAAGACTGTCGAAAGACCGCCAGGCGATTCGCCCGCAGGGTGAGTAGACGGCCCCTTGCGCCATTGCCGCGACGCAGCGACATGACGCCGCGTCACGGCGCCGCGCGGGCGGCGCGGCACCGCTGCCCCAAGGGCCGATCACGGCCCCGATCACGCCCCTGTCATTTCATTGCCCTTTTTCGACGGATTTACAGGCTTCACCGCTAACATTGTCAATATTTTTACAAGAAAATACTGATGATAAAAAGAGTTACACTTTCGTTTACAAAAGCGTTATCATGCTATGAAACGGGGGAGACCTGCGCGCCGCGCAGGCCGTGCAAAGGCGGTTCTGACAGCCGCTTTGGGATCGAGGAGGAACTTATGGCAGAAACGGGTCAGGCCACCGGCCTTTACAGCGCATCGGCGGATTTCGTCGCCCATGCCCATGTCAATGCCGAGCAATATGCGGCCAAATACGCCGCCTCGGTCAATGACCCCGAGGGGTTCTGGGCCGTCGAAGGCCAGCGGATCGACTGGATCAAGCCCTATACCAAGGTCAAGGATACCTCGTTCGAATTCGGCAATGTCTCGATCAAATGGTTCGAGGACGGCACGCTGAACGTTTCGGCCAACTGCATCGACCGCCACCTGATCGACCGCGCCAACCAGACCGCGATCATCTGGGAACCCGATGATCCCAAGACCCCGGCCCGCCACATCACCTATACCCAGCTTCTGGAAAACACATGCCGCATGGCCAATGTGCTGAAGGCGCATGGCGTGACCAAGGGCGACCGGGTGGTGATCTATCTGCCGATGATCCCCGAAGCGGCCTATGCCATGCTGGCCTGTGCGCGGATCGGCGCCATCCATTCGATCGTCTTTGCGGGCTTCTCGCCCGACGCGCTGGCCAACCGGATCAACGATTCCGAAGCCAAGGTGGTGATCACCGCCGATTACGCCCCCCGTGGCGGCAAGAAGACCGCGCTCAAATCCAACACCGATGCCGCCCTGCTGCATTGTGACGACCGGGTGAAATGCCTTGTGGTCAAGCACACCGGCGACCAGACCACCTGGGTTGATGGCCGCGATTTCGACGTCAAGGCCGAGATGGCCGAAGCCCGCCCCTATTGCCCCTATGTCGAGGTCTGCGCCGAAGACCCGCTGTTCATCCTCTACACTTCGGGTTCCACCGGCAAGCCGAAGGGGGTGGTGCATACCTCGGGCGGCTATCTGGTTTATGCCGCGATGACGCAGCAGATCACCTTCGATTACCATGATGGCGACGTGTTCTGGTGCACGGCCGATGTGGGTTGGGTCACCGGCCACAGCTATATCGTCTATGGCCCGCTGGCCAATGGCGCGACCACGGTGATGTTTGAAGGCGTGCCGACCTTCCCCGACGCGGGCCGCTTCTGGGAAGTTTGCGCCAAACACAAGGTCAATCAGTTCTACACCGCCCCCACCGCGATCCGCAGCCTGATGGGCCTTGGCGCCGAATGGGTGGAAAAGCACGACCTTTCCAGCCTGAAACTCCTGGGTTCGGTGGGCGAGCCGATCAACCCCGAAGCCTGGAACTGGTATAACACCCATGTCGGCAAGGGCCGCTGCCCCATCGTCGATACCTTCTGGCAGACCGAGACCGGCGGCCATCTGATTACCCCGCTGCCGGGTGCCGTGCCGCAAAAACCCGGTTCGGCCACCCTGCCCTTCTTCGGCGTCAAGCCCATCGTGCTGGACCCGTCCAATGCGCAGGTGCAGGAAGCCACCGAAACCGATGGCGTGCTGTGCATCGCCGATAGCTGGCCGGGACAGATGCGCACCCTCTGGGGCGACCATCAGCGCTTTGAAGAGGCGTATTTCGGCCAGTATCGCGGCTATTACTTCACCGGCGACGGCTGCCGCCGCGATGCGGATGGTTACTACTGGATCACCGGCCGCGTGGATGACGTGATCAACGTTTCGGGCCACCGGATGGGCACCGCGGAAGTGGAAAGCGCCCTGGTCGCCCACCCGAAAGTCGCGGAAAGCGCCGTGGTCGGCTATCCCCACGACATCAAGGGGCAGGGCATCTATGCCTATGTCACCCTGATGAACGGCGTGGAACCCACCGACGCCCTGCGCAAAGAACTTGAGGCTTGGGTTCGCACCGAAATCGGCCCGATTGCCAAGCCCGATCTGATCCAATGGGCCCCCGGCCTGCCCAAGACCCGCTCGGGCAAGATCATGCGCCGCATCCTGCGCAAGATCGCCGAGAACGACTATGGCGCGCTGGGCGATACCTCGACCCTCGCCGATCCGTCGGTGGTGGATGAGCTGATTGCCAACCGCATGAACCGGGGCTGAACCGATGACCGCACAAGCGCCCGTCCTGATCCTGCTTGGCCCCCCCGGGGCCGGCAAGGGCACGCAAGCCCGGATGCTGGAGGAAGATTTCGGTCTGGTCCAGCTTTCCACCGGCGACCTCTTGCGCGCCGCCGTGGCCGCAGGCACCGAAGCCGGCAAGCGCGCCCAGGCGGTGATGGAGGCGGGGCAACTGGTGTCGGACGAGATCGTTCTGGCGATCCTGAAAGACCGCATGGCGCAGCCGGATGTGGCCAAGGGCATCATCCTTGACGGTTTTCCGCGCACGGCGGGTCAGGCGGCGGCGCTGGATGCGCTGCTTGCGGCCACCGGGCAAAAGGTGACCGCCGCCATCAGCCTTGAGGTGGATGACGAGGCGATGGTGGGCCGGGTGTCCGGCCGCTACACCTGCGCTTGCGGCGAAGGCTACCATGACGAGTTCAAGCAACCCGCCGTGGCGGGGGTTTGCGACAAATGCGGCGGCTCCAGCTTCAAGCGCCGGGCCGACGACAATGCCGAAACGGTGCGCGAACGGCTGAAAGCCTATCACGCCCAGACGGCCCCGCTGATCGCCTATTACGATGGCAAGGGCGTGCTGGAAAAGCTCGACGCGATGGGTGCCATCGCCGAGATCCGCAGCAGCCTTGGCCGGATCGTGGCCGGCGTCGCGGCGTAAACGGAATGCCGCGCCCGGGCGTCAGGCCGGGCGGGGAGGGACGAGGGAGAGGCGCCCGAGATCAGGCCAAAGGCCGGACGAAGGCGCCGCAAGGGAACCGGCGAAGGCCGGGCAACACAGGGGAGGCCACATGGCTAACACATCCGCAGACGTGAGCGCACGCTCGCGCCCGATGACCGGGGAAGAGAAGAAGGTTATCCTTGCTTCGTCCGCCGGCACCATCTTTGAATGGTATGACTTCTACCTTTACGGCTCGCTGGCCGCGATCATCGGCGCGCAGTTCTTCACCTCGTTCCCCGAAGCCACGCGCAACGTCTTCGCGCTTCTGGCCTTCGCGGCGGGCTTCATCGTGCGCCCGTTCGGCGCGCTGGTGTTCGGGATGCTGGGCGACCTGATCGGCCGGAAGTATACCTTCCTTGCCACCATCCTGATCATGGGCGCCTCGACCTTCCTCGTCGGCCTGCTGCCCGGCTATGAAAGCTGGGGCATGGCCGCGCCGATCATCCTGATCGCGCTGCGGATGTTGCAGGGCCTCGCCCTCGGCGGCGAATACGGTGGTGCGGCGGTCTATGTGGCCGAACACGCGCCGCAGAACCAGCGCGGCTATTTCACCGCCTTCATCCAGACCACGGCCACGCTGGGTCTGCTGCTCTCGCTGGTCGTGATCCTGCTGGTGCAGGGCTATATCAACGGCAACTGGCCGGAAACCGAACTGGTGCAGAACGGCGTCGCCGTGCTGAACGCCGACGGCACCGCCAAGATGATCAAGGCTTTCGATCTCTGGGGCTGGCGCATTCCGTTCCTGGGCTCGATCTTCCTGCTGCTGATCTCGCTCTACATCCGTCTGCAGATGAACGAATCCCCCGCCTTCAAGAAGATGAAGGAAGAGGGCGCCCAGTCCAAGGCTCCGCTGCGTGAAGCCTTCGGTCAGTGGAAGAACGCCAAGATCGCGCTGATCGCGCTCTTCGGCCTGACCGCCGGTCAAGCGGTGGTCTGGTATTCGGGCCAGTTCTATGCGCTGTTCTTCATGCAGAACGTGATCAAGGTTGACAGCTTCTCGGCCAACGTCTTTGTGGCCTGGTCGCTGATCCTCGGCACCTATGGCTTCATCTTCTTCGGCCGTCTGTCCGACAAGATCGGCCGCAAGCCGATCATCCTTGCCGGCTGCCTGATCGGGGCGATCACCTTCTTCCCGGTGTTCAAGTTCCTGACCCAGACCGCCAACCCGGCGCTCTACAACGCCCAACTGACCGAAGTGACCGTGACCGCCGACCCGGCTGACTGCTCGTTCCAGTTCAACCCGACCGGCACTGTCAAGTTCACCAACTCCTGCGACATCGCCAAGGCCCTGCTGTCGAAGACCTCGGTGAATTCGACCACCGTCGCCGGCGAAGCGGGCAAGCCCGCCACCGTCAAGATCGGCGAAACCGTCATCGAATCCTATGACGGCGCAGCCAACTCCAAGGCGATTGCCGACGCGAAAGCCGCGCTGGAAACCGCCAAGGCCGGCACCGATCAGGCTGCCACCGACGCCGCACAAGCTGCGCTGGATGCCGCCAACGGCGTGAAGGCCGCCTTCGAGAAATCGGTGAACGAGGCGCTCAAGGCCGCCGGCTATCCGCTGGTTGCCGCCGACAACACCACCATCGCCAAGGCGTCGAACTTCATCGACATCTTCACCGCGCAGAAGCTGACGATCATCCTGACCCTGACCTACCTCATCATTCTGGTGACGATGGTTTACGGTCCGATCGCCGCCATGCTGGTGGAACTCTATCCGACCCGCATCCGCTACTCCGGTCTGTCGCTGCCCTACCACATCGGCAACGGCTGGTTCGGGGGCCTGCTGCCGGCAACCGCCTTCGCCATCTCGGCACAGTCGGGCAACATCTATGCGGGCCTGTGGTATGCGATCGTGGTCGCCCTGATGACCGTGGTGATCGGCACGATCTTCGTTCCGAACGGCACCCACAAGAAGAACATCTTCGCCGACAGCAACTGATCGGTCACAAGATGGAAACAGAAGGGCCGGGGTGGCAACACCCCGGCCCTTTTCATTGGTCCGGCCCACCCATGGAAAAGCCGCCCGCGGAGGGTCCGGGGCGGCGTCTGCCTTGTCCGAAAAGATCAGCCGCGCAGGCGCCGATAGGCTTCCCATGCCGCCAGCGCGATGGCGAGCAGGATGGCATTCGCCACCACCCCCACCGCCACCACCTGCCAGAGCGGCAGCGGCAAGCCCGCACGCTGCGCCGTGACCGGAATGATGACCGCCACGAACAGCGCCCCCGCCGCCAGCGGCAGCCAGATGCCTGTTGCCGCCCGCGTGCGCTGCATGGTCACGATCAGGGCAAGGAGAAGCCCGATACGGAAAGGGTCGGCAAGCTGGCTGAGAAGAAGGTCGGACAGGGGCATGGGGCGCGGCTCCGGTTTGTGCCTTTCCGGTGTAGCCCTTACCCCGCCTCCGGTCCACCCGGTTGCATCGTCGCAGGGGGCTGTCCGCCCCCACGGCCTGCGGCCTCCCCCGAGGATATTTGGACCAAGATGAAAGCTGCCGCCCATTCATCTTGGCGAAAATATCCTCGGGGGGAGGCGCGGAACGCACCGTGGGGGGCAGACAGCCCCCCGGCAACGGATCAGCCGGCGAAAGGATCGGCCGGATAGCCGACCCCGCTCAGATACAGCCCCTGCGGCGGGCAGACCGGGCCGCAGGCGGCGCGGTCGCGGGCTGCAAGCGCCTCGGCCACCCGTTCGGGCGGCCAGGCCCCTGCCCCCACCCGCTCCAGCGTGCCCGTGATCGAGCGGACCTGATTGTGCAGAAAGGACCGCGCCCGCAGGAACAGCCGGTATTCGGTGCCGCCCGGATAGGGCAATTCCTCGATGCTGATTTCATCCAGCGACTTCACCGGGCTTTTCGCCTGACAAAGCGTCGAGCGGAAGGTGGTGAAATCGTGGTGCCCGACCAGATACGCCGCGCCCTGCCGCATCGCGTCAATATCCAGCGGGTTCTGCACTTGCCAGACCCGGCCCCGGTCATGCGTGACCGGCGCGCGGCGGGCGATCAGCCGAAAGACATAACGCCGCTCGCGTGCCGAAAACCGGGCGTGGAAATCGTCCTCCACCCGCGCCACCGCCAGCACCGAAACCGGCGCCGGGCGCAGGTGATGGTTCAGCGCCTCGCCCAGACGGAACGGCGCCCAGTCGCGGGCAAGGTCGCAATGCGCCACCTGCCCCAGCGCATGGACCCCGGCATCGGTGCGCCCGGCGGCGGCGATGGTATGGGGGCCGGGCTCAAGCCGCGCCAGCGCCGCTTCGACAGCGCCCTGAACCGAGGCCAGCCCCTGCGCCTGCCGCTGCCATCCGGCAAAGGGGCCACCGTCATATTCGATCTTCAGCGCATATCTTGGCATGGCTCCGGGTTAGCCTGCCCGCCCGGCGCTGTCCATTCCCCCCTACCCTTTCCCGGCCCGGCTGCCTATCTTGAGGCGGTCAAAGGGGGCGCGCCTTGGTTTTCAATGCCATTACCGACGGGATCGGCCGCAGTCTGGGCGCACTTGGCGGCCCGGCATTCGAGCCGGTGATCCGGCTGGGTGTCACCGGACTGAGCCGGGCGGGCAAGACGGTGTTCATCACCGGCCTTGTCGCCAATCTCCTGGAACGGGGTCGGATGCCGCAATTGCGTGCCGCAGCCGAAGGCCGGATCGAGGCGGTCTATCTGCAGCCGCAACCCGACGACACCCTGCCGCGCTTTGCCTATGAAGACCATCTGGCGGCGATGACCGGCGACAATCCGCGCTGGCCGCAATCGACCCGCGCCGTCAGCGAATTGCGCCTGTCGTTCCGCACGCGGTCCAAGGGCTTTTTCGGCGGCTTTGGCGGGCCGCGCACGTTGCATCTGGATATCGTCGATTATCCGGGGGAATGGCTTCTCGACCTCGCGCTGATGGACAAGAGCTTTGACGAATGGTCCGAGGCCACGCTGTCCCGGCTGGACCGCCGCCCCGAGGCGGCCGGGTTCATGGCCACCGCAAGGGCCGAGGATGGGGCGCTGCCGCTGGACGAGGGCAAGATTCAGAACATTGCCGGCCTGTTCACCACCTATCTTCACGCCGCCCGCGCCAAGGGCTGGTCCGATTGCACGCCGGGGCGGTTCCTTTTGCCGGGCGATCTGGCGGGAAGCCCGGTGCTGACCTTTGCGCCGCTGCCCCGCCCGGCCCATACCCCGCGCGGCTGCCTCTGGCGCGAGATGGCCCGGCGGTATGAGGCCTATAAGGACCGCGTGGTGCGCCCCTTCTTCCGCGATCATTTCGCCAAGGTGGACCGGCAGATCGTGCTGGCCGATGTGCTGGGCGCCATCCATCACGGCCCCTGGGCGATGGAGGATCTGCGGCGCACGCTGGCCGAGGTGCTGACCGCCTTCCGCCCCGGGGTGAACGGCTGGCTTTCGGCACTTCTGGGTGGCAGACGGGTGGAAAAGATCCTGTTCGCCGCAACCAAGGCCGACCATCTGCACCACGAACAGCACCCCGCCCTGACCGCCATCACCGAAGCCCTGCTGCGCGAGGCCAAATCGCGCGCCGATTTTGCCGGGGCGGACACCATGGCCCTGTCGTTGGCCGGGCTGCGCTGCACGGTCGAAGACCGGCTGCCACAGGGCGGCGCCGATCTGCCGGCGGTGCGGGGGCGGCTGCTTGATACCGGCAAGCAGGCGGTGATGTATCCGGGCGAATTGCCTTCCGACCCGCTGCGCCTTTTGTCCCCCGCGCGCGAGGGGGCGGCGCAATGGCTGGATGCCGATTACGGGCTGATGGCCTTTGCCCCCGCCCGCGCCAGCCTTCGCCCCGGCGAAGGCCCGCCGCATATCCGGCTGGACCGGGCGGCGGAATTCCTGTTCGGAGACCGGCTGTGACCCTGCATCTGACTGACGAAAACCCCCGCCTGCGCGGCCCCGCCGTGGTCGAGCTTGATGACAGTGCCCCCGCCGACCCCGGTCTGGCCGAGGCGCCGCCCGATCCGATGCCGCAAGGCCGCGCGATGCAGACGGCGGCGGCGCTGACCACAAGACGCGGTTCGGCCCTTGGCCGGTTCGCGCGCTGGGTGTTCGGAGCGCTCTTCTCGCTGGTGATCTCGGTGGCGGCCTATGATTTCGTCACCCGGCTTTTCACGCAGAACACGGTGCTGGGCTGGCTGGCCTTCGCTCTTTTCGGGCTGGCGGTTCTGGTTCTGGCGCTGCTGGCGCTGCGCGAGGCGGCGGGATTCGCCCGCATGGCGCGGATTGACCGGCTGCGCGCCCGGGCCGAAGCGGCCCGCACCGCTGCCGATTTGCCCGCAGCGCGGGGGGTCAAGGCCGCAATTGCCGCGCTTTACGCCGGGCGGCCCGAGGCAAGCTGGGGCCTTGCCCGGGTGGAAGAGCGGGCGGGCGAGGTGATGGATGCCGATGCCCTGCTCGATCTGGTGGAAACCGAGGTGATGGCCCCCTTGGACCGCGCCGCGCTGGCCGAAGTCGAGGCGGCGACGCGGCAGGTGGCCATGGTCACGGCGCTGGTGCCGATGGCGCTGGCCGATGTGGCGACGGCGCTTTATTCCAACCTGCGGATGATCCGGCGGCTGTCGGAAATCTACGGCGGGCGGTCATCGTCCCTTGGCAACCTGCGCCTGTTGCGGCGGGTCTTCACGGCGCTTCTGGGGGCCGGGGCCATGGCGCTGGCCGATGATCTGGTGGGCAGCTTTGCTTCGGGCGGGGTGCTGGGCCGGTTGTCGCGGCGATTTGGCGAAGGGGTGGTGAACGGCGCCCTGACCGCCCGTGTCGGTCTAGCCGCGATGGAGACCTGCCGCCCGCTGCCCTTTGCCGCGCTGGACAAGCCCAGCACCACGGCCACCACCAGCCGCGCTCTGGCCGGATTTCTCGCCCGCGCCAAGGCGGAAGAGCCGCGCTGATTACCGGAACGACACCGCCGCCGGAGCCAGCCCTTCGACCTCGACCACGCAGGTCTGCCCCGGGGCAATCGGCCCCACCCCGGCAGGCGTGCCGGTAAAGATCAGATCGCCCGGCGCCAGCGTGACCAGCCGCGACAGATGGGCGATGATACCCGCCACCGGCCAGATCATCTCGGACAGGTCGGCATCCTGCGTCACCCGCCCGTCCACACGGCAACGGATACGGCCCTGCGGCACCGCCGAACCGGGGCGGATCGCCCCCAGCACCGCCGAGGCGTCAAACCCCTTCGACATATCCCAAGGCCGTCGCGCGGCCTTGGCTTCGGCTTGCAAATCGCGTCGGGTCAGGTCATTGCCCGCCGCATAGCCCCAGACCAGCGACAGCGCCGCATCTGTGGGAACAAAGGCCCCCCCGGCACCCAGCGCCACCACCAGTTCCGCCTCGTGGTGCAGATCGGCGGTTGCCACCGGAAAGGGCAGAACCGCGCAGCTTTCCACCACGGCATCGGCGGGTTTGGTGAAGAAGAACGGCGGTTCGGCATCCGGGTTGCCGCCCATCTCGCGGGCATGTTCGGCATAATTGCGCCCGACACAGAAGATGCGGCGCACCGGAAAGCGGCGGCTGTCGCCGTCTACCGGAACCGAGACGACCGGCGGCGGCGGCAGAACATAATCCGGCATCTTACGGCCCCATCGTGAAGCATTGCACGCCCCGCGCCTGCAACTGCGCACAGGCACGTTCCGCCTCGTCCTGACCAAGGCCAAGGAAGTTGGCGTCAAAACCACCGCCCTTCTGGGTGACCTTGCGCAGGCTTTGGCCCAGCGTGGCGCTTTCGGCCAGTTGGGTCTTCATCAGGGCGCGGTCCGCCTCGCCCCAGGTGTTGAAACGCCCCACGTTGATGCCCCAATGCCGCCCGCCCGAGGTGGAGACGCGGGTGATCACCTCGCCCGTCGGTTCGGCCATGGCCACCGCCTCTTCGACCGGGGCCTCATCATAGATCGGCGCGCGGCGTTTCGGCGGGCGGGGCGCGGATTCAACCAGCGTGACCGGGCTTGCCACGGTCTTGGCGGTGATGGTCAGCGGCTCGGGCGCGGCGGCGGCACCGGCGGCAGACAGCGCCTCGACATCGGTCGGCGTTTCGGCCAGTGCAAGTTGCTGCGCCTCAAGCGTGCCTTCGGGCGGCGGCGCGGCATTGGCTTCGGCCACAGCCCCCGCGATGTCATCGGCGATCGAGGCCACGACCTGCCCGGCGGCGGCAACCGTTTCGGCATTCGGGCGGGCCGGCGGCCGGGGCGAATTTGCCACCGCCGTCACCAGCCGCAGCGTCTTGCCCGCGCCGCCTTCGACCTCGGGCAGGCCATCATCGGGCGCGGCCTCGGCCACCAGTTCGTTATCCGCAGGGGCCGCGATCACCGGCGGCACTTCCTGCACGTTGCGCTTGGCCTTGCGGAAGCCGAGATCCAGAAGATCGGCCATCTTGGCATTGCGGTTGTCGGTCGAGCTGCCGCCGAAAACGGTCGCAATGATGCGCACCCCGCCCCGTTCAGCCGAAGCCGTCAGGTTGAAGCCGGCCGCCACCGTATAGCCGGTCTTGATGCCGTCGGCGCCGTCGTATTTGTCCAGAAAGCGGCGGTTGGTGTTGTTCACCGTGGCCAGCCCCGCATCGGTCGAGCGGCGCGAGAAGATATTGTAATACTGCGGAAAATCATAGAACAGATGCCGCCCCAGCACAGACATGTCGCGCGCTGTGGACAGATGCCCCGAGGCCGTCAGCCCGTTGGCATTCTTGAAGGTCGTGTTCTTCATGCCCAGCGCCTTGGCGGTGCGGGTCATGCGGTTGGCGAATTTTTCCTGATTGCCGCCGATGAAATCGCCCAGCGCCGCCGCCGCGTCATTGGCCGATTTAACCGCCGCCGCCCGGATCAGATAGCGCACCTGAATCTTCTGCCCGGCCTTCAGGCCAAGGCGCGAAGGCGGCTGCGCCGCGGCATTCTTCGACACCGTGACCATGGTATCAAGCGAGAGATTGCCGCGCTCGATCTCTTCAAAGGTGATGTAAAGCGTCATCATCTTGGTCAGCGAGGCCGGGTGCAGCCGCGTATCGGCATTCTCGGCATAAAGCGTCTCGCCGGTGCGGGCATCCATGACATGGGCGGCATAGGGCGGGGCGGCGTTCGATTCGCGCGGACCACCACAGGCTGCGATCAGCGTGAGCGCCACGAGAAACAGGAAATTGCGGATGGATTGCCCCCGCAGGTGCGCCACTGTCCCAGTCATCTGCTCTGCCTCTTGCAGCTCCTCATTCAACGGGAGCCTTCTTTGCGAGAGGAATGCTAGCATGAAGGAAATTGTCGGAAAACCCCTTCCATTCAAAGGCTTTACGAATTTTCTTCACAGCGGGATTCCGGTGACATCCCCTGCCCGCCCCCTAGGTCTGGTGGGTGGCGGCGACCCGGCCCACAAGATCGGGCAATTGCGACAGGTCGGTCAGGTCGTGAAAGCGGCCATCGCCGCGTGGCGCATCGGCGGCTTCCAGCTCCCATGTCATTTCATGCGGCACATGCACGCCCCAGCCGCCCGCCGCCAGCATCGGCAGCACATCGGATTTGAGCGAGTTGCCCACCATCATCCCCTGATCGGCGCCGGTGCCGTGGCGGGCAAAGACCAGCTTGTAGATTTCCGGTGTCTTGTTCGAGACGATTTCCACCCCGTCGAACAGATCGCCAAGGCCCGATTGCGCCAGTTTTCGCTCTTGATCCAGAAGGTCGCCCTTGGTCACCAGAAGCACCCGGTATTCCGCCGCAAGGGTGGTCACGGCGGCGCGGGCATGGGGCAGAAGGTGGATCGGATGCTCCAGCATCTCGCGTCCCGCCGCCAGAATCTCGCCGATCACCCGGGCGGGCACCCGGCCTTCGGTCACCTCGACCGCGGTTTCGATCATCGACAGGGTGAAGCCTTTCACGCCAAAGCCATAGTGGCCCAGATTGCGCCGTTCGGCCGCCAGAAGCCGGGCCTGCAAATGGTCCGGCGCGGCATGGTCGGCCAGCAGGGTGGTGAACCGCTCCTGCGTCAGGCGAAAGAAGCTCTCGTTCTGCCAAAGCGTATCGTCGGCATCGAATCCGATGGTGGTCAGCATGGATTCCTCCTTTGCGGGCAAGCTGTTCCGCCCGGGGCCTTTTCGCAAGCCGGAAATCCGCTATAGTGCGCGGCAACCCTGATGTTTCCGAATCCCCTTGCGAGGTTTCCTTGCCCCTGCGCGCACCCGTCATGTCTGACAAGTCCTCTGGCCCCAATGGCCCCGGCGACGACACCTCGCTGTTGACCAAGACCAAGACGCGCACCCAGCGCCCGCCGCTTTACAAGGTGATGCTGCTGAATGACGATTATACGCCGATGGAATTCGTGGTGCATGTGCTGGAGCGGTTCTTTGGCCTGAACCACGCGCAAGCCTTTGAAATCATGCTGACGGTGCATAAGAAGGGGCTGGCGGTTGTCGGTGTCTTCAGCTTTGAGATCGCCGAAACCAAGGTCGCCCAGGTGATGGATTTCGCCCGCCGGCATCAGCATCCGCTGCAATGCACCATGGAAAAGGAATAGGCGCGGGGTCGGGCGATGCTGGCCGCGCGGCTTGAACTGGCGCTGGACGAGGGTGCCTTGGTGCTGCCGCCTGCGGGCGGCATTCTGGTGTTGCGCCCCCGCGCCGGTGACGATCTGTCGCCCCTGCCGCGCGACCGCGTGGTGGTGCGCACCGGCTTTCGCCCGGATTTTGACCACTTTCAGAAGGCAGGCTATGCGACCAGCGGCGACGGCCCCTTTGCCGCCGCCGTGGTCTGCCTGCCACGCGCCCGCGCAGCCGCCCTTGCCCTGCTGGCCGAGGGGCTGGCCGCCCTGCCCCCCGGCGCGCCGCTGCTTCTGGACGGGCAAAAGACCGACGGGATCGAGGCGATCATCAAAACCTGTCGCGCCGAAGGGCTGCCGATGGGCGAGGTTCTGCCCAAAGCCCATGGCAAGGCGGTGGTGTTGCGCGCTGCCCCGCCCCCGGCAGGCTGGGCCGCGCAGCCCCGGCAGGTCGAAGGCTTTACCACCGGCCCCTTCTGTTTTTCCGCCGATGGGCCGGATCGCGGCTCGGCCCTGCTGGCGGCGGCGCTTCCCGCCCGGCTTCCCCCAAGGGTGGCCGATCTCGGGGCGGGCTGGGGTTATCTGTCGCGTGCCATCCTCGCACGCGACGGCGTGGCCGAACTGGATCTGATCGAGGCCGAGGCCGAGGCGCTGGCCTGTGCAAAGGTGAACCTGCCAGACCCGCGGGCGCGGTTCCATTGGGCCGATGCCACCAACTTCAAGCCCTCCAAACTCTGGGATGCGGTGGTGATGAACCCGCCGTTTCACACTGGCCGCGCGCCCGATCCTGCACTGGGCGAGGCGTTCATCCGCGCCGCCCACCGTTACCTGACCCCCTCGGGCAGCCTCTGGCTGGTGGCCAACCGCCATCTGCCCTATGATCGCAGCCTCACCATCCTCTTCCGTCAGGTCGAGGAGATTGGCGGCGACGCCGCCTTCAGGCTGACCCGCGCTGCCCTGCCGATCCGGGCGCGCTGAAACCGGAGACCTCCGATGTCCTTTTCGATCACCGGCAAGACCGCCATTGTTACCGGCGCGGCCAACGGGATTGGCCTTGCCATCGCCCGCCATTTCCTTGACCGCGGTGCCCGCGTGATGTTCGCCGACATGGACGAAGGCAAGCTTGAGGCCGAAATCGGCGACGAGGCCCGCAGCGAAGGCGCCGTGCGGATGTTCGCAGGTGACCTGCGCGAAAAGCTGGCCATCACAAACCTGCTTTCCGCCACCATCGACGCCTTTGACCGGGTGGATATTCTGGTCAATGCCTCGCGGGTGATGAAACGCTCGGACCCGATGATGCTGGGCGCCGATTGCGTCGAGGACATGCTGCAACAGAACCTGATGACCGCGCTGCGCGTGTCGCAGATGACGGCCAAGCGGATGATCCAGCAGGCCGAACGCGACGAAGACACCACGGCCATGGCGGGCACCATCATCAACCTGTCGTCGATCACCTCGCAGCGCACGCTGTCCACGCTGATGGGCTATTCCATCTCTTGCGCCGCGGTCGAACAGATGACCCGTGCGCTGGCCCTGACGCTGGCGCCGAAACGCATCCGGGTGAATGCGGTCTCGCTGGGGTCGGTGATGTCGGCCAGCCTGCAAAACCTTTTGCGCGAAGAACCCGGCTGGCGCCCCGCGATCGAGTCCGCGACGCCGCTGGGCCGCATCGCCCCGGCAACCGAAATCGTCGAGACGGTGCAATACCTTGCCTCTGACGCCGCTGCCTTCGTGACCGGGCAGGTTCTGGTGGTGGATGGCGGGCGCAGCCTGCTTGATGGCGTCTCTGCCCCGGCGCATTAGGGCGCTATTCGGGATATTCGGCCTTGCAGGCGGCGATTTGTGGCGCCGCTGCCTTGGCCTGTGCCGCCCGCTTGGCCTTCAGCCCGGCCAGCTTCTGCGCCTCGGCCCCCAGATCCAGCGCCACCGGCTTGCGGATGGTCTCGGGCACTTCGTCCAGACAAAGCTGCGGCTTGGCGGGCGGCTCGCCTTCGGTATGGGGCGGCGGCAGCGGGCCGCAGCGCACCCAGCGCGTCGTCCAGACCGTTACCTCCTGATAGCCATAGCCGCGGGCCAGATTGCCCTCGGCCTCGGCGATCAGCCGGTCCACCACCCGCATGTCACGGGTGGCCGCCGAAATGCACTGTTCCTGCGGCGTGCCACAGGCCGACAGCACCATGAGGGCGGGCAAGGCCAGACGTTTCATCGCAACCTCCTGAAAACACCCGCCCAGTATAGCCGCTCTGCCGTGCTATGCCATATCAGCCGCGTTGAGCCTGCCGGCCCCCGGTGCTAACGAAGGGCATCCAGAGGAGGCCCGCCCGATGTCCGACGATTTCACCGACCGCAAGGCCCGTGCCGCCCAATGGTTCCGCAGCCTGCGCGACCAGATTGTCGCCGCCTTTGAAGACCTCGAAACCCGCCATGCCGGCGCCCGCGCGCCCGGCCGGTTCGAGGTGACCCCCACCACCCGCACCGATGGCGGCGGCGGGTTGATGAGCGTGATGCGCGGCGGCACCGTCTTTGAAAAGGTCGGCGTCAACTGGTCAGAGGTCCACGGCACCCTTGGCGACAAGGCACAGCGCGCCATGGCCGCCCGCGGCGTGCCCGGCATGGACAAAGACCCGCGCTTCTGGGCCTCGGGCATCAGCCTTGTGGCCCATATGGTCAATCCGCATTGCCCCGCCGTCCACATGAACACCCGAATGTTCTGGACGCCGGGGGCCGCATGGTTCGGCGGCGGGGCCGATCTGAACCCCTGCATCGAATATCCCGCCGACACCGCGCATTTCCATGGCCGGATGCAAGCCGCCTGCGACGCCCATGACCCGGCCTATTACCCCCGCTTCAAGGCTTGGGCGGATGAATATTTCTTCATCCCGCACCGGGGCCGGGCGCGGGGCGTCGGCGGCATCTTCTATGACGATCTGAACTCGGGCAGTTGGGAGGCCGATTTCGCCTTTACCCGCGCCGTGGGCGAGGCGTTCCTGCCCGCCTTCCTGCCGGTGACCGAGGCCCGCCTGCAAACCCCCTGGACCGAGGCCGACCGCGACACCCAGCTTGTCCATCGCGGGCTCTATGCCGAATACAACCTCGTCTATGACCGGGGCACGAAATTCGGGCTGGAAACCGGCCATGATGCCAATGCCGTGCTGATGAGCCTGCCGCCGCTTGCCAAATGGCATTGAGACGATGCAACTGCTGCCCTTTGCCGCCACCGCGCTCGTGATCGAGCTGACGCCCGGCCCCAACATGATCTGGCTCGCCCTTCTGGCGGCGACCGAGGGGCGGCGCACCGCTTTTGCCGCCGTTCTGGGCGTGGCGGCGGGGCTGGCGGCGATGGGCGGGCTTTTGTCGCTGGGGGTTGGGGCGCTTATCTCGGCGCATCCGCCGCTTCTGACGGCGCTGCGCTGGGCCGGGGTGGGGTTCCTGCTCTGGCTGGCCTGGGAAAGCGCCCGCGATGCCCGCGATCCGGCGCACCACCGCGCCGGCGGCGGCGAGACGATGGGACAGGCATTTTCCCGCGGCCTGCTCACCAATCTGCTGAACCCCAAGGCGGCGCTGTTCTTTCTGCTGATCCTGCCCGGTTTCCTGCCGCCCGGCGCCGGGCGCGGCGAAAGCGCCGCATTGGCAACGCTTTATGTCGCCATCGCCACGGCGGTCCATCTGGCCGTGGTCGCTGCCGCCGGAACCGCGGGGCGCCTTGCTGCCGATCCCGTCATCTCGGCCCGGCTGCACCGCGTCGGGGCTGCCACCCTTACCCTCATGGCCCTTTGGGTCGCGCTCGAAACCTGAACGGAGTTCCCATGGCCGACCTCACCCTGAAAGCCGCCTATGCCACCGTCACCGAAGACGACGGTTTCCGCTTTGTCGGTTTCGTCGAAGAGGATGACGAAGGTTATGCCCTGTTCCGCCAGCCGGTAGAGGGCGGTGCGGTCTGGTTTGAGGTGAACGACGAAGAATTTGGCGATGATGAGGCGCTGGCCGCCGTCAGCCTAACGCCGAAGGGGCTGGAAATCGCCCTCACCGCCGAAGCCGCGCCGCGCTTTGGCTGGGCCACCAGCGTCGCCATCCGCCTGCCCGCCCGCTGCGAGAACCGCGACGAAGCCCTCGCCGCTCTGACCGAGATGCTCGGCCCGATGCTGCAAACCGGCTGATCTTTCATCTTGGCTCGACTATCCTAGGGCGCGGCCCCAAGCGCGCCCTGCCCTAATTGCTGACGGGCGCAATCCGCCGACCGCCCGCTGCGATGCCCTTCTGGATGCGGCTGTCCACGTCATTGCCCTCCAGCGAGGCGAGAAAGCCGTTGAACTCGGGCGTGGCGCGGGTGGCCAGCCGCCCGGCTTCGATCACCATATCAACCTCATCGGTTTTCAGCTTGAGCCGGGTCGGCACCTTGTTCAGCTTCTTGCGCATCTCGGCAGGAACGCCTTCAAAACTCGCCTGACCGATGAACAGCTTCAGATCGCTGCAATCCCAGCCGTCCAGCGTGCCGCGCAGCCGCCGCACCTCACCCGGGGGCAAGGAACAGCGCCATTCGATCAGCTCGGCCTCCCATTGCCGCAGCTCGCCGCGCATCGCGTCATAGCCCGAACGGGTCGCCGCACTCATCGAGGCCGTGGCGATCGACATGCCCAGGCCGACGCCCCCCGGCCCGGGGATTTTCTGGGTCCAGCCATAGTCCGCCTCAACCCCCGCGTTGGCGACCAGAAACAGCATCCGCTTCATCCGCACCGCCTCTTCCGGCGTCATCGGCGCATAGGGCGCCTGCGCGCGGGCGCGTTCCACGGCAAGGCCGGTGGTGCCGAAGTTGTCGGTGATGCCGCCATCCAGCAGTTTGACGTATTTCACCTCTTCGGGATTGGCATAGCTTTCCAGCGCCCGGCCCTGCGCCTTCATCGCCGCCGTCGCCTCTGGGTTGTTGCGGGCCGCTGTCAGCCAGTCCGGCTCTTTATAGCCGCAGTCACCCTGATGCGCCTCAAGCACGACCGGGGTGAAGACCAGCGGGAAGGCCGCCGAAGCCGCCACCGCTTCCGAAATCGGCAGCTTTGACAGGTCGGAACACAGCGCGTCAAATGTTTCGGGCGAAAACAGGAAAGGCGTGTTGTTCGCCATGTCCGTGGCGTTGATCCATGTCTTGATCTTGGAACGCGCCCGCAGATCGCCGAATGTGGCGCCCTTGAACAGCACCTCATCCAGATAGCGGGCAAAGGTCTTGCGCCCGTTGGCGCCGCCCGCCAGCCCCTTGACGATGGTCACCGGGTTGAAGGGCGAATTGGCCATATATTTCTCAGCATTCGTCACAAGATACCGCTCGCGGTAACCCGTCAGCCCCGCCGGGCCGTAAAGCCCGAACTGCGCCGCCGTGACGGACCCGCCCGACACACCCGAGACCAGCCGCACATCATCCAGAAGCCCGTTCGGCGTGCCTGTTACGGCACCTTGCGCCCGCAATTCCTCAAGCATCCCATAGGCAAAGGCCGAGGCCCGCATCCCGCCGCCCGAAAAGGCAAGACCGACGTAAAGCTCTCCCTTGCCGATGCTTTCGGGGGTGACATCAACCAGCGCGGCATTCTCGCCCTGCAACGCCTGATTGATCGGCCGGTTCCACGCCGCACAGCCCGCCAGCAAAGCCAGGCAAAACACCAGTTTCTTCATTGGAATCGGCCCACTCCCCCGTCAGGGGGCGAGTTTAGGCCAGCCGATATCCAGCACAAACCCCTTTTCCGCCGCAGGCATCTCAAGCTTGGCGCCATGGCGCGCGGCAATCGCGCGCACCAGCGCAAGGCCCAGCCCATGGCCCTTGATCCCCCGGTCCCGCTCGGCCCGGGTAAAGCGGTCAAACGCCTCTGCCCGCAGGTCTTCGGGCAGGCCGGGGCCGGTGTCGGCCACCTGCATCAGATGGCGGTCGGCGCCCTCGGTCAGGGTCAGGCGCAGGCTGTCGCCGGGGCCGCAATATTTGATGGCATTGTCGATCAGGTTCGACAGCATTTGCGCGATCAGGTTGCGGTCGCCCAGAACCCGCAGCCCCGGCGCCACATCGGCCTGCACAAGCAGGCCCTTGTCCTCGGCCATGGGTTCGTAAAGCTCCCAGACCTCTTGCGCCACCTCCGACAGATCCACCGGCACCAGACCGCCGCCCGAACCCTGATCGGCCTCGGCCCGGGAGATATCCAGAAGCGAATCGAAGACCCGGATCGACTGACGGATTTCGCCGCGCAGGGCATCCACCGTGTCCTCCTGCCCCTCGATCCGGCCCAGCTTCTGCATCAGCCGGTTCAGGGGCGTGCGCAGTTCATGCGCGATGGTGTCCGACAGGCGGTGCGTGGCGCGGTTCAGGTTCTCGATCCGGTCCAGCATCCCGTGAACATGGGTTTCCAACAGGCCAAACTCATCGTGCCTGCGCGGCCCCGGCAGGCGGGCCGACAATTCGCCACCCGCCACCCGGTCGGCCAGAGCGTTCAGCCGCCCGATCCGCCGCATGACCGAACGTGCCGCCAGCCAGCCCACCCCGGCGCCCGCGAGCAACAGCGCCAGCCCCAACGCCGCCATGCCGCGCCGCAGGCTGGCCAGCGTGGCATCGACCGGCGCCAGCGAGCGGGCGACCAGCAGCGGGAACCCCCCCGGCAATTCCCGCGCGACAGCCAGCCAACGGGTGCCGCCTTGGGTAAATTCCTCAGCCGGATCAACGGTGAACCCCGCGCCCTGCGCCGTCAGCCCGGCAGGCCATTGCGCTTCGGTCCCCGCCAGCACATTGCCCCGGCGGTCCAGGAGCAAAAGCATTTCCGCGCCCGAGGGCGCCGCCGCGCGATATTCGATCGCCTGCCGCAGCGCGATGATCCGGCGTTGTTCATAAAGCGCGGCATAGCCACCCAGATCGGCGGTCAGCGTCGCCCGAGCCGCCTCGGTCATCCGGGTTTCCACCAGCCGGTATTGCAGCGCCATCGCCATCAGCGACAACGCCGCCACCGCCGCCGCCATCATCAGCGCCAGCCGCAGCGTGGCCCTTGCGGCAAGGGGGCGGTTTTCGCTCATCCCGCCTTCAGCGGTGCAAAGACATAACCCTCACCCCGGGCGGTCTGGATCGCGGCAGAACCCGCCTCTTCCAGCTTGCGGCGCAAGCGGCCGACATGCACGTCCACCACATTGGTGCCGGGATCAAAATGCAGCTTCCAGACGTTTTCCAGAAGCTGCATCCGCGTCACCACCTGCCCGGCATTGCGGGCGAAATAGGTGATCAGTTCAAACTCTTTCGGACTGACGGCGACATGGGCGCGGCGCACATGCACCGTGCGCGCCTTCAGCCGAATTTCCAGATCACCAAAGGCCAGAAGGTCATTGTCTAGCACCTCAATCGTGCCGCGCCGCAACAGGGCGCGCAGGCGCGCGCGCAACTCTTCGGGTTCAAAGGGCTTGGGCAGATAATCATCCGCGCCCTTCTCCAGCCCCTCCACCCGCTGCGCCGCCCGGCCCAGTGCGGACAGCACAAGGATCATCGCCCGGCTGCCCCCGGCGCGGATGCGCGCCATCGCCTCGACCCCATCGCCCCCCGGCAACATGCGGTCCAGCACGATCACCCGGAAATCCTGCGACGAGGCGGCAACGCCTTCGTCCAGCGTCGCCAGCCAGACCGGCTCGCAGCCCAGCGCACGAACCTCTTGCGCGACGGCCTCGGCGGTTTCCGGGTCATCCTCGACAATCAGGATGCGGTCCATGGTGAACTCCCTTTGCGCCGATTTTCAGAACACGACCACATCCGGGTCAAGCACATTCGCGCCGCCGATGGCGCGCAGGCCGGTGCCCTGCCCGTAGGGGTCTAGGAGAACATGGCGGGTTCCGGCGGAATTTTCCAGCAGGAACAAGGCGGCAGCGTCCAGCGTGACTGCGGCAAGATCGCCCGGTTCCACCGGCTGGCCGTTCACAGCAAGAATGCGGTCGCCCGCCGCCAGCCCGGCGAAATTGGCGGGCGAATTGACCGTGACATCGGTGATCACCCCCGCAGCGTCCAGCGTCAGCCCCAGCGCGGCCAACGTGTAAGAGGTGACCTTCTGCGGCACCCCGCCTGACACCTCGCGCAGGGTCGGCGCCGCCTCTTCCACCTCCAGAGACAGCGGCAGCAGCAGCATCCGCCCCGCCCGCATCACCGCAAGATCGGCCTGCCCCGCCGGTTGCGCCGCCTCCAGCGCAAAGGACAGGTCGCCCGCATGGTCCAGCGCCCGCCCGCCCACGGCCAGCAGGATATCCCCTGCCATCAGGCCCGCGCGCTCGGCCAGCCCGCCCGCCTCGACCTCATCCACCAGAAGGCCGGTCGGGGCCACGCCCAGCACCTCGGCCAGTTGCCGGTCCACCGGACGGGCGCGCAGGCCCAGCGCGGGCACCGGGGCCAAGGTTTCCGCAATCAGCCCGTCCACGATCCGCGCCAGTTCGGCGGCGGGAATGGCATAGGCGATGCCCACGAACATCCGGCTGCCGTCGGCGATCTGGCTGTTCATCCCCACCAGCGCGCCCGTGTCGTCCACCAGCGGCCCGCCCGAAGACCCCGGGTTCACCGCCGCATCATGTTGCAGCATCAGAACCGGCGCCGCCGGATCGACCTGACGGTTTAGGGCGGAGATCATGCCCTCGGTCACCGAAAATTCGATGCCGAGCGGGGCCCCCAGAGCCCAGACCTCCGCCCCGAGCCCAAGCTTTGCGGTCGAGGGGGTCAACCCGCTCCGCCCCGGCTCAACCTGCAGCACCGCCACGTCGCGCACAGGGTCGCGTGCCAGAACGGTTGCAATCTCTTCATGGCCCGCCGCATCGCGCAGACGCACTTCGGCGGCCTCCTTCACGACATGGGCATTGGTCACCGCCACCTCGCCCGCCGCCCCCCACAGAAAGGCCGAGCCAAGGAAGGTGTCGGCATCATCCGCCGAATGCACGGTGAAAACCGTGGCCATCGCCGCCTCGAGCGGCACTTCCGCGGCGCGGCCCTGCGTGGTGGCGAGCGCGGTAACCAGCACGAAAGCCCCCGCCAGAATCTCGGCCAGCCAGCGGCGGGCGCGCGGTTGCAGGCTGGGGTGAATGCGGCGGATCGTCATGCTGTGAAACCTCGTTTCGTTCGGTGAGGCCAAGCTAGCAAGCGGGTTCCTGACAGGCCCGTGACAAAAGCCGTCATGGAAAAATCACTTGTTTACAGGGGCCGGGCGGGGCCGCATCTATGGTGCATGACCTGTCCATTGCCTTTCGGGGACCACACCATGAAACCCTTTCTTGCCGCCGCCTTCGCCGCCGCCCTTGCCTTTCCTGCCGGGGCGGAAACCCTGTCTCCGGTCAAGACGGCACAGCTTTCCGCCGCGCTTTATGCAACCGGGGTCGAGATGGGCGATCCCCTGCTGATCCTTTCCGCCGCCAAGCTGCGCAAGACGCTGAACCCCGCCAAAGGCAGCCTTCTGGCCGAAGGAGCGACGCCCGTGGACGATGCCCCCTTGGGTTGGGAAGAGATGCTGGCCAGCGCCGAAACTCTGGCCGAGGGCGATGACACCCTTCTGGGCCTGATCGACGATGTGCGCGCCGAAAGCAGCAAGGGCGTCTCCTCGGGTCCGGTCTATAACATCGGCGCCTTGGGCAATGGCGGCAATGACACCTATCCGGTGGTCGAGTTCGTCGGCGGCGAATATGCCGAAGTCTATGTCGAGGCGAAGGATGCCACCGACCTGAACCTGACGGTCTATGATGCACAGGGGCGGCTGGTTTGCTCCGACACCGACAAGAGCCATATCGCCTATTGCGGCTGGCGCCCCGACCAGACCGGCGGCTTTGTGATGAAGGTGGAAAACAACGGTCCGCAGGGCGCCAATTACGCGCTGATGACGAACTGAGGGGGATGCCATGCTGCGCCGTCTGCTTCTGACCTCGGCCCTGACGCTCATGGCGCTTCCGGCGCTGGCGCGTGAGAATTACGCGCTTTTGATCGGGGCCAGCACCTATCCCGGGCTGGACGAGAAATACTGGCTGAAAGGCCCGGCCAACGATGTAAAGCTGGTGCAGACCTGGCTGACCACCGAAGCGCCGGTGCCCTTTGCCCCCGGCAATGTCGCCGTGCTGGCCGATGGGGTCGAAGGCGCGCAGGCGCCCACACTGGCCGCGATCCGTGAACAGATGGCGGCGCTGGCCGACAAGGTGCAGCCCGGCGATTTCGTCTATCTGCATTTCTCCGGCCATGGCACCCAGGCCCCCGCCGCCGACCCCGAGAGCGAGCTGGACGGGCTGGATGAATTGTTCCTGCCCACCGACATCGGCCCCTGGTCGAATGAGGTCAGCGCGGTGCAGAACGGCCTTGTCGATGATGAAATCGGCCAGATGATCGACGCGCTGCGCGGCAAGGGCGCCAATGTCTGGGCGGTGTTCGACAGTTGTCATTCCGGCACCGTGACGCGCGGCGCCCCCGATGGTGACGAAGAGGTGCGCACCCGGCAGTTGCCGCCCGAGGCGCTGGGTCTTTCCGCAGATGCGATGGAAGTGACGACCCGCAGTCTGGAAGACCCGCGCGCCCAGCCCGAAGCGCCGGTCGATGCCGCAGCCGACAGCGCGGAAACCGGCAGTTTCGTCGCCTTCTACGCCGCCCAGACCAATGAAGTGACCCCGGAAAAGAACCTGCCCAAGGGCAAGCCGGGCCGCATTCCGCAAGGCGTCTTCACCTATACCCTGTTCGAGGTGCTGGCCGAATACCCGCAGGCCACCTATGGCCAGATCGGGCAAGAGGTGCTGCGCAAATATGCCACCAAATCGCTCGCCCGCTCGACCCCGATGTTCGAAGGCGACCTCGACCAGGTGGCATTTGCCGGAACCAAGGGCGCCCGCGTGGCGCAATGGGCCGCCACCCGCAGCGATGATGGCTTTACCATCCCGGCAGGCAGCCTGCACGGGCTGGCACCGGGCGATGTGCTTGCGGTGATGGCCTCGGCCGCCGACAGCACCGACGCCGCGCTGGGCTATGTCGCGCTGGAAACCGTTGACACCTTCACCGCCACCGCCAAACCCGTGGTGCAAGAGGGCAAGAGCCTGCCCGCTGAACTGCCCAAGGGGCTGATGTTGCGCAAGATCGGCACCGACCTCGACTTCAGCCTGACCGTGGCCCTGCCCGAAGCGGGCTCTGCCCCCGCCGATGCCCTGACCGCCGCCATGCAGGCCCTGACCGAGGCCGCCGGTCCCCGCATCGCCTTCGTCCCCGCCGGGGCGCCCGAGGCCGATCTGCGGCTTGCCGTGGTGCCGGGCAGCCCCCGCCCCGATGCGATCTGGGTGCTGCCCGAAACCGGGCTGGCCGAAGACCTGGCCACCACGCCTTCGGTGTCAACCGCCGACAAGGATGCCGCAACGCTGGGCGCCACGCTGGCCGATACGCTGGGCGCCATGGCCAAGGCGATGAACCTGATGAAGATGGCGGGCGCGGTGGGCGCCGATGGCTTGGACGTGTCGGTCGAGATGCTGACCGGGCCGGACAAGAACAACCTCGCGCCGATGCCCGCCTCGGGTGTGCCGCGGCTGATCCCCGAAGATCAGGTGCATGTGCTGGCGCAGAACCACATGGACATTCCGGTGGATGTGAACGTGCTTTATATCGGCGCCGACTGGTCGATCAGCCACTGGTTCTCGGGCCGCCTGCAACCGGGCGACACGCTGAAAAAGGGCCTGTTCAAGATCAGCGATGCCGTGCTGGGACAAGAGCGGATGGTGGTGGTGATGACCCCCGCCGCGCCGCAATCGCCGGTCGAAGACCTGAGTTTTCTGGCGCAGGACAGCCTCGACATGACGCGCGAAGTGCCCAAGGGGGGCCTGCGCTCGGCCCTGACCGAGGCGGGTTTCGGCCAGACCACCCGCGCCGCCATGGCGCTGGACGACGGCGAGGCCGACAGCGGCCCCGGCCCGGCGATCCTGCAGCTGGAATTGCGGACGGTGCCCGCGCCGTAAGGCGGCACAGCCCCGACATTTTCGCAAAGCGGCGATTTCACCCTTTAAAGGGTGAAATCGCCGCCTTCTGTCAAATCACAGGATTTCGGACAGCTTCACCACACGGCCCTCGGCCACCGATTTCAGCGCCGCCTCGGCCAGCGCCAGCGCCGCCAGCCCGTCTTCGCCCGAAGGTGCCGCGGCGGTCTTGCCGTTCAGCGCCGCGATGAAGCTGGCGATTTCGGCGGCATAGGCTTCGGTATAGCGGGTCATGAAGAAGTCATGCAGCGGCGGGCGGGTATAGCCTGCGGCATTGGCCACCTCGATCGACACCGGGCGCTGGTTTTCCGCCGAAACAGCACCCAGCGACCCATGCACCTCGATCCGCTGGTCATAGCCATAGGTCGCGCGGCGCGAGTTCGAGATGACTGCCTGCTTGCCGCTGGCGGTTTTCAGCAGCACCTGCACCGAATCGAAATCGCCCGCCGTGCCGATGGCCGGGTCCACCAGAACCGCCGCCGTTGCCACCACTTCGGCAATCTCTTCACCCAGCAAAAACCGCGCCATGTCGAAATCATGGATCGTCATGTCGCGGAAAATCCCGCCCGAGCGGCCGATATATTCCACCGGCGGCGCCCCCGGATCGCGTGAGGTGATCACGGCCATTTCCACGGCCCCGATGCTGCCCTTGTCGATCTCGGCCCGCACGGCGCGGAAATGCGGGTCGAACCGGCGGTTGAAGCCGACCATCAGCACGCCCTTATGCGCCCGCACGACCGCAAGGCATTGCTTCACCCGGTCCAGCGACAGATCGATGGGCTTTTCGCAGAACACCGCCTTGCCGGCCTTCACGAAACGCTCGATCAGGTCGGCGTGGGTATCGGTCGGGGTGCAGATCACCACGGCGTCAATATCCGAAGCCGCCTCGATCGCCTCGATCGTGCGCACGTCGCAGCCATATTGCGCGGCAATCGCCTGCGCCGCCGCCGGGAAGGCATCGGCCACCGCCACCAGCTTTGCATTGGCGTCGCCCGTCACCGCCTTGGCGTGAACCTTGCCGATGCGCCCCGCGCCCAAAAGTCCGAACCGAACCGTCATTGCATCCTCCATGCCAAGGCGCGCGCCGGGGCGCGGGCCAGTTTCGGAACGTATATTCCACTCATGGAACTTTTCAACCGAAAAATTCTACAATCAATCCTGCGCCCGCAGCACCCGGGCCGGACGCACCCCCAAAGGCCGCAGCACGAAGGCAAGGCTGGCCAGCAGCACCGCCCCCACGCCCCCCGCCACGATCATCAGAGCCGAGCCCGCGTCAAAGGCATAATCCACCTCCATCACGAAATGCATCACCGCCCAGCCCGCCATGCCCCCGGCAAAGACCGCAACCACCCCCGCCGCCGCCCCGGTCAGCGCGGCCCGCAGGGCAAAGCTGGCCAGAATGCGCCAGCGTGAGGCGCCCAGCACCTTCAGCACCGCCGCTTCATAAACCCGCGCCCCCTCCCCCGCCGCCGCAGCGCCGATCAGCACGACAAAGCCGGTGACCAGCGTGGCCATGGCCGCAATCGTGGTGGCCTGCGCGATGGCCGTCAGCGCCTCGGCCACCCGGGCGATGGCCGCCTTCAGGCCGATGGCGGTCACATTGGGAAAGGCCGTCGCCACCTCACGCAAGAGCGCTGCTTCGGCCTGCGGCTCGGCATAGACCGTGGCAATATGGCTATGCGGCGCCCCGGCCAGCGCGCCCGCGTTCATCGACATCACGAACCCCATCCCGGCATTCGAGAAATCCACCACCCGGAACGAAGTCACCTCGGCCTCAATCTCGCGGCCCAGCACATTGACAGTAATGCGGTCGCCCAGCTTCAGCCCGATCTCCGCCGCCTCGGTGGCGGCAAAGCTGATCTGCGGCGGGCCGCTGTATCCCTCGGGCCACCATGTGCCTTCGGTGATGGTAGTGCCCGCAGGCATGGCGTCGGCATAGGTCAGGCCCCGGTCGCCACGCACCACCCAATGATCGCCCGCCACCTCGCGCGCATCGCGGCCGTTGATCTTGGTCACCACGCCGCGCAGCATCGGCGCGCTTTCCACCTTCGACACCGCCGGATTGCCGGTGACCATGGCCTTGAACGGTTCGATCTGATCCGGCTGGATATCGACAAAGAAGAATGAGGGCGCCCGTGTCGGCAGATCGCGCTGGATCGCGGCGCGCAGGTTGGCGTCAATCTGCCCCACCGCCGCAAGCACCGTCAGCCCAAGGCCCAGCCCCAGCACCACCTGCACCGTCCCGGCCCTTGGGCTGCCAACCGAAGACAGCGCCAGCCGCAGCGCGACCCGGCCCTGCATCACCCGCCACCGCGCCGCACGCCGGGCGCACCAGCCAAGGCCCAGCGCCGCCAGCCCCAACACCACCAGCGCCGCCAGCACCCCGCCCGCGACCGAGACCGTCATGATCCACGCACCCGAGGCCCATGCCGCCCCGCCCACCAGCGCCGCCGCCAGCAGCGCCAGCGCCACCAGATGCCGCGCCGCAGGCCAGCCGCCCGTGAGCCCGCCGCGATACAGCGCCGCTGCCCGCACCCGCTCGGCCCGGGCCAGCGGCCAGAGCGCAAAGAGAAAGGCCGAAGTCAGGCCATAGAACCCCGCCTCAATCACCGGGCGGGGATAGAGGGCAAGCTCCACCGGAAAAGGCAGCGCCGCCGTGAGCGGGCCTTTGAGTAACAGCGGCAGACCCACGCCCAGCACCAACCCCGCCGCCACACCCAGAACCGCCAGCACCGCCACCTGCAACAAGGCGGCCCGGAACACCAGCCGCCCGTCGGCGCCCAACGTCCGCAGCGTGGCGATGGTGGAAATCCGCCCCTCCAGCCAGGCCCGCACCGCCGAAGCCACCCCCACGCCGCCCACCGCCATCCCCGCCAATCCGACGAGGATCAGGAAAGCGCCGATCCGGTCCACGAACCGCTCCACCCCCGGGGCGGGGCGGCGGCTGTCGGACCAGCGCATTCCGGCATCGCGGAACCGCGTCTCGGCCTCGGCCTGCAAGGCGGCAAGGTCGGTCCCTTCGGGCAGGTCCAGACGGTAAGCCGTGTCATAAAGCGTGCCCGGCGCAATCAGCCCGGACTGCGCCAGATCCACCGTCCGCACCAGCGTTCGCGGCGCAAGGGCAAAGCCGCCCGTGGCACTGTCCGGCTCACGCAGCAAAAGGCCCGACAGCCGGAACTCCTGCAATCCCAACTTGAAACGGTCACCCACCGCCAACCCGATCTGGTCGGCCAGCACCGGGTCCATCACCGCGCCGGGCAGGCCACCCGACCCGGCCAGCGCCTGCGCCAGCGTGCCCGCCTGCAATTCCACCTGTCCCAGCAGAGGATAGGCCCCATCCACCGCCTTCACCTGCGTCAGAACCCGCGCCTCACCCGCGACGGCCATCGAGCGGAACTCGACCACTTCCGACATCCGCTCGGAAATGCCATCCAGCCAGTCGCGCTCCTGATCTGTGGCAAAGCGGTATGTGAACTGCGCCTCGCCGTCGCCGCCCAGCAACACCGCGCCCTGCTCGGTCATCCCGGCTTCGATGGCCGAACGAACCATGCCCACCCCGGCAATCGCCGCCACGCCCAGCGCCAGACAGGCGAGGAAAATGCGAAACCCCGCGATGCCGCCGCGCAACTCGCGCCGGGCAATGCGGGCGGCCAGCCGCAGACTCATGCCGCATCCCCCGCGATGCGACCATCGACCAACCGCACCACGCGGTCACAGCGTTCCGCCAGCTCCGGCGCATGGGTGACCATCACCAGCGTCGCGCCATGCCGGTCGCGCAGGCCAAAGATCAGGTCCATGATGGCAGCACCATTGACCGAATCCAGATTGCCGGTCGGCTCATCGGCCAGAAGGATCGCCGGGCGCGGCGCTGCGGCGCGGGCCAGCGCCACGCGCTGCTGCTCACCGCCCGAAAGCTGTGCCGGATAATGGCCGGTCCGCCCGCCAAGCCCCACCGCCGCCAACTCGTCCCGCGCCCGGTCAAAGGCACCCGCCACCCCGGCAATCTCCATCGGCAAGGCCACATTCTCCAGCGCGGTCATGGTCGGGATCAGGTGAAAGCTCTGGAACACCACGCCCATGCGGCCGCGGCGGAATCGCGCCAGACCATCCTCGTCCATCGCGCCCAGATCCTGCCCCAAGGCCAGAACCTGCCCCGAACTCGCCCGCTCCAGCCCGCCCATCAGCATCAGAAGCGAGGATTTGCCGGAACCAGAAGGGCCGATCAGCCCCACCGTCTCGCCGGGGGTGACAGTCAGCGAAATCGCCTTAAGTATCTCGACAGGCCCGGCATTCCCGCTCAGGGTCAGACCGACATTCTCCAGCCGCAGGACGGGCTCGCCCATGATCCACCTCATTCATCCACCCTTCAGATATGCGGTGCTGCGCGGGCTTCGCAATGTCACGATGGCGTGGGGTCTGATGTTTTCTGCGGTTGCAGCCGAACCGCTGACCATTGTGGCACTGGGCGACAGCCTGACGGCGGGCTACGGGCTTGACCCCGCGCAGGGCTTTGTGCCGCAGTTGCAGGATTGGCTGGTGGCGCAGGGGCAGGATGTGACGGTGGTCAATGCGGGCGTGTCGGGCGACACCACCGCAGGCGGCTTGTCGCGGCTGGAGTGGAGCCTTGCCCCCGGCACCGATGCGCTGATCGTGACGCTGGGCGGCAATGACATGCTGCGCGGCCTGCCGCCCGAGGAAAGCCGCGCCAATCTGGACGGCATCCTGAAAGGCGCACAGGCCAAAGGGCTGCCGGTGCTGCTGGTGGCGATGCAGGCGCCGGGCAATTATGGCCCCGATTATAAGACCGCCTTTGACGCGATATATCCCGAACTGGCCGCGCAATACGGCGCGCTGCTCGCGCCGGGGTTCTTCGCGCCGCTTCTGGACGGCGGCGCGGACCCGGCGGCGGTGCAGGGCCTCATGCAGGCCGACGGCATCCACCCCAATGCCGAAGGGGTGAAACGCATCGTTGCCGGGCTGGGTCCGCTGGTGATTGACCTTATCGCCGAAGCCGGGCGCAGCCAAAATCCTTGACCAGGGATTTTGCAAATTTCTTGCAAGAAATTTGGCACCCGGACCTCTGGCGTTTTCGCCTTTGCCCGGCCATTCTGCCGCCAAAGCGAGGAACCCCATGTCCCTGATCACCGATCTTGCCGCAGCCCTTGGCGCGGCCCATGTCCTGACGGGGGACGACCTCGCCCGCTACCGCGCCGAATGGTCGGGTCACTATGAGCCTAACCCCGCCGCCGTCGCCCGTCCCGGCTCCACCGCCGAAGTGGTCGAGGTGCTGCGCATCGCCGCGCGGCACGGCGTGCCGGTGGTGCCCGTCGCGGGCCTGACCGGCCTTGTCGGCGGCGCGATGACGACGGGCGGCCTCATGCTCTCGGTCGAGCGGCTGAACCGCATCCGCGACATCCGGGCCGAGACGCGGATTGCCGTGGTCGAGGCCGGGGTGGTGCTGTCGCGGCTGCATGATGCGGCGGCGGAACAGGGCCTTTATTTTCCGCTCTGGTTTGGTGCGCGGGGGTCTGCGATGATCGGCGGGGTCTTGTCCACAAACGCGGGCGGCTCGAACGTGCTGCGTTATGGGTCCACCCGGGCGCTTTGTCTGGGGCTTGAGGTGGTGTTGGCCGACGGGCGGGTGCTGAACCTGATGTCGGAACTGCACAAGGACAATTCCGGCTATGATCTGAAGCAGTTGTTCATCGGGGCCGAGGGCACCCTGGGCGTGATCACCGCCGCGGTGATGAAGCTGGTTCCGGCGCCGCGCGCCTATGCCACGGCCACCCTTGCCGCGCGCAGCCTGCCCGATGCGCTGGCCCTGCTGAACCGCCTGCGCGAGGCGACCGGCGGGCTGGTGGAAGCCTTTGAATACATGCCCGCGACCTATATGCAGCGCCTGTCCGAGGCGCGGCCAGATGTGGCACTGCCCTTTGGCGGCACAAGGTATGAGACGAATATCCTTGTGGAAATCGCTGCCACCGCCCCGCGCGACTGCACCCCGGGCGACGACGGGGCGATCCCCCTGACCGCGCTCTTGGAAGACACCCTTGCCGGGCTGATCGAAGAGGGCGCCGTGCTGGACGCCGAGATTGCCCAGACCGAGGCGCAGCTGCAAGCGATGTGGCATCGGCGCGAGCTGGCCGCCGAAATCACCATTGCCCGCCAGCCCACCATCGACACCGACATCGCCTTGCCGCTGCATCTGGTGCCCGCCTTCTTTGCCGGGATCGAGGCGCGGCTGCCCGCGCTGGACCCCGGCTGCGACACGCTTTCGGTGGCGCATCTGGGCGATGGCAACATCCATTACACCGTCTTTCCCAGCCGCGACGACCCCGCGCTTTACGATGCCGTGGTCGAGGCGGTCGAGGATGTGGTGCAGGAACTGGGCGGTTCCTTCTCGGCCGAACATGGCGTCGGCCTGTCCAAGCGCACCACCATGGCGCGGCGCAAAGACCCGGTGGCGCTGTCGGTGATGCGGGCGGTCAAGGCGGCGCTGGACCCGGCCAATCTGATGAACCCCGGCAAGGTGATCCCCGATTGACACCGCTTGCCGCCGTTTTCAGCCAGCCGGTTCTGCGGATGCTGGCATTGCTGTTGCTGCTGCTTGGTGGCTTCAATGCCGCCGTCTACCCCTATCAGTCGCTGATCGCCATTGAGCGGGTGGGCCTGTCGCCCACTGCCTTTGCCGCCCTGCTGGCGCTGGCTTCGGCGGTGGCGGTGCTGACGGCGGTCGGCTTCGGCATCTGGGGCGACCACAGCGGACGGCGGCGGCAACTGGCGCTGATCGCCGCCTGTTGTGCGGCAACGGGGGTGGGGCTGATGTGGCTCGTCCCCGGGCCGCAGACGCTGATGCTGGCCCATGGGCTGCTGATCCCGCTCGGCTCGTCGCTGTTCGGGCAGGGCTTCACACTGGCGGGGCAGGAAATGGCCGCCGACCCCGACCTGCGCGACCGGGTGCAGCCGGTGATCCGGGCGGCAATGTCGCTGGCCTTCCTTGGGCTGCTGGTGGGCTTCACCTTTGCCTTTGCCGCCGGGCTGGACGTGATGTCGGTCTACGGCGTCGCCTGCGCGATGGGGCTTGGCCTTGTGGCGCTCGTGCTGCTGTCCTGGCCTGCCGACCGGCCGCGGACGACCATCGCACCGCAGGGCGCGGCACTGGCGGCCATCGCGCGGCCCGCCATCCTGCTGCGGCTTCTCCTCCTTGGGGCGATCAATGCCGCGGGGGTGCTGTATATGGTGCTGGTCTCGCTGGTGTTTGATGCCACGCCGGGGCGCGGGCCGGGGGATGTGGCGCTCTATGTCGGGCTGGTCGCCGGGTGGGAGGTGCCCTTCATGCTGCTCTTGCCGCGGATTGCCGGGCGGATGGACCGCATCACCCAGATCGGCCTTGGCACCGCCATCTATTGCGCCCATCTGGTGCTGATGCCGCTTCTGGCAGGATCGGCGCTGATCTGGGTGCTGCCGCTCTTGGCGGGCTTTGGCGGGGCGGCGGTCCTGACCCTGCCCATCGCCTATTATCAGGATCTGATGCAGGGGCGGCCCGGTGCCGCTTCGGCGCTGATCGCGCTGCAAAAGCTGGTGAGCGACATTCTGGCGGCCCTTGTCTTTGCCATCGGCATGGCACTGGGCGGTGCGCTTCTGACGGCCCTTCTGGGCACGGCGGCGGCCCTTCTGGGCGCGCTTGGCCTCTGGCGGGCCGACCGGCGTTAGGCGAAAAAGCCGGGGCCGGCCCGGCCCAGCAACTCATCGGCCAGCGCGGTGCCCAGTGCCGCACCCTCCGTCGCCGCGCCGCGCATTTCGCCCGAGACCACCCGCGCTCCATCGGGGCGCAGAATCTCGCCGCGCAGCCACAAGGCATCGCCCTCCAGCACCGCCAGACCGGCAATCGGCGTTTCGCACGATCCGTCCAGCCGCAACAGGAACGCCCGTTCCGCCGCCAGCCGCAGCCCGGTTTCCCGGTCATGGATCGCGGCCAGAAGGTCCGCGACGGCGGCATCCCCCTCTCGCCGCTCGACCCCGATGGCGCCCTGCGCCACGGCGGGCAGCATCTCGTCCACCGCGATGGCCGAGCGGGCGGCATCGGCCATGCCCAGCCGGTTCAAGCCCGCCATGGCAAGGAAGGTCGCCACCGCCACCCCATCGGCCAGCTTCTTCATCCGGGTCTGCACATTGCCGCGAAACTCGACCAATTGCAGATCGGGCCGCCGGTGTGCAAGTTGCGCCCGCCGCCGCAGGCTGCTCGACCCCACCACCGCGCCCTGCGGCAGATCGGCCAGCGCCGCCACATGCGGCGAGACGAAGGCATCCCGCACATCCTCGCGCGGCAGATAGCAGTCGAGCAGCAGCCCCGCCGGTTGCAGCGTGGGCATGTCCTTCATCGAATGCACCGCGATGTCGATGCCGCCCGCCAGCAACGCCTCTTCGATCTCGCGCGTGAACAGGCCCTTGCCGCCGATCTCTTTCAGCGCCTTGTCCTGAATCTGGTCGCCGGTGACCTTGATCACCACGATTTCAAACGCAGCCTGTGGCAGACCAAAGGCCGCCGCCAGCCGGTCGCGGGTTTCATGCGCCTGCGCCAGCGCCAGCGGGCTGCCGCGGGTGCCGATTTTCAGGGGTCGGTCGGGGGAAGGGAGTGCCTGTGCCATGTGCCAGCCTTACCCGCAGCCGCGCCCGCGTTCAACCATCCGCCCGCCATCGGTGCGTGCAAGCACGCACCCAACGGCAAGTTCTGTGCCCCGCTGTGGCATTGCGGCGCGTCAGGAAATCGCATCCGCCCCTTGCATTTCGCCGCGCGCCGGGCCACCCCCAACAGGACCAGACCGGAGCCGTGCCATGACCAAGCTGATCCTTCGCGCCCTTGCCGGGGAAACCCTGCCCACGCCGCCGATCTGGATGATGCGTCAGGCCGGCCGCTATCTGCCGGAATACCGCGCCACCCGGGCGCAGGCCGGGGATTTCCTGTCGCTCTGCTACAACCCCGAATTGGCGGCCGAGGTCACCTTGCAGCCGATCCGCCGCTATGGCTTTGACGCGGCGATCCTCTTTGCCGATATTCTGCTGCTGCCGCAGGCGCTTGGCCCCAAACTGTGGTTCGAGACCGGCGAAGGCCCGCGAATGGAAACCACCACCACCGCCGCACAGGTCGCGGCGCTGCGCCCGACCGAGGCGATTCACGACACGCTGGCGCCGATCTATGAAACCGTCCGCATCCTTGCGCGGGAATTGCCGAAGGAAACCACGCTGATCGGTTTTGCCGGGGCGCCCTGGACCGTGGCCACCTATATGATCGCCGGGCGCGGGTCCAAGGATCAGGGCGCGGCCCATGCGCTCAAGGCCGCCGACCGCGCCACCTTTGCCGCGCTGATTGACCGCATCACCGAGGCGACGGTGGAATATCTTTCCGCCCAGATCGCGGCCGGGGCCGAGGTGGTGAAGCTGTTCGACTCGTGGGCAGGCAGCCTGAAGGGTGCCGACTTCACCGATTTCGCGGTGAAACCGACCGCCCGGATCATCGCTGCGCTGAAAGCCCGGCACCCCGGCATTCCGGTGATCGCCTTCCCGCGTGAGGCGGGCAACGGCTATATCGGCTTCGCCGCCGCCACCGGCGCCGATTGCGTGGCCATCGACAATTCGGTTTCGCCGGAATGGGCGGCGGCGAACGTGCAGAAGGACGGCTGCGTGCAGGGTAACCTTGCACCGCATCACATGGTGGAAGGTGGCCCCGACCTCATCCGCGAAACCCGCCGCGTGGTCGATGCCTTCCGCCACGGCCCCCATATCTTCAACCTCGGCCACGGCATCACCCCCGACGCCGACCCGGCCAACGTGCAACTGATGATTGATACGGTGCGGGGCGGCTGACGCCTCAGCGCGCGCCCCAGGTATCGCTCAACCGATAGCCGCCCGGCCAGGGGTCGGCGGGGTCAAGCATGTGCTGGTGAATGCCGGTGATCCAGCCGCGGCCGCTGATCTCGGGCTGAATGGCGGCGATGCCGCCGACGGTCGTCGTGCCCAGAATACGCCCCGAGAAGGTCGAGCCGATCAGGGATTCGGTCGTCAAACGGTCCTCAAGCCCCATTTGCCCCCGCGCGTGCAGCACCGCCATCCGGGCCGACAGCGCGGTGCCGGTGGGCGAACGGTCGATCTTGCCCGGCTGGATCGCAACCGCCGAACGGGCCCGCAGCTCGGCGCCCGCGCGCGTCAGCGGCCCGGCAAAGAGGCAGAATGAGAAGTGGCGCCAATCGGGATTGGTCGGATGCACGAAGCCAAGGGCTTCCGTCGCGGCGCGGGTGATCCGGGCGCCCAGCTTTGCCAGATCATGCGCCTCGTCCGGCACCAAAGAAAACCCCAGCGCCTGCGCGTCCACCATCACGAAACTGTCGCCGCCAAAGGCGGTATCGACCGTCAGGCTGCCCAGCCCCTCAACCTCAAGCGGGACCGAAAGCTTCTGCGCAAAGCTGGGAAGGTTCTGCACGAAAATCCGTTCCGCCTTGCCGTTCCGGCATTCCGCCCGCACCTTGACCAGCCCGCCCGGCGCCTCCAGCACGAATTCGGTGACGGGTTCGGTCATCGGCAGGATGCCACCGTCCAGCAGCACCGTCGAAACGCAGATCGAGTTCGAGCCGGACATCGGCGGCGTGTCCTCGGGCTCCATGATGATGAAGGCGGCCTGCGCCTCGGGGTGCCTGGGCGGCACCAGCAGGTTGACATGGCGAAAGACCCCGCCGCGCGGCTCGTTCAGGACAAAGTTCCGCAGGGTCTGGTCGTGGGCGATGAAGCGGCTCTGCTCCCAGACGGTTGCGCCCGGCGGCGGCGCAACGCCACCCACGATCACGTCGCCGACCTCACCCTCGGCATGGGCGGAAATCACATGGATGGTCTTGATGCTGCGCATGATGTCCCGACTCTGTGGTGAACGGGATCAGCCTAGGCTGCGGCCCGCACCGTTCCAAGCGCCGTATAGGTCAATGATCTTGACATATCATGCCCGCCGGATCAGGGTCCGCCCAAAGGACGGGGAGGGTCGTCATGGATTGGCAAAAGGTTCTGGCCACGCGCAATGCGCGGATGAAGGCGTCGGAGATACGGGAGCTTCTGAAGCTCTTGGATCAGCCCGACATCATCTCTTTCGCCGGCGGCATTCCCGACCCGGCGCTGTTTCCCGCCGAAGCCTTCCGCACCGCCTTTGCGGAGGCGCTGGCGGATGACCGGGCCGGGGCGGCGCTGCAATATTCGGTGTCCGAAGGCTACCACCCGCTGCGCGACTGGATCGCGGGCGAGATGGGCAAACTGGGCATTCCCTGCGGGCCGCAGAACATCCTGATCACCTCCGGCAGCCAGCAGGCGCTGGATTACCTTGGCAAGCTGATGATTTCGCCCGGCGATACCGTGCTTCTGGGCTGGCCGACCTATCTGGGCGCGCTGGGCGCCTTCAACGCCTATGAGCCGCGCTATGACCGGCTGGACCCCAACGGGAACCGCCCCGCCGCCAGCTTTGCCGAAGCGGCCGAGGCCGCCGGGGGCCGCGCGAAATTCGCCTATCTCTCGGTCGATTTCGCCAATCCGACCGGCGAAACGCTGGACCGCGCCGCACGCGAGGCGGTGATTGATCTGGCCGACGATCTTGACATCGCCGTGGTCGAGGATGCCGCCTATCAGACCCTGCGCTATGACGGCACCGCGATTCCGCCGATCCTTGCCCTTGAAATCGCCCGCAAGGGCAGCATCGAGGAGTGCCGGACGCTTTACTGCGGTTCCTTCTCGAAATCGCTGGCGCCGGGGCTGCGCGTGGGCTGGATCTGCGGCAATGCGGCGGTGATCGCGCGGCTGGTGCTGATGAAACAGGCCGCCGACCTGCATTCGCCCACGACGAACCAGATCGTGACCGATCATGTCGCCCGCCGCCATTTCCCCACCCATGTCGCCACCCTGCGCGAAACCTACCGTGCGCGGCGCGATGCGATGCTGGCGGCCCTTGCGAGTGAGATGCCCGAGGGCGTCACCTGGACCCGCCCCGAAGGCGGCATGTTCATCTGGCTGACCCTGCCCGCCCATATCGACGCCGCCGACCTCCTGGCGCAATCGCTGCAATCCGAGCGGGTGGCCTTCGTGCCGGGCCGCGCCTTCTTTGCCGATGGCAGCAATGGCAATACGCTGCGGCTGTCCTTCTCTTGCGCCGATGCGGCGGCGATCAACGAAGGCATAACCCGGCTCGGCCGCCTGATCCGGCGGGCCTGAGCGTGCTTTGGGTTCCCGTCACCCTGCTGGCCACGCTGGCCCAGACCGGGCGCAATGCGGCGCAGGCCGGGCTGACGCGGCAGATCGGCACCGCCGGGGCAACGCAGGTGCGGTTCCTGTTCGGCCTGCCTTTCGCGGTGCTGTTTCTGGCGCTGGTGGTGGGGTTCGGCGCCGAAATGCCGCCGCTGCCCGGCCTGCGCAGCCTTGCCTTCACGCTGATCGGGGCCTTGGCGCAGATCGGCGCCACGGCGCTGATGCTCGTCACCATGAAGTCGCAAAGCTTTGCCGTCACCACGGCCTGGCTGAAGACCGAGCCGGTTCTGGTCGCCCTGATCGCCTGGGCCGTGCTGGGTGATCCGCTGACCCTGCCCGCGCTGGCGGCGATCCTTGTCGCCACGGCGGGCGTGCTGGTGATGACAGTCCGGCCCGGCGCGCGGCTGACCGCGCTTGGCCCGGCGATGAGCGGGCTTGCAGCGGCGGGGCTGTTCGGGCTGTCGGCCATCGGCTTTCGCGGCGGCATCACAAGCCTTGATCACGGCGGGCAGTTGATCCGCGCCACCTCGACCCTTGTGATCAGCCTTGCGATGCAAAGCGCACTTCTTGGTCTCTGGATGGCGGTCTATGCCCGCCCGGCGCTGCGGGCAAGTTTCGGCGTCTGGCGGCAATCGCTGCTGGCGGGGTTTCTGGGCGCCTTCGCCTCGCAGTTCTGGTTTCTGGGCTTTGCCCTGACCAGCGCCGCCAATGTGCGCACCCTTGCGCTGGTCGAGGTGGTTCTGGCGCAGGGCGTTTCAACCCTGATCTTCGGGCAGAAAACCAGCGCGCGGCAACTGGCGGGCATGGCGCTGATCGTGGCGGGGGTGGCCGGGCTGTTGCGGTTCCACAGCTAGGGGGCGGCCCTCAGGCCGAACCGTCGCCCGACTCGCCCCCGCTCCATCCTTCGGCCAGCCGGAACCCGATCCGCCGCGCCGGTTCCTCGGGCCGCGATTTGGGCACGGCGCGCAACAGCACCGACAACTGGCTGACATGCTGGATAAGCTGGGTCTTCATTCCCTCTTCATCGCGGCCGAAGAAGGTCAGGATATCGGGCGCGAAATAGCCCACGCCCTCGATGGTCAGCACCCCGGCATCCGAGCCGGCAAAGCCCATCGCCACTTCGTGATCGGCGTCAAGCTGGGTCTCGAAGCTGCGGATATAGTGGACCAGCCGGTCATAGGCCCATTCCGCCGGGGTCTTCGGTTCGGCCTTGGCCGCCGGTTTGGCAGCTTTCGGTTTGACAACTCGCGTCTCGGCCATGGTGCCCCCCTCAGCGGGCCTGCCAAAGCCAGGCCCCGTCGGCGCCCAAGGTCCGTGAAACCTCGCCCCGCTTCAAGAGATAGTTCAGATGCGCCACCGCCTCGACCAGGGCGAGGCCAAAGGCATCCGCCCCGATCTCGCGCTTGAAGAGGGCAGGGAAGCATTCGGCGGCGCGGTGCGGCCGCCCCAGCCGCGCCCGCAGCCGGTCCAGCGCCTGCTCGTGATTCTCGGCCATCTGGACCAGGCGGAAAGGCAGGCCGGTGAAGGGCAGCTTGTGGCCGGGCAGCACAAGCTGATCGTCCCGCGCATGGGGCTGAAAACTGCGGGTGGCCGTCAGCCAGTCGTGCAGCGGATCGGCCTCCGGCTCGGTCGGGTAGACGCCGATATTGGCCGAAATCCCGGGGAGAAGCTGATCCCCGCCGATCACCAACGCGTCTTCCTCGCTCCACAGCGTGATATGGTCGGGCGCATGGCCCTGCCCCAGCCGCACGCGCCAGCGGCGGCCCCCGGCGGTGATCCGGTCACCCTCGTCCAGCCGGGTGAACCCCTGCGGCAAGGGGGCCACCACATCGGCAAAGTTGAAAGGCCGCTCGGCCGCGCGTTTGGCCAGAAGGTCCGGCGGCATACCCGCGCGGGTGTAGAACAGCATCGCCTCGGGCGAGGGGCGCTCTTGCAGGTCAAGGGTCAGCATCCGGGCATAAAGCCAGGCGGTGCGGGTGGTGACCAACTCTGCCCCCCGCGCCTGAAACCAGCCGACAAGGCCCACATGGTCAGGGTGGTGATGCGTCAGGATCACCCGCGTCACCGGCTTGCCCGCCAGCGGCCCCGCCAGCAGCACGTCCCACAGGCCGCGCGACCGGGCGCTGTTCATCCCGGTGTCGATCAGCGTCCAGCCGTCGCCATCGTCCAGCGCATAGATGTTCACATGGTCCAGCGCCATCGGCAGCGGCAGACGCAGCCAGAGGATGCCGGGCGCAACCTCAATGGCCGCGCCGGGCGCGGGGGGATCGGGAAAGGGGAAGGTGATCGCATCCGTCATGCGGCGGTTGTGTCAGGCCCGGGCAGGATGGGCAAGCGGGGCTGTTTCACGAGGATGGGCAGATTGCCCATCCTACAGCAGGGTGCGCAGGGTATCGCGTAGGATGGGCAATCTGCCCATCCCCCGCATTCAAAGCCCCAGCGCCTCGGGCGTCAGGGCATAAAGCCCCTCCGCACCTTCGCGCACCTGCGCCAGAAGTGCGGCATGTTCCGGCAACAGGCGGCGGATGGCGAAACGGGTCAGCGGCATCCGCGCCCGATCGGCCAAGGCCGCGGCAAGATGGTAATGCGCGCCCAGCACCCGGGCAAAGGCGCGCAGATAGGGCACCGCGCCGGCATTGCGGTCATGCCCCGACATCGCCACCAGCGCCTCGGTCGCCTCGCGCAGCGCCTCGGCCGCCGTCCAGAGATCCTTGGACAGATCGGGCACCTCGGCCCGTGCCGCCTCGGCCGCCGCCTGCACCTCGTCGATCAGGCGGAAGGCAGCCTCGCCCCCGTCCATCATCTTGCGGCCGACAAGATCCATCGCCTGAATGCCGTTGGTGCCTTCATAGATCGCGGTCACCCGCACGTCGCGGCTGAACTGGGCAGCCCCGGTTTCCTCGATAAAGCCCATGCCGCCATGCACCTGCACGCCCAGATAGGCCACCTCGTTGCCGGTATCGGTGCCGTAAGCCTTGGCGATGGGCGTCAGCAGCGCCGCCCGTGCCGCCCATGCCGCATCGCCGGTGGCGCGCGCCATGTCGATCGCCACGGCGCAGGCCAGCGCGATGGCGCGGGCCGAAAATGTCTCGGCCTTCATCTGCGCCAGCATCCGGCGCACATCGGCATGGTCGATGATCGCCCCCTCACCCAGCGGCGTGCGGCCCTGCTTGCGATCCTGGGCATAGGTCAGCGCCTGTTGCAGCGCCGCCTCGGCCACCGAAACGCCCTGCATCCCCACGCCCAGCCGCGCATTGTTCATCATGGTGAACATCGCCGCCATGCCCTTGTGCGGTTCCCCGATCAGCCAGCCGGTTGCGCCGTCATATTGCATCACCGCGGTCGGAGACCCGTGCAGCCCCAGCTTGTGCTCCAGACTGACGACCTTCAGGTCATTGCGCGCGCCAAGGCTGCCATCGGCCTTGGGCAGGAATTTCGGCACCATGAACAGGCTGATTCCGCGGGTTCCGGGCGCGCCATCGGGCAGCCGGGCCAGCACCAGATGGCAGACATTGGCGCTGAAATCATTGTCGCCCCAGGTGATGAAGATCTTCTGGCCGGTGATGGCATAGGTGCCATCCCCCTTCGGCTCGGCCCGGGTGCGCAGCGCGCCCACATCGCTGCCCGCGCCCGCCTCGGTCAGGTTCATGGTGCCGCACCATTCGCCGCTGATCAGCTTGGGAATGTAAAGCGCCCGGATTTCATCCGAGGCATGATGCTCCAGCGCCTCGATCTGACCCTGGGTCATCAGCGGGTTCAGTTGCAGCGCCAGACAGGCCGAACCCATCATGTCGTTCACACAGGTCGCCAGCGTGATCGGCAGCCCCATGCCGCCATATTCGGGATTGGCCGACATGCCCACCCAGCCGCCTTCGGTGATGGCCTTGTAACCGTCGCTGTAGCCAGGCGAGGTGCGCACCACGCCGTTTTCCAGCCGCGCCGGGGTCTTGTCACCCGCGCGATTCAACGGGGCCAGCGTGTTCTCGCACAGCTTCGCCGCCTCGGTCAGAATCGCCTCGACCGTTTCGGGCGCCGCATCGGCGAACAGCGCGGTTGCCGCCACCTGATCAAAGCCCAGCACCCGGTCAAGCAGCAGGCGGAAATCGGCAATGGGCGCGCGGTAGGTCATAGCGGGTCTCCGGGTCGGCTTGGCAAGCGGCAATGGGCCGGGTATGGGCGATGCAGGCAGAGGTTAGCCAGCCCCGCCTCCGCTTCAACCCCTACGCTGCGTCACGCCATGCCCGCCACCCTATTCCTTGCTCCCGACGCCGCCGGCCTTGCCCGGGCCGCAGACATTCTGCGGGCGGGCGGGCTGGTCGCCTTCCCGACCGAGACGGTTTACGGCCTTGGCGGCGATGCGCGCAGCGACCGGGCCGTGGCGGGCATCTTCGCCGCCAAGGACCGCCCCCGCTTCAACCCCCTCATCGCCCATCTGCCCGACCTTGCCGCCGCCGAAGAGTTCGCCCTGTTCGACGACCGCGCCCGCGCGCTCGCCGCCGCCTTCTGGCCCGGACCGTTGACACTGGTGCTGCCCCTGCGCCCCGGCGCGGGCCTGTCGCCGCTGGTCACCGCCGAATTGCCGACCGTGGCCATCCGCGTGCCCGCCCATCCGGTGGCGCAGGCGCTGCTGCGCGCCTTTGGCGGGCCGCTTGCGGCGCCCTCGGCCAACCCCTCGGGCCGGGTCAGCCCGACCCGCGCCGCCCATGTGGCCGAAGGGCTTTCGGGCCGGATCGACGCCATTCTGGACGGCGGCGCCTGCACGGTGGGCGTGGAATCCACCATCCTCGGGCTGGATGGCCCCGCCACCCTCCTGCGCCCCGGCGGCCTGCCGGCAGAGGCGATCGAAGCACTGATCGGCCCGCTCACCACCGGCGGCAATGCGGCCAAGCCCAATGCCCCCGGCCAAATGGCCAGCCACTACGCCCCCGCCGCCGCGATCCGCCTGAATGCCCGGGACACCCGCCCCGGCGAAATCCGCCTCGGCTTCGGCCCCGGCGCGGCCGCGCTGAACCTCTCGCCCACCGGCGACCTCACCGAAGCCGCCGCCAACCTCTTCCACCTGCTGCGCGAGGCAGACCGGATGGCAGGCCCCGCGGGCACCATCGCGATCGCCCCCATCCCTGAAACCGGCCTTGGCCGCGCCATCAATGACCGGCTGCGGCGGGCGGCGGCGCCACGGGGATAGGGCGATGTGGGACGGCAGCGATTTCCACGGCGCCAAGATCGCCCTCCTGCTCGCTGACCGCATCCTGATCTACAAACGCGACAGCTTCCCCGGCCTGCCCTTCCCCGGCTGTTGGGACTTGCCCGGCGGCGGGCGCGAAGGCGGCGAAAGCCCGCAGGACTGCGCCCTGCGCGAAGTTCACGAGGAATTCGGCCTCACCCTCGACCCCGCCACGATCTGCCACCAGCGCAGCTATGCCGCCACACCGGGCGCCCGGCCCGCATGGTTCCTCGTCGCGCCGATCACCGAAAGCCACCTGCCGCTGATCCGCTTCGGCTCCGAGGGCGAGTGTTGGGACATCCCGCTCATCACCAGCTACCTCGCCCTGACCGACGCCATCCCCGCGCATCAGTCCCGCCTGCGCGACTGGCTCGCCAGTCCCCGGGCCTAGCCGCCCTGCCGCTCCACGATCCGCAGCACGATCCAGCCGATCCCGGTCAGGATCAGCACCGATATCCCCGCCGCCGTCAGACCCCGCCCCAAGCGGCCGATCCGGGTTTTCCCGATGTTGCGGATTTCCTCGTTCATCACCCGCAACCGCTCGCCCAGGGGCATCGTCAGACTTGTCCACCACGCCCGCCGGAACACAAAGCGCAGTTGCGCCGGAACGATCATCAGAGAAAACCCCAGCCAGACCGCCAGCAGCCCGACAAAGAGCGCCGCGCGCAGTATGTCCTCCACCATCGCCCAGCCTCCCGTCCGCGCAGCAAGCAGGCCACATCACCCGCCCCCATTTGCACCTTTCGAAATACTCCACGGGGGTCCGGGGGTGTGAAACCCCCGGCGACCCGCCCCGCAAACCAAAGGAGGGGTCTTCAGAACCCCGCCTCACAGCGCGCCACCAGCGCCGCCAGCATCGCCTGACAGCGGTCCATCTGCTCGACCGTCACGAATTCGTCCGGCTTGTGGCCCTGCGCCATCGAGCCCGGGCCGCAGATCACTGTGGGCACCCCCAGCCGGGCGTCAAACAACCCGCCCTCGGTGCCGAAGGCCACCTTGATCGTGCCATTCGCCCCGGTCAGGCCCTTGACGAAATTCACCACCGCCGCATCGGTCGGCGTGCCGAGGCCGGGGTAATCCCACAGCCGCTCCACCCGGATTTCCGCCTCGGGGAATTCGGCGCGCAGCGGTGCCACCACCGCCTCGGCCCCTGCGCGCAGTTCGGTGATCAGCGCCTCGACATCCACCCCCGCCAGCGAACGGATTTCAAAGTCGATCACCGCTGTATTCGGCACGATGTTCACCTGCACCCCGCCATTCATCTTGCCGGCATGGACCGTGGTATAGGGCACGTCATAATCGCCGTCGAACGGCCCCTCGGCGGCGATGCGCGCCTGAACGCCCCGGATCACCCCGATGAAATCCGCCGCCAGATGCAGCGCGTTCAGGGCCAGCGGCGCCAGCGCCGAATGCCCCTCGCGCCCCACACAGGTTGCGCGCAGCGCCACCTTGCCCTTGTGTCCGGTCGCCACCTGCATCGCCGTAGGTTCCCCCACGATGCAGAAGCGCGGCCGCACCGGCGCCCCTTCCAGCATGTCGATCAGGCTGCGCACCCCCATGCAGCCGATCTCCTCGTCATAAGACAGCGCCAGATGCAGCGGCACCTTCAGCGGCCGCTCTGCCGCCTGCAGCATGGCGGCGATGGCGCAGGCGACAAAGCCCTTCATATCCGCCGCACCCCGGCCGTAGAACCGCCCCTCCGCCTCGGTCAGCGCAAAGGGCGGTTTGGTCCAGGCCTGCCCCTCGACCGGCACCACATCGGTATGACCCGACAGCATGACACCCCCCACCCCCGCAGGCCCCACCGTGGCCCAGAGGTTGGCCTTGCCGCCGCCCGCATCCGGCACCATAACCGAGGCAATCCCGGCCCCGGCCAACAGCTCGGCCACATAGTCCATCAACGCCCGGTTGGGCCGCGACGACACCGTGTCAAACGCCATCAGCCGGTCAAGAATATCGCGCATCTGCATCCTGCACTCCTGTCGTCCGCCAGACCTAGCGCGCCCCGGGCCCCGGTGAAAGCGCCCAAACCAATGCCAATGACGGAATTTGTCATGGGCTGTCCTCTTCCCAAAACCGCAAGGGGATGCAAGATTTGCCGCATCGGCCCCGGAGGAGGGGCAAAGCACAAGGATTTCAGGACATGACCACCAAAACCCTTTTCGCCGCTCTCGCCACCACCGCCCTCGTCACGCTCTCGCTTCCCGTGATGGCCGAGAACAAAGGCCCCAATGTCGATACCAGTGCCACCGGCACCAAGGGCGGCGTCGCCACGCTGGCCATGGCGCAAGACCTCTACGCCCTTGGCATGGCCAACAAGGATGCGCTGACGGTGCTGACCGCCGCCAAGCTGGCCGCTTCGGTCGATGTCAAGGAAGTCGAGCAGAAGAAGAAGACCGAAGGCACCGAAACCGCAGGTCAGGAAGACGGCGTCGACGCCCCTGTCGATGCCGCCACCATGATGGCCTCGGCCAAGGAACTGGCGGGCGAGGATGAGGTTCTGGCCGGCCTGATCGAGGATGCCGAGGCCGAAGGCGCGCGCGGGCGGATCGGTGGCGCCTCCTCCACCCTGTCGCGCCTGCCTGCCGGGCAGACCGATGTCTGGGAAGTGCCCTTCTACGGCAACAGCTATGCTGAACTGGCCGTTGTGGGCGACGGCGATGCCAACCTTGACGTGCTGGTGACCGACGAGAACGGCAACACGATCTGCTATGACGTGAGCTGGTCCGACAAGGTCTATTGCGACTTCGTGCCCTCGTGGAACGGCTACTTCTATGTCACCGTCCAGAACAACGGCAACAAGCGCAACAGCTACTATCTGATGACCAACTGAGCCGCGGATTCTCGGCGGAAAATCCGGGGTCCGGCACCGCGCCGGGCCCCTTTCTCATTCCAGAAACCGCACCAGATTGTCGAGCGCCGCCTGCGTTCCCGTCTCGGTCCCCCGCAGCATGTCCTCGCCGCACAGCGAAGTGACCTGCACCGTCATCTCCAGCCGTGTCTGCTCCCCCTGCGCCTCAAGCTGGGTCGTGATCAGGCTGGCCATCAAGAGCCTTCCGCCGGTCGAGACGGTTTCGCTGCTGACAATCCGCAAGGGCGGCACGATCGACAGATAGCGGGTGTGGCCGGAGAACTGCGGATTGTCCCGGTTGCCGCAGCGAAAGCGGTCTTCCCCCGCCTCGCGGAAATCGGCGGCGTCATAAAGCACAACCGCCCCGGGCGAGGGGCAACTCCAGACCGAGCGCGCCCCGGCATCGGCCAGCGCCGCAAAGACCCGTCCGACCGGCGCGGCGATCTGCCGCCCGAACCCGAAAACCTGATGCGCGATCTGCCCGTCCATGGTCAAAAGCCCCGCCCGCCACTACCTTGGGCAACTATGAAGGACCGGCCGCATGATGCAACCGGCCCCGGAGATGCCGGATGACCACCGCCCGCCCCTACCGGCCCGATGACCTTGCCGCCTGCCTTGCGCTTTTCGACGGCAACTGCCCCCGCTTCTTCGCCCCGTCCGAGCGGGCGGAATTCGCGGCCTTCCTCGCCGCCCCTCACCCCGCAGACGCACCCTATCTGGTGCTGGAAGCGGACGGCGAGATCCTCGCCTGCGGCGGGATCGAGGTCAGCGGCCCGGATGCGCATCTGACCTGGGGCATGGTCGCCCGCGACCGCCACGGCCAGCGTCTCGGCACCCGGCTGACCGAGGCGCGGCTGGCCCGCGCCCGAACCCTGCCCGGCGTGAACCGGCTGCTTCTCTCCACCAGCCAGCACACGCAAGGCTTCTACGCCGGTTTCGGCTTCGCCGTCATCGCCCGCACCCCCGACGGTTTCGGCCCCGGCCTCGACCGCGTGGATATGGCGCTGCCGCTGAGCTGACGGGCAGAGCGCAGGCTTTCGCACCTTGACGCGACGGAGCAACTGTCCGAAACCCGAAGCCAGCCCTCGCCCGTCCGGCCTGCGGCGCCGGGAGCTTTGCGCGATGGGAATTGACGCTCAGGCCTTTAGCCGCGCCCTGCCGAAAGGGATGATCCTGCGCTTGTCCGGCAGGCGGGCGCTTGAAACCATCGCCCGCAGCGCTGGCGACTGGGCCAGCGCTCAGGGGCTGGGTCCGCTCTTTCAGACCCGGATGACCGAAGAGGGCAATCTTGAGGTCGAGCTTGTGCCCGTCGCCGATCCGGTGATCTTCACCGCTGAACATGACCGGATCACCGCCGGTTTTCGCAGCTCCAACGGCGGGCCGGGCTTTCACGCCGCTGTGGTCGAGATGATGGAACATCTGGACCGGAAACTGGATCTGGGCTGGCGCTGGACCGACAGCGAAGGCTACGACCTGGACGAAACCGAATACGCCCGGCACAAGGATTTCGCTGCCCTGCAAGGCAGCATGGCCGATTTCCTGCGCGGGCTGTCGCGCGCCGTGGTGAACACGCCGGGGGCAGGCAACGCCCTGTGCCTGCCGATGGGGCTAGGACTGACCGAAGAGACAATCAACTGCCCGCTAGGCCCGCAAAGTCCCGCGTGGGCCGCCCAGATACCCGACTTGTCTGCGGCTGATCTGCGCGACATGGCGGCAGAGTTCTTTATCTGGTGGGATCGCGGCCTGACGCCCGCCACCTGGGAAGGGCTTTTGCGCGCGCAACTCTGGATGAATGCCCCGTGGCGCCCCGCCTACAGCGCCGCGGACACCCTGACCGAACAGCAGATCGACCATACGGTTGCCCGACTGGCGGCCCTCGGCCACCCGCTGCCCGCCGATCTTGCCGAAGCCTGCGCCGAATACGCGACCCTGCGCAAGACGACCGATCAGGTTCCCGCCCCCCATGGGATCGGCTACCGCAAGCGCTTGGTCTGTCACTTCCTCACTGAGAACTGGACGCTGAGCCTGCCCGGCTATCTTGCGCCGAGAACCGACGAAAATGGCAGCGGCTGGGAACATCCGGCGCTTTGGCTGGGGCTGAAGATTTTCGAGTTGCCGCTGGACAATACCGCCGGCACCGACATTTCATGGCCCGCAAGCTTCACCGGCGCCACACGCGAAATCCGCCCCGGCATCTTCAGCCGCAAATCCAGCCGCGACACCGATCCGGACGGCAGCACGCAAATGGCGGTGGTGATTTCCCAGCGTCCGGGGGTGCGCCACCTGATGCTCATGACACTCTCCAGCCATCTGGACTGGCCCTTTGACGAATTTGACGACTGGATCGGCAGCATCACCTGCCCCGATCTGCAGCCCCGGCCCACCCCTTCCGCCCTGCACTGACCTTCAACCGCGAGAATGCCCATGACCCGCACCGTCTATCTGAACGGCGACTACCTGCCCGAAACCGAAGCCAAGGTCTCGGTCTTTGACCGGGGCTTTCTGATGGCCGATGGCGTTTATGAGGTCACCTCGGTTCTGGGCGGCAAGCTGATCGACTTTGGCGGCCATTGCACCCGGCTGGCGCGCAGCCTGTCGGAACTGGACATGCAGAACCCCCATTCCGATGCCGAATGGCTGGCGATCCACCGCGAGTTGGTGGCGCAGAACCGCATCACCGATGGCATGGTCTACCTTCAGGTCACCCGCGGCAATCCGGGCGACCGTGACTTTGCCTTCCCGGGGCCGGACGTGGCCCCCACCGTGGTTCTCTTCACCCAGTCCAAGCCCGGCATGGCGGAAAGCCCGCAGGCCGCCATCGGCCTCAAGGTGATCTCGATCCCTGATATCCGTTGGGGCCGCCGCGACATCAAGACGGTGCAGCTTCTCTACCCCTCGATGGGCAAGATGATGGCCAAGAAGGCCGGCGTCGATGACGCCTGGTTCGTCGAGGATGGGGCGGTGACCGAAGGCACCTCGAACAATGCCTATATCGTCAAGGGCAACCGCATCATCACCCGGCAACTGTCCAGCGACATCCTGCACGGCATCACCCGCGCTGCCGTGCTGCGCTTTGCCGCCGAAGCGCAGATGGTGGTCGAAGAACGCCCCTTCACCATCGACGAGGCACAGGCCGCTGACGAAGCCTTCATCACCTCGGCTTCGGCCTTTGTGATGCCGGTGGTGCAGGTTGACGGCAGCGATGTCGGCAATGGCAAACCCGGTCCGGTCGCCACCCGTCTGCGCGAGATCTATCTGGACGAAATGCGCAAGGCCGCCCTCTGACCATGCCCCCCCGCGCGCCCTTTGGTCTGGCCGGATTCCGGCGCGGCTTCCGCGTGGGTCTGGCCATGGCGCTGCCCATTCTGGTCTATGGGCTGGCCTTCGGCATCGTCGCGGCACAGGCGGGCATGGGTGCCGGCATGGCCATGGCCTATAGTGCCACAGTCTTTTCCGGTTCGGCCCAGCTTGCCGCGGTCAGCGTGATGCAAAGCGGTCAGGCCACGCTTTGGGCCATCGCCGCCACCGTGCTGGTGATGAACGCGCGCTACCTGCTGTTTGGCGCCACGCTGCAACCCTGGCTGTCGCAGGCGGGCACCGGGCGGTCGCTGATCAGCCTTTTGTTTCTGGGCGATGCCAACTGGATCGCCACCATGAAGGTGATCGACGCGGGCGAAGAGGACCGGGCCTATCTCTTGGGCACCGGCGTGCCGCTGCTGGTGGTCTGGCTGGCCGGAACGCTGGCAGGCGCGGTATTCGGCGCCATCCTGCCCGACCCCAAGGCGCTGGGGGCGGACCTGATGCTGCCCGCCTTTGCCGCCTCGATGATGGCAGTGATGGTGAAGGCGCCCGCCTCGCTGGTGCCGGTGGCCATCGGCGCCGGGGCCGCGCTGGCCGTGGGCGCATGGGCTGGAGCGGGCTGGGGCATCGTCGCTGCGGGCATCGCCGGAGGCGGCTTTGCCGCGGCCACTGCGAAAGACACCGGGAAATGACCCCCTCGCTGACCGCGATGCTGCTGGTTGCCGCCGCCGCCGCGCTGGCCTGCCGTCTGGCTGGCTTTGCCGCCATGCGCTATCTGCCCCGCTCGCACCGGCTGGATGCCGCGCTGCGCGCCACGCCGCTGGCGGTGATGTCGGGCATCACTGCGCTGGCGCTGGCCGCGGGCGGGCTGACCGAGGCGCTGGCCCTTGGCACGGCAACGGCGCTGGCGCTTTGGACCCGCAACGATGTGGGGGCGGCGATTGGCGGGGTGGCGGTGGCGGCGCTGCTGCGGGCCTTCGGCGGGTAAGATGGGCAGATTGCCCATCCTACGGGCCCATCCGCCTCACATCCCCGACAGCACCTCTGACAACACCGGCGCCAGACGTGCGGCCCATGCCGCTTGCGCTGCCGCATCGCCGATCAGATCGTTGCGCAACTCGATCAGCGTATTGTGCCGCCCCGGGCGCAGCGCATGGCGATCAATCGCATCGCCCGGCAGATGCCCGGCATAGGGCTCGTTATCGCCGATGCACAGGTCCGCTTCCTGCCGCAGCCGGGTGATCAGCGCCCGTGACAGCCGGTCATCCAGGTGCGAATGCAGCACCCCCACATGCCAGGGCCGCGGTGCCCGCCCTTTCAGGCAGGGCGTGAACGAATGCACCGCCAGCACGACCGTATCCGCCCGCCGCGCCGCCAGCCCGGCATAGGCCGCGTGATAGGGCCGGTAAAGCCGCGCCAGTCGCTCTTCAACCTCAACCGGCCCGACATGCCGGTTCGCCGGAATGATCGTGCCGTCATAGAGCTTCATCACCAGCGTCGGGTCTTCCTCGCCCCGGTTGGCATCAATCACCAGCCGCGAGAAGCATGACCCGATCACCGGACTGTCCAACAGCCGCCCCAGCTCCTGCGCCAGCCCCCAGGCCCCGACATCCCAGGCGATATGGCGCGCCATATCCGCCGCCGAGATGCCCAGGTCGCCGCCGCCCACCCAATCGGGCACCCGGTTCGAGGCATGGTCGCAGGTCACCAGCCAGCGACCGGGGCGATCTTCGCCGATGATCTGGAATGCTTCGCCCATTGCCCCTCCGCCTTTGCCTCTTCCTTGCCCAGACTGCGGCAAATTGGAAGGCCGGGCGGAAAAAGTTAGCGCTAACGGGTCACCGCAGTTGCCCCGCCGGGGCTTTTGCGCGATAAGACGCGCGGCCACCGGACCCGCGAATTGAAGGACTGCCCCATGAGACGCCTGCGTAACGTCAAGATCGTCGCCACTCTCGGCCCCGCGTCAAGTGATTATCCGATGATCCGTGCGCTTTTCGAGGCCGGGGCCGATGTGTTCCGCCTGAACATGAGCCACGGCACCCATGCCGACATCGCCGCCCGCCACAAGATCATCCGCCAGATCGAGACGGAAACCGGCCGCCCCATCGGCATTCTGGCCGACCTTCAGGGGCCGAAGCTGCGGGTGGGCGTGTTCGCTGACGGGTCCGAAGAGCTGATCGAAGGCGCAAAGTTCCGCATGGACCTTTCCGCCACCCCCGGCGACGCCGCCCGGGTGCAGCTTCCCCACCCCGAGATTTTTGCCGCCCTTGAACCCGGTTCAACCCTTCTGGTCAATGACGGCAAGATCCGCCTGCATGTCGATGATTGCGGCAAGGATTTCGCGAATTGCACCGTCACGGTGGGCGGCACGATTTCCAACCGCAAGGGCGTGAACGTGCCGGACGTGGTGCTGCCGCTGGCCGCGCTGTCGGAAAAGGACCGGGACGATCTGGAATTTGCCTGCGAGCTGGGCGTGGACTGGCTGGCGCTTTCCTTCGTGCAGCGCCCCGAGGATGTGATCGAGGCGCGGCAACTGGCCAAGGGCCGCGCCGCCATTCTGTCCAAGATCGAAAAGCCTGCGGCGGTCAAAGCCTATGACGCCATCCTTCAGGTCTCGGACGGCATCATGGTGGCGCGTGGTGACCTTGGCGTCGAACTGCCGGTGCATTCGGTGCCGCCGATCCAGAAGCGCCTTGTGCGTGGCGCCCGCGCCGCTGCCAAGCCGGTGATCGTCGCCACTCAGATGATGGAATCGATGATCGAAAGCCCGGTGCCCACCCGCGCCGAAGTGTCCGATGTGGCCACCGCGATCTATGAAGGCGCCGATGCCGTCATGCTCTCGGCGGAATCGGCGGCGGGCAAATATCCGATCGAGGCCGTCGCCACGATGAACAACGTCGCCATGTCGGTCGAAAAGGACCAGACCTATCGCCAGATCATCGAGGCCAGCCGGGTCGTCCGCCGCGAGACCATCGCCGACGGCATCGTTTCCGCTGCGCGCGAGATTGCCGAAGCGACCAATATCAAGGCCATCGCCTGTTTCAGCCAGTCGGGCAACACGGTGAACCTTGTGGCGCGCGAACGTCCGCATGTGCCGATCATCGCCCTGACGCCGCTTCTGTCCACCGCCCGGCGCACCGCGCTGATCTGGGGCGCGCATTGCGTGATCACCGAACCGCAGGAACGCTTCAAGGGCGCGGTGATTTCTGCCGTCAAGGCGGCGCGGGCCGATGGCTTTGCCGGTGAGGAAGACATGATCGTCGTTACCGCCGGCGTGCCGTTCAACGTCAAGGGCACCACCAACATCCTGCGCGTGGCCCCCTGCGATGAGCGGTTGATTTCGCGGGTTGATCCCGAATAACCTAAGCCCGTCAACAACGTGGTGAGGGGTAAGATGGATACCGACCTGATACTGGTGATCGGGATGCTTCTGTCGGTGCTGGCCATCCCCTCACTGCTTGCCGCCTATTCCGAAAGCCGCGCCCCCCGGACCGGGGCCATCATGCTGCTGATCGGCGGCGTGCTGATCGTGGTGGCGCTGACCAGGCACCCCTCGGGCTATACCTTTGCCCAACTGCCCGATGTGGTGGCGGGTGTGGTCGGGCGGCTTCTGAAGTAACCCCTTGCTCTTTCCCCGGGGCCTGCCTATTAGGGCGGCTTCGACTACCCCGCGAGGCCGGCGAATGTGGCATGCCGAGTCGCGCGCGATAACCACGGAGATGGAAATGCCCAAGATGAAGACCAAGTCGGCGGCGAAGAAGCGTTTCAGCTTCACGGCCTCCGGTCGGGTGAAGGCCGGTCCCGCCGGCAAGCGCCACGGCATGATCAAGCGCACCACGAAGTTCGTTCGGGATGCGTCCGGTGCGATGATCCTGTGCGACAGCGACGCCAAGATCGTCAAAAAATACATGCCCTACGACCGGTAAGGAGAACATCAGATGTCCCGCGTCAAATCCGGTGTTGTCACGCACGCCCGTCACCGCAAGGTGATCAAGGCCGCTTCGGGCTATTACTCCGCCCGTTCGCGCAACTTCCGCACCGCCACCCAGGCCGTTGACAAGGCCCAGCAATACGCCACCCGCGACCGCAAGGCCCGCAAGCGCCAGTTCCGCGCGCTGTGGATCCAGCGGATCAACGCTGCCGTCCGGCTGTTCGACCTCGAGATGACCTATTCGCGCCTGATCGACGGCCTGAACAAGGCCGGCATCGAGGTGGACCGCAAGGTTCTGGCCGATCTCGCCGTGCATGAGCCGGAGGCGTTCAACGCCATCGCCGCACAGGCCAAGGCCGCTCTGGCCTGATTTCGGGCCACCGCTTTGCAAAAGGCCCCGCTCCGGCGGGGCCTTTTCGTTTGGGTTCCGTAGAGACGGAAGCAAGACAGAAAGAAGACGGGTAAAAGACCCCATCTATCCCCGCCGCGCCGTCACCGCCCGGATCAGCGCCCGCGCCGTGGGGTCTGGCGCCTGTTCGATCCGCAGGTAATCCCGCCCCTCTGACCGGCTGACCAGCCGCATCTCCCACAGCGTCCGCCGGATGATCGCGGCATCCCCGAACAGGTGCCAATGGTTCAGCCGCTCGCTGATTTGGCGTTCGGTCAGGGTCTCGCCTTTGGGCAGCCGCGACCACAAGGCCCAGAGCGCCAGCTTCTGCTGGCCGGTCCGCCCGGGCCAGCGGATTAACCGCCCGGCGCCGTCGAACTGCCGCAGCACCTGCTCGACCGCGACCATGTCGGCGGTCGGTTCCGGCGTAGCAATCCGCTCCGCCGCCGCGCCAATGGCCCGGAAATGCTGATAATTCCGAAATCCCGCCGCCCGGGCCAGCATGTTGAGAAGGCTCAGATGGCCCGGAAGGGCCGGTTCCGCCGCAAGCTGTTTGTGCAGGTTGCGGGCAAAGGCCGAGAGATCCTCGACCGTCAGGCAAAGCGCATCGCGCGTCATGTCATCCTCATCAGGTGCGCTTGCAACATCGTGAGTCACCGGCTTGACGATCAGGCACCAAAGGGGGGACTGACGGCGCAGAAGGCAGGTTTAGCTGACCTTGCGGCCCGGTGACGTCTGGGTGAACTGCCGACCCATCCCGTCAGCCTATCACCCGTGCGGGCAGCTTTCCAGATGGTCGTTCACCAGCCCCGATGCCTGCATGAAGGCATAGACGATCACCGGCCCGCAGAAAGAAAACCCCTCTTTCTTCAACGCCTTGGACAGCGCGACCGAGGCTTCTGTCTGCGCCGGGACATCCCCCATCGCCCGTGGGCGGGGTCGCGGCGGCGGGGCATGGCGCCAGATGAAATTCGCAAACCCTTCGCGCTCTTCGATCCGCAGATAGGCCCCCGCGGCGCGGATCGTGCCCTCGATCTTGCCGCGGTGGCGGATGATTCCCGGGTCGGCCAGCAGCCGCGTCACTTCTGCCTCGCCCCAGCCGGCAATCACCGCCGGATCGAAGCCTTCAAAGGCGGCGCGAAAGCCCTCACGCCGCCGCAGAATGGTGATCCAGCTCAGACCAGCTTGAAAACATTCAAGAATCAGACTCTCCCACAGGGCGCGCGGGTCACGCTCGGGCCGCCCCCATTCGGTGTCATGATAGGCGACATACAAGGGATCGCTCCCGCACCAAGGGCACCGCAGGGCATCAGACATCGCGCAATCTTTCGTATTTGTGTCAATCCCGCAGCTTTACCCGGTCTTAACCCCTGTGGCGACACTCTGGCGAAACGGCCCTCAGGGGCGATTCCCGGGGATGGTATGGGGGATGGTATGGCGGGCGAGCCGCGCAAACCCAAGATCGACGCCACAGCGGGCCTGCACAGCCCGCTCGGCGTGGCGATTTCCGAAAACGACCGCGCCACGATGGCGATGGTCCGCGAAGCGATCGACGCCCGCCGTGTGCGCCTGGCCTGGCAGCCGGTGGTGCTGGCCCGCGACCCCGGCCGCATCGCCTTTCACGAAGGGCTGATCCGTGTGCTGGAACCGGGGGGGCGGGTGATTCCGGCGCGCGATTTCATGGATGCCGTCGAAGCCCATGAACTCGGGCGCGAAATCGACTGTCTGGCGCTGGAGATGGGCCTTGCCGCGCTGGCCCGGCATCCCGGGTTGCGGGTGTCGGTCAACATGTCGGCGCGCTCCATCGGCTATCCCCGCTGGGCCCGGGTGCTGCGCCGCGGCATCGCTGCGGGCCCAACCGTGGGGGAGCGGCTGATTCTTGAAATCACCGAAAGCTCGGCCATGATGGTGCCTGAACTGGTGATCGCCTTCATGGAAGAGTGGCAGCGCAAGGGTGTCGCCTTTGCGCTGGACGATTTCGGTTCGGGTTACACCGCGATCCGCTACTTCAAGGATTTCTTCTTCGACATCCTCAAGATTGACGGCGCCTTCATCCGCAACATCGACACCGACCCAGACAATGCTGCCCTGACCGCCGCCCTCCTGTCGATTGGCAAGCATTTTCAGATGTTTACCGTCGCCGAAATGGTCGAGCGGCCGGAAGAGGCGCGGGTGCTGCAAGAGATGGGGGTGGATTGTCTGCAAGGTTACCTTTTCGGCGCCGCCACCCTGAAACCCGATTTCGCGCAAGCCCCGTTGCGCAAGTCGGCGTGACGCGCAATGCTGCCCCTGCGGCAACGTGAACGGGTGGCACAGCTTGCTTTTCACGGGCCGAAACCATAGCCATGCTGCGCAGCGGCACGACAGCCGCCGGTGGTATTCCTGGGAGAGGGCGTGAGAACATGACCAATGTCGTAATCGTTTCGGCGGCTCGGACTGCCGTTGGCAGCTTCAACGGCTCTTTCGCCGCGACCCCGGCGCATGAATTGGGCGCCGCGGTGATCGAGGCGGTCGTCGCCCGCGCCGGCATCGACAAGGCCGAAGTGGCCGAAACCATTCTGGGTCAGGTGCTGACCGCCGGTCAGGGCCAGAACCCGGCCCGTCAGGCCGCCATCCGCGCCGGTCTGGCGAAAGAGGCTTCGGCCTGGTCGCTGAACCAGGTCTGCGGCTCGGGCCTGCGGGCGGTGGCGCTGGGCGCGCAGCATGTGCAACTGGGCGATGCCGATATCGTCGTTGCCGGTGGTCAGGAAAGCATGTCGCTGTCGCCCCATGTCGCGCATCTGCGCGCCGGGCAGAAGATGGGCGACATGAATTTCATCGATTCGATGATCAAGGACGGCCTCTGGGATGCCTTCAACGGCTATCACATGGGCATCACCGCCGAAAACGTCGCCAGCCAGTGGCAGATCAGCCGCGAGGCGCAGGACGAATTCGCGCTGAACAGCCAGCTCAAGGCCGAAGCGGCGCAAAAGGCTGGCAAGTTCAAGGATGAGATCATCCCCTTCGTGATCAAGACCCGCAAGGGCGAGGTCACCGTCGATTCCGACGAATACATCCGCCACGGCGCAACGCTGGAATCGATGCAGAAGCTGCGCCCGGCCTTCACCAAGGACGGCTCGGTCACCGCGGCCAATGCCTCGGGCCTGAACGATGGCGCGGCTGCCGTGCTGCTGATGTCGGAGGCCGAGGCGGCCAAGCGCGGGCTCACGGTTCTGGCGCGGATCGCCTCTTATGCCACGGCCGGGCTTGACCCGTCGATCATGGGCGTCGGCCCGATCTTCGCCAGCCGCAAGGCGCTGGACAAGGCCGGCTGGAAGGTTGGCGACCTTGATCTGGTCGAGGCGAACGAAGCCTTTGCGGCGCAAGCCTGCGCGGTGAACAAGGATATGGGCTGGGATCCGGCCATCGTGAACGTCAACGGCGGCGCGATTGCCATTGGCCACCCGATTGGCGCCTCGGGCGCGCGCATCCTGAACACGCTGATCCACGAGCTGGGCCGGAGCGGCGGCAAGAAGGGTCTGGCGACGCTGTGTATCGGCGGCGGCATGGGCGTTGCCATGTGCATCGAACGCGCCTGATCCCGCTGCTGCGGAAATATTGCCGCAGGTGCAAAATGGGCGCGCAATAAAGTTGCGCGCCCTCATTCATTTCGGTAATACCATTTCAAATGCCTTTGAAGGAGGAACACATGGCAAGAGTGGCACTGGTAACCGGCGGATCGCGTGGAATCGGCGCAGCAATTTCGGTCGCGCTGAAGGCGGCGGGCTATAAGGTGGCCGCCAACTATGCCGGCAATGATGAGGCCGCCAAAGCCTTTACCGCCGAAACCGGCATCCCGACCTTCAAATGGTCGGTCGCCGATTATGACGCCTGCGTCGCCGGTATCGCCCAGGTCGAGGCGGAGGTTGGCCCGGTGGATGTGCTGGTGAACAATGCGGGCATCACCCGTGACGCCATGTTCCACAAGATGACCCCCGGCCAGTGGAAAGAGGTGATCGACACCAACCTGACCGGCCTTTTCAACATGACCCATCCGTTGTGGAACGGGATGCGGGACCGCAAGTTTGGCCGGGTGATCAACATTTCCTCGATCAACGGGCAGAAGGGGCAGGCAGGCCAGGCCAACTATTCGGCGGCCAAGTCGGGCGACCTCGGCTTTACCAAGGCGCTGGCACAGGAAGGTGCGCGGGCCGGCATCACCGTGAACGCGATCTGCCCCGGCTATATCGCCACGGAAATGGTGAAGGCGATTGACGAAAAGGTGCTGAAAGAGCGGATCATCCCGCTGATCCCCGTCGGCCGTCTGGGCGAGCCGGAAGAGATCGCGCGCACCGTCGTCTTCCTTGCGTCGGACGATGCCGGCTTCATCACCGGCTCGACCATTTCGGCCAATGGCGGACAGTTCTTCGTCTGAGCCTTGTTCTTCGCGGTCGGGGCGGCAATGATTGCCCCGACCGCCCCGGTCACCCCCCAATCTGGTGACTCCATGCCCCCTTTGCCCCCCGAACCCTTCAAGCTTGCCCCGGTCGGCACCGGGTTTGACGTGGCGCAAAGCATGCGCTGGGTCACGAAGACCTATGGGTTGAGCGTGGCGCGACAGTTGCGCGACATGGCGGTTCTGGCGCTGTCGTCCTGCCGCCTGTCGCCGGATGAATATATCCGCTATGCGCTGTTCCGCCCCAGCCTGTCGATGGCCGATAAGAAAAGCTTCGTCTCGGGCCTGTCGGGGTCTCGGCTGAACCGGCGGCTGACGGTGCCGGGATGGGGGGTTCCGGCGCTCACCTCGCACAAGGTGTTGACGGCCTTTCTCTTGCAGGGGGCGGGCATCCCGACAACGCCGAATCTGGCCCTCTACTGCCCCGATGCGCCGCTGCCGGGTCTGCGCCATTTGCAGGATGCGGCCGAATTGACCCGCTATCTGGCCGAAGAGGCGCCACTGCCCTGTTTCGGCAAACCGCTTGACGGCACATTCGCCATTGGCGGCGCGGCCTTTGTCGGGCGCAAGGCGGGGCGGCTGGTGCTGTCGGACGGCAACGAATTGCCGCCGGAAGAGTTCACCGCCGCCGTGCTGCGCAATTTTCCGCGGGGCTATCTGTTCCAGCCACTGCTGCGGATGCACCCGGCCTTGCAGATGCTGTGTGGCCCGGCTGTGGGCAGCCTGCGGATCACCACCCTGATGAGCCCGCGCGGCCCCGAGGCGCTTTATGCCGTGTTCAAGATTCCCGGCAAGGGCGCGATGACCGACGGCCCGTCGAACGAAAAGCCCAATGGCATGGCCTCGGTGGACCTTGCCAACGGCGCCTTCATCCGGGCGCAGTTCAATTCGGCAACCAATCTTGAAGTGATGACCGAGGCGCTGATGGCGCCCGTCCCGCTGGCCGAAGCGGCGATCCCCGAGATGCCCAAGGCGGTCGCGCTGGCCTGCGAAACGCACCGGCTGTTTCCGACCCATGGCATATTGGGCATCGACGTGCTGATCACCGAAGACGGCCCGCTGATTGGTGAAGTGAACACCAACCCGGTTCACACGCTCTATCAGCGCGCGGCGGACAAGGGCCTGCTACATCCCGCCTTCAAGGCCCGCTTTGACGAGACCGAGGCACTGATGCGCCGTCGCGGCTGACAGCTTGCCCCTGCCCCCGGGATCGGCATTATGCGGCAGCGAACGGGGGCGACATGACGCAGCAACGGGCCACGGCCATCGGCTTTACCGCCATTCTGATGTGGGCGCTGCTGGCGCTTTTGGCCATCGGCTCGGCGCCGGTGCCGCCGTTTCTGCTGAATGCGCTGTGTTTTGGCATCGGCGGCGGGCTGGCGCTGATCTGGGTGGCGGCGGGTCCGGGGCTGGGGGTGCTGCGCGGCGTGTCGTGGAAGGTTTATGCCTTTGGCACGATTGGCCTTTTCGGCTACCACGCGCTGTATTTCACCGCCTTTCGGATTGCACCCGCTGCCGAAACCGGGCTGATCGCCTATCTCTGGCCACTGTTCATCGTGCTGTTTTCCGGGCTTCTGCCGGGGGAGCGGCTGGGCCCTTTGCATGTGATCGGGGCGCTGGTGGCCTTTGCCGGGGCGGCGCTGATCGTGCTGTCGCGCGGCGATACCGCAGCGGAATTGCCGGTGGCGGGGCTGGTTCTGGCCTTTCTTTGCGCGCTGGCCTGGGCGGCCTATTCGGTGCTGTCGCGGCGGCTCGGCGCGGTGCCGACCGAGACGGTAACGGTTTACTGTCTGGCGACCGCCGTTTTGTCGGTCGCCGCCCATCTGGCGTTTGAGCAAACCGTCTGGCCTGCCAGCAACTGGGGCTGGCTGTCGGTGCTGGCGCTGGGGCTTGGCCCGGTGGGGGCGGCGTTTTTCACCTGGGATGTCGGCATGAAAAAAGGCGACATCCAGTTGCTGGGTGTCGCCTCCTATGCGGCGCCGCTTCTGTCAACGCTGGCCCTGATCGCGGGCGGGCGGGCAACGGCCACGCCCATGTTGCTGGTGGCGGCGGTGTTGATCACCGGCGGGGCGGCGCTGGCCGCCCGCGCCAGCATGAAGCCGGTCAAACCTGCTGCAGACGGCTGATTTCCTCTTTGATCTTCAGCTTCTGCTTCTTCCATTCCGCAATCTGAAGATCACTCGACCCCGGGGCGCGCTGCGCCTGGGCAACCATATCCGACAGGTGTTCGTGCTTTTTCTTCAGCTCGGCAATGTGGGAAGTGACAGTCATCTACATCCTCCTGTTGACGGTTTGGTCAAAGACAGTCGAACACGGATTTCGAGTCGTGTCACCAAAACTTCGCAGGCCCGTTACAGGCGGCGGCAAAAGCTTGCGCTCAATTCAAGCGAACTCGGCCAGAAGTGGCCCAGCACCGCGCAAAATTTCCTCAGCGCGGGGGGTATAGCTTTCGCGGTCGCCGTCATGGGCCGGGCCGCGATGCAGCACAAGCGGCGCCAGCAGCCGGAAGGCGGCCCGTCCGCCCTTTTTGGCCCGCAGGATCACGCGGCCCGCTGCCCGCCCCTCACGCGGGGCAAGGGGCAGAACGGCGGCGGACCCCATCCGCGGTGCCAGTGCGGCCAGCACCTCGGGCAGGCCATCGGCGCCGAAGATCATGGTCAGCGTGCCACCGGGCCGCAACCGCCGCGCACCTGCCGCGACCCAAGCCGCCAGCGGCGTGCCCACCTGCAAGGCCGTCGCCCGCCCAGCCTGTGGCGATGGCGTGCCGCCCGGCGGGTAATAGGGCGGATTGGCAATCACCTGGTCAAAGTCCACCCGCAGGGGCCGGGGAATCTCGGCCAGATCGCCCTCTTCTACCTGCATCGCTATCGCATTCTCGGCAGCGTTGCGGCGGGCAAGGGCGGCATAGCCGGGCTGCAATTCCAGCCCCGCCAGCCGCAGCCCCGGCACCCGCGCCGCAAGGCACAGGCTCGCCGCGCCCGCGCCGCAGCCAAGGTCCAGCACCGCCTCTCCGGCGACAGCCGGGCAGGCCGCCGCCAACAGAACCGGATCGGTTGCGGCGCGGTAACCCTTGCGCGGTTGCCACAGATGCAGCCGCCCGCAAAGGAAGGCATCGCGCGTCAGATCCTCCTCAGCGAACATCATAGCCCCGGTCGATGCCGTTATCCCTGATCACACTGTCGGCCATGAAATGATCGCGGTCGGCCACCATCAGGCGGCGCGGCAATATGCCAAGGCTGCCCTCAAAGACGCTCATGTGGACGTCCAGCACAAAGCTGGCTATACCCTCGCCCTCAAGGAGAGCCTGGGCAAAGGCGATCACGGTCGGGTCGGTGGTTTGCAAAAGCAGCCGCATCCCCCTGTTGTCGCGGGCCAGCCCGGGAATGTCGAGACCGGATGGGGATGGGATGAGTTTGGACGACGCCGCGCAGAAACCGCATGACCGGCTTGGCGCCTTTCTGGCCACGGATATGGAGGCGGTCAACGCGCTGATCCGCGAGCGGATGGCCTCGCAGCATGCCCCCCGCATTCCCGAAGTGACCGCCCATCTGATCGAGGCGGGCGGCAAGCGGCTGCGTCCGATGCTCACGCTGGCTGCGGCGCGGCTCTGCGGCTATGACGGGCCCTTCCACATCCATCTGGCGGCCACGGTGGAATTCATCCACACCGCGACCCTTTTGCATGACGATGTGGTGGACGAAAGCGCGCAGCGGCGCGGGCGGCCGACGGCCAACCTGTTGTGGGATAACAAGTCTTCGGTGCTGGTGGGCGATTACCTCTTTGCCCGCAGCTTTCAGCTGATGACGGCGACCGGCAACATGCGGGTGCTGGAAATCCTTGCCAATGCCTCGGCCACCATTGCCGAGGGCGAGGTTCTGCAACTGACCGCCGCGCAGGATCTGCGGACCAGCGAAGCGATCTACCTGCAAGTGGTGCGCGGCAAGACGGCAGCGCTGTTTTCGGCGGCAACCGAGGTGGGCGGTGTCATTGCCGGCGCCGATCCGGCGCAGGTGGCGGCCCTGTTCGATTACGGGGATGCGCTGGGGATTGCGTTCCAGATTGCCGATGACCTCTTGGATTACGGCGGCACCTCGGCGGCGATCGGCAAGAACGTGGGCGACGATTTCCGCGAGCGCAAGCTGACGCTGCCAGTGATCAAGGCGGTGGCCAAGGCGACGGCGGAAGAGCGCGCCTTCTGGGTGCGGGTGATCGAAAAGGGCCAGCAGGGCGAGGGCGACCTTGAACAGGCGCTGGCGATCATGGCCCGCCATGGCGCGATGGAGGCGGCCCGGGATGATGCGCTGGCCTGGTCGGCGCGGGCGCGGGCGGCTCTGGCGCCGCTGCCCGACCATCCGCTGCGCGAGATGCTGGACGCGCTGGCCGATTATGTGGTGGCGCGGCTGCGCTAACGCGCGAGTTCCGCCGCCTCCACCCACCAGCCGGGCTGCGCCCGTCGCAGCGCGGCGGCCGCGGCGGCGGCGTTCAGCGCATCGGGGAACAGCCCGAAGCAGGTCGCGCCCGAACCGGACATCCGCGCCATAAGGCAGCCCGATTGTGCCGACAGAGCCGACCGCACCTGCCCGATCACCGGCGCCAGCGCCATTGCCGGCGCCTCGAGGTCATTGCGCTGCATCATAAGGAAGGCCGCAAGTTCCTCTGCCGTCGCCAGCCGCGGCAGCGTTGCGGGCAGGCGCGCGTTGTCGCGCCGCTCCAGCGCGCGGAAGACGGCGGGAGTAGACACCGCCACCCCGGGATTGACCAGCACCAGCCAGGCCGCAGGCAAGGGTGGCAGCAGCGACAACACCTCGCCCACACCTTCCATCCGCGCCGGGCGCCCGGCAAGGCAGACCGGCACATCCGCCCCCAGCGCCAGCACCGCCGCCGCATCGGGCAGCGGCACGCGCCAGAGCCGCGCCAGCGCCTGCAACGTCGCCGCCGCATCGGCCGAGCCGCCGCCGATCCCGGATGCCACCGGCAGGTGTTTTTCCAGCGTGATCTGCGCTCCGGGACCGGCCATGGCCCGCGCCGCGCGCAGGCAAAGGTTGTCGGCATCCGCGGTCAGCCCACCGCCCTGCGGCCCGGTCACCGTCAGCCGCAGCCCCTGCCCCGGCGCCACGGTGATCCTGTCGCCAAAATCCGCAAAGACCACCAGCGAGTCGAGCAGGTGATAGCCGTCGGCCCGCCGCCCCACCACATGCAGCGCAAGGTTCACCTTGGCGCGGGCCAGCGCCGTTTCAGTTGTCATTGGTGGCGGCGGCCTGTGGCTTGGCGGCTTCTTCGGCGGCCATCACCGCATCAAGCCCCTGCTCCAGCTTCTTGCGGATACGGGTGGCATCCGCCTCGGTCGGGCCGAAGGACAGGGCGCGGTGCCATTGGAATTCCGCCTCGCGGGTGCGGCCGACCTTCCAGTAGACATCGCCCAGATGGTCGGTCACCACCGGATCGACGGGTTCCAGAAGCGATGCCTTTTCCATCGGCTCGACCGCCTCACCATAGCGGCCGAGGCGGAAATAGGCCCAAGCCAAACTGTCGATGATATAGCCCGAGTCGGGCTGACCCGCGACGGCGCGCTGGATCATCTCCAGCGCCTCTTCAAGGTTCACCCCTCGGTCCACAAAGCTGTAGCCAAGGTAGTTCAGCACCTGCGGCTGATCGGGGTTCAGCTCCAGCGCCCGGCGCATATCCGCCTCGGCGCCCGCAAAATCGCCCAGACGTTCGGCGCAGATGCCGCGGCTATAGTAAAGCGCCCAATGCTCCGGCGCGGGCGTGGCAACCAGCGCCAGCGCCTCGTCATAGGCGGTGCGGGCCTCGGCAAACCGTTCGGCGCGGCGCAGGGTATCGGCCAGGGCGGCTCGCACCGGCAAAAGCGTGGGGTTGCTGCGGGCAAGTCCGGTCAGGATTTCCACCGCCGCCTCGCGCCGTCCGGCGTTCCAGGCGGCTTCGGCCCGGCCCATTTCGGCGACGTGGAACACCGGGCTGTCGGGCGGCACCGCCGCATAGGCTTCGGTGGCCAGATCGTGCTGGCCAAGTTGCTCCAGAAGCCCCGCCGTCAGCAGCACCGCCTCGGTCAGATCGGGGCGCAGGTCCACGGCGACCCGGGTATAAAGCAGGGTATAGCCATCATCCGCCTCGCCATTGAGCGCGGTGGAAAGGGTAAAGAACACTTCGGCCAGACCGTCGGTCGCGTTGCGCACCACGTCAAAGGCAATCGGCTCACCGGCCTGCAGACGGCGGCGCAGATCGTCGATCTGCGGGTCGCTGTCATTGCCAAAACTGCGGTCCAAAAGGGCCACGGCATCGGCGTTCCGCTCAAGCTGGCTCAGGATCTGGGCATGGGCGATCACACCGCGCCGCATCACGCCGATGGGGCCGGCAGCCCGGCCCGACAGAATGTCATCCGCCCCGCCGAAATCCCCGGCCGAGGCCAGCGCCAGCGCCTTGTGATAGAGACCGAACGCCTCAAGCCCCTTGGTCTTGGCCAGCGCGTCGAACCCGTCTGTCGCCTCTGACATCCGGCCTGCGCCCAGATGGGCCCAGGCTGTAACCAGCGCCTCAAGCAGAGTGCCCGCCTTGGCGCCCGCCTGTGACAGGTTCAGGATCGCCTCATAATCGCCTTTGCGCGCGGCGGCATCCACCAGCGCCAGATAAGAGACCTGCCCGATCCGCCCCTGCGCCGCCAGCGCCTGTGCCGCATCCCCGGCCAGCGCCATGCGCCCAAGGCTGAGATTGGACAGAACCGCGCCTTCCAGAAGGTCGGGGTTTGCGGGGTCTTCGGCCAGTGCCCGGCCATACCAATCCGCCGCTGCGCGATAATCGGCCTCGCTCGCGGCCACCCGCGCCGCAAGATAGGCGCCGGAATTGCCGGTTTCTTGCGCCTGAACCGGCAGCGACAGCGCCAGCGCAAGGGCCGAGGTCACAAGGAAACGGGGCAGCTTGGGCATTCGGGGCTCCTGCGCGGACAGGGTGGCAGGCTAGACGGCACCCGGGGCGAAGGCAATGCGGGCCGGGGGTTTGCACCGCCCGGCCCGCCGATTCTCGCGCAATCGTGCGCTTACATGTTCGGGTAGTTCGGCCCGCCGCCGCCCATCGGCGTGGTCCAGACAATGTTCTGCGACGGATCCTTGATATCGCAGGTCTTGCAATGCACGCAGTTCTGGAAGTTGATCTGGAAACGGGGCGCCTTGCCCTCTTCCGCAATCACCTCATAAACCCCCGCCGGGCAGTAACGTTGCGCCGGTTCGGCATATTCCGGCAAGTTCACTGCAATCGGAATCGACGGGTCTTTCAGCCGCAGGTGCGCGGGCTGGCCCTCGTCATGGTTGGTGAAGCTGAAGGCCACGTTGGTCAGCCGGTCAAACGACAACACGCCATCCGGGCGCGGATAGTCGATCGGTTTGAAATCCTTGGCCTTGCCGGTGGCGGCGGCATCGGTCTTGCCGTGTTTCAGCGTGCCCAGCACCGTCAGGCCAAAGGTATTGGCCCACATGTCGGCCCCGCCCAGCATGAGCGAGGCGACCAGCCCGTATTTCGACCAGAGCGGCTTGACGTTGCGCACCTTCTTGAGGTCGCGGCCAATGGCGCCGCCGCGCACTTCGGCCTCATAATCCGCCAGCTCATCGCCCGAACGGCCCGCGCCGATGGCGGCAAAGGCCGCCTCGGCCGCCGCCTTGCCCGAGAGCATGGCATTGTGGTTGCCCTTGATGCGCGGCACGTTGACCAGACCGGCGGTGCAACCCAGCAGGGCCACGCCCGGCGCGACCATCTTCGGGATCGACTGCCAGCCGCCTTCGCTGATCGCCCGGGCGCCATAGGCCACGCGCTTACCACCCTTCAGCAGCTCGGCCACCATCGGATGGTGCTTGAACCGCTGGAACTCCATATAGGGATAAAGGTGCGGGTTCTTGTAGTTCAGGTGAACCACAAAGCCGACATAGACCTGATTGTTTTCAAGGTGGTAGATGAAGCTGCCGCCGCCCGCATTGCTGCCCAGCGGCCAGCCCATGGTATGGGTCACGGTGCCAAGGCGGTGCTTGGCAGGGTCAATCTCCCAGATTTCCTTCATGCCGATGCCGAATTTCTGCGGGCAATGGCCTTTGGACAGGTCGTATTTCGCAATCACTTCCTTGGCGAGCGAGCCGCGCACGCCTTCGGACAGGAAGACATATTTGCCGCGCAGCTCCATCCCCGGCTCGTAGGCCGGCCCCGGCGTGCCATCGGCGGCCAGACCCATCTCGCCCGCGACAACGCCCACCACTTCGCCCTTGTCGCCATAGACCAGTTGCGAACAGGCCATGCCCGGAAAAATCTCAACCCCCAGCCCTTCAGCCACCTGCGCCATCCAGCGGCAGACATTCGCCATCGAGACGATGAAATTGCCATGGTTGTTCATCAGGGGCGGCATCGGCCAGTTCGGAATGCGCGCCTGACCGGCCGGGCCGAGGATGTAGAAATTGTCCTCTTTCACCGGCACGGTGATGGGCGCGCCCATGCTTCGCCATTCCGGCAAGAGCGCGTCCAGCCCCGCAGGGTCCAGCACCGCGCCCGAAAGGATATGGGCGCCAACCTCGGACCCCTTTTCCATCACGACGACGGACAGGTTCGGGTCCAGTTGCTTCAGCCGGATCGCCGCCGACAGGCCCGAAGGCCCCGCGCCTACGATCACCACGTCATATTCCATCGACTCGCGCACGATGTCCTGCGCCATGGCTACACCTCCACCCGGGTTCTTGCTTGCCTGCGTGATTGCCCCAACGGCGACCACAGGTCAACCATGACGCAACATCATATTTCCGCATCGCAGCATGAGCGAAACTTTCTTTCCCGCCCGCGACACCCGCCCGCCGAAAGGCGGCAAAGCCTCTTGCAATCTGGCGCCCGCTCGGGTCAGGTGGGGGCCTGAGAGGTTCAAGGTCATGGTCCGGCAGGGCTGTGGCCTTGTCATTTGGTGAATGGCGATGGAAAAGATTCCGATGACGCGCGCGGGTTTCACCGCGCTGGACGAAGAGCTGAAGACCCTGAAATCGGTGGAGCGTCCCGCCGTGATCCGCGCCATTGCCGAGGCGCGTGAGCATGGCGACCTGTCGGAAAACGCCGAATACCACGCCGCACGCGAAAAGCAGAGCTTCATCGAAGGCCGCATCAAAGAGCTTGAGGGCATCCTGTCGCTGGCCGAAGTGATCGACCCGACGAAGCTGTCGGGCGCCATCAAGTTCGGCGCCACGGTGACGCTGGTCGATGAAGATACCGACGAGGAAAAGACCTATCAGATCGTGGGTGAGACCGAGGCGGATATCGAGACCGGGCGGCTGAACATCCGCTCGCCCTTGGCCCGCGCGCTGATCGGCAAGGACGAAGGCGATTCGGTCGAGGTGCGCACACCCGGCGGCCAGCGCAGCTATGAAGTCCTTTCCATCCGCTATCTCTGACCCCGGCCCAAGGGGGCATCCATGACCGAAGCCCAGGACAAGACAACCGACGGACCGGGCAGGCCGGTGACCGAACTGGTCGCTGCCGGGCTGTCTATTGTCTGGGTGCTGGCGGTGGGCGCCTATGTGCTGACCGGGCCGCGCGATGCCGGGGCGCTGGGTCTGGTGCTGACGCTGCTGGTGGTGTTCCTGCCGCTGGCGCTGATCTGGGCGGCGATGACCACGCTGCGGTCAGTGCGGGCGCTGCGGGCCGAGGCGGCGCGGCTGCAGGCCACTGTCGATGCGATGCGCCGCGACTATCAGGCCAGCAAGCAGGCGGGCGGCGGCATGAAGCCCTCGGTCGAGAAAAAGCTGGACGAGATCGAGCGCGCCACCCGCAACGCCGAAACCGTGCTGGCCACCTTCCAGACCCGGCGCGATCCGGGGCTTTCGGTGCCTTCGGCCGACCGCAAGGCGGCGCTGACCCCACCGCGCCCCGAACCGCAGGCAGAACAGCCCGGCCTTGCCCTTGGCACCCCCGCCGATGACATGCGCGCGCCGCTGTCGGTGGCCGATTTCATCCGCGCGCTGCAATTTCCCGAAAGCCCGGATGACAAGGAAGGTTTCCGCGCCCTGCGGCTGGCGCTGGAAGACCGCACCACGGCCAAGCTGATCCGCGCCGCGCAGGATGTGCTGACGCTTCTGGCGCAGGAAGGCATCTTCATGGATGACCTCAAGCCCGACCGCGCCCGCCCCGAGTTGTGGCGCAAGTTTGCCACGGGCGAGCGGGGCCGCGCGATTGCGGCGCTGGGTGGGGTGCGCGACCGCTCCTCGCTGGCGCTGACCGCCGGGCGGATGCGCGAAGACCCTGTGTTCCGCGACGCGGCGCACCATTTCCTGCGCACCTTTGACCGGGCGTTTCAGGAGTTTGAAAAGAATGCCAGCGACAGCGACCTGTCCGATCTGGCCGAAACCCGCACCGCGCGGGCCTTCATGCTGTTCGGGCGGGTAACCGGCACCTTTGACTAAGGCGGATCAATCGTTCAGCACGGCGAGAAAGGCCGCGCCGAACCGCTCTACCTTTTGCTCCCCCATGCCGGTGATCTGCGCCAGTTCCGACAGGGTCGAGGGCCGCCGTTCGGCAATCTGGCGCAGGGTGGCGTGGGTGCAGGACAGATGCTTGCCGATGCCATCCTCACCCCGGGCCAATCGCAACTGCTCTTCCTCCAGCCGGTCATAGATTGCCCCGGCATCGCGGCCCGCCAGCCGCATCCGCGCCGGATGCAGCCGTTCCTCACCCGCGCCGGTGATCACCGACAGAAACTGCGCGCCAAAGCTTTCCAGCTTTTTCGCGCCCACCCCTGTTATCCCCATCATCGCATCCAGCGTCTGCGGCCGCGCCTCGGCCATCTCGATCAGCGTGCGGTCGGGGAAGATCACATAAGCCGGCACGCCCGCCGCCTCGGCCAGCGCCCGCCGCTTGGCCTTGAGCGCCGAGAGCAGACCCGCATCTTCTTCGGCCACCTGCATCTTCACCGCCACCCGCGGCGCGGCCTTGTCCACCGTATCCTGCCGCAACAGCACCGGCGCCTCGCCGCGCAGCACCGGGCGGGCAGCTTCGGTCATCCGCAGGGCGCCGTGGCGTTCGGCATCGGGGCGCACAAGGTCGCGGCCCATCATCTGGCGGAACACCGCGCCCCATGCCGGTTTCGACAGATCGCGGCCAACGCCAAAGGTCGGCAGCCCGTCATGCCCGCGCTCGCGCACTTTGGGCGTGGCATTGCCCGTCAGAATGTCGATCAGATGGCCCGAGCCGAAATATTCGCCTGTGCGCAGGATAGCCGACAGCGCCTTGCGCACCGCATCAGTGGCGTCGAACACCTGCGCGGGGCGGTCGCACAGGTCGCAATTGCCGCAAGCCTCGGACTCTTCGCCGAAATAGCCCAGCAGCACCCGGCGGCGGCATTGCACCGCCTCGGCCAGCCCCAGAAGCGCGTTCAGGCGGCCATGGTCGGCCTGCTTGCGTTCGGGCGGGGCCAGCCCCTCATCAATCTGGCTGCGGCGCAGGCGGATGTCGTCGGGGCCGTAAAGCGTCAGCGTTTCCGCCGCCCCCCCGTCGCGGCCCGCGCGGCCGATTTCCTGATAATAGCTTTCGATCGACTTCGGCAGATCGGCATGGGCGACCCAGCGGATATCGGGTTTGTCGATGCCCATGCCAAAGGCCACCGTCGCCACCACGATCAGCCCGTCTTCCTGCTGAAAGCGGATTTCGACGCGGCGGCGTTCGTCCGCCTCCATCCCACCGTGATAATAGGCGGTCAGATGCCCCGCCTCGCGCAGCGCCTGTGCCAGCGTCTCGGTCTTGGCGCGGGTGCCACAATAGACGATGCCCGACTGGCCTTTGCGGGCGGCGGCAAAGCGCAGGATCTGCTCGCGCGGGCTGTCCTTGACGGCAAAGGCAAGGTGGATGTTCGGCCGGTCAAACCCGCGCAGGAAGGTCGCGGGCGGCTGGCCGTCGAACAGCCGCGCCACGATTTCCTCGCGGGTTTCGGCATCGGCGGTGGCGGTGAAGGCGGCCAAGGGCACATTCAGCATCCGCCGCATTTCACCGATGCGCAGATAGTCGGGGCGGAAGTCATGGCCCCATTGGCTGACGCAATGCGCCTCGTCCACCGCGATCAGGCGCACGCCGATCCGCCGCAACATCGGCAGGGTGGCCGCCGAAGCCAGCCGTTCGGGCGCGATGTAAAGCAGCTTCAGCCGCCCCTCATCCAGCGCCTGAAACACCGCCTCGGTCTCTTCCTCGGTGTTGCCCGAGGTCAGCGCCCCCGCCTCGACCCCCGCGGCGCGCAGGGCCCGGACCTGATCCCGCATCAGCGCGATCAGCGGCGAGACGACCAGCGTCACCCCCGCGCGGCACAGCGCCGGAAGCTGAAAGCACAGCGACTTGCCGCCGCCCGTGGGCATGATGGCCAGCGTGTTGCGCCCCGCAAGCACCGCCTGCACGATCTCTTCCTGCCCCGGGCGAAACCCGGGAAAGCCGAAGACCGAGGCCAGAAGCCCGCGCGGATCGGTGGTGGTCGGCTCAGGATGCATCGGGCAGATGGGTCAGTAGAAGGCCATCATGTTGTTCACCAGCACGATGCGCAGCGCATAAATGCCGATCAGCACCACCAGCGGCGCAAGGTCCAGCCCGGAAATCGGCGGCAGGATGCGGCGGATCGGGGCATAGATCGGCTCGACCAGCCGCTGCAACCCGTTCCAGATCTGCGCCACCAGCGGCTGACGCAGGTTCACCACGTTGAAATTGACCAGCCAACTCATGATCACATTCGCAAGCACGATCCATTTGACGATATCGACGAGCAGGAGAAGGATCTGGAAAAGCGAGGTCATCGGCGGCTCCGGCCAAAAGGGTCGGCCAAGGGATAGCCTCCGCCCCCCCGAAGGGCAAGGCTTGCCGCTGCGTTTCGCTTGACCCTTGCGCTGCGCTGCGGCACCGAGGGGGCAAAGAGGTGCCGCATGTATCCCTATCTCCGCATGGCCAAGGAATTGTGGAAGTTCCGCAAGGCCCCCGCTTTGGGAATCTTTGACCCCCATGTCTCGACCCACCGCATCTGGCCATGGGATATTGACCCCTGGATGGAGCTGAACAACGGTCGCACCCTGACGCTGTTCGATCTGGGCCGGTTGCCGATGGGCAAGCGGATGGGGTTTGACAGGCTGGCGCGGGAAAAGGGCTGGGGCATGACGGTGGCGGGCAACACCACCCGCTATCGCCGCCGGGTGACAACGTTCCAGAAGCTGACCATGGTGACGCGCATTCTGGGCTGGGACGCGCGGTTTCTGTATATCGAGCAAAGCTTCTGGCGGAAGGGCGACTGCACCTCGGCGATGCTTCTGCGCTCGGCTGTGGTGTCGAAGGGGGGCATGGTGCCGATGGCGCAGGTTCTGCCTGCCCTTGGCGTGACCGAAGCCAGCCCGCCCTTGCCCGACTGGGTGCAGTCATGGATTGCCGCCGATGCCGCCCGCACATGGCCGCCGCAGACCCCGGGCGTGACGCCTTAAGCCTTTCACTTGCCAGAACCGCCACTTTCAGGCTTGATCGGCGAAAACCAAGGGGGCGGGAATGGCAACGCAGCGGCAGCGCATCTGGGGCTGGTATTTCTTCGACTGGGCCAGCCAGCCCTACAACACCTTGTTGTTGACCTTCATCTTCGGCCCCTATTTTGCCGAGGTGGCCAGCGGCTATTACCTTGGCGCGGGCCTTGATGCCGAAGCGGCCAAGGCGGCAGCGCAGGAATACTGGGGTTATGGGCTGACCATCTCGTCGCTGGTGATCGCGGTGCTGGCGCCCATTCTGGGCGCGGTGGCCGACAGCACGGGGCGGCGGCTGATCTGGGTCTGGCTCTTTTCGATCTGCTATGTCGTCGGTGCCTATGGCCTGTGGTGGGTGGCGCCGGGCGGCGATGCCGGGATGCTGGCATGGGCGGTGCTGTTCTTTGGCGTCGGCTTTATCGGCATGGAATTTGCCACCATCTTCACCAATGCCCTGATGCCCACCCTGTCGGACCATGACGAGATCGGCGGTATTTCCGGCAACGGCTTTGCCTTCGGCTATCTGGGCGGGCTTCTGGCGCTGATCGTGATGCTGTTGTTCTTTGCCGAAAGCGCCACCACCGGCAAGACCCTGCTGGGGATGGACCCGCTGCTCGGGCTGGACGCCGAGGCACGCGAGGGCACCCGCGCGGTGGGGCCGTTCAGCGCAATCTGGTATGCGGTCTTCATGGTGCCGTTCTTTCTGTGGGTGAAAGAACCCCGCACCGCCGCCCGCCCGTTGCAGATCGGCGCCGCTCTGGCCAGCCTGATGGAGCTTCTCGCCTCGTTGCGGTTCCGGCGCAGCCTTTCGGCCTATCTCGCCTCGTCGCTGTTCTACCGCGACGCGCTGAACGCGCTTTACGCCTTTGGCGGAGTCTATGCCTATAATGTGCTGGAGTGGGAGACGATCCAGATCGGCGTCTTCGGCATCCTCGGCGCGGTCACGGCGATGGTGGCGGCCTTCATCGGCGGCGGGCTGGACAAGCGGCTGGGGCCGAAGCCGGTGATTGCCGGCTCGATCGTGGTGCTAATCCTTGTCTGTCTGGTGATCGTCGGCATGACGCGGGAAAGCGTCTGGGGCATTGCGATGGACCCGGCCTCGTCCACGCCCGACATCGTGTTCTATGTCTGCGGTGCGCTGATCGGGGCGGCAGGCGGGCCGTTGCAGGCTGCCAGCCGCACCATGATGCTGCGCCATACCACGCCCGATCAGGCCACCGAAGCCTTTGGCCTGTTCGCGCTGTCGGGCAAGGTGGCCAGCTTCATCTCGCCTTTCCTGATCGCTTTGGCGACCGGGCTGACCGGATCGGCAAGACTTGGCATCTCTCCGGTGATCGGGCTGTTCGCGGTGGGGCTGATCCTGCTACTCTGGGTCAAACCCAGAGGGGAACTTGCATGATCCGCAGACTTGTCCTGCTTCTGGCGCTGGCGGCCCCCCTGCCCGCCGGAGCCGATGCCCTTGCCAACAAGCTGTTCGGCGCCAAAGACGCCCCCAGCCGACAGGATGCGATGCCGGTCGGCTCTTACGCCCGGGGCTGTGCCGCGGGGTTGCAGCAATTGCCGGAAACCGGGCCGACGTGGCAGGCGATGCGCCTGTCGCGTAACCGCAACTTTGGCCAGCCGGTGATGATCGGCTTTTTGCAGGATCTGTCGGTGGCGGCAACGCAGGTCGGCTGGCCCGGCCTTTACATCGGGGACATCAGCCAGCCGCGCGGCGGGCCGATGACCTCGGGCCATGCCAGCCACCAGATCGGGCTGGATGCCGATATCTGGTGGCTGCGGCCGAAAAGCCTGTCGCTCTCGCGGGATGAGCGGGAGAATATTTCGTCGATCCCGGTCCGCTCGGCCGATCAGAAATCGGTGACCGAAGCCTGGACACCCGACCGCCGCGCCCTTCTGAAAGCGGCGGCCAGCGATGCGCGGGTGGACCGGATTTTCGTCGCCGCGGCGGTGAAGATCGAGATTTGCAAGACGGCAACCGCCAAGGACAAGAAATGGTTGCAGAAAATCCGCCCCGTCGCCGGCCATGACACCCATTTCCACGTCCGCCTGAAATGCCCCAAGGGCGCACGGCTGTGCGAGACGCAAAAGCCCACGGTTTCCGAGCTGTCCAAGGGCGGCGACGGCTGTGACGACACGCTGATGTGGTGGGTGTCGGACGAATACCTGCACCCCAAACCCTCGAAAAAGAAAAAACCAGCCGAGGATGACGCCCCCCGCAAAAAGGGGCCGCGCGAATTCACGCTGGCCGACCTGCCCAAGCAATGCAAAGACGTGCTTTCCTCGCCCTGACGGCGGGGTTCGGGCTTTTGGCGGGGCTTCAGGGCAGCGCCACCCCGGTTCCCCCCGCGGGCCTTCTTTCCGATGTTGTCTGGACCATGGACGACCCCCGCTTTGGCGGGTTTTCCGCGATTGAGGTGCAGCCGGATGGATTGGGGTTCGTCGCCCTTTCCGACAAGGGCGCCTTTGTGCGGGGACGTTTCGAGCGGGATGGCGAGGGGCGGATTGTCCGCATCACCGCCAGCCCGCCAGTGCCGCTGAAAGGTCAGGGTGAAGAGCCGCTGCGCCCCGGCCGCACCGACAGCGAGGGGCTGGCGATGGCGCCCGATGGCAGCGCCTGGGTTTCGTTCGAGGGGCCGGCGCGGGTGCTGCGCTATGCGCGGCTGAACGGCCCGGCCGAAAACCTGCCCTCGCCGCCCGAATTTGCACGGATGCAGGCGAATTCCGCGCTCGAAGCGCTGGCGGTTGGCCCGGACGGCACGCTTTACACCCTGCCAGAGCGGTCGGGCGGCGAAAAGCGGCCCTTTCCCGTCTATCGCTTTCGCAACGGTAAATGGGACCACGACCTGAGCATTCCACGCTCGGGTGGCTACCTCGCCGTGGCGGCGGATATCGGGCCGGATGGCCGGTTCTATCTGCTGGAGCGGCAATTCCGCGGGTTGGCGGGGTTTTCCACCCGGCTCAGGCGCTTTGATCTGGGCAAGACGCTGACCGGCGAGACGACGCTGCTGCAAACCCCGGTCGGCCTGCACGCCAATCTGGAAGGCATGTCGGTCTGGCGCGACAGTGCGGGGCGGCTGACCGCCACCCTGATCGCCGATGACGGCTTCAGCTTTCTCTTCGCCACCCGGATCATCGAATATCGCCTGCATGATTGACGGAACCGCCGAAAGGCGCTAGTCCGCCGCGTCCCCCATGACGTTTCCCGTTACGGGGGCCAAGTCTCCGCGACCTTGTAAAAAACGGATCACAACATGAAACCGCTTCTGCCTGGCATCCTTGCCATGGCCATCATCGTGGTGGCCTCGAATATCCTTGTCCAGTTTCCGGTCGGAACCTGGCTGACCTGGGGGGCCTTCACCTATCCGGTGGCCTTTCTGGTTACCGACCTGACCAATCGCTTCCACGGCCCCGCCGCCGCCCGCCGGGTGGTCTATGCCGGGTTTGTCGTGGGCCTTGCCTGCTCCTTCGTCGGCACGCAAATCACGGGCGAGTTCGGGCCGCTGGTCACGCTGCGCGTGGCTCTCGCCTCGGCCACGGCCTTTCTGGTGGGCCAATTGCTGGACATCGCGCTGTTCACCCGGCTGCGCCGCGCGCCATGGTGGCAGGCGCCGTTCTTTGCCTCACTCGCCGGATCGGCGATTGATACCGCGATCTTCTTTCCGCTGGCCTTCGCCACCGTCTTTGCCGCCATCGAGCCTGCCAATGACGTGACCTGGGCCGCCGAGATGATCCCGCTCTTGAACTTCGGCCCCGCCGTTCCCTTGTGGGTTTCGCTGGGCGTGGCGGACTTTCTGGTGAAGGTGCTGGTCGATGGTGTCGCCCTTTTGCCCTTTCGTTTGGCAGTTGCAAAGCGTGCGGCGAAACTTGTGTAATTTAACTTGACCTACACAAAATCTGTGCCACCTTCCCCTTATCGGCAATCTTTTGAAAGGAGGTGATCCAGTGTCTAGAGTGATATTGGAGAGAGGTGTCCGGACAGTCAGGCGAGGGCATTTTTAGGGCAACCCCTTGAAATCGCGCTCAAATGATTGGGCCTAGCTCCTAACTGGCCCATCTCCTTGGAACTCGGAAAGGGTCGCCGCGCACCGGCGGCCCTTTCTCTTTGCCCGCGTCCCCGCTAGCCTTGCCCCATGCTGTGGATAAACGACCAAATCGCGCTGGCCGACTGGGAATTGACCGAGAGTTTCGTGCGCTCTTCCGGGCCCGGCGGGCAGAATGTGAACAAGGTTTCAACCGCCGTCGAACTGCGGTTCGAGGCCGAACGATCCCCCCATCTGCCCGCCCCGGTCAAGGCGCGGCTGAAACGGCTCGCCGGGCGGAAATGGACGCTGGAAGGCGCGCTGGTTATTCAGGTTGAGGATACCCGCAGCCAAGCCCGCAACCGCGAAATCGCACGCGAGAGGCTGGCCGAAATGATCCGCGCCGCCTTGGTGGCGCCCAAACGCCGCATCGCCACCAAGCCGACGCTGGGCAGCCAGCGTCGCCGCATTGCCGCCAAAACCGCCCGTGGCGAAGTGAAATCCCTGCGCGGCCGGGTAGAGGACGAGGAATGATCGAAGCCATCGCAACCGAGGCCGCCGCGCATTGGAACGGCAGGCCGCTGCGCCTGCTGGCCCATCGTGAAAATGCCGTCTTTGAAATGGCGCTGCCGGGCGGCGCCCGTGCCGCGCTGCGCCTGCACCGGCAGGGCTATCAGGCGCCCGCCGCGATCCGGTCCGAGCTTTGGTGGTGCGCGGCACTGGCCGCCGCCGGGGTGGCGGTTCCCGCAGCCCTCGCCTCCCGCGAGGGGCCGCTTCTGGTGACGCTGCCGGACGGCAGCCAGGCTTCGGCCATCGCCTGGGCCGAAGGCGAGGCGATGGGGGTCGGCGGCACGCCCCTTGCCCAGCCGCTGCAGCAGGCCCGCCGCCTGCATCGCGCGCTGGGTCAGCTTCTGCGCCGGATGCATGATGCGACCGACGCGCTGACCCTGCCCGCCGATTTCACCCGGCCACGCTGGGACCGCGCCGGGCTGGTGGGCGAGGCGCCGTTCTGGGGCCGGTTCTGGGAACACCCCGATGCCACGCCGGATGAACGCACCCTTCTGCTGCGCGCCCGCGATTTTCTGGCCGAACGTCTGGCGGAACCGGCCAGGCTGGGCCCGATCCATGCCGATGTGCTGCGCGAAAACGTGCTGGTTCAGGGCGAGGCGCTGACCCTGATCGACTTTGACGACAGCGGCATCGGCTTTCGTCTTTATGACCTTGGCACGGCGATGTCGCAGAACCTGTATGAGCCGGACCCGACCGCGCTGCGCGATGCGCTGATGGAGGGCTATGGCACCGCGGATGCCGCGATGGTCGAAGCCTTCACCCTCGCCCGTTGTTGCGCCTCGGTCGGCTGGATGATGCCCCGGCTGGCGCCCGAGCATCCGGTGCATCGCCGCCACCTCGCCCGCTTTGCCCTGTGCGCGCGGCGGGTGATGGGGGGCTAAAGCCGCAGGCGCGGCTCAGACCTGCACCTCACGGGCGGCCTGCGCGCCCACGCCGAAGACCCGCTTGTAGCGCGCAATCTCCTCGGCCGGCCCCATCGCCTTGAGCGGGTTGTCCGAGAGCTTCACCGTGGGGCGGCCGTTGGCCGAGACCGCCTTGCAGACCAGACTGAAGGGGGCCAGCCCGTCACTGGGCACCAGACCACGGAAATCATTGGTCAAAAGCGTGCCCCAGCCGAACGACACCTTCACGCGGCCACTGAACCGGGCGTGCAGCGCCTCAATCTGTTCAACGTCCAACCCGTCGGAAAAGATCACCAGCTTTTGCCGCGGATCTTCGCCCCGTTCGGTCCACCAGCGGATCGCCGTTTCGGCGCCCGCCGCCGGATCGCCCGAATCGATGCGGATGCCTGTCCAGCTTGCCAGCCAATCGGGCGCGTTGCGCAGAAAACCCTCGGTTCCATAGGTGTCGGGCAGGATGATGCGCAGATTGCCCTCATGCTCTTCGTGCCAGTCGGCCAGCACCTGATAGGGCGCGGCGGCCAGTTCGGCATCGGAATTGGCAAGGGCGGAATAGACCATCGGCAATTCATGGGCATTGGTGCCGATCGCTTCGATGTCGCGTTTCATGGCGATGCGGCAGTTCGAGGTGCCGGTGAACTTGGCGCCAAGCCCCTCTTGCATCGCCTGCACGCACCAGTCCTGCCACAGAAAACTGTGCCGCCGCCTTGTGCCGAAATCGGCGATCCTGAGGCCGTCGATACGCCGCAGCCGCTCGATCTTTTCCCAAAGCCGGGTCATGGCGCGGGCATACAGCACCTGCAGCTCAAACTTGCCCATGTCTTTCAGAACGGCCCGCCCGCGCAGTTCCATCAGCACCGCCAGCGCCGGGATTTCCCAGAGCATGACCTCAGGCCATCTGCCCTCAAACGTCAGCTCATATTGGCCATCGATCTTTTCCAGATGATAGTCGGGCAGGCGCAGCCCCTCGAACCATTCCATGAAATCGGGGCGGAACATCTGCCGCTTGCCGTAAAAGGTGTTGCCGCGCAGCCATGTGCTTTCGCCCCGCGACAGCGAGAGCGAGCGGACATGGTCAAGCTGTTCGCGCAGCTCCCCCTCGTCGATAATCTCGGCCAGCCGCACTTTGGACGAGCGGTTGATCAGGCTGAAGGTGACGGTGGTTTCCGGCTTGTTGCGGAAAACGGACTGACACATCAACAGCTTGTAAAAATCGTCGTCGATCAGTGACCGGACGATCGGGTCGATCTTCCAGTTGTGATTGTGGACTCTGGTGGCGATATCGACCATGCCGTCCCTCCCTTTCCCCCCATCTCTAAGCCATCCTTGGGGGAAAGGTCAAAACCCGCGGGTGCTGCCGTCCGCTCGATCAGCGCATAAAGGTCGGCCCGCGAGAGGGGTTTGGTCAGAACCCCGTCGAGGCCCGCTTCAAGACAGGCGCTTTCCTGTTCGGCCGAGGCATAGGCCGTCAGCGCATGGATCGGGCAGCGCGGCAGGCCCGCCTCTGCCTCATGGGCGCGGATGGCGCGGGTGGCGGCCAGCCCGTCCATCTCGGGCATCGAGACATCCATCAACACCAGATCGGGCGGGTTGGCGCGATACATCTCGACCGCGATGCGGCCGTTGCCCGCTTCGGCCAGGCTGGCGACAGAGCGTTCGAGAAGCTTGCGCGCGATCAGCATATTGGTGCGGTTATCTTCGGCGATCAGCAGGCGCAGCGCCGTCTGCGGCGGCCCGGCGCGCTCCTCCCGCCCTGCGGCATCACCCGCAACCGGGGTGGCGGCCAGCCGCAGGGTAACAGTGAAGACCGAGCCTTGCCCCAGAACCGAAGACACTTCGATATCGCCGCCCATCTGCTGCGCCATCAGCCGCGAGATGGTCAGGCCCAGCCCGGTGCCGCCGAACTGCCGCGAGATTGAGGCATCGGCCTGGGTAAAACTGTCGAAGACATGGCCGATGCGGTCGGCGGCAATACCAATGCCGGTGTCGGAAATGGCAATCTGGATCGTGTCGCGCCGCGTCCCCGGTTTCAGGCGCACCGAAACGCCGACCTGACCTTCGGAGGTGAACTTTACCGCATTGCCGATCAGGTTCAGCAGGATCTGCCGCAGCCGCCCGGCATCGCCCAGATGGCGCGGGAAAGGCTGGGGCAGATCGCAGGTCAGCGCGATGCCCTTCTTCTGTGCCGTCGGACGCAGCAGGTCGAGCGCCCGGGCCACGCATTCGGCCACCGAAAAGGGTTCGACCCGCAGCTCGACCTTGCCGGCCTGAAATTTCGACAGGTCCAGCACATCGTTGATGATGGTCAAAAGCGCGCGGCCGCTTTCGATGATGGTGCCGACATATTGCCGCTGCTGCGGGTCAAGCCGGGTTTCCTCAAGCAGTTCGGCCACACCGATCACCCCGTTCATCGGCGTGCGGATTTCATGGCTCATCGTGGCGAGGAAGGCGGATTTCGCCTGCGTCGCCGCCTCGGCCGCCTCACGCGCGGCGGCGAGTTCGGCGGCATGGGCCTTGGCTTGGGTAATGTCCCGTTCGATGGCGATGAAGACATCGGCGCTGCCATCGGGTTTCAGGACGGGGGTCATCGAAACTTCCATCCAGATCAGCCGGCCGTCCTTGGTGCGGTTCTGGATTTCAACCACGCAGGGCCGCCGCTCCCGCTGGGCGTCGCGCAGGGTCTGCAACGCGCTCTGCGCCGTGGTGGGGGCGTCCAGCACCTCGGACGGGGCATGGCCGACAACCTCGGTAAAGCTATAGCCGCTGATCCGGCTGAACGCCTCGTTCACCCATTCGACACGGCCATCGGGGCGGGTGAAGACCACGCTGTCATTGGCGTGGCGGGCCACAAGGGCCAACCGCGCGGCGCGTTGCGCCTCTTCTGCCAGCGCCAGACGCGACCGCTCCAGCGCCGCCTGCTCCTCGATCAGGGCGCGCTCGAACCGCAGCCGTTCGCTTTGCCCCTTTTCCACCGCGCGGATGAAGAGTGTCGCCGTATAGGCCAGGATCAGCACGGTCAGCACAAAGAACCACGCCCCGGCCCGTCCGCTGTGCAAGGCGACGGTGCTGTCCATGATCAGCATGGCAAGACAACTGAATGCAAAGACCGTCAGCCGCGCCTTGGCGCCTTCGGGGAAATGGCGGCGCACCATGCCGGCGTTGATCGCGGCCCCCATCAGGAAGACCGCAGCGAAAAGCCGCGCCTCGACCAGCGGGATCAGCCGCCAGCACAGCATGATGCTGGCCGCGATGGTCAGCGACTGTATCCCCGCAGTCACGGCCGCGATGCGGCGGTGGCGCGGCAGAATCCGCGGCATCCGCACCAGAACCCGCAGCGTCAGGCATTCCACCGCCTCACCCGCAAGGACCAGTGCTGCGGCCAGAAACCCCATCCACGGCGCGCCCAGCCCGCCAATGGTCAACGAGCCCATGACCGTCATCGTCTGGCGCATCGCAAAGTTGCGCAACCGGCCCCTGGCATAGCGCAGGAACAGCCCCTCGGGGCTGTTGTGGCGATCGAACTGATCCTTGGCGCTGCCCGTCGTGCCGGTCATCGTGCTGCCCGCTCCTCTTCCGCGTCAAGCTAGGCCGGAATGCTTAACAGAAGGTAACCATTAATCGGCCCAGATCACGCCTGCAGCGCGGGTTTCGCTGCGGGCGGTGGCAAGGCTGCCGTCAAGGTCGATGGCGCGGCAGGCCCCCTCAAGCAGCGTGGTGGCAAAGCCCAGCCTTGCGGCATCCACCGCCGAAAAGGCCACACAGTAATCGGTCGCAAGCCCGACCAGCACCAGCCGCGCGATCCCCCGGTTGCGCAGATAGCCCTCAAGCCCGGTGGCCGTCTGGCGGTCATTCTCGAAAAAGGCCGAATAGCTGTCGATGCCGGGGCGAAAGCCCTTGCGGATCACCAGTTGCGCCGGATCGGTGCGCAAGGCGGGGTGAAAGGCCGCCCCCTCCGTGCCCTGCACACAATGGACCGGCCACAGAACCTGCGGCCCATAGGGCATTTCCGTCAGGCTGAACGGCGCGGCACCGGGATGGTTGGCCGCGAAAGAGGCATGATTGGCCGGGTGCCAGTCCTGGGTGAAGACCACGGTCCGAAACTCGTCCATCAGCGCGTTGATCCGCGGGATGATCTGATCACCGCCCGCGACGGCAAGCGCACCTCCGGGGCAGAAATCGTTCTGCACGTCGATCACGATCAGGGCTTCGTTGGCGGGGCGCATGGCAGGCTCCTTTTCAAACCTGACTCAATGGGTAAGGCTGCGGGCCGGGCGGGTCAACGCAAAGGGAGATGATGCGGGCTTTGATCCCGGGCGCCTTGCGGCGCTGCCCTCTTGCGGGCATCGCGGCGGGGGCCTATCCCCGGATCATGCTGACCATTGCCGCCCTTTATCACTTCACCCGCTTCGATGACCCCGCCGCCCTGCGCGCGCCCCTTCTGAGCTTATGTCAGGCAGAGGGGGTGAAGGGCACGCTCCTGCTCGCGCGTGAGGGGGTGAATGGCACCATCGCCGGGCCGCGCGCCGGGATCGACGCGGTGCTGGCCCATCTGCGCGCCCTGCCCGGCTGTGCGGCGCTGGAATGGAAAGAGGCGCAGGCCGAAACGCAGCCCTTCGGCAAGATGAAGGTGCGGATCAAGGCCGAGATCGTGACCATGGGGCAGCCGGACGTGGACCCCACGGCGCAGGTCGGCAGCTATGTCGCGCCCGAGGACTGGAACGCGCTGATCGCATCGCCGGATGTGGCGGTGATCGACACCCGCAACGATTACGAGGTCGCCATCGGCACCTTCCGCGGCGCGGTGGACCCGGGCACTCGGTCGTTCCGCGAGTTTCCGAAGTGGTGGGAAGAGAACCGCGCGCGTTTCGCGGGCAAGCGGATCGCCATGTTCTGCACCGGCGGCATCCGCTGTGAGAAGTCGACGAATTACCTGCTGGGTCAGGGGGTGAACGAGGTTTTCCACCTCAAGGGCGGCATCCTGAAATATCTCGAAGAGGTGCCCGCAGACAAAAGCCTCTGGGACGGCGAATGCTATGTCTTCGATGGGCGGGTTTCCGTCGGCCACGGTCTGGTGCCCGGAGACTACGAAAGCTGCCACGCCTGCCGCCGCCCGCTTTCACCGGCGGACAAGGCCCGCCCCGAGTATGAGCGGGGTGCGGCCTGCCACCATTGCGCTGGGGAATATACCGAGGCCGACCGGGAACGGTTCAGGGAACGGCAACGGCAGATGGATTTGGCCGAGGCACGGGGCGAGCGGCATTTCGGGGGGTGAGGGGCACCCCGACGGAGCGCTTCTTCGCAATTGAACCGACCCGGAAAGCGGCTAAAAGCCAGAGCGCTTTGGAGCCTCAAGGCGCAGGCTCAATTGGTCAATCTCAATGGCTGTTTCCTGGGCGAAGATTATATGGCTCTCAAGTTCAGAGGCATCATTGGAGACCGGATCGGTCGTCGACTCGCGAACGAGATTAAACATTGCGCGCCCATCACGTTCAGCTTCGGAAATGTGCCTTGTCTCCTGTGGCTCGGAGAAAAACTTGCCTGACGGTCGCCCGAGGACCGGAATGTGCTGAATCCAATGCTGTTCCCATTGGTTTCTGGTGCGTTGGCAAGCCTCCTCAAGCCTCAGGAGGCTTCTTTGAGCCGCTGACACTTCGTCGCGCAACCGCACCCTCATGGCAGCGAGACTTGATTCCTTGGCTATCTGATTTGCCTGTTTCGCTACTCGGAGAGCGAGAATTGCGTATGCGAGTGCAACTATTGCAACGACCAGCGACAATATTTCAAAAATGCGACCTGCAGCGAGATCTAGAAATTCTGCGTTCATTCCACACACGCCCGGGCGAATGCCAATCTGATACTGAACCCGATATGGCCCTTCCAAAGACAATTTCAACCAGCTCAAAGGGCCGCCAGAAGGCGGCCCTTTGTCATCACACTTCCTCCACCACCTCTTCCCCCACCTTATCCCCCCGCAGCAGCACATAAATCGCCGGGATCACCAGCACGGTCAGCGCGGTTGAGGACGCCAGCCCGAACAACAGGCTGATCGCAAGGCCCTGAAAGATCGGGTCGGTCAGGATGGTTACGGCGCCGATGATGGCGGCCAGCGCCGTCAGCAGGATCGGTTTGAAGCGGATCGCTCCGGCCTCGAGCAGCACCTCGACCAGTCTGGTGCCGGGCTGGTTGGCGTGGCGGATGAAATCCACCAGCAGGATCGAGTTGCGCACGATGATCCCGGCCAGCGCGATGAAGCCGATCATCGAGGTGGCCGAGAACGGCGCTCCGAAAATCCAGTGGCCGCCCAGAATGCCGATGAAGGTCAGGGGCACCGGGGTCAGGATCACCAGCGGCAGTTTGAAGCTGCCGAACTGCGCCACCACAAGGATATAGATCCCCACCAGTGCCACCATGAAGGCCGCCCCCATGTCGCGGAAGGTGACCCAGGTAACCTCCCATTCGCCATCCCACAGGATCACCGGCTGCGCCGTGTCCTGCGGCTGGCCGTGCAGCGCGATCTGCGGTTTGGGCAGGTCGCCCCAGTCGGCGGCGTCGATCAGGCGGCCCACTTCGAGGATGCCGTAAAGCGGCGCCTCATAGGCTCCGGCGAGTTCGGCGGTCACCATCTCGGCCGGTTTGCCGTTGTGGCGGAAGATCGGCGGCGATTGCATCTCGCGCGTGACCGTCACCACATCACCGAGTTCGACAACCGAACGGTCACCGGGCAGGATGTTGGCGGGGATCGGGGTCGCCAAGGCGCGTTCGTCCAGCACACCTTCCGCTTTCAGCGGCGCCATGCGGATCGGCAGCGGCAAGCGCCCGTCGCCCCGGTGCGAATAGCCCACGGTGGTGCCGCCATAAAGCAGGCCGATGGTGTCAAACACATCGCCCTGTTCCACCTTGTGGAAGTTCAGCGCGGCATCATCCAGCACCAGCCGCAGACGCTCGGCCGGGGTGCCGAAACTGTCATCGACATCAACGATGAAGGGCACCTGCGCGAAAATTCCGCGCAGTTTGGTGGCCACGGCGCGGCGGGTTTCGGCATCGGGCCCGTAAACCTCGGCCAGAAGGGTGGCCATGACGGGCGGTCCGGGCGGCGGTTCCACCACCTTGATCGTGGCACCTGCGGGCAGGTCCAGCGCCAGCACACGGTTCCGCAGGTCCAGCGCGATGGCATGGCTTTCGCGGTCACGCTCGGCCTTGGGCGTCAGGTTGACCTGAAGGTCGCCATAGCGCGGCTCGGCCCGCTCGTAATAATGCCGCACGAGGCCGTTGAAGTTGAAGGGCGCGGCGGTTCCGGCATGGCTTTGGATGGTGGTGATTTCCTCGACCGGGGCCAGCGTCGCCGCGATCTGCGCCAGAACGCGGTCGGTTTCCTCAACCGAGGTGCCGCGCGGCATGTCCAGCATGACCGCGAGTTCCGACTTGTTGTCGAAGGGCAAGAGCTTGACCGTCACCGCCTTGGTGTAGAAGAGGCCCATCGAGGCGAAGGTGGCCACCACCACCGCCAGAAGGAACATCCCCGCCCGGCGGCGCGAGGCCAGGATCGGCGCCGCGACCCGGCGATACATCCGGCCCAAGGGCCCGCCGTCTGCCGCATCATGCCCATGGCCGCCGGCATGGGCCTTGCCGAATTTCAGCATCAGCCAGGGGGTGACCATGACCGCAACGAAGAAGGAAAACACCATGGCCGCGCTGGCATTGGCGGGAATGGGGCTCATGTAAGGCCCCATCATGCCCGAGACGAAGAGCATCGGCAGCAGGGCCGCCACCACGGTCAGCGTGGCAACGATGGTGGGGTTGCCCACCTCGCCCACCGCGTCAATCGCGGCCTGACGGCGCGAGCGCCCGTCGCCCATGCCCCAGTGGCGGGCGATATTCTCGATCACCACGATGGCGTCATCGACAAGGATGCCGATGGAAAAGATCAGTGCGAACAGGCTGACCCGATTCAGCGTGTAGCCCATCACCCGCGCGGCAAAGAGCGTCAGCAGGATCGTCACCGGAATGACGATGGCCACCACCAGCGCCTCGCGCCAGCCGATGGCGATCCAGACCAGCGCCACGATGGAAAGCGTCGCAAGGCCAAGATGGAACAGCAGTTCATTGGCCTTTTCATTGGCGCTTTCGCCGTAATCGCGGGTGAAATCCACGGTCAGGTCTTCGGGAATGATCTTGCCCCGCATCGCCTCGACCGCATGGCGGATTTCCTCGGCGATCACCACGGCATTGGCGCCGGGCCGCTTGGCCACCGCAACGGAAACCGCAGGGCTGCGGATGAAGCCGCCTTCGCTGCGGGCCATGTTGAAAACGCGGGTTTCGGCCGGATCGGTCAGCAGGCTGACCGTGGCCACGTCGCGGACATAGACCGGCCTGCCGTCGCGCGTGGTCACCAGAAGCCCGCCGATCTGGTCAAGCCCGCTCAGGGTTTGACCGGCGGCCAGATCAATCTGGCGACCCTGATCGCGCAGGGTGCCCAGCGCAAACGCCTTGTTGGCGCCCTCGATCTTGCCCGCCAGCGCCTGCAGCGTCAGGCCATATTGCGCCAGCCGCTCGGGGTCGGGCGCGATGCGGATTTCCGCCGCCTGCGCGCCGACGACATAGGTCAGCCCGATATCATCCAGTGCCGCGATGCCCACCTGAACCTCGCTGGCAACGCGGGTCAGGTCGGCGGCGGTCCAGCGCCCCTCGGCCCCCGGTTCGGGCGAAAGGGTAACGACCATGATCGCCACATCGTCAATGCCGCGCCCCACGATCAGCGGTTCGGGGATGCCTTCGGGGATGCGGTCCATGTTGGCGCGGACCTTTTCATGCACGCGCAGGATGGCGGCATCGCCCGAGGTGCCCACCTGAAACCGCGCGGTGACCATGGCGCCATCATCGCGGGTCTGGGAATAGACATGCTCCACCCCCGGGATCGACTTGACGATGGTTTCCAGCGGTTCGGTCACCAGCTTGGCGGCGTCTTCGGCCCGCAAACCGTTGGCTGCTATGTGGATATCCACCATCGGCACCGAGATTTGCGGCTCTTCCTCGCGCGGCAGGGTGATCAGCGCCACCAGCCCAAGGATGACGGCGGCAAACAGCACCAGCGGCGTCAGCGGCGAGACGATGAAGGCGCGCGTCAGCGCACCGGCGATGCCCCGCGCCGGTTCGGATTTCGGCAGGTCGCTCATGGCAGCAGCACCACATCTCCGGCGCGCAGGCCGGTCAGGATTTCGACGCGGGCCCCTTCGGCGGTGGTCAGCGCGGCACCGGGCAGCACCACGACCTCGACCGGCCCATCGGCGCCCTGAATACGGACCAGATCAAGCCCGGCGCGGGTTTCGATGGCTTCGGGCGGCACGGCCAGCGCCTGCCGCGTGCCCACCGGCACCTCGACCAGCACGCGCTTGCCCATGAAGGCATCCGACAGGCCGGCCACGGCGACATCGACAATAACGCGGCCTTCTTCGATCTGCGGATAGATCTTCTCGATCTGGCCGGTTCCCTGTTGCAGCGCCACCGGGGCGCCCATCGTCAGGTCTTCAGCATGACGTTCGGGCAGGGCCAGCCGCAGGAAAGCGCCGCCCGCCGCCACTGTCGCCACCGGCTCGCCCGGCATCAGAACGGCGCCGATGCGGGCAGGCACGGTCAGCACCCGGCCATCGGCCGGCGCCAGAACATCGCCCTCGCTGATCTGGCGGGCGGTCACGGCCTGCGCGGCTTCGGCTTGGGTCACGCCATCGCGCGCCACCTCAACTGCGGTGCGGGTCTGATCCACCTTCTGCACGGTGGTGGCACCTCGGGTCAGCAGTTCTTCATACCGGGCCAACTCACTCTCGGCATTGGCAAGCTGCGACTTTGCCGCGGAAATCTGCGCTTCGGCCGCCAGAAGCTGCGATTCGAGCTTGGGGTCAACGATGCGGCCAATCACCTGCCCGGCGGTCACCATGCTGCCCTCGCTGACCGTCAGTTCGGTCAGCGTGCCGCCGATCCGCCCCCGGGCGGGGGCGACGAAGCGGCTTTCGATGCGCCCGTAAACCGCTTTGGTTTCCGTCACTTGCACCGGCTGCACCGTGTATTCACCCGCCGCCAGCGGGCCCGCCAGAACCGCAAGGACCATCCCGGCCCATATCCCGAAACCTGCCGCCACAGCATTTCTCCTTATCGCGTTTGCCTGCCTCCTAGCATGGCGGCAACAAACATTCAAACATTTATATATGATTGGATTGCCACAGCGCGCAGAGCCTGTGCGCCAATCCGGCTATCGGCGCGCGGCATCAGCGCCTATCTGTGTCGCAACCCAATTTGGCGGAGCATGACATGAGCGATATCCAGCTTGGCCTCGACACCTTCGGCGATGTCAGCCTTGGTGCGGACGGCACACCGAAACCCATGGATCAAGTCCTTCGCGACGTGGTTGATCAGGCGGTTCTCGCCGATGAACTGGGCATCCATTTCATCGGTCTGGGCGAACATCACCGGCCCGATTTCGCCATTTCCTCGCCCGAGATCGTGCTGGCCGCCATCGCGGGGCGCACCAAACAGATCAAGCTGGGCACGGCGGTCACCGTTCTGTCCTCGGACGATCCGATCCGGGTGTTCCAGCGCTTCTCGACACTGAACGCGCTGTCGGGCGGGCGGGCGGAACCGATCCTGGGCCGCGGCAGCTTTACCGAAAGCTATCCGCTTTTCGGTTATGACCTGCGTGATTATGACATGCTGTTCGAGGAAAAGCTGGAGATTTTCGCCAAGCTGGCGCGCAATCCCGAACTCACCTGGTCGGGGCAGCACCGCACGCCGCTGAAGGGCCAGAAGGTCTATCCGCCGCTGGGCGACGAGGGCATGACGGTCTGGGTCGGCGTCGGCGGCAGCCCGGAATCGGTGGTGCGGGTGGTGCGCCACGATCTGCAACTGATGCTGGCGATCATCGGCGGCGACCCGCGCCGCTTTGCCCCCTATATCGACCTCTATCACCGCGCCTGCGACCAGTTGAAGAAGCCGCCGCGTCCGGTCGGCATCCACTCCCCGGGCTTTGTCGCCGAAACCGACGAGGCGGCGCGTGAGGCGCTCTGGCCACATTATCAGGAAATGTTCGGCCGTCTGGGGCGCGAGCGTGGCTGGCCCGCCACGACCAAGGACCGCTACATCGACGAGGTGGAGAACGGCTCGCTCTATGTCGGCTCGCCCGAAACGGTGGCCAAGAAGATTGCGGCGGCGGTCAGCGCCCTTGGCGTGCAGCGGTTCGACATGAAATATGCCACCGGCCCGATGCCGCACGCGCAGTTGATGGAGTGTATCCGGCTTTATGGCGAACGGGTCATTCCGATGGTAAACGAGATTCTGGCGGGGTGATCCCGCCGGAACCATCGCTGAAAACCCGGGGAACACCATGATCGATGCCACCCTTGCCGCCCTTTGGGAGGTGGATGCCCTGCCGCTGGAACTTGGCATCGCGCTGACCGTTGCCAGCGGCGGGCGGGCCGAAACCCGGGTTACGATCGAACCCCGCCATGTGAACACTCACGGCATCTGCCATGGCGGGCTGATCTTCACGCTGGCCGATACCTGCTTTGGCTTTGCCGCCCATTCCAGCGGGGCCGAGCGGGCCGTGACACAGGCCGCCAACATCAGCTATATCTCGCCCGCCAAGGTGGGCGAGGTGCTGACCGCGCGCGCCGCCGTCATCTCGCGCGCCGGGCGCACCGGCATCATCGACGTGACGGTCACGGCGGGCGATGGCCGCACCGTGGCGCTGCTGCGCGGACAGGCACGCTTTCTGCCCGGATGAGGGAAATTTGCGGCATCATGGCTGCAAACCACCCTAACGCCATGACATTGCCCGATTCGCCTGCTTTTCCTGAGGGTCAGTAAATGTCGCTTGAGTGCGAAGGACGCCCTATGCTTGACCTCGGCCCGGCCCGTGACAGCCTTGAAGCCATCGAAACCGCCTCGCGCGATGAAATCGGGGCGCTGCAACTGCAACGCCTGCAATGGTCGCTGAACCACGCCTGGGCCAATGTGCCGCATTACCGCACCGCCTTTGCAGCCGCCGGGGTGCATCCCGACGATGTGCGCAGCCTCGACGACATCCGCCGCTTTCCCTTTACCACCAAGGCCGACCTGCGGGCGAATTACCCGTTTGGCATGTTCGCCGTGCCGCGCGAGCAGGTGCTGCGGCTGCACGCCTCATCGGGCACCACGGGCAAGCCGACGGTGGTGGGCTATACCGCCCGCGATCTTGAAACATGGGCCGGGCTGATGGCGCGTTCAATGCGGGCCTGCGGCACGCGGCCGGGCGATATCGTGCATCTGGCCTATGGCTATGGTCTCTTCACCGGCGGGCTTGGCTTTCACTATGGCGCTGAAAGGCTGGGCTGCACGGTGGTTCCGGTCTCGGGCGGGATGACGCCGCGGCAGGTTTCGCTGATCGAGGATTTCGGGGCGACCACCATCGGCTGCACGCCGTCTTACATGCTGTCGATTCTGGACGAATACCGCGCGCAGGGCCGCGACCCGCGCCAATCGCCGTTGCAGGTGGGCATCTTTGGCGGCGAGCCCTGGACCAATGCCATGCGCGCGGAAATCGAGGCGGCCTTCGACATGCATGCGCTGGATTGCTATGGCCTGTCCGAAGTGATCGGACCGGGCGTGGCCATCGAATGCGTGGAAACCAAGGATGGGCTGACGCTGTGGGAAGATCACTTCCTGGCCGAGATCATTGACCCTGACACCGGCGCCGTGCTGCCCGATGGCGAGGTGGGCGAGCTGGTGCTGACCTCGCTGACCAAAGAGGCGCTGCCCATCGTGCGGTATCGCACCCGCGACCTGACCCGCCTGTTGCCCGGCACGGCCCGCACCATGCGGCGGCTGGAAAAGCTGCGCGGGCGCAGCGATGACATGATCATCCTGCGCGGAGTGAACGTCTTCCCCAGCCAGATCGAGGAACAACTGCTGGCCCATCCGGGCCTTGGCCCGCATTTCCAGATCGAGATGCGGCGCGAAGGGCGGCTGGATACGATGATCGTCGCCGTAGAAACCAGCGCGGAAAGCGATGAGGCCACCCGCGCCCGCCACGCCTCGGCCTTCCAGAAGCGGGTCAAACAGATGCTGGGTGTTTCAATCCTGGCACAGGTCGGCGGCCCCGGCGCGGTTCCGCGCAGTCAGGGCAAGGCGGTGCGGATCGTGGACCACCGGCCCAAGGGATAGGGCGCCATCGCCTTTGCTGATCCCCTTCTCCACAAATCGGCATTGGCCCTGCCCGGCGCAGCGCCCCATTCTGGGCCGGCAACAAGGGGGGCGCCCATGAATCTGCAACGGATCGCAGCCTTTGCCGAAGGGGAGACGGGCGGCAACCCGGCAGGGGTGCTGATCGCCGATCACCTGCCGCCCCCCGCCGAAATGCAGCGCATCGCGGCAGAGGTCGGCTATTCCGAAACCGTGTTCGCCGCGCCCGCGCCCGGTGGCTGGCAGGTGCGCTATTTCGCGCCCGAGGGCGAGGTGGCCTTTTGCGGCCATGCCACCATCGCGCTGGGGGCGGAACTGGGGCGCCGCTTTGGCCCGGGGCGCCATGTGCTGTCGCTGTCGCAGGGCGACATCTCGGTCGAGGTGAGCGCGGATTCGGCGGTGCTGACCTCGCTCCCCACCCGCTCAACCCCGCTTGAGGCCGGGGTGGCGGCGGCCCTGCTGGACGCCTTCGGGCTGACCCCGGCCGATCTTGACCCGCGCCTGCCGCTGTCGCGTGCGCATGGCGGGGTGGATCATGCGGTGATTGCCCTTCTGCGCCGCGAACGGCTGGCGGCGATGGATTATCCCTTTGCCCGGGTCAAGGCGCTGATGCAGGAGGCCGGGCTGACCACGATCAGCCTGATCCACATTGCCGCGCCGGATCTTTTCATGTCGCGCAACGCCTTTGCCATTGGCGGGGTCGTCGAAGACCCGGCAACCGGCGCGGCGGCAGCGGCGCTTGGCGGGCTTCTGGTCGATCTGGGTTGGCCGGGACTGGCGACAGGCGGCCGTTTCACCATCCTGCAAGGGCAGGATATGGGGGCGCCGTCGCGGATCGAGGTTGAGGTGACCGGGCAGCCCGGCGCCCCTGTCCGCGTGGCCGGACGGGCGCGGCAGATCGGCTGAACCCGACGACGCCGCAGGTCAGATCATGCGGATCGCTTCTTTGCCCACGGCCAGCATATAGCCGCGCCGCGCCACGGTTTTCACCAGCAGTTCCGACACCAGTTGATTGCCCAGCGCGTCGCGCAGCCGCTTGACCCGGGTCGCGCCAGCGGCCTCTTCGCAATCGGCCTCGGAGCGGCCCGAAATCACCGCCTCGATCTGCACGCCGGTCATCACCTCGTCATCCAGCCGGGCTTCGGCCAGCACCGACAGGGTTTCGATCGCCGCTTCGGTCAGGCTGAATTCCATGTCGTTGATATAGACCGCCCGCGCCTCGCGGCTGATCAGCATGGATGACACCTGAATGCCCGACCGCTGGATCGCCGAAATCCGCCGGTTCAGCGCGATGATGGTGACCAGAAACACCAGACTGGCAATCAGCAGCGCGGTGGCAAAGACCAGCAGCACGAAGATCACCGAGCGATAGCTTTGCAGCACCTCGGAGAACGAGGTGCCCGACTGCGCCAGAATCTCCAAGAGCTTGATTTCCGCCGCCGTGGTCAGGTCGTTGTTTTCAACGAACAGCCGTTCCACCCGGGCGTTGAAGGCATTGGCATCGGGCAGGCTGACGAACAGGAACACCGCCGCTGCCAGCAGGATCAGCACGATGGCGGCAATGCCGAACCCCACCACGCGGTTGCCCGCGCGCAAAGACTCAGTAGCGGAGGAAGTAGTCTCCTGCACTGCCTTTCCTTTCTTCCAGACCTTCAGGGCCGAACACCGATAGCACGTTCAACAGGGTCCAGCCAGCCGAGGCAAGGCGGGGCTGCAATTCGGCTTCGGCACCGCCCTTGTCACAGGCGGAAACCTGCGCGACGCCGTAATGCAGGCGCAGGGGGTCGTCCTGCTTGGCCTTGTAATCGGCATAGCAATCAGCCGCTGCAGGGGCGGCAAGGGCAAGAACCGCCGCAAGGGCAGCGGCCAGCAAGGCGATTGGGCGCGTCATTCCGCACACTCCGTCTAGGTCTGTCCATCCTGCGCAAAGCGCTCTGGCTATTCAATATCCAAAGGGGTTCGGCGGCGTTGTTATCTCCTATCAAGCCGGCGTTATTGCGTGGCCGCGCCGGTTTGGCCGAGCCTTGGTGCAGATCAGGTGGCCCCGCAACGCCACCACCCGCAACAGACGAGGAAGCCCCGATGAAACCCGCAATCCACTCCTCCATCCTTGCCGAAACCACCCATGGCCGCAGCCAGTCGGGCGAAGCGATGCCGCTGAAACGGCTGTTGGGCGGTCTGACCATGCTGGCCGCTGCCGTGGCGCTGATCGCTGCCAGCGCGGTGCCCTCGCATGCCGACCGGCGCAGCGACAATATCGCAAAGGTGATCGTCGGGGCGCTGATCGTCGGCGCCATCGTGAACGAGGTGCAGAAGGACAAGCGCAAGCCGCCGGTGTATCCGGTGGACAGCCGCCGCGTGCCCGGCGCCTGCGCCATCGAGATCGAAAGCGCCAGCCAGCCGCGCCCGGTGGTGGTTTATGGCGGCACCTGCCTGCGTGAATACGGGCTGACGCGCCTGCCCGCCTGCGGCCGTGGCGCCACGATCTATGGCCGGGCCGAACGGCTGTATTCCCCCGATTGCCTGCGCGGCGCCGGTTTCAGCGTGCCCCGCCGCTGAAACCGCCGTGCAATCCCTCGGGTCCGGTGTGTGCGTGTTGTTGGCCGGGCCCGGCCTCGGGGCGGAGGGGTGAGCAGCCTCCGCCCCCTTTTTTTCCCCCGCCATTCGCGCTACGCGAGCGAATGGCCCGCATTCCCCCAGATTTCGCGCATGAAACCGCCGCCCTCGCCCGGGGTCACACCATTGTCTGCGGTGTGGATGAGGTGGGACGTGGGCCACTGGCCGGGCCGGTGACGGCGGCGGCGGTGATCCTGGACCCTGCCCGCATTCCCGAAGGTTTGGCGGATTCCAAGGTGCTGACCGCCGCCCGGCGCGAACGGCTGTTCGACCAGATTGCCGCCATGGCCCGGGTCAGCATCGCCCATGCCACGGTGGAAGAGATCGACGCGCTGAACATCCTGCGCGCCAGCCATCTGGCGATGGAGCGGGCGGTGGCCGGGCTTGGCGCAGTGGATCATGCCCTGATCGACGGCAATCTGATCCCCGCCGGGCTGCAAGGCCGGGCCGAAGCCATCGTCAAGGGCGATGCCAAATCGCTGTCGATCGCCGCGGCCTCGATCATGGCCAAGGTGACGCGGGATCGCCTTATGGTGGATTTGGCGCAACAGCACCCCGGCTATGGCTGGGAGGGCAATGCAGGCTACCCCACAAAGGCCCATCTACAGGCGCTTCTAGATTTGGGGGTGACCCCTTGGCATAGACGCTCTTTCGCGCCCGTCCACAAGATATTGTATCAAGATGTTTCTGTAAGTAGTTGATTCAAAAAAGAATTTGACGGCGAATCACTCCTGACTCATCCTGCACTCATGGAACGGCACACAAGATGCCGTCGAACGAGGCAGAAGATGGCGACCAAAACTCCCCCGGCGCAGGCACAAGCCCTGCCGCTGAACCAGATCCTTGGCGGTGACTGCATCGAGGTGATGAACGCACTTCCTGCGGCCTCGGTCGATCTGATCTTCGCGGACCCCCCCTATAACCTGCAGTTGAAGGGGGAGCTTCACCGCCCCGACAATTCCCGGGTGGATGCGGTGGATGATCACTGGGACCAGTTTTCCAGCTTTGCCGCCTATGACAAATTCACCCACCAATGGCTTGCCGCCGCCAAGCGGCTCTTGAAGCCCAATGGCGCGATCTGGGTGATTGGCAGCTATCACAACGTCTTCCGGCTTGGATCAGCCTTGCAGGATCAGGGCTACTGGCTCTTGAACGATGTGATCTGGCGCAAGTCGAACCCGATGCCGAACTTTCGCGGCAAGCGGCTGACCAATGCCCATGAAACGCTGATCTGGGCTTCGCGCGACGAAAGCGCAAAATACACCTTCAACTATGAAGCACTGAAGGAACTGAATGACGGCGTGCAGATGCGGTCGGACTGGGTGATCCCGCTTTGCACCGGGCATGAGCGGCTGAAGGATGAGAACGGCGACAAGGCCCATCCAACGCAAAAGCCCGAGGCACTGTTGCACCGGGTGTTGCTGGCCACCACGAACCCCGGCGATGTGGTGCTGGACCCGTTCTTTGGCACCGGCACCACTGGCGCCGTGGCCAAGATGCTGGGCCGCGACTTCATCGGGATCGAGCGCGAAGAAGCCTATCGCAAGGCGGCTGGCGAACGGATCGAGCGGGTGCGCCGGTTCGACGCTTCGGCGCTGGAAATCACCGGGTCCAAGCGGGCCGAACCGCGCGTGCCCTTCGGGCAGGTGGTGGAACGCGGCATGTTGCGCCCGGGCGAAGAGCTGTTCTCGATCGGCAACCGCTTCAAGGTCAAGGTCCGCGCCGATGGCACGCTGATCGGCAATGACGTGAAGGGCTCGATCCATCAGGTCGGCGCCGCACTGGAGGGCGCGCCAAGCTGCAACGGCTGGACCTACTGGCACTTCAAGCGCGATGGCAAGATGGTGCCCATCGACATCCTGCGCCAGCAGATCCGCGCCGAGATGGAGGCCGATCAGGGCCGCCCGCACTGACCCCGACACAATCACCGAACGCCTGTGCCGTGGTCCGCCCGCGGCACGACTGCCCTGCCGTGTCCGCACGGCAGGGCCTTTTCCGCTTGCGAAAATCCGCTAGGCTGGCGGCATTGACCTTTCGCATTGGAAATCCCCATGTTCTCGACCGATCCCGATGTTTATGGCGAGGGGGTGAACCTTGTCGCCTCTGCCGCCAAGCTTGAAGCCTTGGTAACCATGCGGGTCGAGGCCCTTGCCACGGCGATCCAGCCGCCCTTTACGCCCCCCCGCCGCCGCAAGATCCGGGCGGCTCTGGCCGAGGCGCAGACCGAAGCCACCCGCCTTGGCCGCCTCTGCAACCGCTGGATTGTCGAGATGGGGGCGGATCGGCAGCATCAGGGGCGCGTCCTGCGGCTGGGCCAGTTGCTGCAACTGTGGAACGACGCGGCGGAACGGCTTGAGGCCACCATCATGGCCGCCCCCCGCCCGCTGACGCCCGATACTCCGCGCCCCGGTTCGCTGAACGAGGCGGTTGCCGTTTCGACCGACCGTTTTTTTGAGCGGCTGCATATGGCGCTGTCGCCCGACACCCCGGTCTATCATGTGGACGAGGGGCCGTTTCACGGCGACATCCCCCTGCCGATGACCCGGTTCCAGAACCTGATCCGCGCCACCGCCCGCCTGCTGCGCGCCATGGACCGGCCCGAGCCCTGGTCGTTCCTTGAAGTGGGCTGCGGTATCGGCCTCAAGCTTTTGGCGGCGCAAGAGCAGTTCGCCCATGTGGTGGGCATCGAATATGACGCCCCCCGCGCCGCCGCCGCAGGGGCGATGATGGACCGCGCCCACCTGCATCTGACCGAGGCCGACGACGCCCCCAGCCCCTGGCTGCGCGGCACCGCGCCACAAGCGCGCGCAGCGGTGCAGTCCGGCAACGCGCTGGAATTTGCCGATTACGGCAGCTTTGACGTGATCTATGCCTATCGCCCCATTGCCGATACCGGGCTGCGCACGCAGTTGGAGCGCCGCATCATTGCCGATGCACGGCCCGGCACCCTGCTGATCATGCCCTATCCCGATTTCGGCGCCACCGGCGGGGCCGAAGGTTCGGTGCAACTCGACCGTTTCATCCACCTGAAACCCCTGCCGGACCAGAAGCCCGAGGCGCTTGTGCGCCGCGCCGGGCATGTCGGCCTGATCCGGCCGACCGAACCGACCGGCGGCCGCCTGGACGAAGGGTTCGTTGCCCCCCTTACGGCGGCGCTGCGCCATTGGGGGCATCTGAGCTGATCAGGGGGCGCCGTTCGGCGGCGGGTTCAGCGCCTTGTTATAGGCGTGCCAATCGGTGACCTCAGGATAGAACCGCCGCCGCCACGCCTTGACACGGCGGTTCATCACCCGCTTCCACAGCGGCGGGATCATCGCCATCGTGGTCATCAGCGGATAGCCATAGGGCAGTTGCGGCGCCTCATCCTCGGCATAGGTCTGGAGCAGGGGGAAACGGCGGTCGGGCTTGTAATGGTGGTCGGAATGGCGCTGCAGGTTGATCAGAAGCCAGTTCGACGCCCGATGCGCCGCATTCCAGCTATGGCGCGGCAAGACATGCTCATAACGCCCCTCGCCCAGATGGCGGCGGGTCAGGCCGTAATGCTCGATGTAATTCACCAGTTCCAACTGCCAGACGGCAGAGCCCGCCTGCCACAGGAACAGGCCCAGCCCCTGCCAGCCGCCCAAGGCAAAGGCCAGCCCCAGCGTGGCCACTTGCAGCGCCGCATAGCGCCAGAACGGATTGCTGCGATGCCAGACAGGCAGACCGCGCCGCGCCAGCATCGCCGCTTCGGCCCGAAAAGCCGAAGGCGGGCATTGCCGCAGCACCCGGGGAAAGAAGCGGTGGAACCCTTCGTTATAGCGCGCGGTGACCGGATCGCGGGGGGTGCCGACATAAAGGTGATGCACCCGCAGATGCTCGCTGCGGAAATGGCTGTAAAGCACACAAGCCAGCAACAGATCGCCCAACCAGCGTTCCGCCGCCGGTTTCTGGTGCATCAGCTCATGGGAATAGTTGATGCCGACGGTGCCCGAAATCACCCCGACGCCAAAGAACAGAACCAGCTTTTCGGCCAACCCCAGATGCGGCGCCTGCGGCACATACCAGATCAGCCAGAAAAGCAGCCCCGCCTGCACCGGAAACCAGATCAGCGTGATCGCCCGATACCAGAACAGCCCGGCCTCGGGCGTGGTCAGGTCGGCGTTTTCCTCGTTCAGCCCGATCAGCGCATCGAGGACCGAGAACATGCCCCAGCTATAGACCGGCAACAGCACCACCGCCCAGCCCCCCTGCAAGGCCCCGAAAACGGCCAGCGGCACCGTGCCCAGCGACAGCCAGAACGGCAGCGCATTGGTCAGGCGGCGGACTTCGGTGGCGGGAATGGTGCGCATCTGGACCCCTCGGTTGCCGCCACCTTAGCCGATCCGACGTCAACCTCAACGCGGCGCTTTGGCGGGGCTGTCGGAGGGGGCGCTGCCCCCGGCGCTTGCCGCGCCCCCCCGGGATATTTGGGCCAAGATGAAATTGCCCTTCTTCAAATACTCCCGCCGGAGGCGTCTGCCAGCGCGGCAAGGGCAAGGTCATGGGCCTTGCGCATCAGGGTCGGCAGATCGGTGGGGTGCAGGTCCGGCATGGCCAGATAGGCGCCACGCCGGGGCGCGGCTGCCGTCTCGGCCACCAGAACCCGAAGGATCAGGTGGAAATGGGTGAAGGTGTGGCGCACCTCGCCTGCCGGGCGCCAGCCGGCATCCAGCGGCGCGGCACCCGCGCTGCCGTCCCAGCCATCGCCCGGGAAACCCAGCATCCCGCCCAAGAGGCCACGCTCGGGCCGCCGCTCGACCAGCAGGGCACCATCGGGGCGACGGGCCACCCAGACGGTGCCGGTCCGGGTGGGTTTGGCGGCTTTGGGCGTCTTGCGCGGCAGATCGGCGGCGATGCCTGCGCGCCGCGCTGCGCAAAAGCCCATCACCGGGCAGATGCCGCAGGCGGGGCTGCGCGGGGTGCAGATCGTGGCGCCCAGATCCATCATCGCCTGCGCATGATCGCCGGGGCGGCGCTGCGGCGTCAGAAGGCCCGCCAGCCGGTAAAGTTCGGGCTTGACGGCGGGCAGCGGCGTTTCCACCGCGAAGAGCCGGGCCACCACCCGCTCGACATTGCCGTCCAGCACCACTTCGGGCGCGTCATGGGCGATGGCGGAAATCGCGGCGGCGGTATAGGGGCCGATGCCGGGCAGGGTCAGCAGGCCCTCGCGGCCGGCCGGAAACACACCGCCATGGTCGCGCACCACCGCCCGGGCGCAGGCCAGAAGGTTGCGCGCCCGGGCGTAATAGCCAAGCCCGGCCCATTCCGCCATCACCGCCCCATCCTCGGCTGCGGCAAGGTCGGCGACGGTCGGCCAAAGTTCGGTGAAGCGGTGGAAATAGGCACGGACGGCGGCAACCGTTGTCTGCTGCAACATCACTTCGGACAGCCAGACGCGATAGGGGTCGGGCCGCACCCCTGCCGCCCGCTCTGCCGGGCCGGTGCGCCAAGGCATGACCCTTGCCTGCGCATTATACCAGCCCAGCAAAGCCACCCCGATTTCCGTCACTTGTCCGTCACGCAATCTTTATCCCCCTGCCCCGGCCAAAGCGCTGGCCCGCTCCGGCGCCCCAGCCTAGAATAGCGCGGTAACGAGACAGGACCAGATGGCCCGCAGCCCCGCCCCTCCGCCCAGCCCGAGCCGCCGCATGCGTGGGTTTGAGCCGACTGCCCGGCTTCTGGCCGACCGCATCCGCACGGCGGGCGAGGCGCGCGGTTTTGCCGTGGCACGGCTTCTGACCCATTGGCCCGAGATCGCCGGAGAAGAGCTGGCGCGCGTGACCCGCCCCGTCAAGGTGCATTACGGGCGCGAAGGGATGGGCGCCAGCCTGACCTTGCTGACGACGGGCGCCATGGCGCCGATTGTGGAAATGCAGAAAGAGGCGCTGCGCGAGCGGGTGAACGCCGTTTACGGCTATGCCGCGATCAGCCGTATCCTGCTGACCCAGACCGCCGCCAGCGGCTTTGCCGAAGGGCAGGCGCAGTTCATGCCCGCCCCGCCCAAGGCGCCACCGCCGCCAGACCCGGCCATCGCCGCCAAAGCCGCCGAGACGGCCGCACCGATCCGTGACGAAGGGCTGCGCGCAGCACTTGAAGCCCTCGCCCAAAACATCTTAACTCGCCGCAAAACTAAGGATGCCCCATGACCATGAATTTCAAGCCCGGCCTGACCGCCCTTGCCCTGACCGCCGGTCTGGGCCTTTTCGCGGCACTGGCTCCGCTGCCGGTCGCGGCGCAGGAGACGGCCCCCGCGACGGCTGCGGTGGATGCCATTCAGGATTTCAGCATCGGCGTGCCGGATGCCAAGGTGCAGATCATCGAATATGCCTCGTTCACCTGCCCGCATTGCGCGCGCTTTCATGAAGAGGTCTTCGGCAAGCTGAAGGCCGATTACATCGACACCGGCAAGGTGCGCTTCACCTACCGCGAGGTGTATTTTGACCGCTATGGCCTTTGGGCTGCGATGATGGCCCGTTGCGGCGGCGAGATGCGCTATTTCGGGATCACCGATATCCTGTTCTCGACGCAAGGCGAATGGGCCGCTTCGGATGATCCGGCGGCGGTTGTGGCCAATCTCAAGAAGATCGGCCGCACGGCGGGCATGGATGATGCCGCGCTGGACGCCTGCATGAAGGATGGTGCGACGGCCGAGGCGCTGGTGGCGAATTTCGAAAAGAACTTCACCGCCGATGGCGTGGAAGGCACCCCGACCTTCTTCATCAACGGCGTCAAGCATTCGAATATGGGCTATGACGACCTGAAGGCGCTGATCGAGGCGGAGCTGGCAAAGTAATGCCCGGGCCGCTTGAAGGGGTAAAGGTCATCGAACTGGCTCGGATTCTGGCTGGCCCCTGGGCTGGTCAGACCCTGGCCGATCTGGGCGCCGATGTGATCAAGGTCGAGGCGCCGGAAGGTGACGACACCCGTCGCTGGGGCCCGCCCTTCATCGAGCGGCAGGCGCCTGATGGCAGCATTGACCGTTCGGCGGCCTATTTCCATGCCACCAACCGCGGCAAGCGCGGCATCACCTGCGATTTCCGCACTGCCGAGGGGCAGGAAACCGCCCGCCGTCTGGTGGCCGATGCCGATGTGGTGATCGAGAATTTCAAGGTCGGCGGGCTGGCGAAATACGGGCTGGACTGGGAGAGCCTGCGCGCGGTCAACCCGCGGCTGGTCTATTGCTCGATCACCGGATTTGGCCAGACCGGGCCTTATGCGCACCGCGCGGGCTATGACTTTATCATTCAGGGCATGGCCGGGCTGATGAGCGTGACCGGCGAGCCGGACGGCCAGCCGCAGAAGGTGGGCGTGGCGGTGACGGATGTGTTCACCGGCGTCTATGCGGCCACAGCCATTCTGGCGGCGCTGGTGCAACGCGGGCGCACCGGCGAGGGCCAGCACATCGACATGGCGCTGATGGATGTGGCCACCTCGATCATGGCCAATCAGGCGATGAACTATCTGGCTTCGGGCAAAGCGCCGGTGAAGATGGGCAATGCCCACCCGAACCTTGCGCCCTATGCGGTGTTCGACTGCGCCGATGGCTGGATCATTCTGGCGACCGGCAATGACGGGCAGTATCAGCGGCTCTGCGGCATTCTGGGGCTGGACGATATGGCAACGGCGCCAGAGTTCCTGACCAATGCCGACCGGATCGCTCACCGGGCCGAAATGACCGCCCGGCTGACCGCAGCCACCCTGCGCTGGCAGAAGGCCGATCTTCTGGCCGCCTGCGAGGCCAAGGGCGTGCCCGCCGGGCCGATCAACGATCTGGCCGAGGTCTTTGCAGATCCGCAAATCCTTGCCCGGCAGATGCAGATTGCGCCCGAAGGCGTGCCCGGCGTGCGCAGCCCGATGACCTTTTCGGGTGCCGACCTGTCGCTGGACCGGCCCGCCCCAAGGCTGGGCCAGCATCAGGACGAGGTTCTGGGTGGCTGACCCCCGCTAGAAGTCGAACAGATCGCTGAGGAAGCTGTCGCGCCGCTTGCGCTTGTAGCCATCCTTGTAATCGTCGTCATCGTCCCGGCGGCGGCGCGGCTCTTCGCGGTAAGAGGCCGGTGCGGCGCCGCGCGGCTCGGGCTGGTAAACCGGCGCAGGCTCGCGCGGGGCGGCAGCGGGGGCCTGCGCGGCGCGTTCGATGATCTTGTCCAACTCGCCCCGGTCCAGCCAGACACCCCGGCATTTCGGGCAATAGTCGATCTCGACCCCATTGCGGTCCGCCATCACCAAAGTTTCGCCATCTACCGGGCAGCGCATGTGTTTCTCCATCTTCGTGCAAAGCGGAGATGGGGTCGGTGCAGCATTGCACAAGGGGCGACCATTGCTGCATGGCGGAATCATGCTTAGGTTTCCTGCGATTGGATGCCCGCAAAGGAAGCGCGATGACCATTTCCTACCAGCCGCCCAAGGTCTGGACCTGGACCACCGGCAACGGTGGCCAGTTCGCCAATATCAACCGCCCCATCGCCGGGCCGACCCATGACAAGGTGCTGCCGCGCGGCGCCCATGGGTTTCAGCTTTACTCGCTGGCCACGCCCAATGGCGTGAAGGTGACGGTGATGTTCGAGGAATTGCTCGAAGCCGGTCACGGTGGCGCCGAATATGACGCCTGGCTCATCGACATCGGCAAGGGCGACCAGTTCGGCTCGGGCTTTGTCGAGGTGAACCCCAATTCCAAGATCCCGGCCCTGCTGGACCTGACCGGGGACAAGCCGGTGCGGCTGTTCGAAAGCGGCTCGATCCTGATCCATCTGGCGGAAAAGTTCGGCGCGTTCCTGCCCGCCGCCGGGCCGGAGCGGAGCGAGGTGCTGAACTGGCTGATGTGGCAGATGGGGTCGGCGCCCTTTGTCGGCGGCGGCTTTGGCCATTTCTACGCCTATGCACCGGAGAAGATCGAATACGCCATCAACCGCTATGCGATGGAAACCAAGCGGCAGCTTGACGTGCTGGACCGCCGTCTGGCCGAGGTGCCTTTCGTCGCGGGGGAAAACTACTCCATCGCCGATATGGCGATCTGGCCGTGGTATGGCGGCATGGTGCTGGGCCGGTCCTATAACGCGGGCGAGTTCCTGGACGTGACCAGCTATAAGAACGTGCTGGCCTGGGCGGAAAAGATCGACGCCCGCCCGGCGGTCAAGCGCGGCCGGATGGTCAACAAGACATGGGGCGAGGACAGTGAAAAGCTGCCCGAGCGCCATTCGGCGGCCGATTTCGCGGGCAAGGCAATCTGATCTGGCAGGATGGGCAATATTGCCCATCCTACGGTTTACAGACCCGGCGCCAGCGACTATCCTGTGATTGAGCCGGAACGATGGCGTCGTTCCAGGGGCCTATGCCCCGCCGCTTGCAGGGCAACCTGCCTTCGTCCTGTACGCCGGGACCTTTCGGGGTCCGGGCGTATGACGTCAGACCCCTGTGATGAGGTCTGAAATGACAACCGAACGTCCGCAACAATACCGTTTCCACCAAGGCGACCGGGTTCTGCCCTTTTCGTCCGAGGAATATGACACCCGCCTCGCCGATCTGCGCGAGATGATGGAGGTGCAGGGGATCGAAGCCTGCGTCTTCACCTCGATGCACAACATCGCCTATTACTCGGGCTTTCTCTATTGCGCGTTCGGGCGGCCCTATGGGTTGGTCGTGACGCCGACGCAAAGCGTGACGATCAGCGCCGGCATCGACGCGGGCCAGCCCTGGCGGCGCTGCCATGGCGACAACATCACCTATACCGACTGGCAGCGCGATAATTACTGGCGTGCGATCTTGTCGGTGGTGGGCGAGGGCCGGGTGGTGGGCTGCGAGGCGGACCATCTGACGCTGCTGCAATCGGAAAAGCTGAACCATTTCCTGAAACCCCGGCGCGGGGTGGATATTGCGCCCGCCACCATGCTGCAACGCATGATGAAATCGCCGGCCGAGCTTGAGCTGATCCGCCATGGCGCCGCCGTGGCCGATGTCGGCGGCTTTGCCATCCGCGACGCGGTGCGCGAGGGAGCCCGCGAAATCGACATTGCCATGGCCGGCCGGGACGCGATGGAACTGGAAATCGCCAAGCGCTTTCCCGATGCCGAATACCGCGACACCTGGGTCTGGTTCCAGTCGGGCATCAACACCGACGGCGCCCATAACCCGGTGACCAGCCGCAAGCTCAAGCGCGGCGATATCCTGTCGCTGAACACTTTCCCGATGATCTCGGGCTATTACACCGCCCTTGAACGCACGATGTTCGTGGGCGAGGTTGATGCCGCCAGCCGCCGCATCTGGGATATCAACGTGGCAGCCCATGAATATGGCATGAGCCTGCTGGTGCCCGGTGCGAAATGTTCCGAAGTCACGGCCAAGCTGAACACGTTCTTCGAGGAACATCAGGTGCTGCAATACCGCACCTTCGGCTATGGCCATTCCTTCGGCGTTCTGAGCCATTACTACGGGCGCGAGGCGGGGCTGGAACTGCGCGAGGATATCGACACCGTGCTGGAGCCGGGCATGGTGATTTCGATGGAGCCGATGCTGACCATCCCCGACGGGCAGCCGGGGGCCGGTGGCTACCGCGAGCATGACATCCTGTTCATCACCGAAACCGGCAATGAGGATATCACCAAATATCCCTATGGCCCCGATTTCAACGTGGTGGGCTGATGCCTTGGCCCGGGCGCGCCGTGACGCGCGCCCGGGCTTTTCAATAGACGATATCCAGCGGCACCGGCATTTCCGCCGGCAGCACCCGCACCGAGGCGCCCTGCCGCACCCGGCGTTCAAGGTCGATGATGTCCTGATCCAAGAGCCGGATGCAGCCCGAAGACACCGCCTTGCCCAGATATTGCGGTTCGCAGGCGCCGTGGATGCGGTAAAGGGTGTCCTCACCATTCTGGAACAGATAAAGCGCCCGCGCCCCCAGGGGGTTGCCCGGCCCGCCCGGCATCCCGCCCTTGGCCACGGTATAGGGCGCCAGCTCCGGGCGGCGCATAACCATCGCATCGGGCACCTTCCATGTGGGCCAGGCGCGGGTGAACTGCACGCGCGCCGCACCGCTCCAGGAAAAGGCGGCGGCGCCGGTGCCTGCGCCATAGCGCATGGCCGTGGCGGGGCTTTCCACCAGATGCAGCAAGCCCTCGCCCGGATCGACGATGATCGTGCCGGGGGCGTCTTCGGGATAGGGGTTCACCACCTGCTGCCGCCAGAACCGTGGATCGACGACATCTTCGGGCACGGCGGGCACCGGGAAGGGTTCGTCGTGAAGCGCGCCATAGAAGGCGGGCAGCGGCGGCCAGTCGGGTTTGGGCGGCGAAACCAGGGCGGGGTCGGGGCGGACACAGGCGGCAAGCGCCGCAACGGGCGCCGCCGCGACGAATGAACGTCGGGTAAGCATGGGATATCCTTGCGGTGGATTGGGTCTGGGGTTGGTGCCGGGAAAGGGTCAGGCCCGCTTGGGCGGTGGCGTGGCCGTATCGGGCAACAGCGCCGTGCCCATCACGATCGCCAGCGGCGGGCGCGCCCGCGTGGTGCCGGGGGCACCCAGCGGCAGAACCGGAGGCAAAAGCCCCGGCTCTTGTGCGCAGCTTTGCCCGGGCAAAAGCGCCGTGCGGCAGCGATGCGCCGCGCGCGGCACAACAGGCTCACCCTTCTGCGCCATGATCGCCAGCGGCTGGGGTCGCTGGGCCGAGGCCGACAGCCACGCCCCCCAAGGCAGCAGGGCCACCACCAACAGGCCGAAAAGCAGGGCGCGCAAGTTGATCATCCGGTCAGGATACCCGCTCTGCGCCGCAGCGACCACCGCCGCCCGGACACAATGGCGCGAGCGGGACGCGAGGAGCGATTGCAAAACCGTCACGTCGCCGTCACCCGCACGTCACCCAAGCGCGCCATTGGCCATGCTGGAAACCCCAGCAAGGAAAACCCCATGTCCACGCGCCTTCTTGGCATGACCTCGGTTCTGGCCCTTTGTGCCGCCCTGCCCGCCCTGGCCGAGCCGATGTTCAACCGCATCGCCACCTTCGCCACCCCCGACAACATGGCCGAAGGCGAAGACCGCAGCCGCCCGACCTCGGCCGAGATCATTTCGGCCACCGAGGATGGCATGGTGCTGATCTATACCGACAGCCCGCTGGGCGTGATCGGCCTGATCGACATTGCCGACCCGCGCGCGCCCAAGCCCCTTGGCAATATCGCGGTGGGCGGCGAGCCGACCACGGCCAAAGAACTGGCCGGCAAGATTTTTGCCGGGGTGAACACCTCGGAAAGCTTTGCCAATCCTTCGGGCAAGCTGGTGACGATCGACCTAGCCTCCAAAGCGGTCGAGGCGGAATGCGATCTGGGCGGCCAGCCGGATTCGGTCGCCGCCGCCAAGGACGGCAGCTTCCTTGCCATCGCCATCGAGAACGAGCGCGACGAAGAGGTGAATGACGGCGCCATCCCGCAGATGCCCGCCGGCTATGTGGTGAAACTGCCGATCAGGGATAGCGTGGCCGATTGCGCGGCCTTGCAGAAGATCGAGGTCACGGGTCTGGCCGAAATCGCCCCCGAAGATCCCGAGCCGGAATTTGTCGATATCAACGCCAAGGGCGAAATCGTCGTCACCCTGCAGGAAAACAACCATGTCGTGGTGATCGGCGCCGATGGCGCGGTGACCAGCCATTTCAGCGCCGGTGCGATCGACCTTGAGGGCATCGACACCAAGAGCGATGGCAAGCTGGACTTCTCGAAGAAGAAGGAAGGCGTGCTGCGCGAACCCGATGGCGTGAAATGGCTGACCGACGATCTGTTCGCGGTGGCCAATGAGGGCGATTACAAGGGCGGCAGCCGGTCCTGGACGGTATTCGACCGCGCCGGCGCTGTGGTTTACGAAGCCGGCGCCACGCTGGAACATGCCATCGCCGAAATCGGCCATTATCCCGAAGGCCGCTCGAAATCGAAAGGCGTCGAGCTTGAGTCGGTCGAGGCGGCGGTGTTCGACGGCACGCCCTTGGCCTTTGTCGCCTCGGAACGGGCGTCGGTCATCGGGGTTTACGATGTGACTGACCCGGCGGCGCCGGTGCTGAAACAGCTTCTGCCCTCGGGTGTCAGCCCCGAAGGTATGGTCGCCATCCCGCAACGCAACCTGCTGGCCAGCGCGAATGAGGTGGACCTTGTCGAAGATGGCGGCGTGCGGGCGCATGTGATGATCTATGAACGTGCCGAAGGCCCGGCGGTCTATCCGATGATCACCTCGGCGGGCAGCGCGGACCTCATCGGCTGGGGCGCGCTGTCCGGTCTTGCTGCCGATCCGGCAGAGGCGGGCAAACTCTTTGCCGTTTCGGACTCGGTCTATGGCGCCGCGCCGGTGATCTACAGCATCGACGCCACGCAAACCCCGGCGCGGATCACCTCTTCGCTGCTGGTGACCCGTGGCGGCGATGCGGCGCAGAAGCTGGACCTTGAAAGCATTGCGACCGATGGTGAGGGCGGCTTCTGGCTCGCCTCCGAAGGGCGCAGCGACAAGCTGGTGCCGCACGCGCTGCTGCATGTGAATGCCGAAGGCGAGATCAAGGAAGAGATCGCCCTGCCCGAAGCCCTGCTGGACAATGAAATCCGCTTTGGCTTCGAAGGGGTGGCGGTTTCGGGCAACACCGTTTGGCTGGCGGTGCAGCGCGAGTGGCAGGACGACCCGAAGGGGATGGTCAAGCTTCTGGCCTATGACACCGAAGCGAAGACCTGGGGCGCGGTGCATTACCCGCTGGACGCCCCCGGCGAAGGCGCCTGGATGGGCCTATCGGAAATCACCCTGCACGGCGATTGGGCCTATATCGTCGAACGTGACAACCAGATCGGCGCGGCGGCGGTCACCAAGAAGCTTTACCGCGTGAAGCGGACCGACATGACCCCGGCGGAACTGGGCGGCGCGCTGCCGGTGGTGGCCAAGGAACTGGTGCGTGATCTTATGCCCGATCTGGCAGTGCTGAACGGCTATACCGCCGAAAAGGTCGAGGGCTTTGCCATCGACGCGAGTGGCACCGGCTGGGTGGTGACCGACAATGACGGGGTGAGCGATTCGTCGGGCGAAACCCTGTTCTTCAGCATCGGCGAGATGGACGCTGCCGCCAACTAAGCCTTTGAACTTGCGAATCGGGCCTCCGGCGGCAACGCCGGGGGCTTTTCTTTTTGCAACCTCAGAGCGGGGCTTGACGCAGGGCCCGGTCCGGGCGCTTTCTGCCCGAATTATCCACAAGCCGAGACTCAGTCGTGAACACCCCGATTCTCCGCCTTCTGGCGATTCTCTCCTTTGCCGCTCTCGCCGCCTGCGGCGGGCCGAAGGAAAAGGTTACCGAAGACCCCAACAAGACCCTGCCCGGCTATGAGGGGGTGCAAGACGGCGAATTCTATATCGAGCCGGTCCCCGCCAACCTGCTGGAAGAAGACCGCGCCAAGACCGAGGTGGCTTACTCCGGCCCCGAACGGCCCGGAACCATCGTGGTCGATACTTTCGCGCGCAAGCTGTTCCTTGTGCAGGAGGGGGGCACCGCCACCCGCTATGCCATCGCCGTCGGGCGCGAGGGGCTGTCGTTCCGCGGCTCGGGCGTGATCGGGCGCAAAGCGGAATGGCCCTCGTGGCAGCCCACCGCCAATATGGTGCGCACCCGCCCCGACCTTTACGGCCATCTTGCGGGCGGCCTGCCGGGCGGGCTTGATAACCCCTTGGGCGCGCGGGCGATGTATCTCTATCGCGGCGGGCGCGACACGATGTTCCGCATCCATGGCACCGTGCAGAACGAGTCGATCGGTCACGCCACCAGCGCCGGCTGCATCCGCCTGTTCAATCAGGATGCCATCGACCTTTACAACCGCATCCCGAACGGCACCCCGGTCAAGGTGCGCTCGCTGGAGGAAAGCCTCGCCATCGAGGGACCGTATATGGATGATGCCTGGGGCCGCGCCGTGCCGCAGACGCCCGAGAACATTGCCAAGCTGGAAACCGACAAGGCCCAGATCGCCGCGGATGAGGCGGCCCAGGCCGAGGCTGACCGCATTGCCGCCGAGAAGGCCGCGAAAGAGGCGGCCAAGGCCGACAAGAAGCGCCTTTCGGCCTGCAAGCGGCAAGGTATCGCGGCCGAAGACTGCCCGCCGCTGCCCGACCTGACCGCTTCGGCTGGCGCGACTGACACCCAGGGCTGAGTTTTCCACCAAGGCGGGCGGCGGAGCGTAAACGCTCCGCCGCCCGCCGCTTTTCAGGATGGGTCCGTCACAGGATCACATAATCCTTGAGGGTGGTCTCCAGCACCTCCCATGTGCCCGTGAACCCCGGGCGGATGATGAAGCTGTCGCCCGCCTTGAGATGGGTCACGCTGCCATCCGCGCCGGTCAGCACCGAATGGCCCTCGTGGATATAGACATATTCCCATTCCGAATAGGTCACTGCCCATTTCCCGGGGGTGGATTGCCACATGCCGCAATAGAGGGTGCCGCGCTCTTCCTGATTCCAGGTCGTATGCACCGGATCGCCCGCCAGCACCGTCCGGGGGCGGCTGATTTCGGGGGGAATACCATCGCGGCTGACGCGCTCGATCAAGGCCATCTGTTTCTCCTGTCTGGACCGGCCGATTGGGCACCGCGCCCCGGCCCGGGTCAAGCCCCGCCCGAACGCCGCAGCGCAGCGCAATATTCTTGCACAGCCGCCGGGGCTGTGCCCTTATATCGGGCAGGTTGAAACTGCAGGCGGAGCCCCCGCGATGAGTGCCACATCCCCCCACCGCTCGGTCCTGCCGCCGGAGATCCGCGCCCGCAAGGGAACCGCCCCGCTGGTGGTGCTGACCGCCTATACCACGCCCGGCGCCCGGCTGGTGGACCCGCATTGCGACATCGCCCTTGTGGGCGATTCCGTCGGCATGGTGCTGCACGGAATGCCCAGCACGCTGGGCGTGACGATGGAGATGATGATCCTGCACGGCCGCTCGGTGGTCAAAGGTCTTACACGCGCCATGGCGGTGATCGACATGCCCTTCGGCAGCTATGAGGAAAGCCCGCAGCAAGCCTATCGCAACGCCGCCCGGCTGATGGCCGAAACCGGCGCCCCTGCCGTCAAGCTTGAGGGCGGGGCGCATATGGCCGAGACGATTGCTTTCCTGACCCGCCGCGGCGTGCCGGTGATGGCGCATATCGGCCTGACCCCGCAGGCGGTGAACACGCTGGGCGGCTACAAGGTTGTGGGCCGCGAGGGTGAGGCCGACAGCGTGATGGAAGATGCCCGCGCGGTCGAGTCGGCCGGGGCCTTTGCCGTGGTTCTGGAAAAGGTGCCCATGGGGCTGGCCGCGCGGATCACCCAAAGCCTGACCATCCCCACCATCGGCATCGGCGCCGGGGTGCAGTGCGACGGTCAGGTACTGGTGGTCGATGACATGCTAGGCCTATTTACCGAGTTCCGCCCGAAATTCGTGAAACGCTATGCCGAGCTGGGCCGCACCGCCGATGAGGCCATCGCCGCCTACGCCGCCGAGGTGCGAGGGCGGCAGTTCCCAGGCGAGGAGCATTCCTTCCCCGACACCCTTCCCGCGAAAGGCCCGAAATGACCGAGATCATCCAGACCGTCGCAGACCTGCGTTCAAAGGTGCGGGCGTGGCGGGCGGCGGGGCAAAAGGTCGGCGTGGTGCCGACCATGGGCGCGCTGCACGAAGGCCACCTGTCACTGGCGCGACGGGCGCGGGCGGAATGTGACCGGGTGATCACCACGATCTTCGTCAACCCCAAGCAGTTCAACAACCCCGACGACCTGAAGAAATACCCCCGCACACTGGAAGCTGACGCGGTGCTGCTGTCCGGCGTGCCGGTGGATGTGGTCTTTGCGCCGGGTGTGGAAGAGGTCTACCCGGATGGCTTCATCACCACGGTTTCGGTGGGCGGGGTGTCAGAACCGCTGGAAGGCCGGATGCGGCCCGGCCATTTCGACGGCGTGGCAACGGTGGTGACCAAACTCTTCGGCATGACCGAAGCGGATCGCGGCTATTTCGGCCAGAAGGACTGGCAGCAGTTGCAGGTCGTGCTGCGGCTGGTGCGCGACCTGAACCTTCCGGTCGAGGTGGTGGGCTGCGAAACCATCCGCGAGGCGGACGGTCTGGCGATGTCCTCGCGCAACGTGCGGCTGACGCCGGAAGGCCGTGCGGTGGCCGGGGTGCTGTATGCCGCAGTGACAGTGGCCGCCGAGGAAATCCGCGCCGGACAGTCCGACCGCATGGCCATCCGCGAAGCGGCGGAAAAACTGCGCGCGGCGGGGTTTGAGCGGGTGGAATATATCGAGCTGCGCGATGCCGAAACCCTGATGCCCTCGGACGACCCACGCCGCCCGCGCCGGATGCTGGCCGCCGCCTGGCTGGACGGGGTGCGGCTGATCGACAACATTCCGGTTTAGGCCCGCAGCCCCGGGGCGCTGCCCCGGACCCCGGGATATTTGAGGAGAGAGGATATTGAACGGCGGGTTCATCCTCTCTCTGAAAATATCCCGGGGTGAGGCGCCGCAGGCGACGAGGGGCAGCGCCCCTATTGCAACAGATCCGCCAGCACCAGCGCCATGACCTTGGCGCTGTCCATCATATCCTGCACGCCCACCCATTCATCCGGCTGATGCGCCAGATGCAACAGGCCCGGCCCATAGGCGATGCAATTCGACAGCCGCCCGATCCGGTCGATGTGCTTCTGGTCATAGGTGCCGGGCGAGACGACATAATCCGCCATCCGGCCCAGTACGGCCTCAATCGCGGCGGCGGTGCTTTTCACCACCGGGGCCTCGCGGCTGGCCATGGTTGGCTGCACCTCGAACAGGGTGCGGATGTCATAGCTGAAGCCGGGGCGGCGGGATTTCACCCGCTCCAGCACGTCGGAAACCTCGGCCTTCACCTGTGCGAGGTCTTCCTCGATCAGAAAGCGCCGGTCGATCACGATGCGGCAGCGGTCGGCCACGCAGGGCGCGGGCAAGGCGGTGGACCCCGGCGCAGGCTCGGCCTCGCCCCCGTGGATCGAATTGATGTTCAGCGTCGATTGCCGCGCCCCTTCGGGCACCACCGGCATTTCGGTGCGTTTGGTGGCGAGAAGCGGGTAAAGCCGACCCTCGATCTCTTCCAGCACCGCGCCCATGTGGCGGATCGCGCTGTCGCCCAGAAACGGCATCGAGCCATGGGCGATGCGGCCATGGGTTTCCACCTCGGCCCACCAGACGCCGCGATGGCCCAGACAGATGCGGTCCTTGTGCAAAGGTTCGGGGATGATGACATGCTGCACCTTGGCCGGGCTGAAATAGCCCCGCTCGGCCAGCCAGGCCACGCCGCCGTAACCACCGGTTTCCTCATCCGCCGTCGCCGAAATCTCGATGGCGCCGCGAAAGCCGGGGCGGGCGGCCAGAAACGCCTCGGCGGCAATCACGCTTGCCGCCAGCCCGCCCTTCATGTCGCAGGCGCCGCGGCCATAGATGCGGTCTCCGTCCAATTCACCGCCGAACGGGTCGCGAGTCCAGCCATGGCCGACCTCGACCACATCGTGGTGGCTGTTGAAATGCACGCAGGGCCCCGGGCCGATTTCAAACCGTGCCACCATGTTCCAGCGCGGGAAGGCGTCGCTGTCGCCGGGGCTGCCCGTCGCGCGCAGCAGTTCCACCGCCCAACCCTGCGCCATCAGCCGCGCCGCCAGATAGTCGCAGATCACCCGATAGTTCCGCCCCGGCGGATTCAGCGTCGGAATGCGGATCAGATCCTGCGTCAGACCGATAAGGTCTTGGCGGCGGGCCATGACTTGGGCAAGGATATCGGCATCGTTCATGGGGAACAGAGTGCCGCGCAACACCCCTGCGGGGCAATCCGATTTTCCTGCGATGCGGGATGTAAACAGTCGCAACATCCCCATATGCTGGTTGTCATTGCAAGGGAGGGCCCGATGGCCGATTTCGACGCTCAGATTCAGGAAAGCCAGAAGCAGGTTGCCGCCGCACAGGCCAAGATTTCCGAGGTGACGGCGCGGATCGAAGCCGGCCGCGCCAAGATCGAGGCCGGTGAGGCCGCGATTGACGTGGAAAACGCCACGCTGGACGATGTGCGCAAGCATACCGACGTGATGAACGCCAATATCGCCGAGCTGATCATGGGGCTGGACGATGTGACGGCGGGCTTCTCGAAGGATTTCGACGAGATGCGCTCGAAGACCGGCTGGGAAAGCTTTGTCGGCATCTTCTCGGGCGCCAAATCAGAATCGCTGCGGCAAGAGCGGCTGCGCACGGCCAGCATTGATGACAAGTTGCAGGACTTGATCAGCAAATCCGACGTGATCGTGCGGCTCTTGCAGGGCCAGCTTGACCTGTTGAACGTGCAGAAAGCCAAGGTCGAGGCCAATCTGGGCGACACCCTGATCCAGCGGGAAACCACGGTCGCAGCGCTTGAGGCGGTTCGGGCCGAAATTGCCGCGATGGACCCCAAGATCATCGAGCTGGAAAACAAGATTTCGGTCGAGATGGATGCCGCCGCGCGGACCAAGCTGGAAACCGACCTTGCCGAACTGAACGCGAAATACAACGCGCTGGTGCAGGACGAACAGGTGCAACTGGCCAAAAGCCAGACGCTGGAACGCTATATCGAGAAGGGCAAGACCTGGGTGGACAGCCTGACCAATCAGGCGGCCACCCAACTGGTGCTGATCAACAAGCTGCAAACCGATACCAAGCAGCGCGTGGTTCTCTATGACGCGCTGACCAGCAGCTTGAAAACCGCACAGCAGCAGGACGTTGCCCACCGCATCAACGAAATCGGCGTGAAGACGGACCAAGAGGCACAGGCCGCCATGGCCGCCATCGGTGCCGCGACGAATGACAAGATGGCCGACATGCTGGAAGCCCACGAAGGCCACATGGTCTTCGCCCGCCAGATTCTGGAGCAGAAGGCCAAGGCCGACGAACGCTTTGCCCGTCGCTTCGCGGCGATTGTCGAGAAGCACGACAAGAACGCTTACGGTGAGTAAGCCGACCGGGGCCGCTTCGGCGGTCCCGCCCCCAACAGGTGGAAGCCGATGCCTGATCCCTCGATCAAGGAAACCCTCGTCAACGACCATGCCGAGCTTTACGACACCGCCATCGCCCGGCGCTATTTTGCAAAGTTCGACCGGATCACCGGCCATCTGGCGCGGGTCGCAGGCGAGGTTGAGGCCGAAGGGAAGCTGACCCGGACCGAGGCGCGAATTCTTGGCCGCTATCTTGCCTCCCTGACGGCGAGTTTCCGCGCCCTCAGCCACAAGTATCTGATGACCGGCCTGGCCGAAGGCGCCCCGCGCCTGACCTTTGACCGGCACGAAAGCGGCTTTCCGGTGGCGCAGGAACTGATGGTGATGGCCGTCGATGCCGCGCAGGCGGGCAAGCACCTGCAGGGCATGGCCTCGGAGACCGAGCTGAAAGACCGCATGGTGCGCCAGATCGTCCGCGACCTGACCGTGCCCACCGCGCTGCAATTCGCCCTGTCGCAGCGGCTCTATTATGAGGCGCTGGCGGCGGGCGGCCTGTTCCTGACCCGCAACGACCCTGATGCACAGTGGATCGAAGATCGCGGCCCCCGCCGCCATTTTCTGGTGCATTGGGCGGTCTATGATACCCAAGCCAACCTGCCGGTGGTCTATCTGCTGAATGTCGAGGATTCCGGCAAGAAGCCCCTGCCCAATGACGACCGCCGCTGGCCGCTGGTCAGTCAGGGTCTGGTGGCGCAGTCGTTGACCGGGCTGAAACTCTTGACCATCGCGCAGGGTTTCGACAAGGATTTTGAGGCGCTGCACCCCAAACGCCTGCGCCGCCTGACGCTTGGCCCGATGTATAGCCATGATTTCACGCTGCAATCCGGCCCGATCTCGACCGTTCTGACCAATGCCGCCGCCCCCGATGGCGACGACTGGGCATTGGTCTGGACCGTGGAGGATCTGATCTCGGACCGCGAGGAAGAGGTGAAGGACGGCTGGTTCTCGACCGCCAATCGCCAGATCTGGAAGCTGGACCCGCTGACCGGCATCGACACCGGCACCAGCCGCACCGAACGCATGGTCATCCTGCCCGAACGCCCGTTTCAGGCGATGACCGACCTGAACGCCCCCGGATTGCGCGACCTGCGCAAGTTCGTCGTCGGCGCCGGCGGCCGCATCCTTCCGGCGGTGTAGAATGACCGGGCGGCACACCATTCCCGCCGTCGCCGGGGGTCCTGCCCCGAACCCCCGGGATATTTCTGCCAAGATGAAAAGCAAGGCGGATTTCATCTTGGCCCAAATATCCCCGCCGGAGGCGCAGGCCAGACCGGGGCGCAAGTTTCAGGAGGTTCACAATGACCACACGCGACACGATGGAACTGCGCGAAGCGACGATCCGCAGCCAGTATGAGGCGGCGCTGGGGTTGGTGCAGGGCTTTGACCACGCGCCGCGGCTGGCCAAGGCGGTTGAGGTGGCAGCGCCCGAACGCTCGCCCGGGATCGGCGCGCGGCCGCGGTTCCGCTCGACCGTGCCGGGGATGGCGGCGCGCTCCACCGCCCGGCCCGGCGGGGTGCGGCTGGTCGAGCGGGTGGAGGGCCTGGGCGACGGGCTTTTGTCGCCGCTGCAATCTTCGGCGCTGAACGCGCTGCGGCGGGGCCTGGCGATTGCACTGGCGCTGGGGGAGACCTTTGCCGCGCAATCCGGTCTGGGGGAGTTGAAGAAGGCCAATCTCGAAGGCCGCCTGCCCGAGGTCAAGCGCGCCGAATTCACCGAACTTCTGGCAGCCGAGGCGTTGGCGGTTCTCTATACCTTCGCCAACGCCACCGCCTATCTGCTCGCCCCGCATCTGGGCAGCACCACGGTCGAGATTGGCGAGGTTGAAGAGGTGCTGACCGACAATGCCCCCCTCGCCCTGCAGGGCGCCCTGTGGGAGCTGGATCAGGACATCGGGGCGCTGGCGGCGGATGAAACCCGCCTTGTCGCGGTGATTGCCGCCTTTTGCGAGGCGCTGATGGAGAAGGTGGCGCTGCGGGCGGCGACGGCGGCACGGCTGGGGGCCTTTACCGGCGGGTCATGGCGGGTTGAGGCGGACGGGCTGACGATTGCGGGCTTCAAACCGGCCCGCGCCGCCAAGGGTGGCGCGCTGACCATGGCCTTCAAGAAACCGACCGAAGTCGTCGGCAACCATATCGCCAAATATCAATCCATGCGGCTGGCCAAGATGCTGATGGCCTATGATTTCGAGCGCCGCCTAAATCCCTTTGCCGAATTGGGCGGGTTTATCTTCACCTTCATGGGTGACGGCAAGCCGGGCACGGGCAAGACCACGCTGATCCAGATGATGGCGGGATTGCTCAATGATTACTGCAAGGTGGCAGGCTATCCCTTCCGCTATCAGAATTTTTCCATCGACCAGATCGACAGCTATCAGGGCAAGTCGGGGCAGAACGCCAAAGCCTTCATCGACACGGTGCTGGACCCCACGGTGATCGGCTTTGGCACCATCGACGACATTGATCAGGTGGCGGGCAAGCGGGGCGACCGGCAGTCTTCCGCGGGGCAGCAAGAGGTGACGGCGGTCTTCATGGGCGCCTTTGCCGGGGCCAATACCGTGGTGCGCGGCAATTGCACCTTTGGCATGTTTTCCAACTATCCCGAGAATGTCGATGATGCGCTGCGCCAGCGGGCCGGTGCGCGGTTTCTGGTCGATGGGCCCCAGACGCGCGAGGATTATATCGACATCCTCGCCATGCTTCTGGGCAAGAACCACGCCATCCCGCTGGGCCAGCATGATCTTTACGCGGCGCAGGAAATCAAACGCGCCGTTGCGGCGAGTTTTGAGGGGCATTCCCGGCCCCATGAGGCGGGGCTGGTGAAGGTCTGGGACAAGGTGGCGGCGGAGATCGGCCCGCTCGACACCATCGCCAAGCTGGGCGCCTATCTGAAGGCGATCCAGCAGGCGGATGAGCGGTTTACGGGGCGCGCCATCAAGAACATCACCGATGCGGTGAAGGTGCGGGCGATGGACTTTGAATTGCCGGATGAGTGGATGGAAAACCCCGACCTCTTCCTGTTCAAACCCTATGAAGACAAGCTGGCAATGATCCGCGGGCTGATGACGCCGATTTCGGTCGAGATGGTGGTGCAGGAAATCAACCGTTATGCCGACAGCGAATTCCGCTATGCCGACAAGTCGGACGAGGTGGCGATTGAGGGCATGGTGCGGGACTTCCGGCGTCAGGAAGAGGCGAAGCGGCGGTATGTGGAGGGGCGGGGGTGAGCTTAGTTCAGTCCCTAAACACGTGGATTATCGAGAACCAAGCTCTGGTAGTGTCCGCAGGAGTTCCTTTGTTCACTCTAACGGTGACGGGGTGGGCTAGTTTTCTCTCCCACCGCGCCAAAGTTGCCGAAACCCGCCTGAACGGGCGTGTTAAGCTTTCGGAATATCGTCGTTCCAACTTTGATGAATTGCTGCGTCTTTCTGGGCGTTTGCAATCTGTATTCTTTGAAACTGCTATGAAGAATGCTAGGAATCCGCAGCAGTCACACGGCTCGAATGATGGCGCGTTATCAGAAGCCACTGAGTGTGCAAACCTGTTTCTATTGCGCTCAAAAGCAACACTTGAGCAAACGGAACACTTCTCTAACTGCTTACATCTCTGCATCGATAGGATCTTCTGGGGCGTTCGTGCCGAAGACCCCAAAGAAAACAGTCTTGGTGCATTGCGCGTAATCTGCAAAGAAATACTCGACCAAGAATGGGCGCAGATCGTGAAAGAACTCGAAGGCATCGCCCCATGAAACGCCTCATCTCCGCCGGTCTCATGTTCGGCAACCTCGTCGAAATCTCCTCCCCGGCCTTGGTCGAGCGGTATAACCGGGCGCTCAGGCATCTGACCGGCAAGACCACTGCGCTCACTGATTTCCACATCGACATTTCGGGCTTCTCCCCGGAAATCGGGGAGGAACTGGATGATCCGCTCTACCTCAATCCCAATGGCGCAAACCGGCAGTTCATTCTGCTGACCACCAGCCAGAAAACCGCGCCGCTGCTGAATATGAAATTCTCCACCTCGCGCGGCATCTTGCAGCAGTTCATCGAACAGAACGAGGCGCAGCTCTTTGCCCTGACGGCGCGGGATGCGGTGGCGGGGGAATTGCAGGGTTCGGTCTATGAGGTGTCCACCCCCGCCCGGCTTCTGGAAATGAAGCGGGTGACGGTCGAGGCGGATACGATTGGCGGCCATGTGGCGGATGCCGAAAAGCTGACGCAGATGATTGACCGCTTCCGCGAGGAGCCGGACGGCTGGCGCGATGAGGCGCTGATTGCGCAGATGATCGAATTGGCGCGGAAAACCGGCGATGTCACGCGCCAGCCCATCGCTTTGCCCGCCATGACCTTCCAGCAGCCGAATTTCTGGACCAGCCATTTCGGCGGCATCTATATCTTCCAAGAGGCGAAGTTCCCCGGCCTGATCAGCACCCTGCCGCGCGAAAGCCTTGGCCGGATGCCGCTGTCGCCGGCGATGGACCTGAGCCAGCGCAATGCCATTGCCGACTGGCTGGAGCGCAACGGTCTGGTGGAGCCGATCGTGCAGGCGCGGGGGCTGGATGCGGCGGCGGTGCTGCGGCAGAAGATGGATTTCATTCTGGTCGAGGCGGCCGAAACCCTTGGCATCGGTATCGGCGATGCGCGGCGGACCGAGTTGCGGAAGGTGGCTTACCGGCTGGGCGACAGTCTGCCGGAGGAATTCCTTGGGCTGGCGGCGCTCTTGCGCTGGGTCGAGGGGGCCGGGCCCTGGCCGCGGATCACATCCGAACATGCGGCCTATTTCTATACCCTGCGCGGGGCGCCGGGGCCGGACCGCGATCTGGTCAACATGCTGTTGTCAGAACTCTCTCCGATGGACGTGCGGCAGATGTTCATCGTCCACAAGGAGTTGTTCTACGCCCATTATGCCCGCTGGTCCGACGCCAAGCGGCAGTTCGTGGCGGATTTTCTGGAGCGGGAATACAAGGTCGATGCTCAGGGCGCGCGTGAGGCGCTGTTCGGCCCCGAACCGTCGATGGATGCCCGCGAGCGTCCGCACCCGAAACCCGCGCGCGATCTGGCGGCAGTTGTGGGGCCATGGGGCGCGGTGCAGAGGGAGAGAAGATGATCGGACTGATCCGCCTTGCCGTTTTCGGCTTTGTCGCCCTGACGGTGGTTTATCTGCTGGTCTCGATCTATTCCCGCTCGGTCCGGCGCGAGCGGCTTGAGAAGGAATGGGACAGCGATCCCGCCCGGGAAGGCAGCCTGCTGGATGAGCGGGCGGCCTTTATCGAGGCGGGGATGGCCGCCTATCGCCACAGCCTGCGGCGCAAGCTGATCGTGCTGGTCTATATCATTCCCATGGCAATCGTCGCCATCACCACCTATCTGGTGAACTATCAGTAACGGAGGCCCCGATGGGTGGTAAATTCTGGACCTATGCCAAATGGACGTTGCGCATTGTCCTGTTCCTGTTCGTGGCGGGGTTTCTGCATTACACCCTGCCGCAGCACGATATCGTGCGGATCACCAACACCTATAACCGGCTGACCACGGTCGGGACGGAAAACAGTTGGGCCTATTCCTCGCCGGATTCCGGCACGGCAGAGGGCACAACCACCCGCGACATCCGCTTTGTCGATACCGCCTTCGCCAACGGCAAGGTGATGGTCTATCGCAATGAGGATACCGGCTGGGTCTGGCCGCCCTATTTCAAATATGACAGCTCGAACCTGCAGGCCGAGGCGACCAATCTGAAATCGGACGCGGCCAATCCGAAATGGGTGGTGGTGACGCATTACGGCTGGCGGCTGCCGATCCTGTCGATCTATCCCAATGCCGTCGCCGTGCGCGAGGCGAGCGGCCCGGATGAGCAGATCATCCCTTGGGTCAACATCGTCGTGCTGGTGCTTCTGCTGTTTGTGGTGGTGATGATCCGCCGGATGTGGGCGCAGTTCTGGGAGCGCACGGTGGAACCCGCCGCCGCCAATGTCGAAGAGGCATGGGACGGGGTCGAGAACCGGGCCGGCGGATTCTGGGGCCAGATCAAGGGCTGGTTCAGCCGCAAGAAATGAAAAAGGCCCCCGGTTCGGGGGCCTTTTGCTTTCGCGCCGGGCGGCTCAGCCGCGCAGGGTGCCGCCGGTCGCCTTGGTGACCTTCTCGACGATTTTCTTCGAAACAGCCTCGATATCCGCCTCGGTCAGGGTCTTGTCCACCGGCTGCAGCCGCACCGTCAGCGCGATGGATTTCTTGCCTGCGCCCATCTGCGCCTCGGCCTTCTCGCCCGTGAACTGGTCAAAGACCCGGACGCTTTCGATCAGCGCCTTGTCGGCGCCCTGAGCGGCGTTGACGGCGGTCAGCACCTCAACCCCGCTGTCGACGACAAAGGCGAAATCGCGGTCCACCGCCTGCAGGTCGCTGATGGTCAGGGCGGCGCGCAGCGGGGTTTTCACCTTGGGCTGCGGCACGTTGCCGACCAGAACGGTAAAGGCCACGGCGGGCCCCTTCACGTCCATCGCCGCCAGAACGCGGGGATGAATCTCGCCGAAGGTGGCCATGACATTCGGGCCAAGGCCCAGCGTGCCCGAGCGGCCCGGATGCCACCAGGCCGCCAGTTTGCGGCCCACCTGCACCTTGGCCGGGGCGCCCAGAGCGGCCAGCACCGCCTCGACATCGGCCTTGACGTCGAACACATCCACCGGACGGCGGCTGCCATGTGGATCGCGCGGCGCCGAGGCGCCGACCAGAAGCCCGGTCGCCTGCAGATGCTGTTCGCCCGGCTCGCCGCCGTGGAAGGCAGGGCCAATCTCGGCCAGCGCAAGGTCCATGAAGCCGCGCGCCTGATTGCGCGCCGCCGCCCGCAAGAGGCCGGGCAGCAGATCGGGGCGCAGATGGGTCATTTCTGACGAAATCGGATTGTCCACCCGCACCACATCCTGTCCGCCGCCGAACAGCGCCGCCGCCGTCTGGTCGATGAAGCTGTAGGTCACGCATTCGTTGTAACCCAGCGCCGCAATGGTGCGCCGCGCCGCCTTTTCGCGCATCTGCATCGGCGTCAGGATCGGGCGCGGCACGCCCGGCACCGCCCGCTTCAAGGGCTTGCCCTGCAACTTGGTCAGGCTGGCGACACGGGCCACCTCTTCCACGAGATCGGCCTCACCCAGCACGTCGGGGCGCCAGGTGGGCGGGGTGGCCATATCGCCGTTCAGCGTGAAGCCAAGGGCCGCCAGCGTGGCGCGCTGTTCGGCCTCGGGAATGTCCATGCCGACAAGGCTGATCACCCTGGCCGGGTCCAGCCGGTAGGCGCGTGTTACGTCCGGCGCGGCGCCGTCCTGCACCACCGCAGACGCTTCACCACCGCAGAGGTCCAGCACCATCTGCGTGGCCAGTTCCAGCCCCGGCAGGGTGAAGGCCGGGTCAACGCCACGTTCAAACCGATAGCGCGCGTCCGAGTTGATCTTGAGCGACCGTCCGGTGCTGGCCACCGTGATCGGATCCCAGAAGGCGCTTTCGAGGAAGACATTCACCGTGCCCTCGGTGCAGCCCGAATGCTCGCCCCCCATGATACCGGCCAAACTTTCCACGCCCGCGGCATCGGAAATCGCCATCTGCCCGGCCCGCAGCGCATAGGTCTTGCCGTCCAGCGCCAGAAGCTCTTCGCCGCCCGCTGCCGGATGAATGCGCAGCACGCCGCCCGTCACCTTGTCGGCGTCGAACACATGCAGCGGGCGGTTCAGGGCGAAGGTGAAGAAGTTGGTGATATCGACCAGTGCCGAAATCGGCCGCAGGCCAATCGCCTTCAGCCGGGCTTGCAGCCAGTCGGGCGAGGGGCCGTTCTTCACGCCGCGAATGACCCGACCCGCGAAATGCGGGCAGCCTTTGACCTTCAGCGCATCGTCGATCTGCACTGCGATGGGCGAGGCGAAGCTGCCCACCACCGGCTGCACCACCAGCGGTTTCAGTGTGCCAAGACCACGCGCCGCAAGGTCGCGCGCCAGCCCCCGCACGCCCAGCGCATCGGGGCGGTTGGGGGTGATCTTGATATGGATCATCGGGTCCACCGTGCCGGGGCGGTTCGCGGCCAGCCAATCGACAAACCTTTCGCCAACCTCTCCCGAGGGCAGCTCGATGATGCCGTTATGTTCGTCCGACAGCTCCAGCTCGCGCTCCGAAGCCATCATGCCGTGGCTTTCCACGCCCCGGATCTTGCCGACGCCAAGGGTCACGTCGATGCCCGGCACATAATCGCCCGGCTTGCACAGAACCACGGTGATGCCCGCCCGCGCATTGGGGGCGCCGCAGACGATCTGCTTTTCGCCCTCATCCGTCAGCACCCGGCAGACGCGCAGACGGTCGGCATCGGGATGGGGTTCTGCGTGAAGCACCTTGGCAAGGGTAAAGGGCGCCAGACGCGCGGCAGGATCAACCACCTCCTCAACCTCAAGCCCGAGATCGGTCAGGGCATAGAGGATGTCGTCAAGCGGGGCCGAAGTCTCAAGGTGATCCTTCAGCCAGGACAGGGTGAATTTCATCGGTCTGGCCCTTGCGGTTCGTGCCGGGTCGCGCCCGGGAATGGTCAGCGCCGGGATTAGCGCAAAGCGGCGCCAAGGGGAAGCGGCAGGGCGGCGGATTGCCGGCCTGTTTCCCCGGCAGAAACGGCTTGTCGCCGTGGCAACGGGTGCGGCGCCACATTCTGGGCAGCCCGCTGGGCTAGAAGGCGGCATGGAACCGATGCTCGACATACCCAAGGACCGCAAACGCATTCCCCCACTCCGGCTGTGCCTGATGCTGGCCGCGGCGGTGCTTTTGTTCATCGCCGCCGAGGCGCGGGGATCGGTTCTGTTCTGAACCGCTTTGCGCGGGCATCCGGCCATGCCATCTTCTGCCCCATGGGCGGCGGGCGCCCGGGTGGGGAACCATGCAGCCGGGCAAGCGCAATCTGATCACCGATATTGCCGGGCTGCGGGTGGGCCATGCCATTGATGCCCGCCTGCGCTCGGGCTGCACGGTGTTGCTGGGCGCGCAGCCCTTTGTGGCGGCGGTTTCGGTGATGGGCGGGGCACCCGGCACGCGCGAGACCGACCTTCTGGCGCCCGACCGGCTGGTGCAAGAGGTGGATGCGCTGGTGCTGTCGGGCGGCTCGGCCTTTGGGCTGGATGCCTGCTCGGGGGTGGCTGATGGCCTGCGGGCCATGGGGCGCGGCTTTGTGGTGGGGGATCAGCGGGTGCCCATCGTGCCGGGCGCGATCCTGTTCGACCTGCTGAACGGCGGCGACAAGGGATGGCCCCGCAATCCCTATTACGACCTTGGTGCGCAGGCCCTTGCCGCGGCGGATGCCAGCTTTGCCCTTGGCAGCGCGGGGGCGGGATATGGTGCCCTGACCGGGCGGTGGAAGGGTGGGCTGGGGTCCGCCTCTTGTGTGCTGCCGTCGGGGATCTCGGTGGGTGCGGTGGTGGCGGTGAATGCGCTGGGCTCGGTCACTGTGGGCGACGGCCCGCAGTTTTGGGCCGCCCCTTGGGAAATCGGGGCGGAGTTCGGTGGCTTTGGCCCTGCCCCCAGCTTCCCAGCCGCTGAAGCCCCGCTGCCGCGCAAACGGATGGGCGAGGCGACCACGATTGCGATTGTCGCCACCGATGCCCGACTTACGCAGGCCGAGGCGACGCGGATGGCCACTGCGGCGCAAGATGGCATGGCGCGGGCGATCGTGCCCTCGCATACGCTTCTGGACGGCGATCTGGTGTTTGCCGCGGCCACCGGCGCGCGGGCGCTGGCCGATCCGGTGACCGATCTGTTCCAGATCGGCCATGCCGCGGCGACCTGTCTGGCGCGGGCCATTGCGCGCGGGGTTCATGCGGCAGAACCGACGCCGGGCGACCTGCAACCGGCATGGCGCAGCCATTTCGCGTAGGATGGGCAATCTGCCCATCTTACCAACGGGTCAGCGCCGCCTCGTCTTCATCCTTGGCCGCAACCCATGCCGCGCCATCGGCGCCGATTTCCTTCTTCCAGAACGGGGCGCGGGATTTCAGCCAGTCCATCAGGAACTCGGCCGCGGCAAAGGCATCGGCGCGGTGCGGTGCGGCAGTGGCAACCATCATGATCGTCTCGCCCGCCACCAGCCGGCCGAAGCGGTGAATCACCAGCGCATCGGCCAGCGCGAAACGCGCCTTGGCCTGATCCATCATCGCCGCAATCGCCTTTTCGGTCATGCCCGGGTAATGCTCGATCTCCATTGCCGCCAAGGCACCGCCATTGTCGCGCACAAGGCCGGTGAAGGTCACCACCGCCCCGGCGCCCGCAGCGCCAGCGGCGAAAGTGTTGCTTTCGGCCCCCAGATCGAACGCGGTTTCCTGCACCGAAAGCCGCATCTCAGCCCCCGGTCATCGGCGGAAAGAACGCCACCTCACGCACGCCCGTCAGCGGGCTGTCGAAACCGGCAAGCTCCTGATCCAGCGCCACGCGCAGGCTGGTGCGGTCGGCAAAGGCCAGCGCATGGCCCTCGCTGCGGGCAGCCAGTTCCGCCACCAGATCGGCCACGGTCGCGGCCCGAGTTTCCACCCGCTCGCGCCGTTCCCCGATCCGCTCGCGCAGCCAGGCGAAGTAAAGCACCTCGATCATCGGTCGTCCCTGAGATAGGGCAGCGCCTTGCGGAAATAGTCCCAGCCGGTGATGGCAGTCAGGATCGCCGCCAGCCAGATCAGCACCAGCCCCAGAATATTGGCGAACGAGGCGCAATCGCGGTTGCCGCAGGCGCGGATCGGATCGGCCAGCCCGGCACTAACCGCTTCGGCATATTGCTCGGGCGTCATGCCCTGCATCGCCACGCCATTGAGATATTCCAGCCCCGTGCCCAGAAACAGCGTGGCAATCGCCACCATCTGCGCCGTCGTCTTCCACTTGGCCAGCTTGGTGACCTTCAGGAGCCCGGCCTTGGCGCCCAAAAACTCGCGCAGGCCGGCCACGAACACCTCGCGGAACAGGATCACGGTGGCGGGCAGGATCAGCCAAGGGTTCATGCCGTTATAGCCGGTCAGCACCATGATGGCGATCAGCACCATCGCCTTGTCGGCAATCGGGTCCAGCATGGCGCCGAATTTCGATTCCTGCTTCCACAGCCGGGCAAGGTAGCCGTCGAACCAATCGGTAATCGCAGCGCCAACGAACAGCGACAGCGCGAACCAATCGGCCCAAGGCCGGTGGAAATACAGGAACATCACCGCGACACCGGGTGCGGCGAGCAGGCGAAGGACCGTCAGGATATTCGGGATGTTCCAGGTCATGCCGGATTGGTAGCCGAAAACGCGCCGAAAGAAAGGGCGGAAATTCAACGCCGCCCTGTGGCACTTCCGTCGCTGCCTTGCGAAGGCCGCTCTCAGTAGCGGCCGGGAACGTAAAGCTCGGGCGGCAGCACCGCGCGTTCATAGTCGGGATTGAACACCCGCTCGGGCAGGTGGATCTCTTCATGCGGAACCGGCTCATAGGGGATCAGGTCCAGAAGATGCGCGATGCAGTTCAGCCGCGCCCGCTTCTTGTCATTGCCCTCGACGATATACCAGGGCGCTTCGGGGATGTTGGTGCGGGCCATCATCTCTTCCTTGGCCTTGGTATATTGCTCCCACCGCACCCGGCTTTGCAGGTCCATCGGGGAGAGTTTCCACTGTTTCATCGGATCGTGGATGCGCATGAGAAAGCGCATCTGCTGTTCCTCGTCGGTGATCGAGAACCAGTATTTCACCACCCGGATGCCCGAGCGCACCAGCATCCGTTCAAATTCGGGCGTGTCGTTCAGGAATTGTTCGACCTGATCCTCGGTCGCAAAACCCATCACCCGCTCTACCCCGGCGCGGTTATACCATGAGCGATCGAACAGCACGATTTCGCCACCGGCAGGCAGGTGGGGCACATAGCGCTGAAAATACCACTGGGTCTTTTCGCGGTCCGAGGGCGCGGGCAGCGCCACGGTGCGCACGACGCGGGGGTTCAGGCGCTGGGTGATTCGCTTGATCACCCCGCCCTTGCCGGCGGAATCGCGGCCTTCAAAGATCACCACGACCTTTTCGCGGGTGTGCTGCACCCAGTCCTGCAACTTGATCAGTTCCGATTGCAGGCGGATCAGTTCCGCCAGATAGATGCGACGGTCCAGCGCCTCGGGGTGCTTGTCCTTGTAAAGGCGTGAGATTTCGCGCGACAGCGTCGCATCTTCAATCTCAAGCTCATAATCCTCGTCCAGAATTTCGGCCAGCTCTTCGGCCAGCCAATCCTGCGCGGCGGTTTCATGGGTCTTCGGCATCTGTTCGGTTCCCTGCGTTCGCCGCTGGAGATGACAGAGTTTTGTGACAATGCCGCGTCACTTGCCCCAACGTCAGCATGGCCCGGCAACTTGCGCGTTGCCCGGCGGGCATGGCAGGCTGATGCCATGCAAAACCTGTCCCCCCGCCCCGCCTATTCCCGCGCCGAACGTCTCTCCGATGCCGTGGTGCATGTCACCGGGCTGGCCATGGTGGCCGGGGCGGTGCCGGTGCTGATCGTGCTGACCGCCCTTCTGCGCGGCGATGCGCCTTCGGTGGTCGGCGCCTCGGTCTATGGGGCGACGCTGGTGCTGATGATCCTGTTCTCGGCGCTTTACAACATGATCGGGCGGCCCGATTGGAACTGGCTTTTGCGGAGACTGGACCATTCGGCGATCTACCTCAAGATTGCGGGCACCTATACGCCCTTCGCGCTGATCTCGGGTCAGGGTTGGGGGTTGACCACGGTGATGTGGGGCGCCGCTGCCGCGGGTGTCGGACTGAAAACCATCTCGCCCGCACGGTTCCGCTGGCTGGCGCTGTCGCTTTACCTTGGCATGGGCTGGGCGGGTTTCATCGCGGGCGGGCCGATGCTGGCGGCGCTGCCGATGCCGGTTGTGGTGCTGATGATCACCGGCGGGCTGATCTATACGACCGGCGTGGCCTTTTACCTGTGGAAGGCGCTACCGTTCCACAAGACGATCTGGCATGTCTTCGTGCTGGCGGCGACCATGGTGTTCTATGCCGCCGTCATGGTGCAGGTGGTGACGGGCTAAAGCAGCCGCGCCAGCCGCACCGCCTCTTCGATCAGCGCGGCAAGGACGGGCGTCTGCGGCTCGCGCCGGGGGGCGATCAGGCCGACCAGATGCTCTGCCTCGGGTTCGACGATCGGAATGGCGCTGAGGCCCGCGCCCTCGAACATGCCCGCCAGTTTCATCGGCACGACCGAGGCCCAGCGCCCCGAACGGACATGGGCGATCAGCGCGATCGAGGAATTGGATTCCACCATCGCCTGCACCCGCGCCCCTGCCTCGGCCAAATGCTGGTTCACGATGCGACGGTTCTGCATGTCGGCGGTCAGCAGGCACAGCGGTTCCTGCGCCACCTCGGCCCAGGTCACGCTGTCGCGCCCGGCGAGCGGTGAGGCGGGGGCGCAGAGAAAACGGTAAAATTCGGTATAAAGCGGGGTCTGGGTCACACGGCCCAGCGGCTCATTGTCCAGATAGGTGATACCGGCATCCAGCTCGAGGCTTTCCAGACCGTCAAGGATTTCAACCGAGGTGCGCGACAGGATCGTCACCCGCAGATTGGGATGGCGCGCGGTGAAAGGCGCGGTCAGATCGGCAATCATCGGCAGGGCGGTGGGGATCACTCCCAACCGCAGATTGCCCGACAGCCCCCGGTGAACCGTGCGCATTTCGTCCTTGAGCGCGCGCATGTCGCCCACGATCCGCCGCGCCCAGTCCAGCACGCGCTGCCCCTCGGGCGTCAGCCCCTGAAAGCGCGAGCCGCGAAACACCAGTTGCACGCCCAACTGATCCTCAAGCTGGCGGATGGCCGAAGACAGGCTGGGCTGCGCCACGCCACAAGCCTCGGCCGCGCGGCCGAAATGCCGCTCGTTCGCAAGGGCGATGAACATTTCCAGCTTGTCGATCATCCGCCAAGGGTGGCCGCGGATGCGGCGGAAGGCAAGGGCCTGCCCCGACAGGTCCGGGGCAACGCAGCCATTGCGCCCACGCGCGGGCCGCCCTACCTCTATGCCATGCGCAGCCTTATCCCTTTCCTGAAAAAGCCGCCCCTTGTTCCGGTGATCCGCCTGCAGGGCACCATCGGCACCGGGCGCAACGCCTTGTCCGACGCGGGGCTTGCTCCGGTAATCGAGAAGGCGTTTCGCATGAAACCCGCGGCGGTGGCGCTGGCCATCAACTCGCCCGGCGGCTCGGCGGTGCAATCCAGCCTGATCGCCGCCCGCATCCGGCGGCTGGCGGACAAGAAGGGCATTCCGGTTCACGCCTTTGTCGAGGATGTCGCGGCAAGCGGTGGCTATTGGCTGGCCTGTGCGGCGGATAAGATCTGGGTCGATGACAGCTCGCTGGTCGGCTCCATCGGGGTGATCTTTGCCAGCTTCGGCTTTCCCGATTTCATGGCCCGTCACGGGATCGAGCGGCGGGTGGTCACGGCGGGCAAGTCCAAAAGCCTTGCCGACCCGTTCCTGCCCGCTAAACCCGAAGATGTTGAGCGGCTGCGCGCCCTGTCCGCCCCGGTCCATGCCGCCTTCATCGCCCATGTGAAGGCACGGCGCGGGGCGCGGCTGGCCGAAGCGGACCTGTTCAACGCCGATATATGGGTGGGGGCAGAAGCCGCCGATCTCGGGCTGGTGGATGGGGTTGCCCATCTCGTGCCCAAAATGCAGGCGCTTTACGGTGACAAGGCCCGGCTGATCCCCATGGGGCAGAAAAAGGGGCTGCTGTCCCGCTTTGGCCTGAACCTCGCCGAAGACGTTATGCTTGCGGCAGAAGAGCAGGCGCTTTGGGCCCGCTACGGGCTGTGACATGCTGATCAAGACCATCCTCGTCTTTCTGCTGGCCATGGCCGCCGTTGGGATGATCGGCAATGCGCTGACCAAGGGGGGCGTCACCCGCAGCGCAAAAAAGCGGCTGGGGTTGCGCCCGGCCACTCGATGCGGGCGCTGCGGGCGCTATCTGATCGGCAAGGCGGATTGTGACTGCGGCAAGAAGGGCGGATAGATGCGGGCATTGGTCACCGGGGCGGGCAAGCGGCTGGGCCGCGAGATGGCGCTGTATCTGGCGCGGCGCGGCCATGATGTGGCGATCCACTATGCCAGTTCCGCCGAAGATGCCGAAGAAACCGCCGCTATGATCCGCGCCCTTGGCCGCCGGGCCGAGGTGCTGCAAGCCGATCTTCTGGACGAAGCGCAGGTCAGCCGGCTGGTGCCCCGCGCGGCGGCGGCGCTGGCCGGGCCGCTGACGGTGCTGGTCAACAATGCCTCGATCTTCGAATATGACAATCTGACCAGCGCCACCCGCAAAAGCTGGGACCGGCATATGGAATCGAACCTGCGGGCGCCTTTCGTGCTGACGCAGGATTTCGCCGCACAGGTTCCCGCGCCGGAACCCGACATCGCCGGCGAGCCGCTGGCGCGCGGGCTGATCGTGAACATGATCGACCAGCGGGTGTGGAAGCTGACACCCGAATTCATGACCTATACGCTGGCCAAGATGGGGCTCTGGGCGCTGACCCGCACCGCGGCGCAAGCGCTGGCGCCGCGGGTGCGGGTGAATGCCATCGGCCCGGGGCCGACGCTGATCGGGGGACGGCAAAGCGCAAGCCATTTTGCCCGCCAGCGCGCCGCGACCGTGCTGAAACGCGGCTCGAACCCTGCCGATATCGTCGCGGCGCTGGGATTTTTCCTCGATTCTCCCGGCGTCACCGGCCAGATGATCGCCACCGACGGCGGCCAGCATCTGGGCTGGCAAACGCCGGATGTCCTTGGGGTTGAGTGACCTTGCGTCAAGAGGGGCGCGGCGAGTTGTCCACTTTTGGATTCACCTTCACGCCCGCGTTACAAATCTGTTGGTTTTTCAGTGATTTGCACGATCCGAAAGAATCTTTATATTCTTTTCAATGCCTTAACGGAGCGCCTAAAAATTGGGCAGATCAAGGAATAGGGCCAAAAACAAGGAAATTTCGCCGCTCCTGAAAACTTCTCCGCAAGGTTATCCACAGAAAGCGTGGACAGCTTTGCTCTTGCCCGCCGTGCCATATCATTGCAGCCAGCAACGAGAATCGATGAGTCCCGAAAGCACCTGATCCCATGACAGAGACACCCCGCACCGGACATGAGGTCATTCAGGACTATCTGCGCACGCTGGACAGCTCGCCCGGCGTTTACCGGATGCTGAATGCGGCATCGGAAGTGCTGTATGTCGGCAAGGCACGCAATCTGAAGGCGCGGGTGTCGAACTATGCCCGCCCGCAGGGCCATTCCGCCCGCATCGCCCGGATGATCTTCGAGACCGCCTCGATGATGTTCCTGACCACGCGGACCGAAACCGAGGCGCTGCTCTTGGAGCAGAACCTGATCAAGCAGCTCAAGCCGCGCTACAACGTGCTGCTGCGGGATGACAAGTCGTTCCCGAATATCCTGATCTCATCGGAACATCCCTATCCGCAGATCAAGAAGCATCGCGGGGCGAAGAAGGAGAAGGGCAAGTATTTCGGCCCCTTTGCCAGCGCGGGCGCGGTGACGCGGACGCTGAACCAGTTGCAGAAGGTGTTCCTGCTGCGCAACTGCTCGGATGCGATGTTTGAAAGCCGCACCCGGCCCTGTCTGCAATTCCAGATCAAACGCTGCGCGGCCCCCTGTGTGGGCCGGATCAGCGAAGAGGGCTATGGCGAGCTGGTCGCCGATGCCCAGCGTTTCCTTGAGGGCAAATCGACCACCGTGCAGTCCGATCTTGCCACGCAGATGCAGGCAGCCAGCGAAGCAATGGAATTCGAACGCGCCGCCGCCCTGCGCGACCGGATCAAGGCGCTGACGGCGGTGCAATCGACCCAAGGCATCAACCCGCGCGGCGTGGCCGAGGCGGATGTGGTGGCGCTGCATCTGGATCATGGGCAGGCTTGCGTGCAGGTCTTCTTCATCCGGGCCAATCAAAGCTGGGGCAACCGCGATTTCTATCCCCGCAACGGGGCCGGAGCCGAGGAACCGGAAATCCTCGAAGCCTTCCTGACCCAGTTTTATGACGACAAGGAACCGCCCCGGCTGATCCTGCTGTCGCACCCCGTCGAAAACCCCGATCTGGTGGCCGAAGCGCTTTCGGGTCTGGCGGGCCGCAAGGTGGAACTTGCCGTGCCCCTGCGCGGCGAAAAGGCCGAGTTGGTGGAAAATGCCGCCCGCAATGCCCGCGAGAGCCTTGCCCGCCGCATGGCCGAGTCCAGCACCCAGAACAAGCTGCTGCAGGGTCTGGCCGAAGCGTTTGACCTTGATGCACCGCCGCGCCGGATCGAAGTCTATGACAACGCCCATATTCAGGGTTCGGATGCCGTGGGCGGCATGATCGTGGCCGGGCCGGAGGGGTTCCTGAAATCCCAGTATCGCAAGTTCAACATCCGCTCGGATGCCGGCAAGAACAGCGACGACTTTGGCATGATGCGCGAGGTGATGACCCGCCGCTTTGAACGCCTGCTGAAAGAAGATCCCGAGCGGAAATCCGATGCTTGGCCCGACCTGTTGCTGATCGACGGCGGCGCCGGGCAGGTTTCGGCGGTGGGCGGTATCCTGTCGGAACTGGGGGTTGAGGATATTGCCATGGTCGGCGTGGCCAAGGGCATCGACCGCGACGCGGGCAAAGAGGAATTCCACCGCGAGGGGATGCCGCCTATGGCGCTGCAACGCAACGACCCGGTGCTGTATTTCGTGCAGCGCCTGCGCGATGAGGCGCACCGTTGGGCCAACGGCGCCCACCGCGCCAAGCGCGCCAAGGCGGTGGGCGTCACGCCGCTCGACGACATTCCCGGCGTCGGCGCCACCCGCAAACGCGCCCTGTTGGCCCATTTCGGCAGCGCCAAGGCGGTATCCCGCGCCGCCCTGCCCGACCTGATGGCGGTGCCCGGCATCTCGGCCGCGATGGCGGAAACCGTCTACAACTTCTTCAACGCGCGGGGCGAATGATAGCCAAAAACTATCAAACCACGGGAAATTGAAATTGATTTCCCTATCAAGCGGCGTATCCCTTGGCAAAGCTACCAGTCCGAGGCCGCCATATGCTTGATTCCGTCCAGACCACAGAGCGTGTCGGGGAAATTCTCCTCGCCCATAAGGGGATGGAGGGGGCTTTGCTGCCGATCCTTCATGCCATTCAGGAGGAATTCGGCCATGTGCCGCAAGAGGCGCTGCCGATCATTGCGCGCGACCTGAACCTTAGCCGGGCCGAAGTGCATGGCGTGATGTCCTTCTACCACGATTTCCGCAAGGCGCCCGCCGGTCAGCATGTGCTGAAACTCTGCCGGGCCGAAGCGTGCAAGGCCGTGGGCGCCGATGCCGTGGCCGATCACGCGCGTGGCGCGCTGGGGATCGACTGGCACGAGACCACCAAGGACGGCAAGGTCACACTTGAGCCGGTGTTCTGCCTTGGCCTTTGCGCCTGCGGCCCAGCCGCGCTGGTCGATGGCAAGCTGGTGGGCCGGGTCGATGCCGCCAAGCTGGATGCCATCGTGGAGGGGCTGAAATGAAGATTTACCTGCCCCTCGATTCCGCCGCCGTCGCCTTGGGCGCCGATGAGATTGCCGCGGCGATCCAGCGTCATGCCCATGCCAAGGGTGCCGATGTCACCGTGATCCGCAACGGCTCGCGCGGGATGGTCTGGCTGGAGCCGCTGGTCGAGGTGGAAACCCCGGCGGGCCGCATGGCCTTTGGCCCGATGACCCTTGCCGATGTGCCCGCGCTGTTCGGCGATCTGGCCGCCCATCCCAAGGCGCTGGGGCTGACCGAAGACCTGCCGTGGCTCAAGGCGCAAACCCGGCTGACCTTTGCCCGCGTTGGCGTGATTGATCCCCTGTCGCTGGCCGACTATCGCGCGCAGGGCGGCCTTGCGGGCCTGACCCGCGCGATGGCGATGGAACCCGCCGCGATGGTGGCCGAAGTGATCGACTCCGGCCTGCGCGGCCGCGGCGGCGCGGGCTTCCCCACCGGGATCAAGTGGAAAACCGTGAGCGAGGCCAAGGCCGACCGTAAATACATCGTCTGCAACGCCGACGAAGGCGACAGCGCGACCTTCGCCGACCGGATGCTGATGGAGGGCGACCCCTTCACCCTGATCGAAGGCATGACGATTGCCGGCCTTGCCTGCGGCGCGACCAAGGGATTTGTGTATATCCGTTCGGAATACCCTGTCGCCATCCGCGTGATGCAGGACGCCGTGGCCATTGCCCGCCGCGAAGGCGTTCTGGGCGCCTCGGTTCTGGGCCGCGGCCCGGCCTTCGACATCGAGGTGCGCGTCGGCGCCGGTGCCTATGTCTGCGGCGAGGAGACCAGTCTGCTCAACAGCCTTGAGGGCAAGCGGGGCGTGGTCCGCGCCAAGCCGCCGCTGCCCGCGCTGGAAGGGTTCCTCGGCAAGCCGACCGTGGTGAACAACGTGATCTCGCTCGCCTCGATCCCGGTGATCTTTGAAAAAGGCGCGGCGTTCTACAAAGGTTTCGGCCTTGGCCGGTCGCGTGGAACCATCCCGCTGCAAATTGCCGGTAACGTCAAACACGGCGGGCTTTATGAGATTGCTTTCGGCCTGACCCTTGGCGAAATCGTCGAGGGCATCGGCGGCGGCACCGCTTCGGGCCGCCCGGTCAAGGCGGTGCAGGTCGGTGGCCCCTTGGGCGCCTATTTCCCCAAGGCGCTGTTCGACACCCCCTTCGGCTATGAAGAATTCGCGGGCAAGGACGGGCTGATCGGCCACGCTGGCCTGACGATCTTTGACGACAGCGCCGACATGCTGGAGATGGCGCGCTTTGCGATGGAGTTCTGCGCCATCGAAAGCTGCGGCAAATGCACCCCCTGCCGGATCGGCGCGGTGCGCGGCGTGGAAACCGTCAACCGCATCGCCCGGGGCGACGCTTCGGCCATCCCGCTGCTGACCGACCTCTGCAACACCATGAAATCAGGCTCTCTTTGCGCGCTGGGGGGCTTTACCCCCTATCCCGTGATGTCCGCCCTGACCCATTTCCCCGACGACTTCTCGACCCAGAAGGAGGCCGCCGAATGAAAGACTTCATCATCCCCGACCGTGATTTCGGCACCCCGGCGGCGAAATCCAAACAAATGGTCACATTGAACATCGACGGCTTCGATGTGACGGTGCCCGAAGGCACCAGCATCATGCGGGCCGCGGCGGAAATCGGCATTTCGGTGCCGAAACTCTGCGCCACCGACAGCGTGGACGCCTTCGGTTCCTGCCGTCTGTGCCTTGTCGAAATCGAAGGCCGTAATGGCACCCCGGCAAGCTGCACCACCCCGGTTGCGCCCGGCCTTAAGGTTCACACCCAGAATTCGAAGCTCAAGCAACTGCGCCGCGGCGTGATGGAGCTTTACATCTCGGACCACCCGCTGGATTGCCTGACCTGCTCGGCCAACGGCGATTGCGAGTTGCAGGACATGGCCGGCGCCGTGGGCCTGCGCGATGTCCGCTATGAGGCGATCGAGACCCATTTCAAACCGAAGAACAATTCGGGTATCGCCAACCCGAACTACATCCCGCGCGACGACAGCAACCCGTATTTCAGCTATGATCCGCAGAAATGCATCGTCTGCAGCCGCTGCGTGCGCGCCTGCGAAGAGGTTCAGGGTACCTTCGCGCTGACCATCGAGGGCCGGGGCTTTGACAGCCGCGTGTCCTTCGGGATGAAATCGGACAATGCGCTGGCATCCGATTGCGTGTCTTGCGGCGCCTGCGTGCAGGCTTGCCCGACCGCCACGCTGCAAGAGAAATCGGTGATCGAGATCGGCACGCCCGAGCGTTCGGTCATCACCACCTGCGCCTATTGCGGCGTCGGTTGCAGCTTCAAGGCGGAAATGCGCGGCGACGAGTTGGTACGCATGGTGCCCTACAAGCATGGCAAGGCGAACCGTGGCCATAGCTGCGTCAAGGGCCGCTTTGCCTATGGCTATGCCTCCCACAAGGACCGCATCCTGAACCCGATGATCCGCGACAGCATCAACGACCCCTGGCAGGAAGTGTCCTGGGCCGAAGCGATGGAATTTGCCGCGAACCGGATGAAGGGCATCATCGCCAAACACGGGCGGCATTCGGTGGGGGTCATCACCTCATCCCGCTGCACCAACGAAGAGACCTATCTGGTTCAGAAGCTCACGCGCGGTGTGTTCATGAACAACAACACCGATACCTGCGCGCGGGTCTGCCATTCGCCCACCGGCTATGGGCTGGGCCAGACCTTTGGCACCAGCGCTGGGACGCAGGACTTTGATTCGGTTGAGGAAACCGATGTCGTCATCGTCATCGGCGCCAACCCGACCGATGGCCACCCGGTTTTTGCCAGCCGCCTGAAGAAGCGTCTGCGCAAGGGGGCCAAGCTGATCGTGGTTGATCCGCGCCGCACCGATATGGTGGACAGCCCCCATATCCGCGCCGCCCATCACCTTGCCCTGACCCCCGGCACCAACGTGGCCGTGGTCACCGCGCTGGCGCATGTGATCGTGACCGAGGGTCTCTTCAACGAAGCCTTCATCCGTGAGCGTTGCGACTGGGATGAGTTCCAGGACTATGCCGAATTCGTCAGCCAGCCGCAGCATTCGCCCGAAGCGGTGCAGATGCTGACGGGCGTCAAGGCGGAAGAGGTTCGCGCGGCGGCCCGGCTTTACGCCATGGGCGGCAATGGCGCGATCTATTACGGGCTGGGCGTGACCGAGCATTCGCAAGGCTCGACCACCGTGATCGGCATTGCCAACCTTGCCATGCTGACCGGCAACATCGGCCGGCCGGGCGTGGGCGTGAACCCGCTGCGCGGCCAGAACAACGTGCAGGGTTCCTGCGACATGGGGTCTTTCCCCCACGAACTGCCCGGCTATCGCCATGTGAAGAATGACAATGTCCGTGAGATTTTCGAAAGCCTCTGGGGCGTGAAGATCGACAATGAGCCGGGCCTGCGCATTCCGAACATGCTGGACGCCGCGGTGGAGGGCACCTTCAAGGGCCTTTACTGCCAGGGCGAAGACATCCTGCAATCCGACCCGGATACCAAGCATGTCTCGGCGGGCCTCGCGGCGATGGATTGCGTGATCGTTCACGACCTCTTCCTGAACGAAACCGCGAACTACGCCCATGTGTTCTTCCCCGGCTCGACCTTCCTTGAAAAGGAAGGCACCTTCACCAATGCCGAACGCCGCATCAACCGCGTGCGCAAGGTGATGGCGCCGCGCAATGGCTATGCCGATTGGGAAGTGACCCAGATGTTCGCCCAAGCCATGGGGGCCAACTGGGCCTATACCCATCCCAGCCAGATCATGGATGAAATCGCGCTGACCACACCGTCTTTCGCGGGCGTCAACTATGCGATGCTGGAAGAAAAAGGCTCGGTCCAGTGGCCCTGCAACGAGAAGGTGCCGGATGGCACGCCGCTGATGCACGTCGAAGGCTTCGTGCGCGGCAAGGGCAAGTTCATCAACACCGAATATGTGGCGACGGATGAGCGGACCGGCCCACGCTTCCCGCTGTTGCTGACCACGGGGCGGATTCTGTCGCAATACAACGTCGGCGCCCAGACCCGGCGGACCGACAACGTTGTCTGGCATGATCAGGATGTGCTGGAGATTCACCCACACGATGCCGACAACCGCGGCATCAAGGATGGGGCTTTCGTTCGCCTTGCCTCGCGCTCGGGTGAAACGACGCTGCGGGCGCAGGTCTCGGACCGGGTGAATCCGGGGGTGGTCTATACCACCTTCCACCACCCCGATACGCAGGCCAATGTGATTACGACCGATTATTCGGATTGGGCCACCAACTGCCCCGAATACAAGGTCACCGCGGTTCAGGTCAGCCCGTCGAACGGCCCGTCCGAGTGGCAGGAGGAGTACTCTGCCATGGCCAACCGTTCGCGCCGTATCGCGGCGGCGGAATGAACACCCACCGCCCCTTGCCGCGGCTTGTCTTCGGGCAAAGCCGCGCCTCGGGCAGCTTGCGTGAGCTGCCCGAAGAGGTGGCGGTGGCCCTGACCTACAACGGATCGACCCGGGCGGTGATGATGGCGAGCCCTGCCGATCTGATTGATTTCGCCTATGGTTTCTCGATCACCGAGGGGATTGCTGCCCCGGAAGAGATCGAGTCGGTCGAGGTTGCCGAAACACCGCTGGGCATCGACCTGCAAATCTGGCTTGCCCCCGAAGCAGAGGCGCGTGAAACCACCCGCCGCCGCAACATGGCTGGGCCGGTGGGCTGTGGCCTTTGTGGTATCGACAGTCTGGAACAGGCGCTGCGCAGGCCGCAGCCCATTTCAGAACAACAGTTCACAATGACACCGCAGCAGATCATGTCGGCGATGGCCGAGCTGGTCGCGCATCAGCCGCTGCATGACCTGACCCGCGCCGCCCATGCGGCTGCCCTCTGGTCGCCCGAAGGTATCCTTGCTGCGCGTGAGGATGTCGGTCGTCACAATGCGCTGGACAAGCTGATCGGCGCCGTCCGTGGCCTGCCGCGCAGCGCCGTCGTGCTGACCTGCCGCACCTCGATCGACATGGTGCAAAAGGCGGCGGCGGCGGATTTTCCGGTGATCATTGCCGCCTCGGCCCCCACCGCCGCGGCTGTGCGGACGGCCGATCAGGCGGGCATCACCCTTGTCGCCCTCGCCCGCCCGGACGGGTTCGAGGTATTCACCCACCCCCACCGCATCGCACCACAGGAGGCCGCCCATGTCGCATGACGGACCGCATGCCAAGCTGATCTATATGGCCAACCAGATTGCCAAGTTCATGGAATCGAAACCCCATGCCGAAGGTGTGGCCGGATTATCTTCACATATCAACGACTTCTGGGAGCCCCGGATGCGCCGCCACCTGTTCGAGGTGCTGGATGCAGGCGGTCAGGGCCTGCGCCCGCTGGTGCTTGACGCGGCCCCGTCGATCCGCCGCCCTGCCGAAGCGGCCTGACCCTCAGCGGATTTTTCGCGCCAAGGCCATGTAGGTGAAGGTTCCGGTCAGAAACCCGATGGCCGCCAGCAGGGCGGCCACGGTCATTTGGTGGCTGTCGGCCGAATTCGCAGAAAGCGCGAGATAACCGAAGGACCAGAAGCCCGCCCAACTGACCACGCAAACCAATGCGATAACTTTGTTCACCCGAAGCTCCTCCCAAAACCTGCGTGCTGCGGCAAGTTAACGCAGATCGTTGGGAAGTCCCGCAAATTCGTCTCTGCGGCGCGGCAATTTCACGCTGCGATTGCGACAAACGCCACCACAAATCCCCCCGCCTGCACGAGCCTCCCCTGCAACTGCGCGCCTTTGGCAAAGGGGGGGACCGCCCGGGTGAAATGAGCGGTGAATTGCGCCCCGCGCCAGTCCAGCCGCAGGGTGTGAAAGTCGAACAGCGTGCGGCTGAGGGGATATTGCGCCTTGTAGGCCGCTTCCTTGGCGACAAAACTGCGCAGCGCCTGCAGGCCGTCGCCTTCCTCGTCCGGGCCAAGGATCAGCGGCCAAAGCCCGGCCTCCAGCGGCACAAGCGGCTCGGCGTCCAGCCCCAGCCCGTGCCAATCCGCCGCCTGCCCGGCCAAGGCAAGGCAGGCCCCGGCGCAATGGGTGATGGTTCCGGTCACTCCCCCGGGCCAGACCGGCGCACGGTCGGCCCCCATCGGGATCGGCAGGGGGGGCAGGCCCAGCGCCGCCATCGCCGCCCGCGCTGCCGAACGCCCCGCAGCAAACTCAACCCGGCGGGCGGGCACCACCGGACCGGGATCTTCCAGCGGCAGGTCGCCCGCCACCGGCAGGCCCAGCGCCGCCCCCGGGGGCAGCACCGCCCGCAGCGCGGTGGCGAGGTCAGGCATCCACCCCGGTCCGCCGGTTGCGCATCGCCAGCCGCCGCGCCATCGCATCCGCCCGCGCGTCGGCACGGTCTTCGGCCCGGCTTTCGGCGACAAGCGCCGGTTTCGGCGCATCGTCCAGATGCCGCGCCAGTGCGCCCAAGGTGGGGAAGCGGAAGATGTCGGTGATCGACAGTTTCGTCAGCCCCAACTGGTCACGAATCTCACGATGGGCCTGCACCGCCAACAGGCTATGCCCGCCCAGCGCAAAGAAATTGTCGCGCGCACCGATCTTTGGCACCCCCAGCACCCGCTGCCAGATCGCGGCCAGTTGCGCCTCGATCCCGGTTTCGGGGGCCACGAATGCCTCGGTCACCGGGGCGGCGGTGGGGGCAGGCAGCGCCTTGCGGTCCACCTTGCGGTTGGGAGTCAGCGGCATCACGTCCAGCCGCACGAAATGCGCGGGCACCATGTGTTCCGGCAACACCGCCGCCAGTGCGGGCCGCAACGCCGCCTCGCCCGCCTGCCCCACCAGATAGGCCACCAGCCGCAAATCGCCCGGCTGATCCTCACGCGCCATGACCACGGCCTGCGAAACACCCGGCTGCGCTTCAAGCACCGCTTCGATCTCACCCAGTTCGATCCGGTAGCCGCGCAGTTTCACCTGATGATCGGCACGGCCAAGGAAATCGAGCTTGCCATCGCCCCGCCAGCGCACAAGGTCGCCGGTCCGATACATCCGCGCGCCCCAGAGGCAGGCGCGGTCCGCCGTCACGAACGGATCAGCCTTGAAACGTTCCGCCGTCAGATCGGGCCGCTGCCAGTAACCGCGCGTCACACCGTCGCCGCCGATCCACAACTCCCCCGCCACGCCGGGCGGCACCGGGGCGCCGCCTTCGTCCAGCACATACATCTGCTGATTGATCAGCGGCCGTCCGATGTTTTGCACCGCCTCGGCTTCGCCCACCTCTTCGACCGAAGACCAGATGGTGGTTTCGGTCGGGCCATACATGTTCAGGATGCGCGCCTTCGATGCCCGCCGCAGATCGCCCACCAAGGCACCGGGCAGCGCTTCGCCCCCCAGCATCACGGTTTTCACCCCGGTCAGCGCACCGCGCGCCTCGTCATTCAGGGCGATCATCCGCGCCATGGAGGGCGTGCATTGCAGATGCGTCACGCCATGGCGCAGGATCTGCGCCGCGATCGAGAAATCGTCTTCCTCAACCGCGCCGCCCGCATTGCTGCGCTTGACCACCTCGGCGAGCGGATAAAGCCCCTCCATCACCTTTTCCGGCGCGATGCCATAGTCGATCAGGCAGGCCACCTCGCCCACCCCGATCCGCTTCAACTGTTCAACCCGGGCGATGGCGTCTTCGACGGTGCCAAACAGGCCCGAGTCTTCAAAATAGCGATGGAAGGCGAAATCGAGGATCGCAGCGTTTTCCTCATCCGAGAGGGTGCGCAGGTCAATGTCCATCGGATTGGTGACACCCGCCGGTTTCTTGAAGGCCGGGAAGGCCCAGGCATATTGCTTGACCAGCCCCACCGCGGCGGCAAGGTAGGCTTTCATCGGCCCTTCGGCCACGCGGCGCACCTGCTCGCGGTCGCGGCCCACATAGGTGTGCAGCATCAGCGTCACGGTGAAATCGGCCGGGTCATGGCCCGCCTTGCGCAGTGCTGTGTGATAGAGGGCGATCTTGCCCGCCACCTCGTCAATCGACTGGCCCAGAAGGTGGGTCAGCACATTCGCCCCCATCTCGCCCGCCTCGCGCCAGGTGTCAGGGTTGCCCGCCGTGGTCACCCAGAGCGGAAGTTCCTTGGACACCGGGCGCGGTTGGGTCTTGACCGTGAACAGGCTGCCATCGGCCTTGGGGAAATCGACCCCCTCACCCCGCCAAAGCCGCCGCACCTGATCGGCGGCGGCATACATCGCCGCCTTGTTCTTCGGCGGGGTATTTTCGGGCCGCAGCACGAAATCCTCAGGCTGCCAGCCAGAAGCAATGGCAAGGCCCGCGCGGCCGTTGGTCAGGTTGTCGATCACCGCCCATTCCTCGGCGATCCGCGCCGGATGGTGCAGCGGCACCACGCAAGAGCCTGCGCGCACAGCAATATTCTTCGTCACCGCTGCCACGGCAGCCCCCGTCACCGAGGGGTTCGGATAGGGGCCGCCAAAGGCATGGAAATGCCGCTCGGGCGTCCAGACGGCGCAGAAACCGTGGCTGTCGGCGAATTTCGCGCCCTCCAGCAGCAGCTCGTATTTCTTCGGCCCCGCCCCGTCGTCATTGCCCCAGTAATAGATCGAGAAATCCATCTTCTGCGCGCTTGCGATCCGGCCCGAAGACACCAGCGCCCGGTTTTCATCCGACGAGATCACCACTTTGAAGCCGCGCGCCAGCGTCCAGAACAGCTCCAGCACCGAAATATCGAAAGACAGCGAGGTGACCGCCAGCCAGACCCCGCCATCGGCACCAATCCGGTCGTCCATCCCGGTGAAGAAATTGACCACATTGCGATGCTCGACCATCACCCCCTTGGGCCGCCCGGTGCTGCCGGAAGTATAGATCATATAGGCCAGATCGGCAGGGGTGACCCCACTTTCGGGGTTCGTCGCCGGGGCCAGCGCCATGCGGCCATCGGTATCCAGTTCCAGCACCTGCGCCCCGTGCGGGGGCAGCGGAATGCCCGATTGCGTCACCACCACCGGGCAGGCGGAATCCTCAAGATACAGCGCGATGCGGTCCGCCGGATAGGCCGGGTCCATCGGCACATAGGCCCCCCCCGCCTTGAGGATCGCCAGCGCCCCGACCAGAAGGTCAAGACTGCGCCGCGTGCAAAGCCCGACCAGCGTGCCCGGCCCCACACCCATGCCGCGCAGCACATGGGCGGCGCGGTTGGCACGCGCATTCAGCGCGGCATAGGTCAGGCTGTCGCCCTCACAGACCAGCGCGACGGCATCGGGGGTTTTGGCCGCCTGCGCCTCAAACGCCGTATGCACGCAAAGATCGGGGAAACGCGGGCCAAGGGTGGCGTTCCACTCTTGCAGCACCAGCCGCTCTTCCGCCGCACTCAGCACCGAAACGCTGCCCAGCGCCGCATCGGCGGGCGCGGCCTGCAGGGCCGTCAGCGCATGGGCGATCCGCCCGGCGAGACGGGCGGCCTCCTCTGCACTCAGCCGCGCGGCGTCGAAATGCAACGCACCGGGGGTCAGGGTCACCACCGCGCCGGGCAGCGGCCCGGCATCGCAAAGCGCCAGTTGCGGCGGCACCAGCCCGGCCAGCGCCGCATCCCGCGTCATCAGGTCAAGCGCAAAAGCAGGCGTGGCGCGCGCCGTTGCCAGCGCGGCCTCTGCCGCAGCCAAGCCGGCGCCGACCGGGCCATCCGTATTCAGCGCCACCGGCACCCAGTCTGACAGGTAGCCCGGCAAGCCAGCCCCGCCGGCATAGGCCAGCGTCGGGTTTTCCAGCCCCAGCGCCCGCGTCGCAGCCAGTGCCAGCGCCGCCAGATCGCCCGCAAGGGGCAGCGCCTGCCAACCCGGTTCGCCAGCGGCACCAGCCCCCGGAACCGCCGCCGGGGCCATGGATTTCAACGCCTTGCGCAGCGCCGCCTCACCACCGACAACCGCCGCCAGCGCCGCGGTCAACCGCGCCGCCTCATCTGCCGTCAGCAGCGGCAGCGCGGTTTCGGTCACAGTCGCCGCATCCACCACCCCGCCCTTGATCTGGCAGGTCAGCCGGTTCAACCGCACCGCGCCAGTGCCGCAAGCCACCACCAGCCCCTCAGCCCCGGCGGACAGAACCTGCCCCGGCGCCCCGGCACCCGCTGCCACTTCGGCGGCACCAACGTTCAGCACCCGAGCCCCGGTGTCGATCTTGGCCGTCGCCAAGGGGTTCCAATAGCGGCCATGGTCCAGCGCCCGGACCATCCGCGCCACCTCTTCCGCAGGCCGCGCAAAATCCAGCCGCCCCATCGCCGCAGGCCGGTCGCTGCGCAGATGCAGGCTGCGGCGCGACAGGTCTTGCGGCACGGGCCGCAACCCGCCCTCAAGCTGCGCCAGCAGCGCCGGAAAGCTTTCCATCGCCGCCTCGAAGCAGCGGGTATTCAGCGTCAGCGCGGTTTCATTGGGCGCAATGTCAAAGCTGCGCGCCTCAAACACGTCGCCCTCATCCACCCCGCCCGCGATCAGGTGCCAGGCGATGCCATGCCGCGCCTCACCCGCCAAAAGCGCCCAGACCGGCGCATTCAGCCCGGCATGGGCGGGCAGCGGCCCGTCGTGAAAGTTCACTGCACCCCGCGACGCCAGCCCCAACACCGCCTCGGGGATCACCGACAGATTGGCCACCGACAACAGCCAGTCCACCGAAAGCCCGTCCAGCGCCGCCCAATCGCCGGGGTTCACCACCCGCAGCCCGGCCCCCGCCGCCCATTTGCGCACCTCGGCATGGCGGCTGACCACCGCCGCAATCCGGTGGCCCCGCGCCAAAAGTGCGGCCCCGCATTGGTGAGTCAGGGTTTCATTGCCGATCAGCAGGGCGGAAAACACGGTCATCTCATACTCCTCCCGCCGGGTCGGCGGGGCTTGGCTTCACTTCAGCCGCCTTGCGCGCAAAAAGCGGCCTGATCAGGGCGCGGGCGTGATGTGCGGCCATATCACGCAGATAATGCGGCGGATCGAGCCTGTCCCTGCGCTGGATCAAGGCGCGCAGCCGCCAGATCGCCCCGCCGGACAGCGCCGCCAATGTCGCCGCCACCGCATAGCCCACCCCATGATTCTTCACAAAGTAATGCCAGCGCGAATCCAGCCAGAAGCCCGGAATCCGGCCCCATGTCTTCATCCCGGTCGAGGCAGAGCCGATATGCGCCACTTCTGACGCCCGCACATAATCGGTGGGCCAACACGCCAGCGCGGCCCGGCGGCACAGGTCTGTCTCCTCGAAATAGAGGAAGAACGTCTCGTCAAATAGCCCGATCCGGTCCAGCACCGCTTGCCGCATCATCAGGCTGGCCCCCGCCAGCCAATCGACCCGCGCCGTCCCTTGGGGGATCGGCTGCGCCACGATCCAGCGGTTCAGCGCACGGCTGATCGGGCCGAACCGCGCCTGCGCCTCGAACTCACCCGGGATCGAGGGGAAGCGAAAGGCGGTGTGATGCGGCGCACCATCCGGCCCATGGATATAACTGCCGGCAAAGCCGGTGGCGGGCGTCGCCTCAAGATGCTCCAGCAGCCGGCGGATCGCCATGGCGTCGGGGAAGGCATCGGAGTTCAGCAGGTAGACGTAATCGGGCCGCGAGCCATCCGGCATTCCGGCCCTGATGCCGAAATTATTGCCCGCGCCAAAACCGCCGTTATGCCCCGATTGCAGCACCCGCACCGCCTGCGGCCCCTTGTCCCAGCCGCGCGCAGCCACCTCGCGCGTCAGGGTCTCGAAACTGCCATCGCCGGAATCGTTGTCAACGATCACCAGCGCCCCGTCGATGCCCTGCAACGCGCGCAGCGCGGCCTCGGCCGATTGCAGCGTCATCCCGGCGCTGCGCCAGTTCAGGATCACCGTAAGAAGCCGCGCCATGCTATTCCGCCGCCGCCGACACCGGGCGGAAGGGCACCACGCGGCCCGGCCCCCCCTCGGCCTCGGCCAAGGCGGCGCGCAGGCGGGCGGCAAGGGTGCGCACATTCGGCTCAAGCACCATCGAATCGTGATCGCCGGGCACTTCCACCACATCAAGCGCCGGGGCAAAGCGGGTCAGGTCATTGTCGTTGAACACATATTCCTTGGCCGCAGAAACCCAGCGTCCGCCCGTCACCTGCCATTTGCGGTCCAGCGGCGGGCGGTAAAGCACCGTCGCCCCGCTCCGCACCGGCAGGTCATAACCGGCAATCGCCTGCCGGAAGGCGGCCTCGATCGCGGCATTGTGGAATTGCGCCGGGGCGGCGGCGGGGGCCGAACGGTCCCGCATCTCCCATTCCCAGCGCGCCCGCGCCCATTCGGCCAGATAAACCGGCCCCTTGGCGCGCAGTTCGGCCAGCTTGATCAGCGCCTTGTCGGCACGGCTGATCGCCGGTCGCATGGGCAGCGGCGTATCCAGCAGCACCAAGAGCGACACGGTTTCCCCCGCCGCCTCCAACTGCCGCGCCATTTCCCATGCCGTCAGCCCGCCGCCCGAGAAGCCGCCCAAAAGGTAAGGCCCCTGCGGCCGCACCTGCCGCAACTCGGCGATATAGGCGGCGGCGGCTTCGGGGATGCTGTCATGCGGCGTATCCTCGCCCAACAGCCCCTTGGCCTGCAATCCGTAGAAGGGCCGGTCGGCGCCCAGAAGCTGCGCCAGATGCCGCAGGTTCAACACGTTGCCGAACATCCCCGCCACAAGGAAGAACGGCGATTTCTGCCCGCCCTCGCCCTCATGCATCGGCACCAGATGGGTAAAGCGGCGGCGCGGGGCCGCGGCCTGTGCCGTTGGCGCATCCGCCTCGCCCACCTCATCGGCGATCAGCCGGGCACAGGCGGCAATCGTCGGCGCCTCGAACAGCACCGAAATCGGGAAATCGACGCGGAAGGTCTTCTTGACCATCGCGAACAGCCGCACCGCAATCAGGCTATGGCCGCCAAGGTCAAAGAAACTGTCCTCGACCCCGACACGCCCCACGCCCAGCAGCTCTTGCCAGAAGCCGACCAGCGTCCGCTCGATATCATTGCGCGGTTCGACATAGGCGGTGTCCAGATCGGGGCGCTCAAAGCTCTGGCCCTCGCTGCGGGTGGCCTCTGCCTCGGCGGTCTGGCGGATCAGCGCGGGCAGGTCCAGCGAGGAAACGATGATCTGGCTTTGCTCGGCAGCCACCGCACGGGCAAAGGCGGCAGCGCCCTCTTCGGGGCGGATGCCTTGGGCAAAGGCCGCCATCAGCCGCTCTTCCGCGGGCGAAAGCGGACGGGCAGCGCCGCCGCCGTCAAACTGCATCTCGCGCGCTTCGGGGCGCGGGAAAGCCAGCCCACCTTCAAGCCGCCGGATAGTAAATCCCTCAATCTCCACGCAAACCTCACCCTCAGGCGTGGCAAGGGTCACATCGAAGCGCGCCGTTGCGCGGCTTGCCCGGTTGTCGGCGGCGTTGCGCACATGGCTGACGATATCGGCCGGCAGCGGGCGCAGCACACGGATGCTGTCATAGCCCACCGGCACCCAGAGGTGATCAGGCGCATAGCCCGCGATCAGCTCCATCGCCCAGCCCGTCGCCAGATCCATCAGCGCGGGATGCAAGAGCCAGCCCTGCTCGGGTTCGGCCCGGAAGGGCAAGGGCAGCACCAGCCGCGCCAGCCCCTCGTCCGCCGCGACGCTGCGCGAGCGCAGCACGCGCCAGCGCGGACCGAAGGCAAGGTGATGCTCTTGCGGGCTGACCAACCCTTCGCCGAACTCCGGCGCAGGCAGGCGGGCGGCGATGGCACCCGGATCAATCCGCCGCGGCGCCTCGGCCAAGATGCGCAGCGCGGCTGTCGCGTGCAGAACCCAGCCCAACCGCCCCTGATGCATCAGACCAGAGCGGAGTTCGAACCCATACCCTTCATCGCTGCGGGTCAGGGTGGCGCGGATCGGGCGGGCCTCGCCTTCGGCCACATCCAGCGGGCGGAAGAAGGTCAGGTCATTGATTTCAAACGGTCCCACCTCACCATTGGCGCGCAGCGCCTCGGCGGCAATCTCCAGATAGCCCGTGCCGGGGATCAGTGCCTGCCCCGCCTTGGTGCGGTGGCCGTCCAGCACCCAGCGGTCCATGGCATAGGTCGCGGTGAACATCCGGTTGCCCGCGGCATCGAAACTCGCCTCGTCCAGCATCGGCGCCGCCAGCGGCACCCGCGGCGGAACCGGCCGCTCTCCGGTGCGGTCGGCCAGCGCCTCGGCCGCCATGCCGACCCCGGTCCAGATGCCCCAGTTCAGCGCGACAACCCGCGTCGCCCCCCCGGCGCGCGATTTCGAATAAGCGTTCAGGAATTCATTCGCCGCCACATAATCGACCTGCCCCGCAGGCCCGGTCACGGTCGAGGTCGAGGAGAACAACACCATCAGCGCCACAGAGCCATCCGGGAACAGCCGGTCCAGAACCAAGGTGCCATGCAGTTTCGGCGCGAAAACCTCTTCGACCTGCGCCGGGGTCTTGGTCATCAGCGGGCCATCGTTGACCACGCCCGCCGCATGGATCACCGCATGAACCTTGCCGAACCGCGCCTCGCCCAGAGCGACAGCGCCGCGCATATCCTCAAGATTGCAGACATCGGCGGGCGCGACCAGAACCTGACCGCCAATCGCCTCAAGCCGTTGCAGCGCCAGAATGCGGCGGCTGATCGGATCGGCCGGATCATGCGCCACCAGCCAGCGCGGCCAGAGCGACCGCTCCGGCAACCCGCGCCGGGCGATCAGGGTGATCTGCGCGCCGAAACGGCGGATCAGATCTTCGGCCACCGTCAGGCCGATGCCGCCAAAGCCGCCGGTGATCAGCACATGCGCGCCCTGCGGCAGGGTGAAATCGCCTTCGGGCAGCGGCGCGGGCCGCAACTCCTGCACATAGCGGCGCGCACCACGCAGCGCGGCCAGCGCCGGGCGCGGCTCTTGCAGCAGCTCTTCCAGAACACGGTCGGTCAGTTCCGCCAGATCGGCCTGCCCCCGGCGCGGCAACGCGGGCAGAACAAGGTCCAGCGCCGAAACCGTCACCCCCGGCAATTCGCGGCCAATCACCCGGGCCGGCCCCAGAAGGGTTGCCTTTTCGGGATGGGCCAGCCCTTCGCCCCGCAATTGCGCGGCGCCGGTGGTGAAGACGCCGATATGGATGGGGCGCGGCAGGTTTTCCTCGGCCAATGCCTGTGCGAGGAACATCAGCGCATAGAACCCCTGCTCAAGATTGCGGTGCAAGAAGCTGGAGCCGGGGCGGTGGGTTTCCCCCCGCGTCACCAGCCAGAAATGCGCGATGCGGTTGGGCGCATGGCCATGGCGCACCAGATCGGCAATCAATTGGTCATAGCCTTCGCGGCCCCGCTCGGGCGCCAGAACATAGCCGTCCCCATCGCGGCCAAAGGCATCGCCCGCGCGCACGGTCTGCACACTATGGCCCGCCGCGCGCAACCGTTTGACGGTCGCGGCGCCAAGACCGCAATCGTCAAGGAAGACGAGCCAGCTTTGCGCCGCCGCCTCATCCAGTTCGGCAATGTCGAAAGCCGCAGACTCGGGGCGCCAATGCGGCTTCCAGCCCCAGTTGGCCATATCTTCAATCCGGGTGACCGGCGCCGCCTCTTCGGCAGCCGCCTGACCGGGGGCGATGAAATAGGGTTTGCGCTGAAAGGCATAGGTCGGCAGCGGCACGCGGTTGCGCCGCGCCCCGGCCCAGATCGGCTCCCAGTCCACCGCCACGCCACACGCCCAAAGCCGCGCAATGGTGCCGATATGCCAGGCATCATCGGCCATCGCCTGTTCGGGGTGACGCAGCGCCTGCACCACCTGCGCCGCAGGCACCCCATTGGCCTGCGCCAGCGAGGACAGCGCCCGCCCCGGCCCCATCTCCATGAACACGCGCGGTTCATCCATCAGCGCCGCCATGCCACGCTGGAAATCCACCGTGTTGCGCAGGTGCTGCACCCAGTATTCCGGGTCCATCGCCTCTGCCGCCGTCAGGCCCCCCCCGCTGCGGTTGGAAATGATCGGCAGATGCGGCGCGTTCAGCCGGATGCGGCGCAGATAATCGCCAAAGCGGCCAAGGATCGGTTCCAGCATCCGGCTGTGCGCCGCGATGTCGATCGCAATGCGTTGGGTTTCAACCCCATCGGCCAGAAGCGTTTCCGCCAGCGTTTTCAACGCGGCGTCCGGGCCGGAGACCACGCACAACCCCGGCGCGTTGACCGAAGCCATGTCCAGATCGCCCGTCAGGCGCGGCCGCAGGTCGGCCTCGGCCATGGGCACCGACAGCATTCCGCCCGGTGCAATCGTGTCAAAGAGCTGCCCGCGCAACAGGACCAGCCCGATGCAATCCTCAAAGCTCATCACTCCGGCAAGGGCCGCGGCGGTGTTTTCGCCCATCGAATGGCCGATCAGCGCCGAAGGCACCACCCCCCAGCTTTCATAAAGCTTGGCCAGCGCATATTCCGTGATCATGATCAGCGGCAGTTGCACCGAAGGCCGTTTCAGCGCGGCATTCGCCGCCGCCTCGTCGCCAGCTTTTGGCAGCCAAAGCGCGCGGATGTCATAATCCAGCTTCGGTTGCAGCACCGACAGGCCCTTGTCCATCCAGTCGGCAAAGACCGGCTCGGTCTCATACAGATCGCGCGCCATGCCCGCATATTGCGCGCCGCCGCCGGGGAACATGAAGACCACCTCGGGCGCGTCCAGCCGGTCATGGTTGAACACCCGGCGCGCGTCGCCGCCCTCCAAGAGCCGCGCCGCCTCTTCATGGCTTTCGGCCACGATGACCCGACGCTTCTCGAACGCCCGGCGCCCCTCTTTCAGCGTATAGGCCACATCGGCCAGCTTCTGTTCGGGATGCGCCCGCAGATGGGCGGCCAGCCGCGCCGCCTGCCCGTCCAGCGCCGCCTTCGAGCGGGCCGAGATCACCAGCGGCTGGAAGGGCCAGATGCTGTCTTCGGAAGCCGCGCGCACCGGCGCCTCTTCCAGCACCACATGCGCATTGGTGCCGCCGACGCCCAGCGAATTGACCCCCGCGCGCAGCACCGGCGCCTGCCAGTCGGTCAGCCGGTCATTCACCCGGAAGGGGCTGGTTTCAAAATCAATCGCCGGATTCGGCGCCTCATACCCCAGACTGGGCGGCAATTGCCGATGGTGCAGCGACAGCGCCACCTTGATCAGGCTGGCCACCCCCGCCGCAGTATCCAGATGGCCGATGTTGGTCTTGACCGAACCGATCCGGCAGGTGCCCACCGCATCGGTGCCTTCACGGAACGCCTGCGTCAGCGCCGCCACCTCGATCGGATCGCCCAGATAGGTGCCGGTGCCATGGCATTCGACATAGCTGACGCTGGCGGCATCCACCGCCGCCACGGCCTGCGCCTCGGCAATGCAGCGGGCCTGCCCGTCAACCGAAGGCGCGAGATAGCCCGCTTTGGCCGCCCCATCGTTGTTGATGGCCGAACCTTTGATGATCGCCCAGATATGGTCGCCGTCGCGGATCGCATCCTTGGCGCGCCGCAGCACGACACAGCCCGCGCCCGAGCCGAAGACCGTGCCTTCGGCGCGGTGGTCAAAGGCGTGGCAATGACCGTCGGGCGACAGGATTTCGCCCTCGGTGAACAGATACCCCCGCGCATGGGGCAATTCGATCGTCACCCCGCCCGCCAGCGCCATGTCGCATTCGCCGTTCAACAGCGCCTGCGCCGCGAAATGCACCGCGACAAGCGAGGTGGAGCAAGCCGTCTGAACGTTGATCGACGGGCCCTTGAGGTCAAAGATATGGCTGACCCGGGTGGACAGGAAATCCTTGTCATTGCCGGTATGGCGCAGCAGGAACATCCCCGTCTGATCCACCAGATCGCGGTTGGAGCAGAGGTTGAAGTAGAAATAGCTGCCCATGCCGCAGCCGGCATAGACACCAATCGCCCCCGGAAAACCTTCCGGCGGGTGGCCGGCATTCTCCAGCGCCTCCCACGCCACCTCAAGGAACTGGCGATGCTGGGGGTCAAGGATGGCCGCCTCTTTCGGGGAAAAGCCGAAGAACTCGGCATCGAAGGTCTCGAACCCGTCCAGAACGGCAGCGGCGGGCACATAATTGGGCTTGCGCAGCCGCGCCGGGCTTTCCCCCGCCGCCAGCAACTCTGCCTCGGTCAGGTGGCGGATCGATTCCACCCCCGCCGAAAGGTTCTGCCAATAGCTCCCGATGTCCGGCGCACCGGGCAGATGCGCCGCCATGCCCACCACCGCAATATCGGTGTCGCCAATGGTCGAGAACTCAACAGAACCAGTCATGCCACATATCCCCTAGGCCCCGACTCTGACAGAGGGGACGCAATCCCCTTCAATTTAACGCATTTTCACCGGCAAACCTACCCGCCGCCCGGCGACGGGTGGATAGTGCGACTTCAAGGGACAATGCCTGATGAATGCCACAATTTCGCCGCCTTTCCCCGGGGATTGCGGCAGCCCGGTTCGCACAGGCTGCCGTTCTGCCGGGAAAACCTGCGCGACTTGGCGGTTTGGCGCAACAATCGGCAGGGCTCAGATCACTGTCTTGCTGATCCGCCCGCCATGCAGCCCCGCCCGCCACTGTTCAACCCCGCGGGCCTTGCGCAAAGCGCGCAGCCGCTCGGCCTCGCCCAAAAGCGCACCGACCAGCAGCCAGGTCAGCGGCACCTGCGTTGCATTGGGCAGGAAATCCAGCATCGAAGCCGCAAGGATCAGCGCCATCCCCGCCGTCAGCGGTGACAGGTCGGCCTTGCGCCCGATCAGCGCCTCGCGCCCCAAGAGCCAGAGCGGCAACGCCGTCAGCCCGAAATCGGCCAGATAACCGATCCAGCCGTAAATCCCCAACAGGATGATCCATGCCCCGTCGGCGATGTTCAGCGTTTCACCCGTGACCGGATCATGGGTGAAGTTGCGGTTGAACCCGCCCCAGCCGAACACAGGCCGCTGTTCGGCCCGGGCCAGCAGGATCTCTTCATTGTCGATACGGAAGAACAGCGACTGCCCCCGCTCGGGCGAGATCGAGGTGGCGACATCGACGATCTGGTCCAGCGGCACCACATGCAGCCCGCGCAACAGCGGATAGACCACCACGATCCCCGCCACCAAAGCCGCCACAATGATCTGCACCCGCGCCCCCGCGACCAGCAGCAAGGGCACGAAGAACAGCGCATAGGCAAGCACCCCGGCGCTTTTGCACACCAAAAGCATAAGCCCCAGAAAGCCGACGATGATCAGCGCCTTGGGCCGCGCCTCGGCACGGGCCGCACGGAACAGGATCACCGATGACATCAGGCACATCAGGGTGAAGAAGGCCACCCACAGCCCATGCGGCAGGAAAACCACCGGGCGATAGCCGCCATAGCGGATGGTCTGGAAGAAGTCGTGCTGGAAGAACCCGTAAATCCAGATGTTCAACTGAGGTGAGACCTGCACCTCCACCAGCATCGGCACCGCATAGGCCAGTCCACCCAGCACCAGCGCCCGCGCCAGCGCCTGCATCCCTTCGGGGCTGCCCAGAAACTGGCGGCCAAGGAACATCGGCATCAGCCAGATCATCTGGTTCGCCACCGCCGAGAAGCTGTCATACAGCTTCATCCCGTCGATCTGCCCCTCTTCGAACAGGATCGGGTCGGTATTGGTCAGCACCGTGCCGAACGGGCCCAGAACATAAGCCGCCATCAAAAGCCGCCCCAGCCAGTTCTGCGGCAGAAACTCCAGCCGCCGATGCACCACCAGCACCACGCAGACCGCCGACATCAGGCTGGGGATCGAATATTTGTCCATGTCGGGAACCGCCGGCAGGTCAAATCGCGCCACGGGCGGCAGCACGAGATACCCCGCAAGGATGGCCCAGATCAGCGCCTGCCCCGGCGGCAGCTTGCGGTAAAGCTGCCATGTGACAACCGGCCAGATCGCAAGCATCAGATAGGCAAGGGCATTTGGCACGGGCGGAATTTCCTCGCGGCAGGTCAGGCCGTTCTAGCACGGCCCCGTCAGCCGGTCACCCGGTCACAGGACATCTCACAGGACACGGGCCATCAGCGGCAGCCGCCGCAGCAGGGCCGTCGCGGCCCAGGACATCGCAAAGCACAGCACTGCGGCAAGGAACAGGTTCACCCCGGCGCCCATGAACTTGTAGACCACCAGCATGAAGAACGGATGCAGCAGATAGATGCCAAAGGCGACCTGCCCCACATGCGGCAGGATGCGCCCGCGAATCGGCAGGCGCCAGAACAGCTCGAACGCCACAAGCGACCCCATCAGCGTCCAGGCCCAGGGCATATTGCCCGAATACCAGACTGCAAAGCCCGTCATCGCCGCCACGGCCAGCGCCGGCATCCATGCCTTGCCCATCGGATGGGCGATGCCCAGAAGCAGCCCCAGCGCATAAAGCGGCAGCGCGAACACCCATTGCGGCAACGGCAGCGGCAACCAGCCCTGCACATGCAGCACCAAAAGCGGCACCGACAGGACCGCCACCCCGACACAGGCCAGCGCCATGGCCTCCGGCCCCCGGATCAGCCGCACCGCAGGCGCGACCAGCACCATCGCCAGCGCCACGAAGGGCAGGAACCACAGATGGATGGTGGACCCGTAAAGCAGTGTCCATGGATCACTCAACGGCACGAAACGGTCGGGATTGTGCGAAAACACCAGATCGACCAGCCGGTAGAAGGCCGACCAGACCAGCCAGGGCAGGATCAGCCGCCGCGCCCGTGGCACAAAGGCATAGCTGCCGCCCGCGCGCTGCGCCGATTGCACCGCCAGAAAGGCCGTAAGGATCAGGAACAGCCCCAGCGCCAGATGCCCCACCCAATCATTGATCGAGGCATAGGCATGGGCGACCACCACCCCGAACGCCGCGACAAAGCGGGCAAGGTCGATCGACGAACGATGGGCGACGGCGGCTTTCATCCGCCTACCGCTACGGCAGCAAGGCCGCTGTGACAACTGCGGCCTTGCTGCGGGCGCGAAACAATCTGTCGCCGCAGTTGCGCAACAGCCGCTTGGGCCGGGCGGGGGTTCCGTGCTAACCCCAGAGCATTCACCCCGGAGAGCGCCCATGCAGTTCCGCTTTGGCGAGACCACAATTGCCGTGACCCATGCCAGCCGCGCCGCGCTGCAATCGGCGGTGCGCGCCCGTCTTGCCGCCGGTCAGGGCTTTGCTCTGGCCACGATCAACCTTGACCATCTGGTGAAACTGTCGCGCAGCGCCGCTTTCCGCCGCGCCTATGCGGCGCAGGATATGGTGGTGGCAGACGGCAATCCCATCGTCTGGCTGTCGCGGCTGGCGGGCAAGCCGGTTGATCTGCTGCCGGGGTCTGACCTCGTGTTGCCCTTGGTGCGCGATTGCGCGGCGGCAGGGCGCGGGCTGGCACTGGTGGGGGCGACCGATGCCGCCCTTGCCGCCGCCGGGGCGCGGCTGATGGCCGAGGTGCCCGGGCTGAACATCGTGCTGCGACATGCGCCGCCGATGGGCTTTGATCCCGAAGGCCCCGCCGCGGCAGCACTTCTGGCCGAGGTGGCGGCCAGTCAGGCCGGGCTTTGCCTGATCGCCCTTGGCGCACCCAAGCAAGAGAGTTTTGCCGCAAGGGGCCGCGCCCTGGCCCCCGCGGTCGGCTTTGCCTCGATTGGCGCCGGGCTCGACTTTCTGGCGGGAACGCAGGTGCGGGCGCCGGAATGGGTGCGACGCCTTGCGCTGGAATGGCTCTGGCGGGCGCTGTCCAGCCCGCGCCGCCTGATCCCGCGCTATGCCGCCTGCGCCGCCATCCTGCCGGGGCAGGTGCTGGCGGCGCTGCGGCAACGCTGACTATTTGTATTCAATCAGCCCGCGCCGCCGCCCGCGCAGCCGGTCGGCCCAGTAACCCAGCGCGCCCTGTGCCTCGGCAAATTTGCCCAGCACGCTGTAAACGGCCCAAGTCCCGCCGCCGCGCCGCGCCAGCCGCACAACCTGCGCCGGATAGACCAATGCCAAAAGCCAGCCCGCCGGGTGGATCAGCCCTGCCAGCAATATCAGAACCGGCAGCCCTGCCCCCCAGAACAGCGCGCGCCGCGTCTCGGCCACCCAATGCCGTTCAGGTCTGGCGCCATGCAGCGCGGCCCCCTCGGCAAAGGCATGGCCCGCGCGCCGCGTGCGCCGCCACCATTGGCCGAACCGCGTCAGCGCCGCGTCATGCAGCACCATCTCTGCTGCAATCCGCCAGACCTCGCCCCCCGCCTGCCGCAGCCGCAGGCACAGTTCCGGCTCCTCTCCCGCAATCAGATCGTCACGGTAACCGCCCACGGCCCGCACCGCCGCATAGCGCATCAGCGCATCACCGCCACAGGCCCGCGCCGGGCCGACCGGCGTATCCCATTCCCGGTCCGCCAGAGCGTTCCAGACCGAAGCCTGCGGAAACCGCTCCCGCCGCCGGCCGCAAACCACCACCGCCCGGGGATGTTCAGCAAAGGCCGCCAGCGCCGCAGCGGGCCAGCCCGGCACCATCTCGCAATCGCCGTCCAGAAGCTGCACGAATTCCGGCGGGTCCGCGGCCAGCGCGGCCAGCCCGGCATTGCGCGCCCGCGCCGCGGTGAAGGGCCGGGTCATGTCCAGCGCCACCACCTCGGCCCCCAGCGCGCGTGCCTGCGCCACCGACCCGTCGGTCGAGCCGCTGTCCACATAGACCACCCGGCGCATCTGCCCCCGCAGCGCGCGCAGGCAGGCCACCAGCCGCTCCCCCTCGTTGCGGCCGATCACCACGGCGTCGATCTGATCCGGTATCTCCGTCATAGGACCATTCTAGGCGGCCCGCACTGGCTTGACCACCGGATTGGCCAGCGGCGCAAAGCCCCTCTGCCGCTTTGCTTTTTCGTGCTGCATCTGCTAAATCTGACTGTGCTGGGCGGGGGCCCGGACGAATCCTGCTGCGCGAAATCCATCGGATCGGCGTTGTGGCAGGCACCAGATCGGGCGAACCGCCTGCCGGAAGGCAGGCCCTTTTGAACCGAGTGCGGCCGTCAGACGCCGCGCTGCAGAGGAGCCCGGCTTTCGAATGTCCATACACAGGATGTTGATGTCGTTGCCTGAGCGGCGCGAAGATATAGGGGTTTCGGCCATGTCCGGCGACAAGTTCGCCCCGCGCCCGCAGGGGCGTGCCTCTGGGATATCGCTGTTCCGGCCCGGCCAACCGGCGCCGGAAACCGCCGTCACCTATGACCTTGCCACCGGGCGCGAGATTTTCTCGGCGGCGCTGCCCGCGCCGATCCTGAACCCCGGCCGGGTCTGGGAATCGCTGGGTCCGGTGCAGCTTTCGGGCGAACATCTGGCTGGAAACGGTTTGTTTCCAGCCTCTTCCAGCGAACCCGCCGCCGCGGCCTTTGATCAGTTGCGCAGCCGCCTGCTGCATGGTCTGGCGCAAAAGGGCTGGCGCCGGATTGCTATTACCTCGCCCACCCATGGCTGCGGCAAAAGCCTTGTGGCCACCAACCTTGCGCTGGCACTGGCCCGCCGCCCGGCCAGCCGCACCGTGCTGATCGACCTTGACCTGCGCCGCCCGCGCCTTGCCGATCTGCTGGGCATCGCCGATGCGCCGCCGCTGGAAGATTTCCTGATCGGCGAGCAGCCGCTGGAGGGGGTGTTCCGCCGCTTTGGCCGCACCCTCGCGCTGGGTCTGAACGGCACGCCGGTCGAAATGGCGTCCGAGCTTCTGCACAGCCCCGACACCATGCAGGCCCTTGCCGCCATGACCGAACAGCTCGACCCCGAGGTGGTGCTGTGCGATCTGCCGCCCGCGCTGGTGGGCGATGATGTGCTGGCCATGGCCCCGGCGCTGGATGCGGTGCTTCTGGTGACCGACGGCACCCGCTCCACCCCCGATGAAATCCGCGCCTGCGAACGGATGTTCGACAGCCGCCTGCCCCTTCTCGGCGTGGTGCTGAACCGCGCGCAGGAAAAGGCGGCGCGGCGCTTTGGCTATGGGCGGAGCTAGGGCATGGGGCAGATCCAGTCCTTCGAGGAACTCTTCGCCTTCCTGCTGCGCCGGGCGCGGCTGATTCTGGCCGTGGCGCTGATCGGCACGCTGGCCGCGGCGATCTATGCCAAGTCCCGCCCTGACAGTTATGAGGCGGCGGCGGTGATTCAGGTGGAAACCTCCACCGTTTCCGGCAGCAACGGTCAACCCGCCACAAGCAGCGCCGCGCAGATCCTGCAAAGCATTGAACAGCGCCTGACCACGCGCGAAAATCTGACCGCGATGATCGAGCGGCATGGTCTTTATGCCGATCTGCCCGGTCTCTCGCTGGAAAAGAAGCTGGTGCTGCTGCGGTCTTCCGTCACCTTTCAGGGGGTGGACAGTGCTGCGGGACAGAACTTCGGGCAGGCGCGCAACCTGTCGGCCATCATCATCTCGGCCCGCATGGGCGATGCAGAGTTGGCGGCGCGCGTTGCCAATGACTTCGCCCAAGGGGTGCTGGACCGTTCCGCTTCGGGCAGCCGCGAGCGGGCCGCGCAGAACGTTGCCTTCTTTGCCGAGGATGTGACCCGGATCGGCAACCAGATCGCCACGCTCGAAGCCGAAATCGCCAGCTACAAGAACGCCCATGCCGCGGCCCTTCCCACCCAGTCGCAGACCCTGCGGGACGAGCTTTCGGGGTTGGACGGCGATCTGCGCCGTCTCTCGCAGGACCGTATCGCTGCCGAGGGCGAGGCGGCCACCCTGCGCGCCAAGGAAACCCTGCGCGAAACCGACCGGCGGCAGTTGGACGAGATCACCCGGCGGCTTGATGTGATCGACACCCAGATTGCCACCGCGCAGACCCGCCGCGACGAATTGCAGGCCGCCCTTGCCGGCACGCCCGAGGTGGAGCGGGTGATGGCCGGCTATGACCTCATGCTGTCGCAATTGCAGGACCAGTATGAGATTGCCAACCGCCGCAAGGCCGAGGCCGATACCGACCTGCGCCTTGCCGAACGTCAGCAGGCCGAACGGCTGACCCTTCTGGACCGCGCCATCACCCCGGAATACCCGATGGGCGGCGGCGGCAAGAAGATCGCCATTGCTGGCGCCCTTGCCAGCCTGATGGCCGGGCTTGGCCTCGCTTTCCTTCTGGACCTCATGCATCCGGTGGTGCGCACCGCCGCGCAGATGGAGCGTCAGCTTGACCTGCGCCCGGTGGTCTCGATCCCGGAAATCAGAACGCAGAAACGGCGCGGCTTGCTTGATCTGGGTGCGGATCGGGGCAAACCGCTGTTGGGGCTGACGCGCAACGCCATGATCGTCGTGGCAACCGCCGTGATGGCGCTGGTCGCAGGTGTCATGGCCTGGACCGCCAAGACCCGCTGACCGCACCAACGGCGCAAAGACAAAGGGCGGCCCCTTCACGGGCCGCCCTTTGCTTTTCACAAGGTTTGTTCAGTAGCCGGTGCCCTTGAGCATCACGCCAACGGTGCGGAACAGAATCTTGATGTCGCTCCACAGCGACAGATCCACCTCATAGGTCGTGTCATATTCGGCCCGCGCCTCGAACGTGGTGCGGTTGCGGCCCGCCGTCTGCCACAGGCCGGTGCAACCCGGGCGCAGCGCGTAATAGGCCAGCCCCGGATAAAGCGCCTGCTGGCTGATCATCATGGGACGCGGACCGACAAGGCTCATATCGCCCTTCAGCACGTTCCAGAGCTGCGGCAATTCGTCGAGCGAGCTTTGCCGGATGATCTTGCCGACCCGGGTGATCCGCGGGTCATGCTTGAGCTTCTGGGTCTGGTCCCATTCCAGCCGCGCTTCGGGATGGGCAAGCAGATACTCGTCCATCCGCGCATCGGCATCGGCCACCATGCTGCGCAGCTTCCACATGCGGAAGCGGCGGCCATCCTTGCCGACCCGCATCTGCGAGTAGAAGGGGCGCCCGCCATCGCGGGCCACCATCACCGCCAGCACGGCCACCACCGGCACCACAACGGGCGCCGCCAGCAAGATCGCGGTCACATCCATGGCGCGCTTGACCATGTTGCGATACAGCCCCCTGCGACGCGGCAGAACGGTATCAAGCCCTGCTTCAGCCGCGACAGGAAGGGTCTCGGCGCGATGGGCGCCGAACTCGGGAAAGGTCATCGTCATTGTCGGTCACCCGTAGACAATGGCGCAGAGGTCAGGCCGCGTGTTGCCTGCCCGCTGACGCGGGCACGCAAGAGATAGCCGGTCAAACCGGGTGGACAATTTGAATTCGCAGCACATTTTCCGCACTCTTGAAGTACGCCCCCAAGACACATTTTAGCCGAAATTTAGCCAACTGCGCGACAACAACCGAAAGGGCGAAGGGCTGTTTACGCTGGGTTAACCAACAAAATGTGCCACGCACTCGCCAGACTCTTGCCGCAATTGCGGCGCCATCAACCACGGGTTGCAGGGCATCTCTCAAGGCAAGAAAACGCGCGCAAAGTGATTCGCCACAGCCAACCTCAGGATCGGCAGGCGGCCGCGCCATCGGGTTGCAGCGCTTGCCGTTTTGGCCGTTTCCACAGCAGGATCAATGGCCGCGCCCGGCCCTCTGCCGCATCCGCAACGCCACCAGACCGCCGACGGCCACGGTCCCGCCCGAAGTCCAGGCCATCAGCAGCAAGACAGGCCCCGCCTCGGCGGCAATGGCGGTGAAGCCCAGCGCGGCAAGGCCACCCAGAACAGCACTCAACACCACGCTCGCCGCCATGCGGACCCCCTGCCAACCCGGATCAGCCCATCTTTGCACGATTTGGAAACAATTCCAGCCCGAATCACGTATTATTGCCGCAGGATCACCCCGTCACCAGGGCCGCGTTCCGCCACAGGACCAAAGCGGCCAAGACCGCCGCCAGCACAAAGAAGCCCGCGTCATGCGCCGCATCCCAGGCCCGATGCCGCCGCGCCAGCCAGATGATCGGCAGATGCATGATGCAAAGCGCCGCCCCCTGCGCCGCCAGCGCCCCGTAAAGCCCGCCAAAGTGCATTCCCGCCAGAAAGGCCGCCGTCTGCAACACCGCCTTCAGCGCGATCACCAGAAAGTAGTTGCGCGAATCCCCTGCCGCCAAGGCGGACTGGTCATAGGTCATGCCGATCACCCCGGGCATCTGCACGCAAGCCATCACCACCACCACCGCCGCCGCCCCGCCATAGCGCGCATCGTAAAGCAGCCCGACCAGCGGCGCCCCGGCAAGCCCCAGCACGCCCAGCAGCCCCAGCGTGCCCCCCGTCACCAGCAGCCGCAGCCGCCGCATCCGCGCCGCGTTCTGCACGCTCGCCGCCGGGGGATGGTCGCGGTAAAGCGGGATCAGGATACGCCCCGTCACCGCCCCGGCCAGCAGCACCGGAAACGAGGCGAGGAACCAGCCGATGTTGTATATTCCCAGTTCCTGCAGGCTCAGATAGGCGCCGAAAATCGCCTTGTCGCCCTGCGACAGCAGAAAGCCGCAGGCGGTGGACAGGAAAATCCACTTGCCGAACCGGATCAGGTCACGCCCCGCCGCCGGCTCCCAGTGAAAGCGGTTGGCCGGCCCCGGCAGAAAGCGCCAGGTCAGCACCAGTTTGGCCAGCGCGCCCAGAATGGCGCCGATCACCAGCGCCCAGACCGAACGCAGCGCAAAGGCCAGCACCACCATGGCCGCAATGGCAATGACCTGCGCAATCAGGTCCAAGAGCGTCAGCCGCCCCAGCAGAAGATGCCGGTTCGCCGTGTCGATCCGCGTCGGGTTGAAGCCCGAAATCAGCAGCGTCAACCCGGCGGTGGGCAGCAATTGCATCAGATCGGGCGCCTCATAAAACCGCGCCATCGGCCAGGCCAGCGCACAGGTCGCCGCCCAAAGCACCGCGCCGCGTGCGACGTTCAGCGTGAAGGCGGTATCGAGGAAATCCCGCTCATCCCCGCGGGGGCTGGCCGAAATCGCCGGGCCGACGCCCATGTCGGAAAACATCGCCAGCCCGACCAGCGCCACCGAAACCAGCGCCATAACCCCAAACGCTTCGGGGTAGAGGAGCCGCGTCAGGATCAGGTTCGACCCCAGCCGCAGCGCCTGCGTCACCGCATAGCTGCCCGCGGTCAGCATCGAACCGCGCAAAGCGCGGGCGAACAGCCCCTGACCGGAAAGACGTTGGATGAACCCCATCATGGCGCGACCCTAGTGCGGCTTGCCGCAACTGCGAAGGGGGGAAATTCGGCACCCGGTCGCCCTGACCTGCCCGGCGGATGCCTCCGGCGGGGATATTTGGGCCAAGATGAAAGGGTTTGCCTTAACTTTGCCAAAGGGCTTGGGTAGGGCGGGGGCGGTTCTTCGGGGGTCTTCGTGAAGCTTGCCTATCTGGTCAATACCTATCCGCGTGCCTCGCACAGCTTCATCCGGCGCGAGATTGCCGCGCTGGAGCGGCGGGGGCATCAGGTGTTGCGGCTGGCCATGCGGTCGGACCGCGGGGCGCTGAAAGACCCGGCGGATCTTGCCGAGGACAGGCGCACGGCGCATCTGCTGGAAATGGGGGCTTCGCGGCTGTTGTTGTGCGCGCTTGGCTGGATGGCGCGGCATCCGGGCGGGGCGTTTCGCGCGCTTCGGCTGGCGCTGGCCTGCGGCGGGCGGGCCGAAGGGGGCGCGCGGCTGCGGCATCTGATCTATTGGATCGAGGCGGCCGCGGTGGCGCGGCGCTGTGCTGCGGAAGGTGTCGCGCATCTGCACGCCCATTTCGGCACCAATCCGGCAACGGTCGCCATGCTGGCGGCGGAAATGGGCGGGCCGCGCTGGAGCTTCACCGTTCACGGGCCGGAAGAGTTCGACGCACCCATGGGTCAATCTCTGGGCGAAAAGATCGCGCGGGCGGGCTTTGTCGTGGCGATATCCTCCTATGGGCGCAGCCAGCTTTGCCGCTGGGTCGGGACGGAGCATTGGGACAAGATTGCCGTGGTCCATTGCGGGATCGAACCGGCACGGTTTGCCCCCGTGCCGCTGCCGTCGGAGGCCCGGCTGGTGGCCATCGGGCGTTTTGCGCCGCAAAAGGGTTTTGCACTGCTGATCGCGGCGCTGGCGCAGGTGCCGGAAGTCCGGCTGACCTTGGTCGGCGATGGCGAGTTGCGCGGGGAGATCGCGGCGGCGGTGGCGGCGCATGGGCTGGAGGACCGGGTGGATTTCGCGGGCTGGCAGGATGAGGCCGGGGTGAGCCGGGCGCTGGCCGAGGCGACGGCGCTGGTGCTGCCCTCCTTCGCCGAGGGCCTGCCGGTGGTGATCATGGAAGCGATGGCCATGGGCCGCCCGGTGATCGCCACCGCCATTGCCGGGGTGCCGGAACTGGTCACGCCCGAAACCGGCTGGCTGGTGCCCGCAGGCGATGCCGGGGCATTGGCCGGGGCGATTTCGGCCTTGGCCGCCACCCCGCCTGCCCGGTTGGCCGAAATGGGCGCCGCCGCCCGCGCCCGGGTGCTGCAACGCCATGACATCGACCGCGAGGCTGCGCGCCTTGCCGCCCTGTTCGGAGAGACCTGATGGACATTGTGCTGTGCTGTGCCAGCCATTCGGATGACATCCTGAACGGCAATCTGGCGCGTTCGCCCTGCGTCACCTCGGGTGCGCTGCCGCTGCATGTCGAGCGCGGGGCGCCCTCGGCTTCGGTCGCCTATAACCGGGCGCTGGCGGCGACGCAGGCCGAGATCGTGGTTTTCGTCCACCATGACGTTTATCTGCCCTTGGGCTGGGACCGGCTGCTCCGGGCGCGGCTGGCGGAATTGCCCGGCGACTGGGCGCTTTACGGCAGCTATGGCATCGGGCTGGACGAGGCGCTGATCGGGCCGGTCTGGTCGTCCTCCATCGGGATTCTGGCAGGCCGGGTGCCGGTGGCGCCGGTCGAGGTGCAAAGCTTTGACGAGCTTTTGTTCGTGATGCGCCGCAGCGCCGGGATCAGGTTTGATGAGGGGCTGCCGGGCTGGCACCTTTACGGCACCGATATCGTGACGATTGCCCGGGCCGCAGGCTTTCGCGCCTATGCCGGGGCGCTGCCGGTGATCCATAACGACCGCTATCACGAGGAATTGGGCAGCGATTTCACCGAATGCTACCGCTATTTGCAGCGCAAATGGCATGACCGCCTGCCGCTGCGAACGGCGGTGACCAAGATCAGCCGGTCGGGATTCTATCTGTGGAAAGAGGGCTGGAAGACCCGCCGCTCGACCCCGCTGCGCGAGAGGCTTTCGGTCGGGACCGGACATGAGCCGGAGTTTCTGGCCCGGCGCTGCGGCTGGGCCGATCTGGGGCCTTCGGCCTGACAGGGCAGAACCGGGGGTTTCACACCCCGGACCCCCGTGGAGTATTTCCAAAGGTGCAAATGCCAGGTCAGAGCGCGCGCAGCGCCCCTGCGACCGCTTCGGCCAGCGCGGCATGGGCCTCGGGTTCGAAATGCACGCCGTCCTGCGGGCTGACCTCGATCACCTGCCCGGCATCGAGAAACCCGCAGCCCCGGGCGCGGGCAAGGGCGGCATAAAGCGGCGGCAGCGCCAGCGAGCGGGCGCGGGCACCATAGAACTGATCGGCAATCGGCCCCTGCTCCAGCACCGGCGGCGGGCAGATCAGCAGAATGCGGAAACCGCCGTGGCGGGTCTGCATCTCGGGCGATTGCGCGATGTCCAAGAGGCTCGCCAGCCCGCCGGTCACCAGCTCGGGCGAGGCGCCGAAGCGGGCCTTCACATCATTGGTGCCCAGCATGATTGTCAGAACGTCGATCGGCCCGTGACTTTGCAGCGCGATCTTCAGCCCGTCCTGCCCGTTCATATGGGCGCCCATCACCGGATCGGCGAATTGCGCGGTGCGGCCCGGCAGCCCCTCTTCCACCAGCGTCCAGCCCAGCGCGCGGGCGGCCAGCACCGGCCAGCGGGTGGCAGCGTCAAAGCGGTTATACTGGCCAAGATCGACAATCGGCGGCGTGCCATGGGTGTTGCTGTCGCCATAGGTCATCAGAACGGTCATATCGCCCCCTTTGCCGCATCGGGGCCGCTGCCCCCTTCAAACTTCGTTCTATCGGTTGCATATATGCGCACAACCGCTTTCCTGATGAGGATGCCATGTTCGGGATCACCGACAAACCCGCCGCCGCCGCCGCCCCGTCCGACCTGATCAAGGACGCCACCGAAGCCAGCTTCATGGCCGATGTGATCGAGCCTTCGGCGCAGGTGCCGGTGATCGTCGATTTCTGGGCGCCGTGGTGCGGCCCGTGCAAGACGCTGGGTCCGGCGCTCGAGGCGGCGGTGACCGCCGCCAAGGGCCGGGTCAGGATGGTCAAGATCAATGTCGATCAGAACCAGATGCTGGCCAGCCAGTTGCGCATCCAGTCGATCCCGACGGTCTATGCCTTCTGGCAGGGGCAGCCGGTTGACGGCTTTCAGGGCGCCCTGCCGCCGTCCGAGGTGAAGCGTTTTGTCGATACCATCGCCGCCATGGGGCCGGAACCCGATGGCGGGCTGGCCGATGCGCTGATCGCCGCCGAGCAGATGCTGGAAGAGGGCGCGGCAGCCGATGCCGCCGAAACCTTTGCCGCCATTCTGGAGGAAGAGCCGGGCAATGCCGCCGCCTATGCCGGGCTGATCCGCAGCCATCTGGCCTTGGGCAATCTGGATGAGGCGGCGGGGCTGGCCGACAAGGCCCCCGCCGAGGTAACGAAATCCAAAGAGGTCGAGGCGACCCGCGCCCAGATCGAACTGGCCCGCCAGGCCGCCAAGGCCGGTCCGCTGGACGAATTGCACGCCCTGCTGGCGAAAGACCCGGGCAACCGGCAGGCGATGTTCGACCTTGCCACCGCCCAGCACGCCGCCGGCGATGTCGAAGGCGCGGTGACGACCCTGCTGGACCTCTTCAAACTGGACCGCGAGTGGAACGAGGGCGCCGCCCGGGCGCAACTGATGGTGATTTTCGAGGCGCTGAAGCCGACCGATCCCGTCGTGCTGAAGGGCCGGCGCCGCCTGTCGTCGATGATCTTTGCCTGATGCCGCAATCGCCCTAGGTTCAGGGGTATGAAACGCATCGCCGACCTGCCCGAGGTGATCCCGCTGTTCCCGCTTCCGGGGGCGCTTTTGCTGCCGCGGGCGCGGTTGCCGCTGCATATCTTCGAGCCGCGCTATCTGGCGATGCTTGAGGATTGCATGAAGACCCCGGCCCGGCTGATCGGCATGATCCAGCCGCGCAGCCTGCCCGGCGGTGAAACGCGGCTGTCCGCCATCGGCTGTGCCGGGCGTCTGACCGGGTTTTCCGAAACCGAAGACGGCCGCTATATGATCACCCTCACGGGCCTGTCGCGGTTTCGGCTGCTGGACGAGGTGCAGGGCGGTTTCACCCCCTATCGCCGGGGCCGGGTGGACTGGGCCAGCTTTGCCCGCGACCTTGGCGCGGCCGAAACCGATCCCGGGCTTGACCGCGAAGGCTTCATGGCGCTGCTGGCGCGGTTCTTCACCCTGCGCAAGCTGGGCAGCGACTGGACCAACCTGCGCGAGGCCGAGGATGAAATGCTGATCAACGCGCTCTCCATGCTCTTGCCCTTCGCGCCCGAAGACAAGCAGGCGCTGCTCGAGGCGCCCTCGCTGGTCACCCGGCGCGAAACGCTGGTGACGCTGATCGAATTTGCCCTGCGTTCTGGCGGGGCCCCGGATGAGGTGCTGCAATGACCCCTTCAACACCCTTCGACCGCCGGATGCTCGAGGCGCTGGTCTGCCCCGTCACCCAAGCCATGCTGACCTACGACCCCGAGACGCAGGAGCTGGTCTCGAAAGCCGCGCATCTGGCCTTTCCGATCCGCGACGGCATTCCGATCATGCTGGCCAGCGAGGCGCGGGCGATCGACTGAGGCAGCGCGTCACGCCACCCGCCGCGCCGCCTGCGTCTGCCCGTCATAGCCCCAGCTTTCCGCCGGAATCTCGTGGATCATCCCATAGCTTGCCACCGGAAGGGCCGGCCCCGCCACCTCGCGCATCAACATGCCGACCGCCTCCAGAAAGGCGGCTTTCTGCGCCTGCGTGTTGGTGCCTTCGGTCACCGCGATTTCCAGATGGGCAGCCACGGGCACCGGCGCCGCCCCCACGGCCCATCCCGCCACCGCGATCTCTTCGATCAGCACCGCCGTCAGGTCATGGCGCTTGCCAAGATGCTGCGCGGTCAGATCGGTCAGGCGGCGTTGCAGCGTCTGACGCCGCAGATCGGTCAGGGCAAGCCCGGCAAGGCGCAGGTGAAGAAAGGGCATCATGGTCTCCTCGTTTTCGATGCCTCTGCTTGACACAAAACCATATTTCGGAAAATTTGGAAGTTATCACCAGATATTTCGGAATACCCAATACATGCCGCTGCCCTCCAACCTGCCCACCGATTTCCTGCGCAGCTTTGTCGCCGGGGTGGACCTTGGCGGCCTTTCCGCCGCCGCAACCCGGCTGGGCCGCAGCGCCTCGACCCTTTCCCTCCAGATCGACCGGCTGGAAGAGATTGCCGGAACCGCGCTGTTCGTTCGCAAGGGCCGGGGTCTGGCGCTGACCGAGGCGGGGGCGGCACTGCTCCCCTATGCGCGCCGGATGCTGGCCCTGAATGACGAGGCGCTGACCCGGCTCGCCGATCTGGGCGCCATGTCGGGCTGGCTGCGGCTGGGGCTGGCCGAGGATCTGGCCGAAGGCTGGCTCCCCGGCCTGCTGGGCCGCTTCACCCGGGCGCATCCAGACCTGCGGCTGGAACTGCAATCGGGCCGGGGCAGCCAGTTGACGGCGGCGCTGGCGGCGGGCGATCTGGATCTTGCGCTGTTCTGGACGCCCGACGGCACGGTCGGCCCGGGCGATGCCTGCCTGCAGACGCTTCCCATCCGCTGGATCGGCGCGCAGGGCCAGCTTCCCCCGGCCAGCGGCCCGCTGCCGCTTCTGGCGATGTCATCCCCCTGCCATGTCCGCGACCGCGCCGTCGCCGCGCTGGAGGCACAGGGCCGCGACTGGCATCTGGCGCTGTCGAGCCATGGGCTGGCCGGAATCTGGGCTGCCGCCCGCGCCGGTCTTGGCGTTACCCCGCGCGCCATCGCCGCTCCCCTGCCCGAGGGGCTGGCCCCGCTGCCCGACAGCGCCGGATTGCCCGGACTGGGCGATACCCACCTGATCCTGCGCCACGCCAGCGCCAGCCCGCCCCGGGCGGCGCTGCGGCTCGCACAACTGATCATGGACGAGCTGGACGCCCCCCGCTAAAGCGGCCGTCCTGCCAGCAACCGCGGCAATTCCCCGGTCAGCCCCGCCGCCTGCCGGATAAAGCCGCGCCGCAGCCCCGGCAGGGCGTTGACCAGCCCAAGGCCAAGGTCGCGCCCGGCCCGCAACAGAGGGTTATCGTTCGAAAACAGCCGGTTGACCGTATCCATGCCTAAAGCCAGCGCCGTGCTGTCGAACCGCCGCCAGCGCTCATAGCGTTCCAGCACATCCAGCGCACCGATATCCTCGCCCCGCCGCGCCGCCTCGACCAGCACCTGCGCCAGCGCGCCCACATCTCGCAGCCCAAGGTTCAACCCCTGGCCCGCAATCGGATGCACCCCATGGGCGGCATCCCCCACCAAAGCGACCCGCGGTGCCACGAACCGCTCGGCCAAGGACAGCGACAAGGGATAGGTGAACCGCGCACCTGCCAACGAAATCTCGCCCAGAAATTCCCCGAACCGGGGACGAAGCGCCGCAAGATAACCCGCGTCGTCCAGCGACTGGATCGCCGCAGCCGCCGCATCCGTCTCGCTCCACACGATGGACGAATGATGCCCGCCTGGCAGCGGCAGAATGGCCAAAGGCCCGGAGGGCATGAAGAATTGCTGCGCAATCCCCTGATGGTCGCGAGCGTGCTGCACCGCCGTCACCAGCGCCGTCTGGCCATAGCCCCAGCCCTGCCGCCGGATGCCCGCCCGCGTGGCCGTGCCCGAGCCGCGCCCGTCGCAGCCCAGAACCACCGCCACCCGCAACCGCCGCCCAGAGGCGAGCGTGGCGGTGATCCCCGCCGCCTCGACCTCTTGCGCCGTCACCACCTCGCCCGACAGCAGGGTCAGGCCCGGCGCGTCGGCCATCGCGGCAAGGAAAGCCGCGTAAAGATGGCGGTCCTCGGCCATGAAACCCATCGGCCCCTCTTCGATCTCGGCCGCATCGAAGGTCAGGAAGAACGGCGCCAGCCCCTGCCCCGGGCGTCCGTCGCTGGCCTTGATTTGCAGGATCGGCTGCACCTGACCGGCCAGACGCGGCCAGACACCGATCCCCGCCAGAAGCCGCTGCGAGGCAATGGCCAGCGCATAGGCCCGCCCGTCAAACCCCGCTTCGGCCCGGGCGGGGGCCGGGCGCGCATCCGCCACCACCACCCGCAACCCGGCCTGCGCCAGCGCCAGCCCAAGGGCGGGGCCGTTCAGCCCGCCGCCCACGATCAGAATATCCGCATCCCGTTCCATGCGCCGAATATGGCGCCTCGGGCGGGATTGTCCATGCGCCCCCTTGCCGCTAGCTTCGCTTGCGGCAGGGTGCGAAAAATTTTCGCCGAAAATTTTTCTGCCCCCGCCCGTCACGCCGGAGGCAAAATGTCGATCACCTGGTCCAATATGACGGCGGCAGAGCTTGGCCGCGAAATCGCCGCCGGGCGCATCCATCCGGTGGAGCTGACCGAGTTCTTTCTGGAGCGGATCGCCAGCCACCCGCTGGCGCCGCGCATCTATGCCCGCGCCACCGCAAACCGCGCCCGGGGCGAGGCGATGGGGGCTGCCAGCCGTGCCAAGGCCGGGCTGCGGCGGGGTCTGCTCGACGGGGTGCCGCTGTCGTGGAAGGATTTGTTCGACAGTGCCGGCGTGGCAACCGAGGCCGGTTCGGCCCTGCTGCGCGGGAGGACACCCGAAGCGGATGCCGCCGTTCTGGAAACCGCCACGCGCGAAGGCACCATCTGTCTGGGCAAGACCCATATGTCGGAACTGGCGTTTTCCGGGCTGGGCCTGAACCCGGTGACGGCGACAAGCCCCTGTATCAACAATGAAAATGCCGTGTCCGGCGGATCATCGTCTGGGGCCGCGGCCTCGGTCGCCTATGGGTTGGCGCCTGCGGCCATCGGCTCGGACACCGGCGGGTCGGTGCGGATTCCGGCGGCGTGGAATGACCTTGTGGGTCTGAAGACCACCTCGGGCCTGTTGCCGCTGCGCGGCGTGGTGCCGCTCTGCGAGCGGTTCGATACCGTGGGCCCGCTGGCCCATTCGGTCGAGGATTGCGCCCATCTTCTGGCCGTTTTGCAAGGCGGGCGGGCGCCTGACCTGAGCGGTTCCGGCCTTGCCGGGGCACGGCTGGCGGTGCTGGAAACCGTGGCGCTGGACGATCTGCGCCCGCGCCCGGCGCAGGGCTTTGACGATGCGCTGTCGCGGCTGACCCGCGCCGGGGCCCGGCTGGAGCGGCTGGCCCTGCCCGAGGTGGCCGAGGCGATGGCACTGGCCGGCGCGCTTTTCACCGCCGAAGCCTATGGCATCTGGGAGGCCACGATCGAAGCCGCGCCGGAGAAGATGTTCCCCCGCATTCTCGAGCGGTTCCGCGCTGGGGGCAGCATCGCGGCCAAGGATTATGTCGCAGGCTGGCGGCGGCTTGAGGTGCTGCGGCAACGCTGGAGCGCCGCCACTGCCGGCTATGATGCGGTGATCCTGCCCACCTCGCCCATCCTGCCGCCCGATGCGGCGCGGCTGATGCAGGACCATGATTATTACGTCACCGAAAACCTTCTGGCGCTGCGCAACACCCGGATCGGCAATCTGTTCGGCCTTGCCGTGCTGACCCTGCCCACGGCGCAGCCTTCGTGCGGGATCAGCTTCATGACCCCGGGGTTCGCCGAGGCGCGGCTGTTGCGGCTGGGCATGGCGGCGGAGCGGGCGCTGGCCTGAAACCGGGGTGCCCCGGCCCGCCCCCGGGGCCAGCCCCGGACCCCGGAGTATTTCGGGAAGGGCAAATGCAGGGCGGCGGGCCGCCGGCGCGGCGCAGCGAAAAAGCCACAAAGACGGCTTCCAAGCCCAAGATGCCCTTGGGTTTTTCTGGACCCGCCGAACTCTTCTGGCTATCCTTTGGTCAAACGGGGCGCAATGATCCCGGGATTGAGGCAGTCATGGCGTTTCCAGAGCGGTTTTCGAACCTGCCGGACTATGCGTTTCCGCGTCTGCGGAAGCTTCTGGATGCACATGCGCCCGGGGGCGACCCCGTTGCCATGACCATCGGCGAGCCGACCCATCCGATGCCGGATTTCGTCGGGCCCATTCTGGCTGCGAACCTGTCCGGCTTTGGTGTCTATCCGCCGAACGACGGCACGCCGGAATTGCTGGCGGCGATCTCGGGCTGGACCGAGCGGCGCTATGGCGTGAGTGTCGGCAGCGAACGGATCATGGCGCTGAACGGCACGCGCGAGGGGCTTTACAACGCCTGCCTTGCCATTGCGCCGGAAACCAAGCGCGGCAAGCTGCCGGTGATCCTGATCCCGAACCCCTTCTATCAGGTCTATGCCGTGGCGGCCGCCACCGTGGGGGCCGAGCCGCTTTATGTGCCGGCCGTCGCCGCCAACGGCTTTCTGCCCGATTACGCGGGCCTGCCTGCCGACGTGCTGGACCGGGTGACCGTGGCCTATATCTGCTCGCCCGCGAACCCGCAGGGCGCCGTGGCCAGCCGCGCCTATTGGGCGGACCTGCTGGCGCTGGCCGAAAAGCATGATTTCGTGATCTTTGCCGATGAATGCTATTCCGAGATCTGGCGCTCTGCGCCGCCGCCCGGCATTTTGCAGGTCGCGGCCGAGGTCGGCGCCGATCCCGAGCGGGTCTTTACCTTTCACTCGCTGTCGAAACGCTCGAACCTGCCGGGGCTGCGCTCGGGCTTTGTGGCGGGGGGGGCGCAGGGCATTGCCCGCATCCGCAAGCTGCGCGCCTTTGCCGGTGCCCCCCTGCCGCTGCCCATCCAGCGGGTGAGCGAGGCGGCCTGGGCCGACGAAGCGCATGTCGAAGCCAACCGCGCGCTCTATCACGAGAAATTCGCCATCGCCGCGCAGGTGTTTTCCGGCCTGCAGGGGTTCGATCTGCCCGAAGGCGGCTTTTTCCTCTGGCTGCCGGTCGAGGATGGCGAGGAGGCGGCGCTGCACCTGTGGAAAAAGACCGGGGTGCGCGTGTTGCCGGGGGCATACCTGTCGCGCGATGCGGGCGGGCAGAACCCCGGCAAGGGTTACATAAGGGTCGCTCTGGTGGCCCCAAAGGAAGAAATGCAGCGCGGGCTGATCACGCTCCGCGACTGCCTCTATTGAGGACAGGCGAGAATGGCATCCTATCAGGTCCGGCAGCGCGATCCGCTTCTTGATCAGAACACCCAGGCCATGCTGGAACGGCGCGGGCGCGAGTTGCTGGGCCTGTTGCTGATCGGGCTGGCCCTCGCCTTCACCGCAATGCTGTGGAGCTATTCGCCCGAAGACCCGGGCTGGATGGTCGCCTCGGACAAGCCGGTGGCCAATGCCTTGGGCAGTTTCGGCGCTGCGCTGACCTCGACGCTGATCATCATTGGCGGCAAAGGGGCTTGGGGAATTCCGATGATCCTCTGCGCCTGGGGCCTGCGGTTTGTGCTGCATCGCGGGGCCGAACGGGCGGTGGGCCGTGTGGTTTTCGCGGTGATCGCCATTGCGATGGCCTCGGTCTATTGCGCGACGCTGGTTCCGGGGGCGGATTGGGTGCATTCCTTCGGTCTGGGCGGGCTCTTCGGCGATACGGTTTCGGGCGCGCTGGTGGGCATGGTGCCGGGTGGGGCGGGCTTTGGCCTCAAGCTGATTTCGGCGGCGACGGGGCTGACCCTTGTCGTGCTGATGCTTTACGTCATGGGCTTTGATCTGGCCGAGATGCGGGCGCTCCTGGCCTTTCTGGTGACCAGCCTGATCTATTCCTATTCCATTCTGCTTGGCGCTGCGGGCAAGGGCGCGCAGGGCACTGTCCGCGCCGCCAGCGCCATGCAAGAACGCCGCCGGGCCGCCGCGCCGCCGATGGCCGAAGCCGGACCGCGCGGTCTGGTGCGTCGGGCGCCGCCCGTCGTGGCCGAGGAGGCAGACCTGATCGACCCGGCCCCGCTGCGCCCCGCCCCGCTGCGCGCCGATCCCCGCTATGCCGAGCCGCTGGCCGAAGCGCCGCAATATGCGCCGCCGCGCGAAAAGGTCGGGCTTCTGGCCCGGATGCCCGCCCTGATGCGCCGCGTGATGGAGCCGGAACCGGAGCTGGTGGAACCCATGACGCAGGAGATCGACGATCTTGACCTGCCCGACGATGACCGGATCAAGGCGCGCATCAGCGATGCCGTCCGCTCGCGCACCCGCACGCCCGAAGCGGCGCTGAACCCGATCACCGCCGCCATCCAGCGCCGCGAACCCGCGATGAGCCGCCCGCGCGGGCCGCAGCCGCTGATCGCCGACACCCGCCGCCCGGCCCCGGCCCCCGTCGCGCCACCCGGCCTGCGGGCCGAGCCGCCCGTGGTCGCCCGTCCGGCCGCCGTGGCCAGCGCCGCGCTGACCCATCTGGCCCGCGCCGTGCCCCCGGCCCAACCGCCCCGCCCGGCAACGCCGGTCAACGCCTTTGTCCATATCGACGAAGACGACTTGCCCGAAGACGACCTGCCCCGCACCGAGGATGAGGCCGCCGATGACTGGCAGCCCGACGGCGATTTCGAACCGGACTACGATCCCACCCCCGTTGCCCCCCGCGCGCTGCCGGTGGTCGAGGTCAAGCGTGGCGTGGTGCAGCAACCGGCCAAGAAACCCGCCCTTTCGACCCGCGCCGTGCAAGAGGCACAGCCCCGCCTGCGCTTTGATGATCCGGCCCCGGCCTATGAACTGCCGCCGCTGTCGCTCCTCGCCTCGCCCGCCTCGATCCAGCGCCACACGCTGTCGAACGAGGCGCTGGAAGAGAATGCGCGGATGCTGGAAAACGTGCTGGATGACTATGGGGTCAAGGGCGAAATCGTCTCGGTCCGCCCCGGCCCGGTCGTGACCATGTATGAACTGGAACCCGCGCCGGGCCTGAAGGCCAGCCGGGTGATCGGTCTGGCCGACGATATCGCGCGTTCGATGTCCGCCCTTTCCGCCCGCGTCTCCACCGTGCCGGGCCGCACCGTCATCGGCATCGAACTGCCGAATGCCCACCGCGAAAAGGTGGTGCTGCGCGAAATCCTCTCGGCCCGCGACTTTGGCGACAGCCAGTTGCGCCTGCCGCTGGCACTCGGCAAGGACATCGGCGGCGCACCGATCGTCGCCAACCTTGCCAAGATGCCCCACCTCCTGATCGCGGGCACCACCGGCTCGGGCAAGTCGGTGGCCATCAACACCATGATCCTGTCCCTCCTCTACAAGCTGACGCCCGAGGAATGCCGCCTGATCATGATCGACCCCAAGATGCTGGAACTTTCCGTCTATGACGGCATCCCGCATCTGCTGTCGCCCGTGGTGACCGATCCGAAAAAGGCCGTGGTCGCCCTGAAATGGGTGGTCTCCGAAATGGAGGACCGCTACCGCAAGATGTCCAAGATGGGCGTGCGCAACATCGAAGGCCACAATGGCCGCGTGCGCGAGGCGCTCGCCAAGGGCGAGATGTTCAAGCGCACCATCCAGACCGGCTTTGACGAAGACACCGGAGAGCCTGTGTTCGAAACCGATGAGTACGCCCCGGTCTCCCTGCCCTATATCGTTGTGATCGTTGACGAAATGGCCGACCTGATGATGGTCGCCGGCAAGGAAATCGAAGCCTGCATCCAGCGCCTTGCCCAGATGGCCCGCGCCTCGGGCATCCACCTGATCATGGCCACGCAGCGCCCGTCCGTTGACGTGATCACCGGCACCATCAAGGCCAACTTCCCCACCCGGATTTCCTTCCAGGTGACCTCCAAGATCGACAGCCGCACCATCCTGGGCGAACAGGGCGCCGAGCAGCTTCTGGGCATGGGCGACATGCTCTACATGGCCGGCGGCGGGCGCGTCAGCCGTATCCACGGCCCCTTCGTGAGCGATGAAGAGGTTGAGGAAATCGTCAACCACCTCAAGAGCTTCGGCCCGCCCAGCTATATGTCCGGCGTGGTCGAAGGCCCGGATGAGGACTCGGCCTCGGACATCGACATGGTTCTGGGCCTCGGCAGCGGCGAAGGCGGCGACGACGCCCTCTACGATCAGGCCGTGGCCATCGTGGCCAAAGACCGCAAATGCTCGACCAGCTACATCCAGCGCAAGCTGGGCATCGGCTATAACAAGGCCGCAAGACTGGTGGAGCAGATGGAAGAGCAAGGGGTTGTGACGCCCGCGAACCACGTCGGCAAACGCGAAATCCTGATCGAGGAACGGTGATCACCAAACATCCTGGCCCGAAAGGCACGGCAGTAAGGTACTTTCTTTGTGGTGCCGCCGTCGGCGCAGCTCTGATGTTTGCCTATGCCCGTCTGGAAACTGGCTATTGGCGAAGCCCCGGAGAGCTTTATGCAGAGATTCCCCGACTTCATGCCTGGGCAGTGCGGCTGATGGATTTGGGCGGCCCTGGCAGAGACGGGGCACAGGACTACCAGGTTCCCAAGAGCGAATGGGCCGCTCGAGGTGGCACCCTGAAAGAGTGTTTTGCCGGGGGCGCTGATGAGAGCCTGATTCAGTATCATGTCAGGGATAAGACGCTTTCCGGGGTCTACCGCTGCAAGATCGGGGACATGACGGGTGAGTTGGAAGTCGGGCTTCTCGAAGGGTACCTGCACGGCGAAATCGAATCGTCATATGAGTTTCGAATGCTTGACAGCTCGACGGCCGCTCCTATGCAGCCAATTGGTGTCTTCGGACGTTAACTTTCAAAACTCAGAAACGACCGAGCAGCTACGCCCGCTGGCCTATCGTGGCGAAAGACCGCAAATGCTCGACCAGCTATATCCAGCGCAAGCTTGGCATCGGCCATAACAAGGCCGCAAGACTGGTGGAACAGATGGAGGAACAAGGGGTTGTGCCCCCCGCGAACCACGTCGGCAAACGGGAGATTTTGATCGAAGAGCGGTAAGCCCCCCAAAGGGTGCGTGAAATCACGCACCCTACCGCCCGTAGGTCGGGGTTCACCCCGACTCCCCCTTCTCACCCCGACTCCCTCGCCCCTCACCCCCGCGCCCGCTGATCCCGCAACGCCTTCAGCGCCTGCACCTGCGCCTTGCGCCGTTCCACATCTGTCATCTCGGCCAAGGCGGCGGCCTTGGCGGCCTCTTGCGCGGCCAGGATCGACACGATTTCCTCCCGGATCTGCCGGACCTCATCGGCATGGCTGGGGGCATAGTCCGCGACCTTCACCACCTCGGCCAGCCGGGCCAGCATGAAGGCCCGCAAGACCGCGTTCATCCGCGTCAGATGCCCGGCCCCCATGCTGCGGAAGAAGCGCAGCACATCTTCGTCCACCCGCAGCGACACCGGGCACTTGGACGGCGGCCCGACCTCTTGCGCGATGCGGTGCCAGTCGGCGGGAATGCGGGGCGAGCCTTCAAGGCCCCAGCGCAGGTCGGCCTCCAGATCGCGCAGGGTCTGGGCCAACTGATGATAGGCGGTTTTCGGGGCGGGTGGGCGCGGCATGGGCGGGCTCCTTTGCCCGCACAGCCTGCCGTAAAAAGGCCGCGCGCCGGTTAAGACGGCGCGCGGTCTGTATATACGCGAAATTTACGCAAACATGACGCGGAATGGACGGGAAGTTTACGCCCTATTCCGCCGGAACCGCAGCCCCCACCGGCACCGAACGGCTGCGGGTGTAGCGGGCATAGCCAAGGTCGCCATGCTCGATTTCCGGCGCCCGGCCGCTCACCAGATCGGCCAGCAGCCGGCCCGAACCGGCGGCCATGGTCCAGCCCAGGGTGCCGTGGCCAGTGTTCAGGAACAGGTTCGGAATGGTCGAGCGGCCCACCACCGGCGTGCCATCCGGCGTCATCGGGCGCAGCCCGCTCCAGAAGGTGGCGCGGCTCTGGTCGCCCGCGCCGCCGAACAGGTCTTCGACCGAATGTTCCAATGTTTCCCGGCGCTTGGGGTGCAGGGTGTTGTCGAACCCGGCAATCTCTGCCATGCCGCCCACCCGGATCCGGTCGCCCAGACGGGTGATGGCGATCTTGTAGGTTTCGTCCATCACCGTCGATTCCGGGGCCTTTTCGGCATCCACGATCGGCACGGTGATCGAATAGCCCTTCACCGGATAGACCGGCAGTTTGATGCCCAAAGGCCGCGCCAGAAGCGGCGAATAGCTGCCCAGTGCCAGCACAAAGGCATCCGCCGTCACCCGGCCCTGCGCGGTCTGCACCGCCACGATCCGCCCGCCCTCGGCCTCCAGCCGCTCAATCGCCACGCCATAGCGGAATTTCACCCCCGCCGCCGCGGCCATTTCCGACAAGCTATTGGTAAACTTGAAGCAATCGCCGGTTTCATCGCCCGGCAGGCGCAGCCCCCCGGCGATCTTGTGGCGGCTGGTGGCCAGACCCGGCTCAGCGCGGATGCAGCCTTCGGCGTCCAGCACCTCAAACGGCACACCATCGGCCTGCAACACCTTGATATCCTTGGCCGCGCCATCCACCTGCTTTTGCGTGCGGAAGAGCTGCAACGTGCCTTGGGTCCGCTCGTCATAGGTAATGCCGGTCTCGGACCGCAGCGCGATCAGGCAATCGCGGCTGTATTCGGCCAGCCGCACCATGCGGGATTTGTTCACCTCATAGGCGGCGGTGGTGCAGTTCATCAGCATCCGCGCAACCCAGGAAATCTTGGCCAGATCGGGCATCGGCTGGATGATCAGCGGCGCATGGCGCATGAAGAGCCATTTCATCGCCTTGGCCGGAATGCCCGGCGCGGCCCAAGGGCTGGCATAGCCGGGGCTGATCTCGCCGGCATTGGCAAAGCTGGTTTCCAGCGCCGGGGCGGGCTGACGGTCGATCACCGTCACCTCATGCCCCGCGCGGGCCAGATACCAGGCCGAGGTCACGCCGATCACACCTGCGCCCAGAACCACGATCTTCATCTGCGCTCTCCTGCCTTGTCAGCCGTTAAGGAATAGCGGGCAGAATACGCGACAGCGCCGGGAGTTCTTGGCAAAGATACGGGCTGGATAGAGTGTTTTACGAATTTTCTTCACTGTATCACAGTTTCAGTCGCGCTTTATTCTGCACAATTTCTGATCAGCCGCAGGAAACTGCGAGACCCCCGGTTCTGACGCAAGGAAACCATCGCCCTCTCCTGCTCACGGCCCGCTCACCGGCGAGTAGCCGCCATGTGAGCGGGCCGGGGGGTGCAGCCGGTTTTCGCTTGCCCTATATTGGCGCCATGAACATTCGCACCGCCCTTCTGGCCCCGCTTGCCTTTCTGACGCTGGCCCTGCCCGCGCTGGCAGACCCCATTCCGCTGGGCGATCTGTCGCGCTATCTCAACGGGTTGACGACGGTCGAGACCGATTTCACCCAGGTCAATGCCGACGGGTCGGTCTCGCTGGGCAAGGTCTTCATCAAGCGGCCGGGGCGGGTGCGGTTTGAATATGCCCCGCCGGACCGCAGCCTTGTGCTGGCCTCGGGTGGGCAGGTGGCGATTTTCGACGCGAAGTCGAACCAGCCGCCCGAGCAATATCCGCTCAAGCGGACGCCGCTGAACCTGATCCTTGATGCCAAGGTGGACCTTGGCCGCGCCAAGATGGTTGTCGGCCACCGCGAGGTGGAAAAGACCACCCGCGTTGTGGCCCAAGACCCTCAGCATCCCGAATACGGCACTATCGAACTGGTCTTCACCGCCAATCCGGTGACGCTGCGCCAGTGGATCATCACCGACGATCTTGGTCAGGCGACCACGGTGATCCTCGGCGAATTCAAGACCGGCGGCGAATTCAAGCCCTCGCTCTTCAACATCACCGACGAAGTGAGCCGCCGCAAGAAATAGCCTTCAGCGGCAATATTGCAGTTGCTGGCGATACATTTCCGAGCGGGCGCCCACCTTGGACGCCACCTCGACCAGCCACGGCTTGCCCAGATAGGACTGATTGGCATAGCCGGTCCGCCCCTCATGATAGGCCAGATACTGCGCTTCGGCGTCGGTCGGCGAAATGCCAAGCCGGTCAACGCTTTGCCGCATATACCAGCCCATGAAATCGGTGGCATCGGTGATCCGGTCGCGCCGGGCGTTGCCGCGCCGCTCTTCGCGCTGATACTCTTCCCATGTGCCGTCCAGCGCCTGGCTATAGCCATAGGCCGAGGATTGCCGCCCCATCGGGATCACCCCCAGCGCAAAGCGGTGCGGTGTGCGGGCATTGCCGACGAATTTCGATTCCTGATGGATCGCCGCCATCTGGACATGCACGGGGATACCCCATTTGCGCTCGGTCGCCCGCATGGCTTTCAGATAGGCCGGCCGCTGGCTGACGATCGCGCAGGCGTCGTCAAGATCACGGGGCGCCGAAAAGTTGCCACCCCCGCAGGACGCGAGGACGAAAAACAGGATCGACGCACGGAGAGTTCTGCTCATCTGCCCCTCGCGCATTCATTTTGCGGCGAGGATAGGCGAAATCCGGCGGCAGGGAAATGGCGGAATCCCGGCCCCTCATCAGAAATCCGCGAGCAGCGACACCGACTGTCGCCGTCGGGCCACGGGATTGTTTCCCCCACCCCGGCGCCTGCGCAATGGACAGCACCCGGACAGAGGATTATTAACCGGGAACGGGGGGCGCTTGCGCTATGCTGAAGACGGACGCGAAATATCACATCGGTCAGGTGCTGCGCCATCGCAAGCATCCGTTCCGTGGCGTGGTCTTCGATGTGGATGCGATGTTCTCCAACACCGAGGACTGGTATCAGGCCATCCCCGAAGAGGCCCGCCCGTCGCGCGATCAGCCGTTCTATCACCTCTTGGCCGAGAATGACCAAAGCTACTATGTGGCCTATGTCTCGGAGCAGAATCTGGTGCCGGACGAAACCGGGGAACCCGTGACCCATCCCGATCTGCCCGACCTGTTCGGCGATTTCGAGGATGGCCGCTATCCGCTGCAATTTCAGTTGAACTGACGAAATTTCAGGTGCGGTTACCAGTTGGTAACGCCCTCTGCCTTAGGTTGTCGGAAACCGCTGGCAGGAGGGCAGAATGGAGCTTCGGGCAAGGGAACAGAACGGCATCCTTGTGGTCCATGTGCCGCAGGACCGGATCGACGCGGCTTCGGCGATTCAGTTCAAGGACCGGATGCGTGAAGTGACGCAGGACAGCCCGGCCTGTGTCGTGCTGGACCTGTCGCAGGTGGCTTTTCTGGACAGTTCGGGTCTGGGTGCCGTGGTTGCGGTGCGCAAGGCGCTGGGACCGGACCGCGTGCTTGAACTTTCGGGCCTCACGCCCAGCGTGCAGAAGGTGTTCCGGCTGACCCGGATGGATACGATCTTTCGCATCCACCCCAGCCTGCCCGATGGGCTGCGCGATGCCGGCTGACAACCGGCCCGTGCGGGATGGGCCCTGCCCCGCCGCGCTGCAACTGACCATCCCCGGCCATGCCGAGGCGGTCAGCGCCGGTTTGCGCGCCCTGCTCGACGCCCGCCTGTTGCGCGCCCTGCCGGATGAGGGGCGCGGCACCGCTGAACTGGTGCTGGCGGAGGTGCTGAACAACATCGTCGAACATGCCTATGCCCGCCACTCGGGCGAGATCGAGGTGACGCTGTCGCGCGACGCCGGCGGCATCCTGTGCGAAGTGGCCGATACCGGCCTGCCCATGCCCCAAGGCGCACCGCCCGCCGGACAGCTCCCGCCGCTGGAGGGTGACAACCTGCCCGAGGGGGGATTCGGCTGGCATCTGATTCGCAGCTTTGCCCGGGATCTGGAATATCGGCGCGAAGGCGGGCGCAATCTTTTGCGGTTCCGGCTGGAAAGTTGACAATACCCCGCCATTGCCGCCGTTGTTTCCAATTGAGGGAAACTGACGCGGGATTGCCTCATTTCGTCCGCGAATCCGCCCTCTGCCCCCCGGATATTGGCCCCGTAGCTGCATAAAGCTTCCCTCGGCGCCATGGATAACAGCCCCCACCCAAGTTCGTGGCGCCGAGGACTTTACCCCCCGACATCCCCAGAACCATCAGCGCCCCGGCGCGGAGCTGCCCCATGGCCTGCAATCCGGGCGCCTGCTGCGGAAGTCCCGACAATGCCGCAATCCGCCCCTTATTTCGCCATGCGGCGCTGCGAAACCCCATCCTGTAGCTGCATAAAGCTTCCCTCGGCGCTGTGGATGAAAGCCCCCACCCAGTTCGCAGCGCCGAGGTCTGCCCTTGCAACTTCTGCATCGCCCCCTAGGCTTGGCCGACAGGGGGACATGTCATGCGCGATTTCCAACTTCCCGGCCGCTCGGCCACTTATGCGACGAACGGCATGTGCGCCACCTCGCATCCGCTGGCGGCCAAGGTGGCAACCGACATTCTGCAGGCGGGCGGCAACGCCGCCGATGCCGCGATTGCCGGCGCCGTCCTGCTGGGGATTTGCGAACCGCAGATGACCGGGATCGGCGGCGACTGCTTTGTGTTGCTGAAACCCGCCGGATCGAACGAGATTCACGCCCTGAACGGCTCGGGCCGCGCACCTGCCGGGCTTTCGGCAGCGGCGATGCGCGACCGCGGCCTGACTTCGGTGCCGCTGCGTGGCATCGAAGCGGTGACGATGCCCGGCGCGGTGGATGCCTTTTGCCGCCTGAATGCCGATTGGGGCGCGATGGGGCTGGACCGCATTCTGGCCCCCGCGATCCGCTATGCTGACGAGGGGGTGCCGGTTGCCCCCCGTGTCGCCTTTGACTGGGCCGAGGATGCGCCCTGCCTGCAGGGCGACGCCCGCCGCTTTCTGCTGCTGAACGGCGAGGTGCCGAAGGTCGGCCAGCTTTACCGCGCGCCCGGTCAGGCCGAGGTTCTGCGCCGGATTGCCGCCGAGGGGCGGGCGGGGTTCTATGACGGCGAGGTCGCCGAAGACCTGATCACCTCGCTGCGGGCGCTGGGGGGCAGCCATTCTGCCGACGACCTCAACACCACCCGCTGCGACTGGACCACGCCGGTTTCGGGCGATTATGGCGGGATGGAACTGGTTGAACATCCGCCGAATGGCCAGGGCGCCACGGCGATCCTTATGCTGAACATTCTCAAGCATTTCGACCTTGCCGCGCTTGACCCTTTCGGCACCGCCCGCGCCCATATCGAGGCCGAGGCGGCCAAGCTGGCCTATGACGCCCGCAACCGCTTTATTGCTGAGGCCACACCGCGGCTGGACCACATGCTGGCGCCCGAGACGGCGGCAAAACTGGCCGCGCTGATCGACCCCAAACGCGCCATGGCCGCCGCCGCCCCGCTGACCGAGGCGGTCCACAAGGATACCGTCTATATCACCGTGGTGGACCGCGACCTGATGGCGGTCTCGCTAATCTATTCGATCTTCTGGGGCTTTGGTTCCGGCCTGACCTCGGCCCGCTTCGGCATCAATTTCCAGAATCGCGGCGCCGGGTTCAGCCTGCAGGAAGGCCATCCGAATGAGGCGGCAGGCGGCAAACGCCCGATGCACACGATCATTCCCGGGATGCTGCGGCAGGGCGGGCGGGTGGTGATGCCCTTCGGCGTGATGGGCGGCGCCTATCAGCCGAACGGCCATGCCCGCTTTGTCACCAACCTGACGACCTACGGGATGGACCTGCAATCGGCGATCGACGCGCCGCGCAGCTTCTCGGGCGCCGAAGGCATGGCCGTCGAGCGCGGCTATCCCGATGCCGTGCGCGCCGAACTGGCGGCGATGGGGCATGAGGTGTCGGTCCCGACCGATCCGATCGGCGGCGCACAGGCAATCCTGATCGACGAGGCGGGCGTTCTGATCGGCGGATCGGACCCGCGCAAGGATGGCTGCGCATTGGGGTATTAGGATGGATTATCACACCGCAACCGAAGCCATTCGCGCCCTCTGCAATGGCGAGACGGACAGTGTCGCCCTGATGGCCACGCTGGCCTGTGAGATTCACCATGCCCACCCTCATGCCGACTGGACCGGGTTCTACCGCGTGGTGGCGCCCGAACTGCTGAAGATCGGCCCCTATCAGGGCGGCCATGGCTGCCTTGTGATCCCGTTCTCGCGCGGGGTCTGCGGGGCTGCGGCGCGCACGGGGCAGGTGCTGAACGTGCCCGATGTCGATGCCTTCCCCGACCATATCGCCTGCGCCTCTTCCACCCGGTCCGAACTGGTGCTGCCGGTCTGGAACGGCGCCGGGCGGCTACTGGGCGTGCTGGACATCGACAGCGACACGCCCGCAGCCTTTACCAAGGCCGACGAAGACTGGCTGGTGCCACTCTTGGCCGAAGTGTTCGAGAGGGCGGAATGATGCGCGGCTCCTGCCTTTGCGGTGCCGTGGCGTTCGAGGCCGACCCGCCCTACCGCGAGGTGGTGGCCTGCCACTGCACGCAATGCCGCAAGACGTCGGGGCATTACTGGGCTGCGGCTTCGGTGACACATGACCGCTTCCGTCTGACCGAAAAGCGCGGGCTGGCATGGTTCCGGTCTTCGGCAAGCGCCACCCGGGGCTTTTGCCGCGACTGCGGGGCCTCGCTCTTCTGGCAGCCCGAGGGTGAGGCACGCATTTCCTTCGCCGCCGGCTGCATCAACGGGCCGACAGGGCTGGCGCTTGAGGCGCATTGGTATGCCGAAGATGCGGGGGACTATTACCGCCCCGAAGGCCCGCCGCCGCCGCCCACCCGGGCCGAGACCCTGCACGGAAGCTGCCTTTGCGGCGCCAACCGCTTCACCCTGCCCGGCCCGATGGGCGCGGTGACCGCCTGCCATTGCAGCCAGTGCCGCAAGACTTCGGGCCATTACGCCGCCTCTTTCGATGTTGATGAGGCGTCCGTGGTCTGGCAGGCCCGCAAAACCGCCAGCTTCACCACCCCGGGTGGCGGCAGCCGCAGCTTTTGCCCCGATTGCGGATCGAGCCTTGGCTTCCGCGCCGCCGACGGCAGCTTTTCCATCGAGGCAGGCGTGATCGACAACCCCACCGGCGGGACGCTGACAAGCCACATCTTCACCGCCGACAAGGCGGATTATGTCGTGCTGGACGACGGCCTGCCACAAGAGCCGCAAGGGTAAGCCAAAGGCAAAGCCCTGCGGTTTGCACCTTGCCAAATACTCCCGCCGGAGGCACCGGCGCCCCCTTTGCAACGGTGCCACAGCTTGCGCGGCAGCGCCGTAGGCGGGGGCTCGATGCCCCTTGCCTGCGGCCCCCCTTTCCGGTCAGATCCGCCGCGATGGCACCCAGGCATAGCCCGAGGGGCTGAGGATCACCGCCTCGCGCAGCCCATGCCCCGCCTTGTCCACCGGTGCCTGCAACACCATCCCGCTCTCGAACGCCTGTGCCCGGGCCGCAGCCTGATCCGGGTCCGCCTCATGCAGGCGCAACTCGATCCCGGCACCGCGCGGCCCCGCCTCGGGCAGCAGCGCCGACAGCGGATGGCGGCCAAAGCTCGCGTCGGAATGCAGTTGAAACGGCTGGCCGGCATGGGTCAGGATGGCGAAATCGGCAGACATGCGGTGCGCCTGCATCCCGAACACCTCCACCAGAAACGCCGCCTCGGTCGGCACATCGCGCACCAGAAGGTTCACCGACAATCCGCGCAGGGCATGGCCAAAGTCGCGGGCGGGAACGGTTTCGTAATCCATCGGGCACCTCCGGCTGCAAACCTTGCCCGCGCCGCCCGAAAGGTCAAATCACCTCTCTTGATCTTCGCCATCGTCGCGCCGAATGTGCGCGCATGTGGGACGCCATCTTTTCCATTCCGCCCGGTCAGTTCCTGACCTTCCTGATCGGGGGGCTGATCGTGAATTTCGCGCCGGGGCAGGACATGGTCTTTGCCACGGCCTGCGGCATTCAGGGCGGCCCGCGCGTGGGCGCCGCCGCGGGTTTTGGCGCCGGGGTGGGGGTGCTGTGGCATGTCACGCTGGCAGCCCTTGGCCTTTCGGCGCTGGTGGCGGCGCATCCGGGCGCGCTCTCGGCCATCAAATATGCCGGGGCGGCCTATCTGCTTTATATCGCGTGGAAAAGCTGGCGCGCGGGCGCCCTGCCCCAGGGACGCGGCGTGCCCAGCCTGCGCCGCGCCTTCCTGCGCGGCGTGCTGTCCAACATGCTCAACCCCAAGCCGATCCTGTTCTTCCTTGCCTTTCTGCCGCAATTCGTGAACCCCGAGGCCGGGCCGGTCTGGCGGCAGGTGGTGCTTCTGGGCCTGATCTTTGCCTTCAACGGCACCTGGACCACCATGCTTTACGGCTGGCTGGCCGGGCACGCGGGCCATGCCCTTGGGGCGCGGATGGCGGTGGTGAACAAGGTGGCGGCTGTTCTTTTCGCGGGCCTCGCCGCCCGCCTGATCCTGACGGAGTAGACGATGACCGAAATCACCCTTCTTGACGGCGGCATGGGGCAAGAGCTGGTCGCCCGCTCGGGCGATGCGCCGACGCCGCTCTGGGCGACGCGGGTGATGATCGACCATCCCGGGCTGGTAAAGGCGATCCATGCCGATTACTTCGCCGCCGGCGCCTCGGTTGCGACCACCAACACCTACAACATCCTGCATGACCGGCTGGTCGGCGTGGGTCTTGACCACTACTACCACGCGCTGCACCTGCGCGCCCTGATGGAAGCGCATGAGGCGCGGGCCGAAGCGGGACGCGGGATCATCGCCGGGTCGATGGGGCCATTGGGCGAAAGCTATCGGCCCGACCTGACGCCGCCGGTTGCGGTTTCCGCCCCGCTTTATGCCGAGAAGGCACGGATTCTGGCGCCGCATGTCGATGTGATCTTGCTTGAGACGCTGTCTTCGCTGGACCTCTGCCGGGGTGCGCTGCAAGGCGCGCAGGCGGCCGGTCGGCCGGTCTGGCTGTCGGTTTCGGTGCATGACCGCGACGGGTCACGCCTGCGCTCGGGTGAGCCGGTGGCCGCGCTGCGCGAGGTGATTGCCGAACACCCGACCACCGCCGTCCTGGCCAATTGCTCGATGCCCGAGGCGATGGCGGCGGCGCTTGGCGTGCTGTCCACCTTCGGCCTGCCCTTCGGCGCCTATGCCAACGGGTTCAGCGAGATCTCGTCGTTGCCGCTGCCCGAAGATGCCTCGGCCCCCGATTACACCCACCGCCATGACCTGACTCCCGAGAAATATGCAGCCTTTGCAATGTCCTGGGTGGCGATGGGGGCCACGATCGTCGGCGGCTGCTGCGAGGTTGGCCCCGCCCATATCCGCCATCTCGCCGCGGCGCTGAAGGCGGCCGGCCATACCATCGCATGATCCCCGATTTCGACTATCGCCCCCCGGATGTGCCGCTGTCGATCCTGTATGAGGACGACCTCCTTCTGGTGCTGGACAAGCCTGCGGGCCTGCTTTCCGTTCCGGGCAAGCTGGCCGGACGGGAAGATTGCCTGATCGCGCGGCTGCAGGCCGCCCGCTGGGACGCGCTGCTGGTGCATCGGCTGGATTGCGACACCTCGGGCGTCATGATCTTTGCCCGCACCAAGGCGGCGCAGGGCTTTCTCGGGCAGGAGTTTGAAAAGCGCCGCGCGAAAAAGACCTATGTGGCAAGGGTTTGGGGAGAGATAAGCGCAGAGGCGGGTCATGTGGACCTGCCGCTTGCCCCCGATTGGCCGAACCGGCCGCGCCAGATGGTCAGTCATGAACACGGTCGCCCGGCGCAAACCGACTGGCAGGTGATCGGGCGGGCGCCGGGTGAAACCCGGGTGCGCCTTGCCCCGCTGACCGGGCGCAGCCACCAGTTGCGGGTGCATATGACGGCGCTGGGCCATCCGATACTGGGCGATCCGATCTATGCAACAGGTCCGGCGCGCGATTTTCCCCGGCTGATGCTGCATGCCGAAACGCTGGGCCTGCATCATCCGGGCCACGGGGAATGGGTGGAATTTTCTGCCCCCTGCCCGTTCTGACTGTTACCTTAGCCGTATTAACCTTGCTGCAATCTATCCGGTTTCAGATGCCCGTAAGGAGAGTTCCATGCGATTGCTGCGCCTTGTCTTCGAGACACGCTTTGCCCTGCTGACTTGGCCGATGATCGGGCTTGTCGCGGCGTTGTTGGGCGCGGTTCTGCTGCCCGGCCTGCATCAGACCATGGCGCTGATCGCCTTCGCGCTGGGGCTGATCGTGGCCTTGGGGCTGTATGATGTAACCCAGACCCGCCATGCCATTCTGCGCAACTATCCCGTGGCCGCCCATCTGCGCTTTGTGCTTGAGGGCATCCGCCCCGAGATGCGGCAGTATTTCTTTGAAGGCGACAAGGACGGCGCCCCCTATCCGCGCGACAAGCGGGCCATCGTCTATCAGCGCGCCAAGAAAGAGCTGGACAAACGGCCCTTCGGCACCCAACTCGATGTTTATCAAGAGGAATATGAGTGGTTGCACCACTCGCTCGCCCCGCGCCCGCCCGTCGATCCGGGCGCGATGCGGGTGCAGGTGGGGGGCTATTCCTGTTCGCTTCTCAACATTTCCGCGATGAGTTACGGCGCGCTTTCACCCAATGCGGTGCGGGCGCTGAACAAGGGCGCCAAGGCGGGCGGCTTCTTCCACGACACCGGCGAAGGCGGGATTTCGCCCTATCACCGCGAAAGCGGTGGCGATCTGGTCTGGGAACTCGGCTCGGGCTATTTCGGGGCACGCGGGGCGGATGGCGGGTTTGATCCGGCGCTGTTTGCGGCGACCGCCGCCGATCCGCAAATCCGCATGATCGAAATAAAACTGTCGCAGGGGGCCAAACCCGGCCATGGCGGCGTACTGCCCGCGGCCAAGATCACTGCCGAAATCGCAGCGATTCGCGGCATTCCGATGGGGGTGGACTGCGTTTCTCCGGCGGCCCATGCCGCCTTTTCCACGCCGGTCGGCCTGATGGAATTCGTCGCGCAGTTGCGCGGGCTGTCCGGCGGCAAGCCGGTGGGGTTCAAGCTGTGTATCGGCCACCCGTGGGAGTTTCTGGCGATCTGCAAGGCGATGCTGACCACCGGGATCACCCCGGACTTCATCGTGATAGACGGGAAAGAAGGGGGCACCGGCGCCGCACCGCTGGAATTCATGGACCATGTCGGGATGCCGCTGCGCGACGGGCTGACCTTTGCCCATAACGCGCTGATCGGGGTGGGGCTGCGTGACCGCATCCGCATCGGTGCCTCGGGCAAGATCACCTCGGCCTTTGACATGGCGCGCGTGTTGGCGCTGGGGGCGGATTGGTGCAACGCGGCGCGCGGCTTCATGTTCGCGCTCGGCTGTATTCAGGCGCAGTCCTGCCATACCGGCCTGTGCCCCACGGGTGTCACCTCGCCCGACCCGGCCCGGCAGCGCGCGCTGGTGGTGCCTGACAAGGCCGAACGGGTGGCGAATTTCCACCGCAACACCCTGCACGCCCTTGCCGAACTGACCGCTGCCGCCGGGGTGAACAGCCCGGCAGAGCTTGGCCCGCAGCATTTCCAGCGCCGGGTCGGCAGCGCCGGGGCGATCCCGTTTTCCGAGCTCTATGAACGGCTTGCCCCCGGAGTGCTGTTGTCCGACCCCGGGCAGAGCGGCCGCTTCCGCGCGCCTTGGGCCATGGCGCAGGCCGACAGTTTTGCACCGCTGCTGCCGGTTTGACCCGTGACGAAAGCTTGCTAAACTCTTGCGGGTAGAGTGAGGGGTGCCATGCAAAATCTGGGCGACGCGATTCAGGCCAGCTCGATGAACACCTGGGCGCTTGAAGGGCCGTTTCGGCTGGTCAAGGTCGTGGGCCTCGCGGCCGAGGCGTATATGCGCGGTCAGGGCAAGATTTCCGGCTATTTCACGCAGGAAAAGTATCTTTACGGCCTGACTCCTGCGCAAATTGAGCAGGTTCTGGGCCTGCGCCCCAACGAACTTAGCCCGATGGCGCGGGTTTATGCCTTTGCCCGCCTGCCGAAATCAGATGAGGTGGAGTTCAAGCTGACCGCGGCCTTTGCCGGCGGGAAACCCTTTGATGACGGGCAGTTCGACCAGATCATGCAGGCCCGCGCCGATTTCAGGGCGGGGGTGGACACCCACAAGCGTTCGTGGAGCGAGACCGTGCAAGCCTATCCGCCCGGCTCGGGCATGGTGCCGCAATGGACGTTCAAAGCCGGACAGGGGGTGCCGGTGGGCAACCTGATTGCCACCATCACCCCGCAACTGCCGTTCCCGCGCCCCAACGGGTCCATCAAACCCTATACACCGCACAACCGCGGCCCGATCCGCTAAAGCGTGTCCGGGTCACCTTGAACCAAACCGATGGAAATTGCGTTCGAGCGTCAGCGAGAGGCAGCGAATTTCGATTCGGATCGAACCGGACACGCTTTAAAGCGACAGCGCCAGTTTGCGCCCCTCGTGAAAGGCATAGGCAGCCAGACGTGGCGCGGCGCAGTCACCGATGCGGTGGGTCGCCTTGCCGGGGAAGCTCTCGGGCCAAGGGTCAAAGGCGCGGTTGGTGGTGGCCATGACCAGACCGCTGGCAGGCAGGGTCTCCTCCGCCCCGGTCAAGAGGTTACGAACCGTCACCCCATTGCCATGCCAGCGGGTCAGGCAATGTTCGGTCAGGAAACGCGCACCCAGACGGGCCAGCGCGCGGCGCGCGGCGCCGTCGGCGGCGGTGCGGGAAATCTCTTTTCCGACAAAGGCTTCGGGTGTCACGATGGCCACCTGATGCCCACGTTCGGCTAGGGCCCAGGCGGTGCCCACCCCCCGCCAGTTCGAGCCTTCGTCATAGATCACCACCGCATCGCCCAGCCGCGCCTCGCGCCGCATCACCGCCTCGGGCGACCAGACGCCGGGGGTCTCGATCCCGGGCAGGGCGGGCAGATGCGGCTGCCAACGCTGAAAGCCGGTTTCATCCGGCAGCGAGCCGGTGGCGAGAATCACGGTATCGGCGGGATGGGCGGCGATTTCGTCGGCATCAAGGAAGCTGTTCAGCCGCAAGGTGACGCCGAGTTTGGTGAACTGCCGTTCATACCAGCCCATCAGGTCAAGGATCTGGGCCCGGCGCGGTTGCAGGCCCGCAAGGCGGAACTGGCCACCAATCTGACCAGAGGCTTCAACGATTTCAACGCTATGGCCACGCTCTGCAGCGGCGCGGGCGGCTTCCAGCCCCGCAGGACCGGCGCCGACCACCAGCACCGATTTCGGCGCCTCTGCCGGGGTGAACCGATCGCCGCCCCATTCCCATTCGCGCCCCGCCGAAGGGTTGATCAGGCAGGAAATCCAGTAGTCGCGCGAGCGGCGGCCCCAGCACATCTGATTGCACGAGATGCAGCCGCGAATATCCTCAACCCGCCCCTCGGTCACCTTGCGGGCGAGATGCGGGTCTGCGATCTGACCGCGGACGATGGAGACAAGATCGGCTTCCCCCGCGGACAGGATGGTTTCGGCATTCTCGGGCGTGCGCACGCCGGCTTCGGAGGTTATCACCGCATGTCTTACGATACCCTTAAGCTGCGCCGTCAGCGGCGTGGTCAGCTTTTCGCCATGGGTGAAGGGTGGGATGATGGATTCGAATTCCAGATAGCTGCCCGCGCCGCAGGTGACATAATCGACATGGCCGGTGGTATCATGCAAGGCAATGATTTCGCAAAGGGATTCTGCTTGCAGCGTGACATCGTAGGCGGGCGAATAGCTGATGGCGAGGCCGATGATGAAGTCTTCGCCACAGGCGCGGCGGATGTCCTCGATCAGGGTGCGGGAGAAGCGGGTACGGTTTTCAAGGCTGCCGCCCCAGCGGTCATCGCGGGTGTTGGACCATGGCGTCCAGAACTGGTCGATCAGCGAGTGATAGGCGCCCCACACCTCAACCCCCTGATATCCGCAGGCTTTTGCACGAATGGCTGCGGCGAGGTGCCCGGCGAGAAGCTCTTCGATCTCGGCTTCGGTCATGCGGTGGGAACCGTCCGAATCGTGATAGCTCGGCCCGCCAGAGGGGGACCAGTGCGGCTGGAACGACAAGTCGGAATCGCCGTGGGCGCCGACATGGTAAAGCTGCTGGATCGCCACCGCCCCCGCCTCGCGGATGCGCGAAGTAACCCGCTGAAACGGCTTGATGATCTCATCGCTGTTCACGGCAAGATTGCCGCGCGTCAGAACGCCCGTGCGATGCACCGGGACGGGTTCGCACACCACCATGGCAGCACCGCCAAGCGCCCGCTCCACAAGGTAATTTTCCATCCGCGGGCCGGGCAGCCCCATGTCGGACATGTTGTTGGTATGGGCGCCGAACACGATGCGGTTGCGCAGGGTCTGGCCGCGCAGTTGCAGGGGGGAAAGCAGGCGGCGATGCTGGCTCATAGGCTTACTCCGACCGGGACAAGTGGAAGAGACCCAGAATCGACACATGTGTCAAGTTTTTTACCCCTTCCGACCCCCTTTCGCGCGTCTTCTGTCCGGTTCGCTTCCGTTGCGGTTTCCGGGTGGGACCTGAATCAGGGCAATTCGGTCATCCGGCATTCGGGGCGCGCCCCACCATTCGGGAATGGCCACGGAACTCGGCGACGTGATCGCCGTTCTGATTGGTCACACGGATGTCGTATATTCCTGAGCGGCCACGAAGCGAAACCTCGGTCGCGGACGCTGTGAGGGTGTCGCCGATCCGGCCGGGGATCAGATAGGTGATCGCGCAATGCTGACCCACCGCCTTGTGTTCGCGGGTGTTTGCCGCAAAGGAAAAGGCGCAGTCGGCCAGTGTAAAGATATAACCGCCATGGCAGTTCCCATGGCCGTTCGACATATCGGCGGTCACATTCATGGACAGCGTTGCGGTGCCGGGCCCGATCCGGTCGAGGGTCAGCCCCAGAGTCTGGCTGGTCCGGTCCTTTTGCCACAGGGCATGGGCCGCGGCCTCGGCCAGTTGCTGTGGCGACAGTTCGGAAATCGGCAGCATAGATGATCCCTCTACTTGCCGGAAAAAGCCGGAGGGCGCTTTTCAAGGAAGGCGAGAACGCCTTCGGCATAGTCGGCGCTGCGCCCGGCGAACTGCTGGCAGTCGCGCTCCTGATCAAGGTGGCTGTCGAAATCATTGCTCTGCGCGGCCTGGACAAGGTGCTTGGTCATGCCAAGACTTGCCGTCGGCCCTGCCGCCAGTGAAACCGCAATGGCGCGTGCCCTGGCCGGAAGCTGCGCATCCTCGACCGCCTGCCAGATCAGCCCCCATTCGGCGGCTTTCTCGGCCGTCAGCGGCTCTGCCATCAGGGTCAGCGCCTTGGCTCGCGCTTCGCCCAGAAGCCGCACCAGATGCCAGCTTCCGCCCGCATCGGGGACAAGCCCAATCTTCGAGAAGGACTGGATGAAGCGCGCCGACCGCGCCGCCAGAACGATGTCGCAGGCAAGGGCGATATTGGCGCCCGCCCCTGCCGCCACACCGTTCACGGCGCAGACCACGGGTTTTGCCAGACTGCGGATCAACCGCAGGGTCGGGTTGTAGAAAGTGTCGAGCGTGCGGCCCAGATCGGGCGGTGGTCCGCCCCGGCGGGGATCACGGTCACCCAGATCCTGCCCTGCCGAAAAGCCGCGACCCGCCCCGGTCAGCAAGACGGCCCGGACGGCGCCATCGTCATGGGCGCGCTGAACACCGGCGCGCAGGGCCAGATGCATCGCTTCGTTGAAGGCGTTCAGTTTTTCGGGGCGGTTGAGCGTCAGCGTCAGGACGCCATCGGAAAGCTCGGTCAGAACGGTGTCGGATTCTGTCATGTGGCCCTCTTCAATTCGCCCCAAGGATGGTGACCGAACAGACATTCTGCGATGGCGCACCGCCGAGATTATGGGTCAGCGCAAGCGAGGGGTTGGCCAGTTGACGCCCTCCTGCGGCGCCCGTCAGTTGCAGCCAAGCCTCATAAAGCATCCGCAAGCCCGACGCGCCGACCGGATGGCCAAAGCATTTCAATCCGCCGTCGATCTGGCAAGGCATGGCGCCATCGGCGTCGAACCTGCCGTCCAGCATCTCGCGCCAGGCCGTGCCCGGCTCGGTGAGGCCGAGATCCTCCAGCGTCACCAGTTCGGTGATCGAGAAGCAGTCGTGAACCTCGGTCAGGCTGATCTGGCGCGCCGGATCGGTGATCCCGGCTTCAGCATAGGCGGCGCGGGCGGCGATGCGGGCGGTATGGACATGCGCGCCATCCCATTCCGCCTGCTGCACCTCCCAGCCGTTCGAGGTGACAATCTGGATCGCCTTGACGGTCACCGCGGGTGCGCGGCCCAGACTGCGGGCAATTTTGGGCGTGGTCACGATGGCGCAGGCGGCGCCGTCAGAGACCGGGCAGCAATCGAACAGGCCGATCGGCTCGGCCACCAGCGGGGCGTTCAGCGCCTGCTCGATGGTGATGGCCTTGCGCAGATGGGCGTTCGGGTTCTTCACCGCATTGGCGTGGCTTTTCACCGATGTATGCGCCATGGCGCGCTTCAGGTCGGCGCGCCCGACATTGTGCCGCGCCTGATAGGCGGCGGCCAGTTGCGCGAAATTGCCCGGATTGCTGTGGGTGGGCAGATACATCGGCCCGAAGGTTCCGCGCGAGGCGAGCGGCAGCCCGGCAAAGCCGGTGTCCTTAAGCTTTTCGACCCCCACGGCCAGCGCGATATCCACAGCGCCCGAGGCAACGGCATAGACCGCGCCGCGAAACGCCTCTGTCCCGCCGGCACAGAAATTCTCGACCCGGGTCACGCCGATATTCGGCAGCCGCAGGGCCTGCGCCATCGGCGTGCCGGCCTTGCCGGCGCCAATGTCATCGTAATGCGAGGAATACCAGGCGGCGCCGATGGCCGCCGGTTCGATCCCCGCGCGGCTCAGAGCCTCGACATAGGCTTCGACCATCAGTTCTTCCTGACCCACATCCCAGCGTTCGCCAAAGCGCGAACATCCCATCGAGAGGATCGCCACCTTATCCTTGATGCCTGTTGCCACGGCTTGTCCTCTAACTGGCCACGGGCGTGGCGATGGCTTTCCAGAAATAGCGGCGATAGCCGGTCTGCGGGTCGATATCCTTGATGCGGAAGACGAATTCTACGGGCTTTCCCGGCGTGATCTCTGCGGCGCCCGGATCGGTGAATTCCATCAGCAACCGCCCGCCGCTATTCAGATCGACCAGCCCGTAGCAATTCGGCGGATGGGGCGAGAAGGCCAGCAGATCGGCGGTGAAGGTGGCGACCAGCCCACCAACATCGGCCAGCGGCCAAGGTTCCTGCGTGTCGAGATGCAGGCCATCGCCCACCGTCAACCGTGTGGGCGGAAACTGGATGCGCCCGGTCTCGCGGCAGCGCCCGCCCACGAAACCCAGCAGGGCCGCAGAATAGCGCCAGGCGGTGGACAGCGCCTCATTCACGATGAAACGCCCGCGCAGCCCCCTGTCCCAGGCGATCTGCCCACGAAAGGCCAGCAGTTTCATATAGTTCGCTTCGTCGATCCCTTGTGCGAGTTGGGGCGAGACGAGCGGTGTCATTGTCACAGACCCGGCCTCAAAGATCAGCGCCGTCGCACCCTGACCGAACTGGGCGACAAGAATCTTCTGGCCCGGCACCACAGTCTCAAGGGCGTGGGCCAGCATCAGCAGCGGATGCGCCGTGCCGGTATCGCCGCAGGTTTCGGCAAGCGAAGCGGCACGACGCGCATTCGCCAGCCCGGCCCGCGCCGCAACCGCCGCAGCCACGCCCGGAATGGGACAGGGCAGGACGAAATGGTCGATATCGGCGGCGGACAGCCCGGCCTTGGCCAGCGCCCCGGCAACAGCCTTGGGAACAAGGTCCAGATAGCCCGCCTCCCTGACCCAGCGTTCCTCCCACTCCTGCGGGTGGTCGTGGCCATTGGCGCGGTAGCGGTCGGTGAAAGGCGCGCTGAGGCTGATGCCCCCGCGATAGTCCAGCAGACCCGGACCGGAACCGACCAAAGCAGCAGCCCCGCCATCTCCAGCACGCGCTTCGGCTAGGCTGCCGGGCGTGCCGGGTGGCAGATCGCCAGCCGCGATCAGCGCCGTTTGCCCGGATTCCAGCGCGGAATGCAGCGCAATCAGCGTCGCGCGCGGGCTTCCCTGCACATCCTGAGCGAGACAGGTCTCAGGCAGCCGCAACGCCGCATGGACGAAAGCCGCACCCTGCGGTTCGGCAAAGGGGGCGGTGGTGGTGGCAAAGCTCAGGGTGTGAACTGCGGCCGCATCCTGCCCGCGCAATGCGGCGCGGGCGGCGGCAACCGCCATAGTAATGCTGTCCTCGTCCCAAAAGGCCAGCGTTCGCTGCCCCTTGCCGGCACCAGCGCCAGAGGTCAGCCAACCGAGAGCCGCAGACATCGCCGCCCGCCGAAGCCGAAGGCGCGGCAGATGGACGCCGAGTGCCAGAATGCTTGTCACAGACTTCTCCCGATGCCGGCTTCACGATCCGCTGGGGCAATTGGTGTATTGCCTGTGGATGTTTGCTTCGTATATTAGTCGGAACGTTCGGTCAATCAATTAGTCACAGGGGAAAAGCGGGCATGGAGACGATCGCAATTGTCGGCGCCGGTCAGGCGGGGGCGGCGCTGGCGGCACGGCTGCGGCTGAAAGGGCATGGCGGACCGATCATCGTCTACGGCGCCGAGGACGCCCCGCCCTATCAGCGGCCGCCGCTTTCCAAGAAATATCTCAGCGGTGAATGGGAGGCCGAACGCCTCTGGCTGCGCGCGCCGGATTTCTGGAGCGCCCACGACATAGACCTGCGCCTTGGTCAGCCGGTCACCATGATCGACCCCGAACTGGGCCATCTGGTCTGGGGTGGCGAATTGCAGGACTGGGACAAGCTGGCGCTGACCACCGGCACCGCGCCGCGCCCCTTGCCGCCCGGCCTTGCGGGTCGGGAAAACGTCTATGAACTGCGCAGCATCGCCGATGTTGACCGCCTGAGGCCGGCCTTCCGGGCTGGTCAGCGTCTTGTCATCGTCGGGGGTGGCTATGTCGGACTGGAAACCGCCGCCGTCGCCGCGACCGCCGGTCTGACCGTCACCGTCATCGAGCGCGCGCCGCGAATCTTAGAGCGCGTGGCCTGCGCCGAAACCGCCGATCACGTCGGGGCCCTGCACAAGGACCACGGCGTCACGATCCTTGAAGGGCGCAGCATCGTTTCCACCCGCGGAGCCTCTGCCATCGATGAGGTGGAACTGGATGACGGCAGCCGGATTGCCTGCGATCTGATCGTGGCGGGCGTCGGCGTGCTGCCGCAAACCGAACTGGCCGAACTGGTCGGCATCCGATGTGACAATGGCATTGTGGTTGATGCCTTTGGCCGAACCTCTGCGCCCAGAATATGGGCCGCCGGGGATTGCGCCTGTTTCGATCTGGACGGCAAGCCGACCCGGCTGGAAAGCGTGCAGAACGCCATAGATCAGGCCGAAGCTGTGGCCGATGACATGCTGGGTGACGGGCGCCCCTATCATCCGGTGCCGTGGTTCTGGTCCGATCAGTATGATGTGAAACTGCAAATCGTCGGGCTGAATCGCGGCTATGACACTGTGGTCAGCGCTGTCTCTGCGCGCGGACGGTCAAACTGGTATTTCGGCGAGGGTCGGCTGCTGGCTGTGGATGCGCTGAATGACGGGCGGGCCTATATGGCGGCGAAGAAGCTGCTTGATGCGGGGCTGACCGTGGAGATCGCGCATGTGCAGGCTGCGGATTTCAACCCGATGAATTTGCTGAAGGGATAAGACGGATCAGGGTTTGACCGGCATGTTGGTGAAGCCGTTCAGGAACATTTCGACCGTCCGTTCGGCCAACTCATCGGGCGACACCACACCGTCCGACCGATACCAAGTGTAGGTCCAGTTGATCATGCCGAAAAACAGCATGGTATCGACATGGGCCAGCACCCGGTTCTGCGCCATGTCGGGCCGCAGTTGCAGCAAAGCGTCGCGCACATAGGCAATCAGTTCGCGCTGCTTGCCGATCAGCTCGTTGCGATGCTCGGGCGGCAGGACATCAAGGCAGGTCAGCAGCACGACATGCTGATCCCGCGAATCCGCATAGATCTCCAGAAACAGCTTCACCAGTTGCAGGAAGCGTTCCTTCGGCTCGCGTGAGCCGTAGAGAACCTGCCGGCATTGTTCGAGCAGAGAATCGACATGCGTCGTCAGCATGTCCCGCAGGATCGCCTCTTTGCCGTCAAAGTAGTGGTAGAGGCGCGACTTGGAGCAATCACAGGCCGTCGCAATGTCCCCGATCGAGGTCGCGGCATAGCCGTGCTTGGCAAAGATGGCCGCAGCGCGACGAATGATCGTGTCATGGATATTGTCATACTCGGCGGATCTTGTTCGGGCCACGGAACCTCCGGCAGCTTTATTGACTGAACATTCGGCTTATATATCTCTGCCGGGCGGAAGCCAACTGTCGTTGCCGCACGCGCGTGTCCTGTCTTGGCGCCGCCTGAGAAGATATGCCCCACATCCAACTTTCAGACTTTACATAGTCCAATCGTTCGTTCTATTATTTAACGGCGCACAAGCGTAGCCCAGGGGAGGGAGCCCCCCCAGGCGCCGGGAGGAAACCGAATGCTGCATCCAGAGATTGAGATGCTGGACCGCGAGGGCATCTTGCGGATTCAGCGCAAAAGGCTTGCCACGCTTGGCGAACGCCTTGCCAAGAACGACGCCTGGCGCGATCACTTCAATTCCGTGGGCATGCAGCCCGAGGATCTTGCCGCGCCGGACGGGCTGGAAAACGCGCCCTTCCTGGAAAAGGCCGATCTGCGCGGCCATTATCCCTTCCCTTTCCTGACCGCCCCGATGGAAGAGGTCGAGCGTTTCGTCGCCACTTCGGGCACCACCGGGCTTCCGGTGCTGTTCGGCATGACGCAGCAGGATTTCGGGACGCTCCTGCCCAATCAGGTGGCACGGCTTCTGGCTGCGGCGGGCGTCAAAAGGGCGTCGCGGTCCTATCAGGGCTACGGCTATGGCCTGTGGATCGGGGGGCCGGCGCTGGATCAGGGGTTCAAGGCGCTGGATTGCACCAATTTTCCGATCGGCCCCGGCCGAGGTGAGCTGGCCGCCCGCTGGCTGCGCGATCACCGCTATGACGTGGCCTCGATGTCGCCCTTGTGGCTGATGAGTCTGGTGCAGGCCGCTCGTGCGCAGGGGATCAACCCCAAGACCGACTGGCACCTGAAGACCGCGATCCTTGGCGGGCAGTCGGTTTCCGCCGAGTTCCGCGCGCAGCTTGAATCCGAAATGCCTGCGGGCTTCATTTCGCACAACATCTACGGCACGACCGAGGCGGGCGGTCCGATTCTGGCGATCTCGACCCCCTACACCCATGCGGATGACGAGTTGCACCTGCTGAACGAGGATACCGTCCTGACCGAAATCCTTGACCCGGTAACGCTGAAGCCGGTGTCTGAGGGGGAAGTGGGCGAAATCGTCGTCACCACCCTGTCAAAGCAGGCTTCGCCCGTGGTCCGCTGGCGCACCCGCGATCTGGTTCGCCTGTCGCCGCGGCCCTACGACTGCCCCTCGGGTCGGCGCGGAATGCGCAAGATCGGGCGGATCATCGGCCGCTCGGACGACATGATCAAGTTCAAGGGGGTCATCATCTTCCCCTCGCAGATCGAGGATGTGATCACGGGAACCAACGGCGTCGTGCGCGAAGCCTGGCAGATTTATATCGACAAGGAACGCATGACCATTGGCACGCTGACCGTCGCCGTCGAGGCTGTGGCGGCACAGGGCCGCGCCGCCGACCAGATCTGCAATGACATCCGGCGCGAAGTCCGTGCCCGGCTTGGCATGAACATCGTCGTCGAATGTCACCCCGAAGGCACCCTGCCCCGCTATGAGGCCAAGGCTGTCCGTGTTCTTCACCGGACGGAGCCTTGATCCCCCCGGCAGACCCGCTCGCCCCTGTGCGTGCGCAGCTGGCGGCTGTCACAGGCCGCTGGTCGCAAGGCATGTCGCTGGCTGAAATCCGCGCGGATTTCAGCCGCTATCTGGCAGATGTCGGCCCCAGAGGCGCCGCCATGACAGAGCCGCACCCGGTTTCCGGTCTGGGCTTTGATGCCGCATGGATCGGCAGCGGTCCGCGCCCTGTGCTTTACTGCCATGGCGGCGGTTTCCAGATTGGGGGCATCGCCTCTCATGCCAGCCTGATTGCCCGGCTGGCCAAGGCCGCCGATGCAAGAATGCTGGCCTTCGATTACCGGCTGGCGCCGGAGCATCGCTTTCCTGCCGCCGCCGATGACGCCTTTGCGGCCTATCAGGCGTTGCTGGTGGATGCCGCCCCGCCCCACGCGGTCATCGGGGACTCCGCCGGGGCCGCGCTGGCGCTGCTGACCGTGCAGCGGGCCCGCGATGCGGGGCAGCCGCTGCCCTGTGCCATCGTTCTGATCTCACCCTGGCTTGATCTGTCGATGCAGGGGGAAAGCTATCGGACACGGGCGGATCAGGACATCTTTTCAAGACCCGGGCAGTTGCGGGCCATGGCGCGCAGCTATCTGGGCCGAAAGGGCCCGCCCGCCGATGCGCCGGAAGTGTCCCCGCTTTGGGGCGACCTCAACGGCCTGCCTCCCATCCTGATCCACAGCGGGGCCGCCGACATCACGCTGGACGATTCCGTCACGCTGGCAGAGCGGGTCAGGGCGGCGGGCGGAGCGGTCAACCTGCGAGTCTTTGACGGGATGTGCCACCATTTCCAGATCTTCGAGGCCCTGCCCGAAGCCGAGGATTCAATTGCAGAAATCGGCGACTATCTGAAGCGGGCCTAGGCGGCACGGCCCCGTCACGGGGCCCCGCCAATCATTCCGCTGTCAAGCGCCGCCGCAATTCGGTCCGAGGCTACGCCCCATTCGCGCAGAATGCTGCCGGACTGGCTGCCGGGGGTGACCGCCGCCTGCGGCATCGGGGCGGGCGTCACGCTCAGGCGCGGGGCGGGGGCAGGCTGAACCACCCCATCGACCGAAACAAAAGCCTCCCGGGCGACGGCCTGTGGATGGGCCGCGGCCTCGTCCCAATCCAGCACCGGCGAGACGCAGGCATCGCTGCCGACGAACATGTCCGCCCAATGGTCGCGTGGCCGCGTCGCCAGCAAGGCAGCCAGCCGCGCGCGGCGGTCCGGCCAGACCGACGGGTCGCGCATATGGCTGAAGATCGCCGGATCAAGGCCCAGCCGATCCAGCAGAATGTCGTGAAACCGCTTCTCCACACAGGCAACGGCAAGGAAGCGGCCATCCGCACAGGCATAGGTCGCGTAGAAATAGGCGCCGCCGTCCAGCAGATTGGCCTCACGCCGGTCCGACCATGCCCCCCCGGCGCGAAAGCCCCAGAACATCGAGGTCAGCAGCGAGGCCCCGTCAACCATGGCCGCGTCGATGACCTGACCGCGTCCGGTTTGCCGTGCCGACAGCACCGCCGACAGCATCCCGAAGGCCAGCAACATGCCGCCACCGCCGAAATCCGCGACATAGTTCAGCGGCACCACTGGCGGACGATCCGCGGGGCCGATGGCGTGAAGCCCGCCCGTCAGCCCCAGATAGTTCATGTCATGCCCGGCCTGTTGCGCCATCGGCCCGCCCTGCCCCCAGCCGGTCATCCGGCCATAGGCAAGGGCGGGATTGCGGATCAGGCATGGGTCGGGGCCAAGTCCCAGCCGCTCCATCACGCCGGGGCGAAAGCCTTCGATCAACCCGTCCGCCTGTGCCACCAGATCCAGCAGCAGGTCTGCCGCCCCTTCGGCCCGCAAGTCGATGGACAGCGAGTGGCGGTTGCGCCCCAGAACGTCGAACCGGCCGTTCAGCAGCGGAAAGTCCGGCTTCTGCCCCTTTGCATGGATGCGGATGACCTCTGCCCCATGGTCGGCCAGCATCATGGCCGCGAAAGGGGCCGGGCCAAGCCCGACCATTTCGATGATGCGCAAACCGCTCAACGCGCCGGACATGAGTTTCCCCTTCGTCTCATTGGGCCGAGATTCCGCCGTTCACGCTGATCGCCTGCCCGGTGATGCGGGCGGCCCCGGGGCTGGCAAGGAAGTGGATCAGTGCGGCCAAATCTTCGGCCTCGGCCACGCCAAGCGCGGCCATCTGCGCCGCCTTTTCAAACAGCCGCGCCGCAAAGGGATGCGCGAAGAGGCGGTCATGCGTGCCCGTTCCCCGGATCAGCGAAGGGGTGACGCAGTTCACACGGATTCCGTCCCGCTTGGCCTCCATCGCCAGCGTGCGGCTGAACATGATGATTGCAGCCATGGCGGCGCCGATGATCGTCTCTCCGGGTGTGGCGACCTTGCCCGCATCCGAGGCGACGGTGATGATTGCCCCCGAACGCTGTGACCGCATCACAGGCAGAACGGCCCGCGCCATCAGCATCGGGCCAAGCGCCTGTTCTGTCATATCCCGGGCAAGGCGCCCGGTCGGAATATCGGACAACAGATCGGGCAGCGCCGCGCCGACGGTGGCAACCACCAGCACATCAACCCGCCCGCGAAGCGCCAGCGTCTCGGCGATGATCCGCTCTGCCCCTTCTGCGGTGTTGGCATCGCCCAGCACCAGATGCGGCCTGGCCTCGGGGAAGGCCGCAGCCAACGTCGCCATGGCCGCTTTTCCGCGGGCGGCATCCCGCCCGACGATCGTGACTTGCGCGCCCCCTTGGGAAGCAAAGCGGCGGGCCGTGGCAAGACCGACACCAGAGGTGCCGCCGACGATCAGCACGCTGCGCGGTTCAGCAGGATCGGTCATCACACCTCCTCGGGGATACGGACAACCAGCCCGTCAAGGGCCGCGGTGATCCTGATCTGGCAGGACAGCCGCGAATTCGGCCGGATATCATTGGCGAAATCCAGCATTTCGCGTTCCATCTCGTCGGGCGCACCGACAAGGGCCAGCCATTCCTCGGCCACATGCACATGGCAGGTGGCGCAGGCACAGGCACCGCCGCATTCCGCAATGATGCCGCGCACATTGGCCCGGCGCGCGCTTTCCATCAGGCTGAGGCCCGCGCCAGCCTCAACAGTCTGGGCCTGCCCGCCTGCGGTGATGAAGGTCACTTTTGTCATTCTCTTGCTCCAGCAGCCTCAGGCGCCGCAGCCCATCCCGCCCGAGACGCCCAGCGCCTCGCCGGTGATGAAGCCAGCGGCTTCCGTGCAGAAAAAGGCGATGGCATGGGCAACCTCTTCTGGCTGCCCAAGACGGCGCAGCAGGGTCATCGCCGCCATGTCCGTAAGGATCTTCTCACCGACATCGGCAACCGCGCGGTCAACCATGGGTGTGTGGATCGGCCCCGGCAGCACGGCGTTCACGGTGATGCCATAGCGGGCATTCTCGCGCGCGATGGAACGGGTAAAGCCCAGAAGACCGGCCTTGGCGGCGGCATAGACCGAACCGCCTTTCGAACCGAGCCGTGCCGCCTCGGACGAGACATTGACGATCCGCCCGAACCGCGCCGCCTGCATCCCGGGCAAGGCACCCAGCGTGAAGGCGAAGGCACTTTCCAGATTGACCGCCAGCAGGCGCCGCCAATCCTCGGGGCCGGTGGCCGTGAAGAAGGCGTGCTGATCGGCGCCGACATTGTTGACCAGAATGCCGAACGGCGCGCGGCCATGAAACAGCGCAGAGACCGCGGCGGGGTCAGCCGCGTCCACCGCGACGAATTCCGCGCCGGTCGCGGCGGCAAGGGCCTGACCTGCCGCGACATCCCTGTCGCAGAACGTGACGGCATTGCCCTCAAGGCACAGCTTGCGCACCGTTGCCGCGCCGATGCCGCCGGCGCCCCCCGTCACCAGCGCGGAACGCATGGTCACAGCCCCCGGAACACGGGCTTGCGCTTGTCGATCACCGCAGCCAGCCCTTCCCGGCTGTCGGCAGAGGCCGAAAGGCCGGCAACGGTGCGGGCCTCTTCGGGCAGGGCGCGCTCGACCTCGATGGCGTTCCACAACAGCCGCTTGGTCGCGGCCATCGCCATGGGGGCGCCTTCGGCATATTCGGCGACGGTGCGCGCGGCGACCCCCGCCAGATCGGCATCGGGCACCACCCGCGTGATCAGGCCGATCCGCTCGGCCTCGGCGGCATCGACGATCCGGTTCGACAGCATGATTTCGGCCGCGCGGCGCAGACCCACAAGATGCGGCAGGATCACCGAAGCGCCGCCGTCGGGCGCCATGCCGACGCGCGTGGCGCCAGCCAGAAACCTGGCGCCCTCACCCGCAATCACCACATCCGAGGCGCAGACGAGACCCAAGCCCCCGCCGCCCGCCGCAAAGCCCTGAACCTCGGTCACCACCACGGCATCCAGACGGATCAATGCCCCAACCGCCATTTGCAGCCAGGCCGTGACTTCACGCAGGAAATCACCCAAACCCGCGCCCATCGCGGCAAACTCCCGCACATCGCCTCCGGCACAGAAATTGCGCCCGGCGCCGCGCAGATGCACCACGCGCAGGCCCGGCTCGCGGTGGCAGCGCATCACGGCCTGATGCAGCGCCTTCATGAAGACGATGTTCATGCCATTGGCCGCCTCGGGGCGGTTCAGCGTGATCGTGGCCACGGGGCCATTGCGGTGCAGCAGCACCGGCCCTTCGCCGATCCAGATTTCGGAGAGAGTCATTAAGGTTCCTCAGACAAGGAAGGAAAGCGTGAACATCGGCTTGCCGTTGTTGACGAGCGCGATCTTCTTGCGCACCAGTCGGAAGTTCCCGTTCACCAGCCGCAGCCGGTATTCGTTGCGCGCGGCCCAAACCGTCTCGCCCCGCAGATTGTCTTCGTAGATCATGCTGTTGGCGAAAACGGTAACTTCGGCAGCCGCGACCTCGCCGATCTCGATGTTCGAGATCAGCCGTGCCAGTTCCGAACGCGGCGTCTGGGTATGGCGCCGCCCGGTCTTCAACTGCTCGATCCGCACATGGATGCGCGAGCGGTTGTCATACAGCACCGACATCTGCGTTTCGGGATCGGTGTCCATCCCGTTGGCCGGCACCCAATAGATGCCGTCCTCCTCCCAGAGCGCGTCCCAGCCGTCATAATCATGGCTGTCGGCAAGGCGGGCCTCGTGAAACAGGAATTGCGCGACATTGTGGTGCAGCGCGACGGGATCGAGCGCACGCAGGTCGTTGTCGGCCGTGGCGATGGCAATTTGCGCGGTCATGCGGGTTGCTCCTGCATCAGCGAAAGGTAGTGGCGCCAGATGCCGCGCTGCGGCACCTCATCGGTGGAATGGGCAATGGTGTAGCCGTTCTCGTCCTTGCGCTCGCGGTGCAGGCCGCGCGTCAGAACCAACCATTCCGGGTCGCGGATGCGGGCGCCGCGGTGGTTGCGTTCATACATCTCGGTATCATCGGCCAACAGGAACCCCGCAGGGCCGACCGACCCCATGGTCTGCTGCCGCAGGCGGCGGTTGATGTCGGGCGCGTCCTTGAACTGCACCGCCGTAACATGCTGGATGCTTTCATCGACCGAGATCGGCTGGATCACGAACATCTGGATTTCAGCGATGAAGAGGTTCGGGAAGATCATGGTGTGCGGCGAGCCGTCGATCATGATCTGGCGCGCACGATCCGGCCCATAGGCCGCATTCATCGCCGCGACGTAATCGGGCAGCCGGTCTGCCGTGGTGCCGAACCAGTTCAGCGGCTTGTCGATGCGGCGCCACTCGGGGCGCAGATCAAATTCGGTATGGCCGTTGCCATAATCGCGGGTCAGCGCGATCGACTCCTTGCCATAGAGGTTGGCAATGCCGCTTTTGGTGACCTGAAAGATCGAGCCGTGAACGAAGCCGGGGTGATAGCCATCGGTCTCATTCTCGACCATGAACTTCCAGTTGGCTTTGGTGCGGTGTTGCAAGAAACCCGCACGCAGGTCCAGCTCGCCGGTCGGCGCGTTGTCGCAAAGCTGGTCAAGTGCCGCCTTCGCGCCGCCCAGATGTTCCTCAAGCGTGGGGCCGGTTTCGGCGAAAGAGCCGAAGACGAAGCCGCGATAGATGGCGATGCGCGGCACCTTGCCCAGCCCCACCCCGGTCTTTGACGCGCCTTCATATCCGTCGGCCAAGGCATAGCCCATCAGGTCGCCGGTGTTCGAGAAGGTCCAGGAGTGGTAGGGGCAGGTGAAGGTCGCGCGATTGCCCTGACGATAGGCGCAAAGCTGATTGCCACGATGCGGGCATTTGTTCAGCAGCAGCCTGATCTCGTCATTGCGGTCGCGCACCAGCAACACCGGCGTCGGGCCGATGCTCTTGGTCACATAGTCATTGCGGTTCGGCACCTCACTGACATGGCCGACATAGACCCAGCTGCGATACCAGATCTTCTCCATCTCCTCCTGAAAGATATCGGGATCGGTATAGAGGCGGCTGTTGATTCGGGTCGGTTCGATCAGGGCGCTGTAGTCAACCTTCCCTGCGGGCCTTGTCTCTGTGTTCAACATGGCGGCTTGCTCCTGATAGCGGCTATAATTTGCCGAACGCTCATTCGATTTATTGTTCGAAAAATGGGCTGTCAAGCATTCTTTGCCAAGAGAAAATCAACATGCCTCACGCCAGAAGAGGAAGAATATTCACAATATATAAGCTTTACCAATTACTTCCTTGACATGCCGCACAAAAATCCGGGCGCAAAAAATCTCTGGATGTCAGATTCAACTTCTGATACTTACTCCGAACGATCGGTCTTATAATATCCGAACATGGCCGAACGAATCTCCAGGGAGGAGGAAGACATGACACCGACAAAGGCGATCATCGCCGGACTGTTCGTGCTGGCAGGCCCGCTGCCCGCCGTGGCCGAAATCAGGATCGGCGCTTCGGTTTCGGCCACCGGACCTGCGGGGGCCCTTGGGGACTCCGAGGCGAAAACGCTGGAAATGCTGGTCGAAGAGGTGAACGGCAAGGGCGGCATCAACGGCGAGACCGTGACGCTGGTGCTTTATGACGATGCCGGCGACCCCAACAAGGCGCGCACCTTCGCCACCCGGCTGATCGAGGACGACGAGGTGGTTGCGATCATTGGCGGAACCACCACCGGCACCTCGATGTCGATTCTGGCCGTTGCCGAAGATGCGGGGATTCCCTTCATCTCGCTTGCCGGGGCCATCGACATCATCGACCCGGTGAAGCCCTACACCTTCAAGACCCCGCACACCGACCGCATGGGCTGCCAAAAGATCTTTGCGGACATGCAGGCGCGCGGTTTTGCGAAAGTGGCGATCATCGCCTCGACCGACGGCTTCGGCGCCTCGATGCAGGCACAGTGCAAACTGGTGGCGCCCGAGATGGGCATGGAGATCGTCGCGGACGAGACCTATGATCCCAAGGATTCCGACATGACGGCGCAGTTGACGAAAATCCGCGGCACCGAGGGCGTTCAGGCAATCGTCAATCCCGGCTTTGGTCAGAGCGCGGCGGTTCTGGCCCGGAACTACCGGCAGTTGGGAATGGACATCCCGTTCTACGCCTCGCATGGCGTCGCCTCGCAAGGATATATCGACCTTGCCGGAGCCGAGGCGGTGGAAGGGTTCCGCCTGCCCGGCACCGCGCTGCTGGTGGCCGAATTGCTGGCAGACGGCGATGTGCAAAAACCGGCCGTCACCGCCTACAAGGCGGCGTTCGAGGGCAAGTTCGCCACCCCGGTCAGCACCTTCGGCGGCTATGCCCATGACGGCTTCATGATCCTGTCTGATGCCATCGCGCGGGCAACTGCGGCCGAGCCTGCCGCGATCCGCGATGCGATTGAGGCAACCACCGGCCTTGCCGGCACCACCGGCGTCTATACCTATTCGGCCACGGACCACCTTGGGCTTGACCTGTCGGCCTTCCGCCTGCTCGAGATCCGCGGCGGCGCATGGACGCTTGCCGAGTGATCTGACCACCCCGCCCCTGTCTCTGCGCCCGCCGCGGCGCAGAGCCCCTTTCACCCAAGGTCAGCTCCCGCTTTCCAAGCCCGGAGGCGCCATGTCGGAACTCATCCAATTCCTGTTCTCGGGGGTCACGGTCGGCGCGGTCTATGCGCTGGTCGCCCTTGGCTTCACCATCATCTACAACGCCTCGGACGTGGTGAACTTCGCCCAGGGCGAATTCGTCATGCTCGGCGGCATGATCACCTGGTTCGCGCATGAGGCCGGCCTGCCCCTGCCGCTGGCGGCGCTGATCGCCATTGTCCTGACGTCGGCCTTGGGCGTCGCCATGAACAAGCTTGCCATCGAACCCGCCCGGGGCGCGCCGGTCGTCTCGCTGATCATCATTACCATCGGCGCCTCGATCTTCATTCAGGGAACGGCACAACTGGTCTTCGGCAAGCAAATCCACACCTTCCCGGCCTTTTCGGGCGATACGCCGATCCATGTCGGTGGCGCGACCATCCTGCCGCAAAGCCTGTGGATGATCGCGGGGGCGCTGGCCGTCTTCCTTGCGCTATGGCTGTTTTTCAGCCGCACGCTTCTGGGCCGCGCCGTGATGGCAACCGCGAACAACCGGCTTGCCGCGCAGCTTGTCGGGATCAACACCAATTTCGTGATGACCCTTTCCTTCGCACTTTCGGCAGCCATCGGGGCACTTGGCGGCGTGCTGGCCACCCCTGTCACCCTGACGGCTTACGGCGTGGGGATCGGCTTTGCCCTGAAGGGTTTTGCCGGCGCGATGCTTGGCGGCATGGGCAACCCCAAGGGCGCGCTGCTCGGCGGCTTTCTGATCGGGCTGATCGAGGCGCTCACCGCAGGCTACCTGTGGTCGCAATACAAGGATGCCGTGGCCTTCGTCGTGATCCTGCTGGTGCTGTTCTTCCTGCCTCAGGGCCTGTTCGGCCGCAAGACCACAGATCGGGTGTGACATGAAGCTGACCCCGAAATCCGCAACCCTTCTGGTGCTGGCCGTGCTTGTCGCGCTGTCGCCGCTGTTCTTCCCCTCGGGCTACTACTACCGGGTGGGCGCGCTGATCTTCGTCAACGGCATCGCTGTGACGGGCATCGTGATCCTGACCGGCTGGGCCGGGCAGATCAGCCTTGGCCATGCCGGTTTTGCCGGGATCGGGGCCTATGCCTGTGCTCTGGCCCCGGTGCATTGGGGCCTGCATCCTGCCTTGGCTGTCGTGCTGGGGGCCGCAATCTCGGCCCTGCTGGCCTGGCTGGTCGGGCGCCCGATCCTGCGGCTCCGCGGCTATTACCTTGGCGTGGCCACGCTTGGCTTTGGCATCCTTGTCTCGATGGTGCTGAACAATGAACGCGACCTGACTCGCGGCCCCGACGGGATCGAGGTGCCGGAGCTGGGCCTGCGTGCGCTGCTGAAGGGTTGGGGGCTCGATCTGTCGAACGGTCAGTTCTGGTATTTCTTCTGCGGTCTCTGCCTGATCGCCGGGGCCTGGCTGGCGCTGAACCTTTACAACAGCCCCACCGGCCGCGCCCTGCGCGCGCTGCACGGATCGGAGGTGGCGGCGCGCACGGTGGGCGTCGATGTGGCGCGGATGAAGTTGCAGGCTTTCGTGATCTCGGCGGTCTATGCCTCGGTCTCCGGCTCGCTTCTGGCGCTGCAGAACAAGTTCATCACGCCGGATGTCGCGGGCTTCATGCATTCGATCGAGATGGTCACCATGGCCGTTCTGGGCGGCGTCGGATCGGTTCTGGGTGCGATCTTCGGGGCGGGTGCGCTGACGCTGCTGCCGCAGGCGCTGACCGTCTTTGCGGAATACGAGCAGATGGTCCTCGGGCTGGTGATGATGCTGGTGATGATCTTCCTGCGTGAAGGGCTGCTGCCCTCGATCCTGCGCAAACTGAGGGGGCGGGGCGAATGACGAGGTCAGACAAGGAAACCCTTCTGTCGGTCGAGGGGCTTGGCATCGCCTTTGGCGGCCTGAAGGCGGTGAACAACGTCAGCTTCGGGGTAAGGCCGGGCGAAATCGTCTCGATCATCGGGCCAAACGGTGCGGGCAAGACCACGCTGTTCAACATGATCTCGGGCATCTACCTGCCCAGCATGGGGCAGGTGAAATTGTCTGGCGAGGATGTAACCGGGATCGCGCCGCATCTTCTTGCCCGCCGGGGCATGAGCCGGACGTTCCAGAACCTCCAGATATTTCAGTCGATGACCGTGCTGGAGAATGCCATCGTAGGTTATCACCTACAGGAGCGCGGGCCGGTGCTGGCCGATCTCTTTGGCCTGCCCTCCTCGCGTGCCCGGGCGAAACGGGCCGAAGCCGGGGCGCGGAAGTTGCTGGAGCGGGTCGGTCTGGACCGGGCAGCAGAGCGAGAGGCCGGGAACCTTTCCTACGGCTCGCTCAAACGGCTGGAGATTGCGCGCGCCCTGGCGCTGGACCCGAAGATCCTGCTGCTGGACGAGCCCGCCGCAGGCTGCAACGCGGTCGAGACCGAAGAGATCGACCACCTGATCGCCGAGGTCGCCGCCTCGGGCGTGGCGATCCTTCTGGTCGAGCATGACATGAAGATGGTCATGCGCATCTCGAACCACATCGTCGTGCTGGACCATGGCGAGAAGATCGCCGAGGGCGACCCGGCAACCGTCAGCCGCAATCCGGCCGTCGTCGCCGCCTATCTGGGAGCCGAAAATGCTGACGGTTGAAGGTTTGCGTTCACGCTATGGGCGCATCGAAGTGCTGCACGGGCTGGACCTGCGGGTTGACTCGGGTGAGATCGTCACCGTGGTCGGCGCGAACGGCGCCGGCAAGACCACGCTTCTGCGCTGCCTTTCGGGGGTGCAGCCGGTCACCGGCGGCACGATCACCTTCCGGGGCGAGGCGCTGACACCCGTTCCCGCATATAAGCGCCTGCGGCGCGGGCTGGCGCAATCACCCGAGGGGCGGCAGATTTTCACCAATCTGACGGTCGAGGAAAACCTCCGGCTCGGCGCCTTTCTCTACAGCGATGACCGCGTGGAAAAGGACATGGAAGACGCCTTTCAGATGTTCCCGATCCTGAAGGAAAAGCGCAACCTCGCGGCTGGCGGCCTGTCTGGTGGCCAGCAGCAGATGCTGGCGATGGCGCGGGCGCTGATGGGGCGGCCCTCCTGTCTTTTGCTGGACGAACCTTCGATGGGGCTGGCCCCGATCATCGTCCAGCAGATCTTTGCGGTGGTGAAAAGCCTGAAGGCGCTGAATGTCACGGTGCTATTGGTGGAACAGAACGCCTTTGGGGCGCTGCGGATCGCCGACCGGGGCTATGTGATGGAGACTGGCCGCATCTCGATGTCAGGTCCGGCCGAAGAGCTGATCGCCGATCCCCGTATCCGCGCCGCCTATCTGGGGCTCTGACCATGCCAGCCGAAACACCCGTCATCTCGATCACCCGTGACGGCAGCATCGCCATCGTCACCATCGACAACCCGCCGGTAAATGCCCTTGGCCTCAGCTTGCGGCAGGCGTTGTGGCAAACGGCCGAAACACTCGACGCCGATCCCGGCGTGGCGGCTGTGGTGCTTGTCTGCGCCGGTCGCACCTTCATCGCCGGTGCGGATGTGGGCGAATTCGGCGCCCCCCCGGTGCCGCCGCATCTGCCCGATGTGGTCGCCCGGATCGAGGCCGCCCGCGCTCCATGGTTTGCCGCGATCCACGGTTCGGCGCTTGGCGGCGGGTTCGAGGTTGCCATGGGCTGCCGTTTTCGCGTGGCGGTGGCCAGCGCCTCGGTCGGCCTGCCGGAAGTGACGCTCGGCATCGTGCCCGGCGCCTCGGGCACCGTGCGCACTCCGCGGCTTGCCGGGGTTCCGGCTGCGGTGGATCTGGTGACGACGGGTCGGCCGGTCAAGGCGGCAGAGGCGCTTTCCTTGGGTCTGATCGACGCGATTATCCAAGGCGAGCTGCGCGAAGGGGCCATCGCCTTCGCCCGTGCGGCGCTGACAAAACCTTTGCCCCCTGCAATCTCGGCCCGCCCCGTCGCGGCGCAGACCACGACCTTCTGGGCCGAACAGGAGGCCGCGATTGCCAGACGGGTCAAGGGCGAGACCGCGCCGCTGCGCGCGCTGGCCGCAATTCGCAAGGCCACCGAGGCGCCGTTTGCCGAGGCGATGGCGCATGAGCGAGAGACCTTCCTTGAACTGCGCGCTTCGGATCAGGCGGCGGCGCTGCGCCATGTGTTCTTTGCCGAACGCGCGGCGCCACGGCCCGCACACCTGAAAAGCGCAGCCCCCCTGCCGCTGCGCAATGCCGCAGTGATCGGCGGCGGCACCATGGGTGCCGGGATCGTCGCTGCCCTCCGTGACGCCGGACCTCCCGTCACCCTGATCGAACGCGATGACGCGGCGCTTGACCGCGGTCTCGCCAACGTCCGGGCCATCTTCGACGGTGGGGTGAAACGCGGCAAGCTGACCGAGGCGCAGGCCGCCGACCGGATGGCCGGTGTCACCACAACCTGCGACTATGCGGCATTGGCCGATGTCGATCTGGTGATCGAGGCGGTGTTCGAGGAGATCGGCGTAAAACGTGCCGTCTTTGCCGAACTTGGCCGGATCTGCCGCCCGGATACTGTGCTGGCAACGAACACCTCATACCTTGATCCCCGGTGCATTGCCGAGGGTGTCGCCATGCCCGGCCGCTTCATCGGTCTGCATTTCTTCAGCCCGGCACATGTGATGAAGTTGCTTGAAATCGTGCCGATCCCCGAGACCGCCCCCGAAACGCTTGCCACGGGTTTTGCCCTTGGTCGCGCCTTGGGCAAAATCCCGGTTCAGGCTGGCATATGCGAGGGCTTCATCGGCAACCGTATCCTGAAACGCTATCGCGCCGCCGCAGAATCTCTGGTCCGGCAGGGCATTGCCATCGAAGCGGTCGATGCGGCAATGCGCGGCTATGGTTTTGCCATGGGGCCGTTCGAGGCGCAGGATCTGGGCGGCCTCGACATTGCCCATCTGCAACGCGAAGCGGCGCGGGCGGCAGGGCAAGCGGTGCCTGAAACTCTTGGCGACATCCTCGTTCGTGCGGGCCGCAAGGGGCAAAAGACCGGCGGCGGCTGGTATGACTATCCCCCGGGCGAGCGGCGCCCACAGCCATCGGCCACCACCGGCGCGCTGCTGTCCGGCGCGATCAGAGCGGGTGCGGCCCTGACGCCTGAGGCCATTGCCAAGCGGCTGGTGGATGAAATGGCGGCTGAGGGTGCGGCGCTTCTGGCCGAGGGGATCGCCCGCGATGCGGCAGACATCGACCTGGTGGAAATCCACGGTTACGGCTTCCCGCGCTGGCGGGGCGGCCCGATGTTTGCGACACGCAGGAAGGGTGCGGCCAAGCCTTGAGCCAACGCGGTGTGCGCCCGAGGCGTCCCGCATCGGCCTTTGCGCAAGAAAGGCCCCGAAGGTCACGCTCCGGGGCCTTGTCCTGAGATCGGCGGTCTATTCGGCGGCAGAATCCCAGCCGGAAATCGCCTTGGCCTCAAGGAACTCTTCCAGCCCCCAAATGCCCCCCTCACGCGCGCGGCCCGAAGCCTTGACCCCGCCAAATGGCGAACCACCAGCGCGGCTCTTGCCGTTCATCTGCACCATGCCGGATTTCAGGCGCAGCGCCATGCGGTTACGCTTGGCCCCGTCCTGCGACTGGACATAGTTGGTCAGGCCATAGGGCGTGTCATTGGCGATGCGGATCGCCTCTTCCTCACCCTCAAAGGGGATCATGGACAGGACGGGGCCGAAGATTTCCTCGCGCTCGATGGTCATGCCGGGGGTAACATCGGCAAAGACGGTGGGTTTGACGTAGAAGCCGCGGTTGAAACCTTCGGGCAGGCCGGGGCCACCGGCGATCAGGCGTGCGCCCTCGTCAATACCCTTTTGGATATAGCCCTGAATCTGATCCCATTGCCGCTTGTTCACCACCGGACCGATATGGTCGCCCTCGGCGCTGGCGGGGCCAACGGCGATGCTGTCGGCCACCTGCGCGGCGATCTGCACGGCACGGTCATAGATCGGACGCTCCACCAGCATCCGGCTGGGTGCGTTGCAGGACTGGCCGGTGTTGTCCATCATGTGGCGCACGCCGCGTTCCACTGCGCGGTCATCGGCATCGGCAAAGATCACGTTGGCGCCCTTGCCACCCAGTTCCAGCGTCACCCGCTTCAGCGTGTCGGCGGCGGCCTTGGAAATCGCCCGCCCGGCGCGGGTCGAGCCGGTGAACGAGATCATTTCAACATCGGGATGGGTGGAAAGCTGGCTGCCGACACCCGCCCCGTCACCGTTGACCAGGTTGAGGACACCCGGCGGCAGGCCCGCGTCATGGCAGAATTCGGCAAAGATCATCGCGTTCAGCGGCGATTCCTCGGACGGCTTCAGAACGCAGGTGCAGCCCGCCAGAATCGCTGGAATGGCCTTCAGCGCGATCTGGTTCATCGGCCAGTTCCAAGGGGTGATCAGGCCGACCACGCCGATCGGCTCCATCGAGATGCGGTCGTTCGGGGCATGGGGGCCAAGCGGGCGCACCCATTCGATATGGTCGAAGGCGGTCAGGAAATTCTTGGTGTGCCACGGCAGGCAAGGCGCCTGCTGTTCGCGCGCGTGTTTCAGCGGCGAGCCCATTTCAAGGCTGATCGCCTGCGCCAACTCTTCCTTGCGCGCCTCATACTGTTCCAGAATGCGGACAACGGCAGCGCGGCGTTCAGCCGGCGGCGTGGCGGCCCAGCCGGGAAAAGCGGCCTTGGCGGCGGCAACGGCGGCATCGGTATCGGCACGGTCACCCAGCGAGATGATGGCAACCTCTTCCTCGTTCGAGGGGTTGATGACGGCACAGTCGCGCGGGGTGGCGGGGGCAACCCAAGCCCCGTTGATGTAGAATTCGCGGCGGATGATCATGGCGGCGCTCCCTTGTGGCGGGCGGATATGGCGGGCGGAGGGTGACACCCCACAGGGCGCGGCGCAAGCCGGATGGCGTCAGATTTGATCAAATCCCGACAGCATGGCGCCGTTCCCCCGGCTGCCCGGCGCGAGGAACATTATCCCACCGGCGACCGAGAGGACGGCAAATCGTCACTCTTTTCTTCCGATCTCGTCGCGGGTGGTGAAATATCCTTCCCGATTGGCTATATCGGCCCCGGACCTGACGCGAAGGAGAATGCCATGGGCATCCGCATCAACGACACCGCCCCCGATTTCACCGCCGAATCCACCGCCGGGACGATCCGGTTTCACGAGTGGCTGGGCGACAATTATGCGATTGTCTTCAGCCATCCGCGCGATTTCACCCCGGTCTGCACCACCGAGTTCGGCGCCGTGGCGCAGCTTGCCCCGGAATGGGCCAAGCGCAAGACCAAGGTGATCGGCGTCTCGGTCGATTCGGTCGAGGACCATGGCACGTGGAAGCGCGACATCGAGGCTTTTGCCGGCGCCCCCGCCGATTTCCCGATCATCGACGACACCAGCCTGACCGTGGCCAAAGCCTATGACATGCTGCCGGCAGAATATTACCTGCCGCAAGAGGGCCGCACCCCCGCCAATACCGCCACCGTGCGCACAGTCTATATCATCGGGCCGGACAAGAAGGTGCGGCTGACCATGACCTATCCGATGTCGGTGGGCCGCAACTTTGCGGAAATCCTGCGGGCGCTGGATGCGGTGCAGGCCACCGACGGCGTGCCCTTCGCCACCCCGGCCAACTGGGTGCCCGGTCAGGATGTGATCGTGGCGCTGTCGGTTTCGACCGACGATGCCAAGGCGAAATTCGGCGATCTGGACATCAAGCTGCCCTATCTGCGCTTCGCCAAGCGCCCTGTGTAAGGCGATTGGGGGGCTGCGGCCCCCCATTCGCTAGCCGTGCCACGCTCCGGCAAGGCGGCCCCGGGCATGGGCGCGGCCACTTGCATTGCGCCACGCCTGCCGCTCAAGACAAAATCCCAGCGCCTTGATCCACCCCAGAACACGCGGCAGCGGCAGGCCATGCTTGCGCGCGGCATGGACATAAGACCGGCTGAGGTGATAGCCCCGCTGCCATGAAAGCGTGGGCGAGCGCGGGGTGCTGCTGCCGGGCTGATGGGTAACCCTGGCGGCTGGCACCAGAACCAGAGGGCCGCAGGCCGCGCGCAGCCGCAACGACAGGTCATCATCCTCATAATAAAGGAAGATCGCCGGATCAAAGCCGCCAACCGCCTGAAATGCCGACCGCCGCACCAGAAGCGCCGCCCCGCTGAGAACCGGCATTTCGGTTTCCCTCTGCGGCGGCTGCGCAGGGGTGAAACGGTCGGTCGGGGAAAGCTCGGTCAGCCGCTTGTAGCTGATCCGCCCGGCGGCATCGGTCAGCGTGGGGCCAAAGGCCACCGCCGCAGGATGGCGGCGGGCCGCGTCCAGCAGTGTCGCAAGGCAACCGGGGTGCAGCCGGGCATCGGGATTGAGAAACAGGAGAAACCCCGTCGTCACCTCCGCGGCCCCCAGATTGCAGCCCCGGCCAAAGCCGATGTTGCCCGGCGCGGGGATCAGCCGCACGCCCTGCCCCACCGCCCAATCGGCCAACCCCGCCTCGCCTGCATTGTCCACCACCACCAGCGGCACCCCGGGCGGCAGACTGCCCGCCATCGCCGGCAGAACGGCAAGGCTGTGATAGGCAACGGTGATGACGGTGACGTCCATGCGGGTCTCACGACAAAGGCCCCGAGGTTTCCCTCGGGGCCTTTGCTTACCTTGGAAAGGATCAGCCTTCGGCCGATTCTTCCTTTTTCTCGGTGATTTCGAGGCCGGTTTCCTGATCGACCATCTTCATGCCGAGGCGGACCTTGCCGCGCTCGTCGAAGCCGAGCAGCTTGACCTTCACTTCCTGGCCTTCCTTCAGCACCTCGTTCGGGTGGGTCAGGCGCTTGTTGGCGATCTGGGAAACGTGGACCAGACCGTCGCGCTTGCCGAAGAAGTTCACGAAGGCGCCGAAATCGACCAGCTTCACCACCTTGCCGGTGTAGATCTGACCTTCTTCCGGTTCGGCCACGATCGACCAGATCATGTCATAGGCCTTCTTGATGGCCTTCTGGTCGTTCGAGGCGATCTTGATCACGCCATCGTCGTTGATATCGACCTTGGCGCCCGACACTTCGACGATTTCGCGGATGACCTTGCCGCCCGAGCCGATCACTTCACGGATCTTGTCGGTCGGGATCGAGAGGGTCTCGATCTTGGGCGCATACTGGCTGAACGCCTGCGCCGAGGTCAGCGACTTGGCCATTTCGCCCAGGATATGCAGACGGCCGTCCTTGGCCTGCGCCAGCGCCTGTTCCATGATCTCGGGCGTGATGCCCGCAACCTTGATGTCCATTTGCAGCGAGGTGATGCCAGCCGCGGTCCCGGCCACCTTGAAGTCCATGTCGCCGAGGTGATCCTCGTCGCCAAGGATATCGGTCAGCACGGCCCATTTGCCGTCATCTTCCAGGATCAGGCCCATGGCGACGCCAGCAACCGGCGCCTTCAGCGGCACGCCCGCATCCATCATCGACAGCGAACCGCCGCAGACCGAAGCCATCGAGGAGGAGCCGTTCGATTCGGTGATCTCCGACACCACGCGAATGGTGTAGGGGAAATCGGTCGGGGCAGGCAGCACGGCTTGCAGCGCGCGCCATGCCAGCTTGCCATGGCCGATTTCGCGGCGGCCGGGCGAGCCGACGCGACCGACTTCACCAACCGAATAGGGCGGGAAGTTGTAATGCAGCAGGAAGTTCGAGCGCGAGTTGCCGTGCAGGGCATCGATGATCTGCTCATCCTCGCCGGTGCCGAGGGTGGTCACGACCAGGCCCTGGGTTTCGCCACGGGTGAACAGCGCCGAGCCATGGGTCCGCGGCAGGATGCCGGTTTCGCAGGTGATGGCGCGGACGGTCTTGGTGTCACGACCGTCGATGCGGGTGCCGTTCGACACCACATCGCCGCGCAGGATCGAGCTTTCCAGCTTCTTGATCGCCGAGCCAAGGTTGGCATCGGCCTGATCTTCCGCCGACAGCGCGCCCTTGATCGCCGAAACGGCAGCCGAGATGGCGTTGGTGCGGTCCTGCTTGTCGCGGATGGCGAAGGCGGCGCGCATCTGCGCCTCGCCGGCGGCCTTAACGCGGGCGTAAAGGTCGGAATAGTCGGGCGCGTGGAAATCGAAGGGTTCCTTGGCGCTGTCTTCGGCGAAGTCGATGATCAGGTCGATCACCGGCTGCATCGCGGCATGGCCGAACTTCACCGCGCCCAGCATTTCCTCTTCGGTCAGCTCATAGGCTTCGGATTCCACCATCATCACGGCGTCCTTGGTGCCGGCGATGACCAGATCAAGGCGCTGCTCGGGGTTGGCACGCAGGTTATGCATGTCATCGACCGAGGGGTTCAGCACATAATTGCCGTTCGAGAAGCCGACGCGCGCGGCGCCGATCGGGCCCATGAAGGGCACGCCCGAAATGGTCAGCGCGGCCGAAGCGGCGATCATGGCGACGATATCAGGATCGTTGACCAGATCGTGCGACAGGACGGTCGCCATGACGAGGACTTCATGCTTGAAGCCTTCGACGAACAGCGGACGGCAGGGACGGTCGATCAGGCGCGAGGTCAGCGTCTCTTTCTCGGACGGACGGGCTTCACGCTTGAAGAAGCCGCCGGGGATCTTGCCCGCGGCGTAGTATTTTTCCTGGTAATGCACGGTCAGCGGGAAAAAGTCCTGCCCCGGCTTCGGCGCCTTGGCGAAGGTCACATTGGCCATGACCGAGGTTTCCCCCAGCGTGGCAATGACCGAACCATCGGCCTGACGGGCAACCTTGCCCGTTTCCAGCGTGAGCGTTTCGGTGCCCCACTGGATGGATTTCGTCGTCACATTGAACATATATCGTTCCTCAAGGAGGCATCCCGGCCCCTGCCGGTCCTCCGTTTGCATGGCGGCCCCATTGCCGCCGCCCCCTATCCTTTGCATGTGGCCGGGGGCATGGCCTCACGTCGCAGATTGCGGGCGCATACAGGAAAACGGGGGGTTTGGGAAGGGGAGGCTCAACCGCAAGCTTTGGAAATACCAAAAGGCGCTCGGCCTTGGGCTGTTGATGCGCTCAAAGCCCGCTTCTGATGACCGAGAATACGAGCCAAGCCAGAAGAGCCAGCACGAACCCTCCGGAAATCAGGTCAAACGGCGGCCCAGCAAGAAATCCAACGCAGATCAAGGCGCTTGCGACAGCCCCTGCGCGCATGACAGCCTTGCGCTGCGGTTGACCGACCACCGACAACACAGCGAAGACGATGGCAGCAAAGGCACTTACGGCGGGCCAACCGACCATTTTACCCCGACCTTTCCCGTCGAACCTGCCGTCAAAGTTCGCATGTTTTCAAAGGCCGACGACACGCCACAACAAGCCATAATCATGTCTTGGCATCAAATGAAAACGCCCGCAGGTTTCCCCGCGGGCGTTCCGTGAAACCGTGGTTCCGCTCAGCGGCGCAGGCCCAGACGCTGGATCAGCGTGTTGTAGCGGGCCTCGTCCTTGGCCTTGAGGTAGTCCAAGAGCTTGCGGCGCTGGGCCACCTGCATCAGCAGGCCGCGGCGGGAGTGGTTGTCTTTCTTGTGCGACTTGAAGTGTTCGGTCAGGGTCGCAATGCGCGAGGACAGGATCGCAACCTGCACTTCGGGCGAGCCGGTGTCGCCTTCCTTGGTCGCGTATTCCTTGATCAGGCGGGCTTTTTCTTCAACGGTGATCGACATCGGGATCTCCTTGCGGTTGGTGTGACGGCACAAGCCGGGATGTCGTCCAGCAGGGCCCTTGCCCCTCTCACAAGGGGATGCGGGCGTATAGGGGAAAGCGGCGCGAAAGGGAAGCGGTTTCTGCACCCCGCCCGATTGTCGGCCGGTCGCGCGGCACGCCCCCGGCAATCGTTTACCAATTCCCAAGATCGCCTCCCAGCCCGCTGGAAGCAAGCGGTCCCCTGTGATAGAGTATCGCTTGGAACATCCTGTTTTCATTGGAAGTTTCGTTAACTTTTCTTAACGGCCCCAGCGGTTCGGGGCGCAGGGGTGTGCGGTGCTGGGTTTATTGGGTCTTCTGGGGGCACTGATGGCGGGCCTCGCTGCCGACGCATTCATGTTCGCCGAAAAGGGCCATGGCGACAGCGAAGACGGGGCATCCGACACCGACCACCCCGAGGTGCAGGAACCGCCCCGCGACCTCAGCCTGCTGGAGGGCGACGATGCCGGGATGCCTACCTCTGACGACACGCCCGACCCTGCCGACCCGGATGAGGTTCTGTCCGGCGGCAGCGGCGCCGATGTGATCGACAGCCACGGCGGTGATGATTCGGTCACAGGACGGGAGGGAGACGATCTCCTTGGCGGCCGGGATGGCGACGACACGCTGTCGGGCGGCGACGGACGCGACGCGCTGGATGGCGGCGCGGGCGACGACTGGCTGATCGGCGATGCCGGAGACGACCAGTTGGTCGCGGGCGCCGGCGATGATCTGCTGCTGGGCGGCACCGGCGATGACCGGCTGGCTGGGTGTGAGGGCGACGATTCCCTGAACGGCGGCAGCGGCAACGACAGCCTGACCGGCGGCGAAGGCGCCGATACGGTGAACGGCGATACCGGCGACGATGAGGTTGCCGGTGGCCTTGGCGACGATCTGCTGACAGGCGGCGCCGGCCGCGATGTGCTTGAGGGGGGGGCAGGCAATGACAGCCTCGACGGCGGGCCCGACGCCGAAACCGATTTCCTGAACGGCGGTCTGGGCGACGACCTCTTGTCTCTCGGCGCCGGTGACGTTGGCAATGGCGGCGAGGGGGCCGACAGCTTCGCGCTGCGCGACATTGGCACCGGGGATGCACCGCCGCAGATCGCGGATTTCAACCCGCAAGAGGATGCGCTTCTGGTGCTTTACGACGCCACCCTGCATCCCGACCCGATGCTGTCGCTGACGGTGGACGAGGGCAGCGGAACGGTAACGCTGCTGCTTGACGGGGTGCCGCTGGCTGCGCTGACCAATGGCGCGCTGCCGGACCTGAGCCAGGTGCAGTTACGCGCCGCCTGATCACAACCAGACCTGCGGCGCCACGCCATAACCGACATAGAGCGGATGGCGCGGCTGACCGCCCTTGGTCAGGCCCAGATGATGCAACGCAACCCCCTGACCGCGCAGATTTTCCGCAACCAGCCGACCCTGCCCCAACAGATCGCCATGCGCCCCCCAGCCGCACAGAACCAGCCCGGCGGCCAGCGCCACCTCTTGCAGCACCGCCGCATTTCCCGGGCCGACCGGATCGGCGGCGCGACGCAGATCGGCGGGATAGGTGGCGCGGAAGGCGAAAAGATTGACCACCGACAACCCGCCAAACCCCAAGGCCCGCGCCCGCCGCTCACAGCGTTCAATGGTCGGGTCATTGCGTTCTTCGGTCGCGGTCGAGGGGTTGAGCATGACGCAAGCCAACAGTGCCCCCGGCGCCCAGACCCGCTCCAGCCGATAACGATAGACGCCGCAGGGCGAATACGAGGCCCGGCTCGCCGCATCGCCCTTCTGGAAACCCCGAATGATCATCGCCCCTCCCTGCCCCGACGTTGCAGCCTCCGGCGGGGATATTTGGGCCAAGATGAATAGCGCGATTTCATCTTGGCCCAAATATCCCCCGCGGAGCGTTCCGCCCTTTCGGCACTCGCCACAGCACGGCACCCTTCCGCGGCAGCCCGGCCAAGCGGGCCCGATGCCCGCGCAGACGGCCCCCGGCTCAGGGCAGGTTGAACACCCGCGATGGGTGCAACTCTCCCGAACGATAAACCCCAACCGCAACGGCACGGCCCTGATCACTGGCCCAGGCCGTATCCCCCCATTCGACACCCGAGGCCAGCACCATTCCCGGGTTGCCGTTGCGCAGCCGCGCCGCACCTTCCGGCGTGGCAGGCAGTTCCGGCAGATCGGCCAGCCCCAGTTCCAGCGGCTTCAGATGCTGGTCCAGTTCCTCGGTCTTGGCCATCCGGTCGATCTCGTCCAGCGTAAGCCCTTCGCTGGCATGGAATGGCCCCGACCATTCCCGCCGCAACCATTGCACATGGCCAAGGCAGCCCAGAACCTGCCCCAGGTCGCGCGCGATCGAGCGGACGTAGCCGCCCTTGCCGCAGACCATCTCAAGATCGACATGATCGGCGTCCGGTCGGCCCAGAACCTCCAGCCGCTCCACCCAAAGGGGGCGAGCGGCAAGGTCCATCACCTCGCCCTCGCGGGCCAGGTCATAGGCGCGTTCCCCCTCGACCTTCACGGCGGAAAACTGCGGCGGCACCTGCAGGATATCGCCGCGAAACCCGGCCAGCGCCGCCGCAATCGCCGCATCCGATGGGCGCTGCGCGCAGGTTTCCGTCACCTCGCCCTCGGCATCGTCGGTGGTGGTCGCCGCTCCCAACGTCACACGGAAGCGATAGCATTTCAGCGCATCGGTGACATAGGGCACGGTCTTGGTCGCCTCGCCCAGCGCCACGGCCAGAACACCTGTCGCCGCCGGGTCAAGCGTGCCGGCGTGCCCGGCCTTCTGCGCCCCGAAGGCCCATTTCACCTTGTTGACCACCGTGGTCGAGCCGATGCCCGCAGGCTTGTCCACCACCAGCCAGCCCGAAACCGGGCGGCCCTTCTTGCCGCGTGCCATCGCCTACTCCTTTGCCCGAACCACGGCGACCATCGGCCCCATCGGCCAGCCGCCATCGTCGCGCCCGATCTGCGGCGCATAAAGCCGCGAGATCGAACCGTCCAGATACAGCGCCTCGGGCAGGGCCAGCACATCGCGGAAGAGCCGCCCGAACGTGTCGAAATTCACCCGCCCGTCCGAAATCACGAAAACCGCGCGCTGACCGTCGCTGCTGACCCCGACGCCATTGCGGTATTTCACCGAATCGGAGCCGGGAATGAAGCGCGGATGCAGCGCGCCACCGATCACCAGCATCGGCCCCGATTGCGTGGCATGGCGGCAGGCGGGGCGCGTCTTCGCAAAGGCGCGGCTTTCGATCACTGCAAAGGGCCGCGTGCCGCCGATGCAGAAAACGCCGTTCGGCAGCATCCCGAAATTGCCCGGCCCGGCAGCCGTCACCAGCGGATGGCCTTCGCGCCCACCCTCGACATAAAGGCCCACCGGCGCGAAATCCTCATGGAACATCCCGGCATTCATCGCAAATTCAAGGGTCAGACCCTGTGCCTGCAACGCCGTCTCCAGCGCTGCGAACGTGCCATAGGGGCCGGTGGCGCCGTTCAGGAACAGCCGCAGATCATCGGCAGCGGTCACCTCGCAGGCGGTATAACCCGCGCCCTCGAAACGCAGATCGCGGCAGGTCACGGCAGACACAGCCTGCGGCAAAAGCAGGCCGACCAACAGCGCCAGCGCCCGCATCCTAGGCGTCGCCGTCTTCGTCATCCTCGCCCGCGGCAAGATCGCGCTGCACGGCGGGATCGGCGAACATGCGCCGCGTCTCATCCAGCCGGTCATAGGTTTCATCCGGGCGAAAGCGCAGGTCGGGCGTGTATTTCAGCGTCAGCTCGCCCCCGATCCGGTGGCGCAACTCGGCCTTGTTGCGGGCCAGCGCCGCAATGGCATCGGCCACCGGAACCGACCCCATCAACGGCATGACATAGGCCGTCGCCACCTTGAGATCGGTCGAAAGCCGCACCTCGCCGACCGTGATCGACATCCGGTTCAACTCGGGGTCATGAATGTCGCCGCGATTCAGCACATCCGACAACGTGCGGCGGATAAGTTCGCCGACGCGCAGTTGCCGCTGGGAGGGGCCGTCGCCGGCATGGGAATGTTTTGGTGCCATAACGGGCCAGATACGCCCTTTTGCGCCCCCCCGCAACGGCGGGCTTTCAGGCCGGGGCGCGACGGGTTACACCCGTGTCGGGATGCAAAGGGGAAGTATCATGACGGATCTGCCGGGAATCGTGGTCACGGGCGCTTCGGGCCGGATGGGGCAGATGCTGGTCAAGATGCTGGCGGGGTCTGACAAGGCGCGGCTGGTCGCCTGTGTCGAGCGCAGCGGCCACCCCTGGATCGGCCGCGATGCGGGGGTGGCGATGGGCGGTGCCGCAATCGGCGTGACCGTCACCGACGACCCGCTTGCCGCCTTTGCCCGGGCGCAAGCGGTGATCGACTTTACCGCCCCTTCGGCCACGGTGGAATTTGCCGCCCTCGCCGCGCAGGCCCGCGCGGTGCATGTGATCGGCACCACCGGGCTGGAAGCCGAGCATCACGCGAAAATCGACCTTGCCGCCCATCACGCCGTGATCGTGCAGGCCGGCAACATGAGCCTGGGCGTGAACCTGATGCTGGGGCTGGCCCGCAAAGTCGCCGCGGCGCTGGATGCCGACTGGGATATCGAAGTGGTCGAAGCCCATCACCGGATGAAGGTCGATGCCCCCTCGGGCACCGCGCTGATGCTGGGTCAGGCCGCCGCCGAAGGCCGCGGTATCAGCCTCGATGCGGCGATGGTCTCAGGCCGCGACGGCATCACCGGCGCCCGCACCCGCGGCAGCATCGGCTTTTCCGCGATCCGGGGCGGCGATATCGTCGGCGAACATGACCTGATCTTCGCCACCGAGGGTGAGCGGATCGTGCTGCGCCACCTCGCCACCGACCGCGCGATCTTTGCCCGCGGCGCGCTGCGGGCCGCGCTCTGGGGCCAAACCCAGAAGCCGGGGCGCTATGACATGGCGGATGTCCTCGGCCTCTGACCCGGCACGCCCGGCATTAACCGCGATGCCTCCGGCGGGAGTATTTCAAAAGGTGCAGTTGCAGGGGCGCGCGGGTTCGGCCGCCGCCCGCGAACTTTGGTTTGCACCTTTTTGAAATACTCCCGCCGGAGGCCCTTTTCCGACGCCGCCAAAGCGCAGCCAGAGGGCGGTCTTCCGTGGCAACGCTGCCTCGGGGGGCTCGATGCCTCCCGAGCGGCCCCGTCCGTCAGATCACGAACTCTTCGCGCGCATAGCCCTGCAGGAACAACAGCGCCGTCAGGTCGCCGTGGTTGATGCGGATATCGCATTGGGCGGCGACCAACGGCTTGGCATGCAGGGCCACGCCGGCGCCGGCGCGGGTCAGCATTCCCAGATCATTGGCGCCATCCCCCACCGCCAGCACCTCATCTTCTGTGATGCCCAGCCGGGCGGTGATCTCTTCCAGCGCATCGACCTTGGCCTGCTTGCCCAAGATCGGATCGGCCACTTCGCCGGTCAGCACCCCGCCCCCCTGCAACAGCGTATTGGCCCGGTTTTCGTCAAATCCCAGCCGCGCCGCGATGGCGCCGGTGAAGGCGGTGAACCCGCCCGAGACCAGCGCCGCATGGGCACCATGGGCCTTCATCGTCGCCAGTAGCACCGGCCCCCCGGGCATCAGCGTGATGCGGTCGCGGATCACCCGGTCGATCACCGAGACCGGCAGGCCCTTCAGCAGCCCGACCCGCTCGCGCAGCGCCGCCTCGAAATCCAGCTCGCCATTCATCGCCCGGGCCGTAATCGCGGCGACGCGGGCGCCGACCCCGGCCTCATCCGCCAGTTCGTCGATGCATTCCTGCCGGATCATCGTGGAATCCATATCCGCCAGCAGCAGTTTCTTCCGCCGCCCCTCGGCTTTCTGCACCACAAGATCGACGCCAAGGCTCTGCAGCCCTTCCCAGACCTCCCAGCGGTTCGCGGGGATCGTGGCCAGCGGAAACTCCGCCGCCACCCCCGGATCAAGCCAGAGCGCATCGCCGCCCCCCCAGGCATTGCGCAAGGATTCGACTGTGACCCGTTCCAGGATCGGGCGGTCGGGATTGGTCAGCAGGGTGGCGATGAACATGAGCGGGTTTCCCGGGCAAGTTTCCGATAGTGGAGCGGCGCGTCGCAAATCGCGCGTGATGCGGCGCTTTAGCGTGATTTTGGCACTTGTGCCAGTGCGGCAAGGCCCATATCCACGGCGGCGGGACACCCCTCCCCAACGGGGGGCATTTATCTGGAAGGATACCATGGCTGATCTGATCGCCCCGGCAACGCGCCCGGCCAATCCGCGTTTCTCCTCTGGCCCCTGCGCCAAGATTCCCGGCTATTCCCTTGATATGCTTGCAGATGCGCCGCTTGGTCGCTCGCACCGTGCCGCTGTCGGCAAGGCCAAGCTGAAAGAGGCGATTGATCTCACCCGCGAGATTCTGGGCGTGCCCGCCGATTACCGCATCGGCATCGTCCCCGGCTCTGATACCGGCGCCGTCGAGATGGCGATGTGGTCGCTTTTGGGCGCCCGGCCGGTTGAGATGCTGGCTTGGGAAAGCTTTGGCGAAGGCTGGGTGACCGATGTGGTCAAGCAGCTCAAGCTGGATGCCACCGTCAGGAAGGCGCCCTATGGCCAGATCGTCGATCTGGCGACGGTCGATTTCGACAAGGATGTGGTCTTCACCTGGAACGGCACCACCTCGGGCTGCCGGGTGCCGAATGCCGATGCCATTCCGGCCGACCGCAAGGGTCTGACCATCTGCGACGCCACCTCTTCGGCCTTTGCCATGGAAATGGACTGGGCCAAGCTGGATGTCGTGACCTTCTCCTGGCAAAAGGTGCTGGGCGGCGAGGGCGCGCATGGCATGCTGATCCTCAGCCCCCGCGCGGTGGAACGGCTGGAAAACTATACGCCCGCATGGCCGCTGCCGAAGATTTTCCGACTGACCGCCAAGGGTAAGGTATCCGAAGGTATTTTCGTCGGCGAGACGATCAACACCCCCTCGATGCTGGCAGTGGAGGATTATCTGGTCTCGCTGAAATGGGCGAAATCTCTGGGCGGTCTGCCCGGCCTCGTCGCCCGGGCCAAGGCCAATGCCCAGGTGGTCTGGGATTTCTGCGCCGCCAATCCCTGGCTGCAGAACCTGGCCGAGACGCCCGCGATTGCCTCGACAACCTCGGTCTGCCTGAAATTCGCCGATGACCGGATCAAGGATGGCGAGACTTTCGCCAAGGCTGTGGCCAAGCGGCTGGAAAAGGCCGGGGTCGCCTATGATATCGGCGCCTACCGCGATGCCCCAGCGGGGCTGCGGATCTGGTGCGGCTCGACGGTGGAGACCGCCGATGTCGCGGCGCTGATGCCGTGGATCGCCCACGCCTTCGAAGCGGAGCTCGCCGCTCAGGTCTGAGATGCAGGGTCGGGGCAAGCCCCGGCCTATGTAGGTCGGGGTTCACCCCGACTCACCCCCAAACATATGGAGTCCCTCATGGCCCCCCGCGTTCTCGTTTCCGACGAACTCTCCGAAACCGCCGTCCAGATCTTCCGCGACCGCGGGATTGAGGTCGATTACATGCCGAAGCTTGGCAAGGACAAGGAAAAGCTGGCCGAAATCATCGGTCAGTATGACGGCCTTGCCATCCGCTCGGCGACCAAGGTCACCGCGAACCTGCTCGAGAAGGCCACCAGCCTCAAGGTGGTGGGCCGGGCCGGGATCGGTGTGGACAATGTCGATATTCCCGCCGCCTCGAAAAACGGCGTGATCGTGATGAACACGCCCTTCGGCAATTCGATCACCACCGCCGAACATGCCATCGCCATGATGTTCGCCGTTGCCCGGCAAATCCCCGAGGCCAATGCCTCCACCCATGCGGGCAAATGGGAAAAGTCGCGCTTCATGGGGGTGGAGCTGTTCAACAAGACCCTTGGCGTGATCGGTGCGGGCAATATCGGCGGCATCGTCTGTGACCGCGCCTTGGGGCTGAAGATGAAGGTCATCGCCTATGACCCCTTCCTGTCGGACGAACGGGCCAAGGCGCTGGGCGTGCATAAGGTCGAGCTGGAAGAGCTGCTGGCGCGTGCCGATTTCATCACCCTGCATGTGCCGCTGACCGACAAGACCCGCAACCTCCTGAGCCGTGAGAATCTGGCCAAGACCAAGAAGGGCGTGCGCATCATCAACTGCGCCCGCGGTGGTCTGATCGACGAGGTCGCGCTGAAAGAGGCGCTGGAATCGGGCCATGTCGCCGGGGCGGCGCTGGATGTGTTCGAGGTGGAGCCGGCTACCGAAAACCCGCTGTTCAACCTGCCCAATGTCGTCAGCACCCCGCATCTGGGCGCAGCCACCACCGAAGCGCAGGAAAACGTGGCGCTGCAGGTGGCCGAGCAGATGTCGGATTATCTGTTGTCGGGCGCCGTGCAGAACGCGCTGAACATGCCCAATGTCACCGCCGAAGAGGCCGCCGTGATGGGCCCCTGGATTAAGCTGGCCAGCCATCTGGGCGCCTTCATCGGCCAGATGACGGATGAGCCGATCAAGGCCATCAACATCCTTTACGATGGCAGCGTGACCACGATGAACCTTGCCGCGCTGAATCAGGCGGTGATTGCCGGGGTGATGAAGGCGTCGAACCCGGATGTGAACCTGGTATCCGCCCCGATCGTGGCCAAAGAGCGCGGCATTCAGGTTTCGACCACGCGGCAGGACAAATCGGGCGCCTTTGACGCTTATATCAAGGTCACCATGGTCACCGAAAAGCGCGAACGCTCGGTGGCGGGCACCTGCTTTGCCGATGGCAAGCCGCGTTTCATCCAGATCAAGGGCATCAACATCGATGCCGAGGTCGGCGCCCATATGCTTTACACCACCAACGAAGACGTGCCGGGCATCATCGGCCTTCTGGGGATGACCATGGGCAAGAATGGCGTGAACATCGCCAACTTCACCCTTGGCCGCTCCGGCGTGGGGCAGGACGCGATTGCGCTGCTCTATCTGGATCAGGCGATTGATCCGAAGGTGGTCGAGACGCTGGAGTCGACCGGCATGTTCCAACAGGTCAAGCCGCTGCAATTCGAAGTGGCCTGAGTTCGGGGGCGCCGGGAAACCGGCGCCCTTTCTGTTTTCGGCCATGGCCCTTGCCGCGCTGCGGCGATATGGTGGCAGCAAAAGGGGGGCACCCATGCGGACCTATGCCATCGGCGACATCCACGGCCATCTCGACAAGCTTCTGGCGCTGCACACGCTCATTGCGGCGGATATGGCGCAGCATGGCGCGGCCCCCATTGTGCATGTCGGCGATCTGGTGGACCGCGGTCCCGACAGCCGCGGCGTGGTGGAATACCTGCGGAACGGCATTGCCGAAGGGCGCGACTGGATCGTGCTGAAGGGCAATCATGACCGCCTGTTCACATATTTCCTCGACGATCCGGCCCGGCCCGACCCCGGCCTGCGCTCCGATCTGTCATGGCTGCATCCGCGCATCGGCGGGGCAGAAACGCTGGCCTCTTATGGCGTCGCCCATCCGGCAGACCGCCCCATTGCGCCGGTTCATCTGGATGCCGTGGCCGAGGTGCCCGCCGAACACCGCCGCTTTCTTGAACAGCGGCCCGGCCTGTATCAGCGCGGCGAGGTCGTGTTCGTTCATGCCGGCATCCGCCCCGGTGTTGCACTGAGCGCGCAAACTGAGACGGATCTGGTCTGGATTCGCAAGGATTTTCTTGAGGATACCCGCGATCATGGCGTGTTGGTGGTGCATGGTCATACTGCCATCGACCGGCCCACGCATTATGGCAACCGGGTGAATATCGACAGCTCGGTCGCCTATGGCGGCCCCCTTTCGGCCATCGTTCTGGAGGGGCGCGAGGTGTTCCAGATCACGGCTGAAGGCCGCTTGCCGCTGCGCCCCTAAGCGCCTTCACGCGCCAGCGCCAGCGCCTGTTGCAGCACGGCGGCATCGCCGATGTGATTGGCCAGAACCAAAACCAAACGGGCGTTCATTGCATGGCTTTCGGCCTCGCTCAAACCCTTGTGCGCGGCCAGAAGTGCCGCATAAAACCCATCCGCGTCCGAAATGTTCGGGGTGGTCATCAATGCCATCACAGGCCCTCCCACGCCGCTTCGACCGCGGCCCTGATCCCCGCTGCATCGGGATTCACCCACCGCGCCGCGACCACCTGATCGGGCCGGATCAGATAGGCCGCCGCCGCCGCTTGCCCCAGATAACGCTGACGCAACGGATCGGTGACATCGGGCGACAGAACGCGCAGGCCGGTGCCTGCGGGTGCTTCCTGACCCAAGACCAGCAGGCAGAAATCCCGTCCCAGCGCCTCTGTCAGCCAGCCCTGACCCAGCGGCGCATCGGGGGCCACAGCGCCGGGGCGGCTGCCCGCCGGCAAGGCGGCAACATCCGGCGCAGACAGCGGATAGACGCAAGGCTTTGACAACCGCCCGGAATTTACCATCGGTCGTGCAAAGTCGGCTCGGCTTGCCAGATGCAGAACGGCATCGCGGAACAACCGCTCCACCCCATCCCCCGGCGACATGAACCGGGTCGAGCGTGACGAGTTCAGCAGGTTCTCATCCGTTCCGAACACCCGTTCACGATCATAACCGGCAAGCACCGATGCCGGCCTCTCTCCCTTTACCACCGCGGCAAGACGCCAGCCCAATGCATCGACATCGCCCAGCCCGCCATTGCCACCGCGGGCACCGAAAGGGCTGACGACATGGGCAGAATCCCCCGCAAACAGCACCGGCCCATGCACAAAACTGCGCAGCCGCCGGCATTGGAAGGTGTAGATTGAAGTCCAGTCCAGCGTGAAATCGCCGTGTCCCACCACCTTCTGAATGCGGGGAATGATCCGTTCGGGCAATCTCTCCTGCTCGGGGTCGCTGTCCCAGCCCAGTTGCAGATCAATGCGATAGATGGCATCGGGCTGCTTGTGCAGCAGGGCCGACTGGCCGGCATGAAAGCTCGGCTCAAACCAGAACAATCGTTCACTTGGAAAATCGGCCTGCATCCTGATATCCGCGATCAGGAAGCGTTCCTCGAACAATTCCCCCTCGAATTCCAGTCCCAGCATGGCGCGGATCGGGCTGCGCGCGCCATCGCAGGCGATCACCCAATCCGCTTCAAGCTGATAGTCACCATCCGGCGTCTGCACCGTCAAAACCGCGTGCCGGGCATGGCGATCAACCGCCACAACCTTGTTTTTCCAGCGTAAATCAGTGCCGACTTCCTGCGCCCGCTCGACCAGATATTCTTCGACATAATATTGCTGGAGGTTCACAAAGGCCGGCATCTTGTGCCCGTCCTCCGGCAGAAGGTCAAAGTTGAACACCTCAGTTTCGCGGTGGAAGGTCCGGCCGACCTTCCACGTCACGCCTTTTGTGACCGATCGTTCACCAACGCCCAGTCGATCCAGAATTTCAAGGCTGCGCTTGGACCAGCAGATTGCCCGGCTGCCCACAGAGACCACATTATTGTCGTCCAGAACCACCGCAGAAACGCCGTGGTTGGCAAGTTCGATCGCCATAGCCAGGCCGATCGGCCCGGCACCGACAATCGCTACCTTGTGGCGCGGCTCGGCCCCGGTCAGTCCGGGCGGCGACGTATAGGCGAACGGCTTGTAATCGTAAGGCATGACCCCTCCCCGAGCCACAATATCCGGTATTCAGCCCTGCAAGGCAGCCCACATTTCGCGGTCCCGCTCGGCGGTCCAGATGCGCGGATGGTCAATGCCGCGGGCCTCGTCATAGGCGCGGGCGACATTGAACGGCAGGCAATGTTCGTAGATCGCAAAGTCCCTGAACTTGGGATCACAGGCCGCGCGCACCGCGTCCCAAGCTTCTTTCAGACTGCCGCCGCGCGCCACAACGCGCGCCACCGGGCGATAGGTGCTGTCAACGAAATCCGCGGTCGCCTCAAGCGCGCGTGCCACCATGTCGCGGCCCAGAAGCGCGTCGCCGCGACCGGGCGCAATTGCCACCGGGTCGAAATCGGCAATCGCCTGCAGCGTGCCGCCCCAATCGGCAAAATGGCCATCGCCGCAATAGCAGGCAGAGTGATATTCCACGATGTCGCCGGTGAACATCACCTCGGAATCCGGCACCCAGACCACGGCGTCGCCCGCCGTGTGCGCGCGACCAAGATGCATGATTTCAACCCGGCGCTTGCCAAGATAGACCGTCATGCTGTCGCTGAACGTGGTGGTCGGAAGGGTCAGACCCGGGATTTCTTCATGGCCCTGAAACAGCCGCGGAAAGCGGCCGAATTCGGAGGCCCAATCCTCGGCACCGCGCTCTTCCACCATGCCGCGAGCGGCATCGGACATGATGATTTCCCTTGCACCATAGGCACTTGCGCCCAGAACCCGCACAGCGTGATAATGGGTCAGCACCACATGCGTTATCGGTTTGTCCGTCACCTGCCGAATACAGTCGATCACCTTGCGGGCCAGCCGCGGCGTCGCCTGCGCCTCGACCACCATCACCGAATCATCGCCGATGATGACGCCGGTGTTCGGATCACCCTCGGCGGTGAAGGCGTAAAGCCCGGGGCCGATTTCGGTGAAACTCGTCTTTTTCTCGCCCAGATCGCCTTGCGATGCGAATGCCTTTGCCATCACTTCCCCCGTGCATATGGGTCGGCCAACGCGGGAAGCACCTGCCCCCGGCACGCGCCGAACCCGATCCGATATCCCTTGCCCTGCGCATGTCCGCGCAGGGTCAGCGTGTCATTGTCTTCGATGAAATTGCGGGTGCCGCGGTCGATGGCGAAGGGCTCTTTGCCCCCCCAGCTCAGTTCCAGAAGGCTGCCGCGCGCGTCTTTTGCAGCGCCCGAAATCGTGCCCGAACCAAGCAGGTCACCGACCGTCATCGCGCAGCCGCTGGTGGTATGATGGGCCAGTTGCTGCGGCGCCGAGTAATACATTTCCGCATAATTGGTGCGGCTGATCACGGTTTCCCGCCCGCCCTCCGGGGTCAGGGCGACCTCCAGCGCGATGTCATACAGCATCGGACGCGGTTCATGCAGATAGGGCAGCAGCGGCACCTCGCGCGCCGGGGTAGAGGTGCGGAACGGCTCCAGTGCCGCGGACATCACGATCCAGGGGCTGATGCTGGTGGCCGTTGCCTTGGCCTGAAACGGGCCAAGCGGCTGATACTCCCAAGCCTGAATGTCGCGTGCCGACCAATCGTTCAGCAAGACATAGCCGAAAATCATCGCTTCGGCTTCATCCACGGTCACCGGATGGCCATGGGTCGAAGCCTGTCCCACAACGGCGCCCAATTCCAGCTCGATATCAAAGCGGCGCGAGGGTTGGAACGCAGGCACAGCATGGTCCGCACCCTTGACCTGCCCCCAGGGGCGGCGAACCGGGGTGCCTGAAACCACCACCGACGAGGCGCGGCCATTATAACCGATGGGGATATGCAACCAATTGGGTGGCAAGGCATTTTCAGCGCCACGGAACATGGTTCCGACATTCTGGGCGTGGTTTCGTCCGGCATAGAAATCGGTATATTCCGAAACCAGGAAGGGCATATGCAGCGCCACATCGGCCAGCAGCACCAGATGCGGTTCGACCTGCGCGCGGAATTGTGAACCTTCGTTCAGAAATTCTGCGACCCGCGCCCGCAACGCAGCCCAGACCGCCGGCCCTGCCTCCATGACCTCGTTCCAGAACGGCACGTCCAGCAGAGGTCCGCCGTCCAGAACCAGCAGGCCCTCCTCCTCAAGCGCCGCAACGTCCAGCACGAAATCGCCGATCGCCATGCCGCAGCGCGGCTCTTCGCCGGCGCGGGAGAAGACGCCACAGGGCAGGTTGTTCAGCGGGAAATCCCCGTCGGGCCGGTTGGCGCCCGGCACCCAGGACAGTTGCAGGTCCATCGTTCCTCCTGATCGGGGCATGAGAAACCCTCATGCCCGCCAAATCCATCATGCCTATTTCTTGCCCGGCGTGCCGTCGAATTTCTTGCCAAGGCTGGTCCAGCAATCGATGTAATCATCCTGCAACGGCGCTTCACGGGCGGCAAAGGCGGTCAGGTGCTGCGGAAAGCGGGTTTCGAACATGAAACTCATGGTCTCGTCCAGCTTTTCGGCGCGCAGTTCGGCGTTCGATGCCCCTTCGAACGCCTGTTTGTCCGGCCCGTGCGGCAGCATCATGTTATGAAGGCTCATCCCGCCGGGCACAAACCCTTTGGGTTTGGCATCATAGACGCCATAGATATTGCCCATCAGCTCGGACATGATGTTCTTGTGATACCACGGCGGGCGGAAGGTATCTTCGGCCACCATCCAGCGTTCACGGAACAGAACAAAGTCGATGTTGGCGGTGCCCTCGACCCCCGAAGGCGCGGTGAGAACGGTAAAGATCGACGGATCGGGGTGATCGAACAGGATCGCGCCGACCGGGCAATAGGTGCGCAGGTCGTATTTCACCGGACAATAATTGCCATGCCAGGCCACCACATCCAGCGGGCTGTGGCCGATCTTCGTCTCGTGGAACTTGCCGCACCATTTCACCGTGACGGTCGAAGGCACCTCGCGGTCTTCAAAGGCGGCAACCGGCGTCTTGAAATCGCGCCGGTTGGCCATGCAATTTGCGCCGATGGGGCCACGGCCCGGAAGCTGAAACTTCTGACCGTAGTTTTCGCAGACAAAGCCGCGGCAGGGCCCCTCGATCACCTCGACCCGGTAGACAAGGCCGCGCGGCAGCACGGCGATCTCTTGCGGCTCAAGTTCGATGATCCCCAGCTCGGTGCAGAAGCGCAGGCGGCCTTCCTGCGGCACCACCAGCAACTCGCTGTCGGCGCTGAAGAAATAGCTGTCCACCATGCTTTCGGTGACAAGGTAGATGTGGCTGGCCATGCCGACCTGGGTGTTCACATCGCCCGCTGTCGTCATGGTGCGCATTCCGGTCAGCCAGGTCAGGCTTTCCCCCGAATGCGGCACCGGGTCCCAGCGGTATTGGCCCAGCGAAATCACATCCGGGTCGATATGCGGCGCCGATTTCCAATAGGGCAGGTCGATCTTGGCAAAGCGCCCGGTATGCTTGACCGAAGGCCGGATGCGATAGCACCAGGTCCGTTCGTTCTGATGGCTCGGCGCGGTGAAGGCGGTCCCGGAAAGCTGCTCGCCATAGAGGCCATAGTTGCACTTCTGCGGGCTGTTCATGCCCTGCGGCAGCGCGCCCGGCAGCGCCTCGGTTTCAAAGTCGTTGCCGAAACCGGGCATATAGCCGGGATGGGTGCCCGTGGTGTCGGTAGCGCGGGTCAGACCGCTGATGCTGGACTGGAAATTCATGCTCCCCCCGGAGGCGATGGATTTGATGAGTCTCTCTGGCGGCAATTATCGTTGCACTTGCAACGATGTCAACAGAAGTCTGCTCCGGGGCAACAGAGCGCCTTTTTAGCGGTTCATTCGCGGAAGGGCGGCGGCAGAAGCCAGTGTCACGGCAGAGGCCCAGAACAGGATCAGCCAGAAAAAGCCGCGATCCCCCATCAGCCCGATCAGTTGCGCGCAAAGCAGCGGCAGAATGATGGCCCCGATCAGGCCCGAACCGATGATCACCGGCGGCACTCGAGCATCGCTGCCCATCTTCCGGGTGGCGGTCACGAAAAACCCGTGGAAAAACAGACTGGCCGAAATGCCCATGGGCGGAAAGAACCACGCCGGGCTGATGAACAGCGCCCCCAGGGCGCAGATCACGGTGAAAGCCATCGAGGCGACATAGACCGAAAACGCCGGAATGCGGTCGGCCACGAAAACCAGCACCAGCCGCGCCACCAGATACGAGACGTAGAAGATCGACAGCAGTTGCGATGCCTCGCCCGCCGCCACCCCGGCACGGATCAGCGCCGTCGGCCCCAACGAGACCAGCGCCGCCTCCATCCCGATGGCCACCACGCCAAAGATCAGCATCGGCCAGTGCAGGCGGTAGCCGGTCCGTTCGGTCGCAGCCCCCACGGCGTCGCGGCTGACCGATCCCGAGGCCAGCCAGATCACCGCGCCAAAGGCGGCGAAGACCAGAAAGGTCGGTCGCGGCTCGGACCCCAGCGCAAGGAAGACCAGCGGCGCAGCGATGGCCCCAAAGGAAAAGATGGCGTTCAGAAGGCTCATCATCGCGCCGCCGCGGCTGCCATAGGCCGACAGGATGCGCGGGTTGAACACCGCTGCAAGGCTGCCATAGCCAGCCCCGAACACCAGCCCGCCCAGAAGGACCAGCGGCCACCACGGCGCCAGCCCCATAACCGCCGCCCCGATGACCGAAGCCGCCAGCCCCGGGCGCGGGCCCGCCTTGCCGGCGGCAAGGAACATGCCCACCACGCCCGAAAAACAGCCAACCCAGAAGGACGAGATCAGCCAGCCGGCCTGCGCGGTATCAAGGCCGAAATGTTGCTGATAGACCGGCAAGGCAGGGCCGAAAATTGCCTGCGCCAGCCCCAGCAGCACAAAGCTTGCCAATCCCGACGCCATCAGCGCCCGCCGCGCTGCCACTGTGCCTTGCATGTTCCGTCCTCTGTTCGCGTTGGCGCCACCATTTCCGCGCGCCCCGGAAAGGTCAACCAGATGGCTTGCGCGCCGGCCCTGCGCAAGGCACCTTTGGCGACAAGACTTTTGCGGGGGACATCATGGGTTTCGATCTGGCGGCCTTCCTGCCCTATCAACTGGCCGTCGCCGCCTCGCGCGTGTCGCGCGGCTTTGCCGAGCGCTACAAGGCCGAATTCGGCCTTTCGATACCGGAATGGCGGGTGCTGGCCCATCTGGCGCAGTCGGATTCGGTTTCCATCCGCGAGATTCATGCCCGGGTGGATATGGACAAATCCAAGGTCAGCCGGGCGGCGGCCCGGCTTGAGGCGCAGGGCCTGATCGAAAAGCGCGCCCATGCCGAGGACCGCCGCCTGCTGGATATGCGATTGACGGCCAAGGGCCGCACGCTGATCGACCGGATCGTGCCGATCGCCGATGCCTATCAGGCCGAGGTTCTGGCCCGGCTGGGGGTGGATGCTGCCGCCTTCCGCGCGGCGCTGTTGTTGTTACTGGAAGAACCATGATCCTTTTGCATGATTACTGGCGTTCCTCTTCGGCCTATCGGGTGCGGATGGCGCTGAACCTGTGCGGGCTTGCCTATGAACGCGCGGCGGTTGACCTGTTGTCGGGCGCACAAAAAGCCGCCGACAATCTGGCGCGCAATCCGCAAGGACTGGTGCCGACGCTTGAGCTTGACGGGCTGGTTCTGACCCAATCTCTGGCCATCATCGAATACCTGCATGACAGCGGCCGCGGAAGCTTCCTGCCGCCCGACGCGGCGGGCCGTGCCCGGGTGCGGGCGCTGGCCCATGCCGTGGCGATGGAGATTGCACCGATCTGCAATCTGTCGGTGCGCGCCCATGTGCAGCGCCTGACGGGCGGCACCTATACCGCCGAGGATTGGCAGCGCCATTACATCACTCAGGGGCTGGCGGCGCTTGAGGTGATGCTGGACAGCCCGGCCACCGGGCGCTTTTGCCATGGCGATGCGGTGACACTGGCCGACCTTTGCCTTGTGCCGCAAATCTACAACGCAGAAAGGGTCGGACTGGACGTTACGTCTCATCCCCTGATCGCGCGGATTGTGACAGAACTGCGGGACATCCCCGCCCTTGCGGCGGCCCATCCCGACAAGGTGAAACCATGACCGATATCGTCATTCTCTCTGCTGCCCGCACTGCCATCGGCACCTTTGGCGGATCGCTGGCCGCGCTGCCGCCGATCGAAATTGCCACCCATGCCGCCCGCGCCGCGATTGAGCGGTCGGGTGTCGCGGCGGCGCAGATCGGCACCGTGGTTTTCGGCCATGTCATCAACACCGAACCGCGTGACATGTATCTGAGCCGTGTTGCCGCGATGCAGGCCGGTGTGCCCGAAACAGCGCCCGCGATGAACGTCAACCGCCTCTGCGGTTCGGGCGCGCAGGCCATCGTTTCGGCGGCGCAGGCGCTGATGCTGGGCGATGCCGATTTCGCGCTGGCGGGCGGGGCGGAATGCATGAGCCGCTCGCCCTATGCGCTGACCGCTGCGCGCTGGGGTCAGAAGATGGGCGACACCAAGGCGCTCGACATGATGACCGGCGCCCTGACCTGCCCCTTCGGCACCGGCCATATGGGCGTGACGGCGGAAAATGTGGCCAAGCGCGACGGCATCAGCCGCGAAGATCAGGACGCTTTCGCGCTGGAAAGCCAGAGCCGCGCCGCCCGCGCGATTGCCGAGGGGCGCTTTGCGAAGCAGATCGTTCCGGTGGAACTGGCCAGCCGCAAGGGTCCGGTCAGCTTTGCGCAGGACGAACATCCGAAAGCCACCACGATTGAGGCTCTGGCGGGTCTGCGCCCGGCGTTCCAGAAGGACGGCACGGTGACGGCGGGCAATGCCTCGGGGCTGAATGACGGGGCGGGGGCGCTGGTGCTGGCGCGGGCCGATGCGGCCAAGGGGCTGAAGCCCCGGGCGCGGATCATGGGCTATGCTGTCGCGGGGGTGGACCCGACGATCATGGGCATCGGCCCGATCCCGGCGGTGCAGGCGCTTTGTGCCAAGCTGGGGGTCAAACCGTCGTCCTTTGACGTGGTGGAATCGAATGAGGCTTTCGCGGCGCAGGCCATTGCGGTGACCCGGGCGCTGGACCTTGACCCGGCCAAGGTGAACCCCAATGGCGGCGCGGTGGCGCTGGGCCATCCGGTAGGCGCCACGGGCGCCATCGTGACGGTCAAGGCGCTACACGAGCTGGAGCGGACCGGCGGCAAGACCGCACTGATCACCATGTGCATCGGCGGCGGTCAGGGGATTGCGCTGGCGATCGAGCGGATCTGAGGCGAAGATTTTTCGCCGAAAGATCTTCGGTCAGCGCAGCCGCACCGTGGCGCGCGCTGACCGCCCCTCGGCGTCGATCACCGAAAGGGTGACAAAGCCGGTGCCAAGGCCGGCCAACATGACCTCGCGCCCGGTCAGGGCCAGCGCGACCGGCACGCCATTCGCCATCCAGGTATAGGGCGGCGTGCCGCCCGCGACCCGGGCCAGCAGCCCCTCGGGCAGCAGCTCCACCTCGGCGCCATCGGGGGGGAAGCTGACGGCGGGGGCATCGGGGGCGGGTTTGAAGGCGGCGTGACGGTCGCGGAAATACTGCAAGGGCTGCGGCAGTTGCGCGTTGGACACCAGCAGCGTCGCGGGGGGCGCGGGCGGTTGAGGCGCCAGTTTGGGTTTAAGCCGGGCGAAAGCCTGAAACAGCACCGGCGCGGCAAGGTCGGCGCCAAAGGCGCCCGGAACCGGCGTGCCATCGGGCCGCCCCATCCAGACCCCCACCACATGCCGCCCGTCAAAGCCGATGGCCCAGGCATCGCGGTGGCCATAGGAAGTGCCGGTCTTGTAGGCCAGCCTGTTGGCAGGCGCGCCCGGCGGCGGGGCAAGGCCGGCAAGGATATCGCCAACGAACCACGCGCTTGTCGTGGCCATCAGGCGCTGGCCCTCCTCACTGTCGCCCAACCGCCAGCGCAGCGGCAGGGCCACCCCGCCGCGCGCGATGGCGGCGTAAAGCTGCACCATGTCTTGCAGGGTCACCCCGATGCCACCCAGCGCGATGGCCAGCCCGGGCTGGCCCGGCGGCAGGCGGTATTTCACCCCGGCCCTGTCCAGCGCGGTCAGCAGTCGCGCCGGGCCCAGCGCCTCGGTCAGGGCGACCACGGGGATGTTCAGCGACTGTTGCAGCGCCTCGCGCAGGCGGATGGTGCCGCGATACTGCCGGTCGAAATTCTGCGGGCGGTAGCCGTTGAAATCGGTCGGGCGGTCTTCGATCAGGGTTTCGGGATGGGCCAGCCCCTCATCAAAGGCCAACCCATAGACCAGCGGTTTCAGGGTGGAGCCGGGGCTGCGCAGCGCTTGAGTCATATCGACAAAGCCGGCACGGGCATCGGCGCGGAACGCCGCCGAACCGACCGAGGCAAGTATTTCGCCGCTTTGGTGATCGGCCACCACCAGCGCGACCTGCACCCGATCGCCCTGCCCGGCCACCACCTCGGCTGCGAGCTTTTCCAGCGCGGTTTGCAGGCTTTTGTCCAGCGTCAGGGCGTGGCGCTGTGCCGTCGGGTCTTCGGCACGGGCGCGGTCGGCCAGATGCGGCGCCAGCGCCGGAAAGGGACGGCGGGTGGCGGGCACGGGTTCGGTGCGGGCGGCGCGGGCTTGATCGGCGTCGATCAGGCCCGCCCCCTGCATCCGGTCCAGCACGCGGTCGCGGGCATCGCTGGCGCGGGTGATATTGCGGTCGGGGCGGCGGCTTTCAGGCGCCTGCGGGATGGCGACCAGCAGCGCAATCTCGGCGGGCGTCAGGCGGCGCGGTTCCTTGCCGAACCATGAGAGGGTGGCGGCACGGATGCCCTCAAGATTGCCACCATAGGGGGCAAGGTGCAGATAAAGCGCCAGAATCTGCGCCTTGGTCAGCCGCCGTTCCAATGCCAGCGCCACGCGCATCTGCCGCAGCTTGCCCTCCACCCTGCCGGTGCCCGATTCCTCCAGCAGTCGCGCGACCTGCATCGTCAGGGTCGATCCGCCCGACACCACCCGGCCATAGCGCAGCGCCTGCGCGGCCGCGCGCAGCACCGCGCGCGGGTCCACGCCGGGGTGATCGTAGAACCGCTTGTCCTCATAGGCGACCAGCGCGGCCAGAAAGGCCGGGTCCACCTGCCCCGGGTCCACCGCCAACCGCCAGCGGCCATCGGCCACGGTATAGGCGCGCAGCAGCGCCCCGCCCCGGTCCACCACCTCAACCGAGGTGGAGACGACCAGCGGCGGCAGCACCGTTGCATCGACCCATAAGTCAAAGCGGTCGCGCCCGTAGGCGGCAAGCCAGAGGCCCGCCGCCAGCGCAAAGACCCAAGCCGCGCGCATCTTACTCGGCGATCACCAGACGGCCGGTCTCGCTGCGGCCCGTCAGGTCAGGGCGATACATGTCTTCGACCGAGGCCGCCGGATGGTGGAAACTGCCGGGCGAGATGGCGCGCACGATATAGGCCAGCCGGAAGGGCTGATTGTCGTAGCGGTCAATCGCGGTCAGGAAACGGTCCTGCCGGAATTCGCTGTGCGCCACTTCGGATTGCAGGTTCAGCCAGTCAAGCGCCTGCGTCGAGCCGCCGGTGATCAGGTTGGGATTGTCAATCTCCAGCCCCGCCGGAAGCGGATCGTTCACCATCAGCCGCGCTTCACCGCGACCAAAGGGCGTCACCTCCAGCACCACGACCAGACGGTCACCCACCTTGAGCCCGTCCAGTGTCGCCGCCTCACCGGCCAGCGTGTAATAGCTGCGGGTGATGGCATAGCCGGTGCCGCCTGCGGGTTCGGGTTCCGACGGCACGCCATAGGTGGTGATGGTCAGCGTCGTGTCGGCGTCGCTGCCGTTCTTCACCGCCACCGGCTGCGTCGCCCCCGCGTCCAGCACCTTGACCAGCGGCCCGCCCGCAGGGGCACCGTCGATGGTGATGCCCTCGGCCCCCTTGCGGTCGATCAGCGCATTGGCCGCCAGCAGGGCCCAGGTTGCCTCTTGCGTCGAAAGGCTGCGGTCCTGAGTGATGCGGGTGGTCAGCGCCTCGCGGTCCACGGCCTGACTGCCGGTTTCCGCCGCCAGTGCCAGCACCGCCGCTGCATCGCGGTAGGTGGTGCCATAATCGGCGCGGAAGATCTGCTCGGTCTCCGGGCCTTTCAGCGCAGCCAGCGCCACAGCGGCACGGCGGAACATCGCATCTGCGCGGGGCTGGTCGCCATAGCTGGCCAAGGCCGCGCCCAGTTGCGCCATCGCCGCCGGGGTGGCAAAGGCATCACCCTTGACATCGACGTAGTAGCGCAGGTCGCCCACCGCCGCCGCGCCTTCACGCGCCAGCACCATCAGCGCATAAGCCAGCGCCTCGCCACCCTTGTCGAAATCGGGCTGATAGTTGACCTGATTGCGCAAGTTGTCGAGCGAACGGCGCAGCGCCAGTTCCGGCACCTCGAACCCGCGCGCCTTGGCACGGCTGAGGAAGTCGGTCACGAAGGCATCCAGCCACATGTCGCCATCGGCAGGCCCCCAGAGGCCAAAGCCGCCATTGGCCGACTGGTTCATCAGGATTTCGGTGATGGTTTCCTGCACCCGGCCCTTGATGTTGTCGGCCTGCGGCAGGTCCAGCGCCACCGCCACCTGATCGAAATACAACAGCGGCAGCGCCTTGGAGGTCATCTGCTCGGTGCAGCCATAGGGATAGCGGTCCAGCGCCGCGAGGATGCCGGGCGCGTTCAGCCGGGCAATCGGGCCGACGGCCATCGTCGCCTTGGCTGTGCCGGGGATCATCCCGGCAAAGGCGTTCTGGTCCAGCGTGAATTCCTGCCCCTTGGCCAGTGTCAGCCGACTGACCCGCACCACCGGCGGGTCATTGACCTGCACCGGCACCGTCAGCTCTTTCTTCAGCACCTTGCCGTCCGGCGTGGTCAGCGACACTGTGATGGTCTGGTTGCCGACCGCGCCCGCCGTGACCGGCACGGCAAAGACCGCCTTGGCCTTGTCACCCAGGTCAAAACCCGAGGGCACATCGCCCAAGGTCAGGCCCGCCGAAGCGACGTCCAGCCCCATCCGGCCCGAAGGCCCGGTGGCATGGACGATTTCCAGCAGCAGACGGCTTTCATCGCCCGGCGACAGGAAGCGCGGCAGGCTGGCCGTGACCACGACCGGATCGCGCACCAGCACATCGGCATTCGCCTGCCCCACGCCGCGTTTCGACCATGCGACGGCCATCACCTTTACGCTGCCGTTGAACGAGGGCAGGTCAAAGCTGGCGCGGGCATAGCCATCGGCGCCGACGGCAATCGGGCCGGTGAAATAGGCCACCAGCTCTTCCGTGGGCGGGGGCGCCTGCAACCGTGCCTGCGCGCCCGCATCGCCGCCCGAGCGGACCGTTCCCTCGGCGCCGTTCAGACCGTCGATCAGGCGGCCATAGATATCACGGATGCCGACGCCCAGCTTGCGCTGGCCAAAGTAATGGTCCTGCGGATCGGGCGGGGCAAAGCCAGTCAGGTTCAGGATGCCCTGATCCACCGCCGCGATGGTGACAAAGGCGGCATCGCCCGGCGTCACGCCATCGACCTTGACCGCCACCGCCATCGGCCCACGCGGGGCGGCTTCGGCTGCGGTTTCGATGGTCGCCGTCAGCGCCCGCGTACCGGGGTCAATCGTGGCATGGGTCAGGCCCAGCGCCCGGGCAGGATTGCGGCCAGCCGCAACATCCATCGGCCGCAGCGCCGAAACGGTGACATAAACCCCCGCGCCCCAATCATCGGTGACAGCCAGCGGGATCAGGTTTTCGCCCTCTTTCACCTCAACCGCCTGCATCGCCACCAGCCGGTTCGACAGCACGGTGACAAGAGCCGTCCCCGCCGCACGCGGCACCACCCGCAGCATGGCGGTGTCGCCCGGCTTGTAGGCGGGCTTGTCGAGCGACAGTTCCAGCGTGTCCGGTGTGGCGCTGGCATCGGCGGGCGCATACCAGCCGGCCCAGAACAGGGTAGAGGTAGCGGCCTCGCCATCCGACCGTTCCACCTTCAGCTCATATTCACCCCATTCCACCTTGGCGGCAATTTCCGCCGCCCGTGACAGGTCGGACAGCCCTTCGGCAACGCGGGTGCGGGAATAGACCGGCTCCCAGTTCCAGTTGCCATAGCTTTGATACCATTGATAATTGGTCTCGATCCGGGTGATTTCCCAGCGCACCTTCATCGGGGTCGCCTTCGCATCCGCACCGACGCCGACCAGACTGAACCGTGCCTCGCTGCCTTCGGGCACCACCGCATCGAACAGCGGCTTGACCCCAATCATCGGATTGGCGGGCGTCAGCAGCTTGGTCACCTGCCGCTCCACCGGGCGGCCGGAACCTTCGGCGACGCGCACGGTGGCGCGCATTTCCAGCGGCAGGCCCGGATCATCGACCGGCGGCAGGTCCAGCGTGACCAGCGCGGTGCCATCCTCGGCCGTGCGGGTGCCGCCAAAGCTTTGCATGACGGCCGAGAAGGGTTGGTCATGGCGGCCAAAGACATAGCCCGGCCAGGCTTCAAGACCCTTGGCGGCACGCAGCAGCACCTCGCCCTCAACCGCCAGATCGGCCCCCGGGGCGCCGAAAAGGTATTTCGCCGAAACGGTCAGTTCCGGCGTATCGCCCAGCCGGATCGCCTGATCGCCAAGGCTCAGGTCAAAGTCGATCCGCTCGGGCAGGAAATCCTCGACAAGGAAGGTCTTCGACTGCAAGGCGCCAGCATCGGCATCGGCATAAACCTCAAGCCGCCAGACACCGCGCGGGGCGGAACCGGCAATCGGCAGGGCAAAGACATGCCCGCCCGCCCCGCCATCCTGCACCAGCGCGCGGGAATATTCGACGCCATCGGGACGCAGCAGCACGGCGGTCAGCGGCAGACCTTCCACCGCCTCGGCCTGCGGATCGCGGGCAAGGGCGGTGGCATAGACGGTTTCCCCGGCGCGGTAGGCGCCCCGGTCGGTAGTCAGGAAGACATCAACCGGCGGCGCGGCTTCGCGCCCTTCCACCCCACGGTCGGACAGGTCAAACTCGGGGTCGGTCATCGACAGGAAGGCAAGGTCGCTGTCGCCCTCTTTCGCCACGATCATCGCCGGGGCCGCCGCGCCGGTGCCAAGCGCCAGCCCGGCATCAAAGCGGACATAGCCCTGCGCATCGGTCTTGGCAGAACCCAGAACCTCGTTCGTCTGGCTGAGGAGTTCAACCGTCACCGCCTCTTTCGCCGCCGCCGTGCCCAGCGAGCGGACGAAGACATGCAGCCCGTCAACCCCGCTCATCGTGGTCAGGCCAAGGTCGGACACGACGAACCACTGCCATGCCGCGCCAATCTGATAGGGGTCCACCCCCGGCACGGCCGCACGCAAGGCATAGACGCCGGCAGGTTGGCCATCAATCGCCTCGCCCATCGGCAGGCGGGTGGTCAGGTCACGGTTGACCTCTTGCTTGACGCTGGCATCGCCATGCCAGACCTCGGTGCCGATCTGGCTGCCGAAATCGTATTCCTGATATTCCATCATCGGCCAGCCGAAATAGCCGTTCTGCGTGGCCCGCAGCAGGTTGCGGTCGGTCACCCGATACAGCGTCAGCTCCAGCTTTTCGGTGTTCACCGTCTCAACCGGGATCGAGGCCCCCGCCATACGCGGCAGGACATAGCCGCGCCCGGGGAAGCGCACCCCGGGGTTGCGGTCGCGGATATAGGCGGTGATCTCGACCGATTTCGCCAGAACCTGACCATCCGCCGCCGGAAGCCCCTCGCGGAAGGTCACCGAATTGCGGCTGCCATGGGTCAGGCCCTCGATGCACAACTGCCGCCAGCCGTCGAAGCTGACCGAGAGGTCGGGTGCGGGAAGCTGGACGAAGGTGGCGTAATCCACGCCCGTCTTCACCAGATCCTCGGTGAAATTCACGCAGATGCGGGGGCGGGCGGAATCGGCCTGCACCTCGTTATCGGCAACGCGAAAGCCGTATTTGCCGATGGCGTCGTCCAGCGCGGCAGCGGTATCGTCGCGGTGCTGCAACTTTTCCGCCAGACGCAGCGCCTGCACCGTGTCGCGGCCACGGTCGGCACCTTCCAGCGCGTCGGCCATGGTCACCAGAATCGTGTGCTGTTGCGCGGCGCCGTCTGCCCGCAGATAGGCGTTGACGGCGGCCGTGTAAGCCTGCTCCAGCAGGCCACGGTTGGAGCCGGGGTTCACTTGACCCGCCGCATTCAACAGCCGGGCATATTCGGCCCAATCCGCCGCCGTATCCGTCAGGTTCAGCGCTGCACCGACAAAGCGGCTGGCCTCCAGAAGGTCGCCCTTGGCTTCCGCCTCGGCGGCGGCGGCAAGATGCTCTTCGGCGGAGTAGCCGTTGGTGACATGGGCATTGGCCAGATTGGCCGCCTGCGCGGTGACGCCCGGAAGCTCCCAACTGCCGACAAAGGTCAATTCCGCCGCCCGCGTCGCCGCCAGCGCCTCGGCCTTGGCATCGCCTTCAATCACGATGCCGGAATAGGCGCCCTGATAGGTCTCGGGCCCGCCCGCGCCCGATTTCGGAAAGCACGATCCGTTGCGGGTGTTGAAGGTGAAGGCGGTGCAGACGCGGTTGGTCAGGCAGGCCCGCTCGCAAGCGTCCAGCGTGGTGTCGAAAATCGAGGTGAGGTCGCCGCCCGGCATGTCGGTGTTTTCCGAAAGCACGAAACGGCGGTCCGGGATCAGATCATCGGCCAGCGCCGGGGTCAGTGCGGGGGCCAGCGCCCCGAGCCAAGCAATTGCAAGCACCGCAAAAAAACGGGCCGGGCGAAAACCGCGCATCTGAAAATCCTCCGAAACTGAACGCGGGGAATCTCGCATGGGGTCTGCGGCTTCGCAAGGATTCTCGGGGTGGCGAAAGGATTTGTCACGTTAAGCGCCCGTTCATCTTGTTGCGGGAATGTTCTGGTGAGTCGCCCGGGTAAAACCCGGTGCCAAGGGTCAGGACGGCGGAATGGACATTGCGGAACGGCTGGCAAAGGAACGGCGCGCAAGGCTGGCGGCAGAACGGCTGCTGGAGCAGAAAAGCCGTGAGCTTTTTGCTGCCAATGAAAAACTGGCCCTGCACGCCCGCGCCCTTTCGGACCAGATCGTCGAACAGCGTCAGGTGGTGAAATCCGCCCTGACCCAGGCCGAGGTGCTGAAGGGTCAGAACTCGCGCTTTCTCGGCGATCTGGAAAAGGCCCATACCGCCGCCGTAATGGCCGAGCGGCGGCTGTGGGATTCGATCAACACCATCGAGGATGGCTTTGCCGTTTTCGATTCCAACGCGCGGCTGGTCGCCGCCAACCGCGCCTATCTGGCCGTCTTCAACGGCCAGAGGGTGGAGCCGGGCATCGGCTATGCCGAGCTTTTGCGCGTGGCGCTGCAATCTGGCGTGGTCGATCTGCCACCCGGCGGCGCCGAAGACTGGATTGCCATGATGCTCTCTCGCTGGGAGGGAGAGGTGGCCGAGCCGATTGAGCTGATGCTGCAGGGCGGGCGCTGGGTGCGCATCGCCGACCGGCGGGCGCGCGACGGCGACATGGTCAGCCTCGTGCTGGACATCACCGACCAGATGCGGATCTGGGCCGCGATCGAGGCTATTCCAGACGGTTTCGTGCTTTTCGACAGGGAGGAGAGGCTTTTGACCTGCAATCAGCGGTATCGTGACACCTATCACGAATCGGCCCCCGCCATGGTTCCCGGCGCGCGGTTCGAAGATATCCTGCGCTTTGGCCTGTCGCGCGGCCAGCACCTTGATGCCATCGGACGCGAAGAGGAATGGCTGGCCACCCGTCTGGCGCAGCACCGCAACCCCGGCGCGGCGGTGGAGCAGCAGCTTGCCGATGGCCGCTGGATCCGCGCGCAGGACCACATGACGCCCGACGGCGGTCGCGTGGGCCTGCGGGTGGACATCACGCGCGAAAAGGAACAGCAAAAGGCGCTTGAGGATGCCCGTTCGGCCGCCGAGGCGGCAAGCCGTGCCAAATCGGCCTTTCTTGCCAATATGTCCCATGAAATCCGCACGCCGATGAATGGCGTCGTGGGGATGGCCGAACTTCTCTGCGACACCAGCCTGACCGAGGAACAGCGCCTGTTCGCCGAGACCATCCGGTCGTCCGGTGAAGCGCTTCTGGTGATCATCAACGACATTCTGGACTATTCCAAGATCGAGGCGGAACGGCTGACGCTTTACCCCGAACCCTTCGATCTGGAACGCACCATCCATGAGGTGACGATGCTCTTGCAGCCGCGGGCGCGCGAGAAGGGCCTTGATCTGATGATCGACTACGACATGTTCCTGCCCACCCGCTATGTCGGCGATCCGGGGCGGCTGCGGCAGGTTCTGACCAACCTGATCGGCAATGCGGTCAAGTTCACCGAGGCGGGTCATGTGCTGATCCGCGTCGTCGGTCTTGAGCTGGACGAGGGCCGTCAGGAGCTGCATGTGACGGTCGAGGATACCGGCATCGGCATCGCGCCCGAAAACCTTGAACATGTCTTTGGCGAGTTCAATCAGGTCGAAAGCCAGTCCAACCGCAAATTCGAGGGCACCGGGCTGGGTCTTGCCATCACCCGCCGCCTGATCGAGCGGATGGAGGGTGCCGTCTGGGTGGACAGCGACTTCGGCCGCGGCTCGTGCTTTGGTTTCCGCCTCTCGCTGCCGGTGGCGGAAGAGGCGGGGGCGCCGCGGCTGCCGGTGGATATCCGCCGTGCGCTGGTGGTGGATGACCAGTTTATCAACCGCACCATCCTTGAACGGCAGTTGGTGCCCTGCGGAATCGAGGTGGTGCTGTGCCGTTCGGGTGCCGAGGCGCTTGCCGCCGCCGAGACCGCGCAGTTCGACGTGATCATCACCGACCACGAAATGCCCGAGATGGACGGCCTTGCCCTGACGCAGCGGTTGCGAGCGGTGGGGATGGCAACGCCGGTGATCCTTCTGTCCTCGAATCCCGGCGCCGCGCGGGAAGAGGCGGGGGCGGCCGAGTTGGCCGCCGTCCTGCAAAAACCGCTGCTGCGGGCCGATCTCTACCGCCGCCTGCAATCGCTGACCCATCCCGCGCAAGAGGCTTTGCCCCTTCCGGCACCGCTCGCCCCGGGTGAGCGGCGGGCGATGCGGGTGCTGGCGGCAGAGGACAACCGCACCAATCAACTGGTGTTTCAGAAGATGGTGCGCGAAACCGGGATCGAGCTGACCTTTGCCGGCAATGGCCGCGAGGCGGTCGAGCTTTACCGCGCCGTCGCACCCGATCTGGTCTTCATGGACATCTCGATGCCCGAGATGGATGGCCGCGACGCCGCCCGCGCCATCCGCAAGCTGGAAGCCGGACGGCGCCATGTGCCCATCGTGGCGCTGACCGCCCATGCGATGGAGGGCGATGCCGAAAGCATCCTTGCCGCCGGGATCGACCGCTACATGACCAAACCGCTGCGCAAGGGCGCCATTCTGGACATTCTGGCCGAGTTCTGCCCCGATGAAGCGCATCCGGTCCAGATCGTGGCCGAAGCGATGACCGGCACATGAGCGCGGTATCCCGACAGCATGTGCCCGTCAGACCGGCCGCACCATGGTCAGCGCGGCACGAAAACCGAAGACCAGCCGCAGGGCACCGATCGGGGTTTCGCGCGTGACGCGAAAGCCCAGCCGTTCATAGAGCGCCCGGGCGCGCGGGTTGCTGTCCACCACTTCCAGCCGCACCCCGGCATGGCCGCGCGCCCGGGCCTCGTCGCAGATCGCCTCGACCAAGGCGCTGCCGATGCCCAGACCGCGCGCATCTGCGGCCACGCAGATGCCGTCGAGGGCGAAATGATCGTCCGGCGCCTCATGCCCCAGCGCCCAGAGCAGCGGCAGGCGCCATGCGGCGCCAAGCTGCCCGTAATGCGCCCGCACCTCTTCGACCGAACCGCCGGCAAAGCTGCCTTCCGCGCTGCGATAGCCCGCCATGCCCAGAAGCCGCCCGGCATCGTCCAGCGCCACGATGGCGTGATCGGGCCGCACGACCGCCCGCACAAAGGGCAGCGCCCGTGCCTCTGGCCCCAGAACCCGGCCCAGCTTGCCGCCAAACGCCTGCCAGTAGAGCTGCGCTGCCGCGTCCCGGGCGGATTCGGGAATGCCATGGCGCAGGGTCACCCTCACAGCGCCGCCTCCAACGCGGCCACATGACCCGCGCCCAGAATCCAGCCCTCTTCGCGCGCCGCCTCGGGCACGTCCAGCAAAGGCGCCAGATCCACCCGGGCCAGCGCACGCGACAAAAGGCGCACCTGCGCCTCATCCCGCAGGGGGTTGGTGTCAGCCGCCACCGCCCGGGCGAGAAGCGAGGGATAGACCTCGGCCAGCACCACCGGCGCCTCGGGCGCATCGAACGGCCAGACCGCCACGCCGGGGAGCGACGCCAGCCGGTGGATCATCGGCAGGCCCATGAGCGCCTGACTGCCCGCGGCGCCGGTGGTGTAAAGCTTCCAGACCGGCTGCGCGCGGGGCACCAGCCGCTCGACCGCACGACGCTCGGACAGGCCAAGGGCGGCGTAATTCACCGTCTTGCGCGCCGGCAACCCCGGCAGGTTCAGCACCGGCGGGCAGCCCCAGAACGGCCCCACCCCGCCCATCTGCCGGTTGATCGCCGCCGCCAGCGCAAAGCGGTTGTTGGCATTGTCCGGCCCGTCCGTGATCCGCGCCGCAAGCCAGGACCAGACCGCCCGCGCCGATGCCTCTCTGGTCAGCCGGGCGGCAAAACCCGCCGGATAGCCGAAGGGAAAGTCGAACCCGATCAAAAGCCTGCGCCCTGCCGCCAGTTCCTGCGCAATCAGGTCGCGCAGCGCCGCCTCGGCCAGCGCCCGACCCCGGAAATAGCGGCTTTCCTGCCCGTTCCGGCCAATCCAGACGGCATCCGGCGACGGGCGGGCGGGCGAAAGGACCGAAGCGGCGGACCAGTCCACCACCACCACGCTGTCAAACCGGCTCATCGCGCGGCCTGCAACAGCGCCTCTGCCGCGGCAAGGTCTTCGGGCGTGTTGAGATTGTCGAAACTGCCGTCATCGGGAAAATCGGCCAGCGCGGCCTGCGCCGCGAAATCCATCAGCCGGGGCTTGACGCCCGAGGCAAGGAAATCCGCCAGCGGCCCCGCCATGGCCACAGGCCAGAGCGCAAAGACCGGATGGACCCGCCCGCCCGCGCGGGCAATGGCCATGCCATGCGGCGCGGTCTCGGCGGCAAGGCAGAGGCGGGGCACCAGATCGCCGGGAACAAAGGGGCTGTCCACCGGCACGGTGACCAGCGCCGTCGCCCCCTCTGCCGCCGCGCGCCGCAAACCCGCCAGCACACCCGAAAGCGGCCCCATCGGCGCCGCATCGGGCAGGACGGTCAGGCCAAAGCGGGCGAACCGCGCCGCATCGCCATTGGCCGACAGCCAGAGCCGATCCACCTGCGGTGCAAAACGGTCGATCACATGCGACAAGAGGGGCCGCCCGGCGAGCAGGACAAGCGCCTTGTCGGCCCCCATCCGCCGCCCCTCGCCCCCCGCCAGAACACAACCGTCGATCCGCAAGGGGCCCTCCGGCCTTAGTCGCTTTCCTTGGGCGGCAGGACTTCCTGCTTTTGCTGCACCAAGAGAACGCCGTGATTGTCGTCGGCATCATCATCGGTGATCCGGCGCGTCGTGACACCCGGCAACTTGCCGAAAGCGTCTGAGAGCTTGTTGGGGAACCATGTGCCCGGGATGCTTTCAAAGCCCGGAACGCCCGACAGGATCGAGGTGATGGAATGGGCGCATTGCGCCTTGGGCACCGCACCATAGGCTTTGGCCCGCGCCATCACCAGATCGGCGATCTCGGGTGACACCACAAGCGTCTGCTCGATCACATCAAACGTCTCACGCGCATGATAGTCGATGTAGAAACTCACCATCCGGTCGGTCACGCCGAAATGCACGTCATTGCGCTCGGGCAGGGCCGGGTGGTGCCATGTGCCGGCGGGATCGAACATCACCCGTTCCGACCCGTTGATCAGCAGGCCCGAATGCGCGCCTGATCCGCTGCGGGTGCTGACCACGGTGAAAAGCGTGATGGTCTTCGGGCCCGGGGCAACATAATGTGCCGCGGCCACCGCCGTATCGGGCGCCCAGACCGGCTCGGCGGTCGAGCAGGCGGACAGGGCAAGGGCGGCAATCAGCGCAAGCGCCTTGAACGGGGTCATCTGAGGCGCTCCGCTTGGTCGGTTCAGGCGTTGGCCAGAGCCATGAAGATCAGCACGAGGATAGAGATCACCGCACCCCAGGTTGACAGCTTCACAAAGCCCGCGAAGGTCTTTTCCTGAGCCCGGATATCCATGCTGCCCTGCTTGTGTTCGGCCATCTGTCGCGTCCCTTCCTGCTTCGCTTTCCCGCACATAGCCGATTCACGGCGCGCTGTCACGGGGGCAGAAACCGCAGGCAAAGCCCCTTACGGATGGGCGTCGATCGTCGCCTCAAGCCAAGGCAGGAAATTCGACACCCGCGTATAGGCCGAGAAGAGGGCCGTTTCCTCGCAGCCCTTTCCGTCGGCCGCCGAAAGGCCCCAACTGACCACACCTGCCTGAATATAGCTGCCATCCTCCAAGGGCACCACCAAGGGCCCGCCGCTGTCGCCCGAACAGGCGGTCTTGCCGCCCTCGAACGTGCCGGAACACAGCATGTTCTGGCTCATCGGTGCCGGGGCGCGGGCGACGAGTTCGTCCCACAGCGCATAGGCGTCTTCCTCTTTCAGGCTGAGAACGCCAACGGCATAACCGAACCCGTCCACCGCCGCTTCGGCACGCGCCTCCAGCATGGCCTGATTGCACTGGTTGCGGTCCATCATCTGAATCTCGGTCTGATGCATGGCCTCGGGATGCGCGCCACCCTCGGTCAGGCCCCAGCCGGTGACGACCGTCACCACGCCCGGCTGGTCCAACAGGTCGCCGAACTGGGCATCGGGCACCTGAATGGTGGCATAGGGCACCTGCGGCGCGCGGGTCAGCTTGATCAGGGCGATGTCATGGTCAAAGGCGGTGCCGACATAATCGGGATGGCGGTAGATGCCGGCCACGCCCACCAGATCGCCCTTGCCCGGCGCGATGGTGTTGGTGCCCACCAGAACCGAGATCTTGGCCGGTTCCAGATCGGCCCAGTTGCCCGCATCATCGGCCATATGCACGCAATGCGCCGCCGTCAGCACCCATTGGTCAAGGATCATCGAGCCGCCGCAGAACTGCCCGTCGGGCGAGACCGGCGCACCGTTGATCATCAGTGCCACCTGCCAGGGCCAGGCCCCTTCGGCCGCCACCGCCCCGCCGATCACCTTGCCGCCGCCTGCCGCCCGCGCAGCCGCCTCATGCGCGGCCTTGGCGCCCGAGCGGGCGTATTCATAGGGATTCTTGCCCGCCGGTTTCAGGGCAAAGGGCTTGTCCTCGGCCAGCGCCGCACAGGGCAGCGCCAGCATCAGGGCGGCAATCAGCAAACGGTTCATTCTTGTCCCTCTCCCAAGGCAGACCCGGCGCCAAGCCGCACCGGCTGCCGCAGCATCATGACGGCAGCGGGGCGGGTGGAAAAGCCCCGCGTGACACTGCCGCCCGTCATCCAGTCTTCAATCCAGTTTTCGGTCGGCCCGCTGAGGCTGGCAAAGCTGCGGGTCATCGCCGGTTCCGCCAGCCGGGTCAGGTCGGCGCGCGTGCCATCCTCGCCCACCGGCACGGCAAGCAGCAGCAACTCCTCGAACCCGGTCGAGCCGGGCAGGATCTGCAACCCGGCCCGCGCGCTTTCGCCGGGGGCCAGCCTGTTGGACAGGCCCGCCTGCGGCCAGACCGGCGAGATGGTGAAATCGGCGTTGAAATACAGGGCCGAGACATCCAGCACCTTGCCCGAAACATTGGTGAAGGTCACCCAAAGCTGATCGCAGGGCTGCAGGCCGCGGGCCGGGTCCACCGGCTCTTTCGGGCCGAAATCGGTGCATTGGCCGCCCCCGTCGCGGCCCGGGCGCCGCTCATACACCGCCTCCAGCGCCGGTTTGCCGGTCAGGCTGCGCCCGGCGAGCCCCGCCAGAAGCTTACGCAGCCGCAGGGAATGGCCCGCCGCGGTCAACACCCGCTCCACCGCCATCGCCTCGGTCTCGCTGCCTTGCAGCGCGATGCGCGGGGTCGAGCCGGGGCCACCCGGGTCCAACACGCCGTCCGGCCCGGCCAGCGCAACCTGACCGCCGGTCAGGATCGGCACCAGATCAACCTCGCCCTTGGCAGCCTCTGGCAGCGCCGCCTTCCAGCGGTCATAATCCGCACCATCCGCCTGAACCGGCGCCGCCAGCCGCAGCGGCGGCGGGGGCGCCGGAGCCACCACCTCGGCCCAAAGCGCGCCCTGCGGCACCATGCCTGACAGCCGGGCGCTGCGCGCCTCGACCCCGGTCAGCACCGCCTCGCCCAGCATCTCGCCCCCGGCAGGAGCGGCAAAGAAGGCCACCGTATCGCCCTCGGCCAGCCCTTGCAGCAGGCCGGCAGACAACGCCCCTGCCTTGATGGCATGGCGCAGCGCCACCGCGCCTGTGCCGAAAACCGGCGCCTGCAACAGCGGCCCCTCGCCATCGGGAACCTGCCGCGCCGGTCCCTGCACCATCGCATCCGAGGTCGCGGCCAGCACCTGCGCCCAACTGGCACCGGGCGCTGCCTGCAGGATTTGCGCCAGCCGCAAGGTGAACTCGCCATGCCAGCCGCTGCCATCGGCCAGCGGATATTCAAAACTGCGCTGATCGGATTGCGAGGAGTAAAGGAACACAAACTCCCCTGTCAGCGGCGGCGCAGGGGGGCCGGGGGGGGCGGATGCCACCCCCGCCGGGATCGACAGCGCCTCGGCCCCCAGCCCGCGCGGCACGCCCGCCCCGCCGACCGCGCGAAAGCCGGTGGCGGAATGGCAGGCGTCGATTAGCCCGACCAGCTTCACCCCCCTGGCCAGCACGCCCTGCGCCCAATCCTGCAATTCGTCGTCCATAATGGCGTTTTCCACCGCACCGATGGCGCCTTTCCAGCCCGCGGCATCGGCGGGCAGCAGGATTTCGTCATAGCCGCCGCCCTCGTCGCCGCTCAGGTCGGGCGCCTCTGCGCCATGGCCAGAGAAGTAGAAAACCACCGTATCACCCGGCGCGGCACCGGTCTCAAGCGCCGCCATCGCCTGCAGGATCGCGGCACGGGTCGGCTGGCCGGTTGCAATCGCCGGGTCCAGCCCGCTGGCGTCCGAGGTCAGCGCCACCATCGCCCCCGGCGCCACACCGCGCGCCGCCAGCACCCCGGCCATCAGGCGCACATCGTCGGCAGGGCCTTTCAAGTCGGCATCCAGCACGGCGTAATCCGACACGCCGACCAGCAGCGCCCGCGTCTCGGCCGCCGCAGGAAAGGCAAGCAGGGCCAGCAGGGCAAGGGGCGCATGAAACCGGGTCATGGCCGAAAGATACCGCCCCCTGCCGACCGGGCAAGGGGCTGCGGCGGCGTGACGGCATTTGTCATGCCGCGCCTGCGATGCTGCATCCGCAAATTCAGCTTGCAAGCAAATGCGCAACAATATATCGCCATACGCAATTCGGACGAAACATCCTTGCCGAGAGACCCTGCGATGAGCTTCCGCCTGCAACCGCCCGCCCCCGCCCGCCCCAACCGCTGCCAGTTGTTCGGCCCCGGCTCGCGGCCCGCGCTGTTCGAGAAGATGGCGGCATCGGCGGCGGATGTGATCAACCTTGATCTTGAGGATTCGGTGGCGCCCACGGACAAGCCGCAGGCTCGGGCGAACATCATTCAGGCGATCAACACCATCGACTGGGGCCGCAAGACGCTGTCGGTGCGGATAAACGGGCTGGACACGCCCTTCTGGTATCGGGATGTGGTGGACCTGCTGGAGCAGGCGGGTGACCGTCTGGACCAGATCATGATCCCCAAGGTCGGCTGCGCCGCCGATGTCTATGCGGTTGATGCGCTGGTGACCGGGATCGAACGGGCGATGGGCCGCACAAAGCCGATCAGCTTTGAAGTGATCATCGAATCGGCCGCAGGGATTGCCCATGTCGAGGAAATCGCCGCCTCCTCGCCCCGCCTGCAGGCGATGAGCCTGGGGGCCGCCGATTTCGCCGCCAGCATGGGGATGCAGACCACCGGGATCGGCGGGACACAGGAAAATTACTACATGCTGCGCGAGGGCGCGCGGCATTGGTCCGACCCCTGGCACTGGGCGCAGGCCGCCATCGTCGCCGCCTGCCGCACCCATGGCGTGCTGCCGGTGGACGGCCCCTTCGGCGATTTCAGCGATGACGAAGGTTACCGCGCGCAGGCCCGCCGCTCGGCCACGCTGGGCATGGTCGGCAAATGGGCGATCCACCCCAAGCAGGTGGCATTGGCCAATGAGGTCTTCACCCCCTCGGAGGCTGCCGTGGCCGAAGCCCGCGAAATCCTTGCCGCGATGGAGGCCGCCAAGGCCCGGGGCGAGGGGGCAACGGTCTACAAGGGCCGTCTGGTGGACATCGCCAGCATCAAACAGGCCGAAGTCATCGTCAAACAGGCCGAGTTGATCGCATCCTCGTGATCGAACCCGTTGACAGGATGCCTGCGAAACGGGCAGACCTGTTACCGAAGCGTCACGATTCGACAGTGACGCCACGTCATACCCGCGCGGCGAAGGGAAAGGAGGCCCGACGCCGCATCCTCGGGAGGAAGAGCGCGCCCCGTAGTCTTCTACGGGGCGCAGCTTTTTGCCGGGTTGGCCACCGTTCCCCGCGCCCTAAATCTTGCCGAGTTGCATCTTGCCCCCCCTTTGGCCATATAGGGACGGTCCGTTGCGGAGTGCCCGATGAACTATCTGGATTTCGAAAAGCCCCTCGCCGAAATCGAAGGCAAGGCCGAAGAATTGCGGGCGCTGGCCCGGGCCAATCCGGCGATGGATGTCGCCAAAGAGGCCGAGGGGCTGGACCGCAAGGCGGATACCCTGCTCAAAGACCTCTACAAGGCGCTGACGCCCTGGCAGAAATGCCTTGTGGCCCGCCATCCCGACCGCCCCCATACCAAGGATTACATCGACGCGCTGTTCAGCGAATATACCCCCCTTGCCGGTGACCGCGGCTTTGCCGACGATCATGCGGTGATGGGCGGTCTTGCCCGGTTCAACGATCAGCCGGTCATCGTGATCGGCCATGAAAAGGGCAATGACACCAAAAGCCGGATCGAGCGCAACTTTGGCATGGCCCGCCCCGAAGGCTATCGCAAGGCGGTGCGGCTGATGGAGATGGCCGACCGTTTCCGCCTGCCGGTGATCACCCTGATCGACACGCCCGGCGCCTATCCGGGCAAGGGCGCCGAAGAGCGCGGGCAGGCCGAAGCGATTGCACGTTCTACCGAGAAATGCCTTGAGATCGGCGTGCCGCTGATTTCGGTGGTGATCGGCGAGGGCGGATCGGGCGGGGCCGTGGCCTTTGCCACGGCGAACCGGATCGCCATGCTGGAACATTCGGTCTATTCGGTGATCAGCCCCGAAGGATGCGCCTCGATCCTGTGGAAGGATGCCGACAAGATGCGCGAAGCCGCCGAGGCGCTGCGCCTGACCGCACAAGACCTGCAAAAGCTGGGCGTGATCGACCGGATCGTCAAGGAACCGCTTGGCGGCGCCCAGCGTGGCCGCAAGGAAACCGTAGAGGCGGTGGGCAAGGCGATTGAAGCCATGCTCAAGGAACTTTCGGGCAAGAAGCCGGATGCGCTGATCAAGGACCGCCGGCAGAAGTTCCTCGACATGGGGTCCAAGGGGCTGGCGGCCTGATCCGCACCTGACGGGTTTTGTCACGCGACAGGCAGGGCGCGGCACGGCATTCTGATGCCGCTGCCTGCCGGAGATTGCCCATGCGCCGACTGTTCCTGTTGCTTGCCCTGCTGACCGCCACGCCCGCCCCTGGCGGCACGCTGGAAGGGCGGCTTGTCACGATGAATGTCCTGACATGGGACGACCCCGCCGCACCCCTGTTCGAAAGCGAGGGCGTGACGGTGAAAGTCGGTCAGGGCGTAGAATTCGGCATGGGGCCGGAGGGGCACGCCCTTGGTTTTGACGTGGTGCCGGTGCAGGTTGAAATCACGCCGGGCCGCATCGAACTCAGCTATCCCGACGCGCAGGGGAACTTCTGGCCAGCCGCCTTCAACGGCTATGTGCTGCAGTTCAAGGGCAATTGTCTGGTCTTTACCGAGGCACGGATCGACCGGGCGGAAACCACCATGCCGATCCGCCCCGAAGCGGTCTATCGCAGCGGAAATGCGCTTTATATCAATGTCTCGGGCCTTGATTACGGACCGAAAGCCAAGCTGGCACTGGACCTTGCCGTCACGGATTGCCCGATAAGCTGACTACCACCAGCCCAGGTGCGCCCGCGTGGCGCGTTCGGCGTCATAGGCGGCGCCGTCGATCTCGCCCGCGCTGGCCTCTTGCAGCATCTGGCCGACGGTCGGCAAACCACCCGACAGATCGCCGCTGGTCCAAAGCGCCGAACGTTGCAGCGCCCGCGCGCATTGCGAATAGACCTCGCCCACACGGATCACGATTACGGTGCGAGGGCTCTTGCCGTCCCGCTCGAACCGGGCGCGCAGGGCGGCATCGGCGGTCAGCCGCGCGGTGCCGTTGACCCGCACCGAAATGGTGGAACCCGGCACCATGAAATACAGGCTCACCCGCCCGTCGCGCAGAATATTGCGCAGGCTGTCAATCCGCTCATTGCCCTTCCAGTCGGGCAAAAGCAGGGTCTGGGCATCCTCGACCGTCACCACCGGGCCTTCGTCGCCGCGCGGGCTGCCATCGGTGCCTTCGGGGCCGACCGTGGTCAGCACGCAGAACCGCGACGCCTGAATGAAGGCGCGGTAGGCCGGGGTAAGCTGTGCGGTAACCTTGCGCAACGCAGGCTGCATCGGGGTGCCGTAATGGCCGTGCAGCGCATCCAGATCGGTGATCCACTCCATCAGCGGGGCTTCCTTTGCGGCTTGGGCTTGGGCGGCGGCAGCACGGCGGCCAGTGCTCGGGCGGCAGCGGCCAGAACCTCGGGCTCGTCCAGCCAGGGGTCGGCAATCAGATGCGGTTTGGCGCCCGGATAGGGCGCGCCGGTTTTCGCACCGTCCAGCAGCGCCCGCGCTTCGGGAAAATCCTTGAGAAACAGCATGTCGTCACAGATCAGCGCCACGACCCGCCCGTCAAGATACACGGCATATTCGCCGAACATCTTGCGCGCGGTGGCGCCGGGAATGGCATCAAGGATCGGCGCGACGGTTTCAGCGCGCGTTGCCATCGGCGGGCCTTTCCTGCCGGAACCCCGCCTCGGCCATCAGCCGGTCCGATGCGGTTTCGATCTGCACCTCCAACGCTTCCATAAAGGGGCCAACCGGCAGCCCCGGGGCGATAGGCGGCAGGAACTCGACCACGGCAAGGCCCGGCTTGCGCAGGATGCCACGCTTGGGCCAGAACAGCCCGACATTTGCCGCCACCGGCACGCAGGGCTGCTCAAGCTGCTGATAAAGCAACCCCGTGCCCACCTTGTAGGGCCGCACCGCCCCCGGCGCGACCCGGGTGCCCTGCGGATAGATGATCAACTGCCCCGGATCGCTGGCACCGCGGGCCACATCGGCCCGCATCTTGGCAATCGCCGCGCCGCGCTTGCCGCGGTCCACCGGCACACAGCCGATGGCCAGCGCATATTGGCCAAGAAAGGGCGCATACATCAACTCACGCTTCATGATGAACTTGCCGCGTGGAACGGCGTTGTAGATCATGATGATGTCAAGAAAGCTCTGATGCTTGGCGGCGATCATCACCTCATCCGTGGGGGGCGTGCCGCGCACCTCGCAGCGCAGCCCGCAAAGCAACCGCAGCGAAAAGAGCGTCCAGCCGCAGAAGGCGTGGCAAGCCCGCACCGCTGCGGCCCGGCTGAACAGCGCGAAGGGCGCAAAGACCACCGCGATCACCGCCATGGCCAGATACATCTGGATGATGAACAGCAAGGACATCAGCCAGCGCAGCGGATTGACCATCAGTGAAACTCCCTCAGCTTGCGGAAGGCGGCCGCACGGGTGGCGGCAAAGGCCACGCCCCCGGCCAGAAACGGCAAAAGCAACGGCAAGAGCCAGCCCGCCCCCTGAAACCCGAGGCCGGTCAGGAACCCGCCTGCGGCCTCGGCACCGGGCAGGGCAGCAATTCCGATCATGCCGGCAACGGCACCCACCCCGGCCCCCGCCAGCGCGCGCAGGGTAAAGCGCCGCACGAAGGCGCGGGCGATATAGCTGTCGCGGGCGCCGACCAGCCGCAAGACCCGGATCACCTGCGCATTGGCCGCCAGCGCCGCATTGGCCGCCAGCGTGATCATCGCAGCCATCGTCAGCCCGATCAGCCCGATCGACAGCCACCCCAGCAGCACCAGCCGCGCCGCCGCCACCGCCAAGGGCCGCCGCCAGCGGGCGTGATCGTCCAGCACGGCCCCCGGCGCCTCGGCCGTAAGGCGCAGGCGCAGCCCCTCGGCGTCATAGCCCGCGCCATCCTCGACCACCTCGATCAGCCGGGGCAAGGGCAGCGCCTTGACCGGCAGGTCGGGGCCGAACCACGGTTCCAGCAACTTGCGCTGCTCCTCTTCGTCCAGCGCGCGGGCGCTGGCGATGCCGGGGGTGGTGGACAACAGCGCCAGCACCGCCTTGACCTGCCGGTCGATCTGGTCTTCCGGGGCCGACAGCCGCACCGTTGCCGTGCGTTCCAGCGCGCCCGCCCACCGCTCGGCCAACCGCCCCGAGGCCAGCGCAAGGGCCAACGCAAAGACCGCCAGAAAGGTCATCGCCCCGGCGGTGAACAGCGTCAGCCATGCAGTATGGCCGCTGGGCGGCACCACCGCATCGGCAGGGCCGGGGGCCAGCAAGCGCGAGAGCGACAGACGGGTCACAGATCGGCCCCCGCAAGCTGTATCCGCCGCTTGGCAATGCGCAGCACACGCGCCGGGATCTGGCTTTTGGCCTGCCGGATCAGGTTCAGGTCGTGGGTGGCCACCAGCACCGTCTTGCCCATCCGGTTCAGCTCCACCAGCAGCGTCAGCAGCCGCAGCGACATTTCCCAGTCAAGGTTGCCGGTCGGCTCGTCGGCAAGGATCACATCCGGCCCCATGATGATCGCCCGGGCCAGCGCGGCCCGCTGCCGCTCCCCACCCGAAAGCGAGGGCGGCAAGGCATCGGTCAGCCGCTCCAGCCCGACCCAGGCCAGAAGATCGGCCAGATCGCGCGCCGCCCCGGGCCGCCCCGCCACCGTCAGCGGCAGGGCTACATTGTCGCCCAAGGGCAGGTGATCCAGAAACTGGCAATCCTGATGCACCACGCCGATACGCCGCCGCGTCATCGCCACATCATCGCGCGCCAGCCCCCGCACCTCGCGGTCAAACAGCGTGACACGCCCGGCAGTCGGCAGCAATTCGGCATAGCAGAGCTTGAGAAAGGTCGTTTTGCCCGCCCCCGAAGGTCCGGTCAGAAAGTGGAACGACCCCGGCGCAAGGCGCAGGCTGATATCGGACAAAAGCTCTCCGCCGCCATAATTATAGGCGACATTCTCGAAGGAGATCACCTGTCCGTCCTTTGCCAGCCCTGTCTTGCACCTGCAACCATCGCCCGGAAACGCGGCGGTTTCAATTGGCGCGATTGCGCAAACATCGACAAAGGCTTCCAGAATGGCAATATCGTTGCTACAACAACGACGAAACGCCTGACAAAAACCCTGTGACAGCCTGCGGAACATGACCCCGATGCGCCTAGTCTGCCCAAACTGCGACGCGGAATACGAGGTTGATGCCACGGTGATCCCCGACACCGGGCGCGATGTGCAATGTTCCAACTGCGGCCACGCCTGGTTCCAGCTTCCCGCTGCGGTCGAGGCGGAACTTGCCGCGGAAGAGGCGCTGTTCACGCCGCCGCCCGCCCCCCCCCCCCGCCAGACGGTCGCCGATGTGCCGACCGAAGAGACACCGGCCCCCGAAGACGCCTCTCCGTCAGGGCAGGCGGACGGGGACGAGACTGCCGCACCCGATCCCGCGCCTGCCGCGCCCGCGGCCCGCTCGATCGACGAAAGCGTCCTGGCCGTCCTGCGCGAAGAGGCCGAGCGCGAGTTGGGCGCCCGCCGCGCCGAAACCCCCGCCCCGATCGAGACGCAGACCGAAATGGGTCTGACGCCCCCCCCGGCGGCGCCCGCCGCAGCCGACCCGGTTGCCCGCCGCATTGCCCGCATGAAAGGGGTCGCGCCCGAGCCGCCGGTCCCCGCCAAGCCGCAGACCCGGCGGGAGATGCTGCCCGAGATCGAAGAGATCAATTCCACCCTGCGCGCCACATCCGAGCGCCGCTCGGGTGAGGCGGGGGCGGTTTCCGCCACCATGGAACGCCCTCGTTCGAACGGCTTTCGCAATGGCTTTCTGTTGATGGTGGTCCTGGCCACGGTGATCATCGCGCTTTATGCCATGGCACCACGTCTGGCGCAGCAGATCCCGGGCGCGGCGCCGGCGCTGACGGCCTATGTCGCGGCGGTCGATGCCGCGCGGACCTCGCTGGATAGCGGTGTGCAATGGCTGATCGGCGTCTTGCGCGGCCAAACCGGCGCGAACTGAGCCACGGGCGGCGCGCAGCACTCACCTGCCCTTTGCAGCAAAGCGGCGGCGCAGCGCGTGAACGGGCGGCGCCGCCGCTTTTTCGGAACCGTCGTGCTGCGCCGGGGTCCGGTCAGAACAGCTCCAGCAACCGCTTGAGATAGTCGCGTTCGCCCTCGGGCCGGGTCAATTCGCCCGAACGGCGGCGGATTTCATCCAGCAATTCTTCGGCGCGGCGGCGGATATCCTGTTCCTGAACCATGTTGCGGTCCGACCCGATCCGCGACCCTTCGCCAGTCTGCCGACCCAAGGGATCGCGCCCGGCGCGCGGATCGTCCTGGCCTTCGGCATCGCCCATCCGGGTTTCGCCTTCGCGCCGGCTTTCTTCAGCCAGCGCCTCGCCGAACTCGCGCATCCCCTCGCGCAGCGCCTCCATCGCCTCGGCCTGCCGGTCGAGCGCGCCGGGCAGATCGCCGTCGCGCAGCGCCCGCTCTGCCTCGCGCATGGCCTCGCCCGAACGGTCAAGCTGACGCCGCCCCGCCTCGCCGCGTTCACTGCCGTCGCCGGGCAGGCGCCCGCCGCGCTCCAGCCGCTCGATCTGGCGGCGCAGGTCGCCCTGACGCTCGGCAAGGCTGTCGCCGGGCTGCTGGCCCTCACCGGGGTTCTGGCCCTGCTCGCCCCGCCCTTCGCCCGGCTGCTCGCCCTCAGGGTTGCCCGGCTGGCCGTCCTGCAAATCGCGGAAGGCATCGTCGGACAAATCCTGCTGTCCGCGCAGCGTGTCGCCCAACTCGCGCATGGCCTGCTGACCCGGGCCACCCTGACCCTGACCGCCCTGTCCTTCGCTCAACTGCATGTTTTCCATGAACTGGCGCAGTTGTTCCATCAGCTCGGCGGCTTCGGCGGTCTTGCCTTCCTCCATCAGACGCTGCAATTCATCCAGCATCTGCTGCAACTGATCCTGGCTCATCTCGATGGTCGGGCCGCTCGGCTGCTGCGGGTCTTCGCCGTTGCGCTCGGCCTCTTCGGCCATCTCGCGCATATAGTCGTTCAGGGCCTGACGCATCTCGTCCATCAGCTCCTGAATTTCCTCGGGCGAGGCGCCGTTGCGGATCGCCTCGTCCAGCCGGTCCTGCGCGCGGCGCAGCCGGTCGCGGGCCGAGGCGAGGTCGCCCTCTTCGACCATCAGGGCAATCTGCCACAGCTCTTCGGCCACTTCGTCGCGCAGCGCAGGGTCAAGGGCGGGCGCGGCAAGGCCCGCGTCCAGCCGCGCCATCACCGCCTGCAACCGGGTCAGCGCGGCCGCATTGCGCAACAGACCTTCGGGTTTCCAGACCATGGCCCGCAGCACCTGCGAAACGCGGGGGCCATTCGCAAGGCTCCACATCAGATCGCGGCGCATTTCCACCACGGCGGCAGCGAACGGGTCAAAGAACCGCCGTCCGGGCAGCGTCACCGACAGAGGCGGCGCCTCGGCCACCTGACCAGAGGCATCGGTGACCGAATAGCTCATCGTCACCGGCTGGTTCGACAGCAGCGTCTTCGACAGATCATCGACCAGAAGTTCGGTGAACTTCTTGCGGTCACCGCGCACCGGCATCGGCAGGTCCAGCACCATTTCCGGGATGGCATCGGGTTCGGTGGCCAGACCAAAGCGGCGGTCAACCGCAGCAAGGTCGAGGCGGATCACCACCTGCCCCTTGGTCACGCCATAATCGTCGCTGGCGCTGAACTCCTGACGAAAGCGGCCATCGGCCTCGCGTCCGATCTCGGCCTTGACCTCAACCGTGGGGGCGCCATCAGGGATCACCTCGACCTGCCAGTCACGCCCGCCCCGGCCCTCGATCTGCAAGCGGCCCGATTGCAGGACGACAAATTCCTGCTTCATTTCCGAAGCAGGCGGCACCTCGGTCCGGGCCGAGACGGTTTCCGACAGGATCAGCCCGCCCGGTTCACCATAGAACCGCAGTTGCACGCGGCTGCCCGCGGGCAAGCGCAGCGTGTCGCCGGTCTGGTCGGCAAGGTAGAGCGCGGGCTTGCCGGTATAGGCGGGTGGCTGCACCCAACCCTCCCAGGTCGGGCCGCTCTGCGCCGCCTCGGCACCACCGGGCACCAGCCCCGCCACCGTCACCACCCGCCAGAGCGAGCCGAAGAACACCGCCATCACCAGCGCGGTCAGCGCCATATAGCGCAGCGCATAGGGGTCGCGGTCGGAAAGGCGCAGATCGGGTGCCACCGCCCGCGCCCCGGCGGCGCGCGCCGCCATCCGCGCCCGGTGCGCCGCCCAGACCGCCTGCGAGGCCGGATCGCCAAGCCCCAGCGCCTGCGCATCGGCCAGTGCAGCAAGGGGCTGGCCCGGCAGCCGCGCGTCCAGCCGCGCCATCGCCTCGGCCCGGGTCGGGCGGCGGAACCGCCGCGCCCCATGGACCAGCGCCCAGACCAGCCCCAGCGCCAGGGAAACCGCGCCATACCAGAAGGCATCCAGCGGCAGATGGTCCTGCAAGCCAAAGGCCAGCGCGGCCAGCACGGCAATGGACAGCGACCACAACGGCCAGAACGCCCGCGCCAGCCGCTCGGCCCAAAGCCCGGCATGGGTCAGCCGCAGCGGCGTTTCGATCCGCTTGAGAACCTCGGGCGCGTCCAGCCGTTCCATGACCCTCCTTGGGCCTAAAGCCATTCGGGAAGGATATCCCGCTTGAGGATTTCATCAAAGCTTGGCCTTGCCCGGATGACGGCGAAGTGATCCCCCTGCACCAGCACTTCGGGCACCAGCGGGCGGGAATTGTATTCGCTGGCCATCACCGCGCCATAGGCCCCGGCCGAACGGAAGGCGACCAGATCGCCCTCGGCCATCAGCGGCAATTCGCGGCCTTTGCCAAAGGTGTCGCCGGTCTCGCAGACCGGACCCACCACGTCAAAGGGCTGGGTCGGGCTGCCGGGAATCGCTTCGGCCACCGGAATGATGTCGTGATGCGCCTCATACATCGAGGGGCGGACCAGATCGTTCATCGCGGCATCAAGGATCAGGAAATCGCGCCCCTCACCGTTCTTTACATAGATCACCTGACTGACCAGCAGGCCCGAATTGCCTGAAATCAGCCGCCCCGGCTCGATCTCGATCTCGCAGCCCAGATCGCCAAGGGTGCGCTTGATCATGGCGCCGTAATCGGTGGGCAGGGGCGGCGCTTCGTTCGAGCGGGTGTAGGGAATGCCCAGGCCCCCGCCAAGGTCCAGTCGCCGGATGTCATGGCCATCGGCCCGCAGCGCCAGCGTCAATTCCCGCACCTTCTGGAATGCCGCCTCGAACGGGGCAAGCTCGGTCAACTGGCTGCCGATATGCACGTCTATGCCCACCACCTTGAGGCCGGGCAGGCGGGCGATTTCGGCATAGACCTCCCGCGCCCGCGCGATGGGAATGCCGAACTTGTTCTCGCTCTTGCCGGTGGCGATCTTGGCATGGGTCTTGGCGTCAACATCCGGGTTCACCCGCACCGTGACCGGCGCCACCACGCCCAGCGCCGTCGCCACTTCGGACAGGGCGCGCATTTCCGGCTCGGATTCCAGATTGAACTGCCGGATGCCACCCTCCAGCGCCAGCCGCATTTCCTCGCGCGTTTTGCCGACACCGGAAAACACGATACGGTCACCGGGCACGCCCGCCGCCTTGGCGCGCAGATATTCCCCGCCCGAAACCACATCCATCCCGGCGCCCAGATCGCCCAACAGCTTCAGCACCGCGACGTTGGACAAGGATTTTATGGCAAAGCAGACCAGATGCGGCAAAGGCGCCAGCGCCTCGGTGAAAAGCCGGTAATGCCGGGTCAGCGTGGCCGCCGAATAGACGTAAAACGGTGTGCCCAGCGTGGCCGCGATATCGGGGATCGCCACGCCCTCGGCATGCAAAAGGCCGTCACGATAAAGGAAATGGTCCATGGGGCCTCCGCACTGTCGGGCCGGGTATAACACGCCCATCGTGGCGAGCAACGCAAGCCGCGGCGCGCGCAAGGATTTTCAAAAATCCTTGCCAAATTTCTTGCAAGGAATTTGCGGCGCGCCCTTGGCTACTTTACCACCACCCCTGCCGAGGCCGTGCCGCCCAGCGTGACACCGGGCGCCTGCGGTTCTCCGTCGGCGCCGCAGGCGGCAAGGGTCACAAGGCAAAGCAAGGCGATTGCGCGGGTCATGTCGGGCCTTTCCGGTGTTCCGGCCCGCACCCTGCCCTAGGCCAGCGCCGCCTTCCAGCGGGCAATCTGCTCAACCACCCGCACCGGCGAGGTTCCGCCATAAGAGGTGCGCGAACGGACCGAGTTTTCCACCCCCAGCACGGCAAACACCTCGGCGGTGATGCCGGCATGAACCGATTGCATCTGTTCTAGCGTCAGGTCGGGCAGGTCGCAGCCGGCCTTTTCCGCCATGGCCACCAGCGTTCCGGTGACGTGGTGGGCATCGCGGAACGGCAGGCCCAGCGCCCGCACCAGCCAGTCGGCCAGATCGGTCGCGGTGGAAAAGCCGCTCGCCGCCGCCGCCTTCAGCCCGTCGCGGTTGGCGGTCATGTCGCTGACCATGCCGGTCATCGCCGCCAGCCCCAGCATCAGCGTATCGGCGGCGTCGAAGGTCTGCTCCTTGTCTTCCTGCATGTCCTTGGAATAGGTCAGCGCAAGGCCCTTCATCACGGTAAAGAGCGCCACCGTCGCCCCCAGCACCCGGCCCAGCTTGGACCGCAAGAGTTCCGCCGCATCGGGGTTCTTCTTCTGCGGCATGATCGAAGACCCGGTGGTCCATTTGTCCGACAGCCGCACGAAACGGAACTGCGCCGAAGACCAAATGACCAATTCCTCGGCAAAGCGCGACAGGTGCATGGCACAGATGCTGGCAGCCGACAGGAATTCCAGCGCGAAATCGCGGTCGGAAACCGAATCGAGGCTGTTGGCCGTGGGCCGGTCGAACCCCAGCGCCGCCGCCGTCATGTGCCGGTCAATCGGGAAAGAGGTTCCCGCCAGCGCCGCCGCCCCCAGCGGGCATTCGTTCATCCGCCTGCGGGCGTCCTGAAAGCGCGAACGGTCGCGGGCGAACATCTCGACATAGGCCATCATGTGATGGCCCCAGGTCACCGGCTGCGCGGTTTGCAGATGGGTGAAGCCCGGCATCACCCAATCCGCCCCCGCCTCGGCCTGCGCCAGAAAGGCCCGCATCAGCGCCTCAAGCCCGGAAATCGCCGCGTCGCACTGATCACGCACCCAGAGCCGGAAATCCACGGCCACCTGATCATTCCGACTGCGCCCGGTGTGCAGCCGCTTGCCCGCCTCGCCGACGATCTCGGTCAACCGGCTTTCGACGTTCAGGTGAATATCCTCCAGCGCGGTGGAAAACACGAACTTGCCGCCCTCAATCTCTGACAAGACCGTGAGCAGCCCTTCCCCGATCGCCTTTGCATCGCTATCGCTCAGGATGCCCTGCGCCGCCAGCATCGCGGCATGGGCCCGACTGCCCGCGATGTCCTGCGCATAAAGCCGCTGGTCAAACCCGATCGAGGCGTTGATCGCCGTCATGATCGCGTCCGGCCCCTCGGCGAAACGCCCGCCCCACATGGCGTTGGCGGCTTGGGTCTGAACGGGGTCGGTCATGGGATGCCTCTGGGAGAGTGTGGGAAATGCGCAACCTGCTGCTTGCGGTCCTTTATACGGCCTTGACGCTTGGTGCAAATCCCGCACCCGCAACCGATCTCGGCCCGCTCCAGACCGGCGAGATGAAGAAACTCATCCTCACCGAACCACCCGCCGCCCTGCCCGAAGCAATCCTGACCGATGCGAAGGATGGCGAGGTGCCGCTGTCGAACTGGACAGGCAAGTGGCTGGTGCTGAACTTCTGGGCCACCTGGTGCGCGCCCTGCCGCCGCGAGATGCCCTCGCTCGACCGGCTGCAGGCGGCGATGCCCGGCATCGCCGTGCTGCCCGTCGCCACCGGCCGCAATGACCCCGAGGCGATTGCCCGCTTCTACGCCGATGCCGCCATCACCACCCTGCCGACGCTGCGCGATCCCAAATCCGCCCTGTCGCGCCAATTGGGGGTCTTCGGCCTGCCCGTCACCCTGATCGTCAACCCCGAAGGGCAAGAGGTTGCCCGCCTGATCGGCGATGCCGAATGGGACAGCCCCGAGGCGATTGCCCTGCTGACGGCCCTGACCCAACCCTAGGCCCTTCATCTTGGCCCAAATATCCCCGCCGGAGGCTCCCGCCCCCTTCCCCCGCGCGCCGCTTGCATTTCGGCCCCTCGCCCGCTAGCAACCATCCCGATCCTGCAGGAGGCTCCCATGGACGGGCTCGACACGCTCAAGGCCAAATACCTGACCGCCGCCGCCAATGCGACGGGCGAGGCGGCGCTGGAAGAGGTGCGCCTTGCCGCCCTTGGCAAGAAGGGCGAGATTTCGGCCCTGATGGCGACACTGGGCAAGATGGACCCCGAAACGCGCAAAACGGCCGGAGTCAGCCTCAACGCGCTCAAGGATGAAATCGACGCCGCGCTGCGCGCCAAGAAGGCCGCGCTGGCAGATGCCGCATTGGACGAACGCCTGCGTTCGGAATGGCTGGACGTGACCCTGCCCGGCCGGCCGCGCCGGATGGGCACCATCCACCCGGTGTCTCAGGTCATGGAAGAGCTGACGGCGATTTTCGGCGATATGGGCTTTGCCGTGGCCGAAGGGCCGCAGGTGGAGAGCGACTGGTATAACTTCGACGCGCTGAACATCCCGCCGGAACACCCGGCGCGGCAGGAACATGACACCTTCTTCATGCACCGTGCGCCCGGCGACAACCGCCCGCCGCATGTGCTGCGCACCCATACCAGCCCGGTTCAGATCCGCGCCATGGCCGAACAGGGCGCGCCGATCCGGGTCATCGCGCCGGGCCGCGTCTACCGGATGGACATGGACCAGACCCACACCCCGATGTTCCATCAGGTCGAAGGGCTGGCCATCGACCGAGACATCAGCATGGCCAACCTGAAATGGACGCTTGAGGAATTCTGCCGCGCCTTCTTTGAAGTGCCCTCGGTCGAACTGCGCTTCCGCGCCAGCCACTTCCCCTTCACCGAACCTTCGGCCGAAGTGGATATCCGCTGTTCCTGGGAAGGCGGTCAGCTCAAGATCGGGCAGGGCGACAAGTGGATGGAAATTCTCGGCTCTGGCATGGTCCACCCCAAGGTTCTGGCGGCGGCGGGTGTTGACCCGACCCAGTGGCAGGGCTTTGCCTTCGGCATGGGCATCGACCGGATCGCCATGCTGAAATACGGCATCCCCGACCTGCGCGCCTTCTTTGAAAGCGACCTGCGCTGGCTGCGCCATTATGGCTTTGCCGCGCTGGACATGCCGAACCTGCCGGGCGGGCTTTCGCGGTAAGTTGGGCAAGGATGGGCAGATTGCCCATCCTCCGCTTTCGCCTGCCGCCCGTAGGATGGGCAATCTGCTCATCCTCCCGCCTGCCGCCCCCAAACAGCGACAGGTCTGGAATCGCCGCTCTTGCCGCAAGGACAGGCGCCGCATAGGCTCCGGGGATATTTGACCCAAATCCTTGTGAGTCCCCCATGGCCGATGACGTTCAGCGCATCACGGGCACCTCGGCGAAATCCGCCGCGCGCCTGTGCAATTTCGTAACCAGCGAAGCCAAGCTTCTGACCTCGCATATCCAGTATCTGGATACCGAGGTTGCCCCGGTCATCAAGGGCATGATCGGGCCATGGGTCGATCTTTTCGGCTATGCCAGCCGCAGGGGCAATTCGGCCTTCAACACCGTGCTGTCCGAACAGCGGATCAAGGCGGTGAAAGAGCGCATCGCCACCTATGCCGAGAATGTCAATTTTCAGCAGCAAACCGGCTTTGGCGACAGCCAGAGCGGCCCCGATGCCAGCGACAATTCCGGCTATTACCGGGCGGTGGATGTGATGGTCTATGCCACCAAGCCGCCGCCGCGCCCGGTGCCCGTCGCCCCCAAACCGCCCGAGGCGACCAAATTTGAAATCCGCGTCGTCGGCGGCGGGTCGGCTTCGATCCTTGGGCAGGCCGACAATTTCTTTTTCCAGATCACCGATCTGATCCGCAAGAAGACCTGTTTCTTCTTCTATACCGGGGTCGGCATCGGCATTTCGATCCCCAAGATCCCCGGCCCCGGTTCGGTCACCAAGGCGGGGCCACCCACCAAATTCACCACCTCGCGCCCGGTGGAGCTGTATAACTTCAACACCCGCGCGCAGCTCTATCAGGATGCGGGTGCCACGCTCGGCTCGGCCAGCATCGGCGGCACGATGCGGCTGGCCATGCTGAATTTCTCGGACAGTCAGGGCTTTGTTGCCACTAAGCCCGGGATGATCCCGATAGAGGGCGGATCGGGCGTGCAGATGCCGGGCCTCGGTTCGGTCACCGAAGGCGTGCTGGCCAAGGTTTCGGACGTGTTCGAGTTCAACGGATACTAAAGGCCCAACGCCGCCAGCGCCCGCTGCAATGGCGCGTCGTCGTCGAAATGCAGCCGCACCACCAGCGTCAGCACCCGGGCGCGAAAGGCGGCGGGCAGGCGCGCGGCATCCTTTTCGGTGGTGACAAGCTGGGCGCCTTTCGCAAAAGCCTCGGCCTCCAGCCGCAGCAGCAGGGCTTCGGACAGCGGCGCGTGATCGTCCAGCGGCTCGGCGCGGACCAGCACCGCCCCCAGTTCGCGCAGGGTGGCAAAGAATTTCTCGGGCCGCCCGATTCCGGCAAAGGCCAGCACCCGCTCCCCCTGCCAGTCCATGCCCATCTGCACCGGCGCCAGATGCCCCGTCAGCACAGGCCCCCCCCCCAGCGCCGCGCCCCAGCGGGCGCGAAAACCGGCCTGCGCCGGCGCCGGACCGATGGCCAGCACCAGATCGGCCCGCGCCAGCCCCGCCGCCACCGGCTCGCGCAGCGGCCCGGCCGGCAGGCAAAGCCCGTTGCCAAAGCCGGTTTCGGCATCGACCACCACGATGGACAGATCCTTGGCCACCGCCGGGTTCTGAAACCCGTCATCCAGCAGGATCACCTTTGCCCCTGCCGCCTCGGCGGCCTGCACGCCCGCCGCCCGGTCCTTTGCCACCCAGACCGGCGCAAAGGCCGACATCAGCAGGGGCTCGTCGCCCACATCCGCCGCCGAATGCCGGGCCGGGTCCACGCGCACCGGCCCCTCCAGCCGCCCGCCATAGCCACGGCTGACCAGATGAACGTCGCGTCCCGCCACCACCAGCCGCAGCGCAAGGGCGATGGCCGTGGGCGTCTTGCCGGTGCCCCCCGCATTCAGGTTGCCAATGCAGATCACCGGCACCGCGGCGCGGTAGCCGGGCCGTGCCACCCGCCGCGCCGTCGCCGCAGCATAGATCGCACCCAGCGGTGCCAGCAACCGGGCCAGAAGCCCCGGCGCCTCGGGCGGATTGTTCCAGAACCCCGGGGCGCGCATCAGGCCGCCCCATCGGTCAGGCGGCGGATCAGGTCCAGCACGCTGTCGGTCACCTCGGCCCCGTCCGAAGACACCGCCCATGCCGCCTGCGCCAGCCGCGCCGCCTTGTCGGGCGCCAGAAGATCGCCCAGCGCCTCGGCCAGATCGCTGCCCGAGGCAACGGCCCGCGCCGCCCGCGCAGCCCCCAGCCGGCCAAAGGCCGTGCCATACCCCCCGGCGCGCGGCCCGTGCAAGATGGCCGATCCCAGCGCGGCAGGTTCCATCGGGTTGCGCGCCGCCCCCTGCCCGGCGAGGCTGCCCCCCAGAAAGGTTACCGGCGCCAGCCTATACCAGAGGCCATATTCCTGCGGGTTATCAACGATGTAAACCTCAGTCTCCGGGTCCGGCTCTTCATCGCGGCACCGCAGGGCGACCGTCCAGCCCTCAACCTCCTGCATGTGCTTTGCCAAGTCCGCCGCGCGCGCCGGATCCTGCGGCACAAGGATCAACAGCAGCCGATGCGCCAGCCGCAGCGCGGCGCGGTGCGCTTGGCACACCGCCGCCTCTTCGCCCACCGGCACATCGGCGGCCAGCCAGACCGGCCGCGTTGCCATCAGCCCCGCCAGCGAGGCGCGCTCGGCCTCAAGGCAGGGCAACGCGGTGCTTTCCTCTTCCATCCGCCCCGCCACCTCGACCTGCAGCGCGCCCGCCCGGCGAAAGGCCCGTGCCGCCGCCTCATCCACCGCCAGAACCGTGCGCACCGTGGCCAGCGCCCCGCGCAAGAGGCCGGGAAACCAGCCATCGCGCCCCAGCGGCAGCGAAGGCTCGCGCCCGTCCAGCAGCAGCACGGGAATGCGCCGCGTCTCGGCCTCGTGGAACAGCGCCGGGCGCACCTCGCCCTCGGAGACCGCGATCAGTTCAGGGCGCCAATGGTCCAGAAAGGCGCGCACATCGGACTGATTCTCGGCCGGGGGGGGCAGCACGCCGGCGGCGCCGGTGCCCAGCACCGCCAGACCATCCTCTTCGATCAGCCGCCGCGCCAGTTCGGCCAGTCCCTGCGCCGCTTCGGGGCGCGGCGCATGAAACCAGACCAGCCGCCCCGGCGGGCGCGCTGGCCATCCCTGCCCCGAAGACGGCTCTCGCCGCCCGGTCAGATTGTAAAGCCTGCGGCCAATCGACAGCGCCATGGTCAGGCGGGGCTCAGGCCCCCAGTTCCTCGGTCGCGGAACCCGGCGCCGCCTCGTCGCGCAGGCGGTGAATATGGGCGATGAAATAGCGCATATGGGCATTGTCCACCGTGCGCTGCGCCTCGGCCTTCCAGGCCGAAAAGGCACTGGCATAGTCGGGGAACATGCCGACGATGTGGATTTGCGAGACATCCCTGAAGACGTTCTTCTGCGGGCTGACCAACTCGCCGCCAAAGACGAGGTGAAGGCGCTGGCTCATGGAAACTCTCCGCATGGGTTGGGCGATGGGTTGGCGGGCAGGCTATCCGCTTGCATCGGTGGGGGCAAGCCGGGCCGGGCAGGCCGGTTGCAACGGAAATCATCGCTCACAACAGGCAAAGACCTGATATAAAAAGGAAAAACTTACAAAACCCACGCGATATCCCCGCTTGCCCCCGCGCCGCTGCCCGGCTAGCCTGCGCGGCAAAGCAGCACAGCAAGGGGCCCGCCCATGTCCGCCATCGAAACCCGCCTCGCCGAACTGGGCGTTACCCTGCCCGACGCCCCCGCCCCGGCGGCCAATTATGTGCCCTTCGTGGTGGTGGGCAATCTTGTCCACATCTCGGGCCAGATCAGCGCCAATGCCGCAGGCCAGATCAAGGGCCGCCTCGGCGCCGACATGAGCGTGGAACAGGGCGCCGATGCCGCCCGTGCCTGCGCCATCTCGCTCTTGGCGCAGTTGAAGAAAGCCTGCGGTGGCGACCTGTCCCGCGTGGTTCGGGCGGTGAAACTGGTGGGCTTCGTCAACTCCACCCCCGAGTTCACCGACCAGCCCAAGGTGATCAACGGCGCCTCCGACTTCATGGTCGCGGCACTGGGCGAGGCCGGTCGCCACGCCCGCTCGGCCGTCTCCGCCGCCTCGCTGCCCTTCGGCGTCGCGGTCGAGATCGAAGGCATTTTCGAGATCGCCTGATGCGCGCGACCCTGCCCGAAGTCTTTCTGACCACCCCGATCGCCCATCGCGCCTATCACAAGCGCAGCGAAGGGCGGCCCGAGAATTCGCTTCCCGCGATGCGGGCGGCGATTGCTGCGGGCTATGGCATCGAATGCGACCTGCAACTGACGAAAGACGGGCAGGCGCTGGTGTTCCACGACGAATGGCTGGAACGGCTGACCACAGCCACCGGCTTTGTCCGCGACCACACTCTGGCCGAAATGCAGGCCATCGGGTTGAAGGATTGTGCCGAACCCGCCCCCGGCCTCGCGCAGGTGCTGGACCTTGTCGCAGGCCGCGTGCCGCTGCTGATCGAGTTGAAAGACCCGACCGACACCATGTCAGATACCGACGGCAGGCTTGAGGCCGCCACCGCCGCTGCCCTTGCGGCCTATCGCGGCCCTGTCGCGCTGATGTCGTTCAACCCGCATGTGATGGCCCATCTGGCCCGGCTGGCGCCGGCAATCCCGCGCGGCCTGACCACCGCCGCCTATGATTACGAAGGCTGGGCGCCGCTTGACCCGGCGCGCTGCGACGAACTCCGCGCCATCCCCGATTACGACCGCACCGGCGCCAGCTTCATCAGCCACGAAGCCGCCGACCTTGGTCGCCCGCGCGTGGCCGAGCTGAAGGCACAGGGCGCTGCAATCCTGACATGGACGATCCGCTCGCCCGCGGATGAGGCAAAGGCGCGGACCGTGGCGCAGAACATCACCTTCGAAAACTACGCCGCGCCGTTCCCGGCTTGACCGCTTTCCTGCCTGCCCCATTTCATCTTGGCGAAAATATCCTCGGGGGCACGGGGGCAGACAGCCCCCGCCGTGGCAAAGGGCGACCGGATGGACCTTGAAGCGCATCTCCTCGATGGTATGGCCGCCATCCCCGCCGCCGAATGGGATGCGCTGGCCTGCCCCGAGGCGGCGGAGGGCCGCCCGGACGACCCGTTCACCACCCACCGCTTTCTGTCGGCTTTGGACCGTTCCGCCTCCACCGGGCCGGGCACGGGGTGGAGCGCGCGGCCCCTTGTGCTGCGGCAGGGCGGGCGGGCGCTGGCCGCCCTGCCGCTTTACGTCAAGACCCACAGCCAGGGCGAATACATCTTCGATCAGGGCTGGGCCGAAGCCTATGAGCGGGCTGGCGGGCAGTATTACCCCAAATTGCAGGTGGCCGTGCCCTTTACGCCCGCCACCGGGCGGCGGTTTCTGGGCCCCGCCTCCCTTCGCTCCGCACTGCTCGAAGCGGCCATCGCGCTGACACGCTCAAACGGCCTTTCCTCGCTGCATGTCACCTTCTGCACCGGGGAAGAGGCGGACGCGCTGGCCGGACATGAGGGCACGCTGCACCGGGTCACCCAGCAATATCACTGGGAAAACCCCGGTTACGGCAGTTTTGACGATTTCCTCGGCCAGCTTTCCAGCCGCAAGCGCAAGATGATCCGCAAAGAGCGCGAGGTGGCCCGCGCCCATGGGCTGACGATCCGCGCGCTGACCGGCGATGCGCTGCGCCCGGAACATTGGGCCGCGATGTGGAGCTTTTATCAGGATACCGGCAGCCGCAAATGGGGCCGCCCCTATCTGACCCGCGCCTTCTTTGACGAGATGCACGCCACGATGCGCGCGGATGTGCTGCTGGTGCTGGCCTATGACGGCACGCAGCCGGTTGCGGGCGCGCTGAACCTGATCGGACGCGGCACGCTTTTTGGCCGCTACTGGGGCGCGCTGGCGGATTATCCCTGCCTGCATTTCGAACTGTGCTACTATCAGGCGATGGATTTCGCCATCGCCCATGGCCTGCGGGTCGAGGCGGGGGCGCAGGGCGAACACAAGCTGGCGCGCGGCTATCTGCCCGCCCCGGTGCATTCGCTGCACTGGATCGCCGACCCCGGCTTTCGCAAGGCGGTGGCGCAGTATCTGGAGGGTGAGCGGCGCGCCGTGGATGAAGAGATCGAGGTGCTGACCGCCTATGGCCCCTTCCGGCGAGGCGGGGCGGCAGACTGACCCGGCAGGACCGGGGGTTTCACACCCCCGGACCCCCGTGGGATATTTGCAGAGAGAGAATGGGTAACAACGCAGATGCTGACATTCTACACACACCCGATGTCACGCGGGCGGATTGCGCGCTGGATGCTGGAGGAGGTGGCCCAGCCCTATGAAACCGTGGTGCTGGACTATGCCACCAGCATGAAGGCCCCCGATTATCTGGCGGTGAACCCGATGGGCAAGGTGCCCGCGCTGGTGCATCCCGGCGGGGCGGTGACAGAGGTGGCCGCGATCTGCTGTTTTCTCGCCGATGCCTATCCGCAGGCCGGGCTGATGCCCGCCGAGCGCGGCGCCTTCTATCGCTGGATGTTCTTCGGTGCCGGGCCGGTGGAGCAGGCGGTGGTCAATACCGCGATGGGTTGGGTGCCCAGCCCCGACAGGCGCCGGGCCGTAGGCTATGGCTGCATCGAGGATGTGGTTGCGACGCTGACTGGGCATCTCGACGGGCGGCGCTATTTCTGCGGCGATGCCTTCAGCGCGGCGGATGTCTATGTCGGCAGCCAGATCGGCTGGGGTCTGCGCTTTGGCACCCTGCCCGGCAATGCGGTGCTGTCGGGCTATTGGGACGGGATCAAGGAGCGGCCCGCACTGGCGCGGGCGAATGCGCTGGATGATGCGCTGATGAAAAAGGAGTAGGGCGATGGCCGCCGTTCTGTTGTCGGACGAAGACCGCGTAACCCGGCTGCCCGCCTTGGGTGAAGCGGGCTGGGGTGCGGTGCCCGACCGCGATGCGATCCGCAAGATATGGAAGTTCCGCAGCTTTTCCGAAGCCTGGGGCTTCATGTCGCGCGCCGCCTTGGTGGCGGAGAAGCTGAACCACCATCCCGAATGGTCCAACACCTATAATGTGGTGGATGTAACCCTGACCACCCATGATTGCGACGGGCTTTCGGCGCTGGATATCGAGCTGGCGCAGAAGATGGACAAGCTGGCGGGAGAGGCAACGGTGGTGCGCAACCATTCCGAGCCGGTGGACTGCCTGTGCAAGATTCATGCAAAGGGCGCGCCGGAATAACCGGCGCAGCCCGGTTGTTCAGATCGCGTCGAGCATCGCCTCGCCGCCCGAAATCTCGCAGGCCGAGGTTTCCTGACCCTGGTTCAGCACCTTGACCACGCCATCTTCGGCATAAAGCGCGAAACGCTTGCTGCGGTCGGCAAAACCCAGATGCGGCACCGAGAATTCCTGCCCGATAGCCTTGGTAAAGCTGCTGTCGGCATCGGCAAGGAAGGTGATGCCGCCTGCCGCCGCGCCGGTCGCCTCGCCCCAAGCCTTCATAACGAAGGGGTCGTTGACGGCAATGCAGATCACCTCATCCACACCCTTTGCCGCCAGCTTTTCCCGCACACGCAGGAAGCTGGGCACATGCGAGGTGGTGCAGGTGCCGGTAAAGGCGCCGGGCAGCCCGAAAATCACCACCTTGCGCCCGGCGAGCTTGTCGCCCAGCGCCACGGTTTCGGCGCCATTGGCGCCCATTTGCAGCAGATTGGCCTGGGGCAGCTTGTCGCCCACGGAAATCGTCATTTGGTCCCTCGCGCGTTGCGTTTCCTCTGCATCGGGATATAGGCTCCGCGCCGGGACAGGACCAGAGGGGGTTTCACATGTCGCATGTCGTGGTGGTGGGGGCCGGGCAGGCCGGATCGGCTGTGACGGCCAAGCTGCGGGCCCTTGGCTTTGACGGCGAGATCACCCTGATCGGCGAAGAAGCGGCCCCGCCCTATCAGCGCCCGCCCCTGTCGAAAGCCTATCTGCTGGGCGAGATGGAGCAGGAACGGCTTTGGCTGCGCAGCCCCGAGTTTTATGCCGAACAGCGGATCACCCTGCGGCTTGGCGCGGCGGTGACGGCGGTTGATCCCGCAGCGCAGACGGTGACTGTGGGCGGCGAGGTGCTGCATTATGACGATCTGGTGCTGACCACCGGGTCGCGGCCGCGGCGCCTGCCTGCGGCGATCGGTGGCGATCTGGCGGGGGTCTATGCCGTGCGCACACTGGCCGATGTCGATGCCATGCGGGCCGAGTTTGCGCCGGGGCGGCGGCTGGTTGTGGTGGGCGGCGGCTATATCGGGCTTGAAGCGACGGCGGTGGCGCGCAAGCTGGGCGTCGATGTGACGGTGATCGAGATGGCCCCGCGCATCCTGCAACGGGTGGCGGCACCGGAAACCTCGGACTGGTTCCGGGCGCTGCATGGGGCCCATGGTGCCGAGATCCTTGAGGCGACCGGGCTGGAGCGTTTGCTGGGCGAAGCCCGGGTGACCGGCGTGCGCCTGTCGGATGGCCGCGAACTGCCAGCCGATTTCGTGATTGCCGGGGTCGGCATCACCCCGGGCGCGGAACTGGCCGAGGCGGCCGGATTGGCGATTGAAAACGGCATCCGCACCGATGCCCAAGGCCGCACCAGCGACCCGCATATCTGGGCGGCGGGCGATTGCGCCAGCTTCCCGTGGAAAGGCGGGCGCATCCGGCTGGAATCGGTGGGCAATGCGATTGATCAGGCGGAATGCGTGGCGGCCAATATTCTGGGCGCGGGCAAGGATTATGAGGCCAAGCCATGGTTCTGGTCGGATCAATATGACTGCAAATTGCAGATCGCCGGGCTGAACAGCGGTTACGACCGGATCGTGACGCGGGGGGGCGAAGGCGGTTCGGTCTCGTTCTGGTATTACCGCGGGGCGGAGTTGCTGGCGGTGGATGCGATGAACGATCCGCGCGCCTATATGGTGGGCAAGCGGCTGATCGAGGCGGGAAAATCGCCTGACCCGGCGCTGGTGGCCGATGCGGGCAGCGATCTGAAAGCCCTGCTGAAGTGACGGGCCGCGCCGCCTTGCCGCGCAGGAGGCTGGCATGAGGATCATCGGTGGCGCGCGGCGCGGGCTGCAATTGGCGGCGGTGGGCGAGGGTGACCCGAAGGCCCATCTGCGGCCCACCTCGGACCGGGTGCGCGAGGCGATCTTCAACCTGCTGATCAATGGCGGTTACGGCGACCCGATCACCGGTGCGCGGGTGCTGGACCTGTTTGCAGGCACCGGCGCGCTGGGGCTTGAGGCGCTGTCGCGCGGCGCGGCGCGGGTGGCCTTTGTCGATGACGGCACGGCGGCGCGGGCGCTGTTGCGGCGCAACATCGAACTGATGCAGGCGATGGGCGTCACCGATGTCTGGCGCCGCGATGCCACCCGGATGGGGCCGAACCGGGGCGCGGGCTATGATCTGGTGTTCCTTGACCCGCCCTATGGCAAGACGCTGGGCGAGGCCAGCCTTGCCTCCTGCCGCGAAGGCGGCTGGATCGCGCCGGGGGCGCTGGTGGTCTGGGAAGAGGGCACGGCCCCGCTGCCGCCTGAGGGGTTCGACATGCTGGATCAGCGCAAATACGGCGACACGCTGGTCACGATCCTGCGGGCGCCGGATGCTCCCGGGAAAGGTGCGTGAAATCACGCACCCTACCCATGTGATGCCGTAGGGTGCGTGATTTCACGCACCTTTCCTGCGCGGCTTCAGTCGTTCGGGCTAAAGAATTTACCTGCGGGCGACAGGGTGAAAATCTCGCAACCCGTGGCGGTGACGCCGACCGAATGCTCATATTGCGCGGAAAGCGATTTGTCGCGGGTGATGGCGGTCCAGTCGTCAGCCAGCACCTTGGTCTCGGGCCGGCCGAGGTTCACCATCGGCTCGATGGTGAAGAACATGCCCTCTTCCAGCACCGGCCCGCTGCCCGCGCGGCCATAATGCAGCACATTCGGCGGTGCGTGAAACACCCGGCCAAGGCCATGGCCGCAGAAATCGCGCACCACCGACATGCGGGCAGCCTCGACATGGGTCTGGATCGCATGGCCGATGTCGCCAAAGGTGTTGCCGGGCTTTACCGCCGCGATGCCGCGCATCAGCCCTTCGTGGGTGACATTGATCAGCCGCTGGGCAAAGGGTTTGGGCGTGCCCGCCACATACATCCGGCTGGTATCGCCGAACCAGCCGTCCACGATCACCGTCACGTCGATGTTCAGGATATCGCCGGGCTGCAACACGTCATTGCTGCGGCCCGGAACCTTGCTGCCCGGAATGCCATGGCAGACGACGTGGTTCACACTGATACAGGAGGCGTGCTGATAGCCTTTGTAACCGATGGTGGCCGAGGTGACGCCGCGCCGCACGATCTCTTCGCGGATGAAATCGTCGATCTCGCCAGTGGTGGCGCCGGGTTTGACCAGCGGCCCCACCATATCAAGGATTTCGGCGGCGATGCCCCCCGCCGCGCGCATTCCTGCAAAATCCGCCTCCTGATAGATGCGGATGCCGTCTTTGGTCACGCGGCCACGGGTATCGTCCAAGGTCAGCCTCTTTGCGGTTCGGACCCTAGATAGGCCATGGCGCAGGGATTTGCCAGTGGCGCAGGGCCAAGCCGCCGCTTTGACATCCGCCGGCACCGGCCTATACCCGGAGTTGCGACAAAGAGGTGCAACATGAGCAATCCCACCGCAGCCATGCTGGTGATCGGAGACGAAATCCTCTCGGGCCGGACCCGCGATTCCAACATGCATTATCTGGCCGGCGAGTTGACCCGCATCGGCATCCGCCTGCAAGAGGCGCGCATGGTGGCCGACGATCACGGCGATATCGTCGCGGCGGTGAATGCGCTGCGCGGGCGCTATGACACGGTGTTCACCTCGGGCGGGATCGGGCCGACCCATGATGACATCACCGCCGATGCCATTGCCGCCGCCTTTGGCGTGGCCATCGGGCACCGGGCCGATGCGATGGCGCTGCTTCAGGCGCATTATGACCGCTCCGGCCAGCCCTTTAACGAAGCGCGGCAGCGGATGGCGCGTATCCCCGAGGGGGCGCGGCTGATCGACAATCCGGTGTCGATCGCGCCGGGGTTCAGTCTGGACAATGTGCATGTGATGGCGGGGGTGCCGGGGATCTTTCAGGCGATGGTGGCCAGCGTGCTGCCGACGCTGACCGGGGGCGCGCCGCTCTTGTCGCAAAGCCTGCGGGTGAACCGGGGCGAGGGCGAGATTGCCACGCCCTTTGCGGCGCTTGCGGCCGAGTTCCCCGACCTGACCATGGGATCATATCCGTTCAACCAGAATGGCGCCTATGGCACCAATCTGGTGGTGCGCGGCACCGATCCGGGGCGGCTGGATGCCGCCATGGTCAAGCTTGTGGCGCTGTTCGGATGAAGCAGGATGCGCTTTTCGCCGCGATGGAGGCGACATGGCCCGCTGCCCGCGATTGGCGCCTTGGCCCACTCTGCCTGCGCGATGGCGCCGGGGGGGGCAAGCGGGTTTCTGCGGCAAGCCTTGAAGGGCCCTTTGCCGCCGCCGACCTTGATGCCGCCGAAGCGGCGATGGCCGAACCGCTGTTCCTGATCCGCCCGGGCGAAGAGGCGCTGGACAGCGCCCTTGCCGCGCGGGGCTACCGCGTGGTCGATCCGGTGCTGGCCTATGCCATGCCGGTGGCGGGCGTCGCGCCGCCGGAACGGATGACCACCTTCCCGCATTGGCCGCCGATGGAGATTGCCCGCGCGCTTTGGGCCGACGCGGGCATCGGTGCGGCGCGGCTTGCGGTGATGGAACGGGCTGCGGGGCCGAAATGCGTGATCCTGGGCCGGGCACAGGACCGTGCGGCAGGCGTGGCCTTTGTCGCCTGTCACGGCGATATCGCCATGTTGCACGCGCTTGAGGTGGTGCCCGCCCTGCGTCGGCAAGGTTCCGCGCACAATATCCTGCGGGCCGCTGCCGCATGGGCACTGGATCAGGGCGCTGTTACATTGGCGCTGGTGGTGACCGAGGCGAATGCGGCGGCCCGGGGTCTTTATGCTTCTCTCGGCATGAAGCTTGTGGGACAATACCACTATCGACAGAAGTGAGCCCAGAAGAGGCCAGAGCAGGTGAAGACCCGGATTGCCCCGTTGCGGCGCTGTGCTGCGGCCTTGGCTGCGACCGTGATGGTTGCGCAGCCCGCGCTTGGGTTTGACCTGATGCTGCCCGGCCCAGCGGAAACCACGGCCAGCCGGACCGATCCTTCGACCACCTTCCGCCTGCCGATCGGGCCCTATGCGGCGGGCGCCCTGCCGACACAGCAGACCGAGGGCGCGCTGGAACAGACGGCGTGGAAAATCGCCACGCCCGGGCTTTCGACGCTGGAACTCATCGCGCCCCTGCGCGAACAACTGGCCGCGGAAGGCTTCTCCGCGCTTTACGAATGCGAGACCGAAGCCTGTGGCGGGTTCGACTTCCGCTTTGGCACCGATGTTCTGCCCGAACCGGACATGCATGTTGATCTGGGCGATTTCCGCTATCTCGCGGCCGAGCGCAGCGGCCCGGCAGGACCGGAATTCGTCGCGTTGCTGGTCAGCCGGTCGGCACATGACGGTTTTGTTCAGGTGACACGGATCGGCAAGGGGCTGCGTCCGGCGCCGCTCTTGACCACTTCGACCAAATCGCCCTTCATCGCGCCGGCGCCCGACCAGTCGGCCTTTGCCCTGCCCGCCCCTCCCCCCGGAACCACGGTGGAAAGCGCTGCCAATCTGGGCAAGCGTCTGGAACTGGGGCAGCCCGAGGTGCTGGAGGATCTGGTCTTTGCCACCGGCAAGGCCGAATTGGCCACGGGTGATTTTGCCTCGCTCACCGCGCTTGCCGGTTGGCTGACGGCCGATCCGGCGCGGCAGGTCACGCTGGTCGGCCATACCGATGCCTCGGGCGCGCTGGCGGGCAATATCCGGCTGTCCAAGGCCCGGGCCGAAAGCGTGCGCGCCTATCTGATCAACCGGCTGGGTGTGGGCAAAGAACAGGTGCAGGCCGAGGGGGTGGGCTATCTGGCACCCCGCGCCTCGAACCAGACCGATGAGGGGCGGCAGAAAAACAGAAGGGTCGAGGTCATTTCGACCTCGACCAAGTTGCTCGCGCCTTGAGGAAACTGTCGTGCGGATCGGATGGTGGGGGCCTGCGGCCCCTCACCAGTTGTCGGGGCCCTTGTCGATATAGCGCCGCGCCAGAAAGTCGATGAAGGCGCGCACCTTGGGCTGGGTAAAGCGGCCCGGCGGATAGACGGCATAGATGCCCAGAACCTCGACCGGCAGGCCCGGAATGGCCTCTTCGACCTGGCCCTGTTTCATCGCATCGGCGTAAAGGAAGCTGGGCAGATAGGCGATGCCAAGGCCGGAAATCGCGGCGTTGAGCAGACTTTGCCCGTCATTCACCGTCAGCCAGCCCGCCGTGCGCACCTGCCGCTTTTCGCCCGAGGGGGCGGAAATCTTCCAGACATTGCCATTGGCCTGATTGGAATAATGCAGCAGCTTGTGGTCGTTCAGATCGTCGATCTTCATCGGCCGGCCGTATTTCTGGAAATAGGACGGCGAGGCGATCATCCGCTTGGTCGTCTCGGTCAGCTTGCGGGCGCGAAGTGAACTGTCTTCCAGCTCCCCCACCCGGATGGCAAGGTCAAAGCCCTCGCTGATCAGTTCCACATAGCGGTTGTTCAGCACCATGTTCACGGTGATGTCGGGATATTCCAGCAGGAAATCCCCCAGAATGGGCGACAAGAGGTTCACCCCGAAATCAGTGGCAACGCTGATGCGCAGCAGCCCCGACGGCGCCGATTGCATCGAGGTCACCAGCGCATCCGCCTCTCCGGCGTCATTCAGCACGCGGCGGGCGCGGTCGTAATAGGCCAGCCCGATCTCGGTCGGCGAAACGCGGCGCGTGGTGCGGTTGAGAAGCCGCGCGCCAAGGCGGGCCTCCAGTGCCGAAACGTGTTTCGACACGGCAGATTTCGAGATGCCCATCTTCTTGGCGGCATCGGTGAAGCCGCCTTGGTCTACGACCGTGGCAAAGGCTTCCATTTCAGTCAGACGATCCATTGTTTTCCCCAGGTTGGCAGCGAGGGCAGATGGAGCGTTATTGATCCCGAAATCGGGCAGGATCGCGGCGCGGACGCGACCGATCCGGGGTATTATGGGCTATCGTTGATGGCAGGGAAACGAAACGGCGGGTCAGAGACGGAACCGCGCCGGGTCCAGCCGCAGGATCAGATTGGGGTCCGGCGAGATGCTTTGCCAGATATCCCAAAGGCTTTCCTGCCCCACGCCAAAGAAGTTCCCCTCCCTTTGCGCCAGAAGGTCGGTGACAATCTGGAAATGCACATGCGGCGCCCAGCCGCCATTTTCCGGCCAGTCGCCCAGATGGGCGATGATCTGCCCCGCCTCCACCTCTTGCCCGACCGTCAACAGGCGCGGCAAAGTCCCCGCAAGATGGCCGTAGAGGGTGAAGAAGGCTACCTCCCCGGCCTGATGTTCCACAATAAGGGTGTGGCCATAATCCAGCGGGTCGGCGTTATAGGTCAGATGCCGCACCTTGCCCGGCAGCGGTGCATAGAGGGGCTTCCCTGCCGGGGCGAAAACATCAATGCCAAGGTGGATCACCCGCCGCTCGGGGCTGGCGGCATCGGCGAACTGGTCGGTGGCGTAGACGCTGCGCTTTTCGCCATAGCTGCCCAAGCCGTAGGGCACCCCTTTGGCGGCAAACCACGCATCAAAGGCGCGGTCGGAAAAGGCGGGCATATCGGGCACTTCGCCCCGGGTCAGCAGGGCAAAGGTCGGGCCGTCACCGATCTCCGGCAAGAACAGCGGCGCCGGGCTTGTGCTTTCGATATGCGCCCGCACCGCCGCCGCACCCGCCACCGCAGGCAGGCCGCGCCCGGCGCGCATCACCGCCGCCAACAACCCCTGATCGACCGAGGCGAGCCGCCGCGCCGTATCCTGCGCCACACCATCCCCCGCCGCCAGCGCGGCATGAACCTGCGCCAGCGTCAGGTCAGGCGCCTGTCCGGCAAGGGCGCGCAGGGCGGTGTAAAGGTCGGGCTGGCCCGAAAGACGCGCGATGATGTCAGACAAGGCAATCCCCGTTGCGGATGTTCAGCACTTCAAATTCCCACCCGTCATGCTTGCGGGCGAAATGGCGCGCGACAGTGCCCCCAGATTCCAACAGCCATGCCAGCCCGCTGCATGTGTCACTGATCAGCGCACGGCGGTAAGTTGCGTCCAGCTCCTCGGCCTCGGGTTCGTCAAGCTCGTGAAAGATGTGCAGTGCCGAACCGCGCGCCTCCAGCTTCAGAATGCGGTGCCCCGGCTCGACCAGCATCGGATCGGGTTGCCCGGCGGCAACCTCGGCGATCACCGAAGGCAGGCCCCGCGCCTCGATCTGGTAGCGCAGGAAGTGGTCTGAAAACACCAGCTCTTGCGAAGCTTCGGCGATGACAGGCTCAAGCCGGGTTTCCAGCACGGCCGCCATCCCCTTGTTCATCACAACCAGCGAAATGCCCATCACCATCACGGCGGCGGCAGGCAGATCCCACGACGGCAACAGGCGCCGCTGCCCCTCGGTTCCCTCGCGCGAGGCGGTCAGCAACAAAGGCAGGTTCAGCAGCGGCAGCATTTGCAGAAAGGCCCATCCGGCATGGCCAAAGGCATCGCGCGACCGCGCCTTGCCCAGCCGCGCCAGCATGACGCCGACGATCAGTGCCGACAGAACATCGCCGAACGGCAGCAGCCAAAACAGATCGGCCCGCACGGCAGCGGGCATGGCGAACCACGCAAATTGCTCCACCGTCAGCAAAAGGATCAGCAGCAAAACGGCCAGCCAATGCGGCCCGCGCGCAATATACTGCCCGGGGCTTGGCAGTATGAGGCCCAGAACAAAACCGGGCAGCGGCATCAGATAGGGGATCGCCGGCCATTGCTCGAGCGCCGTGACATATTGAAAGGCCAGACCGTTCAGCGTCATCACACACCCCTTTCCGGCAGGCTGGCGTGCAGGCGCCGCAAAGTCCAGCCCCCGGGCTGCGCAATCACGCTTGCCGCTGCCCGCCAGCCCCTTTATTCCCTTGCCCCAAGCCAATTCCCGGAGGAACCGCCATGCGTAATCAGCGCTTCGACAAATCCCGGCTGCCCAGCCGCCATGTCACCGAAGGCCCGGCCCGCGCGCCGCACCGCAGCTATTTCTACGCCATGGGCATCACCGAGGAAGAGGTGCATCAGCCCTGGGTTGGCGTCGCCACCTGCTGGAACGAGGCGGCGCCCTGCAACATCGCGCTGAACCGTCAGGCGCAGATCGTCAAGCACGGCGTCAAGAAGGGCGGCGGCACCCCGCGCGAATTCACCACCATCACCGTGACCGACGGGATTGCGATGGGGCATGAGGGGATGCGCTCTTCGCTCGCCTCGCGCGATGCGATTGCCGACACGGTGGAACTGACGATGCGCGGCCATTGCTATGACGCGATCGTCGGCCTTGCCGGTTGCGACAAGTCGCTGCCGGGCATGATGATGGCCATGGTTCGCCTGAACGTGCCGAGCGTGTTCATCTATGGCGGTTCGATCCTGCCCGGCCGCTACAAGGGACAGGACATCACCGTTCAGGACATGTTCGAAGCTGTGGGCAAAGTGCAGGCCGGCAACCTGTCAGAGGCCGAGCTGGACATCATGGAGCGGGTGGCCTGCCCGTCTTCGGGGGCCTGTGGCGCGCAATACACCGCCAACACCATGGCTTGCGTGTCCGAGGCGCTGGGTCTGGCGCTGCTGAATTCGTCCGGCGCCCCGGCGCCCTATGAAAGCCGCGACCAGTATGGCGAGGCTTCGGGCGTCGCCGTGATGCATCTGATCGAAAAGAACATCCGGGCGCGCGACATCGTCACCCGCAAGAGCCTTGAGAATGCCGCCCGCGTGGTGGCCTGCACCGGCGGCTCGACCAACGGCGCGCTGCACCTTCCGGCGATTGCCCATGAGGCGGGGATCGACTTTGACCTGTTCGACGTGGCCGACATCATGCGCGACACGCCCTATTTCGTCGATCTGCGTCCGGGCGGCAAATATGTGGCCAAAGACCTCTATGAAGTCGGCGGCGTGCCGGTGGTGATGAAGGAACTGGCCAAGGCTGGCTTGCTGCATCTGGACTGCATCACGGCTTCGGGCAAATCGCTGGGCGAAAGCCTTGAAGAAATCACGGGCGAGGCCGATGGTCGCGTGATCTATCCGGTTTCCGCCCCGATCACCAAGACCGGCGGCGTTGTTGGCCTGCGCGGCAACCTCGCCCCCGATGGCGCCATCGTGAAGGTGGCGGGCATGACCGAGGCCGAGCAGGTCTTTACCGGCCCGGCCCGCGTCTTTGAATGCGAGGAAGAGGCGTTCGAGGCGGTCAAGGCCCGCACCTACAAGGAAGGCGAAGTCATCGTCATCCGCAACGAAGGCCCCGCCGGTGGCCCGGGGATGCGCGAGATGCTGTCCACCACCGCCGCCCTGTCCGGCCAAGGCATGGGCAAGAAGGTGGCGCTGATCACCGATGGCCGCTTCTCGGGCGCGACGCGCGGTTTCTGCGTGGGCCATGTGGGGCCGGAGGCGGCGCATGGCGGGCCGATTGCCCTCTTGAAGACCGGCGACATCATCACCCTGAACGCCCTGACCGGCGAGCTTTCGGTGGCGCTGTCGGATGAGGAACTGGCCAAACGCAAGGCGGAATGGAAAGGCCCGCGCAAGACCGACTATAACGCCGGTGCGCTGTGGAAATATTCCCGTCTGGTGGGATCGGCCCGTTACGGCGCCGTCACCCATCCCGGCGCCAAGGCCGAGTCGCATGTCTACATGGATCAGTAAGGCCGCGGCCTTGCTTTGCGCCCTCGCTCTGGCCGCGTGCCAGGTCGAGGGCGGTTTCGGCACCACCCGCAGCGCGCCCGTCCTGAACGGGGCGCTGACGGTCGCCGTGCCCGCAGGTTATTGCGTGGACCGGGGCGCCAGCCGCGAAAAGGGCGACAGCGCCGTGGTGATCATGGGCCGCTGCGCCGATACGGCGAGCGTGCCCCCGGCGCTGGTCACGGTCGCCGTCGGGCAAGGCGGTTCATCAGGGGTAATGACGGCGGGTGGGAAGGCCCTTGCTGCATTCTTCACCTCGCCGCAGGGCCGTGCCACGCTGTCGCGTGACGGACGCGCCCGCGATATCCGGGTGATCGAGGCTATTGGCGCGGGCGATGCGCTGCTGCTGCATCTGACCGACCGCGAAGTGGGCGAATACTGGCGCGGCATCGTCGGCCTGAAGGGCCGCCTTGTCACCGTCTCGGCCACCGGAACCCCCGCCGTGCCCCTGTCCCCGGCCGAGGGGCGCAAGCTGATCGACCGGCTTCTGGCCGCAATGACCGCGGCCAACCGCAGTTGAGAAATAACTTCCTCGTAGACCCCTGCTGAGGGAGTCTTTACTCCTTTGATGAATAAACGAATCGTTTCCGGGCGGCAAACAATGCCCGGACGGATAAGGGCAGGTTTCGGCAATGTCGGGGGTGATGTCAGGGCTTCTTGATCGGATGCTGCACAAACGGATGCTGCGCCGCTGGGCCGCCGCCGCCGATACCGCCGCAGGCACCGATCTGGAAAGCCTGCGCTCCCTGCGGGCACGCGCCCGCAGCCTGCGCCGCAACCTTGACCGGGTGATCCATCTTGCCGAACACCGGCTGGCGCTGCCTGTCATCGGCTCGAACGTCATCCGCAAGCCGCTGGGCACCGACTGGGCTTGGCGTCCCGAATTGTGGAAAGGCCCGATCCCGGTGCCCGGCTTTGCCACCGTGCCCGGCAAGGCCGAAATCAACCCCGGCGCCACCATCTTTCACGACTGCCGCCGCAGCGAACTGACCGTCCGCCAGATCCGCAACACGCGCGAAGCCGACATCGCCCCTTTCGGCTTTCGCATGGATGTGTTCCGCTTTGACGGTTCCTTCCTGTCGCTGGTGATCGACCTGCCGCCTGAGGCGGCACAGGGGTTGCGGCTCAAGCATCTGATCCGGCTGGACGTGATCGTCGAAATGGAAAAGCCGCTGGAAATCTTCGCGCGGCTGAACATCAAGCACGGCCCGAATGTGGAGCAGATCGTCCGCGAACTGCCCCTGAACGAAGAAGAGGTGATGGTGGAATTCGACCTTGCCTATTCCAAACTGAACGAAAAGCGGGTCGAACGGCTGTGGGTGGACCTGATCTTTGAAGGCCCCGAAATGAACCAGATCATCCTGCGCGACGTGACTTTCAGCCGCCGCCCGCGCGCCGAGTTGTGAGGCCCGACATGAGCGATATCACCCTGACAAAAACGCGCATCCGGGCCGGAATCTGGGAAGGCATTCTGGCCGGTTCCTCGGCCATGCCCTCGCTCGACGTCGTGCATCTTGAGAAAACCATCCCCGGCGTGACGGTCACCGCCGTGACCGAGCGTCCGGGCGACTGGCTGGTCAAGGTGCCGGTGCCGGTCGAAGCCCTCAGCGAAGGCGTGCAGACCTTCCTGATCCGGGATACCGGAACCGGCGAAAAGCTGCAGCATTTCACCATCATCACCGGCGTCGCCATGGAAGACGACCTGCGCGCCGAGATCGACCTGTTGCGCGCCGAGCTGGACATGCTCAAACGTGCCTTCCGGCGCCATTGTCTGGAAACGGCGGGCTGATCCGGGGCCCGAAAAGTTTTCGGCGAAAACTTTTCTGCAAGAAGATTTTTCGGACGAAAAATCTTCGCAACCGCCTAGAAATCGACGGCGAGGCCTTTTTTTTCCCAGTCGCCATAGCGCACCGGCTCTGGCCCATCGCGCCCGCCCAATTCGGTCGGCAGATGCTGCGGCGGGGTGGCCTTGCGGCGGGCTTCGGCTTCGGCAAGGGCGCGCCGGGCGGCGGGCGGAAGATCGGGTTTGGGATCGGACATGCGCACTCCTCGCGCCGTCTGGTCTTGCGGGCGCTGCCAGTGATATAGGCGCGCAGGGCGGCTTTGGGCAAGGATGGCGGAATGGCGCAGGCAAAACCGGCAGGACAGACGGCGCGGGGTGGCGCGGTGGCCCTGCTGAACGCTGTTCTGGGCGAAGGACGGCTTCTGTCGCAGCTTCTGACCGAAGATGGCCCGCTTGCGGGGCTTTCGGGACCGGAACGCGCCCGGGCGCAGCGGCTGACACTGGCGGTTCTGCGCGCAGTCGAGCCGGCAGACCGGCTGCTGTCCCCCCTTTTGCGCCGGGCGCCGCCGCTGATGGCGATGAACGTGCTGCGGCTGGCGGTGGTGGAATTGGCCGGTGGGGCCGCCCCGCACGGCGTGGTGAACGAAGCGGTGGGTCTGATGCGGGCGGGTCGCAAGACGATGCATCAGGCCGGTCTCGTCAATGCCGTCTTGCGGCAGCTTCCCCCCGATTTGCGCCTGCCCGGCCCGGCGCAACGCTTGCCACGCTGGTTGCGCCAGCCGCTGGTCCACGCCTGGGGGCGCGAGGCGGTCAGTGCGATGGAGGCGGTCTTTGCCGCCCCGCCGCCCCTGGATCTGACGTTGCGCCCCGGGGCCGACGCGCCCGCCGGGCAAACTTTGCCCACTGGCAGCCTCCGGCTGGACGAGACGGGGCAGGTTTCCGCCCTGCCCGGATATGCTGCAGGTGGCTGGTGGGTGCAGGATGCCGCTGCCGCCTTGGCCGCACCGCTGCTGGGCGGTGTGGCGGGGCAAAGGGTGCTGGACCTGTGCGCCGCACCGGGGGGCAAGACGCTGCAACTCGCCGCTGCCGGGGCAGAGGTGACGGCTCTGGACATCTCGGAACCGCGCCTTGGCCGGCTGCGCGAGAATCTCTCCCGCACCGGCCTGCGGGCAGAGGTCATTGCCGCCGATGCCCTGATCTGGCAACCCGCCGCGCCGTTCGATGCAATTCTGCTGGATGCGCCCTGTTCGGCCAGCGGCACGCTGCGCCGCCATCCCGACCTGCCTTTCGTCAAGGATGGCTCAGAGCTGCCGGGGCTGGTTGCCTTGCAGGCGCAGCTTCTGGACCGGGCGCTGGGGTGGCTCAGGCCGGGGGGGCGGCTGGTCTATTGCACCTGCTCGCTCTTGCCGGAAGAGGGCGAGGCGCAACTGACCGCCGCGCTTGCCCGCCATCCGGGACTGCGGGTTCTGCCCCCCGCGCTGCCCGGCATCGCGCCGGACTGGATCACCGCCGAAGGGGCCTTGCGGCTGCGGCCGGATTATTGGGCGGATCGCGGTGGCATGGACGGGTTCTTCATGGTCTGCTTGACCCGCGATTGAGACACTTTCACGGGTGATCCAGGGACCGCGCTGGCCCGTATCCCCGCCATGACCGCGCAAACCGCCCCTTTCCAGATTTGCCGTGCAGCCCCGCTGCGCCGCCGCTATGCTGCGGCAGCAGAAGGGCAGACCGCGCAGGAAAGGGCCGCCGTGACCGCAACCGAGCCCGATCTTGCGGCCCTGATGACCGCGGTGCGCGACCGGCAGGATCGCGCGGCCTTTGCCGCGCTGTTTCGTCATTTCGCGCCGCGGATCAAAGGCTTCCTCATCAAATCGGGCACCGAGGCCGCGCTGGCCGAGGAATGCGCGCAGGATGTGATGGCCACGCTCTGGCACAAGGCGCATCTTTACGACCCGGCCCGCGCCGGGGTGGCGACCTGGGTCTTTACTATCGCCCGCAACCGCCGCATCGACCTTGCCCGCCGCGACCGACGACCCGAGCCGGAAGACCTGCCCTGGATGCAGGATGGCACCGAACCCGATCAGGCAGAGCTGTTCGAGGCGGCCGAGGAAAACCGCCGCCTGGCCCAGGCCCTTGCCGATCTGCCCGAAAAACAGCGCGCGCTGGTGCAGCGCGCCTTCTGGGGCGACCGGTCGCACAGCGAACTGGCCGCCGAAACCGGCCTGCCGCTGGGCACGATCAAATCGCGCCTCCGCCTTGCGCTGGACCGGCTGCGCACGCGAATGAGTTAGACCATGGCCCCCTATCCGATCACCCACCACCTGACCGATGACCTGTTGATGTCCTATGCCGCGGGCACCCTGCCCGAAGCCTTTGCGCTGGTCGCCGCCAGCCATGTTTCCCTCTGTGACGAATGCCGGGCGCGGCTGGGCGCCTATGAGGCGCTTGGCGGTGCCGTGCTGGACACGGAGGCAGAGGCGATGACCGACGACGCGCTGGAGCGGGGCCTTGCCGCCTGCCTGTCGCGGCTGGACCGCCCCGCGCCTGTCCAGCGCCCGGCGATGCGGCAAGGGCCGCTGCCCGGGCCGCTGGCCGATTGGATCGGCGGCGGGCTTGAAACGGTGCGCTGGCGGCCGCTTGGCATGGGGGTGCGTCAGGCGATCCTGCCCACCTCGCGCCGCGCGACGGCCCGGCTGTTGCACATCCCGGCGGGGGTGGCGGTGCCCGACCACGGCCATCGGGGAACCGAACTGACGCTGGTGCTGCAGGGCGCCTTCCGCGATGAAACCGCTCGTTTCGGTCCCGGCGATGTGGAAGTCGCCGGACAAGAGCTTGATCATCAGCCGGTTGCCGAACCTGGGGTGGATTGCATCTGCCTTGCCGCCACCGATGCGCCGCTGCGCTTCAACGCGCTGTTGCCACGGCTGTTGCAGCCGCTGTTCCGTATCTGAGGCTTAAAGGTTCAGAAACACCGCAATCGCCCCGCCGCCGGGGTGGTCCAGCGGTCCGTCTGTAAGTGTCAGCACGGGCAGATCGGGCCAATACACCGCCAGCAACCCGCCCGGGGGCGGTATCAGCCGTTCTACCACCGTCAGCACCCGCACCTGCGGGCGCGGCAGGGCGCGGGCGGTCATCACGTTGAAATCGTCCGAAGGCGCCGAAACCCCTTCGGCCCGCACCGCAACATCGCCGGCAAATGCCACGGGCTGCATCGGCCGGGCCGCCAGATGCACCCCTTCCCCCACCAGATCGAAACCCGGGCCGGTCAGAACCGTCAGGTTTCGCTCTACCCCCGGAAAAATCGAGAAGGGCCCGTTTTCAACCACACTCGCCCGCGACAACCGCCAGAGCATTCCCTCCGACCCGTCGGCGCGGGCCATCTCAACAGTGACGCCCTTGCCATTGGCCCATGGCATGGGGCGGAAATCAGCGGCGCTCAGATGGCGGATCATTCGGCAGCCTGCGGTGCGATGGGCGGGGCCGATTGCGGCGCCAGTTCCTCAAAATCAAAATTGTCCAGACGGCGGGCGCGGCGGGCGGCCTTGTCAGAGGAAATCCTGATCTCTTCGATATCCTTCGCCGCCTGCCCGAAGTGGCGGTCCAGATTGCCCACCCGGTCCGAGAGCCGTTCGACATCCTTGTAAAGCTCGGCCAGTTCCTTGCGGATGGCGCCCGCCTGTTCGCGCATCCGCGCATCTTTCAGCACGGCGCGCATGGTGTTCAGCGTGGCCATGCAGGTGGTGGGCGACACGATCCAGACCCGCGCCGCGAACCCCTCGCGCACGAGTTCGGGGAAATTCGCGTGCAATTCGGCATAGACTGCTTCCGAAGGCAGGAACATCAACGCACCATCGGCGGTTTCACCTTCGAGAATGTATTTCTCGGCAATGGCGCGGATATGCTGACGCAGCGCGCCGCGCATCAGGGTCGCCGCCTCCTGCGCCTGCCGCGGAGTTTCGGCACGGCGGATCGCCTCATAGGCTTCCAGCGGGAATTTGGCGTCGATCACGATGGGGCCGGGCGGCTGCGGCAGATGCACAAGGCAATCGGCGCGCTTGCCGTTGGACAGCGTGGCCTGCATGGTGAAGGCGTCAGATGGCAGCGCCTTTTGCACGATGTCATTGAGCTGGATTTCGCCAAAGGCGCCGCGGGTCTGCTTGTTCGACAGAATATCCTGCAAGGACAGGACGTTGCCCGACAGCTTCTCGATCTTCTCCTGCGCCTTGTCGATGGTCTCAAGCCGCTGCTGCAACTCGCCCAAGCTGCGCGCGGTGCGGGTGGAGGAGCCGTGCAGGCTTTCGCCCATCTGGCGGCTGACTTCGGCCAGACGCTGCTCCATCAGTTGCAGCATGGCCGACTGGCTGACCGCCTGATTTTCGCTGACATGGTGCAGGCCGCCCGCCAGCCGTTCCTGCCCGTCCGACAGGCTTTGCACACGCTGCGACAGCCAGCCCATTTCCCGCATCAGCGGTTCGGCTGCCTGCGCCGAGCGCCCTGCCGTCCGCAGGATCAGCAACAGCACGGCAAGGAGCAGCAAGACGAGCCCGCCCACCACCAATGCCTCGGGTGAATTCCATGCGAAATTCTGGCCAAACAGCGTGATCATTTGCGGCCGAACAGACGTTCGATGTCGTGCAGCTTCAGCTCGACATAGGTGGGGCGGCCATGGTTGCACTGGCCGGAATGCGGTGTTGCCTCCATCTCGCGTAGCAGCGCGTTCATCTCATCGGCGCGCATCTGGCGGCCCGAGCGGACCGAGCCATGGCAGGCCATCCGGCTCAGGATCGCCTCAATCCGGGTTTGCAGCGTGTCGCTGCGGCCAAGGTCGGAAATCTCGTCCAGCACATCCTGCAACAGGGCCGCTGCCGAAACATTGCCCAGGATGGCCGGCGTTTCGCGCACGGCCACGGCGCTGCCACCAAAGGGTTCGATGACAAGACCCAGCCGGGCAAGATCGGCTGCTACCTCCATCAGGCGGGCGGAATCATTGGACGAAAGTTCGACAATCTCGGGGATCAGCAGGGCCTGCGCCTTGATGCCGGTTTCCGCCATCTGGCGTTTCAGGCGCTCATAAACCAGCCGTTCATGCGCGGCGTGCTGATCGACGATCACCATGCCGGTGGCGGTCTGGGCGATGATGTAATTCTCATGCACCTGTGCACGGGCGGCGCCTAGCGGAAAGGTCTCGACCGCCTCTGGCGGCGCTTCGACCCGGGCCATGGGTGCTTCGGCAAAGCCGGGGGCGGGCATCGGGGTTTCCGGTGCCTGCCAGAGCGTGGCGCGGGCAAAGCTGGTGTGCGACGGGCGGTCCATCTGATAGACGCGGGGCGCCTCGGGGCGGAGGGCGGCCAGTGTGGCATCGGCCACGGTGCTGCTGGCGCGGTGGCCGGCGCCAGACAGCGCCGTGCGCAACCCGGTGATGATCAGGCTGCGGACCGCCTCGGGCTCGCGGAAGCGCACCTCGGCCTTGGCGGGGTGGACGTTCACATCCACCCGCTCAGGGTCGCAGATCAGGTTCAGCACGGCGGCGGGGTGACGGTCGCGCGACAGGAAATCGAAATAGGCCACCCGCAGCGCGCCCAGCAGCATCCGGTCCAGCACCGGGCGGCCATTGACGAAAACGAACTGCTGCACCGAAGAGCCGCGCGAATAGGTCGGCAACGCCGCATAGCCGGTAAGGTGCAGCCCCTCACGCTCGACATCAATGCGCAGGGCGTTGGTGGTAAAGGCCGCGCCCAGCACCTGCGTCAGCCGCCCCTGCAGCGCGTCAAAGAAATCGCCCAGTTGCGGATCGGCGCGGAAGATCACGCGCGGCGCCTCACCCTCGGCGATTTCGGACAGGGTAAAGCCCACCATGGGTTCGGCCATCGACAGTCGGCGGATGACATCGGCAATCGCCTGCGCCTCGGCCCGGTCGCTGCGCAGGAATTTCAGCCGGGCGGGGGTTGCATAGAAGAGGTCGCGCAACTCGATCACCGTGCCCCGCGACAGCGCCGCCGGGCGCACCGGCGCCACGCGCCCGCCCGTCACCGCGATCTGCGCCGCCTCATGCCCTTCGGCCCGCGAGGTGATGGTCAGCCGCCCGACCGAACCGAGCGAGGCCAGCGCCTCCCCCCGGAAACCGAAACTGGTGATGTTCAGCAGGTCGCTGCCGTCGATCTTGGACGTGGCATGACGGGCCACGGCCAGCGGCAGGTCTTCCGCCGTCATGCCGCAGCCATCATCGGTGACGCGGATCAGCACCTTGCCCCCGGCGGAGTAATCCACCGCGATGCGCCGCCCCCCGGCGTCCAGCGCGTTTTCCACCAGTTCCTTCACCGCCGAAGCAGGCCGCTCCACCACCTCACCCGCCGCAATGCGGTTGATGGCAGCTTCGTCCAACGGGCGAATGACAGGGCGCGCGGCATCCTGCATATGGGGGGCATGAAGGGTCATGCCCCTATCACTAGCAGGCGGCTCAGATTCGGCCAAGGGAATGTTCTCGTTTCGGCCCTATTCGGTGGGGGTAAGTCCGGTCGCGCCGCCGACCACCACGAAGAAGAGGTCATCCGGTTTGATCAGCCGCGCCGCCACACGCTTCACATCGTCCAGCGTCACCGCCTCGACCCGCTGATTGCGGGTGCGCGGATAGTCGGTGGGCAGGCCCATGATCTGCATTCCGACAAGGATCGAGGCAATCGTGCTGTTGCCGTCAAAGCGCAGCGGATAGGCGCCGGTCATATAGGTCTTGGCGCGGGCAAGCTCTTCGGGCGTCACGCCTTCTGCCGCGACCTTGGCCCATTCCGCGCGGATCACCTTGATCGCCTCGGCCACCTTTTCGTTGCTGGCCTGAAACTGCCCGACCAACGTTTCGGCATGGTCATAGCTGGCCAGCCCCGTGCCGATGCCATAGGTCAGGCCGCGCTTTTCGCGCACCTCGGTCATCAGCCGCGCCGAAAACCGCCCGCCGCCAAGGATTTCGTTCAGGAGGACGGCGGCAAAGTAATCCGGGTCGTCAAAGCGGATGCCGCCTTGGGTGAACTGCACCACCGACTGCGGCCCCGGATAGGGTTTCAGCATCAGCCCGCCTTTCAGCGTGATCTCCGCCTTGCCGGGCAGGGGCGCCCCGGTGGCGGGCAGGTCACCCAGAAGCCGGTCCAGCAGTTTGCCCAGATCCTCGGGCGAAATATCCCCTGCGGCCGAGACGAACACCCGGTCGCGGGCAATCGCGCCCTTCCACGCCGTCACCACATCGTCGCGGGTCAGGGCGGTGACACTGTCAATCGTGCCGTCGCCGTTGCTGCCATAGGGATGGCTGCCATAGGTGCGCGCCGCCATAAGATCGCCCGCGATGGTGCCCGGGTCTTCGGCGCCGGCGCGCAAATTGGCCAGAACCTGCCCCTTCACCCGATCCACCGCATCCTGATCGAACCGCGGGTTCACCAGCGCCTCGCGCAGCAGGGTCACGCCCTGATCCCGGTTTTCAGTCAGGAACTGCGACGAAACGGAAACCCCGTCACCATCAGAGGAAAACCCGATCTGCGCCGCCAGCGAATCGCGTGCGGCGGCAAAGCCCTGCGAATCCATGGCGCCCGCCCCTTCCTCAAGCGTGGCGGTCATCAGGTTGACCGCCCCCCGCTTGCCGGCCAAGTCGAGCGAGTTGCCGCCCTGAAACCGCAGCTCCAGCGCCACGAAGGGGATGGTGTGATCTTCAACCAGCCAGGCCTTGATCCCGCCGGGCGAGGTGACGGCCTGAATTGCGGTTTCGGCCTGCACGGGCAGGGCCAGTGCCACAAGAACGGCCAGCGAACGCAGGATCATTGGGCTTCCCCCTTTTTGGCGGTCAGCCAGCCGGTGACGGCCTGATCGCGGTTCAAGACCTTGGCGGCGGCGGCCATCACATCTTCGGCGGTGACCGCTTGCAGGATGGCGGGCCAGTCCTGCACATCCTTGACCGTCAGCCCCACCGCCAGCGCCTGACCATAGCTGCGCGCCAACCCGCCGGAATCGTCGCGGGCATAGATTTCCGAGGCGCGTATCTGGGTTTTGATCCGCGCCAGTTGCTCGGCATCCGGGCCGTCCTTCAGGAACTTCGCAATCACCTCGTCCATCGCCGCCTCAAGATCGGCCAGCGAGGTGCCCGGCACGGGTGAGGCGTAAAGGCTAAACGTATCAGGATCGACGGTGGTGCCATCATAGCCCGCCGCCGCCCAGACCGCGATCTTGCGGTCGAATTGCAGCGATTTCGCCAGAACCGAATTGATCGGGTCGCCCCCCAGCAACTGCGCCAGAATGGTCAGCGCCGCCGCCTCTTTCTGGTCGCCGGTATTCCGCTCGGGGGCCAGATAGCTGCGGATCAGATAGGGCTCTGACACCCGCTCATCCGACAGCACAAGGCGGCGCTCGGCCAGTTGCGGCGGCTCTTGCGGGCGGTCGCGCGGCACGATCCGGTCCGAAGGCGCCACGGGGCCATAATATTCCTTGGCAAGGGCCAGAACGGCCTCGGGCTGCACGTCGCCAGCGACCACAAGGATCGCATTATTGGGCGCATAATTGGCCTGATAGAAGTCCAGCGCATCCTTGCGTGACAGCTTCTCCATCTCATGGCGCCAGCCGATCACCGGGATGCCGTAAGGATGGTTCAGGAACTGCGCCGCCGACATCTGTTCATTCAAAAGCGCGCCGGGGTCGCTGTCAGTGCGTTGCGAACGCTCTTCCAGAATGACCTGACGTTCGGTTGCAACATCGTCTTCGGTCAGTTGGAGGTCGCGCATCCGGTCGGCCTCCATCTGCATCATCAGGCCCAGACGGTCGGCAGCAACCCGTTGGAAATAGGCGGTATAATCATAACTGGTAAAGGCGTTGTCGGTGCCGCCATTCTCTTCCACCGTGGCCGAAAGCTCCCCCGCGGCCAGATCGTCGGTGCCCTGAAACATCAGGTGTTCCAGAAAATGCGCAATGCCGGAATGGCCCGGAGGCTCGTCCGAGGAACCGATGCGATACCAGACCATCTGCGTGACGACCGGAGCGCGGTGATCTTCGATCACCACCACCTGCATTCCGTTGTCGAGGGTGTATGAGGTCACCTCATCGCCCAGCGCGGGCGCTGCGCCAAGGGCCAGAAGGCAGAGGGGTCCGAAAAGGCGTCGCGGCATCGCTTCCTCGCGGCTTGGGCTTGCCGCGCCAAGCTACGCAGCCGGGCGGCAGGCGCAAGGCCCGCCATCCGGCAGGACGATCACTTCTCCTTGGGCAGACGCGGCGGGGCCGAGGGGGTGCGCACCCCCGCCTGACGCCAGCGTTCCAGCTCGCGGTGCTGATCCAGCGCCATCTTGCGATACGCCTTGAAATAGACGTTCACATTGAACATCCGCTCCAGCACCCGGCCGTTGTTCTTACGCCGGAACTCAAGGTCTTCCGAGGCGAGGGTGTTGCGGATGCCCGCCTCGGTGCCATAGCGGTTGGCGCGGGCGTAAAGCGCCGCATCCGCCGATGGAATGCCGCCCGCCTTGGCCGGATTGCCGCCCAGCGCCACGATGGCATCGGCATGGGGGTTGGGGTCTGTCAGGTTGGAACCGCCCGGCGTGGGTTCCGGCAGGGTCGCCAGATCTTCCGGCAGCTCCAGCGCCTTGGGCGGCAGGATGGCAAATTCGTCCGGCCCGTTGGTGTCAGAGGTGACGTTCATCAGAATCGGCTGACGGTCGCCCCTGCCGCAGGCCGTCAGCGACAACAGCGCCACGCCCGCAACCGCGAGAACCACCCGAGCTGCCGTCATGCCTGCCGCCTCCGCCACCTGTCTCTGCGTCGTCTTAGCCTATCGCCCGGCCCGCGTCACGGGGTCTTGTCGCCACGCGGTCCCTTGTGGCGTCAGCCCGCCCGGCGTTTGCGCGTCTTGGGCGGGTTGGTGAACAGCACCAGTCCCAGCGCCCCGGCAAAAACCGCAATATCGGCAACGTTGAAGGAATAGGGATTCTCGATGCCGCAGCAGGTCATGTTCAGGAAATCGGCCACATAACCATAGGCCAGCCGGTCCACCACATTGCCCAGCGCACCGCCCACCAGAAGCCCCGCCGACAGTTCCGACCATGGGCCGAATTTCGCCCGGCGCACCCAGATCACCACCCAGGCCGAAATCGCCAGCGCAATCAGGATCAGACCCCAGCGCGCAAGGTCCGCATCATTCGAGAACAGGCCGAAGTTGACCCCCCGATTCTCGGCCCAGCGCAGGTTCAGAAGCGGGTCGATCACATCGACCTCCCCCCGCTCGCGCAACCCGACCAGACGGATCACCGCCAGCTTGGACAGTTGATCCGCCGCGAAGGTCGCAAGGCCCGTGATCACCAGCCGCCGCATCTCAGTGCCGGAAATGGCGCTGGCCGGTGAAGACCATGGCCAGCCCTGCCGCATCCGCCGCTTCGATCACCGCGGGGTCGTTCATGCTGCCGCCCGGCTGGATAACCGCCGTCGCCCCGGCCTCAGCCGCGGTCAGAAGACCGTCGGGGAACGGGAAGAAGGCATCCGAGGCGACGACCGACCCTTTGGTCAGCGGCCCGGGCAGGCCCAGCGCCTCGGCCATGTCTTCGGCCTTGCGGGCGGCGATCCGCGTGCTGTCCACGCGGCTCATCTGGCCAGCACCGACGCCCACGGTCGCGCCATCCTTCACATAGACGATGGCGTTGGATTTCACATGCTTGGCCACTTTCCATGCGAACAGCAGGTCGGCTAGTTCCGCCGGGGTCGGCGCGCGTTTGGTCACCACCTTCAGATCAGCGGCGGTGATGCTGTCCACATCCGAATCCTGCACCAGAAAGCCGCCCGCGACCTGACGGAAGGCCAGATTGCCCGTCTTCGGATCAGGCAGCGCGGCGGTGGTCAAAAGGCGCAGGTTCTTCTTGGCCGCGAAAATCGCCTTGGCCTCATCACTCGCACCGGGGGCGATCACGACTTCGGTGAAGATCTTCACGATCTCTTCCGCGGTTTCGGCATCCAGCGGCTGGTTCAGCGCCACGATCCCGCCAAAGGCCGAGGTCTGGTCACAGTGATACGCCCGCAGATAGGCGTCCTTCAGGCTGCCCGCCTGCCCCACGCCGCAGGGGTTGGCGTGTTTGATGATGGCGCAGGCCGGGCCTTGGGTGAATTCGGCCACCAGTTCAAAGGCCGCATCGGTGTCATTGATGTTGTTGTAGGACAGTTCCTTGCCCTGCCATTGCCGGGCCGTCGCCACACCCTCACGCCGGCTGCCGTCGGTATAGAACGCCGCCTTCTGATGCGGGTTTTCACCATAGCGCAGCCCCTGCGCCAGCTTGCCCGCGAAAGAGCGATAGCGCGGTGCGGGTTCCTTGATCTCACCCGCAAGCCATGTCGAAACGGCGGTGTCATAGGCGGCAGTGCGGGAATAGGCGGTCAGCGCCAGCTTCTGGCGGAAGGCCAGCGTGGTCGCCCCATGATGCGCCTTCATCTGATCCAGCAGCCCGGCATAATCCGCCGGATCGGTGACGACCGCCACGAACTTGTGGTTCTTCGATGCCGCGCGGATCATCGCCGGGCCGCCGATGTCGATGTTCTCGATGCAGGTGGCGTGGTCGGCACCCTTGGCCACGGTTTCCTCGAACGGGTAAAGGTTCACGATCAGAAGGTCGATCGGCTCGATCCCATGGGCGGCCATCGCCACCAGATGCTCGTCATCATCACGCAGCGCCAGAAGGCCGCCATGCACCGCCGGATGCAGCGTCTTGACCCGGCCATCCATCATTTCGGGAAAGCCCGTCACGTCGGACACATCGCGCACCGGCAGGCCCGCCGTGCGCAACATGCCAGAGGTGCCGCCGGTGGAAATCAGCTCTACCCCTTGCGCGTGCAGCGCCCGGGCGAGGTCCAGAAGGCCCGATTTGTCGGATACGGAAATCAGCGCACGGCCGATGGGGACAAGATTGGTCATGGTCTGCCCTTGCGTCACAGAGGGACCGGCATCTCGTCGCGGTCCAGATCGCGGATGGCCAGCGGAGTATCCTGCGCCTTCGCCAAGGTCCAGCCCAGCTTGGTCTCGATCCCCACCGCACGGCCAGAAAGGACGATCTGACGCGCCGGTCGCGGCTTCAACCGCCCATTTTCCAGATAGACCGAGGGGTCGAGCGACAGTCTCGCGCCGCTTTCATGGCGGAATACCCAGATCTCACCGCTTTTCAGGGCCAGCGAAACCGCCGTGCCGCCAAGATCCAGCGCGGCATCGACATCGGGATGCAGGTGGAACCGCAGCGACCAGGCCACCCCCTCCAGCCCGCCGCGCGCCAGCAGCCGCTCGAATCGCTGGCGGGCCGCCGGGGTTTCGGCAATCAGATCGTCGCTGCCGCGCAGGCGGCGCCCGTCCGCCGACAGATGCAAGGCGCGCCGATGGATCAGCCCATGCGTTGTCAGCCAGCCGTCATGCGCCAGATGCAGATGCACCCCTTCGGCATCCCCCCCTTGCCGCAGCAAGGTCACCGCCGCCCGGTCGGCCAGCACATCGCCCCGCGCATCCAGCCGGGACGAGGAATAGCCGTCCAGCCCCAGCACCGAATGTGAAGGCGTGGCCCGCCCGGCCTGCCGCCACTCGGCGCCAAAGCGCAGCCCCGATCCGCAAGACACCACCAGCGGCCGCCGCCCCGAAGTCACCTCCATCGCCAGGGTCGAGGCATGGGCTGCCGCCCCCGCCCGCCCATCCGGTGGCGCCGCGGCATCGACGATCAGCGTGGTGCGCCCGCCCTGCAGCCGGGCAAACCCCATGGCAAGGCCAAAGCCGCCCTGCGATGTCGGCTTCACCCCCGCCACCGACAGCGCCTGTTCCAGCCGCCCTTCGGCCCCCCGCCCACCGCCATGAAACCGCGCCAGCCCGCCATCGGCATGACGCAGCAGGCGCAGCGCCGGCGCGATCCGCTCCAGCGCCGCCACCAGCGACGAGGGTGGAAGCCGCCCGGTTTCCGACAGGGCCGTCTCGGCCCAGGTCAGCAAGGTGAACACCTCCAGCAATTCCTCGGGGTTGCGGGTCGGAATGCCGCCCTCGCCATTCACCTCCCGCCCGCAATGCTCGGCCAGCGCGGCAATCGCCGGAGCGGCAAGCGCCTCCATCCCGGTCAGGGCCAGCGTCGCGGAAACCAGCCCGGTCAGCGCCTCGATCCGCGGCAGGCCGGGCGCCGCATGGGACCAGCGCCGCGACAGGAACAGCGTCTGCGCCGCAAGCTGGCGATAGAACAGGTCGCTGGCCGCGCGGTCGCGCGCCGTCAGCAGAAACAGCGCATGGTTGATCCAGCGGATCAGCCGCCGCCCGGTCAGATCGGGGGTCCAGCCCGGCCCCTGCCCCTGCCCATAACGCGCGATCCATTGCCAGAGCCACTCCTGCGCCCGCGCCCGCGCCGCCGCATCCCCCACCGCGGCCAGATCGTCCAGCCAGGCAAAACCATGCGCACCGTCGAGAAATCCCGGCTCGACGCTCGCCACGTCCCAGATCGAAAGTCCCGGCGCCTCGACCAGCGGGCCAGCGAAAAGAAAATTCCCCGCCAGCAACTGCCGCCCCCGGGCGTGCAACCCGATCGAACGCGGCTCGGGCTGCGAGACAAAGCCGGTCGCGGCCTGCGCCCGAAGCGCACGCCACATCGCCAGCCGATTGCCAAGGCTTGCCCGCCCCATGATGATTCGCCCGATCCTGCCCATCCCCTGTTGCCCGGGGCTCGGAACGGACCATAGCTTTTCAAAGCCCCCCTGTCACCCGCCGCACCTTTGGCCGGCCTGCCTCCGCCGGGGATATCCGGACTAGGACAAAGACCGCAGATTTCATCTTGGCGAAAATATCCCCGGGGGCCGGGGGCGGGCCCCCGGCGGCGCCACCCGCGCCAAGGGGTCAGGGCGGCGCGGGCGCAACAGGGTCGGCGACGCGACGTGGAGGCGCCGCCTTGCTTCAGGCCAGATGGTCAACCCGGTGCAGATATTGCGCCAGCTTGCCGATCTCGCCCATCCAGCGGGCGATCAGCCGGGGATCATGTGGCGCAGGATGCACCCCCGCCGCAATCTCGCGCGCCTGCACCGCCTCGATGGCCAGCGACACCGGCACCGACACCAGCCGCCCCATGGCCGAACCACGGGCATCGCCCCAGGCATCCATCGCCCAGGTTTCGTGGAAGACGGCGCGTCCCTCGCGCTCGGCCTTCAGGCTGACGAACAGCACAACGCGGTCCGGCTCACCGGGCGCATAGGCGTTTTCCTTCAGCAAAGCATTGGCGCGGGCGGTCAGGGCGGCATCCACTTCGGCGGCGCTGGCGCCTTCCAGCCCCTCGATCTCGGCAAAGATCGGCGCCCATGCTTCGGCCCAGCCATTCAGCCGGATGGTTCCCCGCACGAAATCGCGCACTTTCCATGCCGGATCAAAGCGGTAATCGGTCAGGAAAGGATAGCTGTCGCGGTTGGGATAAACCTCAAAGCTTTCCGGTTGCGGCAGCGGCGCGTCATAGGCGGTGATCGCGTCCCAAGGCCGGTTGACCCGCAATTCCGAGAAATTCCGCAAAGAGCGCGAGGGCGAGCGCAGCGCCTTCAGCACCCCCGCCGGGGCCCAACTGAACTTATAGCGGAAAGCGTTGGGGATCTTCGGCACACCGCCACAATAGCTGAAGAAACTCAGCACATTGTCAGGGTGATAGGCGGCCGAGGCGCGGTAGCGCGCCACAAGGTCATGCGCCATCAGGTGGTCGATGCCCGGATCAAGGCCGACCTCATTGACCGAAACCAGCCCCTTGGCGCGGAAATCGTCATCCAGCGCCTTCATCTCGGGCGCGATATAGCTCGACGAGGTGAAATGCGCCCCCTTCGACAGGCAGGCTTTGGCAATCGCCACGTGCTGATCGGCGGGCAGCATCGACACCGCGATATCGCCGGGTTCCAGGGCCGCCGTCAGCGCCTCAAGCGAATAGGCGCGGATGTCGCTGGCCAGATCGCCCACCACCTCGCGCGCCTTTTCCGGCGTGCGGTTCCAGACCACGACTTTCTGCCCGGCCTCCAGCAGCCGCCGCAGCCCCGGCCCCGACGAAAGCCCCGTTCCGCACCAGTGAATCGTCATGTCCATCTCCCTTCAGAGGTCCGCCGCGTGGCGGTCATATTCGGTCTTTGCCCGGCCCCAGACCCCGGCCTCCAGCGCACTCAGCGTCAGGAGCGAGGGCAGAAGCTGCGCCGCGTAATCCTCGCTCGACTCCACCGGCATCAACGACGGCAGGTTGTCGATGGCGGTCACGTCCAGCGGCGGGTGATCCGCCACGCGCAGCGCCGGCGCGTCCCAATCCGTCGCGCGGTCATAGACCTTGATCGGCGAAAAATCCGAAGTCGGGTCGCAGGCGATATCGCCGATCACCGTCAGCTTGCGCGCGGGGTCGGCCTTGGCGCTGGCGGGCACGAACACCGGGCAGCCGGGGCGGGCAAGGATGCAGTTCAGGAAAATCTCGTGTTGCAGCACTTCCGGGAAAGGGCCGCCGCCCGCCGTTTCGGCCATATCCCATTGGGTGACCTTGATGCCCAGATCGGTGCAAAGGTCGCTGGCGCCGGTGCCGACCCGGCCCAGCGCGCCGATCACCAGCGCGCTCGGCAGGTCATGGCCGGTCAGTTCGGCGTCCAGCTCGGCCAGAAGCGCCGCCTTGCTGACGGCCTTCTTCACTGGGCCGCAAATCTCGCCCCGTTGCTGCGCCGCCCAGCATTTCAGGCTGACTGCAGCCCCGGCATAGCCGGCCCAATAGCCGAAGGCGGCCACGCGGCGGCCCGTCTGGTCCACCAGATATTCCAGATCGTAAAGGGTGCCGCCCCCCGCCTTGAACCGCTTCAGCAACACCTGCCCCGCCGGTTGCCCCTTGTAGGCATGGCCGAACATGATGTGGCGATGGGTCAGGGGCGTGCCATCCTCGGGCAGTTCCTTGAGCCCGAAGATGATCGCATCGGCAGGCGCCTGCGGCCAGAGATTCTCGGCGGCAATCTCGCAGCCCGCCGCGCGGTAACCGTCGATCGGAATGGCCCGGACCGAGCTTTCCTCGACCGTCACCCGGATGCCCGCCTTGATCAGCGCCGCGGCACCTTCGGGGGTCAGGCCCACACGTTCCTCGTTCGGGCGCTGTTCGGCGCGGACCCACAGATGCGTCATGGCATTCTCCTTCGGCTGCCCTCTGGTCGGACGGCGCGAGAGATACCAGATCAGGGGAAGACCGAAAGCGGAAATGCGGGGGGCAGGGTGCGGCGAAGATGGCTGTTGGGGGCGGGGGCGGTGCTGGCCGGGGCAGGATGGTTCCTGTGGCCGCAGGGCGCGGCGCCTGTTGCCGCGACATTGCCCCGGCCCACAGGGCCGCTGCGCACCTATCACCTTGGTCACAGTCTGGTGGGCCGCGACATGCCCGCGATGCTGGCGGCAATGGCGGGGCATGACCACGCCAGCCAGTTGGGTTGGGGCGCCTCGCTGCGCAACCACGCGACAGGCGAGGTGCCGGGCCTTGCGGTGGAGAATGACCACCCCGACCATCTCCCGGCCGAAACCGCGCTGGCGGGGGGCGGTTTCGATGCCGTGGTGCTGACCGAGATGGTGGAACTGCGTGACGCCATCCGCTGGCACGATTCGGCGCGCTGGCTGGCACATTGGGCCGGGGTGGCGCGGGCGGGCAATCCGGGTGTGCGGGTGTATCTGTATGAGACATGGCACCGGCTGGACGACCCCGAGGGCTGGTTACAGCGGATCGACGCCGATCTGTCGCGCCACTGGCTGGATGAGGTGTTGCGCCCCGCCATGGCGCGGGGGGCGGGGGATATCCACCTGATCCCCGGCGGTCAGGTCATGGCAGCGGCAGCACGGGCGATCGAGGCGGGCGGCGTGCCGGGCCTGACCTCGCGGCGCGATCTGTTCCAGCCGGGCGACCCGATTCATTTCAGCGATCTGGGGGCCTGGCTGATGGCAGTCACCCATCACGCGGTGCTGTATCACCGGCTGCCCGCAGCAGCCCCGGTTGCCCGCGCCGATGGCAGCCCGGCGGATTTGCCGTCCGAACCCGCGCTGACGCGGCTGCAAGAGGTGGTCTGGGCGACCATCCGCCGCTATCCTGAAACCGGACTGTCAGGAACCCCGGGGTAAGATGTCGCTGTTTTCGCTGTTGTTCGAGGTGTTGTTCGTCGGGCACAGCCTGATCGGCCCCACCCTGCCCGAACTGGTCGAGGCGGCGCTGGACCGACACCAGCCGACCGTGGTTGAGGTGCAACTGATCAATGGCGCCTCGCTGGCCTTCAACTGGGATCATTCGGTGGAGGCCGAGGGCGTGGACGCCCGCGCCCGGCTGGCCAACCGCCCAGCCGATGTGCTGATCCTGACCGAAGCGCAGCCGGTCAGCGACCCGCGCGGCCATGCGGGCAGCGCCGAGGCGGCGGCCCGCTTTGCCACGCTGGCGGCCAAGGCCAACCCCGAGGTGCGGGTTTTTCTTTATGAGACATGGCCTGCACGGGGTGAAGGGGCGGATTGGCTGGCAGGCTGGACCGCGGCCATCGCCGCCGACCTGCCGGCATGGGAAGGCATCGCCGAGATGGCCAGCGCGCAGGGCGTGCCTGTCGCGGTGATTCCCGCCGGTCAGGGTATGGCGCGGCTGGCGGCGGCGATGCAGGCGGGCCAGGTGCCGGGGTTGCCCGACCCTGCCGCCCTGCTGTCCGACGATATTCACCCCAGCGGCAAGGCATTGTATTTCCTCGCCATGGTGCAGGTGGCGACCATCACCGGCCAGTCGCCCGAAGGACTGCCCGCGCGGCTGACCCGGGCCTGGCCTTCGCGCGATGCCGCGATCACCGCGGAACAGGCGCAGGCGATGCAGCGCATCGCATGGGAGGTCGTCTCTGCCTATCGCCCCGCTGGGGCGCCGGTGCCTGCCGCCGCCGGACCCGAGACGCCAGAAAACCAGCCCGCTGTGGCCGAAGTGCCGGCCGCCGCCCCGGCGCCACTGGCCACCTTCCCGCCGGTGACCAATCCGAACCTTGCGCTTGGCCTCTCCTCCGTCACCGACTGGTCGGTGCAGCAGCCCTTCCTTGACCTGATGAAAACCGCGCGGCCATGGGTTGGCCATCTGCCCGGCCAATGGGGCGGGTGGGAGCATGACCAGCTTGCCGAAGGTGGCTATCTGGATGCCGAGGGCTGGCCCAAGGCCCTTCCGCCCGAGGTGATGGGCCTGTCCACCCTGATCCTGACCGACCTGCCGCCCGAAGCGGCGGGCGTCGCCGGGCGCTATCTTCTGACATGGGAGGGGGATGGCGCCCTGCGGGTTGAAGGGCGGGCAGCGGTGGTCAGCGCGACGCCGGGACGCATCCTGTTCGACTATACCCCCGGCGAAGGCACCGTCCTTCTGACCATCGGCCGCACGGCCCCGGCAGACCCGATCCGCCACATCCGCGTGGTGCGCGAAGACCGGGCGGCGCTGTTGGAAAGCGGGGCGATCTTCAACCCCGACTGGCTGGCGCGCATCCGGGGGGTGAAGATGCTGCGTTTCATGGATTGGGGCATGACCAATGACAGCCGCCTTGTGACGGCTGTCGACCGGCCCCGGCCATCCGATTACACATGGGCCCGCATCGGCGTTCCGGTCGAGGTGATGGTGGCGCTGGCCAACGAACTGGACGCCGACGCGTGGTTTGCTGTGCCGCATATGGCCGATGACGCCTTGGTGCGCGAGATGGCGACGGTTGCGAAGGGGCTGGAACCCGGACGGCGGGCTTGGGTCGAATATTCCAATGAGGTCTGGAACTGGCAATTCGCCCAGGCCCGCTGGGCCGAGGAGCAGGGCCGCGCCCGCTGGGGTCAGGATCAGACCTGGGTGCAATTCTATGCCCTGCGCGCCAGCGAGGTTGCCGCCATCTGGGCAGAGGTCTTTGCCGATCCGGCCCGGCTGGTGCGGGTGATCTCGGTGCAGACCGGCTGGCTGGGGCTGGAAGAGGCGATCCTGAACGCGCCACTGGTGATGGCCGAAGGGCGCCCGGCCCCGGTGGACAGTTTTGATGCCTATGCCGTGACCGGATATTTCTCGGCCATGCTGGGCAGCGAGGGCAAGGCGCCCGTGGTGCGCGACTGGCTGGCCCAAAGCCGCGCGGCAGACCCGGCGGCGCCCTATGCGCTGGCCAACCGGCTGGCGGCACAGGAATTGCGCGACGGCTCGGTCACCGGCGATCCGACCGACACGCTGGCCACGCTTCTGACCGAAATGCTGCCCTATCATGCGGCGGTGGCCGCCGATCATGGGTTGAAACTGGTGATGTATGAGGGCGGCAGCCATGTGGTGGGCTATGGTCCGGTGATGGAGGATGCCGAACTGACCGATTTCTTCGTTCAACTGAACGCCGCGCCCGAGATGGGGGCCCTGTATGAAACCCTGCTGGCCGGATGGTCCGCCATGACGGATGCCCCGTTCAATTCCTTTGGCGATGTCTACCGGCCCGGGAAATGGGGAAGCTGGGGCGCATTGCGGCATCTGGGCGACGACACGCCGCGCTGGCGGGTGCTGTCGCGGGGCTGCGCGACATGTTGAGCGTGATCATCCCCGCCTCGAATGAAGAGGGGTATATCGGGGCCTGTCTTGCCGCCCTGATCGCCTCTGATCCGGTGCCCGGCGGGGCCGAGGTGGTGGTGGTCGCCAACGGCTGCCGCGACGCCACCGCCGCGCGGGCACGCGATTGGCAGGAACGGGCCGCAGAGGCAGGATGGCGCCTGACGGTGCTGGAGCTTGCGGCGGGTGGCAAGCCCGGGGCGCTGAATGCGGGCGATGCGGCGGCGGCGGGCGATCTGCGCGCCTATCTCGATGCCGATGTGATCGTCTCTGCCCCCTTGATGGCGGAACTGGCGGCGGCGCTGGCGGAACAGGCCCCCCGCTATGCCACCGGCACCGCCCGCATTCCCCCTGCGCAAAGTGCGGTGACCCGGGCCTATGCCCGCTTCTGGCAGGGCCTGCCCTTTGCCCGGTCAACCGCGCCGGGCTATGGGCTTTTTGCCGTCAATGCGGCGGGACGGGAACGTTGGGGGGCGTTTCCCGGCATCATTTCGGACGATACCTTTGTGCGGCTGCAATTTGACCCGGCAGAGCGGGTGCAGACCCCGGCCCGCTATGACTGGCCGATGATCGAAGGTTTTGCCGCCCTGACCCGGGTGCGGCGGCGGCAGGATGCTGGGGTGGCCGAGATTGCCCGGCGCTTTCCGGGCCTGCTTGACCGTGAGGGCAAGGCACCGCTTGGCAAGGGGCAGCTTGCACTTCTGGCGGCGCGCGACCCGTTGGGTTTTAGCGCCTATGCCGCCGTGTCGCTGGCGGTAAAGCTGGGCAAGGGGCCGTCTGTCTGGACACGCGGGCGCTAACGCCGATTTCTTTGAAGAAATCGGGCGGAGTTTCAAAAACTCCGCTCTCCGGTGTCAGAGGTCAAACGTGGCAAAGACCGGGGCGTGGTCGCTGGGCTGGGTCCAGCCGCGCACATGGCGCAGGATGCGGCTGCCATGGGCGGCAGCGCTGATATCGGGCGTGGCCCAGATATGGTCCAGCCGGCGGCCCTTGTCGGCGCTGTCCCAATCGGGGCTGCGATAGGACCACCAACTGTAAAGCAGCCCCTGCGGGATGTCCTGCCGGGTGACATCCACCCAAGCCCCCGCCTCTTGCGCGTCGTGCAGATGCTGCACCTCGATCGGGGTGTGGCTGACGATCTTGAGCAGCGCCTTGTGGTTCCAGACATCGTCTTCGCGCGGCGCGATGTTCAGATCGCCCACCAGAATCGAGCGTTCCGGCCGGTCGGCGCGGAAAGCATCCCGCATGTCGGTCAGGAAATCGAGTTTCTGGCCGAATTTCACATTCTGCTCGCGGTCAGGAATGTCGCCCCCGGCGGGCACATAGCAGTTGTGGATCACAACGCCGTTTTCCAGACGTGCAGCCACATGACGGGCATGGCCCAGCTTGGCATAGTCGCGGTCGCCCGCATCGGTGATGGGCAGCTTGGACAGGATGGCCACGCCGTTATAGCCCTTTTGCCCGCGCGCAACCATGTGGGTATAGCCAAGGGCGCGGAACTGCTCCATCGGGATGCTCTCGACCGGGCTTTTGCATTCCTGAAGGCAAAGGATATCCGGGGTTTCCTCGGCCATGAGCTGCGCCACCAGCGCCTCGCGCAGGCGAACCGAATTGATGTTCCAGGTGGCAAGGGTAAAGGCCATGGGCGCGCTCCGCTAAGACTGAGCGGCCAGACTAGTCGCTTGGCCCTGACGTCTCAATCGGCAAAGAGGTGTCCGAGTGCAAAGAAAGGCCCGGTCCATCGGGGGCCGGGCCAAAGTCCAACAGGGAGGTGTCCCATGCATACCACGGAATCCCGCCCCGCCGAATTGCCTGTGTTCAGATAAGCGGAAACCATGGTTTTTCGGTCACAACCCCGGATTGTGGCGCCTGACCAAAGCCCGGCCAGCCCCTTGACGGCCCGAAAGGCCCGCGCCAATCATGCCGCCATGACCGAAGCGCCCCTGTTCCGAGAGCGGAATTTTCGTTTCCTGTTCACCGCTTCGGCCTTCACCAATCTGGGCGATGGCATTCTCGCGGTAGCCTTGCCTTGGGCTGCCACGCTGATGACGGACAATCCGCTGCTGATCGGGCTGGTGGCCACGGCACGGCAATTGCCCTGGCTTTTGCTGTCGCTGCCCGCCGGAGTGATGACCGACCGCTTCGACCGCCGCCGGGTGATCCTGGCCTGCGACGGGCTTCGGCTGATGCTGGCGCTGGGGCTGGTGGGGCTGATGCTATCGGGTGCGGGCGGGGTCTGGGCGCTGATTGCGCTGACCTTTGCGCTGGGTTCGGCCGAGGTGCTGCGCGACAACACCGCGCAAACCATGCTGCCGCAAGTGGTGGGCACTGCGCGGCTGGAAAAGGCGAACGGGCTGATCTGGACGACGGAGCAACTGGGCGGGCAGTTCCTTGGCCCGCCGCTGGCCGGGCTGCTGATCGCGCTGTCCATTGCGCTGCCCTTCGGCTTTCAGGCGGGGATGCTGGCGCTGGCGCTGCTGCTGGTCGCGCGGATGGTGTTGCAGCCGGTTGCGCTGGGGCCGCGGCAGGCGTTCTGGCCCGCCCTGCGCGAGGGGATGGTCTGGCTTTGGCAGAACGCCACGTTGAGGCGGCTGGCCTTTGTGCTGGGCGCCTTCAACTTCTTTGGCAGCATGGTCTGGGCGGTGATGGTGCTTTACGGCCAGCGGGTGCTGGGGCTGGACGCGGCGGGCTATGGCGCGATGCTGTCGGTTCTGGCGGCGGGCGGGCTGGCGGGCAGCCTGCTGGGCCCGGCGCTGATCGCACGGATCGGGCCGACGGCGGCGCTGTTTCTGGGCATGGCAGGCTTTGGCACCTCTTGCCTTGTGCTGGCGGTCAGCTCTTCGGTGATGCTGACCACGATTGCCCTGACCATCGAGGCGTTTTCGGCGCTGATCTGGAACATCGCCACGGTCAGCTACCGGCAGCGGCATATTCCGGGCCCGCTTCTGGGCCGGGTGAACTCTGCCTATCGGTTCTTCGGCACGGGCACCAACCCGATGGGCGCCTTTGCCGGTGGGGCCATTGTGGCGGCGGCGGCCCCGCTGGGGCAAACCGCGCTGCACCTGCCCTATGCCATCGCCTTTGCCGGAACGGTGGGGATGATCGCCTATGCCGCCTTCCGGCTGCGGTTGGATTGAAAAAAAGGCCGGGCACAAGGCCCGGCCAGGTCCAACAGGGAGGTGCCGTGTCATAACCCCGACACGGCAAGGGGAACCTTCGGGCCTTGCGACCGTAACCCGAATATAGGAACCGATTCGGGCAGCAATAAGGCCCCAAGCGGCATTTTGTTTCCGATTACGCCACCAGCTTGTAACCGCCATTCTCGGTCACCAGCAGGCGTGCATTCGACGGATCAGCCTCGATCTTTTGCCGCAGCCGGTAGATGTGGGTTTCCAGCGTATGCGTGGTCACCCCGGCGTTATAGCCCCAGACCTCGTGCAGCAGCACATCGCGCGCCACCACGCCCGACTGTGCCCGGTAGAGGAACTTGAGGATATTGGTCTCTTTCTCGGTCAGGCGCACCTTCTTGTCCTTGGCATCGACCAGCATCTTTTGCGCGGGCTTGAAGGTATAGGGGCCAAGCTGAAAGATCGCGTCTTCGGACTGTTCATGCTGGCGCAACTGCGCGCGAATGCGGGCCAGAAGAACCGGAAACTTGAACGGCTTGGTCACATAATCATTCGCGCCTGCGTCCAGACCCAGAATGGTGTCTGCATCGGTGTCGTGGCCGGTCAGCATCAGAACCGGGCATTTCACCCCGACCTTGCGCATCCGGCGGCACAGCTCGCGCCCATCGGTGTCGGGCAAGCCGACATCAAGGATCACCAGATCGTAAAGCCCGGCCTTGGCCTTTTCCATGCCCTCGGCGCCGGTGCGGGCTTCGAACACGTCGAAGTCCTCGGTCATCACCAGTTGCTCGGACAATGCCTCGCGCAGATCGTCGTCGTCATCGACCAGCAGAATTTTCCGCAACGTTGCCATATCGGGCCTCCATTCCGTGCAGCCTCTCTTGGCCGCGTGAACCGCATCTGAGCGTGAAACACCCTGCCGACAAGATTTGCTGCAAAAGCCTCACGCGGTCGTGTCGCAGCGCGGCGGAATGTTTCAATTCCGTCACCTTGGGCCTATGTAGGGCGCAGGAGATGCCCATGACACTTGCCCCAACCCAGACCGAAAAACTCGCCCGCGCCCGGGGCGACCTGCGGCTTGGCCTGCCGATCGTGCTGGCGGGCGGGGGTCATGCGATCATCGCGGCGGCGGTGGAAACGCTGTCGTCCGACCGGCTCATGGCGCTGCGGGGGCTTGGGCCGCTGGTTCTGGCGCTGACGGCGCGGCGGGCGGAAACGCTGAAGGCCCGCGCCTATGACGGCGATGTCGCCCGCATCGCGGTACCCGAGACGGTGGGGCTGGAATGGCTGGGCGCGGTGGCCGATCCGGCGGACGATCTGCGGGTGCCGATGAAGGGGCCGCTCGCCTCGCACCGCACAGGTGAGGCTGGGTTGCACCGCGCGGCGATCCAGCTTGCCAAGGCGGCACAGCTTTTGCCCGCCGTCCTGACCGTCGATCTGGCCGAGGGGCTGGCCTTTGCCGCAGAGCAGGGGCTGACTTTCCTGACGTTGGCCGATTGCAGCGATCTTTTCCGTCTTGCCCCCCTGGAAGAGGTGATTGCCGCCCGCCTGCCGATGGTGGCCAGCAATGCCGGCCGCGTGCATGTCTTTCGCCCCGATGATGGCAGTTCGGAACATTATGCCATCGAGATCGGCCGTCCCGACCGCGACCAGCCGGTGCTGGCGCGGCTGCATTCGGCCTGTTTCACCGGCGATGTTCTGGGCAGCCTGAAATGCGACTGCGGCCCGCAGTTGCGCGCCGCACTGGCCCAGATGGGCGACGAGGGGGCGGGGGTTCTGCTTTACCTCAACCAAGAGGGGCGCGGCATCGGCCTTGCCAACAAGATGCGCGCCTATTCGTTGCAGGATCAGGGCTTTGACACGGTCGAGGCGAACCACCGTCTGGGTTTTGAGGATGACGAGCGGGATTTCCGCATCGGCGCCGAGATTCTGAAACGGATGGGATTTTCGTCGGTCCGGTTGCTGACCAACAACCCGCGCAAACTGGCCATGATGGAAAGCTGCGGCGTGCATGTGGCCGAGCGGGTGCCGCTGAAAGTGGGCGAGACGGCACAGAACGCGGGCTATCTGGCCACCAAGGCCGCCAAGTCGGGACATCTGCTGTGAGCCCCGCCGATCTGGTGGTCACGCCCACCGGCCTGCGCTTTGCCGGGCGGCATTTTGCCTGCACCCTTGGGCGCGGCGGCGTGATTTCCGCGGCAGACAAGCGCGAAGGCGATGGCGCAACCCCCACAGGCGCGCACCGGATCGTCGGGATGCTCTATCGCCCCGACCGGATGGTGCGGCCCGCCAATTGGGCGGTGCCGATCGGGCCGGGCGATCTGTGGTCGGATGACGCGCGTGACCCCGACTATAACCTGATGGTGCGCAAACCGCATGGCTACAGCCATGAGGCGCTGCGGCGGGCGGACCCGCTGTATGATCTGGTGCTGATCACCGACTGGAACTGGCCGCAGGCGGTGCCGGGACGCGGTTCGGCCATCTTCATGCACCGCTGGCGGCGACCGGGTTACCCCACGGCGGGCTGCGTGGCGCTGGCCCCGGATGACCTGTTGTGGATCGCCCGCCGCCTGCAACCCGGCGCGCGGCTGCTTATTGCTGAAAATCTTCCCAAAGCGCTTCGGTTTCGCTAACCTGTTTCCGCTAACGGGAGGAAGCACAATGGCCGGATCATCCACACCTGACGAGGTGGTTTTCGACATGCGCCGCAAACGGTCGGCGCCCGATCTCTGGCCGATGCTGGAGGCGCTTTACGGCAGCCACCCCGGATATGACAGCTTCCGCGACGACCTTGAAGCGGCCCTGGCCGCAGGCTGGAAGGTTCGTCCCGCCGACCTTAAACAACTGGATTTGCAGCGGGATCTTGAACCCGATTGGTTCCAGCGGCCCAATATGGCCGGCTATGTCTTTTACATCGACCGCTTTGCCGGAACGCTGAACGGGGTGCTGGACAGGATCGGCTATCTCGAAGACCTCGGCATTTCCTATGTCCATTTCATGCCCTGCCTGAAGCCCCGCCCGGGCGATTCGGATGGCGGCTATTCCGTGATGGATTATGGCGCCATCAACCCTGCGCTCGGCACGATGAAAGATTTCAAAGCGGTATCAACTGCCTTGCGGCAGCGCGGCATTTCGGTCTGCGTCGATCTGGTGCTGAATCACACCGCCAAGGAACATGATTGGGCGGAAAAGGCCCGGGCGGGTGACCCGGCCTATCAGGACTATTACCTGATGTTCGACACGCCCGACCTGCCCCGCCAATATGAACAGACGCTGGTCGAGGTCTTCCCCGACAACGCCCCCGGCAATTTCACCCATTACCCCGAGATCGGCAAATGGGTCTGGACCACCTTCAACGAACATCAATGGGATCTGAACTGGGCCAATCCCCGGGTGTTCCTTGAGATCGTGAAGGTCATGCTGAACCTCGCCAATCAGGGCGCCGATGTGCTGCGGCTGGATGCCGTGGCCTTCATGTGGAAGCGGATGGGCACCCGATGCCAGTCGGAGCCCGAGGTTCACATGATCCTGCAGGCCCTGCGCGCCTGTTGCCGCATCGCCTGCCCCGCACTGATTCATCTGGAAGAGGCCATCGTCAGCCCGCAGGAGATGCTGCCCTATCTGGGCCGCGGTAAACACGACGGCAAGGAAGGCAATCTGGCCTATCACAACAGCCTGATGGTGCAGTTCTGGGGCGCGCTGGCCACCCGGGATGCCCGGCTGATGGCGCATGTGCTGGGCAGCCACTTTCCCGACCGGCTGACCAATGCGACCTATGCCACCTATATCCGTTGCCACGACGATATCGGCTGGGCGATCACCGATGAGGATGCGGCGGCGCTGCACATGAACGGGCCGGCACATCGCGCCTATCTTTCGGCCTTTTATGAGGGCAGTTTCCCCGGCTCTTTCGCCGCCGGGGCGCCGTTTCAGGTGAATGAGGCGACGGGGGACAAGCGGATTTCCGGCAGCTTTGCCGCGCTGGCCGGGCTGGAAAAGGCGCGCACCCCGGATGAGGTGGAGGCGGCGGTGCAACGCATTCTGCTCGGCCATGCGCTGATCGCGGGGTTCGGCGGTATCCCTCTGATCTATATGGGCGACGAGCTGGCGATGGGGAACGACCACGGCTATCTGGAGGTGCCGGAACATGCCCATGACAGCCGCTGGCTGCACCGGCCCCGGATGGATTGGGCGCTTGCCACTGCGACCGAGGGGGTTTCGGCGCGGGTGTTGCAGGGGGTGAAAACCATCCTTGCGCGGCGGCGGGCGACCGAAGGGTTGCACGCCGCGCATCCGCAGCGGGTGCTGCCCTGCCCGCGCAATCCGGTGCTGGCCTTGCAGCGGCTGGCACCGACCGGGACAATTCTGGGCCTGTATAACTTCTCGGAACATTGGCAGCAGGTGCCGGGGCGCTGGCTGCGCGATCATGGCCTGCTCGAGGGCTATGACGCCTTGTCAGACGCCAACGTGACCCTGCATGACGACCAGCTTGCCCTGCCGCCGTTCGGCAGGGTGTGGCTGCGGTAGGATGGGCAATATTGCCCGTCCTACTGGGCGCTACGGGCCCCGAAAATCGCGCTGCCGACGCGGACATGGGTGGCGCCATGGGCGATAGCCGCCTCAAAATCGCCGCTCATGCCCATCGACAGGCCGGTCAGGCCATTGCGGGCGGCCATTTCGGCGAGTTGCACAAAATGCGGCGTTGACGCCTCACCCTCGGGCGGAATGCACATCAGGCCGTGAACCGGCAGGTCCATCGCGCGGACGGTGGCCACAAAGGCATCGAGATCGGCGGGCAGAACGCCGGCCTTTTGCGGCTCTTCCCCGGTGTTGACCTGCACGAAAAGCTGCGGGCAGGCGCCGCGGGTCTGCGCCAGCCGGGCCAGTTTTTCGGCCAGAGAGGGGCGGTCAAGGCTGTGGATGGCGTCGAACAGCTCCACCGCCGCTTTGGCCTTGTTGGTCTGCAACGGGCCGATCAGATGCACCCCGACCGGGCCGAACTCGGCACGGAAACCGGGCCATTTGGCCTGCGCCTCTTGCACATAATTCTCGCCGAACAGGCGGTGACCTGCCGCCAGCACGTCACGCACCCGCGCGTCGGGCTGCACCTTGGACACGGCGATCAGGTGAACGGAGCCCGCGCTGCGGCCTGCGCGCAGGCTGGCCTCAAGGCAACGGCGGGTGATATCGGTGTAAGACATGGCGGCCTCCTGCCGGGCACTTGGCCACAGGGGGCACAAAAAGAAAAGAGCGGGCGCAAGGCCCGCTCTCTCTTGCTCAAATCCCGAAGGATTAGAACGACATCGTGATACCGATGTCGGCGATCGAGTCGTCGCCGTCCGAGACGATACCGCCCTTGACAGCAGCGCCGCCGCCCAGGTCGTAGGTAGCGCCCAGACCGAAGACTTCCGGAGCATCGTGGTAGAAGGCGGTGATGGTCGCAGCGCCAGCCACATAGTCAACCGACAGAGCGAAGTCGGTGTCGGCGAGGTGGTCGGAGTCCAGAACCACGGCCTTGACGGTCGCAGCGCCGAAGGTGGCCGAGCCGCCCAGCGAGATGGTCTGGTCATCGAAGCCGAAGCCTTCGTCTTCGTAGCCCAGGGCCACCGAGAACGCGTCGGTCGAGTACTTCACGGCCACCGAGTAGGCGTCCGAACCCAGCTGACCAGCGCCCAGGGCGAAGGTCACAGCGCCGGTGCTGTATTCATACAGCATGGCGGTCTTCGGGTCGCTGCCGAAGTAGCCGACTTCGTTGTACGAACCCAGACCGGTGAAGCCAACGGCCGAAACCTGACCAACCAGAGCCTGAGCGGCCGAGTCGACGTCGCCGAAGGTCAGCTTGCCGAAAGCGCCCGAGATGTAAACGGTCGAGTCATCGTTCGAAACGTTCGGGAAGCCGCCGCCCTGACCGGACTGGTCAGCACGCATCGAAGCGCCGAACGACAGGCCGCCATCGGTTTCGCCCGAAGCGGTGAAGACGATACGAACGCGCGACGAGAAGTAGGTGTCGTCGCCATCGTAGAACAGACCCATGCGGGCCGAGCCCGACACGGCAACTTCAGCAGCGGCGAAGCCAGCCGAAGCGGCCAGGATGCTCGTCGCGAGAAGAACCTTTTTCATGTTTTCCCTCTTTCCTCAAGGTCAAGCCCGCCGCAGGGGAATCCGCGGGGGAATGGATGGTATTTCGCGCCACGGGCCGCCGATTGCAACTTCGACAGTCCGCCGCCGGAAACTGCGCCCCGCGATGGTGCAGCAATGCCACAGTCACGCCAGACGCCCCGCAGCCTTGCCCCGCGCCCCAGCCGGGGCTATTCACGCGCAGGCCCGCTCAACGAATACACTGAGGAATATCTGATGAGTTCTGCCGTTGACCGCGCGATCCGCGATGCGAAAACCGCCCTTCGCGCCGGGCAGGGCCGGGCCGCGCGGCGGACCCTGCTGGACATGCTGGAACGGTTTCCCGCCAATCCGCGCCTGCAAAATGAGCTTGCCGGCCTGGCAACCACGCTCTCGGGCCTGCCGGCGCGGGGCTTTGGCCCGGCACATGTCAAGCGGATCATCGCCATGCTGGGCGCCGGAGCGATTGCCGAGGCCATAGAAGAGATGGTGGCGCTGGCGCTGCTGAACCCGGCCAATCCGATGGCGCGCAATGTTCTGGGGCGGCTTTATCTGGATGCCGGGGTGCCGCAGGCCGCGCTGCCGCATCTGATCACCGCGACCCATGCCGATCCGGCCTTTCGGGAGGCGCAGGTCAATCTTGCCACCGCCTATCTGCAACTGGGCCGTGCCGCCGAGGCGGTTGGCCCGCTTGAGGCGGTCCTGCGGGCGCATCCCGACTTTGTTCCGGCGCTGGACATGCTGGGCCGGGTGCTGGTGACGCTGGAACGCGGGCGCGAGGCGATTGCGCCGTTCCGCCGCCTGCTGGCGCTGCAACCCGGCGACCCGGAGGTGCTGCTCAGTCTGACCAATGCCCTGAACGCCGCGCAGGAAACCACCGAGGCGGCAGAGATTCTGCGCGGGCTGGTGGCGCGCGATCCGGCCAACCACCGCGCGCTGAACAACCTTGCCAATATCGAACTGGCCGAGGGCCGCCTGACCGAAGCCGAAGCCCATGCCCGCGCCGCCATCGCGGCATCGCCGCTGACTGCGGCGGGCAATGCCTATTACAACCTTGGCCGGATCATCACCTTTGCCGAAGGCGACCCGGCGATTGCCGCGATGCAGGCCCTTGCCGTGCGCAAGGAAACCATGCCGCCGGACGAACAGGTGGCGCTGATGTTCGCGCTGTCCAAGGCGCTTGAGGATATCGGCGCGGTGGACGACAGTTTCGCCGCACTGGCCGAGGGCAACCGGCTGAAACGCGCGACACTGAACTATAGTCTGGATCAGGACCGCGCTCTCTTGGACGATCTGCGCCACCGCTTTGCCGCCACCGTGCCGGGCCTGAACCCCGCCGATCTGCCACCGCCGCCGGTGGTGCCGATCTTTGTCGTGGGCATGATGCGGTCAGGCACCACGTTGACCGAGCAGATCATCTCGGCCCATTCGCAGGTGCATGGCGCGGGCGAGTTGCGGTTTCTGGGCGGTGCGGCGGGCCCCGAGATGGCCGCGCAGGACGGCCCGCTGGACCCGGCGGCGCTGCAGCGCATCCGCCAGAGCTATCTGTCCGAACTGGCGGCACTGGCGGGCGGGGCGCCCTTTGCGGTGGACAAGCTGCCGGCGAATTTCCGCTTTATCGGGCTGATCCGCAAGGCGCTGCCCGAGGCGCGGATCGTGCATCTGCGGCGCGATCCGGTGGCGGTGTGCTGGTCGAACTACAAGACCTATTTCAACGCGCAAAACATCGGCTACGCCTGGGACTTGCAGGAAGTGGCGGGATATTACCGGCTTTATGAAGACTTCATGGCGCAGATGGATGCCGATTATCCGGGGCAGATCCTGACCGTGGATTATGCCGCGCTGACCGAAACGCCCGAGCCGGTGATCCGCGGCATCCTCGATTTCTGCGGGCTGCCGTTCGAAGAGGCGTGTCTGCGGCCGCAGGAAAACACCCGTGCGGTGCGCACAGCCAGCGTGCGTCAGGTGCGCAGCGGCATCTACAAGGGATCAAACAGCAAATGGCGCGGCTTCGAGGCGCATATGGGACCGCTTCTGCAGGCACTGGCCCAGCCATGATCCACGTTTGGGGAAAAGCCTTGGCACGCAATGGCGGCTCGGCTAGACAGCAGAAAGCACCATTCTGGGGGTCTTCGATGAAGCTGAACCGTGTCGCACAAAGCGCGCTGCTCGTGGGCCTTGCGGTCGCACTTGCCGGTTGCGGCGGGCTTTCCAGCGGTGACAGCGGGCTTTTCGGGCGCAAGCAGGCCGATGCCGTGCCGACGGAAAGCCAAGTTTACGCCCGAAGTGCGCGCGAAAAGCAGGAAGAGGCGATTGCCGCCGCCCGCTATGAAAAGGACCGCAACACCGGCTCGACCCTGTCGGACCTGTTCGTCAAGCGCGACAACCCCAACACCACGGTCGAGGTGAACAAGTATATCTGGGCGGCGGCGCTGGATGTGCTGAACTTCCTGCCCATCGAATCGGTCGATCCCTTTACCGGCGTGATCGTGACCGGCTATGGCAAGCCGCCGGGTGGCGGACGCGCCTACCGCGCGACGATCTATGTGCAGGATCCGGCGCTGGACGCGCGCAGCCTGAAGATTGCCATGCAGACTTCGGGCGGCGGTGCCGTTGCCCCCGAAACCGTGCGCGCCATCGAGGATGCCATCCTGACCCGCGCCCGCCAGTTGCGCATTCAGGACACCAAGCTTTAAGCGCGCTGCGGGTTGATCCGCCGGACCGGGGCGCTGCCCCGGACCCCGGGATATTTTGGCCAAGATGAAAGGGGCCCGTCGCTCTGGACCTTCCGGGGTTCGGCGGTGTATCCCGCTTGCGGAACAGAATGAGGCCCCAGATGTCGCGCTACGACCCCGCCACGATCGAACCGAAATGGCAAAAGGCCTGGGACGAGGCCGGGGCCTTTGCCGCGCGGCGCGATCCGGCCAAGCCCAAGTATTATGTGCTGGAGATGTTCCCCTATCCGTCGGGGCGCATCCACATGGGCCATGTGCGCAATTATACGATGGGCGATGTGGTGGCGCGCACCAAGATCGCGCAGGGCTATTCCGTGCTGCATCCCATGGGCTGGGACGCCTTCGGGATGCCGGCCGAGAATGCCGCGATGGAGCGGGGCGGCCATCCCAAGGAATGGACCTATTCCAACATCGCCGACATGCGCGCGCAGATGAAGCCCCTGGGCCTGTCGATCGACTGGTCCCGCGAATTTGCCACCTGCGACCCGGAATATTACGGCCAGCAGCAGGCCATGTTCATCGACATGATGGAGGCGGGGCTGGTCTATCGCAAGGCCGCCGTGGTGAACTGGGATCCGGTCGATATGACCGTTCTGGCGAATGAACAGGTGATCGACGGGCGCGGCTGGCGTTCGGGCGCCCTAGTGGAACGGCGCGAGCTGACCCAGTGGTTCTTCAAGATTTCTGACTATTCGGCGGAATTGCTGTCGGCGCTGGACGGGCTGAAGGACTGGCCCGAGAAGGTGCGGCTGATGCAGGCCAACTGGATCGGCCAGTCGCGCGGGCTGCAATTCGCCTTTGCGACGCGCGGCGCGCCCGAAGGGTTTGACCGGCTGGAGGTTTACACCACCCGGCCCGACACGCTGATGGGCGCCTCCTTTGCCGCGATCAGCCCGGATCATCCGCTGGCCAAGCATCTGGAGCGGCATGACCCGGCGATTGCCGCCTTTGTCGCCGAATGCCGCCGTGGCGGCACCAGTGCCGAGGCGCTGGAAACGGCCGAGAAGCTGGGCATGGACACCGGCATTCGCGTGGCGCATCCCTTTGATACCGATTGGGAATTGCCGGTCTATATCGCCAATTTCATCCTGATGGATTACGGCACCGGCGCGATTTTCGGCTGCCCTGCGCATGACGCCCGCGACTTTGAGTTCGCCACCAAATACGGCCTGCCGATCAACGCGGTTTTTGAGGCTGAAGGCACCGAGACGCCGCAGGGCGAAGCCTTTGTGCCGATGAAATCGGAAAAGGTCCGCTATATCCGCGGCTTTGCCGGGGCTGCGGTGCAGACCGGCGAAGAGGCGGTGGCGGCGGCGATTGCCGAATGCGAGGCGCGCGGCATCGGGCGCGGCGTGACCAACTATCGCCTGCGCGACTGGGGGATTTCGCGGCAGCGCTATTGGGGCTGCCCGATTCCGGTGATCCATTGCGCCACCTGCGGCGTGGTGGCCGAGGCCAAGGCGAACCTGCCGATCAAATTGCCCGATGATGTGACCTTTGACATCCCCGGCAACCCGCTGGACCGGCATCCGACATGGCGCGACTGCACCTGTCCGCAATGCGGCGCCAAGGCGCGGCGCGAGACCGACACGATGGACACCTTTGTCGATTCGTCGTGGTATTACGCCCGTTTCACCAGCCCGCGCGCCGAAACGCCGACCGTGGCCGAGGATGCCGATTACTGGATGAACGTCGATCAGTATATCGGCGGCATCGAACATGCGATCCTGCATCTGCTCTACAGCCGGTTCTTCGCCCGGGCGATGCACAAGACCGGCCACCTGCCCGCCAAGGCGATTGAGCCGTTCAATGCCCTGTTCACCCAAGGCATGGTGACGCATGAGATTTACAAGACCACCGATGAAAAGGGCCGCCCGGTCTATCACCTGCCCGAAGACATCATCCGCAGCGAGAACGGGGCGACCTTGCAGGATGGCACGGTGGTTGAGGTGATCCCTTCCGCCAAGATGTCGAAGTCGAAGAAGAATGTCGTCGATCCGATGAACATCATCGCGGCCTTCGGGGCCGACACCGCGCGCTGGTTCGTCATGTCCGACAGCCCGCCCGAGCGGGACGTGGAATGGACCGCATCCGGCGCCGAGGCGACGTTCAAGCATCTGTCGCGGGTCTGGTCGCTGTGCAGCCGGATCGGCGAGATGCCGGCCGACCATACCGGCACGGGCGATGACGATTTGCGCCGCGCCACCGCCCGGGCCATCGACGAGGTGACGCGCAGCATCGAGGGCTTTGCCTTCAACAAGGCCATCGCGGCGCTTTACGGCTTTACCAACACGCTGGCCAAGGCGACCGCCTCGACCCCGGTGATGAAGGCCGGCATCCGCACGCTGGCGAAACTGATGTCGCCGATGACGCCGCATATCGCCGAATCGATCTGGACCTATCAGGGCGGTGAAGGGCTTTGCACCCAGGCGCCCTGGCCCAAGGCCGATCCGGCGCTGTTGGTGGATGACACCGTGACGCTGCCGATCCAGATCAACGGCAAGCGGCGGGCGGAAATCAGCGTGCCCAAGGATATGGCGGCGGCAGAGGTTGAAAAGATCGCGCTGGCGAATGAGGATGTCATCAAGTTCCTTGCCGGGCAGCCGGTGAAGAAGATCATCGTCGTTCCGGGCCGCATCATCAATGTCGTCGCTTGACCCCATGGCGCTTCACCGCCGCACCCTGCTGCTGATGCCGCTGGCGCTGGCCGCCTGCGGCTTTACCCCCGCCTATGGCCCGCAAGGCCCGGCGCGTGGGCTGATGGGGCGGGTCCGCATCGACGATCCCTCCAGCAAGGATGCCTTCGATCTGGTCGAGCGGCTGGAAGAGCGGTTGGGCCGGGCGCAGGTGGTGCGTTATGACCTGTCTTACACAATCACCACGCAGCCGGTGGGCGTGGGTATTACCCCTGCCAGCGACATCACCCGCTATAACCTGACCGGCGCCATCGACTGGACCCTGACCGACCGCGAAAGCGGTGCCCGGGTGGCCGGAGGGCGGGTGGAAAGCTTTACCTCATGGTCGGCCACAGGCTCAACCGTCGCGGGACTTGCGGCGGAAGAGGATGCGCACCGGCGGCTGATGCATATTCTGGCAGATCAGATTGTCATGCGGATCGTGGCCAGTTCGGCCAGTTGGGCCGAATGATCCTGAAAGGCGCAGAGGCGGCGCGCTATTGCGCGCGGCCGGAACCGGGGCGGGCCGGGCTTCTGATCTTCGGCGCCGATGCGATGCGGGTTGCGCTGAAGCGGCAAGAGGCGATTGCCGCCCTGATCGGCCCGAATGGCGAGGGTGAAATGCGCCTTGGCCGGATCGCGGGGGCCGATCTGCGCAAGGATGCCGCCCTGCTTTTGGATGCCATCAAGGAAGTCGGCTTTTTCCCCGGCCCCCGCGTGGCCTTTGTCGAAGACGCCACCGACACCACCACCCCCGCCATTACCACTGCGCTGAAAGAGTGGAAGCCGGGCGATGCGGCGATTGTGGTGACCGCGGGCAATCTGACCGCGAAATCCACGCTCAAGGCCCTGTTTGACAAGCATCCGACCGCCATCAGCATCGGCCTCTACGACGACCCGCCCAGCCGCGAAGAGATTGAGGCGGAACTGGCGAAAGCCGGGCTGCGCCAGATCGAGCCTGCCGCGATGACCGATCTGGCCGTGCTGGCGCGCAGCCTTGATCCGGGCGATTTCCGCCAAACGCTGGAAAAGATCGCGCTTTACAAATGGGGCGATGACACGCCCCTGACCCCCGCCGAAGTGGCCGCCATGGCCCCCGCAACGATCGAGGCTGAACTGGATGACCTGATCAACGCCGTGGCCGAGGGGCGTGGCACCGGCATCGGCCCGCTGCTGCGGCGGCTTGAGGCGCAGGGCACGCAGGCGGTGGGGCTGTGCATCGCCGCGCTGCGCCATTTTCGGGTGCTGCACGCCGCCGCCGCCGATCCGGGCGGGGCAATGAGCGGCATCCAGAAGGCGCGCATCGGCTTCAAGCAGAAAGACGCCATGGGGCGGCAGGCGCAGGCTTGGGGAATGCACCGGCTGGAACAGGCGCTGGCGCTGCTGGTGGAAACCGACCTGACATTGCGCTCCACCTCGAAGGCGCCGCAGATGGCGGTGATGGAGCGGGCGCTGTTGCGGCTGGCGATGATGCGGCGCTGACGCGGCGCTTGCCCTGCCGCCCCCACTCTGGCACCTCATGGCAAACCTTTCAGGAGGCCCCGATGCCCCGCGAAGCCGGACCGTTTGACGCCTGCCTGCTGCCGCTGGCCCGCCATGCGCTGAAATTTCCCGACATCGAAGGGCAAGTCGTCTGGTGGGAAGAGGGGCATTGGGCCGCGCAGGACGATGACGAGGCGCTGCTGGATGCCGAAGAACTCGCGTTTTATGCCGAGGGCTTGCTGACCGAGGGTTTCGGCTGCGGCTGGCAGCTTCTGGCCGAGGCGGATCATCCGAAAACGCCGGTTCTGGCGCTCTTGTTCTTCTGGCAGGGGGCCAAACCTGCCATCCCGGCGCCCGAGGCGGGTTGGGTGCTGTTCGCTTCGGGGCTGCATTCGGCCTGAGCCGCCGCACTGGCCTCTGGCCATGGCGCGTGGCATCAAGGCCCGGGAGGATTGCCATGCTGTCCGTGTTTCTGAGGGGGTTCGGCCCCGCCGTGCCGCGCCCCAAACTTTCCGAGGCGTTGCGTGCCGCTTTTGGGGCCGCTCTTGGTCTTGGCGTCGCGGCGCTGGCCTGCCGGATGGTGGGGCTGCCGGGGCCGGGGCTGATCGCGCCGTTCGGCGCCTCGGCCTTTCTGGTTTTTGCTGTTCCGAACAGCCCCCTGGCGCAGCCATGGTCGGTTGTGGCGGGCAATGGCCTGGCTGCCGTGGCGGCGCTGGCGGCGGGTTTCCTGCCGCTGCCCCTGCTGGCACAGGCGCTGGCCGCCGTGGCCCTTGCGGTGGCGGTGATGGCGGCGGCGCGGGCGATGCACCCGCCCGGGGGGGCGGTTGCGCTGCTTTTGGCACTGTCGCCGCTGCCTCACGGCGGGCTTGTTCCCGTGCTGGTGGGATCGTCGGCGCTGGTCGCGGCGGGGCTGGTCTGGAACCGGGCGACGGGGCGGGTCTATCCCCTGCGCCAATCGCCCCCTGCCCCGCATGGCACCGCCGATCCCAGCCCGGCGCGGCGGCACCTGCCGCCGCCCGGTGCGCTGGCCGACCTTCTGGCCCGGCTGCGGCTGGGCGCGAACATCGGGGTCGAGGATCTGGCCCGGCTGATCACCGCCGCCGAAGCCGAAGCCGCCATCCGCCCCCTTGCCGGGTTGACCGCCGCGCATCTGATGTCGCGCGATCTGGTCACCGTGACGCCGGACACCCCGCTGCCCCGGCTTGCCGCCGAATTTATCAACCACCGTTTCAAAACGCTGCCGGTGGTGGCCGAAGGGCAATATCGCGGCCTTGTCAACGAACACGCCCTGACCGGGCAGACCGACCCCGGCCTGACCGCCGCCGATCTGGCCGAGGCGGGTGAGACCGCCAGCCCGGAAACCCCGGCAGGCACGCTGGTCACCCTTCTGGCCGATGGCGGCCAGCAGGCGGTGCCGGTGCTGACAGAGGGCCATCTGGTGGGGCTTGTCACCCGGTCGGACCTGATTGCGCTTCTGGCGCGGCCCCTTGCGGCGACGCCCGCCGCATGATCCGATGCGGCCATCTCAGCCGGAGGCCCGAATGTCTGCCCAATCCGATCTGCACCACGCCTGCGCCGCCCTTGGCACCATCCTGTTCACGGTGACCGTGCTGGACCCTGACAAGGATCAGGTCTGGCGCAGCTATACCTCGCATCCGGTGGAATATCCGCTGCAAGGGACCAAGCCGCAGACGCGCGACGGCTGGTATGAGCATTGCATCGTCGGCAAGCAGACCTTTGTCGCCAACACCACGCCCGAATTTGCCAAGTTCTTTTTTGACCATGCGCTGATCACGTCGATGGGCCTTGGCTCGGCGGTGAATATTCCGATCTGGGACGATGCCGGCACGGTGCGGCTGACGGTGAACCTGCTGGCCGGACCGAACCATTTCACCTCCGAAAAACTGGCCGCCTATGGGGCGCTGGTGGCCACCGCCCGCCCCGCCCTTCTGGCCGAGGCCGCCGCCTGACCCATGGCCTTTACCCTGCGCCAGTTGCAGTTCTTCATCGCCGCCGCCGAAGCGGGGTCGGTCTCGGGCGCGGCGCGGGCGCTGTCGATCTCGCAATCCTCGGTGACCGAGGCGATCCGCGCGCTTGAGGATGATCTGGGGGTGCAACTCTTCGACCGGCTGGCGCGGGGGCTAATGATCACCCAGAAGGGCAGCGCCTTTCTGCGCCATGCCCGCCAGATTCTGGCCGATGTTGCCACCGCCCGCACCACCTTTCGGGATGAGGCGCCCGTTACGGGGCGGCTGTCGCTGGGCGTGACCAGCCTTGTCGCAGGCTATGTGCTATCCGACATCCTGCAACGCTTTCGCCGCGCCTTTCCGCAGGTCGAACTGAATGTGACCGAGGATAACGGCGACTACCTGCAACACCTGCTGATCGGTGGCGAACTGGATGTCGCGGTGCTGCTGACCTCCTCGGTCCGCGACCGGATGGCGATGCATGTGGAAACGCTGCTGGTGTCGCCCTATCGGCTGTGGCTGCCGCTGGGCCACCCGTTGGGCGATCAGGAAAGCATCGCACTGGACGATCTGGCGGGCCAGCCGCTGATCCAGTTGACCGTGGACGAGATCGAGGAAAGCACCCGCCGCCTGATGGGGGCGCTGGCGGTGAAGCCCGAAATCGCCTTCCGCACCCGCAGCGTCGAGGCGGTCCGTTCGCTGGTGGCGACCGGGGCGGGGCTGGCGATCCTGCCCAGTCTGGTCTACCGGCCCTGGTCACTGGAAGGCGACCGCATCGGCATCCGCGATGTATCAGGCGACCTGCCTTCAGTGCAGGTCGGGCTTGCGTGGCGGCGCGGGGCGCCCCTGTCGCCGCCCGCGCTGAACTTTGTCCGATCGGCGCAGGACGGCTTGGCGAACCGCTGACACCTCCCATCGGTTTTTCCGATAGATGCTTTCCGCGTTTTGTTATTGCGAAATCATTCGGCTGCCCTACCCTTGCGCCATGACCGGAAATCCGGCGGCGACGCCATGGCGCGCGACAACTCAGGGAGACTGCGGATGAAGACGTTGAAACTGATGGGCACGACGGCGCTGGCAATCCTGACCGGCATCACCCCGACGCTGGCGCAGGTCACCGCGATCGGTGACGGCGAAGGTGAAGTCTCGATCGTGGCCTGGGCCGGCTATATCGAGCGTGGCGAGACCGACAAGGGCTTTGACTGGGTGACCAAGTTCGAGGCCGACACCGGCTGCAAGGTCTCGGTCAAGACGGCCAACACCAGCGACGAAATGGTCGCGCTGATGAACGAAGGCGGGTTTGACCTTGTGACGGCTTCGGGCGACGCCAGCCTGCGGCTGATCGCGGGCGGCCGGGTGCAGCCGATCAACATTGACCTGATCCCCTCGTGGTCGGCGGTGGACGAGCGGCTGAAGAATGCCGGCTGGCACACGGTCGATGGCGTGCATTACGGCGTCCCCTATATGTGGGGGCCGAACGTGCTGATGTATAACACCGATGTCTTCAAGGAAGCACCGAAGTCCTGGAACGTGGTGTTCGAGAAGATGGACCTGCCCGATGGCAAGTCGAACGAAGGCCGGGTGCAGGCTTATGACGGCCCGATCCACATTGCCGATGCCGCGCAATATCTGATGTTCCACAAGCCGGAACTGAAGATCACCTCGCCCTATGAACTGAACGAAGAGCAATACAAGGCCGCGCTGGACCTCTTGCGCGGGCAGCGCGAACTGGTGGGCCGTTACTGGCATGACGCCTTCATCCAGATGGACGACTTCAAGAACGAAGGTGTCGTCGCCTCTGGTTCCTGGCCGTTCCAGGTCGGTCTTCTGAAGTCCGAAGGGCTGCCGATTTCCTCGACCATCCCGGAAGAAGGCGCCACCGGCTGGGCCGATACCACGATGATGCATGTGGACAGCAAGCATCCGAACTGCGCCTACAAATGGATGGAACATTCGCTGTCGTCCAACCTGCAATCCGACCTTGCGGTCTGGTTCGGGGCCAACCCCTCGGTTCCCGCCGCCTGCACCGATGGCCGCGGCATGCTGACGGCCGAAGGTTGCACTGCCAACGGTATGGATGACTTCGAGAAGATCCGGTTCTGGACCACGCCCACCTCGAACTGCTCGCAAGGCGAAGGCGCCTGCGTGCCCTATTACCGCTGGGTCTCGGACTATATCGGCGTGATCGGCGGCCGGTAACCGGCACGTCAATCCGTGGCCTCGGTCCCCGAGGCCACGGAACGCAATCCTGCCCTTTCATCGCACCGAAGGGTGTGTGCTTGGCACGCACCCAGCCTCATCACGCCGGAAACCCCATGACCGTTGCCGTCGAATTCCAATCCGTCTCGCGCCATTTCGGCCCGGTCAAGGCCGTCGATAGCGTCGATCTGACCATTGCCGAGGGCGCCTTCTTTGCCATGCTCGGCCCCTCCGGCTCGGGCAAGACCACCTGTCTGCGGCTGATTTCCGGCTTTGAACAGCCGAGCGGCGGCAGCATCCGCATCTTTGGCGAGGATGTCAGTCGGACCCCGCCGCATCTGCGCAACGTCAACACCGTGTTTCAGGACTATGCCCTGTTTCCGCACATGAACGTGCGCGACAACGTGGCCTATGGGCTGATGGTCAAGGGTATGGCCAAGGCCGCCCGCCATGCCCGCGCCGAAGAAATGCTGGCGCTGGTCAAGCTGGACCGCTACGGCGACCGCAAGCCGGGCCAGCTTTCCGGCGGCCAGCGGCAGCGCGTCGCCCTCGCCCGGGCTTTGGTCAATGAACCGCGCGTCCTTCTGCTGGACGAACCGCTGGGCGCCCTCGACCTCAAACTGCGCGAGGCGATGCAGGACGAACTCAAGGCGCTGCAACAGCGTCTTGGCATTACCTTTGTCTTTGTCACCCATGATCAGCATGAAGCACTGTCGATGGCCGACAGCCTTGCCGTCTTCAACGAAGGCCGCATCACCCAGATCGGCACCCCGGCCGAGGTTTATGACCGTCCCGCCACCCGCTTTGTCGCCGATTTCGTCGGCTCCTCCAACGTTCTGCCGCCCGAGATGACCCGCGCCTTGGGCGGGCCGGCGCAATGGGCCTCGCTGCGGCCCGAGAATACCCGGCTGGCCGAAACAGGCCCGGTCACCGGCACGGTCACCGCGCTGCGCTATCTCGGTTCGGGAACCCGGGTGATCCTGCGCGCGGGCGAGACGGAGATTGCAGCCCTTGTCCCCGCCGGTCAGCCGCTGCCCGAACCCGGCGCCACCAGCGCCTTTGCCTTCGCGCCGGACGCCCTGCATGTGATGGGGGGTGCATGATGCCGATGCCAGGCGCAACTGAAGAATTTTCGGACGAAAATTCTTCCACCCCGGCCCGCCCCGCATGAGCCGCCCCGCCATCCTTCCCGCCCGCGGCTTTGCCGACCGGCTGACCGGGCTTTTCTGGCGCCGCCCCCGGCTGCTCTTGGGCCTGATGCTGACCCCGCCGCTCCTCTGGCTGGGCGTGGTCTATCTCGGCTCGCTGGCCGCGCTCTTGCTGCAAAGCTTCTACTCGATCGACGAGTTTTCGGGCATGGTCGTGCCCGAGTTCACGCTCAAGACCTATGCCGAGCTGCTGCGCCCCGCCAATTACGACGTGATCTTCCGCACGCTTCTGATGTCGGCCGCAGTGACGCTGGGCTGTGCCGTTCTGGCCTTTCCCATCGCCTATTACGCCGCCCGCTTTGCCCGCGGCCGCTGGAAGGCGGTGTTCTATCTGGGGGTCATGCTGCCCCTGTGGTCCAGCTATCTGGTCAAGGTCTATGCCTGGAAGCTGATCCTTGCCAAAGAGGGCATCATCACCTGGGCCGCCGAGGCGACCCATACCAGCGGCATCCTGAATGCGGTGCTGGCTTTGCCGGTGATCGGGGGCAATTCGCTTTCGACCAGCTATATCGGCATGTTCCTTGTCTTCACCTATGTCTGGCTGCCCTACATGATCCTGCCGATGCAGGCGGCGTTGGAGCGGGTGCCGACCTCGATGCTGGAAGCGTCTCAGGATCTGGGTGCCACAAGGGCGCAGACCTTTCGCACGGTGATCCTGCCCCTGGCGCTGCCGGGGGTGATTGCGGGGTCGATCTTCACCTTTTCGCTGACCATGGGGGATTACATCATTCCCCAGATCGTCGGAAATTCGGCCAATTTCATCGGCATGGCGGTGTACCAGTTGCAGGGCACCGCCGGGAATATCCCGCTGGCCGCCGCCTTTGCCGTGGTGCCGATCCTGATCATGCTGGTCTACCTGACCCTTGCCAAACGCGCGGGAGCTTTCGATGCCCTCTGAACGCGCCTCGCCCGGACTGCGGATTGCCGCCACGCTGGGGCTGGCTTTCCTGCACCTGCCGATACTCTTGATCTTCCTTTACGCCTTCACCACCGAAGAGCGGACCTATGCCTTCCCGCCACCCGGCCTGACCACGCAATGGTTTGCCACCGCATGGGAGCGGCCCGATATCTGGCAGGCCCTGAGCCTGTCCTTGCAGGTGGCCGCTATCGCCACGGTGCTGGCGATGATCCTTGGCACCCTTGTTGCCGCCGCGATGAGCCGGGCGCGCTTTTTCGGCCGCGACCAGATCAGCCTGCTGATCCTGTTGCCCATAGCCCTGCCCGGGGTCATCACCGGGATCGCCCTACGCTCGGCCTTCGGGGTGATGGACATTCCGTTTTCGACCTGGACCATCATCCTTGGCCACGCGACCTTCTGCATCGTGATCGTGTTCAACAATGCCGTGGCGCGGTTCCGCCGCCTGTCGGGTGGTATCCTTGAGGCAAGCGCCGATCTGGGCGCCAATGCCTTTCAGACCTTCCGCCATATCCTGCTGCCCAATCTGGGCACCGCCCTGCTGGCGGGCGGGATGCTGGCCTTTGCGCTGTCGTTTGATGAGGTGATCGTGACCACCTTCACCGCCGGACAGCAGGCCACCCTGCCGATCTGGATGCTTGAGGAACTGATCCGCCCGCGCCAGCGCCCGGTGACCAATGTCGTCGCCATGGTGGTGTTTGCCGCCACCTTCCTTCCCATCCTCGCCGCCTACTATCTCACCCGCAACGGGTCCGAGACGGCAGGCGCAGGCAAATGACCGGAGAGCCGCATGACCATCCAGACCCAACTTCTGATCGGCAACGCCTTTGAGGCGGGGCAAGAGACCGCCGAGCCGATCCTGAACCCCCGCACCGGCGGACTTATCCTTGAAGTGGCCGAGGCTTCGACGGCGCAGGTTGACCGTGCCGTGGCCGCCGCCCGCCGCGCTTTTGAAGGCTGGAGCCGCACCACCCCCGCCGAACGCTCTGCCGCGCTTCTGCGCATCGCCGACCGGATCGAGGCCGAGGCCGAAGGCTTTGCCGCACTTGAGGCGCTGAACTGCGGCAAGCCGATCAATGCCGCGCGCGGGGACGAGATTCCGGCCATCGTCGATTGCTACCGCTTCTTTGCCGGTGCGGTGCGCTGTCAGCAGGGCGCGGTGGCGGGCGAATATTTGGCCGGCCACACCAGCATGATCCGCCGCGATCCGGTGGGCGTGGTGGCGAGCATCGCGCCCTGGAACTATCCGCTGATGATGATGGCATGGAAGCTGGGCCCGGCGATCGGTGGCGGCAATACCGTCGTCTTCAAACCCAGCGAGCAGACGCCCCTCACCGCGCTCAAGATGGCGCGCATTCTGGCCGAGGAATTGCCCGAAGGCGTGGTCAACGTGATCACCGGGCGCGGCCAGACGGTGGGCAGCTATCTGATCAACCATCCGCAGGTGGATATGATCAGCCTGACCGGCGATGTCGCCACCGGGCGCAAGATGCTGGATGCGGCGGCCAAGACCGTGAAGCGCACCCACCTGGAACTGGGCGGCAAGGCGCCGGTTCTGGTGTTCGACGATGCCGATGTCGATGCGGTTGTCGAAGGGCTGCGGGCGTTTTCCTTTTACAACGCCGGGCAGGATTGCACCGCCGCCTGCCGGGTCTATGCCGGGCGCAAGGTGTATGACCGGCTGGTCGCGGACCTCACGACCGCCGCCGCCTCAATCACCCTGGGCGCCGAGGATGACACCACCAACGAAATCGGCCCGCTGATCAGCCAGCGCCAGCGCGACCGGGTGGCAAGCTTTGTGAACCGCGCGCGCGAGCTGAACCATGTCGAGGTGACGACGGGTGGCGCGGCGATGGATCAGGGCTTTTACTACCGCCCCACCGTCGTTGCCGGGGCGACCCAAGACGATGAAATCGTGCGGCGCGAGGTGTTCGGCCCTGTGGTTTCGGTCACGCCGTTCTCGGATGTCGATCAGGCGGTGGCCTGGGCCAATGGCAGCGACTATGGCCTTGCCTCATCGGTCTGGACCCGCGATGTCGGCCGCGCCATGGCGACGGCAGCACGGCTGCGTTACGGCTGCACATGGATCAACACGCATTTCATGCTGACCAACGAAATGCCGCATGGCGGGCTGAAACAATCCGGCTATGGCAAGGATATGTCAGCCTATGCTTTGGAGGATTATACCGTGGTGCGCCATGTGATGGTGAAGCACGGGTAACGGCAGGATGGGCAATATTGCCCATCCTACGGGGTGATCTATGCCACCTGACGCTCGCGCGGTTCGCGCGGGCGCAACAGCGCGACGCGGCGGTAGATGGTGACATAGACCGTCGCCACCAGCGCAAGGCCCAGCAGGATCAGCCCGGAATTGTCGCGCCCTGCCACCATCAGCGTGCAGGACAACAGCGACAGCGACCACAGCACGACCGAGGTCAGCGCCGAGCGCAGGCGCGGCTGGCCCATCGCCTGTGCCAGTTGCCGCGCACGGCTGCGGAAGATCAGGCTGTGCAAGTGCAGCCGGTCCGCCTGCCCCGGGCTTGCACCGTCGCTGACGATACGGCGGTGCATCGAGATCGTGGTTTCCACCACCGGATAGGCCAGCGCCAGCAACCCGATCAACGGCGACAGCGAGGGGTTGCGCGCCGGCAGGGCAACCGCCACCGCCGCCAGCAAGAGCCCGGTCACATAGGCCCCCGCATCGCCCAGAAACAGCCGGCCATGCGGGAAGTTCAGCAGGAAGAAACCCAAAAGCGAACCCAGACCCAGAAGACAGACACTGACCATCGCCAGATCGCCCTCAAGCCATGCCACCAGTGCAAAGGCGGCAAGAATGATCATCCCGGTGCCCGAAGCGAGACCATTCACCCCGTCGATGATGTTGCTTGCATTGGCAATCCCGCCGATGGCAAAGGCGGTGAACAGGACCGAGATCAGCGGCACCGACAGGATCTGATCGGCCACCGGAATATCGACCTGCGTGATGCCATATCCACTCAGCAGACAGAACAGCAGGCCCGAAAGCAGCGTCGCTGCAAGCCGCATCCTGACACCGACCTTCTTGGTCAGATCTTCGGTCAGCCCGGCAGCAAAGGCGGGTAGGGCTGCAACGGCCCACATCCACCAAAAGTCAAAAGCCTCGCCCCGCAGCAGCACACAACCAAGGCCCAGCGCCATGGCAACGGCAATGCCGCCGATCCGGGGCGTCGGCGCGCTGTGCAGCTTCTGCACACCGAACTGGCTGTCAAAGCTGAGATGTCCGTGCAGCTTTTGCGTAACGACAAGCATGATGGAGACAAGCAGGCTTGTCATCAAGGTCGCGGCAAAGGCAGCAAAAAGCGACATACGTTATCCCTGCAGCGCCGAAAGACCCGAGCTACCTGCCGACCAAAGTCTGAAAACAAGGCAGGAAGTAAGCAGAAAATCCCTTCAACTGCCTCCGCTTTTATCGCCTGCATAGGATTCAGGCAACCGACTCGGTGCTGAATGAGGGTCGGTTTTGCTGTCAAGGCCAGAATTCCGCCTATCAATGATGCGGCAGCGCAGCATTTGCCCGGAGGACAGTCACGCCTGATGCGGCGTTCGGCCTTTGGGCGGGCCGGATCACGGCCCCTCGCCTGCATGTGATTCGCCGTGATCGGGCGGTTGCGGGGTGCATGACATCCCGTCACGCGGCGCCTATGCTGCTGGTGACACGCTCAGGAAAGGCCACCCACATGCCCGGCATCGACCTCAACTCCGATCTGGGAGAGGGCTATGGCCCTTGGGCGATGGGGGCCGATGCCGCGATGCTTGACCTTGTGACCTCGGCCAACGTCGCTTGCGGCGGCCATGCGGGCGACCCCGATACGATGCGGGCCACGCTCGCACTCGCGGCGGCGCGTGGCGTGTCGGTCGGGGCCCATCCGGGCTATGCCGACCCTATGGGTTTTGGCCGCCGGGTGATCCCGATGGAACCCGCCGCCATCGCCAATATGGTGGCGGCGCAGACCGGCGCGCTGATCGGGGTGGCGGCGCTGGCGGGGGTGCGCGTCGGCTATGTCAAACCCCATGGTGCGCTGGCCAATCTGGCCGCCGACCGCCGCGATGTGGCAGAGGCAATCGTGGCCGCCGTTGCGGCACAGCCGGGGCGGCTGGCGGTTCTGGCGATTTCAGGGACGGAACTGGAACAGGCGGCGCGCGCGGCAGGCATCCCGGTCTTTTCCGAAATCTTCGCGGACCGCGCCTATCTGCCGACCGGGCGCCTCGTGCCGCGCAGCCGGCCGGATGCGATGATCCACGATACCGAAGCGGCCGCCGACCGGCTTTTGACCTTTCTGGACAGCGGAATGATGCCGGTGGTGGGCGGCCCGCCCATTGCCCTGACCGCGCATTCGGTCTGCATCCATGGCGACAGCCCCGAAGCGGTGGCCATGGCCCGGCTGCTGCGCGACAGGCTGACCGCGCAGGGCGTCACCCTTGCGCCCTTCATCGGGGGTTAAGAGGTGCAGCCGGTCTTTCATCCGGTGGCCGATCATGCCGTGCTGGTCGAATTCGCCGACCAGATCGACCCCGCCGCCCATGCCGCCGTTCTGCGGCTGGATCAGGCGCTTGCGGCGCAGCCCTTTGCGGGCTTTGCCGAGGCGATACCGGCCTTTGTCACGCTACTGGTGGATTTCGACCCGGCAGAGACCGACCATGCCCGGGTGATCCACCATCTGCGCGGCCTGCTGGAGGTGCCGGTATCTGCCCGCCCCGCCCCCGTGCTGCATGAGGTGCCCGTCTGCTATGAGCCGGACTTCGCCCCTGACCTGCCCGACGTTGCCCGCGCCTGCGGCCTGACGCCCGAAGCGGTGATCGCGGCCCATCTTGCGGGCCGGTATGAGGTGGCGATGTATGGCTTTGCCCCCGGCTATGCCTATCTCTCCGGCGTGCCCGAGGCGATCCGGCTGGACCGCAAACCCAGCCCGAAGCGCGGTGTTGCGGCGGGCAGCGTGATCATCGCCGGGCCGCAGTGTCTGGTCACCACGCTGACCATGCCGACGGGATGGTGGATCATCGGCCATTCGCCGTTGAAGATTCTGACGGGCGAGACCGACCACCCTTTCCGGTTCAAGGTGGGTGACCACATCGCCTTTCGCCGTATCCGGGCCGAGGCGCTGCCATGACCCGATTCCAGGTTCTGGCCGCCGGGCCGCATGTTACGCTGCAGGATGGCGGACGGCGGGGAATGATGCGCTTTGGCGTTCCCGCTTCGGGGGCTTTGGACCGTAAGGCGTTGGCCTTGGCCAATCTGGCGCTGGGAAATCCGCCCGGCGCCGCGGGGATCGAGGTTTCGGTGGCGGGCCTGACCCTGACCTGCCTTGACGGCCCGGTCAGCGTTTCGCTTACCGGCGGCGGCTTCATCGTGGAACATGCCGGGCGGCGGCTGGGCGGGTGGCGGGTGCTGACGCTGCGGGCGGGGGAAGACCTGACCATCCGCAGGGGGCCTTGGGGCAGTTGGTGCTATCTGGCCTTTGCGGGCGGGCTGAAGGCGCCGCTCTGGCTGGGCAGCGCCGCAACCCACGGGCCAACCGGGTTTGGCGGCGGACAGATCGGCGCCGGGCAGGTGCTTGAGCTGGCCAACCCCCGTCAGATGGCAGAGCGGGCACTGACCTGCCCGGTCTGGGCCCGGCCCCGTTCCGTCCTGCACGCCGTGGCCGGGCCGCAAGACCGCTACTTTGCCACCGAAACGCTGAAAACCTTCTTCGACAGCCCCTTCCATGTGACCGACGCATGGGACCGGATGGGCTTGCGCCTGCGTGGCCCCCTCGTGGCGCCCGAGGGGGCGCTGTCGATCCCGTCGCAGGCCATCCTGCGCGGCTCGGTTCAGGTGGCGGGCGACGGGGTGGCGACGGTCCTGTTGTCAGATCACCAGACCACGGGCGGCTATCCGAAGATCGCCACCCTTCTGGCCGATGACATCGACGGGCTGGTGCAACTGCGGCCGCGCGATGCCTTGCGCTTTACCGCCGTCACGCCGGAAGAGGCCATCGCCCTTGCCCGGCAGCGCGCGGCGGCCTTTGCCGCCTTTGCCGCCCGGATTGTGCCCTGACCCGTCTTAGCGCCCGCGCCACGCCCCGGCGATATAGGTCGCCGTCATCAGGTCCAGATGGGCGCCGCCGCCATTCTTGGCAATGGTGATTTCATCCTTCGACCCGCGAGCAAACCCGCCTGCGGCAATGTCATAGAAATCGGCCTGCACATCCGCTTCGGTGATCGCACCCGATTTCAGCGGTTCCATCAGCTCGCCGATATGGTGCAGCGTGGTCGCGCGGGCATCGACAAAGACGCGCGCCCGCGCCATCGCCGCATCGTCCACCTCGCGCATGTCGGGGCGATAGGCGCCGATCAGGTCAAGGTGCTGACCGGGCTGCAACCATTCCCCCTTGATCAGCGGCGCCGTGGCCATGGTGCAGGTGCAGATCACATCCGCCGCCCGCACCGCCGCCTCAAGCTCATCGGCCACCGGCAAGCCCATGGCTTCGGCGGTGGCACGGGTCCGGCTCCAGACGGTGAAACGGGCATCGGGCCAGAGGCTGGAATAGGCTTCCACCATAGAACGCGCGACGGTGCCCGCGCCCACCAGCAGAAAGTTTCGCGCATCCTTGCGGGCCAGCTTTGAGGCCGCAAGCAGGCTGTCGCCCGCCGTCTTCCACTTGGTCACCAGATGGAAATCGACCAGCGCCGAAAGCTCTCCCGTCACATCATCATAAAGCGTCACGGCGCCGTTGACCGTGGGCTTGCCCCGCGCCGCATTGCCCGGAACCACGGTGGCCACCTTGACCAGCGCGCCCAGCCCGTCGATCCATGTGGCGCGGTCCAGAATGGTATCCGGCCCGCGATAGCAGAACAGATCCTTGATGTCGGGCTGCGGCAGGCGATGGCCCGCCTCGAACGCGGCCAGCAGGCCGGGCCATGTCAACAGGCGCTCGGCCTCTTTGGGAACGATTTCCAGGGTCATAGCCCGGCCTCCTTCTGCGTCAGCAATCCTTCGGCCACCAGCCGCGCCGCCCAGCCCTGCCAGCTTTCAAACTGATGGGTGCGCCAGCCACGGCGGGCGGCGGCGGTGATATTGTCGGCCCGGTCATCGGTGAAAAGCAGGCTTTGCGGCGGCAATCCGCAATCCTCTTCCACCATCTGATAGATCAGCGGATCGGGCTTGATCACCCCCATCACCCCCGAGACATAGCGCCGGTCGAAATCCTGCAGGAAATCCATCCTCGGCAGCGCCTCTTCAAAGGAATAGCGCCCGAAGTTCGTCAGCGCGAAGACCGGCACGCCTTTGGCCCGCAAGGCCCGCTGCAGACGGATCGAGCCTTCGATCCGGGGGCTGGCCAGCTCGATCCAGCGGTCATACCACATGCGGATTTCGGCCCGCCAATGCGGATGCCGCTCGGCCCAGTCATAGATCGTCTCGCGGAACAGGGCGCCCTCGTCGATCCGGTCATTCATGCCATGCAGGTCAACCTCGGCAAACATCGCGCGACGGCGGTCTTCTCCGATCACCCGGTCATAAAAGGCTTCGGGCTGCCAGCGGGTCAGCACATTGCCGATGTCAAAGATCACCGCCTTGGGCTGATTGCTCATAACCCGGCCTCTGCTTTGGTCAGCAAGCCTTCGGCAACCAGCCGTGCCGCCCAGCCCTGCCAGCTTTCAAACTGATGGGCCCGCCAGCCGCGCGCCAGGGCGGCGGTCACATTCTCGGCCTTGTCATCGACGAACAGAAGCGCGGCGGGCGCAAGGCCGGTTTCGCGTTCAACCACCGCATAAATCGCCGGATCGGGCTTGATCAGACCCAATCGGGCCGACACGAAAGCACGGTCAAACTCATTGAAAAAGCCAAAGTGGCGGGCTGCGATATCAAAATGCTCATCCCCCCAATTGGTCAGCGCGAAAACCGGGATGCCCTTGCGCCGCAGCGCCCGCATCAGGGCAACCGAACCGAAGATGACGGGTTGCAACATGGCCAGCAGATCGGCCTGCCAAGCCATGATCTCTTCCCGCCATTCGGGGTGGCTGTCGGCCAAGGGCGCGATGCAATCGGCAAAGGCAACGCCCGCATCCATACGCACATTGGCCGCATGGATCGGCACTTCGGCAAAGAAGCGCCGCCGCCGCTCGGGGCCGATGCGGGCATCGTAATAGCCTTCGGGCTGCCAGCCGATCAGCACATTGCCGATGTCAAATATCACCGCTTGGGGCTGCGACATCCTGAACCTTTCTGCGCACCGTTTCCCGCCAGAGCGTATAAAGACCCGCCCCGCAGATAAGCGCAATGCCCGCCCATGCGGTCAGGTCCGGCCATGTGCCGAAAAACAGGATGCCCCAGAGAATGGCCATCGGCATTCCGATATATTCAAAGGGTGCCACCAGCGCCGCCTCGGTGGTGCGGTAGGCCTGGCTCATCATCAACCCGCCGACCCCCACCGCGATGCCGGTGGCGACAAAGGCCCAGATGTCCGAGGTTTGGGGCACGATCCACGGGCGGAACAGAAACTCCCAAGTGGAACCCGGCGCCTGTGCCAGATGGCCGTCACCCGCGATCAGCCCGAAGGAGGTCGAGACGACGATGAACCCGATCTGCACGAAGAAATTCAGTGTCATCGCGCTTTCGGTGTCGCGCATCCGCCGGGTCATCATATGGCTTGAGGCATAGCAGAAGGCCGAAATCAGCACGAGGATGGCGGCAGGCTGGATCACGCCTTCGCCGGGCCGCGTCATCACGATCACCCCGATCAGCCCCACGCCAACCGCGGCCCAGCGCCTTGGGCCGACCTGCTCGCCCAGGATCACCGCCGACATCAGCGTGACCAGCAGCGGCGCGACAAAGGCCGTCGCCACCGCATCGGCCAGAGGCAACAGCGACAGCCCGACGAAATAGGTGATGTTCGACACCATCACGATGGAGACGCGGAACAGATGCGCCCCCGGCCGCCGTGTGAGCAATTGCCGGAACCCGGTGCGCGAAACCCAGATCACCCCCAGAACCAGCGCCATCCCGATGGCCGCCCGGATCAGGATCACCTGATGCAGCGCATAGGCGCCCGACAGCGCCTTGATCGCAAGATCGTTGAGCGACAGGGTAATGCCACCGCCAAGGGCCAGCAGGATACCAGTTTTCGGGCTTTTCGGCGCGTCAGTCATGCGGCCAGAAAACGCTGGCGCCCCGGCAAAATCTGTCCTGCCCGCGACATCAGCGCGCCGCGCGGACCTCACGTTCCAGAACATCCAGAAAGCGTGAGCGGTCGGCCTTTGAAAAGGCTTTCCCGCCGCCCTGCCGGAACGGATCGGCGCTGCGCAGATCCTGCATCAGATCACGCATGGCCAGCGCGTTTCCGACATTGCCACCGTGCAGCACCTCGCCGTTCGGCTTGACCACGCGCGCGCCTGCCGCCACGCATTTCGCGGCCAAGGGGATATCGGTCGTCACCACCAGATCACCGGGGCCTGAGCGTTCGGCAATCCACTTGTCCGCCTCGTCCGGGCCATCGGCGACAAAGACGCTTTCCACCAGCGGATTGGCCGAAGGCCGGATGCCGCCGTTCGAGACAAGCACCATGCGCCAGCCGTGGCGTGTGGCCACCCTTTCAGCCTCGGCCTTGACCGGGCAGGCATCCGCGTCGATGTAGAGAACCGCCAACCGCTTATCTGCCGAAGGTCATGACCCAGTAGTATTTCAGCGGCCGCGGCTGACCGGGCAGCGTCTTGTCATTCGGGTCATAAACCATGGCCACGCCCGCATCCTTGAACTTGCAGGTCAGGATGTTCTTGCGGTGGCCGGAACTGGCCATCCATTCCGACACGACCTTTTCCGGCGTGGTCCAGCCGCCCGAGATATTCTCGGCAACCTGGCTCCAGTTATAACCGGCCTTGGTCACCCGCCTGCCGACCGAAGCACCGTTCGGGCTTTGGTGGCCAAAGAAATTCTGCTTGGACATCGCATTGGCATGGCCACGCGCCGCCGCGGTCAGCGCATTGTTCAGCACCAGCGGCTTGCAGCCCTTGGCGGCCCGTGCCGAATTGACCAGATGCAGAATATCCGCCTCTTGTGCCGCAGCAGGCATCGCCAGCGCACAAGCCACGATCAGGGCGAAGGCCCCGCAGATCTTTCTCAACATGTCTTTGTCCCGCAACCGCCCCGATAGCAGCAGATTATGCCAGCAGCGCCCCGGCATGGAAGGCCACATGTTCCTCCATGAAGGTAGAAATGAAGAAATAGCTGTGGTCATACCCTTTTTGCATCCTGAAACTGCCACCTTGCCGCCGCTCTAGCATGGCACCGGCCAGCGCTTCGGGCTTCAGAAGGTCAAGGAACTGGTCCGAGGTGCCCTGATCAATCAGCATCGGCCCGTCAAAGCCGCGCTTGCGCATCAAGAGGGTGGCGTCATGCGGCGCCCAGGCGGCTTCATCGGTGCCCAGATAGGCGGTGAACTGCTTGCGGCCCCAGTCGCTGGCGGTCGGATTGCAGATCGGGGCAAAAGCCGAAACGCTGCGGAAGCGGCCCGGAAAGCTCATCGCAATGGTCAGGGCGCCGTGGCCGCCCATCGAATGCCCGGTGATCGCCTGCGCTTCTTCGGCGATGGGGAAGGCGCTGAACAGCGCGTTCGGCAATTCGTCGGTGATGTAGTCCCACATCCGGAAATGCGGTGCCCAGGGCGCTTCGGTGGCGTTCACATAGAACCCCGCCCCCTGCCCCAGATCATAGGCGGCATCATTGACCACGCCTTCGCCGCGCGGGCTGGTGTCGGGGAAGATCAGCGCGATGCCCGCCTCGGCGGCCCATCGCTGCGCCCCCGCCTTGACCATGGCATTCTCATGCGTGCAGGTCAGGCCCGACAGGAACCACAGCACCGGAACCGCCCCGGTTTCGGCCTGCTCCGGCAGGAACAGACCAAAGGTCATGTCACAATCGCAAGTGCCCGAGGCATGGGTGTAAACGCCCTGCACGCCGCCGTAACACCGGCTTTCGGAAATGGTCTTCATGGTCCCCCCACCAAGGCTATCACCACCGTCACGGTTATGACCGAAACGGCGGTGGACATCAGGATTGCGGTCGATACCCGTTGCGGTGCGACCCCGAAATGCTGCGCGAGGATGAAGACATTGCCCGCCACGGGCAAGGCCGCCGCGGCAATCATCACCCCCGCCGCAAAAGGCTCTACCGGGAAAAGCCAAAGCGTGGCAACCGCCACCGCCGCCGGATGCAGCAGCAGCTTCACCGCCGAAATCCACATCGCGGCCCCCGGCCGTTCGGCCCCGCGCCCGGCAAGCGAGGCGCCGATGGCAAACAGCGCGCAGGGCGTGGCGGCGGCGCCCAAGAGCGTCATGAACTCGTTCACCACCGCAGGCACCGCAAGGCCGGTCGCCGCCCACGCAAAGCCCAGCAGGATCGAGACGATCATCGGATTGGCCAGAATGCCGCGCAAGAGCGCCCAAAGCGTGGCCAGCCGCACCTCGCCCTCGCGGCCTGCCGTCACGATCAGGGTGATCAGGCTGGAGAACACCACCATGTCCACCGACAGCACCATCATCACCGGCCCCGCCGCCGCGGCCCCCATCAGCATGACCAGCATCGGCACACCCAGAAAGCCGGTGTTGCCGCTGACCGCCGCATGGGCCTCCATCGCGGCCTCGGTCCAGCCCAGCCGGCGGACGCGCCCCACCGCCAGAACCAGCGCATAGACCGCGAAAGAGGCCGTGAGATAGGCCGCCATCTGCGCGCCGTGAAAGGTTTCACCCAGCGACAGGTTCGAGGCAAAGCGGAACAGCATCGCCGAAAGCGCGAAGTAAAAGACGAACTTGGTCAGATAGGCCGTCGCCTCGGCCGGAAAGAACCTGACCCGCCCGGCGGCAAAGCCAAGGCCGATCACGGCAAAGAACGGCAAGGTCTTGAGGAAAATGGCCAGCATGGCGCCTTGGTGTCATGCCCGGCTGCGGCGCACAAGGCCGGGCGGCCCCGAAACGCCGCCCGCGTCGCCAATGCCCAAGCGGCGGGCAGTTTACCCGGCGCCCCCGGCAAAGACCGACAGAATGTCCGCCAGCGGTTTCTTGCGTTTGGCCACGGCGGGCACGGTGGCCGAATCGGCCGGCCATCCGACCGGCAGGATCATCACCGGCTTTTCCTGTTCGGGCCGCCCGCACATCGCGGCAAGGAATTTCATCGGGTTCGGCGTATGTTCAAGGCAGACCAGCCCGGCGCGGTGAATGGCGGCAATCAGAAAGCCGGTGGCGATTCCGACGCTTTCGGGGACGTAGTAGTTTTTATAGCGGCTGCCGTCTTCGGTCAGGCCATAGCGTTGGGCAAAGACCACGATCAGCCAGGGCGCATCGGTGAGGTGCGGCTTGTCTGCCCCGGTCCCGATCGGCTCCAGCGCCGCCAGCCATTCATCCCCGGCGCCCCCGGCATAGAAGGCGCGCTCTTCCTCTTCGGCGGCGGCCCTGATCCGCGCCTTCATCGCCGGATCGGCAATGGCGGCGAAATGCCAGGGCTGGTGATTGGCCCCGCTGGGCGCAAGGCCGGCAATCTCGATACAGGTGGCGATGATTTCCTGCGGCACCGGGCGCGTGGAATAGTGCCGCACCGAATGCCGCTTGCGCATGTGGTCGCGCAGGGCCTGCACTTCGGCCAAAGCCTGATCATCGGGCAGTTGCACCCGATCCGGCAGGGGCAGAGCCTCATATTTCACTTCGCCTTTGCGATACACCTCAGCCTCCGCCGATCAGAACCCCTGCGGCGAACACCAAAGCACCGCCCAGCACCACCTGCAAGGCCGCGCGCAGGAACGGGGTTTCCATGAACTTGTTCTGAATCCAGGCAATCGCCCACAGCTCGATGAACACGACGGCAAAGGCAATGGCCGTGGCGGTCCAGAAATCGGGGATCAGATAGGGCAGAGCGTGGCCCAGCCCCCCCACCGCCGTCATCACGCCCGAGGCAAGGCCCCGCTTCCACGGGCTGCCCCGCCCCGACAGCACGCCGTCGTCATGCGCGGCTTCCGTAAAGCCCATCGAAATCCCGGCCCCAACCGAAGCCGCCGCGCCCACCAGAAAGGTGGTCCAGGTGTTCTGTGTCGCAAAAGCGGTGGCAAAGATCGGCGCCAGCGTGGAAACCGACCCGTCCATAAGCCCCGCGAGCCCCGGCTGCACCCATGTCAGGATGAACTGCCGTTTCGCCGTCTGATCTTCGGCCCCGCGGGCATCGGCATCAAGGTGGCGGGCCTCAAGCCCGTGGGCATGGCTTTCGTGCCCGGCCTCTGCCGCCGCCAGATCGCCAAGCAGTTTGCGCGTGGCGGCATCCGCTGTGCGCGCCGCCGCGCGTTCATAGAAATCGCGCGCGCCCCGTTCCATCGCCTCGGCCTCGGCGCGGATCGACTCAAGGCTCAGATTGGCGGCCAGCCAGACCGGGCGGCGGGCATAGAAACCTGCCACATGCTCGCGCCGGATCAGGGGAATCACCGGGCCGAAACGGCTGTCATGCAGGTCGATCAACTGCCGCCGGTGGCCATCCTCCTCAACCGCCATGGCGTCGAACACGGCGGCCGAAGCCGGATAGTCCCCGCGCAGCCGTTCGGCATAGCTGCGGTAGATGCGCGCGTCGTCCTCCTCGGACGAGATGGCAAGGGCCAGAACCTCTTGCTCGGACAGGTCGGAAAAGCGGCGGCGGGACGACAGCGCAGAGAACATCGGCGGCTCCAATTTGGAATGATTCCAAATTAGCAGATGCGGCGACAAGGGCAAGCTGCGACATTTTGAACTGATCGGTTCAAAATGTCTTGCGAATCTGAACCGATCAGTTCAAATTAAATTCCGAACCGATGAGTTCAGATAAGGATGCACAAAATGAAACGCTTCTCTGCCACCCTGCTTGCCGCTGCTGTTGCCCTGTCGCCCGTTCTGGCCTTTGCGGATGTGGTGGGCTTTCCCAGCCTGACCTTCCCGCAAGAGGGTTCCGCGCCCGCCACGCAGGGCTGCATCGCCCCTGCCACGCTGGCTGCGCCCGCCTGCCCCACCGAATGAGCGGCGCTTGCCCCGGCCTGCCCCGACGGTCTAGATTGACCGAAACGGGGGGGCCGATGGGCGCGAAGCCGCAATTGATCGTCAGGGGACGCAAGTTCGAGCAGGTGCTGGAAGGCGCCCGCACCGTCTTTATGCGCGACGGGTTCGAGCGCGCCTCGGTTGATGACATCGCCCGTGAGGCGGGGGTGTCGAAGGCCACGCTCTATGCCTATTTCCCCGACAAGCGCCTTTTGTTCATGGAAATCGCCAAGGCCGAATGCCGCCGTCAGGCCGACGAGGCCGAGGCACTGATCACCGATGATGCCCCGGTGGCCGAGGTTTTGCGCTTTGCCGCCGAAAAGCTGGCCGCTTTCATCACATCCGAGTTCGGGCGCCGGATCTTCCGGGTCGCCGTGGCCGAGGCGGAAACCTTTCCGGCGCTCGCGCATGAATTTTATCACTCCGGCCCCAAGCTGGTGCATGACCGGATCGCGCATTACCTGCGCTGTGCGGCAGAGCGGGGGGAATTGGCGATTGATGACATCGACCTTGCCGCCGAGCAGTTCACCCAGCTTTGCAAGGCCGGTCTGCATGACCGGCTGATCCTTGGCATCGACATCGCGGAATGCTGCGGCCCGGCCGACATGGCCCGGGTGATCGACGGCGCGGTGCAGATGTTCATGGCACGTTACGGCAATGCCGCTCAGGGCCGCAGATAAAGCGCAAAGTCCAGCCGCTTGCCGGTTCCAAGGTTGGTAAAACCCTCAAGCCGCCCGGCCGGTTGCACCCCTTCGGGCGCGGTCCCGCTGGCCACCGCCAGCAGGACACACCCCGGTTCGGCCAGCAGGCCCGGCAGGGTTTCCGGCGTGGCAAACCGCACCTCGGCCCGGGTCAGGAACAAAAGCGACGGTTCGCCAAAACCCAGCGTGACCAGACGGCAGCCCGGATGCGCCCGCCCGGCCTCGGCCAGCGCAACCGAAGGCCAAAGCTGCGGCATCCGCGCCAGCGTCGGATAAAGCATGACCGCCAGCGCCAGCCCCAGACCGGCCAGCCCCCCCGTCGTCGCCGGGCGCCGGTTGCGCCAGAGGCCGGTCAGGAAGAGGGCCAGCCCCGGCAGCAGCGCAGCAGCGCCCAGCCAGAACGGCCAGCCCAGCACACCGCCCACCTGTCCCGCCCCAACCCACAGCGCCACCGGCAGCAGGACTGCGACCGCCACCGCAAGCAGGCTTGCCACCGATTTCGCCCAGCGCCCCGGCACCGCCCGTTGCAGCCCCCACGCCGTGAGGATCGCCAGCGCCGGATAGGCGGGCAGGACATAATGGATCAGCTTGGTCGCGGTCAGCTCGAACACCAGCCAGACCGGCACCGCCCAAGCAAGGCAGAAGATCACCAATGCCTCGCGCCGCCCGCGCCAGATCGCCGGAAGCGCCGCAGCAAACAGCGCTGCCCCCGGCCAGAAGGTCAGCCACAGCGCGGCAAGATAGCTGCCGGGCGGCGCGCCATGGCTTTCCTGCCCGGCGCCGACCTTGGCCAGCAGGTCTTCGCCCACCGAGGCCGTCCAGAAGGCGCCATCGCTGCGGATCGTTATGGCGATCAGCCAGGGCAGCACCAGCACCAGCAGCAGGGCAAGGCCCGGCAGCGGTCGCAGCGCGCGCAACAGGGCAAGGTCGCGGCGGTAAAGGCAAAGCAGCGCCAGCGTGCCAAACCCGACCAGAACCGGGATCGGCCCCTTGATCAGGATACCAGCGGCCATCGCCGCCCAGAACCCCATGGCAAGCGGCAGGCTGGCCACCGGCACCTGCGCCCGCCCTGCGGGCAGGAACAGCCGCGCCAGCACCAGAAGGCTGGCCAGAATCGCCGCCAGTTGCGCCGCATCGGTCTTGGCCAGCCGCGCCTCTCCCCCCATCAGGAAAGAAGCCGCCAGCATCACCCCTGCCAGAAGCGCCGGACCCTCGCCCATCACCCGCCGCGCGATGGCAACGGTCAAGCCAACCGAAGCCATGGCCGCCAGCAGGCTGATCAGACGATAGCTCCAGATTTCCCCGGGGGCGCCGGTCAGCCCGGCACTCGCCGCCTGCAACCAATAAATGCCCGCCGGTTTCTTCCAGCGCGGCTCGTCGCCCAGCCGGATGTCGATCACATCGCCCGAGGCCAGCATCTGCGCCGAAGACTGGGCAAAGCGCGCCTCGTCCCGGTCCACCGGCGGCAGGGTGAAAAAACCCGGCAAGGCCAGCACCAGCATGACCAGCATCGCCGCAAGGGGCGCGTATCCGCGTTGCCAAAGCCCTGCCATGCCCGTCTCCTGCTGTTGCCGGGTGGTTCTAGCCTGCGCGGGCTACGAAGGAAACCGCATTGGCGGTGGCAAGCGGCGGAGCGGGGGCCAGCCCCCGCACCCCCGGGATATTTGAGCCAAGATGAAGGGGGAGCCTAGCGAAGGCGGACGCGGGCGTCGGCGCCCTTTGGGTCACAGGCGAAGCGGCTGGGATGGTCGCGCATGAACGCGCGCCAGTCCTTGAAGCCGTGTTGGCTCAACTTCTTGCCGGTTTTCTTGAACATCAGGGGGCCAAGCTGCTGGACCTCCAGCCCGCCTTCGGTGGCGTTGGCGGCGATCACCTCGGCCAGTTGGTCGGCGAGCGCCCTTTTGGCTGGGTTCGCAGATGTGGGTTTTGCTGCGGCAGGCGGCGGCGGAGGAAAGGCGGGTGGCACGGCCTCCGGCTCGGGCAAACGATGGAAGTCGGCACAGCATTTCTCGAAATGCACAGGCGCCTTTTCCTCGCCGATGCCCACCACCCACCGTCCGTTTTCGCGCAGATGGGTGGCGAGATGGGAGAAATCGCGGTCGGAACTGGCAATCACCAACACATCGGCCTTGCCGGTCAGCATGATCTCCATCGCCTCGACCGTCAGCAGGAGGTCGGCGGCATTCTTGCCCGAACCGGCATGGCGCAGATGAAAGCCTTGGGTCTTTTCCCAATTCGTCAGCCCGTTCGGGCCCGCATAGACGCGGCGGATGATAAGGTCACCCTCGCACTCGGCCTGCTCGATCAGCTTGCCGGCCTGAGCAGCCGCCATATTGTCCCCATCGACCAGAAGCGCCACACGCTGGCGGGGGACGGCCGAAATAGCAAAGCTGGCAGGCGAAAACTCGGTCATGGAACTGGGGCCGTTGCAGGTTGCCCCCTGTTGTTCCAGACGATTGCGGCGGTTTTCGGGCCTTATCCGTTCTCGCGCAGGATGGCACCCGCCAGATAGAGCGAACCACAGATCAGCACCCGCGCACCCGGGGTCTGCGCCGCGATTCCGGCGAGGGCCGAAGCCACCGAAGCCGCCGCTTCCGCCGGGATGCCGACCGACAGCGCCGCGTCGCGGGTGGTTTCGGCGGGCAGGGTATTCTTTTCGCCCGGGATCGAGACGGCGTGCAGGCGGGTGACCTGCCCGGCCAGCGGCTGCATATAGCCCGCCACATCCTTGGTGTTCAGCATTCCGCAGATCAGATGCGTCTCGCGCGTGGGCATCCGGGCCAGCGTTGCCGCCACCGCCGCCCCGCCCGCCGGATTGTGCCCGCCGTCCAGCCAAAGCTCCACCTGCGGCGCCAGATCGACCAGCGGGCCATGGCGCAGGCGCTGCATCCGGGCGGGCCATTCGGCGCGGGTCACCGCAGCCTCGCAGGCGGCGGCATCGCGTCCAAGGGCGCGCAGGGCGGTGATGGCGGCCCCGGCGTTTTGAATCTGATGCGGGCCGGGCAGATTGGGCAAGGGCAGGTCCAGAAGACCGTTCTCATCCTGATAGATCAGCCGCCCCCGCTCTTCCCAGACGTTCCAGTGCTGGCCATAGGCCAGAACCGGGGCGCCGAGCCGCGCCGCCTGCGCCTCGATCACCTCAAGCCCCTCGGGGGATTGCGGGCCGACGATCACCGGCACGCCGCGCTTGATGATCCCGGCCTTTTCGCCCGCGATCTTGGCAACCGTGTCGCCCAGGAAGCTTTCATGGTCCAGCGAGACCGGGGTGATGATACTGAGCCGGGGCTTGTCCACCACATTCGTGGCATCCAGCCGCCCGCCAAGGCCGACCTCAAGCAGGGTCCAGTCGGCTTTGGTGCGGGCGAACGCAAGAAAGGCCGCGCAGGTGGTGATCTCGAAAAAGGTGATCTCATCCGGGCCGTTGGCGGTGACGCATTCGTCCAGCAGCGCGGTCAGCGCCGGTTCGGAAATCAGCGCGCCCGCCAGCCGGATACGTTCGTGAAACCGCGCCAGATGCGGCGATGTATAGGCGTGAACCCTGTCACCCCCGGCTTCAAGCCCGGCGCGGATCATCGCCTGCGTGCTGCCTTTGCCATTGGTGCCCGCGATATGGATCACCGGCGGCAGGTGCCGCTCGGGGTGGTCCAGCGCGGCCAGCAGGCGATGCACCCGGTCCAGCGTCAGGTCGATGACCTTGGGATGCAAGGTCATCATCCGTTCAAGAATGGCGTCCGACCCGCTCAATTGGCGTCTGCCACCGCTGCCGAGGGATCGCCCGGCGGCGGAAGATCGCCCTTCACCGCAGGCGTCATCCCCATCAGCATCCGCAGGATCGTCATCAGCTCATCCCGCATCGCCTTGCGATGGGTCACGCGGTCCAGCATCCCGTGGTCCAGCAGATATTCGGCGCGCTGGAAACCTTCGGGCAGCTTTTCGCGGATGGTCTGCTCGATCACGCGGGGGCCTGCAAAGCAGATCAGCGCATTCGGCTCGGCAATCTGGACATCGCCCAGCATGGCATAAGAGGCCGTCACGCCGCCCGTGGTCGGATGGGTGAGAACAACGATATAGGGCAACCGCGCCTCACGCAGCATCTGCACCGCGACCGTGGTGCGCGGCATCTGCATCAGGGACAAAATCCCCTCCTGCATCCGCGCGCCGCCTGCCGCGGCGAACAGCACCAGCGGCCGCTTCAGCTTTACCGCACGCTCGGCCGCAGCCACGATGGCATTGCCGACATACATGCCCATCGACCCCGCCATGAAGCTGAAATCCTGTGCCACGGCGACGATGGGGGTGCGGCCCACCTCACCCTCTGCCACCAGCATCGCCTCTTTGGCGCCGGTCGATTTCTGCGCGGCTTTCAGACGGTCGGGGTATTTCTTCTGATCGCGGAAATGCAGCGGGTCGGTGATCGGCTCTGGCACCTTCACCTCGACAAAGATGCCTGTGTCGAACAGCGCGGTGAAACGGTCGCGCGGGGTGATCGCCATATGGTGATCGCACGAGGTGCAGACGTTCAGATTGGCCGCCAATTCGCGGTGGAACAGCATGGTCCCGCATTCGGGGCACTTGGTCCACAGGTTCTCGGGCACTTCCCGGCGCGAGAAGAGCGAATTGATCTTCGGTCGGACGTAGTTCGAAATCCAGTTCATCAGCCCGCTCCTCGCATCGCGTCAGCCTCGTCCAGATAGCGGCAGGGGGGCCGGATTGCAACGGCGGGGCGCAGGGGGCCAAATTCCTTGGAAGGAATTTGCAAGTTTCTTCGAAGAAACTTGGCGGCTCAGGCAATCAGCCGCGCGCCCTCATGGCCCAGAATCGCCGCTTGCAGGATCACGCCCTCGGGCTGATCGGCGGCAAAGGCGACTTCGGTGAACTGCTCGGTGCGGCCCATGCGGGGGGTTTCGGTCAGGATGCGGTGGGTCTGCCCCCGCTGCGACGCCAGATGCCGGGCAAGTGCGGTGTCACCTGCGGCGCGCAGCCGGGCCGCGCGGTCGCGGATCACCGGGCCGGTCAGTTGCGGCATCCGGGCGGCGGGGGTGCCTTTGCGCGGGCTGAAGGGGAAGACGTGCAGGAAGGTCAGCCCGCAATCCTCCACCAGTTTCAGCGAATTGGTGAACATCTCTTCGGTTTCGGTCGGAAAGCCCGCGATGATGTCGGCACCGAACACCATATCGGGCCGCAGCGCCCGGGCCTCTTCACAAAAGCGGATGGCGTCGTCGCGCAGATGGCGGCGTTTCATCCGTTTCAGGATCATGTCATCGCCCGCCTGCAAGGACAGATGCAGATGCGGCATCAGGCGCGGCTCGGTGGCTATGGCCTGCATCAGCATCGGGTCGGCCTCGATGCTGTCGATGGAACTGATCCGCAGGCGCGGCAAATCGGGCACCAGTTTCAGAATCCGCATCACCAGATCGCCCAGACGCGGCTCTGCCGGCAGGTCGGCGCCCCATGAGGTCAGGTCAACCCCGGTCAGCACCACCTCCTGAAAGCCCTTGTCCACCAGCCGCTTGATCTGCTCCACCACCACCCCGGCCGGCACCGAACGCGAGTTGCCGCGCCCGAAAGGGATGATGCAGAAGGTGCAGCGGTGATCGCAGCCGTTCTGCACCTGCACATAGGCGCGCACGCGACCGAACCCGTCAATCAGATGGCCTGCGGTTTCCTTGACCGACATGATGTCATTGACCTGCACCTTCTCGGTCTGACCGATGAAATCGGCGCTGCGCAGGCCCTGCCACGTTTCGGCCTGCATCTTTTCGTGGTTGCCAATGACGCGGGTCACCTCGGGCATGGTTGCAAAGGTGTCCGGCTCGGTTTGGGCGGCGCAGCCGGTGACGATCACCGGGGCGCCGGGGTTTTCGCGGGCAAGGCGGCGGATTTCCTGCTTGGCCTTGCGCACGGCTTCGGCGGTGACGGCGCAGGTGTTGACCACCACGGCGCCCTCCACCCCGGCGGCGGCGGCCAGTTCCTTCATCGCCTCGGTCTCATAGGCGTTCAGGCGGCAGCCCAGCGTTGAGAAGACGGGCGGTTTCATGCGTTCTGCGCCAGATAGTCGGGCGACAGCCAGCCGTCAAAGACATGCGCCACCGGCCCGCTCATCCAGACGCCATCGGCGCGCCAGTTGATCTCCAGCACGCCGCCGTCAAGGTCCAGCAGCACATGCCGCCCGGTCAGCCCGCGCAGATGCGCCGCCACGGCCGCAGCACAAGCGCCCGACCCGCAGGCGAGGGTGATGCCCGCCCCCCGCTCCCACACCCGCATCCGCAGGCGGTCCGGGCCGGTCAGGCTGACGAATTCGACATTGGTGCGCTGGGGAAACAGCGGGTCATGCTCATAGACCGGGCCAAGGGCGGGCAGGTCCACCGCCTCGGCATCGGGCACAAACATCACGCAATGCGGGTTGCCCATGCCAACCGCCACCGGATCGCCCGGCAAGGGCAGATGCAGCACATCCACATCGCGCGCCAAGGGCACCTCGGCCCAGCCCTGCTGCGGGTGGCCCATGTTCACCGACACCCGGCCATCCGCCAGCCGCACCGCCGACAGCCCGCCGCGCGCCGTCACCAGCGAGACGGCATCGCGCCCCAGCCCCCGCATCACCAGATCGGACACGCAGCGCGTGGCATTGCCGCAGGCCCCGGCCCGGGTGCCGTCGTTGTTCCAGAAATCCAGCGCGAAATCGGCCTGATCGCTGTCGCGGATTTCGGCCAACTGGTCAAACCCCACGCCGCGGTTGCGGTCGCCCAAAGCTTTGGCCAGCGCAGACGTGACCACCGCCCCGGCCCGCCCGCGCGAGTCGATCACGACAAAATCGTTTCCGGCGCCATGCATCTTGCGGAAAGGCAGGCCGTCGATGGGGGGTTGCGCGCTCATGGCCCGCATATACGCCGCAGCCGTGCCGCTTTCCAGCCCTTGGTCACGGAAAGCGCTTGCGCTTGTCGGCAAAGGGGTTTAGGGCGCCCCCACGGATGGGCCGTTAGCTCAGTTGGTAGAGCAGCTGACTCTTAATCAGCTTGTCGAAGGTTCGAATCCTTCACGGCTCACCATCCGTCTCCCTTCGATCGCGTCAGGCTGCAACCCATTGCAGCGGCGCAATTGATTCGGGGTTGACGTATCCAAGAGGCTTGCTTAGTGAGCCTCTCGCAGTGGGCCGGTAGCTCAGTTGGTAGAGCAGCTGACTTTTAATCAGCGGGTCACAGGTTCGAATCCTGTCCGGCTCACCACTGCTTCCCTGATATATTGCTGATGAGGGGGTTTGCCATTCCGGGCGACCTCTCTTCGGAGGCCCGTCTTGGCAATACCCGCAGACCGGCGACTCAACGGGGCGGCGCAAGTTGATCGCGGGCGGCGCAAAGACACTCGGCCATATCCCGCGCCAGACGCGAAGGTTTCTTGGGCGGCAGCAGCAGCAATGTGCGAAAGTTGACCGAGGGCCGCATCGGGCGCAGCACCATCCCCCGGTCGGTAAAGCCCGGCGCCGTCAGCGGATCGACGATCCCGCAACCCAGACCCGACAGCACCAGCCCGCAAACCGTGGTGGAATAGGCGGTCTCGACCACCACGCGCGGCGACACACCATGCGCTGCAAAGATCCGTTCGGCCTCGTGTCGGGTGGTATCTTCGGCGGCAAGTGCGACAAAAGGCACGCGGTCCAGATCGGCGGGCAGGATTTCATCCCGCGCCGCCAGAGCGTGGCCGGGCGGCAGCGCGATCATCGCGGGGATCTGCGCAAAGGGGGTGGCGTCCAGCCCGGTCTGGTCAATCTCATCCGCTGTGACGGCCACGTCCAGATGATTGGCCGCCACCTGATCACGCACTACGGAAGAGCCGGCCACAACCAGCGTCACACTCACCTCGGGGTGTTTGCGGCGGAACCGGGCGATGGCATTGGGCACAAGATTGGTGCTGAAGGCAGACAGGCAGCCCAGTCGGACCTCGCCGGTGCCATAATCGCGGATGCGGGCGGCGGCGCTGCGCAGGCGGGCGATACCGGCAAAGGAAATCTCGACCTCGCGGTAGAAAAGCTGCCCCTCGGACGTGGGAACAAGGCGGCCCTTCTCGCGGTCGAAGATGCGGAAACCGACCGCGCGCTCAAGCGCCATGATCGCCTTGCTGACGGCGGGTTGCGAGATGCGCAGCACCTCGGCCGCGCGGGCCGTGGTGCCCCAGGTCATCACGGCATGGAAGGCTTCGATCTGGCGAACGTCCAAAGCTATAACCTAACGGAATAGAAGGCACCCATCTCTATATTGGACGGAATGTTCCTTGCCGGTCAACCTTGAGCGTGACGACAAAGGAGTTCCGTATGCGTGATGAGACACTTTCCCTTCAGAGGGTGCCGGTCAGCACCGAAGGCTATGACAGCCTGACAGTGCCGGTTCATCGGGCATCCACCATCCTTTACCCCGATGCCGACAGCTTTGCCCGCCGCCTTGGCCGGGGGGCGGATGGCTATGTCTATGGGCTTTACGGCACGCCGACCCACCGCCATCTGGAGGGCAGGATCACGGCCATGCAGCGCGGGGCGCGGACCGTGCTGCTGCCCTCTGGTCAGGCGGCGAATGTCTTTGCCATGCTGGCCGTGCTGAAGACCGGCGACCGGGTGCTGCTGCCCGATACCTGTTATGGCCCGACCCGCGATTTCGCGCAGACCGACCTGCCCGCCTTGGGCATTTCTGCGGCTTTCTACGACCCGACCGACCTTGCAGCCCTGGACGAACAAGCCCCGGGCGCCCGGCTGATCTGGGCGGAAAGCCCCGGTTCCCTGACGCTGGAGATGCAGGATATTGCCGCCATCGTGGCCATTGCCCGCCGTCATGGCGCCCTGACGGGCTGCGACAACACCTGGGCCTCGCCGCTGAACTTCCGCCCGCTGGAGCATGGCGTCGATCTGGTCGCCGAAGCCCTGAGCAAGCATTTCGGCGGCCATTCCGATCTGCTGATGGGATCGGTCACGGTGGCCGACCCGGTTTTGGGCCTGCGGATCAAGGGGCAGATGGGCCGATATGGCATCGGCGTGTCCCCCGATGACGTGGCGCTTGTCATGCGTGGGGTCGAGACGATGGCGGTGCGGATGGCGCGCGCCAGCGCGACGGCGCTGCGGCTGGCCGGATGGCTGGCAACACAGCCGCATGTGGCGCAGGTGCTGTATCCGCCGCTTCCGGGCAGCCCGGGGCATGACATCTGGGCGCGCGATTTCCATGGCGCCTCGGGCCTCTTCTCGGTGGCCTTCGATGATCTGGCCGCGCCGCATGTGCTGCCCGCGCTGGATGCGCTGCGGGTCATCTCCATCGGTGCCTCGTTCGGCGGAACGCGCAGTCTGGCCGCGCCTTCGGCCGTCGCGCCGCTGCGCAGCGCCACCCGCTGGACCGGCCCGGAATTCGTGCTGCGCCTGTCGGTCGGCATGGAAGCGCCCGAAGACCTGCAAGACGACCTGACCCGTTTCCTGACCGCGATCGAGACCTGCATCGCGGCGGGCAAGATCAAGAAAAGCTGAACAAAACCAACATATCAACAGGAGAGCCCCAGATGAAACGCCGCAACCTTCTTCAAGGCATGGCCGCCGCCGGTCTTTTGCCCCTTGTGCCCGGTTTTGCCACCCGCGCCCTTGCCGCCCCCGGTGACACGGTGCGTTTCGCCATCGCCAAGCCTGCGGGCGACATGAATCCCCATGCCTACAAGGGCCTCTGGGGCGCACAGGATCTGATCTATGAACCGCTGGTGAAATACGGCCCCGGGGGCGAGATTCAGCCCTGCCTTGCTGCCTCGTGGTCGCTGTCCGACGATGGCAAGACGCTTGCACTGGAATTGCAGCCGGGCGTGACCTTTCAAGACGGCACGCCCTGGAATGCCGAGGCGATGAAATGGAACCTCCACCGCTGGGTGCCCACCGGCGACCATGACTGGATCAACCACGTCCGCCTGTTCGACCATCTGGAGATCAAGGGCGATCATTCGGTGGTCATGCATTTCAAGGAGGCGCCTCTGAGCCTGTTCTTCGAACTCAGCTACACCCGGCCGACGCGCTATCTCAGCCCGGCTTCGGTGGCGGCGGATGGCAGTTTTGACAAGGCCATCGGCACCGGCCCGTGGAAGCTGACCTCGGCCTCGGACAGCCTCTCGGCGTTTGAGCGGTATGAGGGTTACTGGGGCACCGCGCCCGGCTTTGACAAGCTGGAACTGGTGGTCCTGCCGGATTCGCGGGGCCGGATGGCGGCCCTGCGGGCGGGTGACATCGACGTGACGGGGGGTGATTTCATGGCCCCCATCACCGCGAACGAGGCGACCACGCTGAAAGACGCCGGTATCGCGGTGGAGGTGCATTCGGGCATCGCCATGCTTTTGGGCTTCAACCCCGACCGCAACGCTGCGCTGGCCGACAAGCGGGTGCGCAAGGCGATCAGTCAGGGCTTTGACCGCGCCGCGATTGCGCAGGTGCTGTTCAACGGGCTGGCCGAACCGGCGGGCAGCATGTTCCCGCCCTCGGTTCCTCTGTCCGGCACCCAGTTTCCGCCGGATGCGCATGATCCCGACGCCGCCCGCGCGCTGCTGGATGCGGCGGGATGGACCGGCGACGGCATCCGCAGCAAGGATGGCGCCGCGCTGAAGGTGGAATTCGTGGTCTCGAACGATCAGATCGCCGGGTCGCGCAGCATGGCCGAGGTGATGCAAGCGCAACTGGCCGAAATCGGCGTCGAACTGACGATCCGCTCTGTCGATCACGCCTCGCGCCACAGCGACATTCCGGCGCGACAGTATGACATGGCGCTGTTCCTGACCTTCGGCGCCCCCTACGAACCTTTCGGCACCATGATGGGCTATCTCTATTCGCCCTATGACAACGGGGTGGATGGCAAGATGGTGATTGACGCCGCCAACCTCGACCCGTTGATGGAGGCCGCGACGGCAGCAAGCGAGGCGACCGTTCAGGCACAGGTGCAGGCGGTTTATGACTGGATTCACGCCGAAACCGCGCTGGCGCCCCTGCTCTACACGCCCTCGATCTGGGCGCATGGGCCGCGTGTCGAAGGCTTCACCCCGCCGGCAACCGAATATGACACGCCCTATGACGGGCTGACCGTCAGGGCGGGCTAGGGCGATGCTGGGTTATGTGACCGGCCGCTTCCGCAATGCGGCCATCCTTCTGGTTCTGGCCTCGATGCTGTGCTTCGGCCTCGTCGTCTCGGCGCCCGGCAATGTCGCGGTTCTGATTGCAGAACTGCGCACCCCGGGCGCGACCTTTGCCCAGATTGCCGAGATCGAAGAGGAGTTGGGTCTGAACGACCCGCTCCCCACCCGCTACTGGCACTGGCTGTCTGGCGTGCCAGAGGGGGATTTCGGCATCTCTTACAAGACCGGAGAGGAGGTGGGCGCGGCGATGGCGCGCAGGCTGTCGGTCACGGCAACGCTTCTGGGCGGCGCGGCGATCTTTGCCTGCCTCTTCAGCCTGGCCATGGGGTTTCTGGGCGCCCTGCGGCCGCATGGGGTGGTGGACGGGCTGACCCGGATCGGGGCGCTGATCGGCGCCTCCACCCCGCAGTTCTTCCTTGGCGCCATGCTGATCTATGGCTTCGCGCTTAAACTGGGCTGGTTCCCGACCTTCGGCGACAATCAGGGGCTGCGCAGCTACATCCTGCCATGGATCACGCTGGGAATGCTGCCGGGATGCGTTCTCAGCCGCCTTGTGCGCGTCGGGCTGGAGGAAGAGATGACCCGCCCCTTCGCCCTGACGGCCCGTGCCAAGGGGCTGCGGCGCAATGCGATCCTGTTCCGCGACGCGCTGCCGAATGTCGCCCCGGCCTGGCTGACCGCCTTTGGCGCGCAATGCACTGCCATGACCGTGGGCAGCGTGGTGGTCGAGCCGCTTTTCGCCTGGCCCGGTGTGGGGGCCATGTTCCTGCAAGGCGTGCAGTTCCGCGACTTCATGGTGGTGCAGGCCGGGCTGCTGATCTTCATTTCGTTCTTCATCCTGCTCAATCTGGCGGTGGATATCGCCGTGATGCTGCTTGACCCGAAACTTCGCCGGCAGGGGGGCCGCTGATGACCGTTTTCATGAAATTCCGCACGGCCCTTGCGGGTTTTCCCCGGCTGGCGCTCTGGATCGTGGCCGGGTTCCTGTTCCTTGGCCTTTTCGGGCCGTGGCTGGTGCCGCATGACCCGCTGAAGCAAAACCTGCTGGCCGCGGGACAGGGTCCGGGGCTGGTGCATTGGCTGGGCACCGACCATCTGGGGCGCGATACGTTCTCGCGGCTGATTGCGGCTGCGAACACCTCTCTGGTGGGCATCACGCTGGTTCTGGGCATCGCGCTGATCATCGGGATCGGGCTGGGCACGCTGGCCGGATACCGCCGCGGCTGGACCGAAGAGGCGATCATGCGGGTGACGGATGTGGGCCTTGCCATGCCGTCGCTGATCATTGCGCTGGCGATGATCGGCATTTTCGGCACCGGCTACTGGAACATGGTCATCGCGCTGGCGCTGGCATGGTGGCCGTCCTTCTGCCGTGTCAGCCGGGCGGTAGCGGTGGGCGTGATGAACAAACCGCATATCGAGGCGTTGCGCGTCATGGGCGCCAGCCCCTTGCGGATCTTCTTCGTCCACCTTCTGCCGACGACGACCGGCTCGGTCCTTGTCTATGCCACCGCCGATGCCGGGGGGCCGGCGCTGTCCATCGCCACCTTGTCGTTCCTTGGCCTTGGCATCCAGCCACCCACCCCGGAGTGGGGCCAGATGCTGGTGGACAGCCTGCCCTATCTGGAAGGCGATCCGCGGCAGGTGATCCTGCCGGGGCTTGCGCTGACCCTTGTCGTTGTCGCCTTCAACTTCCTGGGCGAAGCTATCGCGCTGAACCGGGTGCCGCGCCCCCTGGGCCGCCGCCTGCTGGCCCGCCGCCGGGCCGAGGCCGCCGCCTGGGGCAGGCCGCCCACGGGCCTTGTGACCGGAGAGAAAGCATGAATGCCGTTTATGACATCCGCGACCTGACCGTAGACCTTTACACCCGCAGCGCCGCCGTGCGCGTGGTCGATGGCGTCAGCCTGTCGGTCGCCGCCGGGGAATGCCTTGCCATCGTCGGCGAAAGCGGCAGCGGCAAGACAGTGATGAGCTTTGCCCCCATCGGCCTGATGCCCGAAGGGGTTTCGGTAGGGCTGTCTGGCGGTGCGCAACTGGCCGGCGCCGACCTGATCGGCGGGGAAGAGGCTGCGCTGGCCCGGCTGCGCGGGCGCGAAGTGGCGGTGATCTTTCAGGATCCGATGACGGCGCTGAACCCCGCCCGCCGGATCGGCAGCCAGATCGCCGAGGTCTGCACCCTGCACCTTGGCCTGAAGGGCGCTGCCGCCGAGGCGCGGGCGCTGGAGCTGATGCGGCTGGTCGGTATTTCCGACCCCGAGGCGCGGCTTCGGCAGTATCCGCACGAGCTTTCGGGCGGGCTCTGCCAGCGCGTCGTCATCGCCATGGCCATCGCCGCCGAACCGAAACTGCTGATCGCGGATGAGCCGACGACGGCGCTGGATGTAACGGTGCAGGCCCAGATTCTGGACCTGCTGCGCGACCTGCGCGCGCGGATGGGCATGGCGATGATCCTGATCACCCATGACATCGGGGTGGTGGCCAATGCCGCCGACCGCGTGGCGGTGATGTATGCCGGACGGCTGGCCGAGGTGGGGCCGGTGGATCAGGTGCTGCGCGCGCCGACCCATCCGTATACCCGTGCATTGATCGACGCGATTCCGCGCCCCGAAGACCCGGTGGGCAGCCCGTTCCGCGGCCTGCCCGGGATGCCGCCGCAACTGGCCGGACCGATCGGCGGCTGCGCCTTTGCGCCGCGCTGCCCGCGCGCCACGCCCGGCTGCGCCACGCTGCGCCCGCCGATGCGGGCGGTCGCCGGAACCCCGGGCTGGCAGGCCGCCTGTCACCACCTGACCCTTGCCGTCATCCCGAAGGGAGCTGCCGCATGACCACGCCCGTTCTGGAGGTTCGCAACCTTGTCACCCATTTCCGCAGCGTCGAGCGCGGCAAGACGATCAAGGCCGTCGATGGTGTCAGCCTGCATCTGAACGCGGGCGAGATCGTCGGCCTGATCGGCGAATCTGGCTGTGGCAAATCCACCCTAAGCCGGTCGATCGTCGGGTTGGCCACGCCCAATTCGGGGCAGATCGTGCTGGACGGCACCGATCTGTCTACCCTCAGGGGCAGCGCCCTGCGCCGCACGCGGTCGGCCATTCAATATGTGTTTCAGGATCCCTATTCCTCGCTCAACAATCGCCAGACCATCGGCGAGGCGCTGGAAGAGGCATTGGTCATCGCAGGGCTGCCCGCCGAACGCCGCGGCGCGCGGACCACTGAACTGCTGGACCATGTGGGTCTGCCCGCCGCCATCGCGCCCCGCTATGGGCGGGAACTGTCGGGCGGGCAGCGTCAGCGCGTCGCCATTGCCCGCGCGCTGGCGATGAACCCGCGCGTCCTGATCGCGGATGAGCCGGTCAGCGCGCTGGATCTGTCGGTCCGGGCGCAGGTGATGAACCTGTTCTTCGATCTCAGCCGCAATCTGGGGGTGGCCTGCCTGCTGGTCGCCCATGATCTGGCGCTGGTCCGGCAGGCGGCCAGCCGCAATTATGTGATGTATCTGGGCAAGATCGTCGAAGAGGGTGCCTCGGCCCAGCTATACGGCGACCCGCGCCATCCCTATTCGCGCGCGCTTCTCGCTTCGGCGCCCAGCCCCGACCCGGTGGCGGAACGCGCCCGACCGCGCGTTCCCCTCACCGGAGAATTGCCCAGCCCAACCAATCCGCCGTCGGGCTGCCGGTTCCGCACCCGCTGCCCCGTGGCGCAGGCGGCCTGCGCCGCAACCCTTCCCCCGCCGGTCGAGGTGGCGACCGGCCATCGTGCGGCCTGCCTGTTCGTGGGGGCCTGATGGCAGAGATTTCCAACCTGACGGTCGCACAGCTTTCGGCGTTGATCCGGGGCGGGCACCTGTCACCGGCGACGCTTGTGCAGACCTGCCTTGACCGCATCGCGGCCTTCGACCCGCACCTGCACGCGGTGAACAGCCTGCGTGCCGAAGCCGCGCTGGATGAGGCGCGGCAGGCGGCGGATGAGATCGCCCGGGGCGGCTGGCGCGGGCCGCTGCACGGTATCCCCGTCGGCATCAAGGATCTGATCGACGTGGCGGGCCTGCCCACCACCGCACAGGCGGCGCATCGGCGTGGTCATATGGCCAGCGGCGATGCAGCGGTGGTGCAGCGGCTGAAAACCGCAGGCGCGGTCATTCTGAGCAAACTCGCCACCCATGAATATGCGGTGGGCCTGAACGAGGACGCTGCCTTTCCCGCCGTGCGCAACCCATGGGATTTGTCACGCGATCCCTGCGGGTCGTCTTCGGGCTCTGCCGTTGCAGTGGCGGCGGGGCTGTGTCCCGGGGCGGTGGGCAGCGATACGGCGGGGTCCATCCGCGACCCTGCAGCATGGTGCGGCGTGGCGGGGCTGAAGCCAACCGACGGGCTGATTGCCACCGGCGGCCTGTTGCCGCTGTCGCGCAGCATGGATTGCATCGGCCCGATGGCCCGGACCGCCGCGGATTGCGCGCTGATGCTGGAGGCGATGGGGGGGCCGCCGGTCGCGCCCGATCTGCCCGACCTGCGGGGATGCCGGATCGGACTGCCGCGCCATGTCTATCGGGACCACGCCACGCTTGACCCCGAGGTGGCAGCGGCCACCGAAGCCACGATCGCGCTTTTGCGCGATCTCGGCGCCACTGTGACCGAGGTGCGCCTGCCCGATTTCACCGAAATGGGCCGCGTCGCGCGCTGCATCACCTGGCCCGAGGAAACCGCTGAACACGGCGCCGAACTCGACGGCTGGCCCGACCGTTTCTCGGCCACGGCGCGGGCGCGGCTGGCGGATGGCAGGTCCATCCCGGCGCCCGATTACATCACCGCCCTCGGCCAGCGGCGCAACCTGCGGGCCGCGGTTGCGGCGGTCATGTCCGAGACCGAACTGTTGTTCTTACCCGCCATGCTGACCCCGGCGCAGCCCCTTGGCTATGAGAGCGGCCCCATGGGGGAGGTTGACCTGTCGCTTGCCCGCCCCTTCAACCTGACCGGAAATCCCGCCCTGTCCTTCTGCATCGGCCTGACCCGGCAGGGTCTGCCCATCGGCGGGCAGCTTGTGGCCGGATGGCATGACGATGCACGGCTGTTGCAGGTTGCGGCGACCCTCGAGCGCGCCATGGGGGTGGAGGCGTGGCGCAAACTTGACCCGGGCTTGCCGACCGGCCCGTGCCAGCGCGATCACAGGACGCGCGTCAGGTGAGGAATGCGCCGCGGCCCTCGGGAACAAGTGAAAGGGTCTGAGCCGCCCCCCCCTGCTTGCTGCCCAGACAAGCAGGGCGGTTTCGGCGCCCGCTGACCCTAGCCCAACGCCAGTGCGCGGATCTTTGGCCCGTCGAAATTCCCGCCGCAGAGGAGGACGACATTGGCCTTGCCCGCCGTCCTTTCCCCCAGCTTGCGGAACGCCGCCATGGCCAAGGCAGCGGCGCCTTCGACCAGAAGGGTTTCGTCCTGTGCAAGGCTGCGCAGCGCCGAAAGGATTTCGCCTTCGGAACAGGTCACCACCTCATCCACTACGGCTTGCGCCAGCGGCAAGGTCAGGGTGCCCTCGTCGATGCCGCCCGCCACCGCATCGGCCAAGGTATCAAAATGATCGCATTCCACGACCCGCCCGGCCTGCATCGAAAGCGCCAGCGCCTGCGAGGCTTCGGCAGCGGCACCGATGATGCGTGTGCTGGGCGAGAAGGCTTTGATCACCGCACCGATACCGCCGATCAGACCGCCGCCACCCATGGCGATGACGAGGTTGTCGATCTGCCCCGCCTGCTCCAGAAGCTCCAGCCCGATGGTGCCCTGACCCGCGATCACATCGGCATCATTATAGGGCGAGATATAGCGCGCACCCGTCTTGTGCGCGAGGGTCTGGGCGTGCTGCTCTGCCAGGCCGGTTTCGGCGCCGTGAAGGACGACCTCGACACCATGGGACCGGATCTTTGCCAGCTTTTCCGGCACGACGTTTTCCGGCAGGACGACCGTCAGCTTGCGCCCCAGCGATTGCGCTGCACGGGCCGCCCCGATGCCGTGATTGCCGGATGACGCCGTGATCAGCGCCTGCCCGGCGGGAACCGCCGTCATCACCGAAGCCGCCCCGCGGATCTTGAACGAGCCGGTAAGCTGAAAATTCTCGGCCTTGAACCAAAGCCCCTCGCGCCGGGCGGGCAAGAGCGGCGTTTCCTGAATATGCACCCGGATACGGCGCCGGGCCATGACGGAACGCGCGGCAGAGGCAAGGATCAGGTCGGTCACTGGGCGGTGCCTTTCGCGCGGGAGAGGACGGAACGCGCCATCGCAATGTCTTGCGTGGCAACGCCGGTAAGGTCGGCAATCGTGATATCGTCCGGGGATCGGCGCCCCGCGGCCCGGCCAGAAAGGATCGCACCCAATTCGGCGCAATCGCCGGGCCCGATCAGCCCCGCCGCGCGGGCATGGGCAAATTCGCCATGGTCCAGCGATTGCGACAGGCTGTCGGCGACGCGCAGTTGCGCCCGCCCGACCAGCGTGGTTTCCAGCTCCTGCTTGCCGGGGCTGTCAGCGCCGATGGCAGTGATATGGCAGCCCGGGCGCACCCAATCGGCACGGACAAGCGGGGCGTTGGCGGGGGTGGCCGTCACGATCACATCGGCGCCGCGGCAGGCGGTTTCAAGATCGGGGGCGATTGTCACCCCCTCCAGCCGGGCAACCAGCGCCGCCGCACGGTCCGGGTTGCGGCCCCAGATGGCAATATCGGCCGCCGGCGCCAGATGCCGCAGCGACCGGGCCAGCCAATAGCCCTGCGTGCCGCTGCCAACGATCAGGAACCGCCGGGCATCCGGGCGACAAAGCGCCAGACTTGCCACGGCACCGCCCAGCCCGGTGCGCAGGTCGGTCAGATAGCCCTCATCGGCCAGAAGCGCATGCATCTGCCCGGTCAACGCCGAAAAGACCAGCACAACCCCGGTGCTGGAGGGCAGGCCCTTTGCGGGGTTGTCATAAAAACCCGAAGCGATCTTGACGGCAAAGACCTCATCCCCGGCGATATGGCCGAATTTGATATGACAATCGCCATGGGCCGCGGGAAAGCCCAGATGGCCCACCGGCGGCAGGTTGGCGCGCCCGTCGGAGATGGCCCGATAGGCGTCGCGCACGGCCTCGGCCATTTCGGAATCGACGGTGACCAAGGCTTCGATCTGAGTTCGGGAAAGCTGGATCATGGTTTCCTCAAGCGCCAAGCGCCAGAACGGCGGCCCGGGCCAACAAAGCCGCCCCCGGCGCGATGGCCGCGTCATTGAAATCGTATTTCGGCTGATGCAGACCCGCTTCGGGGGCAAGCGCGCCATTGCCCAGAAAGGCATAGGCACCGGGCAGCACGCCCAGAAACTCGCCGAAATCATCTCCGGCCATCACCGGCGGCGGCGGCGCGATCAGGGCGTCGCCCGCCGCCTGCCGCAGGATGTCGCGCTCGGCCCCTGTGTTCACCACCGGGCTGCAGGCATTGGGATCGAAGTCGAGGGTCCAGTCGCAGGCCGCCATCCCTGCCGCCGCCTCGGCCACCGCCGCCACCCTGTCGCGCAGATGCCCCAGCGTCTGGGCGCGGAAGGCGCGCAGCGTGCCGGTCAGCTCGGCCTCTTGCGGGATGATGTTCTGCGCATGGCCGCCGCGAAAGCTGCCCACCGTGACCACCGCCGCCTCCATCGGATCGACCGAACGCGCCACGGCCTGCTGGATGCCGGTCATGAAATGCCCACCGGCCAGCAGCGGATCACCCGTCAGATGCGGCATCGAAGCATGGCCGCCCGCCGCGTTGAACCGCAGCGAAAACTCTGCCGTGCCCGCCATGACCGGGCCGTCATGCACCGCAACTGCCCCCGTGGGCAGGCCGGGCCAATTGTGCAGACCAAAGATCCGGCCCATCGGAAAGCGCCGCAACAAACCGTCGTCCAGCATCATCCGGGCACCGCCATACCGCTCTTCGGCGTGCTGGAAGATCAGATGGACCCGCCCGGCAAAATCCTGCCGCCGCAGGATCATCGCCGCGCCCAGAAGGATCGCCATATGGCCGTCATGGCCGCAGGCGTGCATCACGCCCGGCGCTTGCGACTGATGCGGCAAACCCGTCAATTCGGTGATCGCCAGCGCGTCCATGTCGGCACGCAGCCCCACGGCGGGACCGTCGCCATCCCCGACCGTGGCCACCAACCCGTGCCCGCCGATGCCGGTGACCACGGGCAAGCCCAGTTCGGCCAGTGTTGCCGCCAGAAACTCTGCCGTCCGCACCTCGGCGCAGGACAGTTCGGGATGCCGGTGCAGGTGGCGGCGCATCTCCACCAGTTGCTCCAGCTCGTTTGGCGACAGCATGGCGCCTCCATGGATCATCTTGTCCAATTTATACATATTGGTATAAATCCTGCAAGCCCAGCGCGAGATGCCCATGCCCCTTGCCACCTTTCACCCGCTTTGCGACGCCATCGCCCTGTTGTTGCAGCCGCAGGCCGAAGTGGTGTTGCATGATCTGGCGACCGAAACGGTGGCCCATATCGCCAACCCCTTCTCGCGGCGGGACATCGGCGAGCCGTCCTTGCTGCATGAGATCGACTTTCGCCCCGATGTCGCGGTGATCGGCCCCTATGAAAAGGTGAATTTCGATGGCCGGCGCCTGAAATCGGTCAGCGCGGTGCTGCGCGATCCGGGCGGGCGGGCGATTGGCGTCTTGTGCATCAATCTTGATGTCACCCACCTGCACACTGCGATCGAACTTCTGACCAATCTGACCCGCCTGCCTGCGGGCGCCGGTCAGCCCGCCGTGCTGTTCCATGAAGATTGGCACGAAAGGATCAATCAATATGTCCACGGCTGGACCGCGCGCAATGGCACCTCTGTTGCTGATCTCAGCCGGGCGCAAAAGCGCCAACTGGTGGGCGAACTCGCATCGGACGGCGCCTTTGGCGGCAGACATGCTGCGGCCTATATCTCGCGCGTGCTGCAGATGAGCCGGGCAAGTGTCTATAACTATCTGCGCGCCACCAAGGGTGGCGGAACAACGGAAGGCTGAGGAATGGAACTGCAAACCGGGTTGAGCAGCGGAACCTTCGTGACATTTGCCGGCGGCAGTCTTGGCGAAACCGCGCGGGTGGTCTTTGCGACAGAGGTCGCCGGCGAGCATCTGGCGGTGACCGACCGCAGCCCGTTTCACCCGCAAAGCCTGTCCTGGCCGGATCAGCCCGGCGACCGCGGCTGGCTGATCCTGGCCGACGGACGGCGGGCCGCAGTGCTTGACAGCCGCGAGGCGCTGTTGAACCGGGCGACCGGCATTCTGGCGACGGGCGATGCCGCAAGGGCGCTGAAACGCGGCGATCACGATATTGCCGCGGTGGTCCTGCATGTGCTGGACACCGCAGTTGCCCCGGGCGGGGTCGTCACGCTGGAGGTGGACGGGTCGTTTCGCCACGCGCTTTCGTTGCAGCATACCGGCGTGCATCTGGCGGCGCTGGCTCTGAACCAATGCGCGGCGTCCTTCTGGACGAAGACTCCGGACGACACCGACAGTCTTGGCGCACCCAATCTCGACAAGGCGGCGGTGACTCAATCGCAGATCGGGGCTGATGCCTCGACCGACGGCTATCGCATGGGCAAATCGCTGCGCAAGAGGGGCTTTGATGCGGCGGCTTTCCTGTCCGATCTGCCCGGCCGTGCGGCAGCGATCAACGAGGCCCTGCGCCAGATGCTCACGACGCCTGCCCCTGTGGTGCTGACCCCCGGCGAAGGCCCCCTCGGCGACCGTCGCCTGTGGTCAACCCGCCTGAACGGTGTCGAGGTGTCGATGCCCTGCGGCGGCACGCATGTTGCCCGGCTCTCGGACCTTGCGGCGATCGAGGTTGCCCTTGCCCCGACCGAAGACGGCTTTGTCATGGTGACCCAAAGCAGGGCAGCCACCACCGCCTCCTGACCCCTGGCCAGGCCCCCTCAGACCTCAACCGTTCCCAGCACCTGCTCTGCGACGGCGCCGGAGCGGAGCATGTCTTCGAGCGTGAGCGAGTCGATGATGACGAGGTAGGACCAGAACACCTCGGCAAAGACCTTGCGGATGCGGCAGCTTGCCTCGTCCACGCAGTCCTCGCAGCGTTGGTAGGCGCGGCGCGACAGGCAGGGCAGCGGCGCGATCGGCCCGTCGATGGTGCGCAGGAGTTCGGAAATCGACACTTCGCCGGGCGCCTTGATCAGGCTGTAACCGCCCGAGCGGCCGCGGATCGAGGCGATGATCCCGGCATTGCGCACTTCCAGCAGGATATGCTCGAGAAACCGCTTCGGCGTGCCGGAGCGCCGGGCGATCTCTTCGATCGTCAGCGGCTCGGGCCGCGGGCGGGCGGCCTCGTCGGCAAGGGTCAGCAGCGCCTTCAGCGCATATTTCATCTTCTGCGTGATCATTCCCGAACGCTAGGCGGTTAACAGCGCGGAATCAACGGAGGGAATGCCTGCCATCGCCCGGAAAACCGGCAGAATCCCTTGCACAGAGCCGATTTTTCCTTACGGCAAAAGCGCTTGCTATTTTACACGATAAGAACGGTAGACATTTGCGTTTTTTGGTGCATTCTAGGGGACACGCCGCCCCCGGGGCGCCCAAGCTGTAGACGGAATTGATACGATGGAACCGCTGGATCTGATCGACCGGAAGATTGTCGCCGAATTGATGCGCGATTCGACGCTTGCCGTGGCCCAGATCGCCGACCGGGTCGGCCTGTCGCAAACCCCGTGCTGGAAACGTATCCAGAAGCTAGAGGCGACGGGCGTTCTGACGGGGCGGGTGGCCTTGGCCGACCCGGCCAAGCTGGGGTTCGGCCTGACGGTCTTTGTCGGCATCGAGGCGCCCGACCACTCGGCGGAATGGCGCGAGACTTTCGCCCGTGCCACCGAATCGCTGCCGCAGATCCTTGAGGTCTACCGGACGGCGGGACAGGTGGATTACCTGCTGCGGATCGCTGTGCCCGACATGCCGGCCTTCGATGCGCTTTATAAGCGGCTGACAGATGCCGTGGCGATCAAGAACGTCACTTCGCATTTCGCGCTTGAGCGGATCAAGTTCACCACCGCCTATCCGGTCAACACCACTGTGCGTTGAGAGAAGGCCATTCTCTTTCGCCGCCGAAGTTTGGAATCGATAATCACGACTTGTCCGGTAGATTTAACTATCGCCAGAATCGGGGAAGGAGACCCGAAGTGACCAAGACCCTGATCGTTCCCGGACTTGACGGCTCTGCCGCCCCGCATTGGCAACATTGGTGGGCGGCGACGGAACATGACGCGCTGATGGTTGAGCTTTCCGACCCGTCCCGTCCCTCTCCTGCGGTGTGGGAAGCGGAACTGGCAGGGATGATCCTGCGCCATCCCGACAGCATTCTGGTCGGCCATTCTCTGGGCGCGATCCTGATTGCGCGGATTCTGGCGCGCTGGCCGCAATTGCAGGTGCGTGCCGCCTTGCTGGTCGCCCCTGCCGAGACGGAGGGCGCCGACCGGATCGGCCATTTCGGCCCGATCCCGCAACTGCCCTTCGACATTCCGGCAACCGTCGTGGCCAGCCGCAACGATCCGTGGATGAGCCTTGCCCGCGCCAGCCATCTTGCCCGCGCCTGGGGCAGCGATCTGCTCGATCTGGGCTTTGTCGGCCATATCAATGTCGCCTCGGGCTTTGGCCCCTGGGCCGAGGGCAAGGCTTTGCGCGACGACCTTGCGTTGCGGTCGGGCCCGGTCCTGCCGCGCAACCGGCTTGAACGGAGACTTGCCCGATGAACCGCCTGTTCCGCCGCCCCGAACCCGGAAAATCGGACCGCGCCGCCCTGTTGGCCTTTGCGCTGGTCTATGTGTTTGCGCTGGTCCTTGTGCTGGCACCTGAAACATTTCTTGGCACCTGAAAGGAGAAAACCGATGTTTGACGGACATTTCGACCCCGCCTTTCACGAAGCTTTCCGCACAAGGGATGACAGCGACGAACCGCTTTCGATGCCCGCATGGCTGGCCGCGCTGACGGTGGCGGCCTCGATCGGGCTTCTGGGGGCGATCTGGGCCCTTGCCCTGGCCTGACCGGACAGCCGCCCGGACAATAGGCCCGCCGGACCTTTGCCACAGGTGCGGATGGCCCATTCCGGGGCTTGGCCGTGCCGAAAGCCTCGCTAGACTGCGCTGGAAACCGGAATCTTCCGGGCAGGTTTGGTAAGCGGTCCGGGGGCAGCGATGGCGGGTGAAGTGACAGCGGCGGCAGAGGTGGCGGCGCAACATGGTGGTGGCGTCGATCTGACCTCGGTCGTCGTGCTGCTGGCGGCGGCGGTGGTTGCCGTGCCGCTGTTCCGGCGCGCCGGGCTTGGCTCGGTTCTGGGTTATCTCGCGGCCGGGCTGGCCATTGGCCCCTATGGGCTGGGTTTCTTTCACGACGCGCAATCGGTGATCCATGTCGCCGAACTTGGCGTTGTCCTGTTCCTGTTCATCATCGGGCTGGAAATGCAGCCCTCGCGGCTGTGGTCGATGCGGGGCGAGATCTTCGGTCTGGGTCTGGCGCAGGTGGTGCTGGCGATTGCCGCGCTGATCTGGGTCGGCATCACGCTGGGCTATCCTGTCACCGCCAGTTTTGTGGCGGGCACCGGCTTTGTGCTGACCTCCACCGCCATTGTGATGCAGGTGCTTGAGGAACGCGGCCAGATGGGCCTGCCCAAGGGGCGGAGGATCGTCGCCATTCTGCTGTTGGAGGATCTGGCCATCGTGCCGCTTTTGGCGCTGGTGGCTTTCCTTGCGCCGGGTGGGGCCGAGGCGACGCTGGCCGACCGGCTGATCAGCGTGGGCATCGGACTTGCCGCGATTGCGGTGCTGGTGGTCGCCGGGCGCTATCTCTTGGACCCGATGTTCCGCCTTCTTGCCCGGTTCGGCGCGCGGGAAGTGATGACGGCAGCCGCCCTTCTGGTGGTGCTGGGCGCGGCGGTGCTGATGCAGGCGGGCGGGCTGTCGATGGCGATGGGCGCCTTCCTTGCCGGGGTTCTGCTGTCGGAAAGCAGCTTTCGTCATCAGCTTGAGGCCGATGTCGAGCCGTTCCGCGGCCTGCTTCTGGGCCTGTTCTTCCTAGGCGTCGGCATGGCGCTGGACCTTGAGATCATCGCGCGAAACTGGGCGATCATCCTTGTCAGCGTGCCTGCCTTCATGGTGCTGAAGATGCTGGTGATCTACGGTGTTGCCCGCGCCACCAAGGCCGGCCATGCCGAGGCGCTGGAACGCGCCGTCCTGATGGCGCAGGGGGGCGAATTCGCCTTTGTCCTTTACGCCACCGCCACACAGTTCGGGATTCTGGAACCGGAATGGAATGCTAATCTGGCCGCCATCATCATCGTCTCGATGGCGCTGACGCCGCTGATGCTTATTCTGCATGACCGGCTTGTGCCGCAAAAGGCCGCATCGCTGGATGGGGTCGAGGCGGCGCATGACCTTGCCGCGCGGGTGCTGATGATCGGCTTTGGCCGGATGGGCCAGATCATCAGCCAACCCCTCTTGCAGCGCGGGCATTCGATTTCGATCATCGATACCGATGCGCAGTCGATCCGCGATGCGGGGGAATATGGCTTCAAGGTCTGGTATGGCGATGGCACGCGGCTGGACATCCTGCATGCTGCCGGTGCGGCGAATGCCAGTATGGTCATCGTCGCCATAGACAATGCCGAGGCCACGACGAAGATCGTCGAGGTGATCAAGCACGCGTTTCCGCTGGTTCCGGTTGTGGCCCGCGCCTATGACCGCCAGCACGCGCTGGCGCTGGTCAAGGCCGGGGTCGATTTCCAGATGCGCGAGACCTTTGAAAGCGCGCTGGCCATGGCGGGGGCGGCGCTGGACCGGCTGGGCGACAGCCCCGAAGAGGTGGCCGAGCTGATCGCCAGCATCCGCAGCCGCGACATGGACCGTTTCGCGCTGGAATGCGTCGGCGGGGTCGAGGCCGGGATCAGCCTGCTTCTGGGCAACAAGGATCAGCCTGCCGCCGGTCACTGACCCCGGCGGATCAGGTCGGCGGCGCGTTCGGCGATCATGATGGTCGGCGCATTGGTGTTGCCGCTGACCAGACGCGGCATGACCGAGGCATCGACCACCCGCAGCCCGGTGACACCGCGCACCCGCAACCCGGGGTCCAGAACCGAGGCGGCATCGCTGCCCATGCGGCAGGTGCCGACGGGGTGATAGATCGTGTCAGCGCGGGCGCGGATATGCCGCTCCCATTCGGCATCACCCATGCCGTCGCGCAGCCCGAACATCTCGCGCCCCAGATGGGGTTGCAGCGCAGGCGCCCGCATCAGCGCCCGGGTCAGTTTCGCCCCGGCGATGGTGGTGGCCAGATCGCGCGGGTCCGACAGAAAGCGCGGGTCGATCAGCGGGGCCGCCAGCGGATCGGACGAGGCCAGCCGCACCTGCCCGCGCGAATGGGGCCGCAGGGTGCAGACATGACAGCAGAACCCATGGCCCCAATGCAGCCGCCGCGCGTGGTCGTCCACGATGCCGATGACGAAATGCAACTGAATGTCGGGCCGCTCCACCCCCGGGGCGCTACGCAGAAAGCCTGCGCCTTCGGCAAAGGGCGTGGTCAGCATCCCCCGCCCGTGGCGCGCCCAGTTCAGGATATGCCCCGGCATCGCCGCCGCCGCGCGCAGGCTGAAGCCGAAACTGTCGGTGTCGGGGCTTTTCCACGACAGGATGAAGTCGAGATGGTCTTGCAGGTTCTGCCCCACCGCAGGCAGGTCATGCAGCACCGGCAGGCCCATCTGCCGCAGGTGGTCACCCGGACCGATGCCGGACAGCATCAGCAGTTGCGGCGAACCGAAAGCGCCTGCCGACAGGATCACCTCGCGCCGGGCCAGAACCTGCCGCTCTTCTCCGCTGCGGCGATAGGCAAGCCCCGTCGCGCGGCGCCCGTCGAACAGCACACGCGCGGCTTGCGCCCTTGTGATCACATGCAGATTCGGGCGCTGCATCACCGGATGCAGATAGGCCGCTGCCGCCGAACACCGCTCCCCCTTGTGGGGGCCGGAATGGAATTGCGTGACCTGATACAGGCCAACCCCCTCATTGTCGCCGCGGTTGAAATCCTCGGTCACCGGCTGCTGCATCTGCCGGGCGGCTTCGACAAAGGCGCGGCTGGCGGGGCGGGGGTCGGGCTGGTCGGCCACCTGCAAGGGACCGTCGGCGCCATGCAGGGCATCGGCACCACGCGCATTCCCCTCGGCCCGCAGGAAATACGGCAGCACATCGTCCCAACCCCAGCCGGTGGCGCCCTCTTCGGCCCAACCGTCATAATCCTGCCGCTGGCCCCGGATATACAGCATGGCATTGATCGCCGATGACCCGCCCAGCGCGCGGCCGCGCGGCTGATAACCGCGCCTGCCGTTCAGCCCGGGCTGCGGCACGGTATGGAACGCCCAGTTGTTGATCCTTGGCCGCCCCGGCAGCATGGCCACCGTGCCCGCGGGCAGCCGCACCGGCAACCCGTCGCCCCGGCCGCCGGCCTCGATCAGGCAGACGGTCACGGCAGGGTCTTCCGACAATCGCGCCGCCAGCACCGAGCCAGCCGAACCGCCGCCCGCAATCACGAAGTCAAACATCCCGGCCATGTCGGACCCTCCTCCGATTGCGGCGATTGTTACCACCACCCGCCAAGGGCAAAAGCCCTGCCGCAGCGTCACGGCGATTGACGCGGCCCCTGCCGATGCGGGATGACGGTCTGGCCCCTTGCGAGAACCGCCATGCCCCCCACCCGCCTCGTGATCTTTGACTGTGACGGCGTGCTGATCGACAGCGAGATGATCTCGGCCCGGATGCTGGTCGAAGAACTGTCGCGGCTGGGCCTGTCGATCGACCTTGACTATGTGGCGCGGCATTTTCTGGGCCGGTCTTACCCGGTGGTGATGGAGACGATCCGGCGCGAATTCGGGCTGGACCTGCCCCCCGCCTTTGAAGACCGCTACCGCGAGCGGCTGCTGGCGGCGTTTCAGACCGATCTGCGGATCATGCCCGGAGTGCGCGAGGTGATCGAGGGGCTGGCGCTGCCCTGCTGTGTCGCCACCTCCTCCTCGCCCCGGCGGGTGGCGATGTCGCTGGCGCATGTCGGGCTGGCACCGCTGGTCGAGGGGCGGGTGTTCACCGCAACCCAGGTCAGCCGGGGCAAGCCCGCGCCGGACCTGTTCCTTTTCGCCGCTGCACAGATGGGCGTCGCCCCCGCCGATTGCCTTGTGATCGAAGACAGCCTGACCGGCATCCGCGCCGCGCGTGCCGCCGGAATGCCGGTCTGGCGCTTTACCGGCGGCAGCCATCTGAAGGGCCGCGACGGGCCGGAGCCCGAGGACGCGCGGCCGGATGCCCGGTTTTCTTCCTTCGCCGATTTTGCCACACTTGCCCCCGAATTGATGAGACCCGCATGACCCGCCCCGAACATGAACCTTCCCCCCAGGATGACGCCGCCCGCGCCGGCTGGCTTTCCTATGTCGGCGGGCTGACGCAGGATCAGATCGCTGCCGAGCTGGGGGTCAGCCGCCAACGGGCGCAGCGCCTTGTCAGCCGCGCCATGGCCGAGGGGCTGATCCATGTCCGTCTGAACCACCGGATCGGCGCCTGCCTTGACCTTGAGGCGCGGCTGACCGACCGTTTCGGGCTGACACGCTGCCGTGTGGTGCCGGGCCTTGGCGCGGGGGGTGATCCGGTGCGCGCCATCTCACCCGCCGCCGCCGCCGAGCTTGAGCGGTTTCTGGGCATGGCCGAACCGCTGACCGTGGCGCTGGGCACCGGGCGGGCGCTGCGCGGCATGGTCGATGCCATGACCCCGATGGATGCCGACCAGCACCGGCTTGTCTCGCTGATCGGCAATATCGCCCCGGACGGATCGGCCAGTTTCTTTGACGTGGTGATGCGGATTGCCGACAAGGTGCGCGCGCCGCATTACCCGATGCCGGTGCCGGTGATCAGCCCCACCCCCGAAGAGAATGCCGCCTTTCACGCCCTGCCGCCGGTGCGGCGGGTGATCGACTTGGCCCGCGCCGCCGATGTTGTCTTCGTCGGCGTCGGCCAGATGTCGGGCGACGCGCCCCTGCTGAAAGACGGATTCGTCAGCCGCAGCGAGCTGGACGAAATGCAGGCGGCCGGGGCCGTGGGCGAGGTGGCAGGCTGGGTCTATGATTCGGCGGGCATATACCTTGACCTTGGCACCAACCGCCGCACCGGCGGGGTGCGCGTGGCCCCCGGCCTGCCGCGCCCGGCCATTGGAATCGCGGGCGGCCCGTCCAAGGTGGCGGCCATTGCTGCGGCGCTGCAATCGCGCATTCTCAATGGCTTGGTCACCGATGAACCCACGGCACAGGCCATTCTGAACCGCTGATCCTTTCGCAGTTGCGGCGGAAGAGGGGGCTTGACGGCTGCCACCCTCATGTGAGCATTTACCCACCAAGCGATGATTTGCTCATTCGCTTTCAAGGGAGGAAACCATGAACAACACGCTCCGCGCCCTCTTGGGCGCGACGGCCTTGCTTACCCTTTCGACGGGCGCCTGGGCCGAAACCACCATCACCGTTGCCACCGTGAACAACGGCGACATGATCCGTATGCAAGGGCTGATGGACGATTTCTATGCCAAGAACCCCGACATCAAGGTCGAGTGGGTGACGCTGGAAGAGAACGTCCTGCGCCAGAAGGTGACCACCGATATCGCCACCAAGGGCGGCCAGTTCGACGTGCTGACAATCGGCACCTATGAAGTTCCGATCTGGGGCAATGCCGGCTGGCTGGTGTCGCTGAACGACCTGCCCGCCGAATATGACGCCGATGACCTGTTGCCCGCCATCCGCGGCGGCCTGACCGTGAACGGCGAGCTTTATGCGTCGCCCTTCTACGGCGAATCCTCGATGGTGATGTATCGCAAGGATCTGATGGAAGCCGCCGGGCTGACCATGCCCGACGCGCCGACCTGGGCCGACATCAAGACCGCCGCCGCCGCCATGACCAACAAGGACGCCGAAATCTACGGCATCTGCCTGCGTGGCAAGGCCGGCTGGGGCGAGAACATGGCCTTCCTGACCGCCATGTCCAACTCGTTCGGGGCCAAGTGGTTCGACATGGACTGGAAGCCGCAATTCGACGGCCAGCCGTGGAAAGACACGCTGAACTTCTATCTTGACCTGATGAACAACTATGGCCCGCCCGGCGCCTCGAACAACGGGTTCAACGAAAACCTCGCGCTGTTCCAGCAGGGCAAGTGCGGCATGTGGATCGACGCCACTGTCGCCGCCTCGTTCGTGACCGGCAAGGACAGCACCGTGGCCGACAAGGTCGGTTTCGCTCTGGCCCCCGACAACGGTCTGGGCAAGCGCGGCAACTGGCTCTGGGCATGGTCGCTGGCGATCCCGGCGGGTTCGCAAAAGGTGGACGCGGCCAAGGCTTTCGTCAACTGGGCGACCAACAAGGACTATCTGGCACTCGTCGCCTCGAAAGAGGGCTGGGCGAACGTTCCTCCGGGCACCCGGACCTCGCTCTATTCCAACCCGGAATATGCGGCGATCCCGTTTGCCAAGATGACGATCGACAGCATCAACGCGGCTGACCCGACCAAGCCGACCGTGGACCCGGTGCCCTATACCGGCGTGCAATTCGTGGCGATCCCGGAATTCCAGGGCCTTGCCACGGCGGTTGGCCAACAGTTCTCGGCGGCGCTGGCCGGTTCGACCTCGGCGGATGATGCGCTGGCTGCGGCTCAGGAACTGGCCGTGACCGAGATGACCAAGGCCGGTTACATCAAGTAAGCGGTCCTCCCCGGGCGGGGCGCCACTCCCGGGCGGCCCCGCCCACCTCTTTCCCTTTCATTCAAGGTCTGTCCCATGGCCACCGCGCATTCCCGCACCGCCGCGCGCCTGATGGTGTCGCCTGCCGTGATCCTGTTGTTCCTGTGGATGATCGTTCCGCTTGGCATGACGATCTGGTTCAGCTTTCTGCGCTACAATCTGCTGACCCCCGGAAACGAGTCCTTCGCGGGCTTTGACAACTACTATTACTTCCTGACCAATGCCGCCTTCTGGCAGGCGCTGACCAACACGCTGACGCTTGTTCTGGGCGTGCTGGCCATCACGGTGATCGGGGGCGTTCTGCTGGCGCTCTTGCTGGATCAGCCGTTCTGGGGTCAGGGCGTGGTGCGCGTCATGGTGATCGCACCGTTCTTCGTGATGCCCACCGTTTCGGCGCTGGTCTGGAAGAACATGTTCATGAATCCGGTGAACGGCATGTTCGCCCATATCGCCAAGACGCTGGGCCTTCAGCCCTTCGACTTTCTCGCCCATGCGCCGCTGGCCTCGATCATCCTGATCGTGGCATGGAGCTGGCTGCCGTTTTCCACGCTGATCCTGCTGACGGCGCTGCAATCGCTGGACCGCGAGCAACAGGAGGCCGCCGAAATGGACGGCGCCAGCCCCCTTGCCCGGTTCTGGTATCTGACCGTGCCGCATCTGACCCGCTCGATCACCGTTGTCGTGCTGATCCAGACGATCTTCCTGCTGTCGGTCTTTGCCGAAATCCTTGTCACCACCAATGGCGGGCCGGGTAACGCTTCGACCAACATCCCCTATCTGGTCTATGCGCAAAGCCTGCTGTCCTTCGACGTGGGCGGCGGTTCTGCGGGCGGCATCGTGGCGGTCATCCTCGCCAATATCGTTGCGATCTTCCTGATGCGGATGATCGGCAAGAACCTGGAGACCTGATCCATGTCGCGCAAAACCACGCAAACCCGCCGCACGGTTGTCACCATCGCGGCATGGTCCATCGGCTTCCTGATCTTCTTTCCGATCCTCTGGACCATCCTGATGAGTTTTAAATCCGAAGGCGATGCCATCAAGGCGCCGCTGGCGATGCTCACCTCGCCCTGGTCGCTGGAAAGCTATCACGAGGTGCAGGAACGCTCGAACTACGCGCTGCATTTCTGGAACTCGGTGGTTCTGTCCGTCGGCTCGACCATCGCCGCGCTGATCATTGCCGTTCCGGCGGCCTGGTCGATGGCCTTCGTGCCGGGCAAGCGCACCAAGGATCTGTTGATGTGGATGCTTTCGACCAAGATGATGCCCGCCGTGGGCGTTCTGGTGCCGATGTATCTTCTGTTCCGCGACTTTGGCCTGTTGGACAGCCGGGCCGGGCTGGTGGCGGTGCTGACCCTGATCAACCTGCCGATCGTGGTCTGGATGCTTTACACCTATTTCAAGGAAATCCCCGGCGAAATCCTTGAGGCGGCCCGGATGGACGGCGCCAGTCTGCGTGCGGAAATCCTTTATGTGCTGACGCCGATGGCGGTGCCCGGCATTGCTTCGACCATGCTCCTGAACATCATTCTGGCGTGGAACGAAGCGTTCTGGACCCTGCAACTGACCACCTCCAAGGCCGCGCCGCTGACGCAGTTCATCGCCAGCTATTCGTCGCCCGAGGGGCTGTTCTACGCGAAACTCTCGGCGGCCTCGACCATGGCCATCGCCCCGATCCTGATCCTTGGCTGGTTCAGCCAGAAGCAACTCGTCCGCGGCCTGACCTTCGGCGCGGTGAAGTGAGGTCCAAATGGGAAACATTACGCTCTCCAACGTCCGCAAGTCCTTTGGCGAAACCCATGTCATTCCGGGGATCGACCTGGCCATCGAAGAGGGCGAATTCGTCGTCTTCGTCGGCCCCTCGGGTTGCGGCAAATCCACCCTGCTCCGGCTGATCGCCGGGCTGGAAGATATCTCTGCCGGGGTGATCAGGATTGACGGGCAGGATGCCACGGCCCTACCTCCGGCGAAACGCGGTCTGGCCATGGTGTTCCAGAGCTACGCGCTTTATCCGCATATGTCGGTCAGAAAGAACATCGCCTTCCCGCTGAAAATGGCAGGGCTGGACCCGGCGGTGATCGAGCAGAAGGTGGCCAATGCCGCCAAGGTTCTGAACCTGTCCAACTACCTTGACCGCCGCCCCGGCCAGCTTTCGGGCGGTCAGCGGCAGCGGGTGGCCATCGGGCGGGCCATTGTCCGCGAACCGGCGGCCTTTCTGTTCGATGAACCGTTGTCGAACCTTGATGCCGCGCTGCGCGTCTCGATGCGGCAAGAGATTTCCGAACTGCATCAGACGCTGAAGACCACGATGATCTATGTCACCCATGATCAGGTCGAAGCGATGACCATGGCCGACAAGATCGTGGTGCTGAACGCGGGCCGGATCGAACAGGTGGGCAGCCCGCTGGACCTTTACCGCGCGCCGGCCAACCTCTTTGTGGCGGGTTTCATCGGCAGCCCGAAGATGAACTTCATCACCGGCGCCGAGGCGGCGAAACATGGGGCCACCACCATCGGCATCCGGCCCGAACATGTGATGATCGGGGATGGGCCGTGGCAAGGCACCGTCGGTCTGGCCGAACATCTGGGCTCTGACACCTTCCTCAAGGTCGAGGTGCCGGGCGTGGGCACCCTGACCGTGCGCGGCGGTGGCGAGGTGGGCCTGCACCATGGCGACACCGTGCGGCTGGCCCCGCAGCCTGACAAGCTGCACCGCTTTGACGCCAACGGGCTGGCGATGAAATGAGACTGGCAGGAAAGACCGCCCTGATCACGGGGGCCGCACGCGGCATCGGGCTTGAACTCGCCCGTGCCTATATTGCCGAGGGTGCCAAGGTTGCCCTTGCCGACATCAACGGAGCGGCGGCCGAGGCCGCCGCGGCCAGCCTAGGTCCGCAGGCCATCGCCGTGCAGATGGACATCACCCGGCAAGACAGCATCGACGCAGGCTTTGCCGGGGTGCTGGACCGTTTCGGCCATCTCGACATTCTGGTGAACAACGCCGCCCTGTTCACAGCGGCCCCCATCGCCGAGATCACCCGGACCGATTATGAACGATTGTTCGCCGTCAATGTCGCAGGCACGCTGTTCTGTATGCAGGCAGCGGCGCGCCACATGATTGCACGCGGCAAAGGTGGCAAGATCATCAACATGGCCTCTCAGGCCGGGCGGCGTGGCGAAGGTCTGGTGGCGGTCTACTGCGCCACCAAGGCCGCCGTGATCAGCCTGACGCAATCGGCGGGGCTGAACCTGATTGCCCACGGCATCAACGTCAACGCCATCGCCCCCGGCGTGGTGGATGGTGAACATTGGGACGGCGTGGACGCCTTCTTTGCCAAATATGAAGGCAAGGAGCCGGGCCAGAAAAAGCGCGAAGTGGGCGCCGCCGTGCCCTTTGGCCGGATGGGCACCGCCGCAGACCTCACGGGCATGGCGATCTTCCTCGCCACGCCGGAAGCCGACTATATCGTCGCCCAATGCTTCGGCGTGGACGGCGGCAACTGGATGGCCTGACATGACCCAATCCCCCCTTCCCGCCCCCGTTCTGCCCGCCTATGACCGCAGCGCCCTGCGCCCCGGCATCGTCCATATTGGCCTTGGCAACTTTCACCGGGCGCATATGGCCGTCTATCTGGACGACCTTTTTGCGCTGGGGGAAAGCCATGACTGGGCCATCCTTGGCGCCGGGGTGCGCGCCAATGACGCCGCGATGCGTGAGGCGCTTGTGGCGCAGGACTGCCTTTCGACGGTGATCGAGCTGGACCCGGCAGGCAAATCCGCCCGCCGCATCGGCGCCATGGTGGATTTCTTGTCCGTCGAGGCGGACAATGCCGCCCTGATCGCCGCCATGACCCGGCCCGAAATCCGCATCGTCTCGCTGACGGTGACCGAAGGGGGCTATTTCATCGACCCGGCCACCGGCGCGTTTGACCCGGCCCACCCCGAGATTGTCGCCGATGCCGCCAACCCGCACCGCACCGCCTTTGGTGCCATCATCGCAGCCCTGCGTGCCCGCCGCAGCGCCGGAACGCCGCCCTTCACGGTGATGAGCTGCGACAACCTTCCCGGCAACGGTCATGTGACCCAAGCCGCCGTCACCGGCCTTGCCCGGCTGTCGGACCCGGCCTTTGCCGATTGGATTGCGGCCAATGTCGCCTTCCCGAACGGCATGGTGGACCGCATCACCCCCGCCACCGGCCCGCGTGAACGCGCGCTGGCGGCCGAGTTCGGCCTGAATGATCCGGTCCCGGTCACCTGTGAACCCTTCCGGCAATGGGTGGTCGAAGACAATTTCCCTGCAGGCCGCCCGGCGCTGGAAAAGGTTGGCGTCACCTTCACCCCGCATGTCCATGCCTATGAGATGATGAAGATCCGCATCCTCAACGGCGGCCATGCCACCATCGCCTATCCGGGCGGGCTGATGGACATTGAATATGTGCATGAGGCAATGGCGAACCCGCTGATCCGCGGTTTCCTCGACAAGGTGGAGCGGGAGGAGATCATCCCCACCGTTCCCCCGGTGCCCGATACCGACATTGCCGCCTACTACGACCTGATCCGCGAACGGTTCTCGAACCCCGAGGTGGCCGATACCGAACGGCGGCTTTGCCTTGACGGCTCGAACCGGCAGCCCAAGTTCATCATCCCGGCGCTGCGCGATGCGCTGGCGGCAGGCGGGCCGATCTGCGGGCTGGCGCTGGTCTCGGCGCTCTGGTGCCGCTACTGCGCCGGGGTCAGCGACAACGGCACAGCGATTGCGCCGAACGATCCCAACTGGGACAAACTGCAACCGCTGGCGCTGGCCGCCCGGGACAACCCGCAGGTCTGGCTGGACCAGCGGGCGATCTATGGCGATCTGGCCGGCAATGCCCGGTTTCAGGCGGCCTTTGCCGATGCCCTTGGCCGGCTGTGGCGCGACGGCACCGCTGCCACGCTGCGCGCCTATATCGGTTGAAACCGGGAGGCCGGGGCACCTACCCCGGCACGCCCAAACGGAAACGAAAAGGCCGCCAGAGTTTCCTCTGACGGCCTTTCATCACTTGCTGTCCGCAGTTCAGCCCTGACGGGCCTTATAGCGCTTCTGCGTCTTGTTGATCACATAAACGCGGCCTTTGCGGCGCACGATCTGGCAATCCCGGTGACGCGTCTTCAGCGAGCGGAGCGAGTTGGCAACCTTCATGGTCGTCTCCTTCCTTGTCGCGGCGCATCACGCGCCAGATGAAAACCCATGCCCCCGAATGGGGGCGGCGAATGGTGGGCGGTACTGGGATCGAACCAGTGGCCACTACGATGTCAACGTAGTGCTCTACCGCTGAGCTAACCGCCCACGCTGCCGTCTGATTCCCTTTGGCCAAACACAAAGGCCGCGGAGGAACCGCGTCGGTCTGCGCGGCTATAAACAGAGTCGCGGGCAGGTTCAAGGGGTTTCGACATCCGAGTTTTTCCCTCTATAACGATGGGGACAAGAGGGGCCAATGACAGCCGACATCTATCATCTGATCCGGCCCGCGCGGCAGGAAACCTCGGTGATCTTCGCCTCGCCCCATTCCGGGCGGGAGTATCCGGCCGCCTTTCTTGCCCAAAGCCAGCTTGACGCCCGCGCCATCCGCTCCTCCGAGGATGCTTTTGTCGATGATCTCTTCGGTGCCGCCCCGCTGCTTGGCGCGCCGTTGCTGGCCGCCCGTGCGCCCCGTGCCTTCATCGACTTCAACCGTGCGCCAGATGAGCTGGACCCGGCGCTGATCGAGGGCATCGCCCGGGCCCCCCACAATCCGCGGGTTTCCTCGGGACTTGGGGTGATTCCACGGGTGGTTTCCGGCGCCCGCGCCATCTATCGCGGCAAGCTGCCGCTGGCCGAGGCCGAGGCGCGCATTGTCCGCTACTGGCACCCCTATCACCGCGCGCTCCGCGACCTGATCGAAACGACCCACGCCCGATTTGGCGAGGCGGTGCTGATCGACTGCCATTCGATGCCACATGAGGCAATCGAAGGCCATCTGCGCCATGGCCAGATCAAACCCGATGTGGTGCTGGGCGACCGTTTCGGCGCGGCCTGCGGCCCCGAGGTGATGGACCGGGTCGAGGCCGCCTTTACCGCCGCCGGGCTGCGCGTGGCGCGCAACACGCCCTTTGCCGGGGCCTTCGTCTCGCAAAGCTATGGCCGCCCCTCGGCCCGCCGCCATGTGGTGCAGATCGAGATCGACCGCGCGCTTTATCTGGACGAAAGCCGGATCGAACCGCTGCCGCGCTTTGCCGCCTTCCACCGGCTGATGGCCGGGATCACCGCCGAAATCGTGGCGATCGGCCGCCCGGCGACATCGCTACCGCTGGCCGCCGAATAGGCGCCGCCACGGGGCTTTGCGCTATCGCAGCGCCCGGCCCTTGATGATCGCGGCACGGCCAAAGCGGGCGCGGATGGCATCGGCAGCACGTTCGGCCCCGGCGCGTTTGGCCGCCTGCGGATCAAGCAGATCGCCCGAAAGATCCGCCTCCGCCTCGGGCGCCAGATCGGCGATGCCAACCCCGATCAGCCGGAACGGCCCCCGGGCGCCCGCCTGACCCAGCAGGGCACGGGCGGCGCGATAGATGCGGTCCGTCAGTTGCGTCGGCTCGTTCAGGCTGTGGCGGCGGCTGATCAGTTGAAAATCCCCGCGCTTGAGCTTCAGCACCACCACCCGGCCCGCCAGCCCCTTGGCTTTGGCCCGGTCGGCCACCTGTTCGGACAGCCGCCAGAGATGGCCGTCCAGAATATCGGCATCTGCGGTGTCCTCGAAAAACGTTGTTTCCTTCGAGATCGACTTCAGCTTTTCGTCGCGGTTCACCCGCCGGTGATCCTCGCCCCGCGCCAGATGGTAAAGCCGCTCTCCCATATGGCCAAATCGCGCCACCAGATCGGCCCGGTCCCAGCGCAAAAGGTCGGCGATGCGCCGGATGCCCGCAGCCTCAAGCGCGGCCTGCGTGGCGGTGCCCACCCCCCAGATGATCCGCACCGGATGCGGTGTCAGAAAGGTCGCCGTCTCGGCGCGGCCGATCACCGAAAAGCCGCGCGGCTTGTCGAGGTCCGAGGCGATCTTGGCCAGAAACTTGTTGTGCGACAGACCGACCGAACCCGTCAGCCCCAACTCCTCTTCCATCCGCCGCACCAGCCGGGCCAGCAGCACGGCGGGCGGGGCGCCATGCAGCCGTTCGGTTCCCGTCAGGTCAAGAAAGGCTTCGTCCAGCGACAGGGGTTCAACCGCAGGCGTCAGTGCCTCCATCATGGCACGGATGGCCCGCGAGGCTTCGGCATAGACCGCCATCCGCGGCTTGACCACCACCGCCTCGGGGCAGAGTTTCAGCGCCTGAAACATCGGCATGGCCGAACGCACGCCATGGATGCGGGCAAGGTAGCAGGCGGTCGAGACGACCCCGCGCTGCCCGCCGCCCACGATCACCGGCTTGTCGCGCAGATCGGGATTGTCGCGCTTTTCCACCGAGGCATAGAAGGCATCGCAATCCATATGGGCGATGGACAGGCTGGTCAGTTCGGGATGGGTCAGCACGCGCGGGCTGCGGCAGGCCGGACAGCGGGCGCCGCCGGCAAAAGAGGTCAGGCAATCGCGGCACAGGGCAGACATGGCGTTAGCCTAGCATGGCCCGCGCCGCGGCGGAATGCCGGGCGCTGGACTCTGCCCCCCCGCTCGCCTATCTCAAGGCGACCATGGTGCAGAAATCCGATCCCAATTCCAAGCTGATCGCCGAAAACCGGCGGGCGCGTTTCGATTACCACATCGAAAGCGATCTGGAGGCGGGCATCATGCTGCTGGGCAGCGAGGTGAAATCGCTGCGTCAGGGCGGCTCGAACATCGGGGAAAGCTATGCCTCGGTCGAGAATGGCGAATTGTGGCTGATCAACAGCTATATCGCCCCCTACCTGCAAGCCAAAACCTGGGGCCATGAAGAGCGGCGGCATCGCAAGCTTCTGGTCAGCCGCAAGGAACTGGCGCGGCTCTGGTCGGCCACCGCCCGCGAAGGCATGACCATCGTGCCGATCAAGATGTATTTCAACGAGCGCGGCATCGTGAAGCTCAAGCTCGGCATCGCCAAGGGCAAGAAGCTGGCCGACAAACGCGAAACCAGCGCCAAGCGCGACTGGGAGCGGCAGAAGGCCCGGCTGCTGAAACAGGGCGGCTGATCCTTTCGGGGTGAACGGCGCCGCAAAATTCCCCTGATCTGCCGGCCCCCGGTGGTGCGATGAAACACCATGGAACCCGCCGCGTCCTGCGGGGGAATGGGGAACGGACCATGGAACTGATCATTCAACTGATTGCCGGCGCCATCGGCGGCAATGCCGCGGGCGCGGTGCTGAAAAACCAAAGCCTCGGCACCATCGGCAATTCGCTGGCCGGGGTGCTGGGTGGCGGGATTGGCGGGCAGATCCTTGCCGCGCTCGGCGCGGGCGGGGCGGCGGGCGGTGGCGACCTTGCCGGGATCGTGCAATCGCTGGCCTCGGGTGGTGCTGGCGGCGCTGTCGTGATGGCGGTGATCGGCATTTTGAAGAACGTTCTGGCCAAGCGGTAATTTTCTTGCGCGGGCGCCCCTGCGGCGCCCGTGCCACTCTTGCCTCAGGGGGCGGGCGGGGTTACTTCCAAGGGCAGATTTCGCCCCGGAGACCGCCATGCAGAGCCCCGCCGACGATCCCAAGACGCTGGTTTCAACCGAATGGCTGGCCGCGCATCTGAAAGACCCCGACCTGCGGGTGCTGGATGCAAGCTGGTATCTGCCCGACGCCGGACGCAATGCGAAGGCCGAGTATCAGGCGGCCCACATTCCGGGCGCGCGGTTCTTCGACATCGACGAGATTTCCGATCAACGCTCGACCCTGCCGCATATGGCGCCGCCGCCCGAAAAGTTCATCAGCCGGATGCGGGCGATGGGCGTGGGCGACGGTCATCAGGTGGTGATCTATGATGGCGCCGGGCTGTTTTCGGCCGCCCGCGTCTGGTGGACCTTCCGGCTGATGGGCAAGGTGGATGTGGCCGTTCTGGACGGCGGTCTGCCGAAATGGCGGGCCGAGGGCCGCGAGATTGAAGACATGCCGCCCGTGGTCAAGGACCGCCACATCACCGTCAGCCGCCAAAACCATCTGGTCAAGGATGTGACGCAGGTCGCCCATGCCGCCAAGCTGGGCGAGGCGGAAATCGTCGATGCCCGCTCTGCGCCGCGCTTTCGCGGCGAGGTGGCCGAGCCGCGCCCCGGCCTGCGTGGCGGCCATATTCCGGGGTCCAGAAATGTGCCCTTCGCTACCATGTTGAACGGCGACGGCACGATGAAATCGCCTGCCGAGTTGCGCGCGGTGTTTCAGGCGGCGGGGGTGGACCTTGCCCGGCCGGTGATCACCTCTTGCGGGTCGGGCGTGACGGCGGCGGTGCTGTCGCTGGCCTTGGAACGGCTGGGCCACCGCAACCACGCGCTTTATGACGGATCGTGGGCGGAATGGGGCATGTATGACGACCTTGCGGTCGCAAAGGGGTAAGAAATGCTTGAGAACCTGAATCCGCAGCCGCAGGACAAGATCCTGCAACTGATCGCCATGTATCGGGACGATCCGCGGACGGACAAGATTGATCTCGGCGTGGGCGTCTACAAGGATGCGACCGGCCTGACCCCGGTGATGCGCGCGGTGAAATCCGCCGAAAAGACCCTCTGGGAAACCGAAAAAACCAAGACCTATACCGGCCTTGCCGGGGAGCCGGCCTATAACGCCGCCATGGTCAGAATGATCCTTGGTGCGGGCTACGCTGACCGCGCGGCTTCGGTCGCAACGCCGGGGGGCACGGGGGCCATCCGGCAGGCGCTGGAGCTGATCAAACTTGCCTCGCCACAAGCAACTGTGTGGATTTCCAACCCCACCTGGCCGAACCACCCTTCGATCATCAAATATCTGGGGATGAAGCTGGCCGAATACCGTTACTTCGACGCGGCCTCGGGCGAGGTGGATTTCGCTGGGCTGATCGAGGATTTCGGCAAGGTGGCGCCGGGCGATGTCGTGCTGTTGCACGGCTGCTGCCACAACCCCACCGGCGCCAACCCGACCGCCGCGCAATGGGCCGAAATGGTCGCCGTGCTGAAGGCGCGGGGCGCGGTGCCGCTGGTGGACCTCGCCTATCAGGGCTTTGGCGACGGGCTTGAGGAGGATGCAGCGGCGACCCGGCTGGTGGCCGCGAGCTTCCCCGAGGTGCTGATCGCAGCCAGTTGCTCGAAGAATTTCGGCATCTACCGCGAGCGGACGGGGATTCTGATCGCCCTTGGCGATGCATCGCGCAAAGCGGTGACCCAAGGCAACCTGAACTTCCTGAACCGGCAGAACTACAGCTTCCCGCCCGATCACGGTGCCCGTCTGGTGACGATGATCCTTGAGGATGCCGCGCTGACCGCCGCGTGGAAGGCGGAGCTGGAAGAGGTGCGGCTGAACATGCTGACCCTGCGCCAGTCGCTGGCCGATGAGTTGCGCCGCGCCACCAATTCTGATCGCTTCGACTTTGTGGCCCGCCATCGCGGCATGTTCAGCCGCCTTGGCCTGACCGAGGCGCAGGTGAACCGGCTGCGCGAAGAGGCCGGGGTTTACATGGTGGGCGACAGCCGCATCAACATCGCCGGGCTGAACGCCAAGACTGTGCCGGTGCTGGCTGCGGCGATTGCCGCCGTCCTTTAAGCCCTGAAGACAGGCAAAGGCCCGCGCGATCGCTCGCGCGGGCCTTGTCTTTGGCCGGGGCGGCAGGGCCGCCCCTTTTGTTTCAGCCGTGATAGGCTTGTTCGCCGTGCGAGGTCAGGTCAAGGCCCTGACGTTCCGCATCTGCGTCCACCCGCAGGCCGACGAGCAGCCCAACGATCTTGAAGATCACATAGCTGACCACACCCGACCAGACCAGCGTGATGGCAACCGCTTCGATCTGGATCCAGACCTGCGCCGCGATGGAATAGTCGTCGCCCTTCACACCGCCCAGCGAACCCGCCGAGAACACGCCGGTCAGAACCGCGCCGATGATGCCGCCCACGCCGTGGATGCCGAACACGTCCAGGCTGTCGTCATACTTGAACTTGTTCTTCACGACCGTCACGAAGAAGTAGCAGACCGCAGCCGCGATGATACCCAGCGCAATCGCGCCAATCGGGCCGACCGTGCCGCAGGCCGGGGTGATGGCAACCAGACCGGCCACCATGCCCGAAGCCGCACCCAGCATCGAGGCTTTGCCACGTTGCAGCGCTTCCAAGAGCGACCAGGCCAGCGTTGCCGCAGCGGTGGCAACGAAGGTGTTGATCATCGCCAGAGTGGCGCCGCCATTGGCCTCAAGGTTGGAGCCGACGTTGAAGCCGAACCAGCCGACCCAGAGCATCGAAGCGCCGATCATGGTCATCACCATCGAATGGGGTGCCATGTTTTCCTTGCCCAAGCCGATCCGCTTGCCGATCACAAGGCAGGCCACCAGCGCGGCGATACCGGCATTGATGTGAACCACGGTGCCGCCGGCAAAGTCGATGGCGCCCATGACGAAGATCAGGCCCGACACGTCCCAGACCATGTGGGCAATCGGGAAGTAGACCAGCGTGACCCAAAGCGCCGAGAACAGCAGCACGGCCGAGAATTTCACACGCTCGGCAAAGGCGCCGATGATCAGCGCCGGGGTGATGGCCGCGAAGGTCATCTGGAAGGCGATGAACAGATATTCCGGGATGACGTAACCGGCCGAGAAGGTCGCCGCCATGCTGTCAGGCGTGACACCCGCCAGGAACAGCTTGCCGAACCCGCCCCAGAACGGCGAGGTGCCGCCGCCAAAGGTGACCGAATAGCCGTAGACAACCCAGATCACCATGACCATGCAGGCGATCAGCGTGGTCTGCATCAGCACCGACAGCATGTTCTTCGACCGCACCAAGCCGCCGTAGAACAGCGCAAGGCCCGGAATCGTCATGAACAGCACGAGGACGGCCGAGGTCATCATCCAGGCGACGTCGCCCTTGTCCATCACGGGCGCAACTTCGGCAACGGCTTCGGCGGTGGCGGCAGCGGCTTCGGTGGTGGCCTCCTGCGCCCAGACCGGAAGCGCCGCCATCATGGCCGCGCTGGCAAGTCCAATTCTCTTGAGCATTTCTTTTCCCCTTCCCTGCCGCTTACAGCGCTTCGTCGTCGGTTTCGCCGGTGCGCACGCGCAGGGCCTTGGCCACGTCCAGCACGAAAATCTTGCCGTCGCCGATCTTGCCGGTGCGGGCGGTGGTCGAGATGGTCTCGACCACGGTATCGGCCAGGCTGTCGCTGACGATGATTTCAAGCCGCATCTTCGGCACGAAGTTCACGGCATATTCAGCGCCGCGATAGATTTCAGTGTGCCCCGACTGCGTGCCGAAACCCTTGATTTCTGTAACCATCATCCCACGAACTCCGATCGCGGTGAGCGCCTCGCGCACCTCGTCGAGCTTGTAGGGCTTGATGGCGGCAATGATCATCTTCACGTCGCACCCCTTTCCTTGTCCCTGACCCCGTGCGGAGCCTCGCAAGGAATGAGGTCGCTTTCGCGCCTGCAGCACAAGTTCGCGGGGCGCGGGCGGGGCCACCGCGGGTCATTCGGCAGGCATGTGCGCAATTATTAGGCGGAAATGCGCAAATTATGGGCGATAACCATAGGCGAATCGTTGCCGACGGGCGCTTCGCAATCCGACCGTGACAGTCTAGGATGCAGCAACAGCGAAAACCGGATGAACGGGCGGGCAGGCACAGATGGCGGCAACGGGCAATGGGCGCAAGCCCATGGTGGCAGACAGACGATACGGCAGCCCGGCAAAGCCCGGCACCTCCCGCACGCGGGCCGGTGGCGGCGGGGGTGGCAAGCCTCCCGCGCCGCCGCCGTCGCGCAAACCTGCGCCCCGCCGTGCGCCCGCACCCCGGCGCGGCATCCTCTCGCGCTTTGTGCGCTGGATCGTCGGGCTGGTCTGGGGGGTGACCTGGCGGCTGGGAACGGTGGCCGCGCTGATCCTCGGCATGGTCGTCTTCTACTTCGCGTCGCAACTGCCCGAAGCCAGCGCCCTTCTGGACGGGCGGGCGCGCGGCTCGGTCACCATGCTGGACCGCGACGACCGGGTTTTCGCCTGGCGGGGGGAAACCTTCGGCGGCCAGATCACCGCCGAGACGGTTTCACCCAACCTGCTGCACGCGGTCATCGCCACCGAGGACAAGCGGTTCTACCATCATTTCGGCGTCTCGCCTCGCGGTATCGCCAGCGCCATCCGCATCAACCTGTCCGAAGGCCGCGGCCCGCTTGAAGGCAACGGCGGTTCAACCATCACGCAACAGGTGGCCAAGCTTTTGTGCCTTGGCGTGCCCTATGATCCGGCCGCCTGGAAATCCGAGGCGGCCTATGAAGAGGACTGCCGGTCAGGCGGCGTCTGGCGCAAGGTCAAGGAAATCCCCTTCGCCATGGCAATGGAGTGGAAATACACCAAGGAAGAAATCCTGACGATCTACTTCAACCGCGCCTATCTTGGCGCGGGCGCCCGCGGTTTTGAGGCGGCGGCACAGCGCTATTTCGGCGTATCGGCCAATGAGGTGAACCCGGCACAGGCCGCCATGCTGGCGGGCCTGCTGAAGGCGCCGTCGAAATATGCGCCGACCAACAACCTCAAGCGGGCGCAGGACCGCGCCAATGTGATCATCGGCCTGATGCAGGAGCAAGGCTATTTGACCGCGCAAGAGGCGCAGGACGCTATCGCCCATCCGGCCCAGCTTTCCGAAGCGGCGGCGACCAAATCGGGCGGGTTCTTTGCCGATTGGGTGATGGAGACCGCCCCCGCCTTCCTGACCAGCGAGACCACCGAAGACGTGGTGATCCGCACCACGCTGGACCCCAAACTGCAACGCGCCGCCGAAGAGGCGCTGGCCTGGGTGTTCGAGAACAAGATCAAGGAAGGCTCGAACGCGCAGGCCGCCGTCGTGGTGATGAGCGCGGACGGCGCCGTGCGCGCCATGGTGGGCGGGCGCAAGACCGAACTCGCCGGCGCCTTCAACCGCGCCACGCAGGCGCTGCGGCAGACCGGCTCGGCCTTCAAGCCCTTTGTCTATGCGGCGGCGCTGGATCTGGGGTGGAGCCCGATGGATTTCGTCGAGGATACACCCCTGACCATCACCACCCCCGGCTCTGGCCCGTGGACGCCCAAGAACTATGATGGCGAATTCAAGGGCATGATCACGCTGGCACAGGCGCTGGCCGAAAGCCGCAACATTCCCGCTGTCCGGGTGTCCGAGGCGGTCGGGCGCGAGGTCGTGCGCAAGGTGGCCGCCGATTTCGGGCTGGACAGCGATCTGGCGGCGGGTCCGGCGCTGGCGCTTGGCGCCTCGGAATCGACGCTGATCACCATGACCGGCGCCTATGCCGGAATCCTGAACGGCGGGTCATCGGTGACCCCCTATGGAATGCGCGAGCTGACCCTGCAGGGCGAGGCAGAGCCGCTGATGGGTGCCGGTGGCGGCATTGGCGAGCGGGTGATTTCCGAACAGGCGGCGCGTGAACTGACATGGATGATGACGCAGGTGATCGAGAAGGGCACCGGCGGCCGCGCCCGGCTGAAAGGCCGTCCGGCGGCGGGCAAGACCGGCACCACCCAAGCGGCGCGCGATGCGTGGTTCATCGGCTTTACCGCCGATTATGTCGCCGGGGTCTGGATGGGCTATGACGACAATACCCCGCTCAAAGGGGTGACGGGCGGCGGGTTGCCGGCGGAAATCTGGCATGAGGTGATGGTGCGGGTGCATGAGGGGATGCCGGTCACCGAACTGCCGCTGATCGTGCCCGAACCTCGCCTGCCGCCAGAGCCGCAGCAACCCGAAGCCTGGCAAGACCCGGCCGCGCCGCAGCCGGGCGTCGAGCAAAGTCTGGACGAGGCGATGGGGGGTCAAACGCAACCGCAACAGCAGCGCGACCCCTTGGAAGAGATCCTGCGCGACATCCTTGGCACCGGCAACTGACCAGCCTCAGGCGCCGCGCAGCCCCGCCCTTTGCACGGCAAGGATGCCCGCCCCGGCCACCGCGACGCCAAGCACGTCCAGCAGGCTGATCGCCTCGCCCAGAAGGGCGGCGGCGATCAGCACACCGAAAGCCGGGTTCAGGAAATGGAAGACCGCCGCCTTGACTGCCCCGACCCGCCCGATCAGCGCGAACCACAGAAGCGTGGCCGCCAACCCCGGCACCAGAATCTGATAGGCAAAAGCCAGCGTCAGCGGCCAGCCCGGGGTGATCGTCAGTGTCTCGGTCGCCAGAGAGACGACCGCAAGGATCGCCGCCCCCACCCCCATCTGCAGCCCCACCACCATCAGAAGATTGCCCCCTGCGGTGACCGTCCGCACCGTCAGCGTGGCCCAGGCCAGCGCCACCGCCCCGGCGATGCAAAGCCCGATGCCCATGGGATCGGCCCCGCCCGACAGCCGCCCGCCCATGATCAGCGCCACGCCGCCAAAGCCCAAGGCCAACCCCAGCGCGCCCAGCGGCGCCACCCGCTCCCCGCGCAACGCCCACCCCAAGAGCGCCACGATCAGCGGCATCGACGAGGCGATGATCGCGGCCAGCGAGGCCTCCACCCGCTGCAGCGCCACGAAGTTCAGGCCGAGGTAAAGCGCGTTCTGGCTCAGGCCGAACACCACCACCCCGCGCCACTGCGCCGGGGCCAGCCGCCAAGTTTGCCCCAGCGCCCGCGCCACGGCCACCGCCAGCAGCGCCGAGATGGCAAAGCGCAACGACAGCGCGGCCAAGGGCGGCGCATGGGCGACAATCACCCGCCCCGTCGCAAAGGCCGAAGACCACATCAGCGAAAAGGTCAGCCCCATGATCAGGGCGCGGACATCCATCTCAACCTCCTGCAATGAAAAAGGGCCGCCCGAGGCGACCCTTGACACTCGGCAAACCCGGCGGGCCGGATCAGGCGTTCACGCTGTCTTTCAGCGCCTTGGCGATGGTGAACTTCACCTGCTTGTCGGCGGCCTTGGTCACCATCTCGCCGGTGGCGGGGTTGCGGACCTGACGCTCGGGGCGGGCGCGGCAGGCGACCTTGCCCAGACCCGGCAGGGTCACGGCGCCGCCTTCGGCAACTTCGCGCGCCACGATGGCGGCAATGGCGTCCAGCGCGGCGCCGGCGGTTTTCTTGTCGGCGCCCATGGCGTCGGCGACAGCGGCGAGGAGTTGGGTCTTGGTCATCGGTTTCGACATGTTCATGTTCCTTTTATGCCGCGTCTCGATGGCGGCCTGCTGCAGCCTTGCGGCGAATGGTGCGGCTTCCCATGTTAGCGATAGTCGTGCAAGTGGTTTTCGCCTTGTTTTGCAGCAAAATCCACCCGGTCTGCGCCTGCTTTCCCCAAGGTCAAAGGAATGCCGTCTCTTCAAAGCTGCGCAACTTGCGGCTGTGGATGCGGCCCAGCGGCATGTTGCGCAGCCGCTCCATCGCCCGAATGCCGATCTGCAAATGGCGGCTGACCTGCGTTTTGTAGAATTCTGACGCCATGCCCGGCAGCTTCAATTCGCCATGCAGCGGCTTGTCCGACACACACAGCAGCGTGCCATAGGGCACCCGGAACCGGAACCCGTTGGCGGCAATGGTGGCACTTTCCATATCCAGCGCGATGGCGCGCGATTGCGACAGGCGGCGCACCGGGCCGGATTGGTCGCGCAGCTCCCAGTTGCGGTTGTCGATGGTGGCGACGGTGCCGGTCCGCATGATGCGTTTCAGCTCATAGCCTTCAAGCTGGGTCACCTCGGCCACCGCCTCTTGCAGGGCGATCTGGATTTCGGCCAGCGCCGGGATCGGCACCCAGACCGGCAGGTCATCGTCCAGAACATGGTCTTCACGCAGATAGGCATGCGCAAGGCAGAAATCGCCCAAGGACTGGCTGTTGCGCAGCCCGGCACAGTGGCCGACCATCAGCCAAGCATGGGGCCGCAGCACCGCGATATGGTCGGTCGCCGTCTTGGCGTTCGACGGACCCACCCCGATATTGACCAGAGTGACGCCGTTTCCATCGGCCCGTTTCAGGTGATAGGTCGGCATCTGGGGCATCTTGGCCGTGGGCAGGATCACCCCGTCAGGTGTGGTGATCTCCTGATTTCCGGTGGCGACGAAGGCGGTATAGCCCTGATCCGGGTCGGCCAGTGCGGCACGGGCAAACGCCTCAAACTCGTCGACATAGAACTGATAGTTGGTGAAAAGGACGTGGTTCTGGAAATGCGTCGGATCGGTCGCGGTGTAATGCGACAGCCGCGCCAGCGAATAATCCACCCGCTGCGCCGTGAATGGCGCCAGCGGCATCGAGCCGTCATCGTTGTGGGTTCGCGTGCCGTTGACGATATCGTCATTGGTGGTCGCAAGGTCCGGCACGTCGAAGACATCGCGCAGGGAAAAGTCCAGCACCCCTTCTTGCGGCACAGACACATCCGGGTTGCCCGCCACCGCGAAATGCACCGGAACCGGGGTGGACGAGGCGCCGATCTGCACCGCTACCCCATGGTTCTGCATCAGAAGGCCAATCTGCTGGGTCAGATAGGCGCGAAACAGGTCCGGCCGGGTCACCGTCGTCGCATAGCTGCCGGGCGCCGAGACATGGCCGAAGGACAGGCGTGAATCCGTCAGGGCATGGCTGGTCACCGTCAGGCGGATTTCGGGATAGAAGGCGCGGATACGGTGGGCCGGTTTGCCGCCCCGCACCGCCGCGCTGAAATGGCGGGCCAGAAAGGCGGTGGCCTGTTCATACAGCTCCTCCAGCCGGGCCACGGCGGCGGCGGCATCGGTAAAACTTTCGGCGGCGGGGTGATCCGGGGTGAGGATCGTGGGACGTTCGTCTTGCATCGGTCTGCCTGCGTTTTGATCGGGCATCTAAACCGGGTTCGGCGCTGCGGCGCAAGTGAAGTCTTGGTAACGGCTCAGGTGGTCTGGAACAACACCACCTGCGCCCGATCCTCGGCATGGCGGGCGTCCTGCGCAAGGGCGGCGGCGCCGTAAACCTGCACCTCGACCACTTGCAGCGCCGCAACACGCCCTGCCGCTTCAAGTGCTGCAAGCGCGGTGTCGAACCCGACGGCCCGCCAGACCCGGTGATTGACCGAAAGGGCGAATTGCGCCCCGGGCCGGGCGACAGCCAGCAGAACCGACAGCGCCTCGGGGCCGACATGGCCTGCGGTGAAGGTGCCGGAACTGACCACGCCGCGATATTGCGGCGCCAGAGGCAAGGGTTTCGTGATATCGGCCTGCATCAGCAGGCGGTAAATCCCTTTCTGCCCGGCTTGCCGGAGCATCTCGGGCGAGAAATCCACCGCGTCGATCTCACCCGCGAAGCCCATCTCGCGCAACCGCTCCGCCAAAAGCCCGGTGCCCGCGCCGATATCCAGCACCGGCCCCTGACCGCCCGCCGCCTGAAACGCGGCGGCGACATGCGCGGGCAGCAGATAGTCCATCTCTGCCGCGAACCCTGCGTCATAGCGTTCCGCCCAATCGCGGTAATAGGCGCGGCACGCCTCTGCCCCAGTCAGCGCCAGCGCGCCCTCAAGATCCCTGCTGCTCATGCCGCAATCCTGCGGCGGTCCGGGTTGCGGTTCTTGCCTTGCAGCGCCGCCAGCGGCGTCGGATATTAACCGGATGAACACGCTTCTTTCGCTTGGCCACGGCTATTCCGCGGCCGCCCTCGCCCGCCATCTGATCCCGCAGGGCTGGTCCGTGATCGGCACCAGCCGCAGCCGCGCCGATGCCCTGCGCGCCGAAGGGGTCGAGCCTTTGCTCTGGCCCGGCGATCTGGCACCTGCGTTGGCACGCGCCAGCCACATCCTGATTTCCGCAGCCCCCGATGCCAATGGCGACCCCTTCCTGCAAGCCGCGCGGACGCAGATCATGGCCGCGCGCCCGGATTGGGTGGGCTATCTCTCCACCACCTCGGTTTACGGTGACCATCAGGGCGGCTGGGTCGATGAAGACACCCCCTTGAACCCGCAATCCCTGCGCGCCGTGCAGCGCGTTCTGGCCGAGCGGCAATGGCTGGCCACCGGGCTGCCCGCGCATGTATTCCGGCTGGCGGGCATCTATGGCCCCGGGCGCGGCCCGTTCCAGAAGGTGCGCGATGGAACGGCCCGGCGGATCGTGAAACCGGGTCAGATCTTCAGCCGGATTCATGTTGAGGATATTGCCCGGGTGCTGGCCGCCTCGATCGCGCGCCCGGCGCCGGGGACCGTTTATAACGTCTGCGACGACGACCCCGCGCCGCCCGAGGATGTTCTCGCCGAGGCGGCGGGCCTTCTTGGCCTGCCGCCGCCGCCCGAAGTGCCCTTCGATCAGGCCGAAATGACACCGATGGCCCGCAGCTTCTATTCCGAGTCAAAACGGGTGCGAAATGATCGGATCAAGACCGCGTTGGGGGTTGAACTGGCCTATCCCGATTATCGCAGCGGGCTGACCGCGCTCTTGGCCCAGAACGGGTAGAATCGCATTTCTGAAAGCTCTTGCAAATTTGCAAGAGCGCCGCATTCTGTGCGCATGATTCCCGAACCCCCTCCCCTTGGCCCCCGCATTCGCGCCTTACGTTTGCAGCGCGGGCTGTCGCTGGCCGATCTGGCCCGCGCCACCGGCGTCTCCGAGGCCACGATGTCGCGGATCGAGACCGGCGCCAGCGCGGTTTCGGCGCCGCATCTGTATGGGCTGGCGCATGAGCTTGGGGTTGAGATTGCTGCCCTCTTCTCGCCCGAGGCGGCCACGCTGCGCCCCGGGGTCCGCTCCCTGACCCGCGCGGGAGAGGGGGAAAGCTTTGCTTCGCCCCGGCTACAGGCGCGGCTGCTGAACGCCGATCTCCTGCACAAGGCGATGACGCCGTTCCTGAACCGCGCCACCGCCACCACACTGGCCGAGGCCGGTGGCCTTGCCACCCATCCGGGTGAGGAATGGCTTTATGTGCTGCGCGGTCCCCTCTGGCTGCATTCCGACAGCCATGCGCCGCTGTGCCTGCAAACCGGCGACAGCCTGTATTTCGACGCCTCTACCCCCCATGCCTATCTGGCCGGCAGCGATGCGGGGGCCGAGTTCCTCGTCCTCTCTTCGCAACCGGCCCCCAGCCCGTGAAAGGCCATACGATGTCCGATATCCTTGCCGAAGTGCTGCTGCCGACCAAGGAACTGCGCCATGACCTGCCGTTCTACACCAAGGTGCTGGGAATGCGGCTTGAGAATATCTTTCCAGCCGACAATCCTTCGGTCGCCTCTCTCTCGGGCCACGGGCTGCGGGTGCGGATCGAGAAGGGCGCCCCGGTGCCCCCCGGCAAGCTGCGCATCCTGACCGACCGGCCCGAAAGCTTTGCCGATGGCCAACGCCACCTGACCGCCCCCAACGGCACCGAGATTGAGGTGGTGCCACTGTCGCCGCAACTGGTGACGCCCGAGACCGTGCATGAATTCGGCGTGCGGCGGCTGAAGGACAGCGCGCCATGGGTGATCGGGCGGGCGGGAATGCATTACCGCGACCTCATCCCCAGCCGCTTGGGCGGCTCGATCATCGCCAGCCATATCCGCATTCCCGACGGCGGCCCGGTGCCCGATATGGTGCATTACCACACCGTCGGCTTTCAGCTCATCTACTGCTACCGCGGCTGGGTGGACGTGCTTTATGAAGATCAGGGCAATGAGATGATGCGCCTTTCGGCGGGCGATTGCGTGATCCAGCCGCCGGAAATCCGCCACCGCGTCTGCCACGCCTCGCCCAATATCGAGGTGATCGAGATTGGCGTTCCCGCCGAGCATATCACCACCATCGACCACAACATGACCCTGCCCAACGGCCAAGGCGACCCGGCCCGCGAATGGCAGGGGCAGCGCTTTGTCCATCATGTGAAGGACAAGGCGACGTGGCAGCCCTTCCGCATTCCGGGCTTCACCTGCCGAGATACCGGCATTGCGGCAGGCACCAAGGGCGTGGCGAACATTCAGGTGGCTCGGTTCGACGGCACCCCCCCGCCCGCCACGGTGCATGACACCGACATCCATTTCACCTTCGTTCTGGAAGGCCAGATGGTTCTGCGGGCCGAGGGGGAGCCAGACCGTGACCTGTCTGCGGGTGATGCCTTTGTCATCCCGCCCGGGAAGGCCGCGCAATACCGCGACTGCTCGCCCGATCTGGAACTGCTGGAGGCGACGCTTCCGGCAGGCTTCTCAACCCGGGTTGTCGATCTGGCCTGAGGGCGGCTGGCGCCCTGCCCGGCTTGCCGCTAGTTTGGCGCGAACGGGAAGGGCGGGCATGGAACTCAAGCGCAGGCTTCAGGCACAGGCGGCGGCAGAGGGGTTTGCCCGCATGGGCATCTGCCGCCCCGATGCCACGCCAGAAACCGCCGCCCGGCTGCGGGCGTTCCTTGAGGCCGGGCACCATGGCCAGATGGGCTGGATGGCCGAGCGCGAAGGCTGGCGCGGGTCGGCGGCGGCGCTGTGGCCCGAGGCGCGGTCGGTGATCATGCTGGCCGAGGTCTATACCCCCGAAGCCGACCCGATGGCAGGGCTGTCACAACCGGACCGCGGCGTGGTCAGCGTCTATGCGCAGGGCAAGGATTACCACGATCTGGTCAAGCGGCGGCTGAAACGGTTGGGGCGCTGGCTGCTGGATGCCGCTGGTGGCGAGATCAAGGTTTTCGTCGATACCGCCCCGGTGATGGAAAAACCGCTGGCAGAAGCGGCGGGTCTGGGCTGGCAGGGTAAACATACCAATCTGTTGTCGCGCGATCTGGGAAGCTGGTTCTTCCTTGGCGCCATCTTCACCACGCTGGAGCTGCCCGCCGACGCGGCCGAGGTCAGCCATTGCGGAAGCTGCACCGCCTGTCTGGATGCTTGCCCGACCGGCGCCTTTCCGGCGCCCTATCAACTGGACGCGCGGCGCTGCATTTCCTATCTGACCATCGAGCATAAGGGCCCGGTGGACGAAGACCTGCGCGGGTTGATGGGCAACCGGATCTATGGCTGCGACGATTGTCTTGCCGCCTGCCCGTGGAACAAATTCGCGGTGGCGGCGCAGGAAATCGGTTATCAGCCGAAGGTCGGCCTGCCGGAACTGGCCGAACTGGCCGCGCTGGATGATGCCGGGTTCCGTGCCCGCTTTGCCGGCAGCCCGATCAAGCGGATCGGGCGTGACCGGATGGTGCGCAACGTGCTTTACGCCATCGGCAATTCGGGCCTGCCCGCGTTGGCGCCGGTTGCGGCGGCCTTGCTGAGGGATGCCGATGCGGCGGTGGCCGATGCCGCGCGCTGGGCGCTCAAACGTCTGGGCGCAACTGGTCACGCAGCGCGGTAACGGCATCGCGCAGCGCCGCAAGCTGTTCGGGCGGCAGGGCGCAACGGTCAAAGATGCAGGCGGATAACGGCTCTGCCTGCGCCTGAAGGGCCAACCCTGCCGCGGTCAGCGTCACCCGCACCTGACGTTCATCTGCGCTGTCCCGGGTGCGCGTGACGAGCCCCTGCGCCTCCATCCGCTTGAGCAGCGGGGTCAGCGTGTTCGACTCAAGCTGCAACGCGCGGCCAAGGGCGCCCACCGTCTGCCCGTCCTCCTGCCACAGCGACAGCAACACCAGATATTGCGGATAGGTCAGGCCCAGTTCCGACAGCAGCGGCGCATAGACCCGCTGCATGGCGTGATTGGCCGAATACAGCGCAAAGCAGATCATCTGGGACAGGGTCGGGGTCATCGGGCACCTCTCCTCTTGATTAAATCGCACACGATTGGATCGCAAGGGCGTTGACACGAATCGCGCGGGCCGATAACAGTCGCTAACGATTAAATCGCAAGCGACAGGAGATTGGAATGTCCGTTGACCCGAAATACTGGGCCGAAGCCAAGGCCACTGGCGGCGGCCGCAACGGGGTGGCGTCGCTGACCTCGGGGATGCTGACCGTCACGCTGGCCACACCCAAGGAACTGGGCGGTTCGGGTGCGGGCCACAACCCCGAAGAGCTTTTCGCACTGGGCTATGCCGCCTGCTATCTGGGCGCGATGCGCTTTGCCGCGCAGTCGGAAAAGCTGGGCACCGTGCCCGAGGATGCCACGGTCAAGGCCAAGGTCGGCATCGGCCCGCGCAGCGAAGGCGGCTTTGGCCTTGCCATCACGCTGGAAGTGTCGCTGCCCGGCGTGCCCGCCGATGTGGCGGCGAAGATTGCCGAGCGCGGCCACTTCATCTGCCCCTATTCGCACCTGTCGCGCGGCGGTGTCGCGGTCGAGACCAAACTGGTCTAAAGGCAGGCGGACATCCCGCCATCCACGAAAAGCACCTGGCCGTTGACATAGCTCGCGGCCGGGGACGCCAGAAAGATGCACGCGCCCTGCAACTCGTGCAGTTGCCCCCAGCGGCCGGCCGGGGTGCGGCGGGCGATCCAGGCACTGAACTCGGCATCGCCGACAAGGGCTGCGTTCATCGGCGTATCGAAATATCCCGGCGCCAGCGCATTCACCCGCAGCCCCTTTGGCCCCCAATCTGTGGCCATGCCCTTGGTCAGATTGGCCACCGCACCCTTTGTCATCGTGTAGGGCGCGATGGTGGGCCGGGCCAGCGCGGTCTGGATCGAGGCGATGTTGATGATCCGCCCGGTTCCCCGCGCGATCATATGGCGCGCACAAGCCTGACCCACATGGAAGACCGAGGCGATATTGGTCTGCATCAGCGCCTCAAAATCGGCGGGGGCGAAATCCTCAAGCGGCGCACGGCGCTGGATGCCGGCATTGTTCACCAGAATGTCGATCGGCCCCAAGGCCGCCTCATAACCATCCACCGCGGCACGGGCGGCGGCATGGTCGGTCACGTCAAAGGGCAGAAGGTCGGCCTCATGGCCTTCGCTGCGCAATCTGGCCACAGCATCGGTCAGCCGGTCCGCGCTGCGCCCGTTCAGGACGACCCGCGCCCCCGCCGAAGCCAGCCCCTGCGCCAGCGACAGCCCGATCCCCTGCCCCGAGCCGGTGATCAGGGCGCGTTTGCCGGAAAGGTCGAAAAGAGGATGGGTCATGGTCGCCTCCGTGGTTTCACAGCACAGGATAGCGCCATATGCTGCCGCAAAAAGGGGGTGCGCGCGATGGGCGAACGGTTGAAGGGCAAGGTGGCCATCGTTTCGGGCGGCGCCAGCGGTTGCGGCGCGGCAGCGGTGCGCCTTTTCGCGGCCGAAGGGGCAGCGGTGGGGATCATCGACCGCAATGCAGCACTGGGGCAGGCACTGGCCGATGAGATGGCGGCAGCGGGCCATCGGGTGGTCTTCGCCGCAGCGGATGTGTCAAGCAAGGCACAGGTCGAGGCGGCGGTGGCAACCGTGGCGGCCGCATTGGGTCCGGTGAACGTGCTGTTCAACCATGCCGGCACCATCGTCATCAAACCCTTCCTTGAAACCGAAGAAGAGGATTGGGACTTCCTCTTCGACGTGAACGTCAAGAGCATGTATCTGATGACCCGCGCCGTGCTGCCCATGATGATCGCGGCGGGCAAGGGCAGCATCGTCTGCACCTCGTCGATCTCGGCGGTTTACGCCACGCCGATGGAGGTGCTGTATGACGCCACCAAGGGCGCCTGCCATATGTTCACCCGCGCGATAGCGGTCGAGTTCCGCGACAAGGGCATCCGCTGCAATGCGGTCTGCCCCGGCTTCATCGAAACCCCGCATGGCAAGCGTGAGGTGGCCGAGCTGACGGCGCTGGGGGTTGATGCCTCGGAAACGGCGATCAAGGCGGCGCAGGGCCGCTTTGGCCAGCCCGAGGACATCGCGCGCGCTGCGCTGTATCTGGCATCTGACGATGCCGAATTCGTCACCGGGGCGCAGCTTTTCGTAGACGGAGGATTTTCGGCGGTCTGATTGCCCTTGCCGCGCATTCCGACCCAAGCCGCGTTTGCACCGGATTGGCGCAGAGCGGTTGTAGTGGCGGCGGGTGTCAGGGAATGGCCTGCAGAGCTGAATAGCCTTTTCAATATTTCCGAGACCCGCCCGGAAACCGGCGATTCCCCGCCGCTTCGGGCCGGGCAGTTGGGCGGATTGTCGTCCCCGGGGGCGGCACCGCTATCGGCAAGGGCGAAACTGCGCTATCCTTCGGCCATGTTGCCTGGAGGGATACAGCCATGAAACATCTTGCCGACCATGATCACGACGCATCTGCGGCACGGGCGCGGAATTTTCTGCGCATCGCCCGCGACCGCAGCGAAAGCCTGTGGCGCGGCCTCTGGCAGCGCCCCTTCGCCCGCGGCGAGGGCAATCGGCGCATGGTGGAATATGTCCGCATCGAGAAGGGCCGCGAAGCCTGAGCGCCTCTGGACCTTGCCGCTGCCCGGGCCTAGGTTCGGCAGCGGAGGTTCTCCATGCGTATTGCCTGCACCATGTCGCCCGGGCGCGGCAGCACCGATCTTGTCATGCAAGAGGCCGTCGCGCGGCTGATGGCGCGCGGGCTGCGGCTGGCCGGCACCGTGCAGACCAATTCCGAACGCGCGGGCGATCCGCGCTGCGACATGGATGTGCAGGTGCTGCCTGCGGGGCCGGTCTTTCGCATTTCGCAGGATCTGGGCCGCGATGCCCGGGGATGCCGGCTTGACCCCGAGGGGCTGGAGGCGGCGGTGGCCGCCGTTCTGGCCGGAATGACCGCCGGACGTCCCGACCTTCTGGTGGTGAACAAATTCGGCAAGCACGAATGCCTTGGCCGCGGCTTTCGCCCGGTGATTGCCGAGGCGGTGGCCGAAGGCATTCCGGTGCTGGTCGGGGTCAATGCCCTGAACCTGCCGGAATTGCAGGCATTCGTCGGTGACGGCCTTAGCGTTCTGCCGCCTGATCCCGAAGCGGTGCTGCGCTGGCTGGCAGATTAACCACCGCCAGACCCGCACAGAACGCCGCCGCCAGCGAGGCCAGAACCAGTTCACCCCCTTCTTCCAGTAGGGTCAGCGCGATGCCCGGCACTCCGCCATAACGCCATGGCAAAAGCGCGCCGACAGCCTCATGCAGCGCGTCCACCGCCACGCCGACAAGGATCAGCGCGGCGAAAATGGCCAGAAACCGCCGCCCGATCGCCCGTCCGGTTGTCCCGCTGGCCGCATAACCGATGCCAAGGATCAGCGCGCAAACCGCCCCCATCAGGCCAAAGGCAATCAATTGCCCGACGCCCGACGCATGAAGCCCCCAATGCGGCTGCAACTGCAACAACCGCTCATAAACAACGCCCCGGCTTTCGTGATACTGGAAGGCGTCGTCGATCAGGATCCCCAGAAACACCGGCAGGCAGGCCAGTAGGATCGGCGCCCGGTGCAACCGCCATGCCCGCCACAGCAGGATCAGGCAGGCCAGCCATTTCAGGTAATTCGCCCATTCCGCCAAAGTGCGGTCTGACCCGATATCCAGCATGTAAAGGATACGCGGCGTTACCCCCAGCCAGAACAGCGCCACCGCGCCCGCATAGCCCGCCAGCAGCAGGCCATCCATGATGAGCAAACGGCGCAGCAGCCAAAGGAACCGGGCCCTGGCCGCAGGATTCTGGTGCAGCGGGGCGACGAACCAGTCCATGCGCCATGCTTCCCGCAGTCTGGGCCTTTGGCAAGGGTTTTGCCACGGGCGCAGGGCGCGCCGCGAATTGCGGCTTGGAACGGCAATAAGGCTGACGTAACCTTCGCCCAAGGGAGGCGGACATGGCCGAGACTGCACCGGGGGGCGAGGGCCTTCTGTTTCTGACCGACGAGCAGCTGCGCAAGGGCATCGAGGCGATGTTCTTTGCCTATCGCGGCTTTACCGCCGATCCTGACCGGATTCTGGAGGGCATGGATTACGGCCGCGCCCACCACCGGGCGATCCATTTCATCCACCGGGCGCCGGGGACCACGGTGGGCAATCTGCTGACCATTCTGGGCGTGACCAAGCAAAGCCTGAACCGCGTGCTGCGCACCCTGTTCGAGGATGGTCTGGTCGAGGCCCGCGTCGGCCGCAAGGACAAGCGCGAGCGCAACCTGCACCTGACCGAAAAGGGTGCGGCACTGGAACGCGCACTGTCGGATGCCCAGCGCGCCCGGATGCGCGCCGCCTATCGGCAGGCCGGGCCGCAGGCAGTGCAGGGCTTTCGCACCGTGCTTGAGGCGATGATGGACCCCGACCTGCGCCGCCAGTTCCAGGGCCTGAAGGAGGGCCGCGAATGAGCGCCGATCCCCCGCCCCACCTTCTGGTGGTCGATGATGACGAGCGGATTCGCGGGCTTTTGCAGAAATTCCTGATCCGCTCGGGTTATCTCGTCACCGGCGCCCGCGATGCGGCGCAGGCGCGGCGGCTGATGGCGGGGCTGGAATTCGACATGCTCATCCTTGACGTGATGATGCCGGGTGAGGATGGCATCACCCTGACCCGCGACCTGCGCAAAAATCTGACCGTTCCCATCCTTCTCTTGACCGCCAAGGGCGAGACGGCGAACCGGATCGAGGGGCTTGAGGCAGGGGCGGACGACTATCTGGTCAAGCCGTTCGAGCCGAAGGAACTCTTGCTGCGCGTCGGCGCCATCCTGCGGCGGGTGCCGCAGCAACGGCCCGCGCAGGCCGCGCCCAAGGTGCTGCAACTGGGTGCCGTGCGCTATGACATGGACCGGGGCGAATTGTGGCGCGGCAGCGATCTGGTGCGGCTGACCGCGACCGAAGCCGCGCTGATGCGGGCCTTTGCCGCGCAGCCGGGCATCGCCCTCAGCCGCGACAAGCTGGTGGGCGATGCCCCCGCAGACGAGAGCGGGCAAGAGCGGGCGGTGGATGTGCAGATCACCCGCCTGCGCCGCAAGATCGAGGATGACCCGAAAAGCCCGCGCTATCTGCAAACGGTGCGGGGCGAAGGCTATATGCTGCAACCGGATTGAGGGATTTCCTTGGGGACCGGCGCACTTGCTGTTAGCGTGAGCGCGAAAACCCGGAGGAAATCATGTTCACCGCCACCAAGGCCACCACCAAGACGCTTGTCGCGGCACTGGCCTTTGCCGCAACAGCCGCTTCGGCGCAGGAATTGCTGCCTTGGGGCCAGTCCGACTATTGGGCGGTGCTGATTGACCCCAGCCTTGGCAATGGCTGCCTCATTCAGGGGGAATTCGCCGATGGCTCGGTGGTGCGCATCGGTTTGGACCGCACCACGGACACCGGCTATGTCACCGCCTTCAACGCCAACTGGGGCGATATCGAAGAGGGCGCGACCTATCCCGTCAGCTTCACGCTGGATGGCGAGCAGTTCGATGGCGAGGCGAAGGGCATGTATCTGAACGGCGTGCCGGGTGCCGATGTGGTGTTCGACAATGTCGATTTCTTCATGTCGATTGCCCAGCGCCAGACCATGACGATGTATCATGACGGGGCCGAGGTGCTGTCGATCGACCTGACCGGCACCATGGCCGGGCTTGATGCCGTCGTGCAATGTCAGGACGAACAGGGGTGACAACCGCCGTCTACCTTTCCGAGGCGGGCCCTGGGCATCTGACGCCGCCCGGCCATCCCGAACAGGTGGCGCGGCTTACGGCCGTCGCGGCGGCTCTGGAGGGGTTGGGCATTGCCCCCCGCCCCTGCCCCATGGGCGCAGAGGCTGAGGTGCTGCGCTGTCATCCGGCCCGCTATCTGGGACGGGTGAAGCATGGGGTGCCTGCCATCGGCTTTGCGCAGCTGGATGGCGACACATGGCTGTCACCCGGCTCATATCTGGCCGCGATGGAGGCGGTGGGTGGCGCCTGCGCCGCCGTGGATGCGGTTTTGGCCGGTGAGGTGACGAATGCCTTCGTCGCGGCACGGCCCCCCGGGCACCATGCCGAAACCGAAACGCCGATGGGGTTTTGCCTGTTCGGCACCGTGGCCATCGCGGCGAAACGGGCGCTGGACCATCACGGCCTCAGCCGCGTCGCCGTGGTCGATTTCGACGTGCATCACGGCAACGGCACACAGGATTTGCTGTGGGACGAAGCGCGCTGTCTGTTCGTCTCGTCGCACCAGATGCCGCTCTATCCCGGCACCGGCAGCCCGCACGAGGTGGGGGCACATGGCCAGATCCTGAACATTCCGCTGCGCGAAGGCACGGGCGGCGCGGCGATGCGCGCGGCCTATGAGGCGCAGGTTTTCCCCCGGCTCGCGGCGTGGCAGCCGGAACTCCTGCTCATCTCGGCGGGTTTCGATGCCCACCGCGCCGATCCGCTGGCAGGGCTGGAATGGGAGGCAGAGGATTTCGCATGGCTGACGCGCCGCCTGCGGGCTTTTGCCGGGGGGCGGGTGGCCTCTTCTCTGGAAGGCGGCTATGATCTGCCCGCGCTGGCCCAATGCGTGGCCGCCCATGTGCTTGCGCTGATGGAGTAGAGAATGACCGACAAGCCCGTTTCGGAAATGACCTTTGAAGAGGCCATGGCCGCCCTAGAAGCCGTGGTCGGTCAACTTGAACGCGGCGATGTCGCGCTTGAGGCGTCCATCGCGCTTTATGAACGCGGCGCGGCGCTCAAGGCGCATTGCGCCGCCAAGCTGAAGGATGCCGAGGAAAAGGTCGAACTGATCCGCGCACAGGAAGGCCGCGCCATCGCCGCCAGCCCCGTGGAGGGGATGTGAGCTTCAGCGCCATTCTGGCCGCCGATGCGGCGGCCATCCAGACCCGGCTGACCGCTGCACTTCAGGGCTTCGACGATCAGCCGGTCATCCACGCCATGCGCTATGCCCTGCAAGGCGGCAAACGGCTGCGCGGCTTTCTGGTGCTGGAAGGCGCGCGGATGCTGGGGGTTGACCCGGCCCGCGCCATCGCCGCTGCGGCCTCGGTCGAGGCGCTGCACGCCTACAGCCTTGTCCATGACGACCTGCCCTGCATGGACGACGACGAGCTGCGGCGCGGCCTGCCGACGGTGCATGTGAAATGGGATCAGGCGACGGCGGTTCTGGCGGGCGACGCGCTGCAAACGCTGGCCTTTGAGCTGATGTGCGAACCGGCCCTTGGCAGCGCCGAGGTGCGCGTGGCGCTGGTCGCCGGGCTGGCCCGGGCCAGCGGCGCCGAAGGCATGGTGCTGGGTCAGGCGCTGGACATTGCCGCCGAAACCGCCGCCACGCCGCTGACACTGGAGCAGATCACCCGGTTGCAGGCGGGCAAGACCGGTGCGCTGATCGGCTTTTCGGCGGAGGCCGGGGCGATCCTTGCCGGGGCCGATCCGGCCCCGCTGCGTGCCTATGCGCAGGCGCTGGGGCTGGCCTTCCAGATTGCCGACGACATTCTGGACGTGACCGGCGACGCCACGAAGACCGGCAAGCGCGTGGGCAAGGATGCCGACGCGGGCAAGGCCACTTTTGTCTCGCTTCTAGGGCTTGAGGCGGCGCGGGCGCAGGCCGCTGACCTGACGGAACAGGCGGAAGCCGCCCTTGCGCCCTATGGTGCGGCAGCGGCGAACTTGATTGCCGCCGCGCGCTTCGTTATCTCGCGCGACAATTGAGGAGCGCGCCATGGCCGACCGTCCCCTGACTCCCCTGCTTGACCGGGTGACGCTGCCTTCGGACATGAAGGCACTCTCGGATGCCGAATTGCGCCAACTGGCCGATGAACTGCGGGCCGAAACGATTTCCGCCGTCTCGGTGACCGGGGGCCATCTGGGCGCGGGTCTGGGCGTGGTGGAGCTGACCGTTGCGCTCCATGCGGTGTTTTCGGCGCCGCGCGACAAGATCATCTGGGATGTCGGCCACCAGTGCTATCCGCACAAAATCCTGACCGGGCGGCGCGACCGCATCCGCACCCTGCGCACCGAAGGTGGCCTCTCGGGCTTTACCAAGCGCAGTGAAAGCCCCTATGACCCGTTCGGCGCGGCCCACAGCTCTACCTCCATCTCGGCGGCTCTGGGGTTCACTATGGCCGCCGATCTGGGCGGCGATCCGGGCGATGCGGTGGCGGTGATCGGCGACGGCTCGATGTCGGCGGGCATGGCGTTTGAGGCGATGAACAACGCCGGGCATCTGAAAAAGCGGATGTTCGTCATCCTGAACGACAATGAGATGAGCATCGCGCCCCCGGTAGGCGCGCTGTCGGCCTATCTCAGCCGCATCTATGCGGGCCAGCCGTTTCAGGAGCTGAAGTCGGCGGCGCGCGGCGTGGTCAGCCTCTTGCCCGAGCCGTTTCAGGAAGGCGCCCGGCGGGCCAAGGAAATGCTCAAGGGCATGGCGGTGGGCGGCACCCTGTTTGAAGAACTGGGCTTCTCCTATGTCGGCCCGATTGACGGCCATGATCTGGAGCAATTGTTGCCGGTGCTGCGCACCGCCCATGCCCGCGCAACCGGGCCGATGCTGATCCATGTGTTGACGAAGAAGGGCAAGGGTTACGCCCCCGCCGAAAACTCCCCCGACCGGGGCCACGCCCGCGCGAAATTTGACGTGATCACGGGCGAGCAGAAAAAGGCCCCCTCAAACGCGCCCAGCTATACCCGGGTCTTCGCCGATGCCCTGATCCGCGAGGCCGAGGCGGACAGCCGCATCGTGGCCGTCACGGCGGCCATGCCGGACGGCACCGGGCTTGACCTCTTCGGTGCGCGCTTTCCCCGGCGGATGTTCGACGTGGGCATTGCCGAGCAACATGCGGTGACCTTTTCGGCGGGGCTGGCGGCGGGCGGGATGAAGCCGTTCTGCGCGATCTACTCCACCTTCCTGCAGCGCGGCTACGATCAGGTCGTGCATGATGTGGCAATTCAGCGCCTGCCGGTGCGCTTTGCCATCGACCGGGCGGGGCTGGTGGGGGCCGATGGCGCCACCCATGCCGGGTCGTTCGACGTGGCCTTCCTTGCGAACCTGCCCGGCATGGTGGTGATGGCCGCCGCCGATGAGGCGGAGCTGGTCCATATGGTCGCCACCGCCGCCGCGCATGATGCCGGGCCGATCGCCTTCCGCTATCCGCGCGGCGAAGGCGTGGGGGTCGAGATGCCCGCGCGTGGCGTTCCGCTGGAAATCGGCAAGGGCCGGATGATCCGTGAGGGCGGACGCGTGGCGCTTTTGTCCTTCGGCACCCGCCTGTCCGAGGTGCTGAAAGCCGCCGAGGCGCTGACGGCGCGCGGCCTGCCGCCCACCGTCGCCGATGCCCGCTTTGCCAAACCGCTGGACCGCGAGCTGATCCTGAACCTTGCCCGCAACCACGAGGCGCTGATCACCATCGAAGAGGGTGCCATCGGCGGCTTCGGCAGCCAGGTGGCACAGCTTCTGGCCGATGAAGGCGTGTTTGATCGCGGGCTGAAATACCGCTCGATGGTGCTGCCCGACACCTTCATCGACCACGCCAGCCCCGAAGCGATGTATCGCAGCGCCGGCATGGACGCCCCGCAGATCGAGGCGAAGGTGTTGCAGGTTCTGGGCGTCGGCGTGTTGGGGCAACGGGCGTAAGAGCGCAGAGCGGTTGACTTTCCTTATCCGCGCGGACCGAATGGGCCAAAGCGAGGATGAGATGCCAATCCCTGATTTCCAGACTGCCATGCTGCCTGTCCTGCGCAGCTTTGACGCGGGCGCAAAAAGCGTTGCGGAAACGCTGCCAGCACTCCGCACCGAATTTGCGATCACCGACGAAGAAGCCGCAGAACTGCTGCCCAGTGGCCGCGTGACCACCCTGCAAAGCCGCGCGCATTGGGCACGCACCTACCTCTCAAAGGCCGGATTGCTGCGGTCACCCAGCCGAAACCGGCACGAAATCACCGAAGCTGGCCGAAAGCGCCTGGCAAGCGGGATCGAGCGTATCGACATGAAGACGCTTGAGCAATTTCCGGCTTACGTTGAGTGGCGCGAACAGGAACAAGCACCGCACGCCCCCAAGCTGCCGTTGCCTGCCGCAACAGCCGAAGCGATAGCCGAAACTCCAGAAGAGCGGATCGAGCGCGATTTTGCTGCGGTAGAGTCCGCGCTGTCGGAGGAGTTGGTGGCTGCGATTCAGGCACTGCACCCGCAGAAGTTCGAACAACTCATCGTCGATTTGCTGCTAGCCATGGGCTATGGCGGCGGCGATCGTTCGATGGGCGAACGCATCGGCAAATCCGGCGATGGTGGGATTGACGGCATCATCAATGAAGATGCTCTGGGTCTGGATGCGGTCTATATTCAGGCGAAGCGTTACGCCCCGGATATCAAAGTGGGGCGTCCGGCCTTGCAGGCGTTTGTGGGGTCATTGACGGGTGAGGGTGCCAACAAGGGGGTCTTTGTCACCACATCCGACTTCTCGAAAGAGGCGCGGGACTATCTCAACAAGGTTCAGCACCGCATTGTGTTGATCAACGGCGATCGTCTTGCCCGGCTGATGATCCAGCACGGCGTCGGGGTACGGGCGCGCAAGACATATATACTGCGTTCGGTTGATGAGGACTTCTTCACCGAAATCTGATCTGGATCTGTCGGCTCACCCCTGCGGCGGCGGCAGCCCCCGTTCGGTCAGAACCGACAGCGGGTCGCGCCCGTCATGGGCAGAGGTTTCGCGGTAAACCTCAAGCTGCGCCTCGGACAGAAGACCGGCCTGATACAGCGCCATCGCCGCACCATAACGCACCCGGCCCGAGCCTTTGGGCCCCAAGGGCGTATGCAGAAGGGCCAGTTCCTCAGTCATTGCTGCGCAACGCCATGCGTTCATCGGCCAGACGGCGCTTTTCGGCGCGGTGCATCACCCAGCCCGCCAGCGCAACGCCGATCCCGACCACAACCACCGTGATCGTCGCCAGTGCATTGATGTCGGGCGTCACCCCCAGCTTGACCTTGGACCAGATCAAGAGCGGCAGCGTGGTGGACCCCGGGCCGGTGGTGAAAGAGGTAATCACCACATCATCCAGCGAAATGGTAAAGGCCAAGAGCCAGCCCGACAGGATTGCCGGAAAGGCGGTGGGCAGGGTCACGTCCCACAGCACCTGCCATGGGCGGGAGCCAAGGTCCATCGCCGCCTCTTCGATGGCGCGATCGGCCTGTGACAACCGGGCCTGCACGATGGTCGTCACGAAGACCATCGAGAAGGTGATATGCGCCAGCGTCACCGTGTTGAAGCCCCGGGTGCCGGGCCAGCCGATCCAGTTCGCCGTCAGGATGAAGAACATCAGCATCGAAATGCCGGTGATCACCTCGGGCATGATCAGGGGCGCGGTGACAAGGCCGGAAAACAGCGTCCGCCCACGAAACTTGCGGAACCGCGACAGGGCGAACCCTGCCATGGTGCCGAGGACGGTGGCGAAGGTGGCCGAAACCACCGCGATCTTGAACGACAGAAGTGCCGCCGCGATCACCTGCTTGTTCGACAGAAGCGAGACATACCACTTCATCGAAAACCCGCCCCAGACCGTGGCAAGCCGCGATCCGTTGAAGGAATAGACCATCATCGACAGGATCGGGATGTAGAAGAAGGCAAAGCCGAAACACAGCACGGTGATCAGGAAGATGGGGCTGCGTCTCATTTGCCCGGTCCTTCTTCGGCGCGGGCCTGATAGCGGCTGTAAAGCATCGTCGGCCCGACCATCAGCACCAAGAGCGCCACCGCCACCGCCGAGGCCATGGGCCAGTCGCGGGCCGAGTTGAATTCATCGGCGATCACCCGGCCGATCATCGGCGTGCTGGCATCGCCGACCAGCGTCGGGATCACCAGCTCCCCCGCCGCCGGAATGAAGACCAAAAGGCCCCCGGCAATGATCCCCGGCACCGATTGCGGCAGAGTCACATCCAGAAACACCCGGAACGGGCGACTGCCCAGGTCCATCGCCGCCTCGTCCAGCGTGGGGTCAAGCCTTTCAAGGCTGGAGTAAAGCGGCAGGATCATGAAGGGCAGGTAGGTGTAGACCATCACCAGCACGACGGCGAAGTTCGAGTGCATCATCGGGATGGACTTCACCGCCCAATCCACCGGCACCAGCAGGTTCCAGCCATCGGTCAGCAACTGATTGAACCAGCTCGACTTCCCATAAGCCCCATCCAAGCGTAGACCCGCAGCAGGAATGAGGTCCAGAACGGCAGGATCACCAGCATCAGCAGGATGTTGCGCCAGCTTTTCGCCACCCGCGTCAGCCCCAGCGCCATCGGATAGCCCAAGCCAAGGCAAAGCAGAGTCGCCAGCCCGGCATTCATCAGCGAAATCAGGAAAGAGCGGATGTAAAGATCATCGGTGAACAGCCGCTGATAGCCGCGCGGGTTGATCCAAGGGTATTCGCCGCCGAACCCCACCGGCGGGGCCGTCGGGGCCTGACTGCCCACACTCATCGCCAGCACGATCAGGAAGGGCAGCAGAAACAGCAGCAGAAGCCAGCCATAGGGCAGCCCGATGATCAGATCGGACCAGCCCCGGCGATGAAACCAGCGTGCGATGGAGAAGGGGCGCGAGACGCTCATCTTACCCCCGCAACAGGATGGCAGCGGCAGGTTCGAAGGCGACCCAAACCTTGTCATACCAATCGGGCCGCGCCTCGCCGCCGCGGCGGGCATTGACGGCGTGAACGGAAATCAACTGCCCCGAGGGCAAGGTGACCCGGTAAAGGCTGTCCTTGCCGAAATAGGCCAGATCCTTGATTTCCCCCGGAATGGCGTTGGGGCCGCCGGGCGGATGGCGGTGGATCGCCAGCTTTTCAGGCCGGACCGCCAAAGTCAGCACTTCGCCTTCGACCAGCCCGGGAATCGCTGTGGCGCGGACCGGGGTTTCAAAGGCGGGCACATCCAGAAGCGCCTCGCCCCCCTCGACGCGCAGCACCCGCGCCTCGTATTGCGAGATGGAGCCAAGGAAATTTGCTACAAAGCGGCTGGCGGGGTGTTCGTAAACCTCGCCCGGCGGGCCGACTTGCTGCACAGCGCCGCGGTCCATCACCGCGATGCGGTCGGCCAGCGTCATCGCCTCTTCCTGATCATGGGTGACCACGATGAAGGTAATGCCGGTGCGCTCCTGAATGCTCATCAGTTCAAACTGGGTATGTTCGCGCAGCTTCTTGTCCAAGGCGGCCAGCGGTTCGTCCAGAAGTAGAAGTTTCGGCTGCCGGGCCAGCGCGCGGGCAAGTGCCACGCGCTGCCGCTGGCCGCCGGAAATCTGATGCGGCTTGCGCGCCGCGAAAGGGGTAAGCTGCACAAGGTCCAGCATTGCGCGCACCCGGTCCGCCCGTTCCGCTGCGGTCATCCGTTCATGCTTCAGCCCGTAACCGATGTTCTTTTCCACCGTCATATGCGGAAACAGCGCATAGCTTTGAAACATCATGTGGACGGGCCGTTCCCACGGCGGCACGCCGGTCATATCCTGTCCGTCCAGAAAGATGCGGCCCGCCGAAGGTTCTTCAAACCCCGCCAGCATTCGCAAAAGCGTGGTCTTGCCGCAGCCGGATCCGCCGAGAAGGGCGAAAATCTCGCCCTTGCCGATGGTCAGGTTCACATCCTTGACCGCCTGAAACGGACCGAAATTCTTGGAAACCCCTTCGATCCGCAGAAAGGGTTCCACATCGGCCACCATTCTCAGCTACCCGACTTGATGTCGGTCCAGACCCGGGTGATTTCGCGGTCCTGCTCTTCGGATTGCGGGGCGGGGGTGTAAAGCCGGGCCATGGTGGCTGCATCAGGATAGATCGCGGGGTCGCTGGCAATCGCCGGGTCCAGAAGCGGGGTCGCCGCCGCATTGGCATTGGCATAGCCGGTGAAATTGCTGCAGGCCGCCGCCACCTCGGGCCGCAGCAGATAGTCGATGAACAGATGCGCATTATCGACGTTCTTGGCATCCGCAGGCAGGCACCACAGATCGAACCAGGCAGGCGCCCCGCTCTTGGGCACGAAATAGGCCAGGTTCACCTCAAGCCCGGCTTCGGCGGCGCGGGTCTTGGCCACGCTGTAATCGCCCGACCAGTTGTTGGCGACGCACAATTCGCCCGTCGGCAGGGTGTTGAGGTAGTTGGAATTGTCAAAGGTAGCGACATAGGGCCGGATTGGCGCCAGCGCCTCGGCCATCTTGCGATACTCGGGCTCACGCGCCGTATCCGGGTCAATTCCCAGATAGCGCAGCACCATGAAGCCAAAGTCGGTCGGACTGTCCAAGAGCGAGATGCCGCAATCGGCCAGCTTCGCCGCATTCTCGGGGTTCAGCAGGGTTCCGAGGTCTTCCAGATCGGTGCCCGGCAAACGTTCGGCCACCAGATCGAGGTTCCATGTGATCCCGACCGAACCCCACATATAGGGCACGCCATGAACGTTGCCCGGATCAAACCCTTCCACGATCTTGAGGATACCGGCGTCAAGATTTTTCCAGTTGGTCAGCTTGGCCCGGTCGGGCTTTTGATAGACCCCGGCCGTGACCATCTTTGGCAGCCCCATGCCGTTCATCAGGACCACGTCGTAGCCGGTAGAGCCTGCCAGCATCTTGGCCTGCATCTCTTCGGTCGAGGCATAAAGGTCATAGACCACACCAATCCCGGTTTCCGCCTCAAAATCGGCGATGGTGGTTTCGCCGATATAATCGGACCAATTATAGACATTTACGGTTCCCGCCTGCGCCCAGGACGGGCGCACATAGGGCAGCGCCAGACCGGAACCCAGTCCGGCGCCAAGGGTGATCAGGGCCTTGCGGCGGCTCAGGGTCATGGCGGCGTCTCCCTTGTTTGTTTTGCGATCAGGTTAGCCCTGTCGTTCTGAACGGCAAATCAATTCGTCATTGCGGGCCCGGATTTCGCCTTCGGGCGGGGCCTCTGCCAGCGTCATCACCGGCATGAGGGCGCGCAAACCGTCATGATGGCGGCGCAGGCCGTATTCCAGATCGGACAGATGAAAGCCCTCGAAAGCATCGGATTTCATCGACTCGTCCGACCAGATCGACAGTTGCTGATCCTCTTGCGAGGTGGCCCGGTCGATCCGCATGGCCAGATAGCGGGCAATCCGCGCCTGCCGGCTTTCGTCCGGGTGGCGATACAGGCGGCCGGTCAGCCGCGTCAGCCCGGGCGACAGCGGGATTTCCTGATAGAACTGCACCGCTTCGGGCGTGAAGGCGAAAACCGCGTTGGGAAACAGGCCGTAATAGGTCCATGCCTTTTGCAGATGGCCGGGCAGATCGGGCCGTTCGGGCGAGATACGGACATAGTTGCGCACCGACCAGCCCCGCCCCGGCGCATCGCCGAACCAACCGACCGAGACGGAAAGCCCGTTTTCCAGATGCAGGTCGCGGTAGGTCCGCCCATAAAGCTCTTGCAGCCCCGGATGGGCCAGCGCGACGTGATAGCCTTCATTGTCCACATCGCGCACCGATTTCCAGTTCACCGGCAGGTCGGTCATCCAGTTGGGGGTCGGCACCGACACCACCTTGTCCAGATCATAGGCCGCAAAATCCGCATCGAACGGCGCAAGCAATTCGGCCACCGGAGGCTGCGGCCCGGGACCAAAGCGCAGGAAGACAAAGCCATGGAACAGCTCCATCTCGATCGGCATCAGGCCGAATTTGTCGCGGTCCATATCGCCAAAGGTCGAAGGGCGCGCCGCCCCGCGCAGCGTGCCGTCCAGATTGTAGACCCAGCCATGGAACGGGCAGACGATGGACCCGCGGCAATGCCCCTTGTCGCCATCCACGACCCGCGCACCGCGATGGCGGCAAAGGTTGTGGAACGCCCGCACCACGCCATCGGCGCCGCGCATCACCACCGCCCGCTCTCCCAGCATGTCAAAGGTCAGCCAGTCGCCCGGGGCAGGGATGTCGTTCACATGGCCCGCGATCTGCCAATGCGTCAGGAACAGCTTTTCCCGTTCCAAGGCGAACATCTCCGGCGAATGATAGGTCCAGCCGGGCAAGCCCGCCCGGTCCCAGTCATTGGGGATGGGAAGGGTGGTATGGGGAAACTCGGTCATGCCTGCGGCTCCATTTCGGCCAGAACCCATTGGTGAAAGCGATGAATCTCGTATTCCTCGGGCATCAGCCGCGCGGCGGCAAAGCTGGGCGAGGTCATGCCGCGCTGGTTCATCTCGGCCGCGGCGGCATCCTGATTGAGGACGATCTTGGCAAAGGCGGCCACTTCGGCGGCGTCAAACCCGGGGCGGGCAAGGGTTTCCGGCGCGAAATGCCATTCGGCAATCAGCCGGGTCCGCGTCGGGGAAAGCGGCATCAGCCGCACCGAGCGGACATAATCCACATGCGCCACCACATAGGCCGAGGGCCAGAGCGTGACAAAGGTATATCCCGCCCGCCGCTCTGCCTCGGTCAACCCCGGGAAGGCGGGCGCGCAGGCGGCACCTGTCATGGTCCAGCTTTCCGCGCCGGGGCGCAGGTTCGCGGTGGCGGGGGCGTCGGGCGTCCAACCCAGTGCCTCACTGGCGCCCATGATGCCCCGGCCATAGACCGGCACCATGTCGCACAGCTCGGGGTGGATGCCCGGGCAATGCAGACATTCCGAGTAATTCTCCCAGAAGGTCTTCCAGTTGCAGGCCAGCTCCACCTCATGCCGGTGGCCGGTCTGCAATTCTGCCATCGGCCAATTGTCCAGCGTCGTCAGCGGCACATCGGCGAAAAGGGGCGGCGGATCGGCGGCCAACGAGAGGAAAAGAAAACCGTTCCATATCTTGATGGAAACCTTTTTCAATCCATGGTCCTGACGCTGGAAATCGGCCGTGGGCACGGCATGGGCGGTTGAAACCAGCCGCCCGTCCGCCGCCGCAAAGGCCCAGGCGTGATAGGGACAGGTGACCAACTTGCCCAAGGGCTCCACCTCGGCACGGCAAAGTTCCGATCCGCGATGACGGCACGAGTTGTGAAAGGCAGAAACGCTGCCATCGGCCAGACGGCAGACCACCACCTCTGCCGCACCCAGCCGCACCCGCCGCATGGTGCCGGGCGTGAAATCCGCCAACCGCCCCACCATCAGCCAATGCCGCGCAAAGATCGTCGCCATTTCGCGCCCGAACCATTCCTCCCCAAGATAGGCAGCGCGCGGCAGCCCTTCGGGGCAGTGGTCAAGGCGCGGCGACAGCGGGTGGCGTTGCATCAGAACCTCGCAGGCGGCGTGGCGCGGCGGCGGTCGGGCTGAAAGAACGGGCGGTCCACGACCCGGGCGCGCATCATCATCTTGGCATAATGCAGCTCGCGCAGGGCATAGATTTCTGCCCACAGGTTGCCGCCCGCCGCATGGGCCACCTGCACCTGCGCCAGCGCGATGCTTTTCTTCAGCGTGGGCGACCAGCAGGCGCCGGTGATCACGCCCACCTCGGTCTTTTGATCGTGATAGAGGATCGCCCCTTCGGCGCCGATGTTGCCGTCAACCTCCAATCCGACGAAGGCCCATTTCGGCTTGGCCCGCATAAGCGCCCGGCGCCCGGTGAAATGGCCCTTTTCCCAGTCGATCAGCCAGCCCAGCCCCATTTCGACCGGGCTGCGCAGCCGGTCTTCCCTCACGCATTGCGGGGCGGGGGTGAAGTCATATCCGGTGATGATGAAACCCGCCTCAAGCCGGGCGATGTTCAGCGCATCCGATCCGATGGGCCGCAACCCGTGCAGCGCCCCTGAGGCAAAAAGATGATCCCAGAGCGGCAGGGCCAGTTCTGGCACCGTCCAAAGTTCATAGCCCAGATCGCCGGTGAAGCCGGTGCGCGAAATGGTCACCTGCCCCCCGACAAAGGCAAAATCAGCCATGCGAAAGGGTTTCAGCCCCGTCACATCGAACCCCGCCGCCGCCAGCACGCTGGCCGAGGTCGGCCCCTGCAACGACAGGGCCGCGACCTCTTCGGTCTCTTCACGGATGGCCACGTCGAACCCATATGCCGAGTCCAGCAGCCAGGGCAGATGCCGCTCCTGACAGCACAGACGAAAGCGGTCGGGCGACAGCCGGAACAGTGTGCCATCGTCAATCAGATGCCCTGCATCATCGCACCAGACGGTGTAGTGCACCCCGCCGACCGACAGCTTTGCCACGTTCCGCACCGTCAGCCGGTTCAGAAACGCCATCGCCTCTGGCCCTTCGATGCGGTATTTCACCATCGGGCACAGGTCATAGACCGAGGCGGCGTTGCGGATGGACGAATGCTCCATCGCAAGGTCTTCATAGGTCAGCACGCTGGCATAGCCCGCCCACGGCCCCCAACTGTGCATCTTGTTCGCCGCCGAGGTCCGCGCATGGAAGGGCGTTTGCAAAAGCGGGGTTTCGTAATGCGTCAGCGCGTTCATTTCCCGACCCCCATGATCGCCCCGGCGGCATTCCACCCGGCGCTGCCGGAAATCCCGCCGCCCGGATGGCAGCCCGCGGAGGCCAGCCACAGCCCCTCAACCGGCGTCGAATACTGCGCCAGCCCGGGCAAGGGGCGCAGGAACAGCATCTGCTCCACCGACAATTCCCCGCCATGCCAGTTGCCACCCGGCAGGCCCCAGCGCGCCTGAATGTCATAGGGCATCAGCATGTCCGCCTTTAGGATCAGGCCGCGCAGGCCGGGCGAATGCGCCTCAAGCTGGCGCAGGCTGGCCTCCAGCAGGGCGGCGCGGGCGGCATCGGGATTTTCCGGCGCATGGGGGGCGTATTGCACGATGGCCGACAGCACATGCTGCCCGGCGGGTGCATGGCCCGCCTCGAAGGCCGAGGGCAGGATAATTTCCATCACCGGCGCCTCGGGCACCTGGCTGTATTTCACAGGGTTGAAGGCGCGCTCCACAGCCTCCTCCGATGGGGCGATGACCAGACGCGTCTTCGGATCGGCCCCGCGAAAATCCGGCAGCCCGCGCAAGGCCAGATGCAGCTTGGCCGCCCCGCCCCGCGCCTTGAGGTGCCGCGCCCGGGTGATCAGCCCGGCATCCAGATGCCGCGGCCCGACCAGCCCCAGCAGCGTCGTCTTGGGCGACAGGCTGGACACCACCAGCGGCGCCAGGATTTCCTCGCCGCTGTCCAGCACAACGCCTGCCGCACGGTCGCCCTCGACCAGCACTCGGGCCACACGGGCATTGCTGCGCAGCGAAACGCCCTTCGCCTGAACCGCCGCGACCATGGTCGAGGCCAACGCCCCCATCCCGCCCGCAGGCAGGCCGATGGCGCCCTGCACGCCGCCCACCCCGCCCGACAGCCGGTCAAGCCACAACAGCAGCGAATTGGGCGAGCGCGGAGCAAGCCAGGTGCCCAGCGTGGCATCAAAGGCCAGCGCACCTTTCAACAGCGGATCGGTCAGCTCATCATTTAGCGCGTCATGCACATTCGTCAGAAACATGCGCAGCAATTCGCGGAACTCGGCCTTGCCCATCATCCGCGCCTTGAGGCCGACCATGGCCAGTTTCAGCATCGGGTTGCCCGCCCCGCGCGCCAGCCGTGGCGGCGGCATCTGCCGCAACGGCGCCAAAACCGCGGCAAAGCGCATCAGCCGGGCGCGCAGGGCCGCCCATGCCGCGCGGTCGGCCTCGCTGACCGCACCTTGCAAAGCAGCCCCCGCTGGTCCGTCCAGCCTCAGATGCCCGCCTGTCGGAGAAAGCGCCGTGGTCGCAAGGTCAGGCGCGGCCCAGCGCAGCCCGTGGCGGGCAAGCTCCATCCCATGGGCCACACGCGAGTCAAGGTTCAGCGACAGATGCGCCAGCGGCTGCGGCGCAAAGCCTTCGGCCAAGGGAACGCAGGCCGCCGCACCGCCGCCCGGCACCCCGGCTTCCAGCAGCAGCACCTTGCGGCCCGCCGATTGCAGCCGGTGCGCGGCGGCCAGCCCGTTCGGCCCGGCCCCGATGATGAGGGCGTCAAAGGACGGCATAGGCATCGCTCATGTCCTTCGCGGGCAGCTTCATATCGCGCAGAATCTCCGCAGCCGCGTTGCGCCCCGGCGCGCCCATTACCCCGCCGCCCGGATGGGTGGACGAGCCGCAAATCCACAGGTCGCGCACCGGGCTGCGGTAATCGGCATAGCCCGGCACCGGGCGGTTGAAGAGCAACTGGTCAAAGGTCAGCTCGCCCTGAAAGATGTTGCCCTCGGTCAGACCCACTTCTGCCTCAAGCTCGCGCGGGGTGCGGACCTCGACATGCAGGACAAGGTTCTTGAAGCCGGGGGCCGCACGTTCGATCTGGTCAAGGCAGACCCTGCCAAAGGCATCGCGGTCGGCATCGGTCCAGTCGCGGCCCTCGATCTTGGGCGGGGCATATTGCACGAAGCAGGACATGAAATGCTTGCCCGGCGGGGTCATCGTCGGGTCGATCAGGGTGGGGATCATCATGTCCTGGAAGGGATCGCGGCTGAAGCGGCCATCCTTCCAGTCGTCATAGGCGGTTTCCATCTTTTCGATGGAATCGGTGAAATGCATGTCGCCCTTCACATTCGGCGCCCCCTCGGGCAGCGCGGTAAAGCGCGGCAGACCGTCCAGCGCGATGTTCAGCTTGCCCGATGATCCGCGCGTCTTGAACGCCTTGACCCGCTTTACGAAATCGCCCGGCAGCTCCTTTTCCGCGACATGGCGCAGGAAGGTCCGCCGCACATCCATGTTGGACACCACGCGGGAGGCGCGGATTTCATCGCCATTGGCCAGCGCCACACCCACGGCGCGGCCATTGCGGACCAGCACCTGCTCCACCGCCACACCCGCGCGAATCTGCCCCCCCGCCGCGCGCAGGCTGGCCGCGAGTGCTTTGGTGATCGACCCCATGCCGCCCCGCGCATAGCCCCATGCACCGACATTGCCATCGACATCGCCCATGGCGTGATGCAGCAGCACATAGGCGGTGCCGGGCGACATCGGCCCCAGCGCCGTGCCGATGATCGAACCGACGGCCTGATAAGCCTTCACCACCGGATTCTCGAAATATTCATCCAGATAATCAGCAATCGACATCGTCCAGAAGCGGATCATGTCATACATCGCCATTTCTGACAGACCGAACATCTGCTTGCCCAGCCATGCGAGTTCGGCAAGGTCGCGCGGGCGGAAGCTGGCCGGATCGGGCGGGCGGCGCATCAGCAGCGGGCGGATGAATCGACAGTGGCGCAGGATGTCGCGGGCGTAACGGTCATAAGCCTCGGCATCGCGCCTCGAATGGCGGGCCATCTCGCGGCGGTTGGCATCATGGTCGCGGAACATGCCCAGATAGCCGCCGCTTTCGGTGAACATCGCCCCGCCCTCATAGGGCAGAATCTGCAATCCCTGCTTTGACAGCTCCAGATCGCGCATGATCTCGGGCCGGAACAGACTGCTGACATAGGAACAGTTGGAATAGGTGAAACCGGGGTAAAGTTCACGGCTGACCGCCGCACCGCCGATCCAGTCGTTCTTTTCCACGACGCAAACCTTCAGGCCCGCACGCGCAAGGTAGCAGGCCGCCACCAGCCCGTTATGACCCGCGCCGATGATCAGGGCATCATAGCTCATCCGGGCAGACCTGCGCGGCGGAACAGCGGCTGCGGCATTTGCGCCATGGCGGGTCATCCGGGTTGATTTTGGTGCGGGCAGGCTCCCATTATTTTGACTGTCGTGTCAATCAGAATCATCGCCCCTTCCATCGCCCCCGGTTTGGGCTAAGGAAAGCAGGTCACAAACCCGGAGCCCCGCATGGCCGCTGCACCCGATCAGGACAATCCGCCGCCGCGCAAGCTGCCGCGCGATGCGCGCCGCAGCCAGTTGATCGAGGCCACGATCGAGACGATGGCCCAGAACGGCTATGCCCGCACCACGCTGACCCAAGTGGCAAAGGCGGCGGGCCTGTCGCATGGGCTTGTGAACTTCCATTTCCAGAGCAAAGAGGGGCTCTTGCTGGAAACCCTGTTGTTTCTGGCCGAAGAATACCGCCAGAACTGGACCGAGGCGCTTGCCGCCTCCGGCCCCTCGGCCCCCGAAGAATTGCGCGCGTTGCTAGAGGCCGATTTCAACCCGGCGATCTGCACCCCGGCCCGCCTGTCGGCATGGTGCAGCTTCTGGGGCGAGGCGCAGAGCCGCCCGATCTATCAGGAACGCTGCGGCGCCAATGACGAGGAATACAACCGCCGGCTTGAGGCGATTTGCGCCCGGATGAATGCCGAACACGGCTATGCCGTGAACCCGGCGCGGGCTGCCCGCGTGCTGCGCGTGGTGACCGAAGGGGTCTGGCTGGACATGATGACGATGACCAGCCCCTATGACCTGACAGAAGCGCAGGCGACGGTGATGACCGCCGCCGCCGCCTTCTTTCCCCGGCATTTCACGGGCTAGGCACTATTGCAGCTCCATCCCCTGCGGCCAGCGCAGCGAATGGGTCAGCGTCACCACCTGCTCTTCACCCGGGGCAATGTCGAACGCCCAGGCGAGGATGCCGCGCTGCGCCTTCACATCTGTCTCGGTCGGGGCCGGGTCGGCCTGATAGGTGACTTCCAGATCCTCCTGTTCGGAATAGGGCACCTGATCCATGAGGCGGATCGGCCAGACCTCATCCGTCAGATTCTTGACCTTCAGCACCGCAACCTCTTCGCGTTCCGTCGAACTGGACAGAATCCCCCGGTCCCCCTCGGCGCGGGTCGGCATGTCGCGGGTCAGTTGCAGCCCTTCGATGGCGCCGAAAGCCACCTCGGCCTCGGCCCCCGGCGCGATGCCGGTGATCCATGTCGCGCCGACCAGCGTGCCCTCACGCATCAGGAATGCCTGTCCGGGCAGCAGGATTTCGCCCGAGGTATTGGTAAACCGCGCCAGCACAAAGGCGGTGCGGTCATAGCGCGGAATGGCCCGCGCCTCGATCTCGGGCGCCACGGTGATCTCGTCCAGCGCCAGCCGCAGGTTTTCCACGCCTGACGCCACATCGACAGGCGTGGGATAGCGGTAGACCACCACATCACCCTGCACGGCAGCACTGGCGGTTTCTTCCATCACCGGCTCGGCCATCACCTCGGGCGCCGCTCCGGCGACCACGCCCTCCACACGATACGAGTCGTCGCTGTCCGATCCTGGCGCGGCGATGCGGCGCAACTCGGGGAAAAGCTGCGACGGTTCTGCCTGTTGCGACGGCTGCGCGGTGGACAGCGTCAGCGCCACGCCTGCCCAATCCTCGCCCGAGGACTGGCTGACCAGCACCCCGCGCCCGATGGCCAGAGCGGCACCCTCTTTCCGGGTCAGCTTCATGTCATAGACCGGCTGCCAGCTTGCATCCGCGATGAAATGCGTCACGGTCAACGTAGTTTCGCCCGCATCGGCGGCGGTAATCGCCACCGAGAGGGCGGCATAATCCGTATCGCCCCGGTCCAGCGCCGCTTGCGCGGCAAGCGCCTGATCCAACCCCTTTTGCACGGCGTCCAGCGCCTTTTGCGCAGCCGGAAGCTCGGCCCGGGCGGCAAGTGCCGCCTGCCGTGCTGCAAGCGTCTCGCGGCCCACGGTCTGGGCCAGCGCGGCAAGCGCCTCGGGTGTCAGCGCGGCACCTTCGGGCCGGACCCCGGCGAGGAAGGCCACCTGCGCCTCGGCCGCCGCTGCCCGTGCCTCGATCGCGTCGATCACCGCCTGCGCTTCGGCAACGGCAGCCTCCCGACCCTCCACTTCGGCCTTGGCGGTCGCCTGCGCCGGTGTCAGCACCTCTTCGCGCGGCGGCAGCCGGTCGCTGCGCAGCGCGAAGGCGCCCAGCGTCAGACCCTGCGGCGCGGCAAGCCGGATCAGGTTCGGCTCGGTCTGTGCCGGCAGATCGGTGATCAGCAGGTCATGCGGGCCGGGGGTGGCGGTAAACGCCACCTCGCGGGTGATTTCCGCACCATAAGGATAGACGGTGACGGCGGTGATCCGGCTGGGCACCGAGATGGTGTCGGCCAGTGCGGGCAGCGTGATCAGGCAAAGCGGCAGGGCAAGACGCAGCATGATGAAACCTCATGGAAATGCCGCCAGATTGTCGCCCCGCCCGACGCGGCGCAAGTGCAGGATGCGACAGCGCCTGTCGGCAGCGGCGTTGCGGCGGAAGCCCGCCAATGCCAGCCTGCGCGCGACCCGAAAAGGAAAGCCCATGACCACCGCCCCGCTGCCTGCCAACATCTCTGCCACCCACCGGCTGCCCAAGGTTGCCTGGGCGAAGGGAAGTTATCTGCATGACGTGAACGGGAAAACCTATATCGACGGCTCGGGCGGGCCGGCCGTTTATTGCCTTGGCCACGCGAATGAAGAGGTGAATGCCGCCATCGTGGCGCAGCTTGACCGTATTGCCCATGGCTATCGTTACAACTTCACCACCGACGCCCTTGAAGAGCTGACAGCGATCATTGCCGAACGTTCGGGCGGCAGCCTGTCGGATATGGTCTTTGTCTCGGGCGGGTCCGAGGCGGTGGAAAGCTGTCTGAAGATGGCGCTGCAATATCAGACGGCCATCGGTCAGCCCAAGCGGCGGCGTTTCATCTCGCGACAGCGGTCCTGGCATGGCAACACGCTGGGCGCGTTGGGGGTGTCCGGTTTTGCCGAGCGGACGGCGGCCTTTGAGGGGGCCTTCGTGCCTTCGGTCAAATTGTCACCCGCCAACGCCTATCGCCCGGTCGCCGGGGCGACGGCGGCCACCGCAGGCGCCGCCTGCGCTGCCGAGCTTGAGGCGGCGATCCTGCGCGAAGGCGCGGAAAACATCGCCGCCTTCATCTTTGAGCCGGTGGTTGGCGCCGCCGGAGGCTGTGTTCCTGCCCCCGCAGGCTATGCGGCGGCGGTGCGCGAAATCTGCAGCCGCCACGGTGTGCTGATGATCGCGGATGAGGTGATGTGCGGCGCCGGGCGCTGCGGCACATGGCGCGCGCTGGAACGCGATGGGGTGGAACCTGACATCATGTCGGTCGCCAAGGGGTTGGCTGGCGGCTATATGCCGCTGGGTGTCGCGGTCTGCACCACCGCCGTTTCGCGCGCCATCCATGACGCGCATGGCGCCTTCCAGACCGGCCATACCTTTACCGGCCACACTGCCGCCTGCGCTGCCGGGGTCGCGGTGCAGAAGATCGTTGCGCGCGACGGTCTGGTGGCAAGGGTCGCCGCGAATGAGGCGCTGCTCAAGGCCGGGCTGGCTGACGCCCTTGCCGGGGTTGCTGCCGTGGGCGATATCCGCGGGCGCGGCCATTTCATCGCCACCGAGCTGGTGGCCGATCCTGAAACAAAGGCACCGTTCCCGGCGGCGCGCAAGCTGTTCCTGAAGATCCGCGAACAGGCGCTGGAGAACGGGCTGATCTGCTATCCGGTCGGTGGCAATGTCGATGGGGTGAACGGCGATATCGTGATCCTCGCCCCGCCCTACAATTGCGCCAACAATGAATTGGGTGAGATCATCGACAAGACCGCCCGCTCGATCCGTCAGGTTCTGCGGGCCGAGGGGCTGGGTTAAGGCCACGAAGCGGCGCGCGGCAGCCCGCCGGGGTTCTGCCGCGCCGCAAGCACCGTGGCAGCGATGCCCGCATGGGGGTGGTTCGGAAAGCCGGCGCCGAAACGACGGACAAGGGCGGTATAATCCGGCCCGACCTCAGCCCCCCTGGCCAGCACCCGGCCACCGGAAAGACGGATCAGGCACAAGCCACCCCCGGAGGGGCAATAGGCCAGGCCCTGCCGGGCCAACACATCTTGCAGATCGTCCCAGTTTGCCGCAACGGCCAGCGCCCCCGCCACAGCCTGACGCAACTGGGCAAGGTGCGCAGGCTGGGGTTCTGCGCTGTTCGGAATGTCAAAGGGGAATCGCTGCTGGCTCATCATGGCCCGAGCCTGGCGCAGCTTTGGTTAAGGCATTCTTAACAACCGCAAGGCGAATGCTGCGAAACGAAAAAGCGCCCCTCGCGGGGCGCTTTCATCAGATCGGGTGGGCGTCTCAGCCTTTTTTCAGGCAACGGCTGCCCAGCACTTCGGCAATCTGCACCGCGTTCAGCGCCGCGCCCTTGCGCAGGTTGTCCGACACGCACCACAGGCTCAACCCGTTGTCGATCGTGCTGTCCTGCCGCACCCGCGACACATAGGTCGCATATTCGCCGACGCATTCGATCGGGGTGACATAGCCGCCCGGCTCGCGCTTATCCACCAGCATCACGCCCGGCGCCTCGCGCAGGATGTCCTGCGCCTCTTGCCAGTCGAGCGGCTCTTCGAACTCGATGTTGATGGCTTCGGAATGGCCGACAAAGACCGGAACCCGCACGCAGGTCGCGGTGACCTTGATCTTGGGGTCCAGAATCTTCTTGGTCTCGGCGACCATCTTCCATTCTTCCTTGGTCGAGCCGTCGTCGAGGAAAACGTCGATATGCGGGATCACGTTGAAGGCGATCTGCTTCGAAAATTTCTTCGGCGCCACTTCCTGACCCGGGACATAAAGGCCCTTGGTCTGGTCCCACAGCTCGTCAATGCCTTCCTTGCCGGCACCCGAAACCGATTGATAGGTCGCCACCACCACGCGCTTGATGCGGGCACGGTCGTGCAAGGGCTTCAGCGCCACCACCATCTGCGCGGTCGAGCAGTTGGGGTTGGCGATGATCATCTTGGTTTTGTAGCCGTCCACCGCCTCGGCATTCACCTCGGGCACCACCAGCGGCACCTGCGGGTCATAGCGATAAAGCGAGGAATTGTCGATCACCACACAGCCCGCCGCAGCGGCCTTGGGGGCATAGATCTTCGTCGCCTCGGACCCCACGGCAAACAGCGCGATGTCCCAGCCGGTGAAGTCGAAAGTGTCGAGATCCTTAGTCTTGACGGTCTTGTCGCCAAAGCTGATTTCAGTGCCCAGCGATTTACGCGACGCCAGCGCGGCAATCTCGTCAACCGGGAACTCGCGCTCGGCGAGGATGTTCAGCATTTCGCGGCCCACGTTACCCGTGGCACCCGCGACGACGACCTTATAGCCCATCGGGGTATCTCCAGTTTCCTGTCTTCATTGTCAAAGACGGGGCCTGTTAGCGCAGAGTGGGGGGCGGGGAAAGCGGAATGTCGGCAATTCTGCGCGCCGTTGCCTTCAGGCCGCAGCGACCAGCCGGAAACGCGGGTCGCGGGCGATCAGCGCCTCGACAAAACCGCGCTCGGCGGCAAAATCATGCGGCACCTGCGCGGCGGTCCGGCTGCCCGACAGCGACAGTGACGAAAAGAAATCGAAGCCGTAAAGCGCCACCTCTGCCGCTGACGACCGTGCCAGAAGGTCGATCAGCATCAGCCCCGTGGTGGGCGGCGCGCCAAGGTGATCGGCCAACGCCTGTGCCTCGGCCCGGCGGTGCAGATAAAAGCCGGGACGGCGGGTCAGAGCAAAGGGCAGGCGCTTGCGCTTGCGGGTCATCCACAGCACGCGGGCCGGGGCGCGGGCCGCCAGCAGCGCCGCATCGGGCGGCATCGAGACAGCCAGCCAATCGGTGCGGGTGCCGTGGCTGACGGCGGCCGGAATCGGTGCGCCATTGATGCGGATGACCAGATCTGCGGCGTCGATGGATGCTCCGTTCCGGCTGGCCGACAGGCTGCGGGCATTGCCGATCAGCGCCACACACTTGCCCGCCACTTCGACCGCAAGCGCCTCGGGCGGAGCAGACAGCCGCTCCAGCGCCGTTTCATCCCCCGTCAGCCGGGCGATCAGGAAGCCCAGCCGCGTCATGCCCGCGCACCCCGGGCAAGGGCGGCAAGATCGGTGAAAAGTCTTTCCGCATCACCACGCGCCCGCGACAGGAAAGCGGCAATGCCTGCGGTTTCCGCTGCGGTATAGGGACGCTCAAGATCATCCAAACGCAGATCGGCCAGCGCCTCCAGCGGGATCAGCCGGTCGGGCGCAAGCCCCGCCTCGGCCAAGAGCGCCTGCACTTTCCACGAATTGGACCCCACGGCAAGAACTGGCGTCGCCGTAACCAGCGACAGGCAAACGGCGTGAAACCGCCCCGTCAGGTGCAGCCCGGCCCGGCCCAGCATCGCCAGATAGGCCGCCTCATCCGCAGCCAGCCGCAGCGGCGGCAGACCAAAGGGCGCCGCGCCATGATAAAGCGCCGACAAGAGCGGCCCGGTCGGCCAGTGCCGCCACAGCGCCGAGCGGCGGGTCTTGGTCGGCACCAGTGCCTGCGCCCCCAGCCGCGCAGCGGTCAGCGCCAACGCCCGGCGGGTGGACAGCCGCACCGAGTCGCCGACGATCAGCCCGCCCCTTGGCCCCGGCTGCGGCGCGGCGCCTGCCGACAGCGAAAGGTCCGGCACCAGCCGCACCTCCAGCCCGGTTGCGGCGATGGCATCGCGGCTTTGCCCGTCACGCGCCGAAATCAGGGCGCAGCGTGACAGCAGGTCAAACCATGATGGCGGATTGGCCTGCCACAGCGCATTGACAAGCGCCACCGGCGCGGTGCAGGCGGGATGGCCGACCACCTCCAGCAACCGCGCTCCGGCCGGGCGACCGTGGTGCAAGGTGCCTTCGCCATTGATCACCACAAGATCGGCAGCGCCCAGCGCCGCGACGAACCCGGTATCCGCCGCCCAGTCGTGCCGGGCCGGGCTGCGGGCGGTGACCTGCATCCCCTGCGCCTCCAGCCCCGCCACCAGCAGACGCATCACGCGAGAGCAGCCGTGGTGGCTGCGCCCGGAGGTGTCGTTCAGCAGAACGACACGCGGTCTTGGCTGCGGTTGCATCGGCACCCCTTGCTGTTGCACGCGCCTGCATAGCGCAGGGGCGGGCGCCGCTCAATCCGTCCGGTCACGCGAGAAAAGGTAGACGGTCAAGCCGATGACCACCAGAACCACATAGGTCAGAAACACCGCAGCATAGGGTGCCTGCACCGGGTCGGGCGGCACTGCGGCATAGACCCGCCCCGTCACCAGTTGCATCACCCCGGCCGCACCGATGCCAAAGAGGTTGATCAGCGTCACCCCCCGCCCGATCAGATGCGGCGGCAGGAAGGCGCGGCCATGCGCCATCACCATCGGGAAGGACGAGCCGAAGAAGCCAACCCCCGCCAGCAGCCCCACCGTCAGCCAGCCCGGCTGATCCACCCGCGCCATCAGCCCGGCAAGGCAGGCCAGCGCCAGCGCATTGCCCCCGAAGTTCAGCCATTTGCGCGTGCCCAGCACCCGCTCAAGCGGGCCATAGGCAAAGGTGCCCGTCACCATCGCCAGCCCCATGATCAGCGTCACCTGCCCGATGGTCGCGGCATCGGCGCCAAAGACATCCGCCTGCCACGGCCCCGCCCAAAGCCCGCGCAGCCCGGCCCCCGGCGGATAGGCGGCGGCCATCATGATCAGCACCGGCCAAAGCGCGGGCATCCGAAGCAGGTCCAGCAGCGACCCCTTCGCCCCGCCTCCGACCCGGGCCGGATCGCGCACCAGCGCAAGGATCCCCAGCGCCACAACAGCCGTCACCCCCGCCAGCGCCCAAAGCGTGCCACGCCAGCCAAAGGCCGCCACCGCCGCCGACAGGGGCACCGAGGCGGCAAGGTTGCCAAGGCTGCCCACCCCCACCATCACCGCCGCCAGCGTGCCGAAAACCGCCGCCGAAAACTCGCGTGCAAAGATGTAATAGCCCGCCATCAGCACCGCCGAACAGCCCGCCCCGATCAGCGCCATCGCCCAGATCACCGCGCCCGGCCCGGTCGCCATGGCAAAAACCGCCGCCCCCGCCGCCGCGATCAGCAACAGGCCCGAAGCGGTGCGCCGCGGCCCGATCCGGTCCAGCGCCCAGCCCACCGGCAGTTGCATCAGCGCAAAGGTCAGGAACCACCAGCCCGAGGCGGAGGCCAGCGTTTCGGGCGTGGCGCCAAGATCGGCACTCAGCACTGGCGTCAGCACCGCCAGAAAGGCGCGGTAAAACTGGCTGAGGACATAGCCCAGCATCAGGGCGGCAATGGCGACGGGCATTCCGGGTTCCTTTTTTGGCGGCAAATTGTCAGGCGGGGTGGGCCGGTGCAAGGCGCGGGCTTGCCCGGTTGACCGTTCGGGGTTCAGATGGGGCAAAGCCATACCGGAGGTCGCCATGCGCCGCGTGCTTGCCCTGTTGATCCTTGCCGCTGGCCCTGCTCTGGCCAATGACGGGTTTGGCGGGCTTTCGGCCACCGGCCTGACCTTTGGCCAGACCGAGGCGGTGATGATGGAAGAGGAAGACCTTTTCCTTTCGGTCGAACAGGTGCGGGTGGCCTATGTCTTTCGCAACCGCACGGCAGAGGATGTCACGGGCGAGGTGATCTTTCCGCTGCCCCCCGTCTCGGTCGGCGGGCAGATCGAATCCGCTTGGAACCTGCCCGAAGACCGGGCGCAGGAAAATCTGGTGTCCTTCACGGCCACGGTGGACGGCACCCCGATTGCCGTGACACAAGACCGCATCGCCGTGATCGAGCCGCCTTGGGACGAGGCCCGCCCGCTTGCCGCCGCCTACGACACGCCGGGCCGCGACGTGACCGCCGACCTCAAACGCCTTGGCCTGCCGCTGACCACCGATGGTCTGGCAGCGGCCAAGGCGATGCTGGCACTTGACGAAGGTGCGCGGGCTGAGGTGGTGGCACTGGGTCTGGGCGATTTCTACAGCTATGAGGGCGAGAACGGGCCGCAGACCGACGCCTATCCCTATTGGTCCATCGTGCTGCGCTATCACTGGACCCAGACCTTCCCGACGGGGGCGCGGGTCAGGATAGCGCATGATTATGCCAACCTGCCACCCGGCGGGCTGTTCACTTGGGAAGACCCGCCGCAAGAAAGCTATCACGCCGACGAACAGGCCCGCTATTGCATCGACGCTGGCACCTCGAAGGCCATCGCCAAAGCCATCCGCTATGAGGACGCGGGCGAAACCTATTACATGGGGATGGCGTGGAACATCTCTTACGTCCTGCGCACCGCCAACAGTTGGGCCGGGCCGATCGGCAAATTCCGTCTGACGCTGGACAAGGGGGCGCCGGGCAACGTCATTTCGCTTTGCGCCGATGGTGTCAGGAAAACCGGCCCCACGACCTTTGTCGTCGAGAAGACCAACTATTCCCCCGAAAAGGATCTGGAGATTCTGGTCGTCAAGGCGATGGAGCGGAACTGACCCCGCAGGCGCGCTCACGCCGCCTGTGCGGCGACCAGCGGCCGCTCGCGCACCGGCAGATGCACGATGGCCGAGAAGGCCCCCACGCCCACACCAATCCACCACACCATGGTATAGCTGCCCGTCAGGTCATACATCCGCCCGCCCAGCCAGACTCCCATGAAGCCACCCAACTGGTGCGACAGGAAGATGATGCCGTAAAGCGTGCCCATATAGCGCAGCCCGTAGATATGCGCGACCAAACCCGAGGTCAGCGGCACCGTCGCCAGCCACAGGGCCCCCATCGCCGCCGAAAACAGCAGCACCGTGGTCGGCGTCATCGGCAACAGGATGAAGAGCGCGGCCACGATGGTCCGCCCCAGATAGATTCCGGCCAGCAGGTATTTCTTGGTATAGGTCTTTCCCAGCCAGCCCGCTGTGATCGTGCCCATGATATTGGCCAGCCCGATCACCGAAATCGCCACAGCGCCCAGCGCCGAGGTAGAGCCGACGCCAAGGCTTGCCAGCATCCCCGACGGGTCAATCGCGGCACACATCTCGGTCACGAAGGCCGGGAAATGCGCGGTGATGAAGGCAAGCTGATAGCCGCAAGAGAAGAAGCCCAGAAAGATCATGATATAGGACGGATCGCGGAAGGCCCGCAGCACCACGGTTCCGATGCTTTCCTCAAGCTCTGCCTTGCTGGCCATTTGGGGCGAGCGCAGGAAGGGCACCGCAAACAGCGTGCAAAGCACGATGGCGGCGAAGATGATGAACACCGTCTGCCACGGAAAGAGGGTCAGAAGCCCCTGCGCCAGCGGCGCGCCGAACACCTGCCCGGCCGATCCCGCCGCCGTGGCGATACCCAAGGCAAGGCTTCGATTTTCGGCCGAAGATGCCCGGCCCACCACCGCCAGCACCACGCCGAACCCGGTGCCCGCGATGCCGAAGCCCACGATGATCTCAAGCAACTGATGCTGACCCGGCGTCACAGCGAAGGCCGAGGCGACAAGCCCCGCCGCATACATCAGCGCGCCAACCACCACCGCGCGCCGGTCGCCGAACTTTTCCGCCAGCGCGCCAAAGATCGGCTGCCCGATGCCCCAGGCCAGATTCTGAATGGCGATGGCCAGGCTGAAGTCGGCGCGCGCCCAGCCGAACTCGGTCGCAATCGGCAGTTGGAACACGCCGAAACTGGCGCGGATGGCAAAGCCGGTCATCAGGATCAGGCAACCTGCAATCAAAACGGGCGTGATCAGCGGCGATTTCGACATGTGCGACCCCTCTTTGCGGCGGTCTTGCATACCTGCGCTTGTGCCCGGGCAGGGTCAACGGCAATCTTGTGCCCGCAACAATGGCGCGGGAGAGGGCTTCTCCTGCCGGGGCTGGCGCGCTATGTTAGCGCTAACCAAATCAGGACGGGATCTGACGATGAGCGAGTGGTGGCGCGGCGCCGTAACCTATCAGGTTTACCCCCGGTCGTTTCAGGACGACAACGGCGACGGGGTGGGCGATCTGAAGGGCATCACCCGCAGGCTGGACCATATCGCCGGGCTTGGCTGCGATGCGGTGTGGCTGTCGCCCTTCTTCACCTCGCCCATGAAGGACATGGGCTATGACGTGTCGGACTACCGCAATGTCGATCCGGTCTTCGGCACGCTGGAGGATTTCGATGCGCTGGTGGCGCGGGCGCATGTGCTGGGCCTGAAGGTGATCATCGACCAGGTGCTGAACCATTCCTCCGACAAGCACCCGTTCTTTGCCGAAAGCCGCAAGGATCGCACCAATCCCAAGGCCGACTGGTATGTCTGGCATGACCCCAACCATGACGGCACCCCGCCGAACAACTGGCAATCGGTGTTCGGCGGCTCGGCCTGGACATGGGATGCGCGGCGCAAGCAGTATTACTTCCATAACTTCCTGACCGAGCAGCCCGATTTCAACTTCCACAACCCCGATGTGGTGGACTGGCACGAGGAAAACCTGCGCTTCTGGCTGGACCGTGGGGTGGACGGGTTCCGTTTTGACACGGTGAACTTCTTTTACCACGACGCCAAGCTGCGCAGCGATCCGGCCGACTGGCGGGTCAAGACCAAGCCCGACGGCAACCCCTATGAGATGCAGTATCACATCTTCTCGAAGAACCAGCCCGAGAACCTGCTCTGGATGGAGCGTATCCGGCGGATCATGGACGACTATCCGGGCACCGCGACCGTGGGCGAGATGGGTGAAAGCCACCATGCCATCCGCATGATGGGCGAATACACCGCGCCGGGCCGTCTGCATCAGTGCTACAGCTTTGAACTGATGGGCTATGACTATTCGCCCGCCTTCTTCCGCGGCAAGATTGAAGAATTCTTCAAGGGCGCCCCGGACGGCTGGCCGATGTGGGCCTTTTCCAACCATGACGTTGTGCGCCACGCCACCCGCTGGGCCAAACACGGCATCAGCCAGGACGCGCTGGCGCGGCAGGCCGGGGCGCTGATCCTGTCGTTCCAAGGCTCGATCTGCCTCTGGCAGGGCGAGGAACTGGGTCAGACCGATACCGAACTGGCGCTTGAAGAGTTGACCGACCCGCAGGGCATCAACTTCTGGCCCGAGCCGGTGGGCCGCGACAACACCCGTACGCCGATGGTCTGGGACAACAGCGCCAATGGCGGCTTTACCGGCGGCAACGGCACGCCCTGGCTGCCGGTCAAGCCGCCGCAACTGGCGCGCAATGTGGCGGCGCAGGCGGGCATCGCCGGTTCGGTTCTGGAAAGCTACCGCGAGATGCTGGCCTTCCGCCGCACGACCGATGTTCTGCACGGCAGGGCGGCCACCCGCTTCCTTGACCTGCCCGAGCCTGTTCTTGGATTTGCGCGGGGCGAGGGGGCGGACGCTGTGCTGTGCCTGTTCAACCTGTCCCCCACAACCGTCACCCTGCAGGAAACGGGTCTGGAGGCGCAGGTCGGCCCGGCTCAGAATCTGTCGTTCAAGGCGGGCAAGCTTGAACTCGGGCCGAATGCCTATGGCTTCTTCCGCCTGCGCCCGGGCTTTGCCCTGACGGCCTAAAGCGTGTCCGGTTCGATCCGAAACGAAATTCGCTGCCTCTCGCTTACGCTCGAACGCGATTTTCGATCGGTTTGTTTCAAAGTGACCCGGACACGCTCTAAAGCCCGAAGGGCATCGACGGGATGCGTGACGAGGCCGACAGATCTTTCATGCAGACATCCAGCGCGCCGTCGCTGCTTTCACAGGCATCGGCGGTGTTGACCAGAATGCGCGACAGGTCTTCGCATTTCGTCTGCGGCAGATCGAATTGCACCACGCGGGTTTTCGACAGCGGCAAGGCGCCGAACTCCAGCACCAGAATCTGGCTGACCGTGCCCGAGGCGTCGAACACCGCCACCTCGTAATCGGCCTTGGTCAGGGATTTTCCGGTGTTGTTGGTCGCCACGAAGGTCAGCCGGCAGGCCCCCTCGACATCGACCGAAGTGTTCAACTCCAGCTCGAAATTGCCGGTCTGGGCAAAGGCGGGGGCGGCGGCAATAGCCAGGGCACAGAAAAGGGCGGGGCGAAGCACGGAGGTAATCCTCATCGCTGAAAGCTGCGGAACTCTGGCCGCAGGTTGCGCCCGCCAAGCTGCGCCTGTCAACTGCCCGTCAGTTATAGACGCCGATCAGCCACGGCAGTTCCACAATGCGCCGCACCGGACGCTCTCTGACCGGCGAATCGGCAAAGATCAGGGCGCGGGGCGGCTTGAGCACAGGCAGGGCGCGCGGCGGCTGGCACTCGGGTCGCACCGCGCGCACCTCGTCCCGCAGGTCGGCGCAGGTGGCGGCGATCACGGCCGACTCACCCGGGCGGGATGTCGGCGTTTCAGCACCGGCGGCAACCGGAAGGGCCAACAGGGCCAGAGCCAAGGCTGTCTGTTTCATGCACCATCTCCCACGGCGGGCACTCCTTTGCCCGACAAATTAACGTTAGCACGGAATTGTGGCATAAGACAGGCAGGGGTTTCCTGACGGCAAAGCCTTGCCGCCTGCCCCGGCGCCGCCCTATGATTGCACCATGCTGCGGCCCGTCCTTCTTGCGCTTCTTGCCTTGCCCGGCGTGGCCCACGCCGAATTTGCGGTCTGCAACCAGTCGTTTGACGTGGTGAATGTCGCCGTCGGGCAGGATGTCGGCGGCGAGATGCAGACCGAAGGCTGGTGGACCATCGGCCCCAACCAATGCGCCAACGTCATCAAGGATGAATTGACCAGCCGCTACATCTACATCTACGCGCAGGATGTCTTCGGTCAGCCGATCCTGAACGGCACCACGACGATGTGCGTCGATCCGCGCAAGTTCACCATCCGCGGCATCGCCGATTGCTGGCGCTGGGGCCATATCGCCGCCGGCTTCATTGAGGTGGACACGCAGAAGACGCAACGCTGGTCGCTGTTCCTCTCGCCGCCCCCCGGCGGTTGAGTGCCGGGTATGGAATCTCGCTCTGGTCAGACGGCATCCTGCGGGTTAGTCTGATCCCATAATTTCCGAGAGGCATTTGACGATGGCGGCCAGATGGCAGCAAGCATGGGCATCGCGCGCGCGGGCAACCGCCGCAGCCTTGGTGCTGTGCCTTGCCGCTGCCCATCCCGCCCTTGCGGAACGTCTGGCGCTGGTGGTTGGCAATGGCGACTATGCCGCAGCCCCCGATCTGGCCAATCCGGTCGGCGATGCCACCGCGATTGCCGCCGCGCTTAAGGATCTCGACTTCAAGGTCACGCTGATGACCGATGCCGGGGGCGATGCCCTTTGGGCCGAGATGGACCGCTTTGTGAAAGACGCCGAAAGCGCCGAAAGCGTGGTCTTCTACTATGCCGGCCATGCCTTTCAGATGAGCGGGGTGAACTATCTTGTGCCCGTCACGGCCAAGCTGGAAACCCGCGACGGGCTGACCAAGGAAACCTGGAGCCTGGATGCCATCATCGCCCGGCTGCAAAGCCGCAGCCGCCAGACGCTGATCTTCCTTGACGCCTGCCGCAATGATCCGCTGCCGCCCGCCGTGCGCGGCTCGGGTGCGGCGGCCGACGGTCTGGCGCGGGTTCAGGCCGGGGTCGGCACCTTTGTCGCCTTTGCCACGGCACCGGGCGGCGTGACCGCCGATGCGGTGGACGGCGCAAAGAACAGCCCCTTCACCACGGCGCTGCTCAAGCATATCACCGCCAAGGGCAAATCGGTCTCGGACATGATGATCGAGGTGCGCAACGATGTGGAAAATGCCACGCTGCGCAAACAGGTGCCCTGGGACCAATCCTCGCTGCGCGAGCAGTTCTATTTCGTCGCCCCCTCCGACGGCGGCAAACAAGAGTTGAGCGAAGCCGACTATGAACGTCTGGCGCAGCTTGACCCCGCCGTGCGCAAGCAGTTCCTTGATCTTCTGGCGCAATCGGGCTTTGACGAAGCCTCGCTCAAGCTGGCCGAGGAAGAGATTGCACTGGCCGAAGCCAATCTGGATCAGGTTGCAGAGGAAACCACCATCATCGAAGATGTCGCGCCCGCGCTTGAGGCCGAAGACCTGTCGCAAGCCGACCCTTCGACCGAAATCGGCGACGTGGTGATTGCCGCCCTGCCCGAAGGCATGGATGTGACCGGCGACGATGTCACCATCGGCGATGCGCCGGACGAAACCGTGATCGCCGCCATCGACCCGGCCCTGAAACCCGAAGAGACCACCGGCGAAGAGCCGATCCGCCTTGCCGCACTTGACTGGAAGACGCGCGAGGTCGCCTTGGGCCGCGGCGCGCCGATCCGCATTCCGGGCCACCAACTCAGCCCCGAAACCGATGAGGGCCGCGAGGTGATTGCTGCCCTTGCGCCATGGGTGCTTGAGGAAACCGTGACCCCCGAACTTGAAGGCAAGGAACTCGCCCGCGCGGTGCAGGCCGAACTGAAGCGCGTCGGCTGCTATCAGATGGCGGTTGACGGGTCTTGGGGCAAAGGCTCCAGCACGGCGCTGACCTCGTATTACCTTGCCAAGCTGGCCGTTCCCGAAAGCCTTGACCCCACCCCGGCGCTTTATGCCCAGCTTCAGACCGAAACCAAGGTGGTCTGCGAAGTGCGGGTGGCCAAGTCCGCCGTCAAGACCGGCAAGCGCGCCAAGGTGGAAACCAAGGTCGAGAAGGCTTCGGTCAAGTCCAACGTCAAGACGGGGAAAAAGCAGGAAACCGCCAAGACCCGGATCACCAAAGGCACCATCGGGATTACCGGGTCGTTCTGAGGGCAGGCAGCGGCGGCGATGGAAATTGACCCCCGCTTCAAAGCCGCCAAGGCCGAATCTCACCGCCGCCGCCGCAATTCCTGGCTGGTGCCGCTGATCCTGTGGTCGGGTGGCGCGCTGATTCTGGCGGGGCTGGGAACCGGGCTCTACTTCGGCGGTATCCTGAAATTTGGCCATCCGACCGAACGCGAGGTGGCCGAGAACGCCGGCGTGCAGGACGAAGGCGTGGTGATCGACGCCGCTGCGGCCTATAACACCGCCTTCGTCGATCTGGCGGGCGATCCGATGATCTTGCGGTTTGACACCTCTGCCGCCGCCGACCGCCGCAAGACCCTGCCCCGCCCGCCGGAAATTCCGGCCGACCGCGCAGGCAACGATCTGATCCTGCTGGCCGATGACATGATCACCACCTCAGAGCGGCTGATCACCACTCTGCCCTCCAGCCGCGAGGATTTCGCCTTCTTTCAGGCCCAGCGCAACGCCAAGGCGGCCCCGCTGGCCCCCGCCCCGACCCAAACCGCTGCGCCCCCCTCCGATACTCCGATTGAAACCGTCGTGGTCGAAGAGGGCGACGGCAGTTGGGGCGACAGCATCGAAGGTGTCACCACGCCCGGCCAGGGCGACAGCTTCACCCGCACCAAGATCGAGGACACCACCTCGCTCACCTTCATCCTGCCGGAAAAGAGCCGCGCACAGCCCTATGAGGATATCATCCTCAAGCTCAAGGATGCCCCCGACCTGATCAAGCTGATGGTCAGCAAAGGCATGGACGAGGTGGCGGCCACCCGCTTTGTCGAGGGTGGCAAGGCGATCATCCCCGATATCGCCGCCCTGGCGCCGGGCCATATCCTTGCCATCCGGGCGGCAAGCCGGCAGGGCGTGAAGGTGCCGGTGCAACTGTCGCTTTATACCCGCGACAGCTATGCCGGCAGCCTTGCCGTCACCGACAGCGGAAGCGTGGTCGAAGGCGCCGACCCTTGGGTCGAAGAAGATCTCTTCTCCTTTGCCGGGGACAGCGCCACCGCCGAAGCCGACATCGGCCGCAAATACCGGCTGCTGGACGCCTTCTATTCCGCCGCAATCCGCAATGGCGTGCCTTCGGCGGTGGTGGCGGAAACCATCGTCATGCTCAGTCAATCCTTCGACATGGAAAGCTTCGCCAGCCCCGGCGACAAGATGACCCTGCTTTACGCCCCCGATCCGGGCAGCGCCGGACCCGGGCCGGGGCAGGTGCTGTATGCCGCCATAAAGGGCGAGGGCCGCAATCTTGAGTGCCACGTCTTCAAGCAGACCGGCAAAGAGGATTATAGCTGCTTCAGCGCCAGCGCCTCGGGCGGCGGCGGCGCGGGCGGCGTCAGCCTGCGCGGCGGCATGGTCACCCCCACAACCGGCGTTCTGACGTCGCGCTTCGGGCCGCGGATGCACCCGATCCTCAAGGTCGCCAAACTGCACAAGGGCACCGACTGGGCAGCACCTGTGGGCACGCCTGTCATGGCCGCTTTCGCCGGCACCATTGCCCGGGCGGGCGATGGCGGCACCTATGGCAATCTGGTGACCATCACCCATCCGGGCGGAACCGAAACCCGCTATGCCCACCTCTCCGCCTTTGCCGAGGGGCTGAAAGCCGGGCAGACCGTCACCGCCGGGCAGCTGATCGGCTATATCGGCACCACGGGCCAGTCTACCGGCCCCCACCTTCACTTTGAACTCTACGAAAACGGCGAGGCGGTGGACCCGTTCAGCACCGCCGCCAGCACCCCTGCCGGAGCCGCCACCTCGGCCGTGGAAACGCTGGTCGATCAGATCATCCATGTCGAATCCGGTGGCAAGACCGACGCCAAGAACCCGCTCTCCTCGGCCACCGGCCTCGGGCAATTCATCGAAAGCACGTGGCTGCGAATGATGAAGCAATACCGCCCGGACCTCGCCGGTTCCATGAGCCGCGAGGAACTGCTCGCCCTGCGCAACGATCCCACCCTCAGCCGCGAGATGGTCACCGCGCTCGCCCGCGAAGGCGAAGCCTATCTGCGCGCCCGGGGCCATCAGATCACCGCCGGGCGGCTTTATCTCTGCCACTTCCTCGGCGCGGCGGGGGCCGACATCGTACTGTCCTCGCCGGATGATGCGCTGGTGGGCGATGTGATGGGCGCCGGTGTCGTCAGCGCCAACCCCTTCCTGAAAGGCCGCAGCATCGCCTATGTCAAGGAATGGGCCGAGCTGAAGATGAACCGCAAGGGCGGCAGCAGCCTGCCCGCGGTCGCCCTCACCCCGCCCGAGGTGCTGGCCTATCAGAAGATCATCGCAGGGCTGATCGGCGCCACCGGCTGACCCGTGCCGTCTCGGGCAAGCGTCGCCCTCTCCGCGTTGTCAGACAAAGCGAGACCCGGCCACCTTCCGCAGCAGCCGGGTGAGGGGGGCTCGATGCCCCCCGAGACCGCGCCCCTTCAGGCGAAGTCGTAGCCGATTTCGCCGTCCTGCAGCACCAGCTCTACCCGGGTCATCGGCGACTGCGCCACCATCCGGTTCAGCACCTCGCGCGACAGCCGCGGCAGGATGGTGTTCGAGATGATGTTGTCCACCATCCGGCCACCGGAATCCGGGTCACGGCACTGATCGACGATATGGGTAATCACCTCGGGGCTGACCACCATCGCCGCGCCATGGTTTTCCTTCATCCGCTTGACGATGGCGTTCAGCTTCAGCCTGGTTATCCCGGCCAGCACATCGGTCGAGAGCGGGAAATAGGGGATCGTCACGATCCGCCCCAAGAGCGCGGGCGGGAAGACCCGCAGCAGATGCGGCTTCAGCGCCTCTTCCAGCGCCTCAAGCTCGGGCTTGGTTTCGCCCTTGTCGGCCATGTCCATGATCGCATCGGTGCCGACGTTCGAGGTCAGCAGGATCAGCGTGTTCTTGAAGTTGATCTGCCGGCCCGACCCGTCTTCCATGATCCCCTTGTCAAAGACCTGGAAGAACAGCTCATGCACGTCGCTGTGGGCCTTTTCCACCTCGTCCAGCAGGACGACCGAATAGGGCTTGCGCCGCACCGCTTCGGTCAGCCGCCCGCCTTCGCCATAGCCGACATAGCCGGGCGGGGCACCTTTCAGCAGCGAAACCGTATGGGCCTCTTGGAACTCGCTCATGTTGATGGTGATGATGTTCTGCTCGCCGCCATAGACCGCTTCGGCCAGCGCCAGCGCGGTTTCGGTCTTGCCCACGCCCGAGGGGCCGCAGAGCATGAAGACGCCGATCGGCTTGTTCGGGTTGGCCAGCTTGGCCGATGCCGTCTGGATGCGGGTCGAGATCATTTCCAGCCCGTGATCCTGCCCGATCACCCGTTCCTTCAGCCGCTCGGCCAGTTGCAGGATCGCCTGCAGCTCGTCCGAGACCATCTTGCCCGCAGGAATCCCGGTCCAGTCCGAGATCACGGCGGCAACTGCCTGCGCATCGACATGGGCATAGATCTTGCGGCTGTCGGCGGGACGGGCCTGCAGACGCTTGACGCTTTCGATGGCCTGCGGCCGCAGGGTTTCCGCCTCACCGGCAACATCGCCCTCCTGCACCACGCCATCGGCGGGGGCGGCGGTCGGAGCGGCCATCTTCTTCCAGACATCCAGCAGCTGATCGACCAGCGCCCGCTCTTCGGCAAATTCCGCTTCAAGGGCGGCCAGCGTGTCGCGCTCTTTCACCAGAAGGTCGTGGATTTCGGCCACCCGTCCCCCGGCATCTTCGCCCAGATCGGCCTGCCGCTCTTTCGCCGCCAGTTCGGTTTCCAGACCGGCGATGCGGGCCTTGCAATCCTGAATGGTGGCGGGTTCGGTGGATTGGCTGATCGCCACCCGTGCGCAGGCGGTATCCAAGAGCGACACCGCCTTGTCCGGCAATTGCCGCGAGGGGATGTAGCGGGCCGACAGGTTCACCGCCGCCACCACCGCCTCATCCGAGATGCGGACACCGTGATGCGCCTCCATCGGCGCCAGAATGCCGCGCAGCATATAGGCGGCGCGGTCAAGGCTGGGTTCGTCGATGTTCACGGGCTGGAAGCGGCGGGTCATCGCCGGGTCTTTCTCGAAATACTTGGCGTATTCCATCCATGTCGTGGCGCCGATGGTGCGCAACGTGCCGCGCGCCAGCGCCGGTTTCAGAAGGTTCGCGGCATCGCCGGTTCCGGCAGCGCCCCCCGCCCCCATCAGGGTGTGAATCTCGTCAATGAACAGGATGATCGGCACCGGCGAACCCTGCACCTCGTCGATGACCGAGCGCAGGCGTTGTTCAAACTCGCCCTTCATGCTGGCGCCAGCCTGCATCAGGCCAAGGTCCAGCATGAACAGCTTGGTGCCTTGCAGTTTCGGCGGCACCTCGTTCGCCGCCAGCCGCTGGGCAAAGCCCTCGACCACCGCGGTCTTGCCCACCCCGGCCTCGCCCGTGAGAATCGGGTTGTTCTGGCGGCGACGCAGCAGGATATCGACGATCTGGCGGATTTCATCATCGCGGCCCACGATCGGGTCCATCTTGCCGCTGGCGGCAACCGCCGTCATGTCCACCGCGAAACGGCCCAGCGCCGTCGTGCCACCCTGCCCCGGCGCCGCAGCGCCGCCCCCGGCAGGCGCCCCGATGCCCGAGCCGTCCATCGGGCGCATGTCCTCTTCGTCGCTGTCAGCCCAGGCGGTGCGCGCCTCGTTCACCAGCGTATCGACGTTCAGTTGCCCGAACACCTTCGACAACTGCACCAGATCGCGCTTCAGCGTGCTGTTCTTCAGCGCCGCCACCAGAATATGCCCGGTCCTGATCTGCGCCTCGCCGAACATCAGCGTGGCATAGTGCCAGCCGCGGTCCAGAATATCCGTCAGTTGCTCGGCAATCTGCGGCATGTCGGTGGCGTTCTTGCGCAAAGCCCCGATGACCGAGCCGAGGTCGGCAATCATCCGCGCCCGGTCCAGCTTGAAATGATCCAGCGTCACCGAAAGGTCGGATTTCGGGTTCTGCACGATGTGGAACAGCCAGTGCGACAGTTCCACATTGCGGTTGCCCTCGCTGCGGGCGTGGCGAAGCGATTGCAGGAAGGCATCGTAACCGACGCGGTTGAGCTTTCCGGCAACGGTTTCAAGACTGATATCGGCCATGGTCCTATCCCTGTCTTTTCTTGTTCAATTCAGACTGTCCGAGTCACCTCGTCTGATGCTCGGACGAAAACACCGCATCGCTGCGGAAACTCCCCGGTTCCGCCGGGGGCGGTGAAATCCAGCCCGTCCAGCCCAGCGCCCCCGATTTGCCAAGGGCCATGCCGCGCACCTGATCGGCGGGCAGCGAAGGGGCAATCTCCACTTCAACCTCATGGCCAAGATAGCAGAAGAGCAACTCGGTCAGGCGGGCGAAATTTGATCCTCCGGGCAGAAAACTCTGATACTCGGCAATACTTTCGGTCCGCACACCGACGCGGATCTTTTCATTCACGCTTTGCACCCGCGCACCCAGCCGGCAATCGCGGCCCAGACTGGCCCCCGCCTGCCCCAGACGCGAGCGGTCCGAGGGTTCGAAGTTCAGCCAGGAGGGCACATTCTCTTCGATGGTGATCGAAACCCGGCACAGGTTTTCCAGCATCTGCCGCAGGCGCACCGGGCTTTTCACCCGCGACAGCGCCATGCCCGCGATGGGCAGCCGCGCCATGTCGGGCACCACACCCCGCCCCTTCAGCGCGGGCGAGGCAAGGCCCAGCCAAGCCCCGACATAGGTCTGAAAACGGTCATTATCGGGCCGGTCATATTGGGTGATGCCGCGGCTGTCGGACCAGGCGCGGAAGAACAACTGCTGAAAGCGGTTGGTAAAGATGTCGGCCAGCCGCACAAACGCCTCATCCCGGCGCAGATACCATTGCTGCACCTCGGCCGTCATGTTGATGGGCAGCGCCCCCTGCGGGCCGAAATAGCCAAGGAAGTTCGAGCGGATACGCAACCGCCCATCCTCGCGCGGCTGCACCTGACTGACATTCGAGGCCGGGAAAGCCTGAAACGGTTCCTGCCCCAGACGAACCGCCTCATCGCGCAGCGACAGGTTGCGGCCAATGCGCGGCTTGTCCGGCTGGCCCCGCTCGATCTCACGCATGAGAGACAGGAACCCGAACTGCGTCGGGTCGTCCAACAGCGCCTTGCGGCGGCGGGGCATTTCGCCGCTCACAACAGCGGCCCTTGTCCGGTGCGCGGCGGCCATGTCTTGATGACGCCCCGCTGATCGCTGCGGATCACAACCTGCGTGAAACTGTTGACCGAGGCATAATCGGCCAGAAACCTGTCCAGCACCGCGCCCAGCAGGAACACGCCCGAACCTTCAAACGCCCGCTCGTCGAATTGCAGGGTCACTTCGGTTCCGCGCGCCGCATGGTAACCGCCGCCACGCCGGATGGTGCGCGTCACCGGCCGCGCCGACACGGCTTTGAGCCCCTGCAACTGCCGTTCGCTGATCTGGGCGGAAATGTCGGTAAAAAGCGACAGCATCTCGCGCAGCGCAGCGCCCTGATCGCGGCTGCCGCGATTATCAAGGCCCAGATAATTCAGCGTCAGATAACTCAGCAGCCGCCAATGCACCGGCCCAGCCGTGGCACGGTGCGGTGCGGCTTTCTCAAGCTCCACCACGCTTTCGCGCGGATTGCTCGGCCCGGCGATGCAGCGCAGCGGCAGGTTGGTGTCGTCATTCATCCGAAAATCGGCCCCACCCTGCGCGATGGGCAGCGACTGCGCCAGATGTCGGTTTGAGCAGAGCAGCTTGATCTGCAACCGCTTCACCCGCTCTTCGCTGTCCAGATGGCCGGGTTCGTAAATCGAGATCATCGTCTCGGTTCCCGAATAGCCCTGCACCTTGCCGAACCGTTTCTCCTTGGCCGACAGCCGCCGCGGCCGTTGGCGGGCGGTATAGAACAGCGCCTCACGCGGCTGGATCACATCGGACGGCAGACCATACAGCGGATGCACCGGCACCTTGGTTTTCACATCGGCGAAATAGGCGAAAACCTCGCGGATGCGATGCACCTCGTAATGCGAGGCGGGACTGCTGTCGGCCTGCACCAGAAATTCGTGCCGCAGCGTGTCCAGCTTTACTGTCGAACAGTTTTCTTCGAACAGGTTCACCGCCGGCGCGGCATGCAGGCGGAAATTCTCGGTGGTGATGCGGGCCGGCAGGTTGGGCCGCATATTCTCCATCTCGATCAGCACGTCAAAGCTGCTGCCATTCACCCGGGGCAGGACCGCCGACAGACCGCCCAACCGGAAGCCAAGGAATTTCTGCGGAAACAGAAAGAACTCGCGCAACAGGGTAAAGCCCCGGAAAACACGGGTATCCTCGGCAAAGATCGCCTCGTCATCGTCAAAGCCGATCTGCCCGATGGCATCGGGCGGCAGCGCCATGAAAACCGGATCGCCCCGCGCGTCCAGCCAGCGCAGGGTGACGCGGCTGACACTGGTGAACAACTGTTCATAGACGGCAATCATCTCCGCCGGATCGCCCACCAGATGCACTGGCAGACTGTCAAGCTTGAGCGGCGCAATGGGCTTGCCCGGTGCCCCCTCGGCTGCCCCCGCCGTCGCCGGACGCTGGAAGGACAGGATCAGCCCGCCCGCCGTGCCACGCCCGACATCCAGCCCCATCGCCTGAAAGGCCGTCGCCCCCGCCACGAACCGCGCCGCCTGCAAGCGCAGCGGCCAGACCCGCAATTCCGACGAGAGCCGGAACCGGCAGGAAATCCGCTGATCGCGGTCCACATAGCGCGCGTCCAGATAGGAACCGGGGGCAAAGCCCTTGCCCTTCTCCAGCTCGTCATCGGCGAAATTCGGTTCGGCCTGCACCAGAATGGCCGCCGGCGTGGGCGCCATGAAATTCGGCAGAAGCTGATCCAGCATCTCGGCGGTGAAGGTCTCGAACTCGGTATCCAGCTTGAGCTGGACCCGCGCGGCCATGAAAGCCGCCCCCTCCAGAAGGCCCGCGACCGCCGGGTCGAGGTTGTCCTGCGTCAGCCCGCCCAGACGCTCGGCAATGCCTGGGTAATCCTCGGCAAATTCCTTGGCGCCCTCATACAGAAGCGCAAGCTCGCGGTTGAAGGCATCGACGAAATCGCGGTTCATCCGCGCACCGTCAGGTTCGACAGGGCCACCTTGCCGGCCCCGGTGTCGATCTCGGCCACGAATTCCAAGGGCACATCCACAGGCTTGGCCGCCATCTCGGCGGTGATGTCAAAGGCAACATGGTGGCTGCGGCCACTGGTGCTGCGCAGCTTGACCACCAGCGTTTCGGGCACCAGCCGCGGTTCATGCGCCAAGAGCGACCGTTTGAGATCCTGCGCCAGCTTGGTGCGGCGGCTGTCATCAACGGTCAGGTGGGTCAGATCGGACATGCCATAGTTCAGGATCGACCGTTTCACATGGTCGAACCCGTCCAGCGATTGCGCCGAGTCCAGATTGATGGTGGCCATCAGATTGGCCAAATCCTGCGCCAGATTCTCGCGCAGCGTGGCCTGCCCCGCCCCTTCGCGCCGCTCAAGGCTGCGCACCGAAAGAACGCGCCCATCTTCGGTCACTTCACTGGTCGCCTTGCGGGCATCACGTTCCCGCGCGGCGTTGCGGAAGACGTTCATGAGCGAGATCTGGAAGTAGCCGTCGCTGCGCTCTTTCATCGTCGGTTCAGCTTTCTTCCGGGTCGTCCGCCTTGGTCATTTCATGCCCAAACCGGGCGCGACAGGCGCGCCCGGCTGGAATGTCTGCCCCGAATATCAGCCCACCGGGCCGACCGAGATGTCATACTCGACCGGAACCTTGGACTGGCCGGCGCCCTTGCCGTCCTGGACGGTGTAGGTCATCTTGAACTTCTTGAAGTTCAGGGCTAGGTTTTCGAAAATCCGGTCATCGTTGCCCGAGCCGCCGCCGGTCTGGTACATCGAGATGATGACCTCTTCCAGCTCGATGATCAGATAGTCCAGGGGCTTGCCGCCGGTCACCTTGCGGACGGTGATCTTGCCCTTGTCAAAGTGCTTGCCGTCAAGCAGCGCCTTGTAGAGAACCGGGGTGGACTTATCCATGTATTTGGAAAAGCTGATGTCGCCGACATTGGCCTGACCCGAGCCGCCGCCCGTGCCATGCTGGCGGGTGGCCGACTGCGACGAGGCCCAGCTGTAGCTGAGCAGGTCAATCTTGCCGACAAAGCCGGACTTCTGCGACTCGCCCTCGACGGCGTCCATTTCCAGGAAGATTTCTACAGCCATTTCTGTGACTCCTATGTCAATCAATTGCACCCCGGGGACCGCCCCCGGAGTTGGTTAAGTCATTTCGCGCCCGGAAGCTTGGAGACCAGGCTCATCCCGATATCCATGCCTTCCAGCTGGAAGTGCGGGCGCAGGAAGAACTTGCCGACGTAATAGCCGGGGTTCTCTTCGTCCGCGATCACCTCCACCTTGGCCGCCGCCAGAGGCAGAAGTGCCTTGTCACGCTCCGACGCATTCGCGGGGGAGCCGTGAACATAGCCGCTGATCCAGCCCTGCAATTCACGCTGAAGCTGGTCGCGTTCCTTGTTCGACCCGATCATGTCGCGCACCATGCACTTCAGATAGTGGCTGAAGCGCGACACGGCGAAGATGTAGGGCAGACGCGACGACACATTGTCCGAGGCGGTCGCCTGTTCGTCCTGATACTTCTTCGGGCGATAGAGGGTCTGCGCGCCGATAAAGGCGGCGCGGTCGGTATTCTTGCGGTGAATCAGGCTGATAAGGCCCGATTTGGAAAGCTCGCCCTCGCGCCGGTCGCTGATGGCGAACTCGGTCGGGCATTTCATGTCGGTCGAACCGTCGCCGGTGTCAAAGTTATGGACCGGCAGGTTCGTCACTTCGCCGCCCGACTGCACACCGCGGATCTGCACGGTCCAGCCATATTCCTTGTGGGCGCGGTTGATGTTCACCGCCATGGCATGGGCGGCATTCATCCAGGCGTAATGCTTGCCTTCGTGACCGTCGGTGGCTTCTTCAAAGTTGAACTCGTCAACCGGCTCGCCGTTCTGGCCATAGGGCGAACGCGACAGGACGCGCGGCAGGGTGATGGCCAGATAGCGCGAGTTCTCGCTGTCGCGCAGGCTGTTCCAGCCGGCATAGTCGGGCGTGTCGAACACCGTCGAAAGGTCGCGCGGATTGCCCAGCTCGTTCCAGCTATCCATGCCCAAGAGCGTGGGTGCCGCGGCCGAGATGAAGGGCGCATGGGCAGAGGCGGCAATCTTGCCAAGGTCGCGCAGCAGGCGCACATCCGACGACGAATGATCGAAGTAGAAATCGCCGATCAGCGCGCCAAAGGGCTGGCCGCCCAATTGGCCGAATTCGGCTTCGTAGATCTTCTTGAACAGCGGCGACTGATCCCATTTGGCGCCCGGAAACATGCGCAGCTCGCGGTCCAGTTCGGACTTCGAGATGTTCATGACCTGCACCTTGAGCGAGGCATCGGTCTCAGAATTGTTCACCGTATAGGCCAACCCGCGCCACGAGCTTTCCAGCTTCTGATATTCGGGGTGGTGGATGATCTCGTTCACCTGCGCCGAAAGCTTGGCGTCCAGCTTGGCGATCATCGCGTCGATCGTGTCGAGGATGTCGTCGGCGACGAGGCTGTCATCCGACAGCGCCTCGCGCACCAGAGTCGAGACGGCATTATCAATTTCTTTGGCCGCGGTGTCGCTGCGCGGTTTGAAGTTCTGTTTGAGGATCGCCGAAAACTCGTCGAGTTCGGCCAGTGCCCCTGCGCCACCACCGGCGCCCCGTTCCAGTTCAGTTGCCATATTCTTTATCCAGATGTGAGTGTTGGCTTCCCCTCCGGCCCCTGTGGGCCGGGCGCCTGATCATTCGGTTTCGCCGTCCTTGGCCCCTGCCTTGCGCTCGGAAAGCGCGGCCATCAGCGCCGGGTCTTGCAACAACTGCTTCAACTGGTCCTGCGCCGCCGATTTGCCGTTCATGAAGCGTTGCAGGTTCGCCAGTTGCTGGCGCGCTTCCAGAAGCGTGGCCAGCGCGGGCACCTGACGGGCAATCTCACCGGGGCTGAGGTCGGCCATCTTCGAGAAATTCAGGCTGACCGAAAGCTTGCCCCCCGCTTCCGGGTCCAGCGTGTTGTTCACGTTCAGCGCGAGACCCGGCTGGATGCTGGCCATATAGTCATCCAGATTGTCCTGGCTGACCTGCGTGAACTCACGCTCGGCCACCGGAAGCTTTTCCACCTTCGAGGCATTGCCCGAAAGGTCGGACATGACCCCCATGACGAAGGGCAGTTCGACCTGCTTGTTCGCCTCGATGGGGTCGGCGTAAGAAATCTGCACACGCGGCGGGCGATTGCGCTTGATGAAACCCGTTGCGGAATCCGAAGTTGCCATGAAATTCTCCCTTCTATTTTTCTTGATGGAAGCCGCAACGGGGCAAACGAGTCAACAGGATTGAACAGGGGTGGCCCGGGGGCCGGATCAGGTGGGGCTGGGCGGAAGCAACTCGCGCACCAGAGAATGAAAATCTTTGGTCAGGAAATTCCGGGCCTTGAACAAAAGGATCGGAATCGGGCTTGCAGGTTCACGCTGGCGGAAGAAATCTTCAATCTGTTTCAGCACGATCCCGGCATGTTCGCGCGAAACGATGACCGGCGGTTCGGCGTCGCCTTCCTGCCATTCGTCCAGCGCCTCGGCGCCCGGGATGCCGGCCTGAGTCGCCAGTTCGCGCATCCGATACATCGACAGCGAGAACCCCTGTTCGGTGCCGAAATTCAGCACGGCGTAATTGGCGTTTTGCTCCAGCAGCGCGTCAATCGCCTCCGACAGCGGACGGCCGATCAGGATGCGCGACTGGGTGACAAGGATCAGCGCCAGCGACGACGGCTCGGTCGAGACGAAATAGGATTCCAGCGCCTTGAGCGCGCGGTAGGCGGCACGGTGGTCGGCGATATCGCCGACAACGGCCGTCATGGTGATGGTCTGGCCCGCAGCACCGCCGCTGGCCGGCACCTCCCCCCCCTCGACGCCTTCGGCGAACGCGCCGTCTTCGGCGGTTTCCTCGGCCGGGACGCCGGCAAGATCGGGTCGCGCGGTTTCGACCAGCAGGATGAAGTCACCCAGCTTGTCCAAGAGCTTGTCAAAGCGCGGCGTGCAGGGTTGTGCCGCGCGCTGGCAGATCGTGGTGACCTCTTTCAGCCCGTCGCGTAGCGCGATCAGTTGCGCATAAAGCGCATCCACCGCCGCGATATTCTCAGACGAACCCAGCGCCGTGGTTGCCAGACCGGCATCGCCCGGCTCTTCGCCCTCGCGCAGGGTGATCTTGCCGCTGCCGGTGCCATAGGGCCGGAAGATGATGTCACCCGAACGGCGGTCGGTGATCAGCGCGGCATAGTCCAGCGGCGCCAGAACGGTGGGCTGCGCGTTCAGCTCTTCCAGCGCATTCTGCCGTTCCACCGGGTCACGGGGGTGAATGTCGTCGGGCCATGTCCGCACCAGCGCGATCATGCCCTGCACCGCCTCGGCCCAGCCCTTGAACCGACCGGCAAGGATCTGGAACTTTGCCTCGATCCCGACCAGCCGCAGGTCGCGGGTCTGCTTCAGAAGCGCGTCGATCTGCGCTGTCTCGCCCCGGTGATCGACCGATTTCGGATCGAACAGCGTGCCCGTCGCCAGCTTGAAATAGCTGGAGGGGAAGCGGTCATCGACGTTGAAGTAATAGTCCACGAACTCCGGCTCATCCACCGCGAGCAGGTCTTCGCCACAGGGGGCGTCTGGCGAAACAGGTTTCAGAAGATCGTCGAGTTTCATGGCGATACCCTCTCACGCCCCCCCGAAGCTGCGGCGCATGGGCCGGGCAGCTCGGGGTTTCGCGGATGCGACCACCCATAGGGGCAGAGGCAGCGGGCAGGCCATTGGAACACCTCGAAGGAATAACTTGTCAGTGAGCCTAGCCGCCGCTTTCCGCCCGGTCAATCTGCGCCCAAGGCCCAGAAGGATATCCTTACCTTACCCGCCCGTCTTCTTGACAGCCACGTCATAAGCATCAGCGAAATAGGCCAGAAATACGTCGAGCATCCCGTTTTCATAGGGATGGGTCTTGGCGTCCCAGCGCTCGACAAAAATCTCCCAGGCATTCGCCTTTTTCGACGACATCAGCCCACCCGAAGCGCGCTCTTCGATCGACTCGGGGCTGAGGTCTTCCAGAAGCCGCGCCAGCGCCGGTTGCATCGCGGCATAGACCGCCGTCTGGTGCCGCTTGATGTCGTCAAACCCCTGCTGAAAGCTGGCGGTCGAGGTCAGATAGCTGTCCGAGCGTTGCGCGAACATGGTCTGCATCGCCTCGGCGGCATTGGGCTTGAACTTCAGCGGGCTGTTGTTCACCCCGCCGATCATGGTGCGGCTGGCGGATTTGACGAATTGCTTGGCGGCTGCGCGGGCGCCCAGAAGGGCCATCAGCTCTTCGGTGGCAATCCGCAGGCATTTGCCGATCTCTTCACCCAGTTTCAGCGGATCGACGGCGCCCAGGCTGCCCTCGGGCAGGCCCGCACCGCGGCAGATCGCATCCAGAAGGGCCGCGGCATCGCCGCTGGCCACAGGGGCCGCCGCGACGGGGGCAGCAGGCGGCAACGGCGTGGCCACCGGCTGCGGCCGGGGGGCAAAGGGTTCGGGGGCGGGCATCATCGGTGCGGCGGCGGCACCGCCAAGGCCCGGCGGCACCGGGGCGACAGGCGGCGGCGCAGCGGGCGTTGGCGCCGGGCGCGGCGCCTCGATGAAACTGTCGCCATATTGCCCGGCAAGCGGCGTCGGCGCCCGGTTCGGCGCCGGCATCGCCGTGGGCATCGGCGCAGGGTTGGGCACCATGCTCCACGGGTCCGCGGCCGCCTGCGGCGGGGCGGTCGGCGTGCTGAAAGGCTGCGGCGCGAAACCGGGCTGCGCGCCAAAGGGCGATACCGCCGCCGCACCGAAGGCCGGCCCCGGTGCCGCCGCCTGCGCCGGTTCGCTGATCAGCACCCGGATGATGTAATGACCAACCTGAAGCCGGTCGTTATGCGCCAGCAGATGCGGCGACGAAACCCGCAGCGTCTGGCCATAGACATAGGTGCCATTGGCCGACAGATCGTTGAGCCAGAATTGCCGGTCGCGGAAAGCCACCTCGAAATGCCGCGAAGAGATGCGGCGGTTCGGATCGGGCAGGGTCCAGTCCATCTCGCTGCCGCGCCCGGCCTCGAACCCGCGGCCATTGGCCGAAAACTCCAAAGGCCCGCCGTCTGGCAGGCTGTCATAGTTCTCGATCTTGCAGGTGATCTTCATACTGCCCGGGTCCGCTCGTCCCTCTTGTGCCACAATGGCAGAGGGCGAAGCAAGACACCACACGGCACGGCGATTCTGTTCAAGAGGCAAGTGCCCCTGTTCACGGGCTTTTTGCCAGCACTTCCGCCATACCGACATAATGGTCGATCATCCGGCGCCGCAGATCCAGCGGAACCCGCGCCAGCGCCGAATTGATCCCCGCATTCAGCGCCTGTCCCGTGGCACCCACCGGCGGCGGCACCGGCGGCAACCCCCGCCCCGAGATCGAGCCCCCGGACCAGCCGGTGCCCAGCGCCAGCCAGACACCCGGACCATGAACCGCCGCGCGCAGGCCGGCCTCTAGCGCGGCATAACGGCTGTCATCATCCTGTTCGGCCACCCATGCCGCGATCAGCGCCATCATCTCACGGTCCTGATCGGTCAGAAGCTCGGGCGTGGCTTTCAGGCATTCATGCCCCCACCAGACCGCATGGCGCGCCATCAGCGCAAAGGCCATGAAGGTCAGCGCCTCTTCCGGGGTGCTGCCCTGCAACAACTGCCGCAGGAAATCCATGCAATGCTGCGAGGGCTGCGGCCGCGCCAGCACCAGATTGGCAATGGCAGGCACGCTGTCGAACAAGTCCCGGGCCACCTGCACCCGCAGGCCCGGCGCGGGCTCTGTCGTTTTGGGTGCGTGGGTGTCGGTCCTTGTGGTCATGATCACGAATTGATGCGGACGATGGCAGACTGGATGGCGAAATCGACCGTCGCCCCATGATCCGCCTTCAGCGCGGCGGTCTTGAGCAGGGCGGTGGCCGAGACTTCGACACTGGTCGAAGTAATGGTGATCTTCTCCGGTGTCATGGTGATTTTCGAGGTGCCGCAAACCAGTTCGATCTTGGTCGCCGCCTCGATCTTCACATCGGCGGTGGACGAGGCCAGTTTCGAGGTCTTGGTCACCGTCACCGTGCTGTTGCCAGAGATGTTGGTGGTCTGGTTGCCGCCCACCTTCTTGGTGTTGTCCACCTTGATGTCGGTCACCGCGTTGTTCAGCACGGTCGAAGAAAAGTCCTTCTGCGAATGCAGGGTAAACTTCTCGCTGCCCGAGGTGTCGTCAAACGACAATTCGTTGTAGCCCGAGCCGCCCATCGAAGTGGTCTTGATGCCACTGACCGCCTTCTTGCCCGGCAGCGACCATGGCGGCATGTTCTGGGCATTGTAGACGCAGCCGGTGATCATCGGGTGATCCACGTCGCCGTTGATGAACTGGACAATGACCTCCATCCCGGCGCGCGGGATAAAGACCGTGCCCCAGGTGTTGCCCGCCCACATCTGCGCCACCCGGCAGGGCACCGATTCCGTCGCATCCAGATCCCAGGGGAAGGTCACACGCACCCGGCCATATTCATCGACCACATTCTCGGCCCCGGTCGAAACCACCGCCACCTGCGGCCCATACATCCGCGGCCGCGAAGTGACGCGCGACGGCGCCACCGGATGATCGGCCTTGGTCAGGATGTAATCGCCGGAATAGCCGCGCCCGGCCCGGCCGCCACCGCTGCGATAGCTGTTCGAGGTGTAGTGATGGCTGGCTTGCAACACCGCGTATGTGCCATTCAGATCGCCCTCGGCGGCCCCTACGACATTGCAGCGCAGCCCGGCGCCCAGGCCGGGGGCAAAGCCCGAGGTCCGCACAACCCGGTCATTGGTCCGCAGCGCATCGACGCGCCGCTGGGCAAGGGTGCGGCCCGCTCCGGTATCGGGATAGCCGCCGGGATATTCGTAAACCTCATAGGCCGCACCCTGATAGCTGCGGCTGTGCGAGATGCTGACCTCCATATTGGCACTGGGCGTGGTGAAGTTGTAATCCATCATCCGCAACCCGCCCGAGGTCACCTGCCGCTGATCGGCCATCACCTCGAAGGTCTGTCGGTGCGAGATGCTGGCCCGGTCGGTCGGGTTGAACTTCACATCGCCGCCGGCACACATGTCGAAACTGTCCGCACTCTTGGTCAGCACGACAAAATGACCGCCATCATCCATTTTCACATGAAAGTTGATCCCGAATTCCTCCAGCAGGCGCCGGACGAAGGTCAGGTCACTTTCATTGAACTGGATGGTGTATTCCATCACTGGATAGGATTCACCCGTCAGCTCCAGATAGCCCGCGCCCGGCAGGCCCGAATACTCGCCATAGAAATGCTCAAAAATCTGGATCACGGTCATCTGGTGGAACGTGCGCGAGTTGATGCGGCGCTCCAGCATGGCAAACCACGGGCGCAGCTCGAACTCATAGACGTGGCCATTCTGCTCGTGCCCGGCATAACGGGCCGAATAGACGATCTGGTGGAAGTGGCGCGTTACCCCGCCAAGATCGACATCGACCTGCATCTGCTTGCCCAGCAGATCGTCAATCTGCACGGGCTCGAACGAATGGGCCCGGACACGGAACTGGTTAAGGTCGTTGACATATTCAACGCCCGAAAAATCCAGCAGCGTCAGAATGTCATTGCCGAGGGGGGTCCTCAGTTGCGAGATGCGCCCACTCTGGGAATTCATCGAAGACATGCGTTTACCGCTTTCGAGCAAACTGGGTCAAAAGGTATCAAGGGGACGGACCAGCCGCCCATAATACGCACAAGGTTACATGTGCGCCGTTGCCCATGCAACAAAGCGATGCCCCGGACAAGCCGCGCGACAGGTCGGAATTCTGACCCTGCGCGACCCATCGCCTAGTTCTCCAGCCGGAAGAAGCCCAGACCAAGGGCCGGGTCGGTTTCGGATGCCTTCAGACGTTCTCCCACGAATTCAGCAAGTTGTTTGACGATCACATTGCGCTTGATCCCCTCCAGCGCCTGCGCCAGCGCCTCATCCCCGATCACCAGCAGCAAAAGCTGCGGCGAGGGCGGGGCGCCCTCTTTCAGCTTGGGCGCGAACTTGAACCGCATGGTTCCATCCTCACCCGGGGTCACCCATTTGTTGACATTGGTCGCGCCACCCGCGCCGTTGACCAGAAACAGGGTAAAGGGACGGCCATTGATGCCGGTGATGGTGCCCTCGGCCGAGGTGCCGCTTTTCACCACGCCCGAGGGCGCGTCCAGCGTGACAGAGACGGTCGCCATCGCCTTGTTCGCCACCACGAACTCCAGCGCGGCGCATTGCTCTTCGTTGACAAGGGCCACCGTGACATCCGGCGTCAGCCCGGTTGCCGCAGCCCAATCCGCCGAAAGCTTTTCCAAAGGCGCGGTATCGGCGGCAAATCCCTGCAAACGGAAGCCTTCGGCCCGCGCCTCAAGCACGTTGACCGCAACACAGGCCGGCAGGGCATAGCCATCGACGAAAGCTTGCTGCCGCGCCACCGGATCGGCGGCAAGGGCGTCGGCCTTGGCCTTTTCCTCGGCGGCACGGGCGGCTTCGGCTTCGGTCACTGCCTTGGCCGCCTGACCGGCAAGCGCGGCAGCCTCGGCGGCTTGGGTGGCGGCGGCATCGGCAGCGGCCTGATCGGCTTCGGCAGCGGCCAGAGCCTCGGCCAGGGCTTTTTCCGCCTCGGGCTGATCCTTGATGGTTTCGCCCAGCGCGCGGATGTCACGCACCGCACCCGTGGCAGCCGCCTGCGCGGCCTCGGCGCGGTCAGCGGCGCTGACGGCAGTATCGGTCAGCGCCAGCGCCGCCGCGCCATCGGCGGCGGTCGCAATATCGGCAGCGGCCTTTTGCGCCTCGGCCAGGGCATTCTCGGCAATGCCGCGCGCCGCATCGGCGCCTTCGGCCTTGGCCTTGGCCCCCTCGACGGCGGCCTTCGCAGCGGCTTCGGCATTGGCGGCAGCGGCGGCCAGAGCCTCGGCTTCCGCCTTGGCCTTGGCTTCCGCTTCGGCATCGGCTTTGGCCTTGGCTTCGGCATCTGCCGCAGCCTGTGCGTCGGCCTTGGCCTTGGCGTCCGCCGCAGCCTGCGCATCCGCAGCCGCCTTGGCATCGGCAGCGGCCTGCGCGTCGGCGGCAGCTTTGGCCTCTGCCGCAGCCTGTGCTTCGGCTGCCGCCTTGGCCTCTGCCTCGGCAGCGGCAGGGTCAACCGCCGGCTCTTTTGGCGCTTCCGGCGCGGGGTCGGTCTTGACGACCACCTCCGGCCCCGGCGGCTTGGGATCGAACACCCCGGCGACCCAGGCCCCTCCGGCCCCGCCCAGCACGGCGAGCAAAACCAGAACCGTGATCAGCCCGCCCTTTCCGTTCTTGACCGGCACCACCGGCGCAGGATCGGCCTGCGGCGGGCGCGGCGCCTGTGCCGCGGGCGCCCCGAAGGGACTGGCATCCTCGGGCTCTTCCGGCGGGGCGTAAAGCGGCGCGGCTGTCACCGCCGGATGCGGCGCGATCACCGTCGCCCCATCGGGCGGGGCCGTCGCCTGCGCCGGACGATCCCAGCCGGTCACCTGCGCCACGGGGGCGGCGGTCTGTTGCGGGGGCGGTGCTGTCGGCACCGGGGGCTGGGAAACCGGCGCCGCCGTCATCACCGGCAAAGGCTCGATCACAGTGCGGTTGGGGTCGGGCGCGGGCGGCTCGGGTGCCTTGGCCTGCGGGATCAGCGCCGGGTTCTCCAGCGCGGCAATGACCTTGGCCATGCTTTCCACCCGCAGCGCCGGATCGGGCTGCAACATCCATGTCAGAAGCGGCACCAGCTCGGGGTCCACCCCGTCCAGCGCGGGCACCGTGGCCCGCTTGCCCACGGCATCGACGATCGACGCCCCCATCTGCAAGACCTTGCCCCGGCTTGCCGCCGCCGTGATCAGCGCGAGTGAATAGATGTCCGACCGGCCATCGACCACCCCGCCATAGGCGCCCAACTGCTCGGGCGAGACCCAGTTGAACTTGCCCGCGAACTGCCCGCCGAGCAGCGTGCCCGAGCCGAAGGAGCTGCTTTTGGCAATGCCAAAGTCGATCAGCTTGGCATGTTCGACTGAGTCTTCTTCCAAAATCACGTTGTCGGGCGACAGGTCGCGGTGAACCACGCCCGCCCGGTGGGCCTTGTCCAGACCCGAGGCGACGCGGCGCAGCATCACCTTGACCTGATCCACCGGCATCGGCCCCTGCTCCACCCGGTCGGCCAAGGGCAGACCCGAGACGAACTCCATCACCATGCAGGGCCGCCCGATGGTCGGGTCATTGGTGAAGACGTGATAGCGCACGATGGCTTCGTGGCTCAGCCGCGACAGGACCGTCGATTCCTTCTGGAACAGCGCCACGATCTTGGGATCATGCGCGAGGCTGGGCAGCACGATCTTGATCGCCACCGGCTCGCCGTTGTGGATGTTCCGCCCGCGGTAGACTTCGCCCATGCCGCCGGAATTGATGATCTTCTCGATCTCGTAGGTGCCCATGATCAGGGTGCCTGCGGTGACCGTGGTGGAGACCTTCTGCGGACCCGGAACCGGGCCGCCTGCCGAGGTCGTGGGGGGGGTGTCGTCACTCATCTCTTACGCATCCACATGCCATTCGTCGCCGCCCGGGCGCGAGGCGCCGACCGCAGGAGGCACCGCCCGCCCGGCCGCCATACGGTCCAGACAGCGCACCACAACAATGGTCACGTTGTCTTTCGCCCCGCGCGACAGCGTAAGCTGAACAAGGGCATCGCAGGCCGCCTGCGGTGCCATAGTGGCAATCGCCTGCGCCATTTCGGCATCCTCGACATGCTCGGTCAACCCGTCGGAACACAAGAGGAAAACATCGCCATGGGCCAGCCCGCCGGCAATCTCGTCGGTCATCGGGCGGTCATGCACACCGATTGCGCGGGTGATCACGTTGCGGCGCGGCCATGAGGCGGCCTGCTCGGGCGTGATGGCGCCCTGCCGCAGCAATTCATTCACCTCGGTATGGTCGGTTGTCACCTGCTGATAGGTGCCGCCGCGCAACAGGTAAACCCGGCTGTCGCCCGACCAGACGCAGGCAAAATGCCGGCCATAGGCCAGAAGCGCCACCAGCGTTGCCCCCACCGTGGCGCCGTTTAGCCGGCGCGACTGGTCCTGAATGATGGCATGGGCCCGCGCAATCCGGTCCATGAATCGCGCCTGCAGATCGGGGGCCGAGGCTGGTCGCCCGACCGAGGCCACCGATTCCGCGATGGAGCGGCTGGCGAAATCGCCCGCCTGATGCCCGCCCATGCCATCGGCAACCAGCCAGACCCCGCTTTCGGGCTGGGTCAGATAGCTGTCCTCGTTATGGTTGCGAACCCGGCCGGTATCCGATGCGGCGCCGGTTTCGAACACGAAAGGAGCGTCGATCATCCTACCTCCCGCAGGAATGCCTTTTCGCGCAGCTTAGGCGCAAAGAACCGGGTCTGCCTAGCCATTGCCCACATGCCCCCGGAAAAACCATGCCAGCACCGCGCCCGAGGGCAGACCGGCCCCGGCCCAGACCTGCGACCAACGCGGCGCGGCGGGGGCAGCAGGTGCAGCGGGTGTTGCCACGGCCTCGGGCTGGGCTGGCGGCGCAAGGCCCGGCTCGGGCGCTGCGAAAAGGCCCAGCCCCCCGCCTGTTGCGAAGGGAGACCCCTCATCCTCGGGCAGATCGGGCAACGCCCAAGCATCTTCGGTCGCCGCAACGACAAGATCTGGCTCTGCCGCCGCATCTTCCACCGCCGCCGCCGGCTCCGAGGCCGCTTCGGCCTCGTCCGGGGCGGCGGTTTCAACCGCCGCGTCATCAACCGCCTCTTCAACCGGCTCGGCTTCGGGCGGCGGGGCGATATCCTCATCCCCCGCGACCCACCAATAGCTGCGACCGGCGGCGGCGCTGCGGTGGTCGGCCAGCGCCACATCCTCCCACAGCGCGGCAGCCGAGGCGCCGGGCCGCACCGCCCAGAACTCCGGCGCGACCGGGGCCGTCACCCCTTCGGCCGTCTCGGGTCGCGGCGCGCCTGCCAGCAGATCGGCGGTCTGCTCCAGCGTGCCCCATCCCAGACAGGCCGCAAGATGCGCCGACAGTGCCGCGTGCCAATCCTGCCCGGCCAGTGTCACCGGCGGCGGCGGCGTGTCGCCGCCCGTGGCCAGCATGACCAGCGGAAAGCGCCGCCCCACCCGGTCGCGGCTGGCGGCCATCACACCCGCCACCGGCTCGCCCCAGATGCCCTCACCCAGCCAGAAATGCAGCCGGGGGGCGGCGGGCCAGACCGCCTCCCACGCCGGGCCAAGGGTCGTGCGCGCCTCGGCCAGCGCGGCATCCAGCCAGACCTCCAGCCGTTTCAGCACCGCAGGCGGCAAGCCGTAGTCGATGAAATCGCCCTTGGCAGGGTGTTTGCCGTAAACCCCCAGCGCCATGTCACAGCCCCGTCGGGCAGCGGAATTCGCGCAGTTCCGCCATGTTGAACGGATTGGTCAGCGCATTGACCCGGATGTCATAGCTGATGTTGCGCCCGCCCACGATATGGCTGACCTGCAACACATCGCCCACCTGACGCGGGCTGCCCTCACGGATGAACTGCATGAAGGCCCAAGGCCCCTGCCACAGCTTCTGGCTCTCGCGGTTGCCCAGTTCCGGCAGCAGTTGCAACGAGGTGTTGCCCCCCCCGCCCGGCCATTTGATGGTGACCGGCGTATTGCCCTTCTGGCGCATCTGCACCGGCTGATCATCGACCACCAGAACCGATTGCTTCACCCGGTCATGCGCCTGCGTCTGGATGATGGTCACATCCAGTGCCACCGTCGGGCTGCGCCCCGGGAAGAAGGCATCGCGGATCGCCGCGGCCCGCTGAAACTGCCGCAACGTCTGCAAGGAAAGCTTGTCTGCAAGCGGGCTGTCGGCGTTCCAGGTCCAGTCTCCTGCCCCCATATTGGCGTGAACCGCCAGATGGGTGTTGAAGAAGCGGTCCAGCACGCCATCCGGGCCAAAGACCTGCGCAAACTCGGACAAGGGCACCTGACGGCCCGGGTTGTTCGAGAAGGGATAACGCCCCTCGACCGTGGCCTGACAGACCGCCGCAACTTGGCTCGTCAGTTCCTGATTGATCTGCGAAATGGTCGAGCTTGCGGCATCGCCCTCAAAATCCTCGACCGCCTCGTTCACCATCCGCTTCAGCGGTGCGGGCAGTTTCGACACGGTGGCCTTCAACTGCCCGATCAGCGCGGGCATCTGTGCTGCCGCCTGCGCCTGATTGAACTGCGCCGACAGGATCAGCCCCTGCAACACATTGTCGAAGCTTTTCAGCAGCCCGTCGATCGGCCGCGCCCCCGGCGTGCCTTCCAGCAGCAGGTGATATTCCTGAAAATTCGCCTCGATATCGGCGCCGGGCACGAAACCGGCCCCACCCGCACCACCGCTGGCCCCGGCATTGCCGGCGCGGGCCTGCGACTTGCCCGCCTCCAGCACCAGCTCAAGCCCGATCCGCGACAGGCCCGAGGTGCGGCTGACAATCTGCATCTCGATCTGGCTTTGCGCCTTGTCGATGGCACCGCCGGCATTGTCGATGGTGGCCGAAAGCTGATCCGCCGGGGTTTCGGCCACTGGCGCCGCCGTCAGCCGGGTTTCCGCCGAAATCGACTCCACTAGCTTGAGGATGGGCGAGGTCGCGGGCGCCGCCGCCGCCGAAAGCGCCTGATAGGTCGGCTTGTCGGCGGCCATCTGGGCCAGCTTGATATTGTCCAGCATCGATTCCCATGCCGCGATGTAATCCTCGCGGTAGCGCGCCAGCAGGGTCGGACCCAGTCGCTTCAACTGCGCGCCGATATCCGCCTCCTCGGCCTGCTTGCCCATCACCCATTGCTCGGTCTCGATCTTCTGCGCGACGGCAGCGAGTTGGTCGAGGAAGAAGCCGTGGAACCCCTCATAGGTGTAAAGCGCGGGCACCCCCAGCACCGACAGATCGCTGCCATCGACCGTTTCGAACACCAGCCGCGCATCGGCGCCGGTCCGTTCGACAAGGTTGAAATCAGGAATGCCGGAATAGGGTGCCGTGGCCTTGATCAGCGAATACGCCTGCTCTTCCACGCTCATCCGGCCCAGAATGATTTCGGATTTGGAAACCAGATCGGCGTTCAGCGTCACCGAGGGCGTCGTGGTGTCATCCAGTTCCAGCATCGCCACCAGATGGTTCGACAGCATGGTCCGGGCGGCTTCGTTGTTGATGCCCGGATAGGTGACCTGCGCCCAGTCCTGTTCAAACCAGTTGCGCACGAATTCGTCCTGCGGCACCGGCGCGGCGCCGCCCAGCGCCTTGTAGACTTTCAGCGTCTCATAAATCGCCAGCGTGTTGTTCGAACCGACAAAGCCCTGCAACTGCTCTTCCACCCGCAGAACCAGACGCGGGCGGAACAGCCGCTCCAGCCCCTGACCATAGGCATCGCGGGCCGCCTGACGCAGCGCGCCCTGCTGCGACAGGCCGAAACCGCGGGTCCAGTCGCTGTCGTCAATCTCGGGCGATTCATAGCCCGCAGGCATGGTGCGCAGGATTTGCAGGTGATTGGCCACGCGCAGCAGGTCGGTGTCCGAAATCTCGGTCGCCTTCATATCCTCGCTGGCGGCCAGTTCGTAATCGGCCAGCGCCGCCTCGGCCGATTGCACCAATTGCCGGTTGTTGTAGTAGCTATAGGCCCATGCCCCCAGCACCGCCGCTGACGCCAGCAGCATCAGCGAATTTGCCGCGATGCGGAACACCGAAGAGCGCCGCACTGCCTTGCGGTCATAGGACACCCAGCCCTGTTCGGCAAAGATCACCTTGGCCAGAAGGTCATGCAGGAAAAAGCTCTTGCCGCGCCCCGACATCAGCCCGCTTGTATCGGCCCCGCCAAAGCTGCGGCTCATCGCGCCCAGAACCTGGTCGATCGGGGTGCCTTCCTGCGTGCCCGAGGTAAAATAGAACCCGCGTAGGATGGCATTGGTCTTGTAGCGCGTGGGTTCGAACACCTGCCGCAGGAAGCTGGCGATTTCGTCCTTCAACTCGGCCATCTGGCCCGGCAGGCCGAAAATGGCGATGCGGTTCACGCCATCGGGCTCTTCCGACATCCGGTCTATGACCTCTTCGGACAGCCGGGCGACCAATGCATCATATTCCGCCGGAACCCGGTCCCAGGTCTGCTCCTTGCGGCTTTGTGTCTGAAAGGTGGTGCCCCAGACCTTCTTGCGGCGTCCGACGGCAAAACTGGCGAAATATTCGCGGAAGCCGGCAATCAGATCCGCCTTGGTGAACATCACATAGACCGGGAAATCGACCTTCAGCGCCTCGTGGATCTCGGCCAGACGGGCTCGGACGATTTCGGCGTGTTTGGTGATCGTCTCGGCATCGGCGCGCATCAGATCGGCCACCGAGAAGGCAAGGATAACACCGTTGATCGGCTGCTTGGGCCGGTTCTTTTTCAGAAGCGACAGGAAGGACGACCAGCTTGCCTTGTCGCCCGCGGCATCGCTGTCTTGCGTGGTATAGCGCCCTGCGGTGTCGATCAGCACCGCATCCTCAGCAAACCACCAGTCACAATAGCGCGTGCCGCCAAAACCCTTGAGCCCGGCCTGCTCGGTCGCGGCCAGCGGGAACTTGATTTCCGAGTTCACCAGCGCCGTCGTCTTGCCCGAACCCGGCGGGCCGATGATCACATACCACGGCAGATCATAGAGATAATTCTTGCCGCCGCTGGATTTCTTGAGCTGCACCAGAGCCGACTGCATCCGGCCTGCCAACTCTTTGCCGTCGCCATCCGGCGGGGCATCGGCCACCAGCGCGGTTTCCAGCGCCTTCTGCCCCTTGCGCCGCCGCAACAGCGCCAGAAGGCCCCAGATGCCCAGGATCAGCGCAAGCACGCCGATGATGGTCAGCCGCACCCAGAGGGGATCGAACGGCACCGCCTCGCCAAAGGAAATCAGCGGCCCGGCAAAGAACACCACCGCCGAAAAGGCCAGAAACCCGATGAGGATCAGAGAAAGCTTCACCCAGCGCATCTGTCGCGTCCCGTCCTCAGCCTGACTGGCCAGTTGTCTGGCCCAGCGTCTCCTGACGCTTGATCATGATTTCCACCCGGCGGTTCTGCGCGCGGCCATCGTCGGTTTCATTGTCGCCGATCGGGTCGGCCTCGCCCTTGCCTTCGACGACGAACCGCTCCTTGTCGGTCATCGTTTCGGCCAGAACCTTTTTCACCGCCTCGGCCCGGGCCAGCGACAGATCGTGGTTGTTCTTGAACTTGCCGCGCCCGCTCATCGGGACGTTATCGGTATAGCCAAAGACAAAAACCGGCCCCGGTTCGTTGTTCAGCGAGGCGGTGATCCGGGCCGCCAGATCGGCGAATTCGGGTTTGGTCGTGGCCTTGCCCGTCGCAAAGAGCAGCGCGTTCGACACCCGGATGAAGATGAAATCACCCTTGGTCGCCACTTCGACAAGGCCGCCTTCGATGTCCTTGGCCATGGCGCCGCGCAGCCGGTCAAGCTGCGCCGGATCGCCCAGCGCCTCTTTGTCCACCACCAGCGGCTCAAACGCCACGGCAGCAGGACGCACCAGCGAAACCTCGGTCACCGGATGCATCGACAAAAGCCGCTGCGACACCACGCTGCCTTCGCCCGAAATCAGCATCGAGAGGCCGAAATACGCCCCCATCAGCCCCAGCCCCAGAACCGAACCGATCACCCACAAAGGCGTGCCGCCAAAGCGCCGCCGCCCGCCGACATCCACCGGCTGCCAGCGCGGCGAGATGTCATCATCGGGGCGCTGTTGCACGCGGCGCAGACTGTCATAGATCATGCCCCGGATGCGGGCCAGTTCCACCGCCCCGTTCGGCGCCGTGCGATACTGCCCCTCGAACCCCAGCGACAGGCAGGTCATCGCCAGTTCCAAAAGCTGGAACCGTTGCGCGGGCGCCTGCAACGCCTTTTCCACCTCCTGAAAGAACCCCACGCCCGAGGTGCGGCGGTTGAAGAACCGCACGGTCATGGAATACTGAATCCAGATATGCCGGTCATTGCCCGGGATGTTCTGCACGATGTCGTCGGCCGTCGAACACAGCAGGTATTTCGCCACCTGCGTTTCATGCGGCTCTATCCCGGCCTTCAGGCAGTTTTCCTCGAAGACCTCGATCTCATGCGTCACATGCTCCATCAGCGGGCGCGCATCCATTTCCACCATCTGCGTGCGCAGACGGCCGAACAGGATCATCAGATTGGCAGCCGCCGCCAGCATCGGGCTTTTCGGCCCGCCAGACCCCAACCCCTTGGCCGACAGCGCCACCCGCAGGTCGATCTTGGGGCCCTGCGCCTCGTAATTGGTGGGCTGCGCAGTCGAGACATCGGGGAAGAAACTGTCACCCTGCGCGAAGGGCCCGCCGATCACCGTGCGCTGGTTCTGGTTCGGCTGCCCAAAGGCACTGCCACCGGCGCCAAAGCCCGGCTGACCCTGCCCCACACCGGGGGCAAAACCGCCGCCGCCACCGAAACCGCCCGGCTGACCGCCAAAGCCCGGCTGCGGCGCGGGCGTGCCGAAACCGCCGCCACCGCCCCAAGGATCATTCGGATCGCCGCCCATGCCCGAGGGCGCGGCGCCAAAGCCGCCTGCCTGCCCGCCGCCAAAGCCGCCCGGCTGCTGCGGCGCACCAAAACCGCCCGGCAGAGCGCCGCCGATCACCGTGGACTGGTTCGGCGCCGCCTGCCGCTTGCCGCCGCCCGGCATAGGTGCCATCCCGCCCGGAAGCGCACCGCCGATGACCGTCTTGTCCTTGTCATTGCTCATGCCGCAGCCCTCATGCCCGGGATCACGACCGGGTCTCGACGATCGCCCAGAGTTCCATCTTCAGATCGGGCCAGTCGCCGGCGAAATGCATCCCGATGGCCGGCGCCGTGGAAAACTCGCGCCAGAGTGGCGAGTTCTTCTCGATGATGAAGTAAACATTGCGCGAGACGGCGCGGATCTGGCGTGGCGGTGTCGGCGCATGGATCAACTCGATCCCCGGCAGGTTGTTGTTGACGATTTCCGCCATCCGGGTGTTCGGCCCCACCTTGCAAAGCAAGGGGAATTGCTGCGCCACCACGGTCAGCGACCGGCTCGATTCCACCTCGACGACAAAGGTTGCATCGCGGAACAGGTTCCGGTCCGGCACCTGCGCCAGATAGGAATTCTGCCGCACCATGACCAGTTCCAGCCGCGTCGCCCGGCCCGGATCGCGCGACAACAGCCGCTGGATGTCACGCACCACCGGCTCGACACTGCCCTTCAGGTCGGCGTGGTCATAGGGCGTGTAAACCGGCGCCTGCCGCTTGTCGTTGTCAAAGGTCCACAGCTCACCGGAAAAGCGCAGAAGCTCTTCATAGAGCCGCTCGGGATGCACATAGCGGCTGTTGCGCAGGTGGCGCAGCACGTTGATTTCCCGGTTCAGCGCCAGCAGCATGAAGTAATCGGTCGCCTGCAACCCGCCCGCCGCCGAAGGGTCGGCGGCATAGCGGGCCAGACTTTCCAGCTTGGTCTCGACCCAGCCGATCACCCGGTCCAGCCAGCCCAGCGCCACCGAGTGACCAGTGATGGTCAAGAGCGGCGGCGGAAAGGCGTCATCCATGATCACAACATTGTCGCGCACCTCAATGATGCGGCCGACCTTGATGCATTGATAGCCCGGCTTCGGCGTGGCACGGATGTCCAGTTCCAGCCGCGGCATCGCAATCTCGATCTGGGTTTCCAGACGCATCGCGCTGGCACTGTCGGCCACCGTCTCGGCCCCCAGAACAAAGCGGGTGGCGGCATCCGCCTCGGCATCCATCGCCACTTCGCGGCCGTTCATCACCTGATCGGGCAGGGTCAGCCAGACGCCCAGCCCGTCGCTGCCCTCGGGCACCTCGATGGCGCGCGGCAAGGGGCTTACCGCGGGGGCGTCAAACGGCGTGCCATCAGCGAAGATCCCAGCGACCAGCGCCAGTTCGATCCGGCCCTGTTGCAGCCGGTCGCGGTTGATCCGCATTTCCTCGATGCCCCAGGGATAGGGCGAGACATGCCGGGTCCGCGCCTCGACCAGCTTTTCGACATAGCGGTCGTTCTGCTGCAGATGATGGGGCTGCAGAAACAGCCCTTCCTTCCACGCGACCTTGCTGAACCAAGACATCCTGCCCTCAATCTGCCCGGGGCCATGACTGGCCCGAAATCACAAAACAAACCACTGGAACAAAACCCTGCGGGCCACAAACACCCGCAGACTGCATCCTGCGTCCTTGCTGCCGCCGGATCAAGTGCGGTTTTGGGCCGCCCGTCACAGGGCCGTGCGAAAAAGAAAACCCCGGCAGGGGCGAACCTTGCCGGGGTGATGTTCATACAACCGTCGCCCGCTCAGAACGACAGGCGGACCTGCGCGGTTACGCTGTAAGCGTCGCTCACATTCTCGCCGATCCGCAGGTCGCCGCGGATGCTGGCGTTCAGTTGCTTGGCCCCGGCCGCCGTTCCGGCATCCAGGATCTTGACGTAGTTCAGACCCAGCGAGAATTCGCCAAACCCGCCGATCGACGCCACCGACACCGGCTCGGGGTTCAGACCGTCGCCATCGGTGTCAAACAGGGCCCCCCGGTCGCCGCCGAAGTCCTGATAGTAGTTGCCCGAGACAAAGGCCGTCGTCGCCGAACCGCCATCCTCGGCAATGAAGGTCCGCGCCAGCGCGCCGCCGACAAAGCCCACAACCGAGGTGAAGGCTTCAAGCTCCAGCGTCTCGCCGCCCGAAAGCGTCAGGGTATCGCCCGACACATGCGTCAGGTTGAAGCCTGCGGTCGGCACAAAGTTGATGCCCTTCTCTTCGTTCACATCCATCCGGTAGCTGACCCGGGTGCCGATGGTGGTCGCCTTGGTCGAATAGCTGAGACCGTCCAGACCCACCGGCAGACCGACCAGCGTGGTTTCGCTGAGATCGAACGAAGTGTCGTCATAGCGCAGTTGCAGGTCCGCCGAGAGCCGGTCCTTGGCGCCGGCCACATAAAGGCCGATGTAGTTCTGGGTAAAATCGGTGCCCAGAAGGCCGGTCGTCAGCCCCGGCTGCGTCGGGTCCGAGAACAGCGACTGGTCGGTCGAACCGGCGTTATAGCCCAGCATCACACCCGCGGCACCGTCCCAGCCGTCGAAGAACCGGCCATCGAAGCAGCCCACGTCATAGCCGCCCTGCACGCCGTAGAAGTCCGACGAGATCGAGTTGTTGGTGGTAAACCCGTTCGAGCTGGACTGCCCGGCCACCGTGGCCCGGCCGCCCGTCGCACGGAAGTAACCGCCCTGCGAGCAACCTTCTTCCGCCGCCAGACCCGAAACGAAGGGGCTGGTCGGCCGGTTGACGATGGTGCCGATCAGCGCCTGCGTCATCGAGGCAGAGGCCGCCACGCCACCCACCGCCGGGTTGACCTGGCTGCGCACCTGGATGTCAGAGCCGACCTGATCCAGCGTGTAGATGATCGAGCCGCCCACCGGCAGCGCCGAACTGCCCGTGACCGCAGCCCCGCCTGCCGCCCCGCTGAACACCGTGATCGCCGAGCCGATATAGCCGTTGCCGGTGATCGTGAAGTCCAGGTTGATGGTCGAGGCCGTGGCCAGCGTGCCTGCCACCCGGTCCGAGGTGCCGTCCGACAGGTTCAGGTCAAGCTCATAGCTGCCCGCCCCGCTGACCCCGCCATTGACCGTCAGCACATCGTCCGTCGCACCGTCCTGAAGATCAACCGTGCCACCGTTGCTCAGATTGCCGGTGATCGTCGAGGTGCCGTTGCTTTGCAGGGTGCCGTTGTTGGTCAGGCTGCCATCCACCGTGCCGCCATCCAGCGCCATCACAGCGCCCGCGTCGTTGGTCACCGTGGTCGCCTGCAGCGTCCGGCCGCCGCTGACCGTGGTCAGACCGCCGCTCTGGTTGGTATAGCTGCCCAGACCCAGAATGCTGCCCGCCGTCACCGTCACCGTGCCCGCGTTGGTAAAGGTCCGGGTCGCGCCGGGGGTGAAAGTCAGATCGCCGGTGGTGGCAAAGATACCCTCATCCGCTCCGCCGCCCACACCCACGTTGTTGTTGACGACATTGCCCGAAATCGTGCCGCGGGCCTGCACTTCGCCGCCGGTGTTGGTCAGCGTGCCGCCCAGCGTGCCACCCTGCAACTGCACAAGGCCCAGCGTCGCCACGTTGACCGCGCCGCCCAGATTGCCGGTGGCCGTCACCTGCAACGTGCCCTCGGTCACCTGCGTCGTGCCGGTAAAGGTGTTGCTGTCGCCCGACAGAACCAACGTGGCCCCGCCCGTCGCATCGCCATCCGCGGCCGCATTCACCGTCAGCGTGCCGCTGCCGGTGATCGCGCCCGAGATCGCCGAGTTTGCCCCGGCCAGCGTCAGGTTGCCCGTCGCAAGATCGACAGTCCCCGCGCCGTTGACGGCATTGATCGTCTCGGTTCCGGCAGTGATGCGGAAGGTGCCCGCATTGGTCACCACCGCCCCCGAGACAAGCGCCGAACCATCGGTTTCCAGCGTGCCTGCCGCAGCCGTTTCAAGATCGGTCGCGGCAATCGTGCCGGTGATCCGCAGGGTGCCTGCATTCACGTCAACCGTGCCGGTCAGGCCATTCACACCGCTGAACACCTGGGTATTGGTGCCCAGCTTGATCAGGTCGCCCGCGCCCGTCACATTGCCGGCATAGGTCGCGGTGTCCAGCGTCGCCTCACCCAGCGTCAGGGTGTTGGCCGCATCGACATCCACCGTGCCGCCCGAACCGTTCAGCGTGGCAATCGCCTCGTCGATGTTCACATCGACCAGACCGCCGTTCACCGTCAGGTCGGTCGCGGTGGTCAGACCCTCGCCGCCATCAAGGCTCAACTCACCCGAAGCCACGGTCACATTGGTCGAGGCGATGGTGCCGGTGACCGTGGTCGTGCCGGTCTGCACCGTCACAGTGCCCGCGCCGGTCAGCACACCCGCCACCGAGCCGCCCGACATCGTGGCGCCACCCGATTGGGTAACCGTGGTGCCGGTGCCGATGGTACCGCCGTTCTGGCTGAAGGTGCCGGTCGAAACCGTCACCGTGCCACTGGTCGTGCCGCCGGTCTGGGCAAAGCTGGTGGTGGTCAGCGTCGAGGTGCCGTTCACAAAACCGCCGGTCTGGGTCAGGCTGCCGATCGTCTCGGCGCCGTTCACCCGCAGGATGCCATTGGCGCCCGCCACCGAAACCGCCGCCGTATCGGCAATCCCGTCGCCATCGGTCGTCAGCGCGCCATTGCCCGAGATGGTCACCACCGTCGAGGCAATCGCGCCCACGCCATTCAGGTTCAACGCCCCGCCGGAATTGACCACGGTCTCGCCGGTATAGGTGTTGACCGCCGTCAGGTTGGTGATCGAGCTGCCCGTCACCGTCAGACCGCCATCGCCCGAAATCACGCCCGCAATATCCGAGGTGCCGTTGGTCAGCGACAGCACAGACCCCGAAGACAGATTGGTCGTGCCGTTGCCGTCCATCTCGGCGATGGTCTCATCGCCGCCGCCGGTCAGCATCAGACCAAAGGGCGCCGCCAGCGCCGCCGGCAGGCCATTGTTGGTCACCACCGTCGCCGAGTCAAAGGCACCGCCGTCGCTGGTAACACTTCCGGCCGCGCCGATAACGAGTGAGGCCGAGTCGAGCGAGCCGCTGCCGGTCAGCGCCAGCGTGCCGCCCGATACCGTGGTGGTGCCGCTGAAGCTATTCGCCCCGGTCAGGGTCAGCGTGTCGGTGCCCACCTTCTCCAGCGCGCCGGTGCCCGAAATCACGCCGCCAAAGCTCGAGTTCACCAGATCGCTGTCACCCACGATCAGCCCGCCGGTGCCCGTCATGGCAATGCTGCCAGCCGTGCCCGAAAGCTCGCCCATGGTCAGGACTGCCGAGACATTGGTGGTGCCGCCATTGGCCACCAGCCCGCCGATGGTATCGGCCACGCCCGCGTTCAGGATGCCGCCCGTCACGGTGACCGTGCTGGCATCGCCGATGTTGGACGCGCCCGAAAGCGTGACCGTGCCCGAGTTGACCGTCACATTACCGGTGATCGCCCCGGTATTGGTGAACAGCGCCGAAGAGCTGTGCGTCAGGCTGGCGAGCGTGCCGGTGTTCGAGCCGGTGCCCGCGCCGGTGTTGGTCAGCGCCCCCGCCGTGCCGTTGTTGGTGATGCTGCCCGCATTGCTGACCCCGGCCATCGCGCCATTGTTCACCACAGTGCCGCCCGCGCCGATTGTGGTCGCGGTCGCCACGTTGCCGCCGGCCTGAACCGTGGTCGTCCCGCCGGTCACGTTCAGCGTGCCTGCCCCCAGAATATCATTGCCGATACTGGATGCACCAGTCGCGTTGAAGGCGTTGGTCGTGCCGTTCACTGTCAGAGTCGCGCCCCCGGCCACGTTGATCGTGCCGCCGGAAGCCTGCTCGATCGAACCGATGGTTTCCGAGCCGTTGATGTTGATCGTTGCCGTGCTGAGGTTGACAAGCTCGGCATTGCTGGCCAGCGCACCGCCATTGGTGGTGAAAACCCCGGTCGCCCCGGTGCCGCCCACCTGAATTGCCGCGGTGGTTGCCCCTGCGGCCATGATCATGGTGCCGCCCACCGTTCCCATGGTGCCGGTCATCGTGCTGTCGCCGGTCATGGTGATGGTGTTGCCGAAGTTGGTCAGGAAGGCCGAGAAGTTGCCACCCGTGACATTGCCCGCAAAGCTGGTCGAAACCGCCCCGCTCAGGGTAAGGGTGTTCGCGCCCAATGCCACGGTGCCACCCGTCGCCGAGGCAACGGACCCGACAACCTCAGAGGTCTGGACATTGACGGTCGTGCCATCGGCAAGGATCAGGTCCACCGAATCCGCAAGGGCGCTGCCCCCGCTCAGCGACAGCGTGCCGCCGCTCACCGTCATGTCGCCGGTAAAGGTGTTCGCCGCCGACAGAACCAACTCACCCGCGCCGATCTTCTCCAGAGGACGGCCCGCCGCATCCTCGCTGATCACGCCCGATTGTTCTGCCGACCCCGTGGTCACCTGAACCTGCGTGGTGTTCGAGGCGATCTCGATCGGCGTCGCGCTGTTCACGCCATCGGCATAGTCGATGACCGAGCCTTGCGTGACGATCTGCCCCGCAGCCCCGCCCGCTGCCCCGTCCGACTCCAGCCGCAGCGTGCCCGACACGGTAATATCGGCGCCAAAGCTGTTGTTGCCTCCCAGAACCAGCGTGCTGCCGGTGCCAACGTCAACGCCGCCGCCGATGGCGATATCGCCCGACAGGGTATGCGTGCCGCCGGTGGTGGCCAGCGCGCCGGTGCCGTTGATCTCGCCCGAATGGGCCGAGGCCAGCGTGCCGCCTGCCAGTGTCAGGACAGTGCCCGCACCGTTGATGTTGATCGTGCCGGTGCCCGGCCCGTTGAAGGCGTTGTTGGTCAGGAAGGCAACGGTCTCGTCCCCATTGAAGTTGATGGTGCCTTCCGCAATCACCCCGACATCGGCACCGGTCAGCGCCCCGCCTTCGGTGGTAAAGGTTGCACCCGCAATGGCACCGACCGCGTTTGCAGCCACCGTGGCCCCCGAGGCCAGAACAATTTCGCCCGCCGATGCACCCATCGTGCCGGTAAAGCCCGAACCGTCGCCCGAGAAGGTCAGAACCCCTGAGCCGTCCTTGAACAGACCACTGGTATCTCCGCCCAGAAGCGTGCCCGCGAATTCACTGTCGGTCCCGCTCGCCGTGGTGAAGAGCGTGCCGCCAATGTCCAGCGTGCCGCCTGCGTCGGCGCTCAGCGTGCCGACAGTCTCGTTGTCGGTGGTCGAGGTCAGGGTGGCGCCCGCGTCGATCTGCACCGCCGAGGTGTCGGCAATCGCCGCCCCGCCCTCAAGCGCCAGCGTGCCCGCGGAAACGGTGGTGGTGCCGGTGTAGGTGTTGGCGCCCGACAGGGTGGTCGTCCCACCCAAAGTCTTGGTCAGCGACATGCCACCGACGCCATCCTCAATCACGCCCGAAATCTCGGCGTTGAGGTTGCTTTCCAGTGTCAGCACCGTCGCAGCGCCACCGCTGTTGGTGATGGTGCCGCCGCCCGCCAGATTGGCGATGGCATGGAGGTTGCCCGCCAGATCCAGTGTCGCCCCGTCTTCCACCGTGGTGTTCCGGTCGGTCAGGACGCCGCCGGCACTGGTCAGAACGTTGACGCCACCCAATTGCAGCGTTCCGCCGGCAACGGTGACATCCGAATTGCTTGAAACCGTGGCGAACGTCGGGTCCAGAACGACGGTCCCGTCATTGGTGGCCGAGCCGAAGGTGGTCAGCGTATTGGCGCCGAAATTCAGCGCGCCCGGCGCTAGGGTCAGTGTCTCGCCGTTCACTGCGCCGATGGTGTTCGAGGTGCCGCTGGCAAGGGCGAGGCTGCCCGGGCTCAGGGTCGAGGTGCCGACGGCGGTCAGTTCACCCCCCGACAGGGTCAGGTTTGCCCCAAGGCTGCCGCCATCCACGTTCAGCGTGCTGGTCACGGTCACGGCACCGCCGTTGATCGTGCCGGTCAGCAGGGTGGTGCCCGTCTGCACCGTGGTCAGCCCCGCACCGCCGAGGGTGCCCGCGATGGTGCCGCCTTCAAGCGTCTTGGCGCCAGCCACGTTCACCGTCACACCCGAAGCAATCTCGCCGCCACTTTGGCCAAGGGCGCCCGTCACCGTCAGCGTGGAATCGCCACCCAGCGTGCCGCCCGACTGGGTGACGCTTGCCACCGTATCATCGTCGTCGATGTTGACCGAGCCGGTGCCCGAAATATCCAGCGCCGTTCCGGCCGCAAGCGCACCATTGGTGGCGGTCAGGGAGCCGCCCGAGACATTGACATCTGTCGAAGCGATACCGCTCGTCAGGGTCAGCCCGCCCGAAACCACATTGGTTTCGCCGGTATAGGCCTTGTCGACGCCGTTGAACTGCACCGTCGCGCCATCCACGGTAATGCCGCCATCGCCGGTGATCGTGCCGCCAACGTCATAGGTGCCGCTGGTCAGGGTCAGGTCGGCGGAGTTGTCCACCTCGATATCACCGAAGAAGCCGAAAAGGTTGCCCACCGTCTCGTCGCCGGTGATTTCCAGCGTGATGTCGCCCGCAATATTGGTGCTGGACGACAGCGCCCCGCCATCGGTCGAAAGGGTGCCGGCGGCGGCGCCGCTGATATTGCCGACGATCGTGCCAGCGCCCGTCACCGCAAGGGTGCCGGCGCTGATCGAAGTGGAGGCCACACTGGTTGCGCCGGTCAGCGTCAGCGTGCCGGTGCCCGCCTTGGTAAAGGTGCCATCGCCGATGATCCCACCGTCATATTGCGTCGAGGTATTGTCGCCGCCCGCCGTCAGGGTCTGCCCCGCCGCGATATCCACCTGCCCGCCGGTGCCCGCAAGGCTGCCGATCGTGTCCGAGGCGTTGACGTCCAGCGTGCCCTGATTGACCGTCACCTGTTGCGTGTCAGAGAGGTTGGTTCCCGTTGCCAGGAAAAGCGAGGTCGGACCGTTCAGCGTGGTCGTGCCGGTGACCACGCCCTGGTTGGTAAAGCCGCCCGCAGTGGCAGTCAGATTGCCGGTGATCGTCCCGGCGTTCGAGCCGCCTGCGCCACCCGCAGTCACAGCACCGACGACAGCGCCTCCGCTGCTGATCGAAAGCACGCCGGTCCCGGAAACCGTCACCGGCGAAGTCAGCGTGCCCGCCACCGTCAGCGAGCCGCCGGAAATATTCGTCCCGCCGACCGTGACCGAGTCCCCAGCCCCGATAACCGGCTGGAGGGCGCCGCCCCCTCCGGTGATCAGCGCCGTTTCACCCACGGTATCGGGCACCCGCCCCGCTCCACCGCCCGCCCAGTTGTTGAGCGTGAGCCAGTTCGTCGTGGCTCCGCCGGCATCCCAGGTCCGGTCCTGTGCCTCTGCCTGCCCGCCCAGCATCAGCATTGCCCCGGTGGCAAGGATGAAGACCAGTTCGGTCGCCCGGCCCATCCGGCAGTGGCGCCGCAGGCTGCGCTGGCGGATGCCGACTTGCCGGGTGGCGGTCGAGGTCGGAAGGATGGATGCGGTCATAATAATAGCCCCTGTCGGCTGGCAGGTTGAAACGAATGTTGCCGGCAAGAGTAGGGAACGCCCCTTGCGCTTGCAAACGGTTTGTCTTTTTCGCGGCGCATTAACTTGCCCGAACGAGGATTGGCCGCAACATTTCTTGATCAAACCCCAGGATACCATGGTATACGGTCTTTTCCTGAAGGGCAGCAGCCGCTATCCAGAGACATGCGCCCCACGCTGACCGAGATTTATGACAGCCGCGTCGCCGCGGGCAGCCTGCGCCCCGATCCGGCGCAACATGCCGTGCTGCCCGGGCTTGAGGCGCTGCGCCTTTGGCTTGAGGCGAATGCGACCCGCAAGGTCGGCCTGTTCGCCGGTCTTTTCGCGCGTCCGGTGGCGCCGCCCAAGGGGCTTTACCTCTGGGGCGGGGTCGGGCGCGGCAAGTCGATGCTGATGGACCTGTTCTTCGAGGCGACCGGGATCAGCGGCAAGCGGCGGGTGCATTTCCACGCCTTCATGCAGGAAATCCACCGCGGAATGCACGAGGCGCGCAAGACCGGGGTCGAGGATGCGCTGGCCCCGGTGGCCGAAGAGGTCGCCCGCGGCCTGCGGCTCCTGGCCTTTGACGAAATGCAGATCACCGATATCACCGATGCGATGATCGTCGGGCGGCTGTTTGAAAAGCTGCTGGCGGCGGGGGTGTTGATCATCACCACCTCGAACCGCCCGCCGGAAGACCTCTACAAGAACGGGCTGAACCGGGCGCTGTTCCTGCCCTTCATCGCCATGCTGCACGACCGGCTTGAGGTGGTGGGGCTGGAAAGCCCCAATGACTATCGCCAGCACCGTCTGGCCGGGGCGCAGGTCTATTTCCATCCCTCGGGCAAGGTGAAGGGCCAGATCGAGGCGATCTGGACCGATCTGACCGGCGGTGCCCGCGGCGAGCCGCTGCGCCTGCCGGTGAACGGGCGCGAGGTGGAACTGCCGCGCTTTGCCAGCGGTGTGGGCCGCGCGAGTTTCTGGGAGCTGTGCGCCCGCCCCCTCGGCCCCGCCGATTACCTTGCCATCGCGGCAGCGGTTCGGGTGCTGATCCTTGAGGATATCCCGCAACTGTCCGCCTCGAATTACAACGAGGCCAAGCGTTTCGTCACCCTGATCGACGCGCTTTATGAGGCGAAGGTGCGGCTGATCTGCTCGGCCGCGGATGAGCCGGAGCGGCTTTACACCGAAGGCTCGGGCGCCTTCGAATTCGAACGCACCACCTCGCGCCTGCGCGAGATGCAGGGGGCGGAATGGGGGCAGACCGGATAGGCCGGCGCCCCTGCCCGGCCAGCCGGGGGTTTCACACCCCCGGACCCCCGTGGGATATTTCTGGAGAAAGGATGTGGGGAACGGCTCCCCTCCGTCAGCCGGGCAGCCGGAACCCCTCAGGGACCCCGTCGCGCCCCTCCAGCACCAGATCGGCCATCGCCTGCGCCACCTTGGGCGCCATGCCGAAACCGATCTTGAAGCCGCCATTGGCCACGAAATGCCCGGGCCGCCCGGGCCATGGCGCCAGAAGCGGTGCCTTAGTGGCGGCCCTTGGCCGCAGCCCGGCCCAGCGTGCCACCACCGGCGCGCCTGCCAGCACCGGCAGCGCCGCCACCGCGCGGGTGTGCAGCGTGTCAAGCTGGGCATCGGTCGCTTGCGGATCGTCGAACGCCGTCTCGCTTGTCGAACCGATGGCAACCGTGCCATCGGCATGGGGCACCACATGCAGCCCGCCTGCGAAAAGCTGCGGCAACCCCTCGGCCGCGAAGCGCAGCGACAGCGCCTGCCCCTTCACCCCGTCGCCGATCTTGCGGCCCAGCGCGGCGCCCAGACCTGCAAGCCCCGCAACGCCGGTGGCCCAGACCACGGCGCCTTCGTCTGCCGCCTCGCCCTCGATCACCGCACCGCCCAGCGCGCGGACCGCGCCCGCCAGTGCGGCAATCGCCAGCCGCGGATGCAGCCGGGCCGAGAGTGTGTCACGCACCAATTGGCCCGAGGGGCTGGCCGGTTCCCACACCGCCCCTGTGGCGGGCACGACCTGCCATTCGGCCTGCCCCTGCCACAGCAGAGCCGCCCCGGCGCCCCGCGCGCGGGCAAGCTCCACCGCAGCCGCATCGGCCAAGGGTTGCAGCCGTCCGAGCCGGGCATAGCCCGTGGGCAGGCCCGAGGCGGCCTCGACCCCGGCCCAGAACCCTTGGGCCATCAGCAGGCTGTCGAGCTGAAACGCCTTCTTGGCATTCCAGCCTTCGGGCACATGCGGCGACAGCGCCCCCACCAGCCCGCCTGAGGCGCCGGCGCCGATCCGCACCGCCTCGACCAACCGCACCTTGGCGCCGCGGCGGGCCGCCTCATAGGCGATCGACAGGCCGAAAACCCCGCCACCGCGCACCGTCAGATCGACCCTTGCCATTCGCCGCCGCCTTCCCCATGGTCCGCGCGGCGACAGGGATAGGCGAAATGACCGGCGGCGAACAGGGGCAGGGCTTGGACTGGCGCGATGGCGTCATCCCGGTCTCGCGCCGCTTTGATGACCCCTATTTCAGCCTGAATGACGGGCTGTCCGAAACCCGCCACGTCTTTCTTGCCGGCAATGACCTGCCCGCGCGGCTGTGCGACGGCTTTCACATTGCCGAGCTGGGCTTTGGCACCGGGCTGAACCTCTTGGCGCTGGCGATGGTGGTGCCGCCGGGTGTCACCCTGCGCTTCACCAGTTTCGAGGCGTTTCCGTTGCCCGCCGCCGATATCGCCCGCGCGCTGGAGCATTTCCCGCAGGCCCGCGTCATCGCCGACCCATTCCTTGCGCAATGGGCGGCAGGCGCCACAAGCCTGTCGCTGCCCGGCATCCACGCCGAGGTGATCATCGGCGATGCGCGTGACACGCTGCCGCGCTGGCAGGGCCGCGCCGATGCGTGGTTCCTTGACGGCTTTTCGCCCGCCAAGAACCCCGAATTGTGGAGCGCCGATCTGATGGCAGAGGTCGCCCGCCACACCGCGCCCGGCGGCACATTCGCCACCTATACCGCTGCGGGCCATGTCCGCCGCGCCCTGACCGATGCGGGCTTTGCCGTGACCCGCCAGCCCGGCCATGGCCGCAAGCGCCATATGACCACCGGGCGGCGGATATGAGCAGGGACAACCGCCGCGGCATCGGGTTGATGATTGCCACCGTCTTCGTCTTTGCCTGTCAGGACGGGTTTTCGCGCCATCTCGCCGGCACCTATAACACCCTGATGGTGGTGATGCTGCGCTACTGGGTCTTTGCCGCCTTCGTGCTGTTTCTGGCCCTGCGCCGCACCGAGGGCCTGCGCGCCGCCGTGCAAAGCGACCGGCTGGCGATCCATGCGCTGCGCGCCGTGCTGCTGGTGGCCGAAATCTCTCTCATGGTCTGGGGCTATACCCTGATCGGGCTGATCGACAGCCTTGCCGTCTTCGCCATTTGCCCGCTTCTGGTGGTGGCCCTCTCCGGCCCCGTGCTGGGCGAGGCGATCAACCTGCGGCGCATGGTGGCGGTTGGGGTGGGCATGATCGGGGTCATCATCATTCTGCAACCCGGCGCCGGGGTCTTTGGCTGGCCCGCGCTGTTGCCCTTGGCGGCGGCGCTTCTGTTTGCGGTCTATTCGGTGCTGACCCGGCTGACCGCGCGGGACGAGCGAACCTTTCCGGCCTTCTTCTGGCCTGCGGTGATCGGCGCCGTCCTGATGACCGTTCTCGGCCTGCCGCAATGGCAAGCCATTGCCCCCCTCGACTGGCTTTATGTGCTTTGCTATGCGGCGACCGCGGTGCTGGCAAACTGGCTGATGCTGAAAACCTACGAGGCGGCACAGGCCAGTGTGGTGCAGCCCTTTGCCTATCTGCATATCGTCTTCGCCGCGCTGATCGGGGTCTCGGTCTTTGGCGAAACACTGAAACTGCCCGTCGCGCTGGGCACCGCCGTCGTGACCGGGGCGGGCCTCTTCGCGCTGTGGCTGGAAAGGAAGCCGCGTCATGGCTGAACAAAATGGCTGAACAGAACACAAGGCTGGGCGCCCTTCTCATGGTGGCCACCACCATCGTGTTTTCGGCGCAGGATGTGCTGTCGCGGCATCTGGCCGAAACGCACAGCGTGATGATGGTGGTGATGATCCGCTTCTGGGCCTTCGCCGCCTTCGTGACCCTGCTTGCCGCGCGCAGCCCCGGCGGGTTGCGGGCCGCGGTGCATACCCGGTTTCCGCTGGTTCAGGCGCTACGCGGCGTGCTGCTGGTGGTCGAGGTCTGCGTGATGGTCGTGGCCTTTGTCAAACTCGGCCTGATCGAATCCCATGCCGTCTTCACCTGCTATCCGCTGCTGGTCGCTGCCCTTTCTGGCCCGGTTCTGGGTGAAAAGGTCGGCTGGCGCCGCTGGAGCGCCATCGGCATCGGCTTTGTCGGTGTGCTGATCATCCTGCAGCCGGGCTTTGCGGTGTTCTCGCCCTGGGCACTGCTGCCGCTGTCTGCGGCCTTCATGTTCGCGCTTTACGGGCTGCTGACCCGCTATGTTGCGCGCGGGGATGCCGCCTCGGTCAGCTTCTTCTGGACGGGGGTGGTCGGAGCGCTGGCCATGACGCCGCCCGGCCTGATGCATTGGACCCCGATGGACGCGGGCCAATCGGCGATGATGGCGCTCTTGTGCGTCACGGCCATGGTCGGCCACTGGCTTTTGATCAAAGCCTATGACGTGGCCGAAGCCTCGGCGGTGCAGCCCTTTGCCTATCTGCAACTGGTCTGGTCGGCGGGCCTTGGCATGTGGCTGTTCGACGAACGGCTGCGCAGCAACGTCGCCATCGGCGCCGGGCTGGTGGTGGCGGCGGGGCTTTTCACCCTCTGGCGGCAAAGGGTGAAGGCACGGGGCTGATCACCCGCCCTTCAGCTCTGCCGTGATCCGCACCGGGCCAGCCGCGCCTTTCAACCGCTGGCGATAGATCACCACCCCTTCGGCCACCCGCATCACATAGGTCCGGGTTTCGGTGAAGGGGATGGTCTCGACCCAATCCACCACATCGACATCTTCGCGCCGCGGGTCGCCGAAACTGCCGATCCAGCCGCGCGGCCGCCCCGGCCCGGCGTTATAGCCCGAGGCCACCAGCGCAATCGACGGCCCGAACTCGTCCACCATCTGCCGCAAATAGGCGCTGCCCACCGCCACGTTATAGGCCGGGTCCGCCGTCAGCCGCCCGGTCGTGTGGTCCAGCCCCAGCCCCTTGGCCATCCGCCCCGCCGTTTCCGGCAAAAGCTGCATCAGGCCGCGCGCGCCCGCCGTGCTTTGTGCAGCCGGGTCAAACTCGCTTTCCCGCCGGGTGATTGCCAGCGCCAGCGCCCGGCTGACCGCCAGATCGTCGGGCACCATGGCCGGCACCGGGAAATAGGCGCGCGGCAGGATCAGCCCGCGCTCCGCCGCCGCCTTGGCCACCAGAAGCGCGATATGCGGCTCGTCCATCCGCAGGGCAAGGTCAGCCAACTGACCCAATTCCTCGCCATTCAGCCCCTCGGCCAGATGCAGGAAGAACCGCTTGGCCAGCGTGCGGTCTCCCGCCTCGGCCAGCATCCGCCCGGCGGCCAAGACCGAAGACCCGGCAAAGCGCGCGGTCTTCCAGCCCGGCCCCGCCTCACCCACCGTCACCAGCGCGGGGTCCAGCGACAGGCCCAGCTTCTCGCTGGCCAACAGCCCATAAAACGCCGTCTGGTTGCGCGCCGCCACCTGAAAGGCCGCCTTGGCCCCGGCCGTATCGCCCTGCGCCTCAAGCGCGCGGCCGCGCCAGTATTCCGCCCGCGCCACGCTGATCGGGGTCTTCACCGCCGCCTTCAGCCGGTCGAAATGCGTCAGCGCCCGTGCCGGATCGTTCAGCTTGCGCAGCGCGATGAAGCCCGACAAGAACTCCAGATCGACAAAGGCATCGCCGCCCGAAAGATTATGCCCAGAAGCCAGCCGATAGGCCGTCTTGGCATTCCCCTCGCGCATCGCCCGCCGCGCCAGAAGGGCGCGTCGTTCGGCCCAGGCTTCCGGCCGGCCCAAGGCGGCGACCGAACTGCTGCGCTCAAGGATCAGCGTGGCAGCGTCGTCGTAGCGGTCCTTCTTCATCCGCCAGATGAAGCGGTCCCATGCCAGCCCGGCATCCCCCTGCACCGCCACAGGCAGCCGGTCGATCAGCGTGGAAACCCCCGCCGTATCGCGCTGCAAACCCAGCCGCACCTCGGCCAAGGCGCGGAAATCGCCGCGCACCAAGGGCAGCATCCGCGCCGCCTCGGCCTGCCGGTCCCCGGCCCACAGAAGGTTGTCCAGCCGCAGCTCATGCGCCACCGAAAGGGCATCGCCCTGAAGCGCCAGCATCGCCGCCTCATCCTCGGGCGCAAAGCGCAGATTTGCCCAGGCATCGAAGGCCGCCTGCTCAGCCTCACCCGGCCGCCCGGCCTGCACCAGCGCCCGCACCAGCGCCACCGCTCCGGCCCCGGTCCGCGGCTTGCCCCCGGCAAACCACGCGATCACGCGTGAAGGCTCGGTCGAGCGGGCCACCGCCACCTCGCCCTTTTCGCGCAACAACGCCAACCCCGGCCAGTCGGGCCGGCGCGCAAGGAAGCCTTCATAGTCGCCCAGCCGCCCTTCACCCGCGCGCAGCCAGTGCCAGAGGATCAGATCCCCCCCCACAGCCCCCGCCCCGCGCGCCGCCGTCAGCGCCGCCGTCCAGTCCTTGGCCTGAACCGCCGCCAGCCCCTCGCGCAGCGCGCCAACCGCATCGGCGCCCGCCTGCACCGGCGCGCCAAGGCCAAGGCAAAGCGCCAGCATCGTGATGATTTTTCTTGTTCTGCTCATGGCGCAATCCTGCCAAAGCCCCCCCTTGCCCACAAGCCACAAGCCCGCGAGCTAACCTCCCTCCGGCATTTTGACGCCCATACTTGGCAAAGTGCCGATGCCCGGCTAATCAGGGCGCGTTTTCAACGGGCGACTCATTGCCCAGACCCAAGGAGAAGCGTGTCATGTTCAAGGGATCCCTTCCTGCCCTGATCACGCCGTTCAAGAACGGCGCTGTGGACTTTGATACGCTCAAAAAACTGGTGGACTGGCATGTGGCCGAAGGCAGCCACGGCCTTGTGCCCGTGGGCACCACCGGCGAAAGCCCGACCCTGAGCCATGAAGAACATGGCGCGGTGATCGAAGCGGTGGTCAAGGCGGCCGCGGGCCGCATTCCGGTGATCGCCGGTGCCGGCTCGAACGCCACGGCAGAGGGCATCGGCCTGATCCGCCATGCGCAAAAGGTCGGCGCCGATGCCGCTCTGGTGGTGACGCCCTATTACAACCGCCCGACGCAAGCCGGGCTGATCGCACATTTCACCGCGCTGCATGATGCCTCGGACCTGCCGATCATCATCTACAACATCCCCGCCCGCTCGGTGGTGGACATGCTGCCCGCCACCATGGGCGAGCTGGCGAAACTGCCGCGGATCATCGGGGTCAAGGACGCGACCGCCAACCTCGCCCGTCCCTCGCAACAGCGGATCACCTGCGGCAAGGATTTCATCCAGCTTTCGGGCGAAGATGCCACGGCGCTCGGCTTCAACGCCCATGGCGGGGTCGGCTGCATCTCGGTCACGGCCAACGTGGCGCCGCGCCTCTGCGCCGAATTCCAGGAGGCAACCCTGCGTGGCGATTACGTCAAGGCGCTGGAATATCAGGACCGGCTGATGCCGCTGCACGAGGCGATCTTCATCGAGCCCGGGCTTGTCGGCGCCAAATACGGCCTGTCGCTCCTTGGTCTGTGCAGCGAAGAGGTCCGCCTGCCGCTGGTCGGGCTGACCGATGGCACCAAAGACCGCATCAAAGCCGCCATGCAGCACGCCGGCCTCATCTGACCCCGGCGCGCCTCTGATCAGCGGAGGAGCCTCCGGCGGGGATATTTATCGCCAAGATGAAATCGCAGCGGGTTTCATCTTGGTCCAAATATCCCCGCCGGAGGCTTCTGCCCTTTCCGCAATACAGCCGTCAAAGGAAGGCCCCGCGCCATGACTGACAATCTGCGCGGCAGCCTTTACATGATCCTGTCCATGGCAGGCTTTGCCGTCGAGGATGCCTTCATCAAGGCGGCGGCGCGGCAGATGCCGGTGGGGCAGGTTCTGATCGTGATGGGGCTGGCCGGGATCGTGGTCTTTGGCCTGCAGGCGGCGCGGGCGGGGGCGCCCCCGTTACCGGCTGCCGCCCTGTCGCGCACGATGGCGCTGCGCTCGGGGTTCGAACTGGCCGGGCGGCTGCTTTATGCCCTTGCCATCGCGCTGACGCCGATCTCCACCGCCTCGGCCATTCTACAGGCGACGCCGCTGGTGGTGGTGCTGGGCGCGGCCCTGGTCTTTGGCGAACGGGTCAGCGCCGGGCGCTGGGCGGTGATCGCCCTTGGCTTTGCCGGAGTGCTGGTGATCCTGCGGCCGGGGCTGGCGGGGTTTGACCATCTGTCGCTCCTCGCGCTGGGCGGGATGCTGGGCTTTGCCGGGCGCGACCTTGCCACCCGCGCCGCGCCGCCTGCCCTGTCGAATGCGCAACTGGGGGTGGCGGGCTTTGCCGTTCTGGGGATCTCGGGCCTTGTGATCCTGTCGGTCACCGGCGGGGCCAGCCTGCCCTCGGCCTCGGGTGCGGGGCTGCTGGCAGGGGCCAGCCTCTTCGGCATCCTCGGTTATGGTGCGCTGACCGTGGCAATGCGCACGGGTGAGGTTTCGGCCGTAACCCCGTTCCGCTATACCCGGCTTCTCTTCGCCATGGGGCTGGGTATCGGGCTGTTCGGCGAGCGTCCCGACAGCGCCACCCTGATCGGCGCGGCGATGATCGTGGGCTGCGGTGTGCTGATCCTCGGGCGCCGGCGCTGAGGATCAGAAATCCAGATCGGCGTAATGCGCGGGCGGCGGAAAGCCCGGCACCTGATCGGCCAGAAGTGTGCGGAACGAGGGCCGCGACTTGATCTTGGCATACCAGTCCTTGACCGTGGCCGAGCGGTTCCAGTCCACATCCGAGATATAGTCGAGGCTCGACAGATGCGCCGCCGCGGTGAAATCGGCCAGCGACATGTCATTGCCGGCCAGCCAGCGCCGCTGATCCAAGAGCCAGCCCAGATAGTCGATGTGGTATTTGATCCGCCCCGCGCCGAATTTGACGTTCTTGCTGTCGGGGTAGCCCTGCCCCATCAGCTTCTTGTTCACCCGTTCGTAAAGCAGCTTCGAGGTGACTTCGCTGTGGAACTTGTCGTCGAACCAGGCGCAGAGGCGGCGCACCTCATATCGGGCCTCCACGTCGCGCGGCATCAGTTGCACGCCCGGAAACGCCTCTTCCAGATATTCGCAGATCGCCTGGCTTTCGCTCAGAACCCGGTTGTCCAGCCGCAGCACCGGCACCTTGCCCGCCGGGTTGCGCCGCAGGAAATCGGGCGAGGGTTCCCAATACCGCTCTTCGATCAGCTCGACCTCCAGCTTCTTCTCGGCAAGGGTCAGGCGCACCTTGCGGCAGAAGGGCGAGAGCGGGAAATGGTAAAGGCGGATCATGAGGACGGCATTCCGGTGGTTTGCCCTCTCTTGCCCCGCAATCGCGGCGATTTCAACCGCAACCGCGTCAGTCGCGCGCCTCAAAACAGTCATCGCGGCCATCGGCAGCAATGGTTTCGGCCCCCGACAGAATCTGATTTGCCCGCTTGCGGACAAAGGGGCCCGGCTTGCCGGCATCGTATTCCTTGGGGTTCGGCAGCACCGCTGCCAGCCGCGCCGCCTGCAGATCGGTCAGCTTGGCGGCATCGACGCCAAAGTAATGTTGCGCCGCCGCCTGCACCCCGAACACACCCTCGTCGAATTCGGCAGTGTTGAGATAGACCTCTAGAATCCGCTGCTTGGACCAGAGCAGCTCGACCACCGGCGTCAGCCCCGCCTCCATCGCCTTGCGCAGCCAGCTTCGGCCATGCCAGAGGAAGGTATTCTTCACCACCTGCTGCGACAGGGTCGAGGCGCCCCGGTTACTGCCCTCCTTGATCGCCTCGCGGATGGCGGCCATGTCAAAGCCCCAATGCCGGCAGAAATTGGCATCCTCGCCCGCCACGACCGAACGGCCCATCGCCGGGGCAATCTCATCCCAGCCGACCCAATCCTTGGAGATCCCGCCAAGTCGCCAGGCTTCGCCCATCTGATACAGGTTGATCGGCGGCGGCAGGAAGCTGAACAACACGATCAGCAAGAGGTAAAACCCCGCTATCGCCGCAAGCCCGCGCCCGATCCAGCGCCGGACGCGCCGCAGCCGGGGTTCGGGCGGCAACGGCGGCGTTTCTTCAGCTTTCTTCTTGCGCGGCGTGGTCGTCATGGCCGCCAGCATTGGCCCAAAGCGGTGGCCGGGGTCAAGCCGCGCCGCGACGACAGGACTTGGCAAATCCTGCCCGCTGCGACCGTTGCTGTCGCCCTACCAGAGGGCTGACCACCGTGGGCATCTTTCCTGACACCCTCCGGCTCTGTTGCACAAATCGGGTGATGGTCGGGGTTCCGCCTTTGCTGGGCAGAGCGATCCGGCTGCCGTCCTCATCGTGTGATCAAGACTGTGGACCAAGCTATGTGCCCACAGCTTGGTCCCAGCATCTTCCTCGGGCTGTAACCGGCGGCCCCGGCGCCCGGGGGCAGGAAAGCCGCCATGAGAAGATCGTGCCGCGTCCTAACTGGCCGTCAGCGTCCTGACCCCCAACCGCTCGAAAGCCGTCAACAAACCCGGTGCGGCCAAGCCGGAAGTCACGAGATCCGTGATCGCTGCCGCCTCGGCCACCCGATAGGGCGCGCGGGTGCCAAGCTTCTCGGCTGTGGCGGCGACGCAAAGCCGGGCGCTGTGTGCAGCCATGGCGCGCTTGACCTCGGCCTCGGCGGCGTCGAAGGCGGTCAGGCCAGACTGCGGATCGCAGGCGCAGGTGCCGATGAAAAAGATATCGGCGAAGATATCGGCAATTGCCGCAAGTGTCGTCCCGCCCAGCGCCGCACCCCTCTTCTGGTCGATCATCCCGCCAAGGAGAAAGACACTGGCGCGGGGATGGTCGTTCAGTGCATTGGCGACCAGCGGCGCATTGGTTACCACCGTCAGCTCGATGTCGCGCGGCAGGGCCTGCGCCAACAGCAGGTTGGTCGAGCCGGCGTCTATGAAGATCACCTGACCCGCGGCCACCAGACCCGCCGCCGCCTTGGCGACCTTGCGCTTCTCGGCGCTGTCCTGTCCCTGCCGCGCCTGAATCGGCGGCGCATCCGTGGCCCGCAGGATCGCCCCGCCATAGACCCGCTCGCACAGGCCCTGCGCGGCAAGATCGCGCAAGTCGCGGCGCACGGTGTCCTCGGACACGCGGAACTCTTCGGCCAATTGGCCCGCCACCACCTTGCCATCGGCGGCGAGGCGGAGGCGGATGATGTTCTGGCGCTCTTGGGTCAGCATCTTGTTCCGGTTTTTGCCTCGACCCGCAGGTGACCCGCAGACGACGCCAAGGTCAAGTGAGCCGCACGGCGCGACGGGCCGCAAGCGCGCGCACCTTGGCCGCCGAGCGGGCCAGAGCTTCAGCCGAGATTTGGCCCGAGCGGGCTGCGGCCTCGATCACCCCGGCAATCTCGGTCACCTGGGTGCCAATATCGGCCAGAAGCAGGAAGTCGCAGCCCGCATTCAATGCGTCGATGGCCACTTCGGCCACGCTGTCGCCACGCATCGTCGCCCGAGAATCGAGGTCGTCGGCCATGACCACGCCCCGGAACCCCAGACCCTGCGTCAGGCGCCGCACCACTTCGGTCGAGCGCAGCGCGGCTTTGGCCGGGTCCATCGCCCGCACGATGGCGGGGCCGACCATGATGACATCAACATCGGCCGCTATGGCCGCGCGGAAGGGCGCCAGCCCGGCCTCGACCGCGGACAGTTCGGTCAGGGAAACCGCCGTGGCGTCAATGGCGGGATCGGCGGTCACCGAGCGGAAACCCGGAAAGTGCTTGGCCGTCGCCGCGACACCCGCGCCCTGCACGCCCCGGATATAGGCCGCCGAGAGGCGCCCGATAACCTCGGGATCGGCAGACCAGGTGCGGCCTTCCAGCCAGGCATTCGGCCCGTCCAGCGCATCGAGGATCGGCGCTAGGAAGAGGTTGATGCCAAGGTCTGCGGCAACGCGGGCAACTTCGGCCGCTTGCGCTTCGATTTGGGCGGCGCTGGTTGTGGCGATCTCGGCGCGCGGCGGGAAGGCGGGGGCGAGGCCGTGCAGCCGGCAAATGCCGCCCAACTCCTGGTCGATTGCGGTCAGGAGGAGGTCCGTATGCCCTTCTGCGTCACGCACCAGGCGACGGAAGGTCTCGGGCGTTTCGGCGGCCTTGCGGGCGGCAGTCATTTCGCGCGCCACATATTCGGCGCGGGATTCACCCACCAGAATCGAAACCCCGCCCCTGTCGAGATAGCGCCGCACCGGGTCACTCAATGTGACCCCGTCGAAAGCCGGGAAGAGGACGGCATGGGCGTCTTCGGTCAAAGAATGGGGCATGGGGAACCTCTGCAGCGGATTTATCTTGCACGTTTATGCACGATCATGCATGAAGCGTCAAGAAGCCGCATGAAGGGGGCCTGAATGAAAATCCACCACGTCGCAATCTGGACGCGCAACATGGACGGAGTAGCGGCATTTTGGGCCCGGGTTTTCGGCGCAGAGATTGGACCAGCCTATGTCAGCCGCAACCGGCCCGGATTTCGGTCTTGCTGGCTGACGCTGGCCGATGGACCGAAGGTCGAGCTGATGACCGGGCCTTGGGTCGAGGACTTTGCCGAAGGCGAGCGCGACGGTTATGCCCATGTTGCCGTGTCGGTGGGCTCCATGGCGCAGGTTGACCGCATCGCTGCGCGGCTTGGGCGGGAGGGCTGCCTTGTCAGCGGCCCCCGCACCACCGGCGATGGGTTTTACGAGGCCGTTCTGCGCGATCCTGACGGAAACCTCATTGAAATCACAGCCTAAGGAGCCATGGATGCCCTCTGACATCGAAACCCTTGCCCGGGGCGTCCTGCTGCCCGTCTCAAACAACATGCGCGTTGAGGACCACCTTCTGGCCTTCCTTGACCAAGGCGGGCGGGCGATCCTCTTCGGCGAAGAGGGCGACGAGTTCCAGACTGGCCGCCTGCGCCCTACCCGTCTGGCCGAAGAGACGCCCGAATTCGTGGGCCGCACGCTCGAGGCGCTGCGGGCGCGGGCGGGCGGGTTGCTGGTGGCCTGCGATGCCGACCTTGCCGCCGTCAACCGCCTGCAAGGCTTGGCCGGAGAATTGCCGACGCTTGTGACCGCCCAGAACCTGCCGGACGACCAGCTTTACACGATCGTGCACGATCATGCACGCTGCGCCCGTGCGCTGGGGTTCACGCTCTTCCTGTCGCCCACCGCCGACCTGATCGTAGAGAACGCCTGGCTCGAGGGTCGCACGCTTGGCCCCGAGCCAGTGGCGCGGCGTCTTGTCGATCTCAACGTCCGGGCGATCGAGGCCGCCGGAGTGACCTCTGCACTCAAGCATTTCCCAGGACACCCGCGCCTCACGGGCAACCCCTCGCAAGGGGTGGCCACCGTGCTTTCGGGCCGGGAGGAAATCCTGTCCCACCTCGGCGCCTTTCGGCAGGGCATCGCATCAGGGGCGGGTGGCGTCGTGCTGTCTTCGGCAGTCTTCCCGGCGTTTGGCGGCCCGGCGAACCTGTCGCCCGATGTGACGCACCTTCTGCGCCGCGACTTGGGTTTCAAGGGGCTTGTCGTCACGCTTGACCTCGACCATCCTGCATGTCTTGGGGATGCCACATTGGCCGAAGTCTGCCGCAGGGCGCTGGTCGCGGGGGCCGACCTTTTGCTCTTGTCGCCGCAGGGCGCCCGGCAGATCCCGCAGATCGCCCACCACCTTGCCCGGGCGGTCGATGATGGCACCCTGCCCCTTGACCGCCTCACCGCCGCCGCCGACCAAACACGCCGTCTTGCCCTCTGACCCGGAGACCCAGATGATCCCCCGCTCTGCCCCCTTCGATCTGCTTGGCTTCGATCATGTCGTCTTTTACGTCAACGACATGGCCAAGGCGCTTGATTTCTATGGCCGAGTGCAGGGCTGTGTGCCCGGCTATTCCTATCCCGACATCGGGATGGAGCAACTCTGGTGTGGCGCAAACCTTATCGTCCTGTGGGACGTGACGCACCCCGCGACCGAGGCGGCGCGGGGTCAGGCGATGCGCGGGCAGAACATGGATCACTTGTGCATTGCGACCGGGCCGATCGACCCTGTTCTTATGCGCGCCCACATGACGACCCAAGGTGTCGAGATCGTCGAGGAGGCATTCCATGGCGGGGCCCGCGGCATGGGCCATGCCTTCTATATCCACGATCCTTTCGGGAACAAGATCGAGCTGAAGGGCCCCGCCATCTACCCGGATGGCCGGGCCGGATGAGCCTTGGCGGTCAGGTCACGCTTTGCCGGGGAGGGGCAATCGCAGTCGTCCCCTTCAGCGCCTGCGCGACCTCGGTGAGGCGATGAACGAGATTGGCCCCTTCCGCGGCTTCTTTCACCTTTGCCGAGCGACCGGACGTGTTGCGGGTGAAGTAGTCGGGGCAGGCGACGGCAAGGCCGACATAGGAATTCATGATGTCTTCCCCTGTTGCAGGCATTCAAGAAGGGTCGGGGCGGCCCGCAAGGCCAGCGCGGCAACGGTCAAGGCAGGATTGACCGCCCCTGAGGTCGGCAGGACCGACGCATCCGTCACCCAAAGGTTGCCCAACTGGTGCGCCCGCAGGTCGGGGCGAACCACCGACCGGGCCGGATCGGCCCCAAGACGTGCCGTGCCGCATTGGTGCGAGGTCGTCTTGCGGCCAAAGGTATGGACCAGCACGATGGGAAAGCCCGCCCGCTTCATCACCGCCTTGGTGCGGGCGATCAGCGCGTAATGGGCGTCCATGTTGCTGCGCTCCCAGTGAATCGTGATCTGGCCATCGCGCAGGAACACGCGGCTTTCCGGGTTGGGCAGGTCTTCGCTTTGCAGGAACCAGCCGAAAGCATAGGCCGAGATCAGTCGGGCCAGCGGCATCGGCAGGATCGGCATATTGGCCTTCAGGATGTTCGCCGTGATCCGTCCAAGGCCCTGAACATTGCCCAGAGGGAATCCGGTTTCCAAGTCCTTGTCGTAGAAGTCGTTGAAGCTCAACGTCTTTTGATAGACCGATGTGTTGCGCGTCCTGGGGTCCAGCGTCAGCATGGCCGAGGAATTGTGGTTCATGAAGTTGCGCCCGACCTGATCGGAGCCATTGGCCAGCCCCGTCGGATGCGCGCTATCGGCCGAACGCAGCAACAGGGCCGCCGACTGGATCGCCCCGGCCGCCACGGCAAAGGCGCGTGCGGTCAGCCGGGTCTCGCCCGTGGCCGTGCGGACCACGGCGGCGATGACGGTCTGACCACTGGCATCGGTCTCCAGACGCAGCACTTCCGTCCCGGTCATCAGGCTGACGTTGGGATGGGCCAAGGCGTCGGTCAGCGGCCCCGATTCCGCGTCGATCTTGCCCTTGCCGGTGTTGGGGAAAGCGTCCCAGCCGGTCTTGCCCTCGGCCAGCCAGCGGTCGATGTCGATGGCCAAGGGCAGCGACGCGGCGTGAACCCCTGCCGCCTTCAACCTTTGGCGCACCTTCGCCATGACAGGTTCGTCCGGCACCGGCGGAAAGGGATAGGCGCTAGCGTGGGGCGGTTCGGTCGGATCCTCGCCCGTCGTGCCGCGCACGCGGAACAGGGCTTCGGCCTTGGCATGGCGTTGTTGCGCAACTCATGCCTGAGGCATGATTTCCCCTTTCCCCTTCGACGTCAGGCTACACGGACGATCTCAGCGGTGCCGAGCGCATTGAAACGGTTGATGAGGGCGCAGCGGATCTGGATT